>Ga0247817_10000004_pt1 | contig 435475 bp, 359 predicted proteins | sample UWRJL212509R1_FD_178010 | JGI IMG/M metagenome (GOLD analysis project Ga0247817, IMG submission 178010) | Plant litter microbial communities from Arlington Agricultural Research Station in Wisconsin, United States - UWRJ-L212-509R-1 | ecosystem: Environmental > Terrestrial > Plant litter >... | reverse complement strand
TGATTACCTGACTCCAGAGCAAGCACATCTGCAGTCAGAACAATTAGCCAAAAGATGGAAAAATTACAACAAGAGAATCAAGATTTAAAACAACTGTATAGTTGATTTAGGATTAAAAATTATATTTGTATAACTATGTTAGGATTTATTTAGTAACCTGTATAGTTATTTTAGGACGGGACAGGACGGGACAATAGGTATACATAATGTATAGATAAAGTATGGATAGTGTATCACTAGTGTATGAAAAGTGTATGACTGTTAAATCATAAATTATACACCCCTTCTCCTGCGCGAATGCCTTCGCAGGTTTCTATAATTTTTCTATTCATTAATAGAACCTGGTTTGATACGGCAGGAAATCTCAGGAACAGTGGAGTCTGAAGAACGCGAAAAGAATTATTTATTCAAACGCAAAATTTACATAATCGTACTAGAGAATCCGATGTCCGGATTGTAATCCATGACCCAAAAGATCCGCCGTAGGGTCGGAATTATACTTTTCTGTAACCATTTCTACACTAGCAAATCTTTATTTCCTAAATTTATAATATGAAACTCCAATACTTCTACTACCAAAACGACGACGTACTTTTCCTCGCCAAAGACCTATTAGGAAAAGTGCTCTACACACAGGTACATGGACAAGTAACTGCCGGAATAATCACAGAAACTGAAGCCTACTTTGGCATTCACGACAAGGCATCGCACGCCTATGGTGGCCGACGTACCGAAAGAACTGAAACAATGTATCGTGAAGGCGGTGTCGCTTATGTTTACCTGTGCTACGGCCTGCACAATCTGTTTAATGTAGTCACCGCAGGCATCAACCAGCCGCACGCAGTACTCATCAGGGCGATAGAGCCATTGATCGGAACAGAAATAATAGAACAAAGACGTAACATGCCGGCTACAAAACCCGCGATCTCATCCGGACCCGGATCTGCAGCAAAAGCATTGGGAATAGACCGTACTTTTAACAGCAGGGATTTGACCGGCGATGAGGTTTGGATCGAAGACCACGGTATCCGCTACGCATCGGCTGAAATCGCAGCCACGCCAAGGGTAGGGGTAGCGTATGCAGAAGAAGATGCGTTCCTGCCATGGCGCTTTTTTGTGATCGGCAATAAATACGTGAGCAAGCCGAATAAAGTTTAAAAAGCAGATTCAAAATACAAAGCACTAAAAACAAATTATTTTAGGCAATTTTATCGCGCTTTTTTAAGATATGTAATGAAATCGGAACTGACGAAATTTAAAAATACTTAAAATACCAGAAGATTATCAAAAGCAAAACCACTGGCGCAGCTTTCTTTTTTATTTCTGCAACGCTTATAAAATAAATTTTCAACGCTTGCATAAAAAAAAAGCAGGAACGAAAGTTTCTGCTTTTGTGGGCAATGAGGGATTCGAGCCTATTCTCTAAAGCGTTTAAATATCGCTATTCTAGAAGTCAAAATTACAAGTTCCTCGATTTTGCGTCTATGTTGAACAGACGTCAAATATCATTAAATCTTATACTGCATAATTTAAGAAATTATTGTCGGATAACCAAGCAATTACAGTTGTTTCTGCTATTATTCGGTGTAGTTTTTAGATGTCGGGATGATATTTCCTTTGATGACCACGCTTTTTTTGTCGAATTTTTCCACTTTATTCTTATTGATGATGTAGGCACGGTGGACCTGTGCAAAATTACCCGGAGGAAGCAGTTCCAGTAACTGGCGGATGGTGGAGCGGAGTTTGTAGGATTTGGCATCCGTATGAACCAGAAGGTAATTGCCGTCGGATTCGATGTGATTGATGTCGTCGACCGTAATTTCGACGTTGTATTCGCCGTCCTTGACGATAACTTTCGGTTGTTGTACGATTTGACCGGCCGATTGTCTGATGGCCAATCCGACAGCCGCTATAAGGTCGACATTCTTGAATGGTTTGGTCAGATAGGAATAGGGAGCGGTTGCCACGGCACGGTTGACGATTTCCGAGCTTTCATAGGCAGTAAGATAAATGAACGGCAGTTGGAACTTGTCGGCGATCTGTTGTCCGAGACTGATACCGTCCTTCTCGTTTTCACCCAGGTTGATATCAAGCACCAAAAGGGCAATGGATTCTTTTTCGAGGACATCAAATGCCTCTTTCGCATTCTTGGCCTCATAGACCTGGTATCCGTTTTCGGAAAGAATCTTTTTGGACAACCTACGGTTTAGGAAATCATCCTCCACCAACAATATCGCTTTTCCGTTTACTTCCATTGAAAAACCAATTAGCATTTATTACGTATTCAAACGGGACACTTCCTATGAATTGCCCCGTTTTTGTTTCTTCTTTTCAAATCCTTATTTAACCTTCTTCAGTACGTACACTTCTCCGTAACCAGGCGATGACTCCTCTTTTATTTTTAGAGTTGTACCCGACAATTCTACTACCTGAACTTCTGCTGAAACACCACCAATAGTCATTGTGATTTTGTTGTTAGCGTATACATAGGTAGCCGTTGTTCTATCTTCTTCGCAAGCTGAATCATATAGCACAATGTCCGATTGATCACCTCCACGATATTCTACATAGTCTTTTTTAGACGCACACAGATGGGTGTAATCGTCAATATGTTCAATTCCATCATCAATGACACCTTCTTTTGAATATTCCCATTTTCCGACTAAGGACGACGAAGCCGATTTGTTATCATCATCGCTTGAACAAGAGGTTGAAATTACGGCGAATAAGGCTGCAACATACAAAAATTTTCTTCTCATAAAATACATTTTCTAAGTTTATAATTGTTTTTAAGTTTAGACAAATCTATTTCGCACGGGATTACTTTTCAAATTTTAGGGACAGAACCGCGTATTTTGGGACAGAATGAAAAAATAGCCTTTTACGGCTATTGATTGAAGTCGATTTCTATCGCAAATCCGTTGTTGTTGGTCACCTCAACGGTTCCATCCAGCTGATCGATCAATCCTTTGATGATCTCGACTCCAAGCCCTTTTCCGGATGTTGCATTGAAATCAAACCCGTTACCGTTGTCGGCATAATACAATCGGATTCCTTTTTCCTGAACCTTCAGCTCGACAGTAATGATCCCAACGCTCCTTTTCTTAAAGGCGTGTTTCATGCTATTGCTGACCAATTCAACAATGATCAATCCGATTGGGAATGCTTTTTCAAGGGTGATCGTTTCGATCCCGCATAGAATGTTCAGGCTGATCTGGCGTTTGTAGTTGTCGTATGACTCTTTAACAAGCTCTGCCAGTTCGGTAAGGTAGCGGTTTAGATCGACATCGTTTACATGATCAGACACGTTGAGCTTTTTATGCAACAGTGCCATTGAATGGATGCGGTTCTGGTTGCCGCGGATCAGTTCGTCGATGTTGTTGAAATCAATCGATTCTTTTTGGATTTCGAGAATGCTGATAACGTGCTGCAGGTTGTTCTTAACTCGGTGTTGGAGTTCAGACAGCAGCACCTGTTTTTGCCCGAGGGTTTTAGTGAGTTCGCCCAATTGCGAGTTGATGATCTTGTTTTGTGAATTGACTTGCCTGTTTTTGCGTATCAATAAGACAGATGCCACGACAATCACTGCCAGTAAGCCACTGATGAGCCACATTTGTTGGTTTTTGCTTTGTATGGTCGCTTCTTTTTTATCGTTTTCGTATTGCTCGGTTATTTTCTTAACATCGGTGGCTTCGCGGCTTATGATCGAATTAATAATAGCGTCATGGTACTTTTTAAGATAGTAAAAGGCCGAGTCCTTATTATTAGTTGCTTCAAACAATTGATATCGCATTTTAAGCGTCAGAGCGTGATTATCATCACCAAGTTTGTATTTTCGCTCTGCCCTAAAAGCAAGATTATTATAATGGAAAGCATTGTTATAATCCTTACTCTTGAAATATATTCCCGAAATATTGTGATACATTGAAGCGACTGCAGAAAATTCGTTTCTCTCAAAAAAATCTTTTATCGCAAGTAAACCAAATTGGATAGCTTTTTTAGGATCATCTTCACCCAATAGTATCGTTAACAGCAAGTAAGTATCAGTGAGGTCTCTTTTGTTTGAATATCTTTTGGCATAGTACATTCCTTTGTATGCAAAATATACAGCAGAATCTTTTTTCTTAGTTACTCTGTAAAAAGATGAAATTCTTACGCAATATGTGCTGAATAAAGAATCTAGCTTATTATGTTTGTACAACGTATAAGCTTGATCCATTTGCTTTTTGCATAAATCATCATGATAAGCTTGTTCATAAGTAACGGCAGCAATTAAACATGCTTTGTATTCTAAATTCGGAAAATTGTATTTTCTGCTATTATCTATTACATCAAGTGCAAGTTTGCCAGCCCTACTAAATTGACCAGTTCTATAGTATATATTAGCTTTACGCAAAAGAAGTTGGATTTCGAGTTCGTTATATTGGTTTCCGGTATAACTTTTTCGAAGTAAATTGAGGGTGATTTCGTTTTTCGCATCAGCTACCTCGTAATTGCTATAGAAAAGCAGGCTGTCTATTGTTTTAATCTTTTTTTTAAAATCAGGTTGTTGTGCTATCGCAAGCAAACTGAACATGAAAAAAGATAATAACAGAAAAATTGATCTCATATTTATTATTTGAAAGACGTTTTCAGTTCAAAACCATTTTCATTGTTGGTTTGGATTGTACCGTCTAATTGATCGATAAGGCCTTTTATGATTTCCTGGCCCAATCCTTTTTTGCTTGTTTTAGTAAAATCGAACCCCGTTCCATTATCGGAATAATACAATTGATTAACGGTTCCGTCATTTGTTATTTCGATATTTATAATTCCGATGTTACGTTTTTTAAACGCATGCTTCATACTGTTGCTTACAAGTTCTACGATAATCAGTCCTAACGGAAGTGCTTTTTCAATAGATAGCGTTTCGGCTTCGCATATTATTTTAAGGGTGATGTTTTTGTTATTTGTATGATAGGATTCTTTTACCAATTCTGAAAGCTCGGTAATGTACCGTTTCAAGTCTACATCATTCACATTGTCTGAAACATTCAGCTTTTTGTGAAGCAATGCCATAGAATGGATGCGGTTTTGGTTTCCGCGAATCAGTTCATCTATATTATTAAAATCAACCGACTCTTTTTGTATTTCAAGTATGCTGATTACGTGCTGCAGGTTGTTTTTTACCCTATGCTGAAGTTCAGACAGCAGTACCTGTTTTTGTTCTAATGTTTTAGACAATTCCATTAATTGCCTGCGGATAATTTTATTCTGTGAATTGATCTGTCGGTTTTTCCGAAATAGTAAAAACGTAGCAATGACAATTACGCCAAGCAAACTGCCAATAAGGATCATTTGGTGGTTTTTGTTTTGTATGGTCGCTTCTTTTTTATCGTTTTCGTATTGCTCGGTAATCGTTTTTATGGTTGCCGTTTCTTCGTCTTTTATTTCCACCTCTCTTAAATGACGCGCTTTATTCAGATAAAAAAACGCCGAATCCATTTGTTTTAGACCGGCAAAAGCACCCGCTCTTGTTTCGGTAATATGCCTTTGGTATATTACCGAAGCTTTTTTAACAATATCATAAGCCGTATCACTGTAGGTAAGCGCTTTATCACGGAATCCGGCTTTGAAATAGTGTGATGCTATATTGTCATACATTAATGAAGTATAGTTGTAATTATTGGTCTTTAGATAATATTTGGCCGCAGTCTGATAGTATTTTATGCCTTCTAAAAACCGATTCTGTTCACCTTCGTATAAGCCAATCATCATTGACGCTTCTGTAATATCATATTCGTTATGGTGCTTTTGGGCAAAGTCGAGTGCTTTTTTACTGTAATACATCGCCGAATCAATGTTTTTGGTAAACCACCGATGGTACAAGGAGCGTCGCATTAAAATGGTACTGTAGAATTCCTGCAGATTATGTTTTATGCGAATCCTGTTGGCCTGATCGAGATACTGCTTTGCTAATTTTGGCGTTGACTGCTTTTCATAAATCAAGGCAAGCATGATATTGGTATGACAGGCAATTGCGTACAATTTGTTTGATTCAGCCAGATCCACTACGGTTAGTAACGGTTTGAGCGCTTTGTTGTTTTCCTCTTTCGTCTCATACATCCTTCCTTTTACGAGTAAGAGACGTAATTTACTTTCCAGAAACTTTTCATCCTTGTAGCGATTCTCGAACAACGGCAATAAACTATCGGTTTTTTTTTCTACTTTCTCATATTGATTGTATTCCAGCAAGTGTTCAATTTTCTTGACTTCGTCCTTAATTCCAGAGTCCTGAGCAATACAATATGGACCGAAGAGAAGCAATAATAAAAAAAATGGACTTTTAAATGATTTCATGATACTCAAATGTTAGAAAACGACAGTAAGAATTTTCCAAATATAGAAAATCTTATTTGTCAGTTAATATTTGTAAGAAAATTTATCTATTGTGTTCTTGGCTACTGTCAAAAAACAAAAGACCGTATCGCTACGGCCTTCTGAATGTCAACTAACTCATTTTATTATAAGGCTATTGTTTTACAACCTTTATGGTTTTGATCCCTGCATGAGATGCCACTCTAACCAGGTAGTTTCCGGCGGCAAGCAATCGCATATCAATTTGAGTCGTATTGGAACTCACTTTTTGATTGATCATGATCTGTCCCAGCATATTGGTCACGGTAACATTGGTTATCTGCGTGTTATGAGACAAATAAAGCATGTCTGAAACCGGGTTCGGATAATAAGAAAGCTTGTGAGCATCTTTGTCACCGATACTCAAAGCACATGCACTATTTATAGCTTGTTCTGAAATACAGCTTCCTGCATTACCCGAAATATTTCTTACTCCCAAACCTTGTAGGTAAGTACAGAAATTATCTAAGTTACATACTGAAAGAACAGCATTGTCAGTAATTGTCAAACTGATAATGGTATTAGGCGCGATGTTCTGTAGACCTTGGATGTTTTCCAGTAAAGGATTTCCACTGATAATCAAGATGCCATCGGTGTTGCTCGAAGCATTCAGACTGTTACCCTGATTAGCGTTTCCACCAAGGTTTACAAGATTGCCCAGAGCATTAAGATTCACCAAATTGGTATTCGTGATTATGAGTCCGCTCACATGTGTTAGACCGCTCAATGCCGATAAATCGGTAATGTCACTTCCTGATATGGTAAGGTTGCCAGAAATTTCAGTACAACCCGGATAACCTGTCAGCAACTGATTTACTGCTGCCTGCGTAGTCAAAGTGATATTCCCGGTTGGGCAAGGGCTACATTGCGCTTTGACAGCCTGCTCAGTAATACAATCCCCTGTATTTCCTGAAATAGTTCTAGGTTTTGTCACATTAGAAAGATAGACACAAAGATTAGGCAGGTTACAAACCGACAGAACAGGATTATCCTTGATTATCAAATTATGCAATGTAGGCGCGTTTATATTTTGCAAACCTGAAATGCTAGCCAATGTTGCATTGTTGGTGATGTTTAGTGTATTTCCTACTGTCGTTATATTACTAAAACCATTAAGATTTGTCAGCATAGGATTGTTTTCAATTACTAACCCCCAAGTTACGCTAGTCAACGCATTGAATTGTCCAATTGAGGTTAGATTTGGATGAAAGCCTACATACAATGTTCCAACGGTTTCCAAAGCAGGAAAAGCATTGTTGAATGTAGTTAGGGAAGCGTTATCGGCAATCCAGAAATTACCGCCCACATTTTTCAGGGAACTCAAGCCATTTAAACCAGTCAGATAAGGATTATGTACAATGTTTACCTGTCCAATAACGGTTTGAACTGTACTCAATCCATTCAGATTTGTAATTTGATTATCACCTGTATTCAGGTTGCCATCGATGTTTAGGTTACCGTTGATTACGGTACAATTCGGATAGTTAACAGCAAACTGGTTAACTTGTGCTTGGGTACTCAATACAATATCTCCCGGAGGACAGTCCGAGTTGCTACAGCTAGCAACGATCGCAATTTCGGTTAAGCAATTTGCCATATTTCCTGAAATATTTCTAGGATGGGTTGCCGATGGATTAGACAGATACGTACAAAAGTTAGGAAGGCTACAAACAGAAAGTCCAGGGTTATTTACAATGGAGAGTCCCGAAAAATTAGAACCCAGATTATGCAGACCGTGAAGATTAGGAAGCTGTCCGTTATTTTCAATCGCTATCGTACCGCCAACACTTGTTATATTGCTCAAACCGCTAAGATCAGTTAAAACACTATTCCATGTTATCGTCAAATCTCCTGTAAGTGATGTAATATTACTCAATGCGGCAAGGCTGGTAATATCAGAGCCATTAATATATAAATCTCCCGAAATAGTTGTACAGTTTGGATAATCAGCAGCAAATTGCGCTACATCCTCTTGAGAGGATAGATTCACATCACCTTGTGCACATACCAACTGTGTAGCACACGTATTTAGCAAGGCATTAAGATTACAACCTGGACTATTGCCATAAATTGTTCTCGGGTTAGCAGGATTAGAAAGATAAGTACACAAATTAGGCAAATCACAAATGGTAAGATTTTGATTGTTTATAATATTCAGCCCATTAATGGTCGCCGGATCTACATTCTGTAAACCGCTTATATCGGTTAATGTCGTATTATACGTATTCGCAATTCCAGGCAGTATAGAGATATAACCTCCGCCTACGCTTGTCAGGTTGCTTAAACCGTTCAGATTGGGCATCATATTGTCATGATGGATAAACAACCCTCCTGTACTCGTTAAACTGTTAAGCCCATCTACATTGCTTATTCTGGCACGTGTGCTGATTTGCAATGTTCCGCCAACCGTGGTCAGGCTACTGAAGCCGTCCATGTTTCCATTGGCCATTCCGGCATATCCTGAGCCGATAGATAAATCACCTCCAACGGTTGTTAAATTGTTCAAACCGTTAAACTTGTTTATTCTTGAAAATAACACATTACCACCAATGCTTGTCAGGTTATTTAAGCCAACCAATGGTAGTTGAGGATAAGTCGTGCTGTTTCCAACTGTTGTGCCATGTACTCTAACCAAAACGTCTCCTCCAATATGTACCAGATTGTTTAATCCGTTTAGATTTTGCAATGCCGGATTTCGGTCAATTGAGAGGTTTCCTCCAATCTTTGTGATGTTACTCAAAGGTGCGAGGCTGTTAATGTTTGTAGTTGGCGCAGGAAAAGAAGTTGGATTATTACCAATAACCAAACTGCCCGCAATTTCGGTACAGTTCGGATAGTCGATTAAAAATTGGTTTATCTGTGCCTGTGACGTAAAATTAATTGTTCCGGTAGGACAGTCGTTTACAGGTGTAGTGTTACACGCTGTGGTTATTGTCTGTGCAGAGATGCAGTTTGCGCCATTGCCTGTTATCTCATTCGGATTAGCAGTATTTTGAAGATACGTGCAAAAATTAGGAAGGTTGCATACTGAAAGAACCAGATTGTTTTTAATAGTCAGTCCCAAGTTGCCCATCGGCACCAATGTAGCCGGATTCACATTTTGCAAGCCGGAAATATTTGACAAAGCATTGTTATCTTGTATAGTAAGTAATCCCGCTACGGTTGTCAGGTTGTTAAGCCCATTTAAATTAGTCAATAAATTGTTATTCTGTATGATGACAGAACCTGCTACAGAAGTCAATCCGCTTAACCCGTTTACATTTGTCAAAGAGTTGTTAAAGGCAATAAGCAGGTTTCCAGCGTTTGTTAATGAACTCAGTCCGTTCAGGTTATTCAGTCCGTTGTTTTGGATAGACAAGCCCCCAACGTTCTTCAGACTGCTCAAGCCAATTAGGTTTTGTAGCGAACCGTTATAAGAGATAAAAACATTTCCAGTTACCGTTACCAGATGATAGAGCTGAGAAATATCGGTAATATTTGAATTTCCTGATTCAACACCTATTCGTAAATTTCCAACAATAGTGGTACAGTTCGCATAAGCGGCAACAAACTGGTTTACTTCTTCCTGCGAAGATAAAGTAACATCTCCTACAGGACATTCAGCAGGTATCGGGTTGCAAATTGCCGATAATGCCTGCTCCGAAATACAATCTCCCGCATTACCCGAAATGTTCCTAGGATGCGTATTGGTAGGATAAAGTAAATACGTGCATAAGTTTGTAATGTTGCATGCCGAAAGCTGTGGATTGGTTGAAATGTACAATCCATATTCTCCACCAATACTGTTTGGATTTACATTTTGCAAACCAGAAATAGTGGTTAGCGTCGCATTGTTATGCACTACAAGATGGCCGTTAATAGTTGTCAGGCTGCTCAACGCATCAACATTGGTTAAAGCAGCATTTTCGTTAATAACCAAATTGCCGGCTGTGCTTGCAAGACTGTTTAATCCGTTTAATGTTGCTAATGAAGCATTATTGAAAATATCAATATCACCTCCAACAGTTGTCACATTATTTAAACCATTCAGATTACTTAGCGAAGTATTTTGGATGAGAAGATTATCACCCACGTTTGTTATTCCGTTTAACGGAGCAAGACTGGTAATATCAGAACCTGAAAAGCTAAGAGCACCAGAAATGGCTGTACAGTTCGGATAGTCAACGGCAAACTGGTTTATCTGTGCCTGCGTAGTAAAAGTCACAGGGCCTTCAGGACACTGAGGAGGAGAACAAACCGCAGTAAGCACCGGTTCAGAAATACAATTTCCGGCATTACCTCCGATGTTTTTCATCCCGTTACCTCCAAGATAGGTACAAAGGTTTGGCAAATTACAAACAGAAAGCAAAGGATTATTCGCAATTGTCAATCCGTTGTTTCCGCCAATAGTCGCCGGGTTTATATTTTGTAAACCCGAAATACTGGTCAGCACAGGGTTTCCACTAACTTGTAAGAATCCTGAGATAGTATTTAGAGCGCTTAAACCGTCCACATTTGCCAATACGGGATTGTCTGCAATTTTTAGATCGCCTCCAATATTGACTATGTTGCTCAAGCCATTCAGATTTGTCAATGAGGAATTAGTGCTGATGTTAAGGCTTCCTGCCACGCTTGTTATACCGCTTAACGGTGCAAGATTGGTAATGGCTGTTGTTCCTGAACTGTTGGAAATAGCTAAGAATCCTGAAATTTGTGTACAGTTCGGATATTCAGACGCAAATTGGTTTACCTGTTCCTGTGACGTAAACGTTACATTTCCAGATGGGCAAATTGGTGTCCCATTAATATAAACGCCATAGTCTTCTATGTCTCCTATGCTGTATATACTTGTACAGTTGCGTTTGGCATCTGTAATTTCGGTGGCGTCACCAATTACACGCATACGCAGAAGCGTGTTCATGACCGCATCCATTGGAATTGTAACGCTTGCCGGAAAAGGAGTGTTTTCACCACTTTCACCGGTTCCTGAATGAACCAGCTCGCCTGATTCAAATATTCCATTGTTATTCCAGTCAATGTAAGCTTCAAAACGTTCTAAATAACTAGATGGAATCTGAGGGTTTGTGGAACTAGAATTAATAGAGACTTTTAAGGAATAGGTTTGTCCGGCCTCTACTGTAGTGGAAGCTTTACAAATTAAATTTTGGTAACCACCATTGGAGATCAAATCTGTAGTACTGTTTATAGTGTTAAATGTTACATTATTGACTGTAAATCCTAAACTGGTCACATTGTTTGAAGTAGGCGAACAAGCATTTACAGTTGCCGAGTTCACTACATTAATGATACGGATTTTTGTACTTGTTCCGTGTGCATTGGTAACCTTATATGTTATTGTGTACTGCCCTGGAGCGTTGAATGTGATTGTTGGATTTTGACTGTAAATATTGTGTGTATTGATGCCACTTTCATGAACCAGCTTCCAATGAAATGAAATTCCGGTCCATTGTGTTTCATCCAAAAATGTATTCGGTATATTGGATGAGTTGTCATAAAGTTTCAAGACTGTACTCAAACAAAAAGTTTCAGCCACTAAATCGAAATCCGCAATAGGCGCAGCAACCGGAACCAAAGACATGTTCCCCTCTGAGGCCAAGAACGATTTTCTAACCTGCATAGCCACTTCCATTCTTGTTTTTTGATCTTGAGTGAACATATTCTGGCAAGGTATTCCTGCATATGACATATAATTTTTAGCTACTGAACTGTCTCCGCCACAACTATTTGTAGTATCGCATTTCAAATCTTTTTGATGTCTGGGAGTGTCACATACCCTGTCTCCTGATTGGCTACAGTGGTTGGAGGGATAATAGTTTAAGGTTTGCTGCCCCACGGTAACAGCATAAACATTTTCTGGCAAATCATAAATATCCCAGCTATCAATCCACTCAATATGAGGAGCTCCCTGGTCATTGTTATTTGAATAAAAGTTTTTATGTATAAAATACCGTTGGGAACCATTAGAAGTCTGAACCAATAAATGTTGAGTTAGATCAATATAATAAACACCTTCCGGTAAAGATGATGTACCCCAGGAGTTGGCTGCTTGCTGTGTTACCGGTCCGTTGTTTTGAATATAGATTGGAGATACATAATACTTCCGACTGTTAGAACCCAGATATATTTCAACTAATCCTTGAGTAGCAGGAACCATCTGCCCGATAGTAAGTATTTCATACGCGGTAGTTTCAACCGGAGGACAGTCACTTCCTTCAGATCCTTCAAATGTATGGTACAGATTAAAGGCATGCCCGAGTTCGTGTGCTGTTACCGCATCCAACGAATTGAATTGCTTTGCTAATATAACCGAACCATCTCCATTTTGTCCATGGGCGCCGGCACCGGGAGCATAACCTCCTGCGGTATTTGGGTTTCCTCCGCCAATTTTGTTAACCAACCATATATTGTAAAACTTTGCTGGATTCCAGCGTCTCAGGTCTTTTAATGACATCTCGGTTATACCGGCGTCGGTTGACCGGAACTTTACGCCTTGGTTAACATACGTTTGATTGCCTGATAAGTCATAAGTGGTGATGCCATCAGTAGTATTTCCTTGCTCATCCCGGACAGCAAGTGCAAACTCAAACCCGGTATCTACTCCGCTGCCTTCGCCTAAAGATCCTTGTATTTTACGCATTCGCTGATTCAACCGAAGTATTTCTCTCTGAATAATCTCTTTAGAGATTTCGGTTAATGAAGTCCCGTCCTGCATAATGTGCACTACCACCGGTATTTTATAAGGTGCGGTTATCGAGTTCGTTGCCTGCAAAAAACCACCACTGTTATTCCTTTGCAACATTTTGTTTTCATACAGTTTCATCTTTGCTGCATAAACAGGATCGTTTTGCATTTTTTGCTCATGGATATAGTCAGAACCACATTCATGGTTTTGCGCATTGGTAGTATACGCAAAGAGCAACATAATAAATAGCAATAGCACAGTACGGACCCGTGTTAGTTGCGTTTCTGTTCTCAAGTAAAAATTTGTCATAAGATAGAATTCTATTAAGCCTACTCTTCAGCATTTTCGGCTACCTGCTTTGGACGACAAAAATTGCAGGTTCTTCTTATAAATTAAAATTTTAGGGACAGAAGGCTGTTTTTAGGGACAGAACGGTTTGGGCTATCCCAGTGTCAAACTTTAGGAGAAAGGAAGTGACGAATAAGTACATGCTTTGATTTTACAAAGTCCTGATATTTAACGAAGAGTCGTTTGGTCATAGTGATTACGGCAAGTGCGTATAGATAGCCTTTTGCGCATAAAACCAAGTAACCGAAATACTCGCATCTTACAAAACAATCTCAAGCAGAAGATATTAAGGAACGTACCAAGTCGTTGACCATTTACAGTTAAGCAGACATAGTATGACCAAAAGCAAAAAGCCGATAAATCCTAAGATTTATCGGCTTTTGAAACCATTTGTAATTAAACTTGTGGGCGATGAGGGATTACCTCCGCTGCACTGTGGTGATCCACGAGGGAGTGCCTTCACGAAAGCAAACCCTCCTGCGTCAGGTTTTCTTTTTTATTTCCTCCAAGTTTACAAAAGCAAAGCTTTCGACACTTGTTGACAATAAAAAAGCAGAAACGAAAGTTTCTGCTTTTGTGGGCGATGAGGGATTCGAACGTTGTTCGCGATCCCAGCTATATCGGCACTTTTTAAACTTTAAAAACTAGGGTCTCGATTTTGCATCTGTGGCAGACAACAAACCTCCTAAATCTACTACTAATTTAAGAATAATCCGGCAGAATACCAAGAAAGGCAGACCATTTTTTAGACTGGTTATTGTACATGTTATATAATTCGTAAGGGCTACTGAGCGGGTGCGCTCGATGTTTCCTAATCCTACAATGCAACGCAATAAGTGATCAATTTTAAGGCCTGAATACTCGCAAAATTCTTCGATCGAAATAAATTGGTGTGGCTTCTTATTATAATGCTTCTTGACTTTTGCCAGGTATAATCTTGCCTGTAAATATTGCTTTCCCATTATTCGCAGCACATCTTTCGGATAATACATACTCTCGTACTTGTTGGTATCACTTTTCCTCATTTTCATATTTTATCCATGCCTGGCTAGCCTATAGGCTACCACATCAGCGAATCAAAGCTACATAAAATCTTATATATCGGTAAAAGTTAATAATGTTAGGAAGTTAGTAATCAATAGCTCCATTTTATATTATAGCAATTAGAAGTACCACAAATAATTTTATGAAGGAATGTTTTCGGTAAAGGCTTCAGTATTTTTTCAGTCTCGCATATAATTTGCCGCTTTAAGATTTGAATTGATTCGCGGCGAATTTTAAAATATCCCTTTCATCATCAGTAGATAATTCAAAAGCAAATTCCAGCAAGTCTGCTTCACTGTAAAAAAAATCATAAGTATAGGAGTATTAGACAACCTTATTTATCTGCAATTGTTACCTTGCGTTGTGTCCCTGAAGAAGTATATGTGATTATACCAATTTGAGTAAGTTTATATTTTTGCCCGTCAATTATCAGGCAGTCGGTTAAGGAACTAAAAATAATTAAACCCAACACATGATTTTGATAATAACCATCAAATTCGCCGGTATAAGTTAATACAGAATTTATAGTTCCTTCTTTGTAATTGCTGTAAATATTATTTGCGTCAAAATTTTTTGAAATCATCTGTTATAGATTAAATATAATGCCAATACTGGTAGTTGTGTTGCCGTGTGCAACCCCAGTGAGCGGAACTTGCGAAGCAATTGCAGCAATAGAAACTAACCATGTTAAGCGAGTTACTATTTCCATTCCAATGCGATTTGATTATACAATCCATTTCGCAAATTGTCCAGCACGTTATTTTCGGATATACAAACAACTCCGTCTTTATAAAGTACTAAATCGCTAAACGATCCCATTCCGCCATATATTGAAAGTATTTGCCTCGAAACTGAGTTATCATTAGAGATTTCAAGTTCTTTGATTATCTTTTTAAATGTGTGAATCCATTGTTCTTCCTGTACGGATTCCAGGACTTGTAAAATTTCCTGACAATATTCATTAATGGTCATCGTGATTGTTGTTTCGTCATAGTTTTGGGGTCTTTTGTGTTGTCATTATAACGTTCCCTCGCTGCGCCGCTGGGCTGACGCACCGAGTGAAAAAAGCAATAATGTAACACAAGTCACGTATTTAGGGTAAACATACCGCATGCTATTTGCAAAGATTGATTTCCTTGCCGCTATCAGACGATTGAAGCTTTTGGAACAGTTTTCCATCCGTATGGATTTCATAGCCTTCTTTGACCGCGACTTTTTGCTTTTCGCCCGCTTTGTACTTAGATACTGAAGTCGAGCCATCGGCGCGTACGCTGACTTCGATTTCCTTCGAACAATTGTTTTTGATATAAATATCGAAATAACCGCCTTTTGCGATTGGTGCGTTGCTCATTGAAAGCGTAAAAGTAGCCACTAAGCAAAGCACGATTAATGATTTGATTTTTTTCATGGGTTATTTTTTTAAAGGTGCAAAGTAGCAATCTTTTTTGAGCAACAAAAATATGTTGTAAGTTTTTACATGCATTTGTCATTACCGCAATTTGTTTTATATTAGCCTTTTGTGTAAGAAAATTACAGTTTTCAATCCAATAACAACCAATGGAAAACCACCAGGAAATAGTCAGGCAATTAGAAGCCGAAGCGGTAATCGAATACAAATCGGGCAATACAGCCAAAGCCGTCGAATTGGAACAAAAAGCCTGGGAAGCGTTGCCCGAGCCCAAGTACGAAAAAGACAGAAGTTACCTCATTGCCAGCGCGATGGTATTCATGCTCAAAATCATGCAACGCTACGACGAGGCGCTAACTCGGGCAAAGCACCTGATGCAATGCAATCTCGAACGGCAGGACGACGGCGACCGCGAATTCAAGGCCGGTACAGTGCTCTACTATCTCGACCGGAAGAAGATGCCTGGCAATATTTTGATGTGGCCAATGACAGATCCGACGGGAATTCTTTCAAAGGCGAGGATAAAACGTATCTGGATTTTTTTAATGAACAACATTTGGCGTAATCTGGTAAAATCTTGAAATATGCAATACTACAAACTCATACCCCAAATCGGCGAAGGGAAATCGGCCAATGCGTTTATTTCCTATTCTGGGATTGGTGACCACTTAAGTTTTATTTTAAGAGGTGAAAAAATCAGTGACATCGATTTGTCTAAAATAGAACTAAAGAATGTAACGAAGACATTCCACGACCTGATGGGAACAGGCTCATCAGAATTTTTTGTAAGCGATGCTTTGAAAAACATCATCGAAAATATTGAGTCACCCGAAAATATACATTTCATTCCGGTCACTTTAAAAGATAAGCAATACTGGCTTCTTAATATTCTTAATAACGTCGAAGCTTTTGATTGGGACAATTCTGAGTATGTTGCCAGGGATAATAATCCAAAAACATTAAAGAAAGTAACTAAACTGGCTTTAAAAGGGGAATGTGTTGGGGACAGAAACATTTTCAGGATAAAAGAACAATATATGTATGTTTTAATATCCCAAACACTTAAAAATGCCATTGAGGCGAATAACCTTACAGGTATTGCGTATGACAACATTTTTGAAATAAAAACTACTTAAAAGCTTACTTATGCAGTATTATAACCTTATCCCGAAACTAGGCGAGGGACCTACAGCAATGGCACATGTCGTTTATTCCGGGCTTGATAAAACGCAGCGAATGGATTCATTAAGAGGTAGCAAAATCGATGATGTCAGTGCCGCGAAAGTCGAATTAAAAAATGTTACCAAAAAATTTCCGGACCTGATGGGAAGGGGCTCTTCAGAATTTTTTGTTACTGACGCTTTTAAGCATATAGTTGAAAATATGGAATCATCTCAAAACATCCACTTTATTCCAGTGATTTTACGTAATCAGCAATATTGGTTACTAAATCTTTTAAATAATGTTGAAGCATTTGATCGGGAGAATTCAACGTACTCTGCCTATGAGGGCGGAGCTTTAAAAAGCATACAGAAGCTTGCCATGAAGGAAGATAAAATTCAGGGCAGGAATATTTTCAGGATGGCTGAAGAGCCTGTTTATATTTTCATCTCCAAAACCCTGAAAGATGCGATTGAGGCAAATAACCTTACCGGGATAGCGTATGACAACATTTTTGAAATAAAAACTACTTAAAAGCTTACTTATGCAGTATTATAACCTTATCCCGAAACTAGGCGAGGGACCTACAGCAATGGCGCATGTCGTATCCACGGGAATAGAGAGGGAGATTATCTACAAATTGATGGATGGAGAGAAAATTCACGATATTGACATGTCAAAAGCCAAAATTAAAAATATCACTAAAAAATTCCCAGACGTTATTGGAACAGGCTCATCAGAATATTTTGTTACCAATGCTTTTAAAAGAGTTATTGAAGGTCTTGAATCAGCTGAAAACATGCATTTCATAGCGGTTACATTAGTGGATAAACAATATTGGCTGCTCAATATCCTTAATAACATTGAATGTTTTGATTTCGAAAATTCTGAATACTCAGTTAGGGAGGGCAACCCGAGAATTATCCGGGATATAAAAACAATGGCCTTAATGGAAAGCCGGATAAATGGCAGGCATATTTTTAGGGTTGCTGAAAAGCCTGTTTACATATTCATATCCCAAACCCTGAAAGATGCGATTGAGGCGAATAACCTTACCGGGATAGAGTATGACAACATTTTTGAAATAAAAACTACTTAAACTCCACAGATGCCAATAATAACCAAACACCCGAATCTTTCCCTACAACAAATCGAGCAATGGGAAAACGAAAATACCGCGATTCCCGAGCCGTATAAAAAATTCCTGCTCAAAAGCAACGGCGGAAATGCCGGCGATAAAAACACTTTTAAGGTTCCTAAAATGTCGGGTGAATTCGGGTTTAATCAATTTTTTGGCATTCATGAAGGTTTAACTGGTTTGGATTATATCCAAGAAACCTACACGAAAATGAATCGGTTTCCCGAGCATTATTTTGCCATTGCATCGGATGTGTCAGGCAACTTGATTCTGATGGGTCAGGCCGATGACAACCTCGGCCAGATTTTCTTTTGGTACCACGAAGGCGAAGTAAGCGAAGGAAAAAAGGCATACGAGAAAAACATCCATAAAATTGCCAAGGATCTGGATGCCTTCATCCAAAAGCTTTACCAAGAAGAAGAGATTTCGTATGGAAAACTAAGCGATATCTACAACGGAAGTGATGAAGGAATTAGGAAACTTTTGTCCACAGATTGGCAGGTAGATACTCCGGACGAACTCGGCCGAACGTTAATTCGGCGCGCGGTTGTCGCCAATAAAAAATGGCTCGTGGAAGAATTGATAGCACGCAATGCCAGTCTTTCAAAGACGCTCGATATTGTGGTGCTACATAACAATCTGGAAATTGCCGAATTACTGTTAAAAGCTGGCGCAGATACCGAAGAACCCAGCATGTCGAAAAACACGCCGTTGCAATCGGCGGTGATGGGAAAAAAGCGAGCAATGGTTGCCTTGCTGCTAAAATATGGTGCGGACAAGAATATTGCGAACAGTTTTGGCAGAAATGTCCTGGAGATTGCCCAATTTAAACACGGACAGATGGACGTCGACAGATCCATCATCAACATGGAGGAAATTATTAAACTGCTATCTGAATAATTATGAAGCACTACATCCTGAAATTTATAGTGCAGAGCAACGACTATTGGGCCGAAAAAATGACCGTCAGCGATAGTGCCGTTACAACAAATCACCTGGATGGAACCAGGTACAATAACCCCGATTTGAACATAAGCCTTTTGGGAACACGGGGCACACTGTCCGGATACATCGGCAACCTGTACGGATTAGATATTGTCTCTGAAGAAATTAAAGAGCTGTTCACTGAATATGGAAAAGATTTTGTGGAGTGCTATAAAGTTGGCCTGCAACGAAAATCGGCTAAGCAATTCTATTTTATAAATATCCTGGACAATATTTATTGCTTCGATTTCGAGAACTCGGTTTATGAGGAATACGGTGCCGGTAGCAGAATCATCAGAAACATTGACAGGCTTGTTTTAAATGAGGAACGCATTTCGGGCCGCCATTTTTTCAGGATAAGCGAGTTACCATTTGAAATTATCGTTTCGGAAGCATTTAAGCTGGCGATGGAAGACAGGGGAATCGACATTGTAAAGTTTACACCTGTTGATGCTTTTAAATTTGACCCTACTGGCTTTGACTGGAATAATTAACTAACTACAAACCTAATGGAAATCAATATTTTAAATCTCATATACAACAACAAAATCGAAGAACTGCAAGAGATTTCCGGTTCATTTGATTTCAACCAACTGATCGCTCATGACGACACGCCGCTTATGGCTGCCATCCGCGACAAGAATGCCGACGTTGTCAGGATACTTCTTGAAAATGGCGCCGATTCTGATTTTCCCGATAAAGCCGGTAACCTTCCGCTGCATTTTGCCGTCCAGAAGAAAAATATAGATATGGTTAAATTGCTCGTTTCACACAACGCGAGCATCGACCAGCAGGACGGTAAATTCGGCAATACTGCTTTGTCTGTTGCTATTGCAAAAACTGAAGGCAGGGAATTCATCGATTATTTTTTGGAATTGGGCGCCGATGTCACGATTCCGAATAAGGCCTGCGTGACACCCGAGGCGGCAGCGAAACTTTATAACATCAATCTTTAAACTAAAAACCGGATGGATAAAAAAGACGTCAAAAACTATTGTTACGAACTGCTTTCGCAAAAACTGAAGCCAGCGGGTTTTACCGGCAACAAAAAAGACCAGACTTTTATGCGTGCCAACGACCGGGGTTTTGACTGGGTTCTTTTCAGTATAGTCGAATATGCTGCGCTGAAACAATACGATATCCTGTTTTCTGTGGGCATGCGGCTCAACAAAGTACAGGAACTGGTCAACCAGATGTTCAGCTTTCATCAGGAGGAGCAAAAAAATAAAAACCTGACCTGCATCGTCGACATCGGCTCGTTTACCGGAAACCACGATTTAAAGTTCGAAACTTTTTCTACAGCGGATATCGAAACTGCCGTAGATAGGTTTTGGGAAATATACATTGGTCAGGCGGAAAAATACATCCAAAATTGTTACGACCTCGCATTTTTAAACCGTATATTTCCCGAACACCGTGAAAAAGCCAATCGATGGCTTACAGCATTCCAATGTTACGTCACAGTGCCCACGGTCGCATGGCTCGCAGACGGAGAAGGGTTTGCCGATTTCAGGCAAGCGTATACCAAGTACCTGGTCGAATGCCACATACCAGAAGACAAATTGGATGAGTTGAATTCCTATTTGGACCGCATCACACAAACAAGCCTGTAATCTACCGCCACCAATACATCGAACATGGAACCAATAAACCTCAACCACCAACACGTCAAAGACCAGGAAATTGACGTCCACAACAAATCCAACCTTTGCCACAAGCTCTCGCACGGCCTGGTCATGGAAAACAGCATCCTGAACTTTAAGGTCTCCGGCCGCGGCATCATCATGGCGCAGTCGCGGTTCTACAACTGCACGTTCAACTTCAAGACGAAAATGCAGTATCCGTTTACCAAAGTATATTTCAATGGCTGTACGTTTACAGGCAGGCTGGAAAGTAGTGAATTCGGGCGTAGGCCGTGGATAACTTCCGATGAGGAGAAAGTAAAGGGAGATTGCATCGATTGCGATTTTTCACAGATGAAATATGCCAACGGCATCCGGTTCATCGACTGCGACGTCGAACGCATCAAATTTCCGACGGGCGAGCATTTTGTCATCAAATATCCATATAAGAACATACAGGCAGCACAGGACAGCGACATGCCGGGAAGACTCAAACGTAATTTTGATCCCAATTGGCTGATGCCTACCGAAAATGCGTTGTTGTATAATTTTGCCGAAATGGCCAAACGCTGTGACTTGCCGGTTGATGAATTGAAGAAACAATTGGCAGGAATTGACTTTATTGAAATGTAATCGCAACCAGATGCAGTACTACAAAATCCACCAAGAAACAGACCAAGCCATCATCGGCAAATACCCGCAACTAAATGAACTCCGGATCAAGCCGCTCGACGCGCGCATCCGCCAATGGGGCATCATCTCTAAATGGCAAACCGACGACGACGTACCCGAACTGCACCAGTTTAACCTTGGCTACCACAGCAAACTCACCGACAGCCTGACGAGCGATTTCGCAACCTGCCAATACGGATTGTTCTTAAGCGAAAAGGGAAAGGAAGTATTTGAAAAGTTCAATACCAACGGCAAATTTTATCCGGCTACTGTCTATCAGCGTGACGTGCCGCATCCGTACTATTTCTTGAAATATGAGTTTGGCGGGCGCAGCCACATCAATTGGGAAAAATCGACTTTTATTGAATACCACAATTCCGTCGGGGATATCCGCTTAGGCGATGCCGTTTCGGTATCGGATGCCGAGGATTACAAGGCAAAGGCACGTGCCGTACGCGAAAAATACAGCGAGGAATTGTTTTGGGATGTGTTTCCCGAAACTGTCAGGCTCACCCAGCCATTCGATTTCACGCCGATGATGTGCTATTACCTGATTTGCAACGAACGCTTTAAGGAAGCTGTCGAAAAAGCAGGGCTGACCGGTTTTATTTTTGAGCCAATCGATCTGCAGGTTTTGATTTAGCCCAATTGCCTTTAATACTATTCCTTGGCGTTATTTCTCTATAATATATCTCATAAACACAAAATCAGTCTGTAATTTTCTGCGCCAGCTCGTTCGATTTAAAGAATTCAAATTTGAACTACTAGCTTAAAGCAGTGAACAGCTACTTCAAAAAATGAATGGGTTTGCGACTCCGTTAGAGATTCGGGAGACAATTATTTCTCCATTTGTTGGCATACATCGAAATTACCCAAATATTGTCTTTTCAACCTGTTCAATATTTAATCCTGTGTGATTACAGAATTCTTGTATAGTAACAAACTTTACGGCTTTATTTAGGCTGTTTGCGATCTCATGCAATAGTCTAAGACTTTGGCGGTAGCTTTGACCAGTAACGAGTTCTACGTCGTTTGTGGTGATGCATATACGCCTTCCCATAGTTTTCATACTCTAACCATACCTTTGACTAGGCTTTGAGTTTCTTCAAAGTGCTAGCAACCATTTCTAAGAACTTTCCAAAAATAATAAAAATTGTAATTGCTTCAACAAGGGCAAATTACGGGTTAATTGTGGCTCGTTTCTGTGCCAATTTTGTTGATTGCTGCCAATTTTGTCGGTTTGGTAATCCTGGTACATGGGTAGCTTTTTTATGTGGTGCATTAATACAACTTTTGTTCTCGAATCAGTCGAAATTATGTTGCAACGATAAGCGAAATGAGGAGTGAGAATGAAAATGAGTATTAATCGTAAAATGTAGAAATTATGGCTAGACAGACTGGCATAATCAAGCTGAAGGGAACCATTGGTGGTATGACCTTCTACAAGACTTCTGCTGACGGGCACTTGGTGCGCGAGAAAGGTGGAATCGAGAAAAGCAGGATTGAGAGCGATCCTGCGTTTCAAAGGACGCGCGAGAACGGCGCGGAATTCGGGCGAGCCGGAAAGGCCGGCAAGATGCTCAGAACGGCGCTGCGTGCTTTGCTGATTAATTCTGCGGACAGCAGAATGGTAAGCAGGCTGACGCAGCAAATGGTGAAAGTAATCCAAGCGGATTTGGTGAATGAAAGAGGCCTTAGAAATGTGATTGACGGCGAAGCCGAATTGCTTTTGGGTTTTGAGTTCAACCTTCGCGGAAAACTTGGAACTACTTTGTATGCTCCGTTCGTTGGAGCGATCGACAGGGTTTCAGGTGAAATCACGGTTGACATTGCGCCGTTTATCCCGGCAAACATGATCGTGGCGCCATCGGGCACCACGCATTACAAAATTATCTCCGGCGGTGCCGAGATTGATTTTGAAAATGAGGTTTTCACGGTGGCCACATCGGAAACTACAATCCTGCCTTGGGATGCTACGCTGACCGTTGCGGTCGCGCAAACGAACCAAGTTACAGCTGCGAGTACCAAGCCGCTATTCTTAGCGCTTGGGATTGAGTTTTACCAAGAAGTGAACGGCTCGATGTACCCATTGAAAAATGGTGCATTTAACCCGTTGGCATTGGTAAAAGTAAGCGGCTTGTAAAATGGTCCTTATCCTGAAAAGGAATTATTTCCCGGACGGAACAAATGGAAAACTCGAATGCGAAGGCAAGCTGATCTGCAACACGATTGAGCTGCCCTGGAAAAAGAATGAGAGAAGAGTTTCCTGCGTTCCTGAAGGGAAATATTTTTTACAGAAACGGTACTCGAAAAAGTACCAATGGCACATTGAAGTTTTGAGCGTGAAAGGCAGAAGCGGTATTTTATTTCATCCCGCAAACAATGCCATGAAAGAATTGAATGGCTGCATTGCGCCGGTAACAAAAATTTCGGGAGCCGGGTTAGGGCTGATGTCGCGCAAAGCTTGTACAGCATTAAAATCATTGGTTTATAAAGCCTTTGAGAAAAACGAGAAAGTAGTTTTAATTATCCAATCTTAAATTGATCATCATGAAAATTATAGAAAGGGCGCAAGCGCCCACACCAAAATTTTTTAAGTTGCTCCGCACCATCGGGCTTGCGATGCTCGCCATTAGCGGCGCATTGCTTACCGCACCCGTGGCATTGCCAGCAGTGATTGTAACTGTGGCAGGCTACACGGCGGTAGCCGGTGGCGTTTTATCAGCAGTGAGCCAAATTACTGTTGACGATGCGGCCAAGAATTTACCGGAAGCCAAAAACAATGCGCGCGGTGGAAGCTAACATTTCACTCAAGACAGGAACCGCAGCGGGTACGTTGCTTAGTATCGTTCCCAATTTACAGTCGGAAGATATTTTAAAGACTGTTGTGTTAGCGGTGATCGGCGCGGTTGTAAGTTTTACGGCTACGCTGATTTTAAAAATACTTACGAGAGTGAGAAAGAAATAATCCGGTTTTGACTGGTAACCTTTCCGGATTAATTTGAGAAAGCCTGCTTCGATGAAGCGGGCCTTCTCTTTTATAATGGTATTGTATTAAATTTATTCTATTCTATCAGCTATTATTGACCCATCGGTCGCTAATAACTTTTAATGCTGCGAGTTCTGTTGGATCGCCACTCCAACCTTTAGAAAAACTAATATCATTGGAATCGGGCAATTGATCATCGTTTAGTTCTTTAATTTTAATTCTACTAGGTAATGCGGCAGCTTCCCCAACAAAAATGGCTTCCCTTCGTGTTAGTGACGGCAGCATTTTCGTCAAACCGGTTAAACTATCTGGAAGAAATTTTGCGACATGTTCCTGATCACTTGAATTTGTAAGGCGTAAAATTATCCAAGAGTTACACTGTGAAAGTACTGTAGATTCGACATCGGAAGGACGCTGCGATATCAGCATTAGTCCTAATCCGTATTTCCGTCCTTCTTTTGCAATTCTTCTTACTGCTTCCTGAGCTTCTTTATATTGAGCCTCTCCATGATTAGGTACGTATCTATGAGCTTCTTCGCACACAAATAATATTGGGTCTTTCTCTCGTTCTTCTCTGGTTTGCCATAGTTTATATTGAAAAAGCAACCTAGATATAAGTGCTGTTAAAGGCCCAGCAATCTCATTTGGCAACCCTGAAATATCTATAATTTTTAGCTTTTTACCGTCCTGGTTTCCAATAAATTGATTTAATATTGTTTCAAGTGTTGGCGCGTTTTCATCATATTCATCTAATAAAAATGAAAGCTGCGGATTTGATCGCAGAACTTTTATCTTTCTCAAAATTGATTCAATTTTTTGCCGCATCGAATCGCTTGGTGCTAAATTCTGGTCAGTTCCTTTTTTACGACCCTGTACTTTATCAATGTGTTTTATAAATTCTAATAATAAAAAAGGTGTGGGTTTGTCCTTATCAAAATTTAGGATATCTAATTCTACCTTTCCACTTTTAAGTTCCTCGCAATTTGCTTCACCATTTGGATTTTCTCCAACATTTTCTATAATTTCTTTATTAAGAAGTCGTGCATACTGCAAAGCTTGATATACAATGTTATTTTGTGAAGTAGCTTCGAACTCGGTTTTACCAATCAACAATGACCTAAATTCATCGCTTGACATTAACCAATACGGGAGTTTTAATAACTCGCTTTCGTTGTTGGAAAACGAAGCATCATTGTAAGCTTTAAAAACCTTAGCATTATTTCCAAATGCCTTCGCATATTCACCATGTGGATCAATTATTACAATATTCGGAGAGATTTCGTGGCCATCTATTTTATGACTTAGGACTGAATGCAAAATGGAAGCAACAGTCCCTGACTTGCCCGATCCAGTTGATCCTAATATTGCACAATGATGTCCAAATAGTTTATCTATATTAGCTCTACAAACGGCATTATTACTTCCCACGTAATTACCGATTGGAATCATAGGATTGCCATCTTCTTTTAACGATTCCGCGGCTTTATAGATACTTTCCAACTCGGAATTTAGACATAAAAAAGCATCTTGCATAGGCAATGGATAAGTCTCTACACCTCGATTAAAATCTAGTTTTTTTGTAGAAATATTCCAAATTCCCTGGCCAAACAAATCAGCTTCTAATATTCTTTTATCATCCCCTGGATTCATAACCGTTTTTCCTTCTTCGGACAAAATTTCTGATTGCATTCTTAGCATTCGAACAAATCCAAATATTACTTTTCGTCCAAAATGTATTTTAATAATGCTACCAATCTGCCCTATGGAGTATACCTGCCCATGAATTGATCGTGTAAGTTCAGTTATTTTGTTATCGAGTTCAATTCTCACAGAATTTCCACTAACTTCAATTATTCTTCCAATCTTTAGAGGAATTTCAGCCGAAAAAATTTCTTTACTCATGACTGTTCGTTTTTATAAATTTCATTAGGCCATTAAATGTCCACCATTGAAGGTCTTTATTGTCGTCTAGTTTGAATGGGGTCAAGGAATTATAGTAAATGCCTTTTTCTCCCGCAACGTAAATCCTCTCTTTGAACTTGCTATTACTTATCCATTTATCAATAGTTACATTTATTACTATATCATTAGAGGGCCTCTCCTGAACAAAAACTATTAAAGTTGTTCGATTATCTTTTGAAGATAATGCCGACTCTATTTCAGAATTAATATGATCATCACCGAAACTATATCCACAGGTTATCAAGACATTGTCCTGGCTGTGGTTAAGGGATTTGCGAAAGCCAGCGAATAGGTAGGAAAATGGATCTTTTTGTGTTTCTATATATTTTGTTGCTTGTGGGTATATGATAATATCCGACGTATTCGAAAGGTACTTTGTTCCGTATCTAATTCTGATTAACCCATATTCAGGATCATTTTGCCAATCGATTGAGCCGTGAAGTTTATACAAGTAACATTTATTGGGATCGTCAATTGCTGCTGAAAATTCCTGATTTGGATTCCAAAACCCCACAGAGCCACCTGAAAATCCATCTATCACTTTGTAATTTTGGAGAGCCAATGCGTCCTCAAGAAGTGTATCGTAATTTGTTGTAAAAAAAGTAAGTTTAGACCTGGAAGTTAAATTCGATCTATTATTAAAAAGTGCTTTTATAAATTCAATATGGTGATTGACTTCGATAATTGGACTCTCGGAATTGCCTATTATCTCTGTGCCGTCATTTTTATAACCAAATCTTATTGTGTCGCCAATAGAAACAATGATGTATTTGTAAAGTTCTAATAATTCATGCTTAGTGTATTGCTTGTCGCCAATTTTCGATAATTTTAATTTTGATCTATCTGACAACGCAATTAAGTCACCTAAATGGCTCAAATAATGTTCAATGTGTGACTTTGAATCAAGATCATCACAAATAGATTGATACAAATCTATATTTTTTTGAAGCCCCGAATCGTCAATCATTTTTTTAACACGATCAGTCAAAGGAAACATCAATGGAATATTTGAGTTGAAGCTGATTCCAGCGCCAAACAACCAGTTTTGTCTACCTGAATCTAAATGCTCTCTCAGTTTTTCCTTAATTGAATAAAAGTCTTCTTCTTCCATGTTTTTAATTTCTTGTGTTTAACAATAAACATAACTAAAGGCAAGCAAGTTCTAATGACAACAAATTGTATAGTAAAAAAAAAGACCGCTTCTGCGGCCTCAAACTAGCAAAAAATATAGAGGTTATTATTTCCTATTCTTCTCTGATTCTAATAATCTTTCGTATAGCTTTTTATTTTCCTCGTAAGCTTCAATTAATTTGTCGAGTGGATTAAATGTGCAATGGTTATTAAAAGTTCCAGCACTGTTGTCAGTAAAAGTGTTGAAATAATTAATTACTCCTTCTTCACTAAAATTTTTAATAGCTTCTACACTTACACCTAGTGCCCTAGCTACTTCAATCAATTTTTCGTCATCAATAGTTTCGCTGTTTTCCATCATAGAAATTGCCTGCTGATTTGTACCCATTGCCTGTGCGAGCGCTTCCTGTTTCATATCGCGTAATTCTCGGATGCGGCTAATTTTTCTGCCAATGTGGTTTTTTGTTGGTGTCATAATTCAAAAGTAATAAATGTGTTTGGAACGCTGTAAATGTAAGATACGTGTAGCATACAGAACAAAATGATACGGTACAGAAAACAGTCTTTCTTACTTGCAGTGATTAACAAAAATACAATTTTTCGGAAATGTTTCACATTAAAATTAAGAATTATGTACCACAACTATTTAATTTCAAAGAATCATCCGCAGCAAGCGGAACTTGAAAAAGCCGTCGGGCTAGTAATGGCGTTTTCTGTCGTTACTTCAATTTACTTTTCACCGCACATTGAGGACGACTTAAATTCAGGCATTATTATGGTAATAATCGCGGAAGACAGTCCTCACGCCTGGGACGATTTAAACGAAAATTATTGGAAAGTGTTTGAAGCTTTTCCGCAGTTCTCGTTCAGGATTTTTAGCGCACAATGGGTTAAGGATGAATTGAAAAATGGCAATCCTTTCTTTGCAATGCATTGCACGAAAAACAGTTTGATATACAGCACCGAGGAAAGCGAGGAATTTAATTTTGTAGAACGGCTCAAGCCTAAGCGCTTTTTGAAGAAGGCAAAGAGCGAATTTGACAAAGAAGATAATTCCGCTTTCATTTTAGGACTCAACCTTAAATACTACCAAAGACAAGAGGATTATTTACAAGCCGCATATAACATTTATCAAAATATCCGTTGGCTGTTGATCGCAGCTTCGAATTTCCTAACCGGTGAATATCTTGTGGAACATGATTTAGAAGTCCATCAGAATCATGTAGGGAAGTTTTCGAAGGAACTGGCGAAAACTTTCGACATTCAAAACGAACCGGAAAAGAAATTGTTAGAATTGCTTAACACAGCCTGCAATGCCGTGCAATACGGCCATGAAATTCCTGAACTCACAAAGGAAATCATCGATGCCGCCGAAGCCAAAAAAGATTGGCTAAATATTGAGGTCAGCAGACTTTTTAAAGAATGCGTCTGCCGATGCCAATATGAGTTTGCACGTACTAAAAGCCCGTTGGTTACCATTGAGCAGGGTGAACCACCTAAACTCATTACGCAGATAGTTGCTGAATCTGTTGAAATCTCCGCGCTCTATTGTATCGGTCAACGAAACGTCAGTAGGTCTGCAGCAAATGTACTTTTGGAAAACAATGCAGTCGATTTTCAGAATACACATTATTATCTATTTTTAATTGTCAAGGATTTTCAGGCGCATGTTCCGGGAAATATTGCCTTCAAGATCAGAACATCCACAAACGGTAAATATTCTGCGACCGTAATAATGCATTCTAAAAAGTCATTACAACAGAAGAAAGGCGATCAACAATATTTCTTTTACCAAATTATGCAGCGTGGACAATTGTTGTTCCAGGAAACTCTAAAGCCGCCTTTCCTGCCATTTGAGGAAATTCCTGCAAGGAATATTCCATCAGCAAACAGGTATTGGGCACAGCGCGACAGAACCAAAACTTTTTTAATGGAAGCCGAGGCGCTGGACGGCGGCGGCGCTACAAAGATTCATGTTTACCTTATGGGACTTGTGATTGAACAAACCTGTCTTGGTTTGATTCGGGTCTTTCTCGGTTACATGCCGAACCATTTCACATTGCCGTACTTATTTGAGGTGTGTGAATATTTTACACCACTTACCGCTGAGATTTTTCCGCGAGTAACCGAAAAGGACAAAGAACTATTAAGGATTCTCTCAGGCCGCACTACATCGTTGCGATATGGTTACATAGATGATGTTTCTTACCATGATTATGAAGTTCTTAGTAACCGTTATAATGAATTTGTAGAAAGGGCTGATAAGCTTGCGGCTGCTGAACTGGAAAGGCTTGAACCGATTGTAGAAAATAATGATCAAAATGATTGACTAATGGAAGATAAAATAAAAACAATCGAAGAATTGAAAGACTTTGCAGCGCATTCCTTTCATGTTGTAAAGCCGTCGAAGAGCCGTAAGGGAAAGGGAACGGTGAGTATTCCGGTAAACAGTTATGCGGAACTGAGTTGGTATATTATAGATGTGCTAAAGGTATCGGTGGCCGCGCTCGAAGCAGATAGTGAAGGCGTCGGCAATGTGCGGAACATTCCTTGCGCTGTAAGTGGTGTGCTCGAAAAAATAATCGAGATTATTCCATTGGAAGAAATGGACCTCTTGGATAAAATCCGTGAAATGGTGCCAGATGATGATCAAGAGGAAAAGCAAACTTAAAGCCTGGTATATGTACGCAAAATCACCGCGCGCATTTCCTTTATTAAACAGATGTTTTTACAAAGTTCTTTTTCCTTTTCATCTAACAGACTTAACGCCCGGACATTTCTAATGTGCTGGGCGTAGCTGTTTTCTAACGCCTCGCTTTTGGCGACGAACTGTGGCTTAAATTCGTGTAACCTTACAAATAATACGACGGAACCAACCAAATAATAACGCCAAAACTTCGCTTGCGAAAGGCTGTATGCAAGCCAGTAGTGATTTTCTCTTTCCTCTTCGTTTAGAAATTCCAAAACAAAGCAGTTCGGACACGATTGGTTTAACGGTTTACCGCTGTTGGAACCTTTGGAAAGGATAAAGAAATGTGGTTTATCATATCAGTTTTTTGGGTTGTGTGTCCTGATGTTGATTTTCTGCATGGCTTCGATATTTAAATTTGACTGAACTTTTTTTGGCTGATAATATTTTTCCCAGCGGATTGCCAAGAATTATCATTTCAAAAGAAAAAAATGAAAAAAAGAAAGTCATTCCCGAAGCGGAGATTTCAAATAAGGGCGGTTTTTAAAATAAAAATACTACCCGACCTTTAGCAGGAAACGTTCTATGCGATGAGATATTTAACCTTTAGCTGATGCTAATTCGTGACCGGGATTTGAGGGTGGAGATTTTTGTTTTAAACCCGTAGGGCTTGAACCGAACGTTTTGAAATTGCAGCTTAACTTCCCTTTCTTTTATTTGTTTTTTGAAAGAGGGTCGCCCGGTTTACGTGCGGTTACCGCGATGTTTCTGGGGCAATCTAACACCCCCGAGCACCGCAGCAAATAAAAAAGAAAAACGTAGCCTGCGGAGTTTTCTTTTTTATTTGTGAGGAGCGACGTGGCGGTGTTGCGGCAATTGACCCGCCACCGCAGGACGGGAACGCAACGCAGCTTGCGGAGTGGAGAGAAGGACTGCGAGCGTGAAACGGCAGGGAAAAAATTAACAGCTGGCCACGCAGTGGCCTAACCTTGATTTAGGGCAAAGCGCAGCGGAGCCACCCTGATGGCGCGGGCAAGGCGGCAACCGCCAAATTAACAACCGGCGGCAGACACAAACACGGCAACTGTAGCTTGCGGAAGTTGTGGTGTTGTGGATGTAGAGCCGCGACGAACGACGCACTGAACCGTGTAGAGACCACGATGAAAAAAGGCAAATGCAAAGTGCTTCTTTTTTAAAGCTTTTTGTATTTGCCTTTTTGAGTGTACTGCGGAATGGAGGAAGGCACGACCGACTGGAGCAGCGTGGCGTAACTAAGGTGAAGTAGGAGAGAGACCGATTGATTGCCCGTGTTCTCTATTTCTGGACCTCTCCTAATATTTTCGAAGTAATTTGTTCTAATGCGGTCTCAATATTATACATTCTTGCATAATCCTTCAAAGGTATAATTTTCTCCTCATTTTGGTTAGTGACATTATTTAGCACATTCGCATAAGGTAAATATTGATAGTCCGCTAATTTTAATAATGCGTCTTGCAATTCATTTCGATTACCAGTGTCATTTTTTAATTTCTCTAAGCCAGTAAAACTACTGACAATAATACATAAGATGTTTTTATCGGGATTGACATTAATTAAATCCATCCCTTTTTGAACTTCTTGCTCTAAAATATATTTAGAAGAAAAGAAATTTGCAGATAGCATATAGATTATTAGATCACTTTTTTCTAATTCTTGTTGAATTTGTGAATCCCATTTTCCTATGGAAATTTCTTCACAGCTCCAATTATCTGCAATGTCAAAAGTTTTTAAAATATTTAGATGTTTTTTTAATTCATCCTTATAGTCTACATCTTTACGAGAATATGAAATAAATATTTTTTTCATTTTACTAAGTTTTTTGTTTGTAAAGTATTGGAAATTATAGTTAGGAAGTTCTTTGTGAAGTTTCATATTAATTTCTCGAACACGATAATTCATAGTAGGGTTTTCTACATCTAAAAAATATGTGTTTTCGTCTAATCCATACGAGATTATGTTGTATTCTGAATTATTTATATCGGCAGCTTTTACAAACCATTTGTTGTCTATCGAAATATAAAGATCGTCCGGCATATTATCTAATGATTCAATAAAATTAACAACATTAGAATTACGGGACTTTATTCTTTCATCAATCGAGTTATAAAAATCTTCTTTATCAAGTTGAAATTCTGAAAAAGTCAAAATCGGTATATCATAATAGATTGAAATTAAACAATTGAAAATATATTTTTGCGTTAATTTTTGAATTTTTGAATCAACATTTTCATAACTGAAGTAAACTAGAATTTCTAAATTTCGAAAGTCTAATTTTATTAATATTTTAGAATTTCCATTAAGAGTAAATATCAACTGATCCCGCCAAAAATATTTGCTATCTTTTTCATTACCAAAACTACAGATTAGTTGATTTACTAAACCAAATGGAATAAATTTTAAAAATTTCAATATAAAGGCAGGCTCATTTAATCCAAAGGTCAAGATATTGTACTGATTCGTTATGGTCGGTTCAGTTGATAGTGGTAGAAAACTTGGGATGATAAATCGCTCGTAACTAATATCTTCGAAAATAACGTTTTGTAGTTTCAATAACTGTAATAAGTTAGGGTCCTTCACGGCGCTGATAAATGAATTTTTCTCAACCAGTCCGGTTTTCAATAATTCTTTAGATAGAATCTTTCGATGTATGAAATTTATAATTGAACTTGGATTCAGCCAAACGACTTTATTCAATTCTGGAACATCTATATAGTATAAAACTATCCCTTGCCGATGCAATTGATCCAAGTCTTGTTTCATGAAATCTAAGATGCTCTCTTCTGTTTCGCCCACATTTGGCTGTCGCGCATATTGTTTGCGCAAAACGTCGATGGACATAGACCTCTCGTCTTTATAGTTTAAAATGAATGTCAAAAAAGTGCCAAACCATATGGGGCGCTTAATTGTAAATCGTTTTTGCCGCCTTTTCTCAGCGATTGTGTATTTTAAGGTGTTTTCAAGATAGTCTAAATTAAGTCTATAAATATCGTTCCCGTCAACTTCGGTCTGCTGAAGTGTAATGTAAAATTCATTGAGTATATTAAGATATTCTATATCTTGATTTAAGGCCTCTTTCCCAAATTCTTCCGCATAAGTTTGACACAAAAAGACCACATCTTCATTTTGCTCCTTACCGATTTCGGTGATTGTATTCCTATTTTTCTTTGAAATATCTTTATAGTAATATTTTAACTGAAAAAGCCAATAGTCCAATTTAAAATCCCGAGTTAAAATCCCATTGCTTAAGTCTTTTCTAATCTGATTTCGATTTGTCCTTTTGTTCCACAATAAAATGTTTATTGCATCATTTGTTAAAAAGGCTTTATAAATGCCATGATAATAATCTTGTCCTCCAAAATCAAAGTAAATTATCTCTGGTATGTCCATTCCACTAGATTTTGGGAATTTTTGAATTCTTACAATATGTGTACTTTCTTTGGTTGGAACTATTTTTCGACCACGTTTATTTGCGGTGAGATAATCGAGGAGAGTTGACTTACCCGCTTGATGGTTTCCAAGCAGTAAAACTTTTATGGGTAGTACGTAGTCATATTGTCCCATATCACGTAAACTAAAATAGTTTTTAATAATTCCGATATGATTCTCATATTTTGCAAGTTTCAGTTGCTGATCAAAGCTGAATGGTAAATTGAATATATTTATTTTGATAGCAGTCGATGAAATGTCGAAAAGGTCGTCGATGTTTAAAATATTATTAGAATGTAGGTCCAAAATTTTCAAAGACTTAGATGCTTTTAGAAAGCTTAAATCTGAAATGTTATTGTTGCTAATATTTAAAACTTTTAAATTTTTCAATTTTGAAATATCCGTAACCTTATAAATTATATTATTATTTAAATAAAGATGCTCTAAAGTTTGTAGTAAGGGAGAAATTTTGGCAATTTCAATATTGTTATTACTGGCGTTTAAAACGCGAAGATTTTTTAGCGATTTAGTGAATGAAATATCGTTAATACGCCATTTGTTTATTTTAAAATTTTCGTTTTCCCAATCGCCCCCAATAATCAATTTCTTGAGATTTTTTAATTTTGAAATTTCGGACGGAATTTCGAAGAGGTTATTCCTGAAAACACCACCATTTTTTGAATATTTTTTTATCCAATCTTCGCCAGCACTTTCAGCCCATTCATTGCTTAAAATTAATTCTTCTATATGTTCGCAGTCAAATATTCTTTCTAGAAGTAAAATATCGGTTATCCCGCAATTTCCTAAGTCGAGTGTTTTGTTCTTGCTTTCAATGCATTTATCTATAATTTCGTTTGACATTTCGTTCATAATGTCAAACCAACTTAAAACGTGACCTCTTTGGTAAACTTCTGATGCTGGATAAATTAATGGGTTATCAAAGAAATTATAATTTAGGTTTTCATTTTTTTTTAATAAGCCATATATTGGAGAGAGATCAAATATTTGATTGCTTGAAAAAATAATTGTATGTAAATTGGAAAGGTTTTTCAACGGTGATATATCGACTATTGAATTGTTTGAAAAGTCAATATTATTTAGTTTAGTTAATGGCCTGAGGGCACGAATGTCTGAAATATAGTTGTTGGCGAGATACAGCGCTTCTAATTCGTATAAAGACTCTAATCCTGATAACTCTTCTATAGTATTCTGTCTTAAATCAAGGATTTTCAGGTTTTCAAGAGCAGAAAATATTTTAGTGTTTTTAAGTTGATTGTTGTTTAATCTAAGTGAAACTAACTTTGACTTTTTAATAGTTGGAAAATCAGTTATTAAATTATGATCTAGTTCTAAAAATTCTAGATTGGTCAATTTTACTAAAGGTGTTGCGTCTACTATCTTATTATTTCCAAGATCAAGTACTTTTAAATTCTTCAATTTATTTAAAGCATTGATATTGTGAATCTGATTATTATTTAAAATTAAATGCGTAAGTGAATTCAGGTCGCCTAATAAATCAATTGTCTCAATATTGTTTGCAGACATATTGAGTTTCTCTATATTCCCTTTGTTGTTGACACTATAGGCATTCCTGTTGTTATAAATTTCTACACCATCTCGTTCGTCGCCACTACCTGACAAGAGTTTCAATTCGATATTTAGAACACTTTCTAGTTCTGTAATTTTTATGTTTTTGTCCATAGTAAATTTAGTATCAATCTGTTTCTAGTTCAAAATTTAGAAATCTTTGAAAGTTAAGCAAATTCTAAAAAAATATAAATAACTATATTTGAAAAACTTAGTTGCCAACATTATTGATTCAGTATGAATGATAAATGGAAAAATCGGATATTAATTGGGCAGGGTGGGAATGGTAAGGTTTATAAAGTTACTCGTGCCGATGGAAAAGAGTATGCTGTAAAAATACTCAACCGGGTTAAAGCAGATAAGGCTTATAAAAGATTTAGAGACGAAATAAAAGTATTGAAACAACTTGATGATAATCCGGGTATAATAAAAGTTATCGAGTACCATCTGCCTAAGGAGCTATCCGCATTAAATAAAGCATATTATATTATGCCTCTAGGAATTCCTATTACATATTATCTTAAACAAAAAACCCATACCCAATTTTACAGTATCGTAATCAAGTTAGCACAAGCACTAGAGCTTATGCACTACAAGAACGTAGCGCATCGTGATATCAAACCAGAGAATATTTTGGTTGTTGAGGATGAACCATTATTCTCAGATTTTGGTTTAGCAACATTTCCCAAAAAAGAAAATCTTTCGTTGACTAATGAAAAAATTGGACCAAAGTGGACTATTGCACCAGAAATGAAACGAATTTCCTCATTAGCAGAGTACAAAAAGGCTGATGTCTACTCTTTTGCTAAAACAATTTGGATATTAATTACTAAAGAGAAACTATGTTTTGAAGGACAGTATATACCAAATAGTACTATTTCAATAGATAAATATGTAGATTTAAAAATAAATGATCCACAATCAATAATAGGTGAATGGGAATATAAATCAATTGTTTTACTAGAAAAACTTTTAGTATCATCAACTGATAATGATCCCAACAAAAGACCCACAGCCCAAGAATTTTTAAATCAAATTCAGCACTGGTATAATACTAGTAGTGTTTTTCATAAGAGAAACGCCTATGAGTGGGAACATTTTCTTGAAAGAATTTTTCCGATGTCAATACCAGAACACTGTTTATGGTCTAAACTAAAGGAAATCCATGACATTTTGAAACTAGTATGCAGCGAATACGATAGTTTGAATTATGTTTTTTATCCGATATCCGGGGGTAACGATTTTACAAAAGTTGATTTTGCAAAAGAAGAAGGTTGTTTAATTATTAATGAATATTTAATCTTAAAGCCAAAGCGGCTAATATTTGAATCAATGGGTGACTTAGATTTCAGTTTTTTTAGATTGGATGTTGACCAAATAGATTCAATTGAAGCGAGTGAAGATATTGAGATACGGGAAGCATTATATTTGACTAAAAATGGGAGATACAGATTGGAACGTTCTAAGCAGGAAAAGAAAGTGTACAGGTATATAGGTGGAAGTTTTATAATAACTAGAAAAACTTCAATTCTAAATAAGTTGCGAGGTAATTTTGATGGGCATTTGGGAATGCATCATAACAAATCTGATAACGAGTATAAGAAGTTAGTTGATAACATTATTCCTTTCAAAACTAAATTTGATTAAGGCTAGTCTTTCTCTCGTCGTAAAACAGATGTACACAATCTAAGTTATCTTTATAAATTAAGCAATCAGATTTATATTCTTTGCCGTATGGACATTTTTCAACTTTAATATTCAGTACTGAGTAAAATTCGATATTGTTTACAACTTCATCGTTTTCTACGTCGAAATTTTTAATATTACAATGGTTCAATATGCCTGAATGAACGTTTTTTTCTTCTCCGGTATAGAATAAAGAAATTACATAAACATTTTCAATGGTCTCAAAAAAATTCTTCTCTCTTTTTCCTATTAATTTTCGTATCGTTCTGCCATCGTTAACAACATCTGTTATAATTAGTACGTTTTTAAAATCTGAACCAGCATTAAAATTTAATTTCTGTTCAAATTCGTTGTGTTCATCATACCTATAGGAATATGGTAAATACGAGTAAGGTTTGTTTGTTCGGATAACTGTTCGGGTAGAGATGATATTACCCTCAGTGCCTAATCCTATAATGAAATCAAATTTATCATTTAGATCACATTTTTCGACTACATCAACAATTGCTTTTTTCGCTAACAATAGGTGCTCATTATTTTCGAGTATTTTTGAGACATCGATCCAATTATGAGCTCTAGAGGTCTCACTCCAATGAAAATGTCCGGAGTGAAATAGTTTCTTTTCTTTTATTACGTTGTACAACTTTTCAGAGAATATAGAGTTCTCATATGACTTACTTGCACTATTTTTTTTGCTTTCTAAAAGTTCCGTAATTTCTTGTGAGGTAGCGACGTCAGGTAACGCCAAACTAATGTTTGACTCTGAAACTGTTACGTTACTTGTAACAAGTTCGATAGTCTCTTTATCACCGTAGTCCTTTATGTTGTGTCTTATCCAACTACCAAATTCATATTTATTATTACGACCATTATTTTCACATACAAATAAATTGACTTGTAGTTTGACATCTTGATTAGTTTCAATCTTAGATTCAAATACAAAAAAAGATGGATTTGGTTTTGATTTCGAAGTTAGTGAGCCCGAGTCAATTGCGTAGAGCTTATATTCATCATGAAACTTGCTGGAATATGTATGTTCGTTACCATAAAGCACACCCTTGTAATTCATAGATTGTAAAACATTCAGAGTAAATATTCTGTTATTTTGATCCCATTGCCCCTTGTGACTCTTTTCATACTGTGCAAAAAGATTATGGTGCGTGACTGCGATTTTAGAATACTGGCTGTATTTCTTCTCGACAATCTCTAATTCACTTTTCAAGGTGGAAATGTCAAGTGCTCCAAGTCCTCCGCCTTCTTCAATTAGATAATTAGAGTTTAGTCCAACGAATACGGTTTTAATTTCATCGATGACTAATTGATCAATTACGTTATGGGTGGCGATGAAATCTTTATTTAAAATTTCCTTATAAAAAACTGAAAACTTTTCTAATTTCTCACTTTGATATTCATGAGCTTTTTTAGAAGGGTTATCTAAGCGCGAGTCGTTAAAAGCAACAGTACAGTCTTGCCAGTTAACATCATGATCACCGGGAACTATCAAAATATTTTTTTGCTCAATATTTAATTCAGTAATTATATTTTTCAGATATCTTGAAGCAAAATCAAACTCACTTTTAATAGCTTGATTGCAAATGTCTCCAGTTATAATTAAATACTTCTTGGATTCTTTGTATGTTTCATTTATAAACAAGCAAAAATTGCTTAAAAAATAATTGTTGTTTTCATCAGCCTCGTCAGTACTCAGCCAAAATTTGACATTTTCTCTCTTGTCATCTTTAGTTAAGTGTAATGAAAGATGAAGGTCTGAAATATGTATAATAACGTTATTCAACATTTTTTGATTTTAAGTTTGTCGATATATAATAATCTAAATCTTGATTGTTTGCGCTTGTGATTTCAAATACACTTAAAGCATCTAAAAAATCTCTGTCTGTTGCATCTAAAGTCTCAACTCGTATTAATGAAACATTCCCGATGTACTTTCCTCCTGAAAATTCTATAAGATTTTTAACAATTTTAACTTCTGTTCCTAAGCAAACAAAATCAGAAACAACAACGTATGATTTTTCGGCTTCAATCGTATTACCAAGTCTTTTATAAAGTTTGTTAATTGGTCCAATCTTATCAAGTATTAATATATTCAATCCAAGTAGTCCTGATAACAAAGATGCGATAAAAGCCCCATTTGAATTTTGACAAACTAGAATAGGCAATGCTGTTTCAGTAATCATCCATTTATCTTTGACCATTAATGCGAGTTTGTAAACTGAAAAGACTATAAAACTATAATCTATTGAAATAAATTCTTTTACGTCGACATATGACTCCAAATATATAGAAGAAGATGTGTGTGCCTTTTTTTGAGGCGCATGGATATGTTTTTTTAATTTTTCTTTGAAATCTATTTTAAAAATTTCCTCATTGTAAAAATCGTAGTCGATTATTGTATCATTAGATGTCATATACAATACTTTATAACATCCTGCTTCTAAAATATTATTTGAATTTTTGTATCGATTCAAATATTGATTTTCAACAATTTCTTCCAAAACATTTATTAAAATTAAATTTTGGGAAGCATCTTTGATTTCTTTCAATATGGGTGTGAGGTTACTTTGAAATAATAGAATTTTATTAAAATCAAGAATTGTACAATATTCTTTTGAGCATTCTAGGATTATTCTCTTAAGTGTTTCAATTGTTAAGATTGTATCTTCAATCCCTCTTCCACCTTCATCAAAATATGTACTTGTGATAATCTGCTCAATATGAATATTGAAGCAAACAGTGTCTGTCCAGTAAATTTTAGATACAATCATTTAATTAGAATTTGGAATTTCTATTTCAATATGAACGCCTTTAAATTTAACTTCATAAAATCTGATTGATGAAAATTTAATGTCGTTGTTATATTTTTCTATTGTACTCACAACAAAAAACTTATATATAGATCTTAACCTTGTAACTACTTCGGTTAGTTCATGAGTATATTTATTTTTATCATTATCCCACAAATTTGTGTAATGTATGTCTAGAATTTCGCTTCTGATTACAGATAGTTTATTTAAGCTGTCAGCCATACGCTGTGAGACAATTATTTGACTAGCTTCGTTATGTAATCTGAAGTAGCCATTACAATTTAAGACTACATTACACATTAGATCAAACAAACCCTTTCTATTTTTCAACATCGAATAATATAAGGTTTCGAATATTGAAAAAAGATTTTTTTTAAGATTTTCATCAACATTTAAACTAAAATCATTTGACTGTAGCATTTCATTGGAAAACGAAAACTTTGTGTAATAAAAAGAATCGCTTTTCTCCATCAACGATTTGAAGAGTCCTATTCCATTATCGGATATAGAAAATTTAGTTCTATACCTATCCAGAAACATCAGCGCGTATACATTCGATTTTGAATGTAGAACTCCATTGGTTATAAGCTCCGCTAAAACTTCAACAAAAAAGCTCTGAAGTTTTTCCGTATTTGAATTTTCAAACAATAAATCGGAAAATTGATTCTGTACTTTTAACGTATAATGCTCATTCACAATATCCCTTTTCTCCTCATCTTTGAGCTTACTTTGAGTTATATGACTCAAATTATCGTCGACGATTGAATATGCTCTTACTTTATGTTCTGCCCTTTGATTTTTGCCTTTGAAATTGCCTAAATATCCCTCTTGAAAAGAGAAAATATTTTTGCCTATAGGCCAGTTTGGATTTATATTTTTGCCAGACACATAAAAGAAGTCTGCTCGATATAAAAATTCAAGAACATTATTGATACCATTATTATTGGACAATTTTAAGATTAGTTCTTCTTTGTGGAAGTTTTTCAATTGTTCACACAAACTTAAAAAAACTGGAATTGATATTGGATCAAAATAGTATTTGCAAAAAGCTGCATCAAAATCATTTTCCCCAATCAAGGAAAATGCAATTGCGTTTTCTACACCATCGGTTCTATAAAATTCTGCTACTTTTTTTATAAAATCCGTGTAAAAGTAAAATGGTGTAAAAGGTTTTTGGTCTTCTAAGATTGGAACTAGCATCGTTTCATCGGCCTAATAATGTTGTTTTTTTTGCAAAGTATGAATTTTTAACAAATAATCGTTAATGCGTGAAGTTTGAAATTATCCTTGTTTAATTTTATTTAACTGTTCAATATAAAATTGCAAATCATACAAATAAATTAATTCATCTGTTTCATCAGATGGCATTTGTGCTAATTCAACAAAATTTACATTTTCAAATAGTGATTTTTCGCCAAGTATATCTTGCATGATTATAAAGACTACATGCAAAAGATTTTTGTTAGTACAATGAACTATGAAATTTTTCAAGTACACAATCATATCGATTTTCTTTACATCCTCGTATTGAAAAGGCATAAATTTAAGTTCACTGGCTTTCAATTCAATATACTTAAACACATAAGGCTTATCCAGTCCTGCTTCCATTTCGTCAATACTTTGCGATGGCTGAATAAATGCGACAAATTTCCAGTTTCGAAGTTTTGGTGCGTTTTCGATTAAAGTCATAACCTGGCCAAAATATTCAGTATTACCGCTTGCTGAAATTACAAGTTGCGTCAGTTCATTTTCATTGGCCGGAAACATCAATATACTTTCAAGCTGCTCACAGTAATTGTGTAGGTGCTTGTCAAGCCAGTATATAAACATTTTCTGTACAGCAGGTTTTTCATTTCTAAGGTTTCTAAGTGTCTGTTCATTGTAGCGGATCCAGTCCCAAAATAATATTATTGATTTCATGAGATTATTTTTTTATCGTTTGTCTTTAGTTGTTTTATCATAGGAAATTAGGTTTACCATTTCGCGCAATCGGCTTCTCACGCGCAGGCCGTAATGTGTTTCTATCTCGGAAGCGGATAGGTTTGATGTTATGTGCGTCGGGATTCTTTTACTTATGAAAATGTCGTATCGGCTTAGGACAATCTCTGCCATCACATTACATTCATTCCCGAAATACTTTAGGTTATTCTCAGCGCCCAGATCGTCGAAGCAATAAATCTTCGGCTCGGATTGGTACAATTTTCCTTTGCTGTATCGATGGATGATTTCGTAACCATCATTTATAAATTCAAAACTGATATCGCGGCATGGCTTTACGGAAAACTTTTGTTCGACCGGCGCCAGAAATTTCATGATGTTGAGCAAGGACGTTTTACCGCAGCCGACCGGACCAGTTAGCAATATCCCTTTGTTGTACTGAAATGCTGCCTGTTCGTCCTTCAGAAAATAAGAAATGAGTTTATAGATTACTGGAAGATCATTTTCAATAATCCGGAATCGCCTGCCATACAATTCAATTCCTTTTCTTTCGATCCAGGAACAAACTTCGTCGTAGTTATAATGGCTCTGAATAGTCCTTGCCTGCTGAAGTGTCGAGAGATTTTGTTCTGTCTGTTCGTTCATTGGTAGTAAATTTTGGAGCGTTTATTATCCAGTTCCTCGCTGCGGCGTGTCAATCGGCCATAGGCGTTTTACCGCCTACTAGCCAGCCGATGCTCGCGAAGTAATTGAAGAACTTACTGGCTTCGAGCTCGGGAAAGTTTTGTTCACGGAAGTAGGTAAGCACTTCTTCGATAGTGGGTTTTTGAAGTTGTTTTTCGTGGATTGATTCAGGTGGCTTTTCAACTCGGTCTAGAAATAAATTGCGGACATGCTCAACGCTTTCTTGTTCATGCGAGGAAATTGATGTACTTGTCTTTTCTTCTTTTTTAGCGCAACTTTTTTGCTGACTGCTTGCAGTGCGCTCCGCGTTGTAGTCAGCGAATGCCGGATTTGAACTTTGTCGGTCTGATTCAAATAATCGTTCCGGCATTTCTTCTTTTTCTTTTTTCGCGGAACTTTTTTCTTTTTCTTGAGTATCGCTTTTTAAAAAATCTGGAATTTCAACTTCAATTTTTTTTGCGTGCTCGCCCAAGTTTAAGCCGTTTAAATCGTTTAAAAAGTTTGTATTGTTTGTATTGTTTATAAAAGGTACTAATGCTTGTTCAGTAACCTGTTCGGTAGCTGTTTCATTACTAGTTTCAAGCTTGTTTACTACTTGTTCATTAAGAGGTTCAAAATTTGAAGTAGCTGTACGCTCGTTTCGTGGTGTGGGCTTGAGTTCGTCTGAAAAATTGAATAAGTAGACATGACTGCCTTTGTACGGATTGAATGACGGCTCGTATTTGATATAGCCATGCGAATCCAAAAGTTTCAGGCAACGGTGATAGGTGGCCAAAGAACTGATTTTGCTAATGCGCATAATCTCGTGTCTCGATATGCTGATCGGGTTGCGGAACCGGTTGATGTTCCAAAACTGGAACAGGGCAATGTATAAGCTAACGTGCGTTGGGTTGAGCAGCTTGTCTTTTGCGACCTTGTCGAAAAAACCAGTAAGATGTTTAATGTAATTCATGGCTGAATTACTTTGAATTAAACAATGTGCGCTCGGAACTGACCTTATTGAGTTCGAGCAGCTTTTCAATATCCTGGTGCGCGTAATAGATTATTCCGCCGATTTTGGTGTAGGACAGCGTTTTGTTGATGCGGAGTGTTTGAAGTGTCCCGGGAGAAATATTCAACAGCTTCCTGACTTCGGTAGATTTAAGCCATTGTTTCGCCTGCTGTGGTTTTGATTGCAGGATTTCCCTGAAGTCTTTTAGGAGTAATGTGCGGAATTCGTTTAAGTCCTCACGGGTAATAATTTCGACAGCCATAACGTAAGTTTTAATTTGTTATGGCACAAAATTGTTGCGATTGATTTGTTTTATTTCAGAAGCAAAACCGAAGTTCTGAATGATTTATCGCAAAAAACATTGAAAAGCAATGTTGTTAATGTCGAAAGCACTTGATATATGTTTCATTTATATTTAATTTTGAATATGGAAAATATTATAGTTACTAAGGCATCTGAAAACGACATATACAAGCTGCAAGAAATAGGCAGGCAAACATTTGAAGAAACCTTCTCTGCATCGAACACGGAGGAAAATATGAAAGAGTATTTGGAAACTGGCTTCTCGATTGAAAAGCTTTCCACTGAACTTCAAGATAAATACTCTGAATTTTATTTAGCAAAAGTAGGTGAAGAAGTTATTGGCTATCTAAAAGTGAATTTTGGTCCTTCCCAAACTGAGTTGAAGGATAGCGATTCTTTAGAAATTGAAAGAATTTATGTTGTCAAAGAATACCACGGAAAAAGTGTTGGCCAAATCCTTTATGCCAAAGCAATTGCTTTAGCACGTGAAAAAGGTGCGCAGTATGTTTGGCTCGGCGTCTGGGAGGAAAACCCTAGAGCGATAGCTTTCTATAAGAAAAACGGGTTTGTTGAATTTGACAAGCACATTTTTAAATTGGGAACTGACGAACAAACCGATATCATGATGAAATTGAAACTTCATGATTAATTGCCTATACTAATATCTCTTTGCTTTTTGAGTTCTTTTATAAAATATACAGGATTGAGATCAGTACTTTTCTTGAAGGCTTCTTTAAACTTTTGCGGTGATTTGAACCCTGCTTCTTCGGTAAGCGCTTTGATTGTGTAGTTCCTGTATTTGCTGTCTTTTTTTAAACGATTTACGATATAATCAATTCGTAGATCATCGATGTAGTCGATGTATTTTTTCTTTCGTGTCTCGCAGATTATCCTAGAAGTGTAGCGTGTGTTACAGTCTACAATAGCCGCCATTTTATTAAGATTGAAATCTTTGTCCAGGAAAGCATCGCTGTCTTCGAACTTTTCAAGTTTTTTTGATACTGCTTCAACTATTTCGGGCTTGATAATTTGGTCGCCATCGATTATTTTTTCATTGCTCAATACAGGAGAAGCGGTACGGTCTTTATGCGAAATGACACCTTTGAACTTTTGCTTCCTTAATTTGCGGCGCTGATACTGCTTGCAAATGATAAACCCTAATACGATACATACCAATAAAAAGATAATTCCGAATATCAAGTCTAACTTATCCCTGAAAAATAGTTGCCTTTTTAATTCTTCGGTTGAATCTTTAATTTTTTTGAGGTCATATTCCCGGTGCATGTTCTCGGACAAGTAGCGGAAATTCTTGCTCACAAATGTTTCAGCTTTTAATAAGCCGGTCAGGTATTTTAATTGTTCTGCGGTGTTGCCTTTATCCTCATAATATTGCGCTAGTAGGTCGTAAGCTTCAAGTACTTCATCTTTGATAAATTTGTCTTTCCGGAATAATTCATCAACTTTCTTTAAGTATGGAATCGCTTTTTCTTTTTCACCTAACGCCCAGTAGCTACGACCAATAAAATAGTTGGTAGATGACGCGCTTGTATAATCTTCAAATTTCATTATTTCAGGAAGCGATTCTTTCAGCTTCTCAATGGCAATCTGATAATTCTCTTTAAAATATTCGTTTCGCCCTTCGGCATTTTTAAAGTATGGAATTGTCTTCGGTTCATCCATGTCGATAGCTTCACGATAGCCTATGTCAATGGTTGCAGTTGCGAGTGAATATTGTTTGGTTTTGATATAACACAAGCTTAGAGCATGTAGTGTCCGTAAGTGTGGCAGGCCAGGTTCGTTACCTTTAAAATATACTTCACATTCCTGCAACAATGAAATTGCTTCATGATAATAGCCTAAGTTATATTTTACAAGCGCAATAGAAAACTTCGCTTTGTATTTTAGATATTGATCATTGCTTTTTGAAATAAAGCTGTCTGCTAATAGATAATCATCGAGGGCTTTGGTTTGTTGCTTGAAGTTATTGTAAATCAGTCCGCGTGTAAGGTATGCGCTGCCTATTAGTTTATCCTGGTTTGATGCAGCTGCTACTGTCAGCATGCTATCGCAATATTGTAGCCATGTTTCCTTTGGCGATTTGTGCATCATCACATTATAAGCACGAAGCAAATTATCCGGGTCGTTGGCTCTTTTCGCTTTGAATAAATAAGTATTGGCATAAATTGAATCGAGGAAGTCGTTGTGCTCATTTTCATCAAGCCTGTCAATTACATAGTCAATACTTTTAGTTTTTAAAGTATCGGGTGTTTTAAAATTCTTATGCTGCGCGAAAATACTTTGAGTTAAAAGAGCCAGCAGCGCTAAAGTAGGATATAGAGCTTTTACCACGTCAGTTTTTGTTTGGTTAGGATTGTCGGCGTGTAAAAGTCTGTTGGCTTATAATTAGGGTTTGAAATTAATACTTAAAAATTGCATCGACAATAGTTGGCAACGGCTCGATGACGCAATTATGGATCAAGTTGTCATAAGGTAGCGTAAAATAAGGGATTGTGGATGAATAAATATCGAACGATTAATTAATGCTTTCTTTTTGGCTGTTCTAAATTTCTGAATGGTTGGATGCTTGAGTAGGAAATCAGAACTTCTGATTTTAGCTTTGGCTCGAACAAACATTACCAGTTTTCCCTATGACAGATTTTGCAACACAGTTGTTGGAAAATTTAGAGGCGCAGTTAAATGAAATAGAAATCGAGAATGATTTAATTAAGGCAGCTGAAAATTCCATTAAGGCAACAATTATTATTTTGGAAAAACTCAAAACCTACTTTGTGAGATATGAGTTTGAGAACAAAGTTGATGAAATTACTTTTTTCAAATTCGTAAAGCCGCAATTTGTTTCGAAGTTGATTTATCACAACGAGGTTTACAACATTGAATCGAACAGGCCATTTGGCGGTACGAAGTATCTAAGGAAATATTTCAGTTCTGAACTTTCTAAATTGAAATGCTACTTTAATGAAAACATGGAGTTCTACAAATATTATCGAACTGGCAGCGTCTATCTCGATAAGAAATATTTTGTTCGTGGCCGGTATGATATTAAACTGACTTTGGATAGTTCTTATTTTCAGGCCGACAATCGCTTTACAACATCACACGATTTTAAAGTGGCCAAGATCTTAGCTAATGATTTACTCCCAGGTTTACCTTGAAAGGGAATTATTGAAATTGGATAATAAACCGGTGCCGTATTCCATTACTGAAAAACAGGTTCAGAAATGGACCGGGTCGAAAGTTGCTTTAATTGAATTAATTTATGCGCTGCACGCCGAAGGCGTGTTCAATAACGGCACGACGGATTTGAAAGAAACGGCAAAATTTTTTGAGGAAACGTTTGAGATAGATTTGGGACAATTCCACAGAACATTTTTTGAAATGCGCGCGCGAAAGTCGGAGCGAACAAAGTTTTTGAATTCTTTGAGAGACACTTTAGTTAGGAGAATGGATGAGGTGGATGAGATATGACGGGACTTAATTATATTAGTGCAAGTAGATAACCGAATATCGCTCCACCTAATACAATGAAGGCACTGTTGATCTTCCTGAACCCAAAAGTAAGTATTAGTGAGCATGCTGCGATAAGTATAGATTTCCAATCTGTTATTACTTCCTTACCCATATCATAACACACAGCAACAATTATGGCGACCGACGCAACATTTACCGCGTCTAAAAAAATAGAAAATATCTTAGACTTTCTTGCTTTCTTTACCAATGGATTGAGCAAAGCCACGAATAAAAAAGAGGGCAGGAATATCGCTATAGTTGAGAGTACTGCACCCGATAAACTATTGATTTGATATCCTACAAAAGTAACAGATGAAAAAACAGGCCCAGGCGTAAATTGTCCGACCGCAATTGCATCAATTAATTGCTGTCTTGTAAGCATCCCTGTGCTGACCAGTTCTGTATCGAGAAAAGCGAACAATACATAGCCGCTACCGTAAAGTATAGCGCCGATTTTTAAAAAAATGAAGAACAGTTTCATATTGGAAACGGAAATTTCCGGCATTGTGTGCTGGCCGTCGAGAAATGGCAAAAAGATTCCTGAAGCAGCAGCGTTTCGAGATGTATTGATAATGGATAACAGAACGGCAACAAAACCTGCACCAAATAAAAGCCAGATTTCATTATATCCCAATAAGGAAAGCAGCAGCGTAATGCCGCCGATGAACCATAATTGCAGAGTCTTCAATGATTTTTTGGCAAGCGGATAAATCGCCCCGAGGATAATTGCAATAATGGCAGGTTTAATGCCATAAATGAAAGGCTGGAACTTCGGCAAATGGCCATAGTCTTTATAAAGCCATGCGAAAAAGCCAGTGATGATTACTGCTGGAAGAATAAAGCACAGCCCAGCTACGATAAGCCCTTTCCAACCTGCTCTTTCGTGGCCAATGTGGATGGCCATTTCTGTGCTGTTCGGCCCGGGAATAAGGTTTGTCGCTCCAACGAGATCGAGGAAATGCTGTTGGCTCATCCATTTTCGTCTGACTACGACTTCGTCCTGCATCATGGCGATGTGTGCAGCAGGTCCGCCAAAGCCAATGATGCCAAGCTTTAGAAATAATGAAGCAATTTCCCTTAAACGATACTTTTCATTCATTCTTTGTAAACTTTTCATCGACTGACCATCTTCCGGCACCTGCAATTAAAAGGAATATTGCACCAATGAGCATTGCCCAATCAGTACGGCTGCCGTGGAGCATCTCCCAGAACCCGTCGTGTGCCAATACTTCTGATTTCGTAGTCGCAAAGGCAACAAGCATGATAATAATTAACGGTATAGAGGCGAGCCTTGTCATAAAACCTATTAAAACCAATATGCCGCACATAATTTCAAAAACACCTACGAAGCTTCCCAAAAATTCAGGTGACGGCAAGCCGATTTTAGCAAACCTTCCAGATCCAAGCTTATCTGCAAAAAGGAATTTTTGGATGCCTTCTGAAAGAAATACCGCCCCGACCATGAGCCGGATTAATATCGTCGTTTTTGAGCTGTCAGTATGGATTAATTTTCTGAGCATAATGAGATGGATAAAGTACGAAAGCCTGAACTTAGATTCGTAAAGGTACTAAAATGCAGAATGTTAATGTGACCAGCCAGATTTACACAGCTTGCTGTGAGAATCGGAGCATAAGAGCTGTGCCTTTGAAGGTACGACACTATTTTACGCTTAAATAATATTTTTTTCTAAACCAGAAAGCCAAATTTACCAAAGCTATTAATGCCGGTACTTCAACCAGCGGGCCAATTACACCCGCAAACGCCTGACCGCTATTAATTCCAAAAACACCAATTGCGACTGCAATGGCCAGTTCGAAATTATTTCCAGTAGCAGTAAACGCAATCGAAGTGCTTTTTGAATAGTCGGCGCCGAAGTATTTTCCCGTAAAGAAACTGACTACGAACATAATGGTAAAATAAATCACAAGCGGTATTGCAATCCTAACTACATCCATCGGAATCTGAACGATCAATTCGCCTTTCAGGCTGAACATGACTACGATCGTAAACAATAAAGCTATAAGTGTAATGGGAGAAATTAAAGAAACATATTTGGTTTGAAACCAATCTTCACCTTTTAGCTTAATCAATCCGTAACGGCTGATAATTCCCAATGCAAACGGAATACCAAGATAAATCCCAACACTTTCTGCAATCTGCCCGATGCTGATATCTACAATAAACCCGTCATAGCCAAAGTACGGCGGCAGGATTGTAATAAAAATGTACGCATAAATGCTGTAAAGGAATACCTGAAATATGCTGTTTAGCGCAATCAGACCAGCCGCATACTCGCGGTTACCGTCCGCCAGGTCATTCCATACGACGACCATTGCAATACACCTTGCCAGGCCGATCAGGATAACGCCAATCATATATTCTGGATAACCTTTGAGGAAGAGTAATGCCAACACGAACATCAAAACAGGTCCAATAATCCAGTTAAGCAACAATGACGCGCCGAGTACTTTTGTATTTGAAAATACTTCGCCCATTTTGCTGTAATTTACTTTTGCCAAAGGTGGGTACATCATCAGGATTAACCCAATTGCGAGCGGAATGTTGGTTGTTCCGCTTGAAAAGGAGTTGATAAAACCACTGCTCGATGGAAGAAAGTAACCTAATGCAACGCCCAGAAGCATCGCTAAAAAAATCCATAATGTCAAATACCGATCAAGGAAACTTAATTTTTTTCTATTTACTACCGGAGCGCAATTATTTGCTGACATACTATTTTGTTATTTGGGAGAATATGTAAAACATTTCGGTCGCGATCTGTAAACTTCTTTCCTGGTATTTTTCTTTCTTTTGTGGCGTATTATCAAAGGCTTTGGGATCGTCAAAAGTAATAGGAATACGTTTTTCAGCACCGGATATAAATGGGCATCCGCCATCAGCCTGGGAACAAGTCATAATTGCAGCAAATTCATCTTCGGGATTAAAGTCGTCATTGTAAAGTTTAGAAAAGCCAATTACCGGGTGTTCGTTTTCGGCAAATTTTATAGCATATACCGGATTTTTACCTTCCGCTAATATTTGGATGCCAAATCCTGAATCTTTTAATGTCTCAGCTACCATCGGATAAAGTGCCGTAGATTCCGTTCCTCCGGAATAGCAAAATACTTTTTCAATACCATAGTAAGCCGCAGCGGTCTGGGCCCAAACTTGCGCAAGGTGGCTTCGTCTTGAATTGTGGGTGCAAATTAAATTAAGCCGAATTTCTTGCTTTCCCGTGGCTTTTGATTGAATGAAGTCGATTAGTGGCTGCAATACATCCTTTCTTTCATTGCTAAGGCTATCTAAATCAAACTTAGCAGCGAATTTTTCAATTTCAGGTAATAATATTGTTTGTGTTTTCATTTGATATGAAGATTAACAACAGCCACCGCCGGGTGTGCAGCCATTTGATTCGACAGTAATTCCTGATAAACTTACTTTCTTTTTTTCGGCAGGTACGCCGCATTGATCAGACGCAAGGCACGCCGTATGTTTGTTTAAAAGAAGAAAGTTTTCGCCGTTAAAGCCTAATTCATATTTGCCGATTGTGCTTTCCTGGTATTCGACTTCAATTTCGTAATCTTCGATGCCTAAGACTTTTTCAGATAACGCAATAATTTTCAAAAGTTTGTTTGGTTTTAGCCTATGATCTTCGTCATTGGAATCTTCCCACAATTGAAAGTTTACAACAGTTTCTTTTCTAACGGTTCCACCGCAATCAATGAAATTTTTAGTGATTAAGCCCACTTCTGTAACGTGGAAGTTTTGCGGGACAAAAGTGCCATTTGGAAGCATAAACGTCAGCGATTCCAAATTGGCTAAATGATTTTTAATTTCAGATAGTTTCATTTTTTTAATGTTTAAGTATTAAAATTTTAACGTTAGCAGCACTCTGTTCTTTTCTTTTCCAAGTGATCAGTAATGTGCTGAAAGAAACCTTTTATTTTCTCGATACCAGGCTCGTTTATACAGTAGCAAATTGAAGTACCTTCGATACTTCCTTTTATTAAACCTGCATTTTTGAGTTCTTTTAGATGTTGAGAAACTGTAGGTTGTGCCAGTGGTAATTCATTGACAATATCTCCGCAAATACATGTATCGACTTTAAGCAAATATTCCATTATTGCAATTCTGGCAGGATGTCCTAATGCTTTTGCTATAATTGCTAAGTCGTTTTGTTCTTCTGTAAAGTGATCTGTTTTAGTAGCGCCCATAGTAGTATATTTATATTGCAATATTACGATAAATAATATTATGATGTATGTTTTTTTTTAAAAATATTAGAAACTGTAAATAAAAAAGCTGTCGAAAGACAGCTTTACTTTTTTTAAATTATGCGTTAGCCTTTAGGAGCGAAGAACCATCAACAAACTTCAACCGTAAATTTTGCATGTCTTCGCTCACTTTTTTATCCAGTACTCGTGCATAATGCTGAGTGGTTTGAATGTTTTTATGCCCCAGCATTTTACTTACGCTCTCTATCGGTACACCATTTGTCAAAGTTACGGACGTGGCAAAGGTATGTCTGGCCATGTGAAAAGTGATTTCTTTCGTTATTTCGCATAAGTCGCCAATTTCCTTTAAATAGCCGTTCATCTTTTGATTGCTAAGAACCGGCAGAACTCTATCTTCATTTAAACACTTCGGATGGTCGGCATATTTTTTAATCAATTCTTCGGGGATCGGCAGCAACGGAATCTTTGATTTAGTATCTGTTTTTTGGCGGTTTTTAAATATCCATTTTTGGCCATCGATGCCGATTCCAATGTGGTCGTTCCGTAAACCTTTCACGTCAACATAAGCCAAGCCGGTAAAGCAGCAAAAAATAAAAATATCGCGTACTAATTCGAGTCTTGGTGTTTGGAACTTCTTCGGATAGATACTTTGGATTTCTTCTTCTGTCAAAAACTCCGTTTCAACTTCTTTCATTTTGCCGTCATACTTAACGAATGGGTCTTTTTCAAGCCAGTCATTGCTAAGACAAATTTTAATAATCTTTCTAAAATTGCGGACATACTTGACTGCGGTATTATTACTGCAGTTTTTTTCGCTTCTTAGATAAAATTCAAAATCTGTGATCAGTGCGAAATCAATTTTATCAATCGCGATATCCTTTGCATTCAGTTTCCACAATAGAAATTCTTCAAGATGTTTCAATGAAATTTTAAATCTTTCCAATGTGCCAGGCGCGTAACCATTTCCAAGTAATCCCTCAATCCGGTTGTTATGGTCGCGGTAAATTGGTAAAAGCATTCGTTGAGAATCGGTTTCATCGAATAGACGCTTCCGGAAGTTTTCGATATTTAAAGCTTCTCTTTTATGGGTAAGCGTCATTTGAATATCAATTACCTGCGATTTTACAGAATCGAGATAGTTATTAATTGAACGGGCTTCTTCTGAACAGCCTTTCATTTTCGACAGTTCATCAGACCATTTTGATTTTTCGATAAACTTTTTGGAACTGAATTCGAGACGTTCTCCATCGACGGTTAGCCGGATATAAATTGGAAGAAGTCCGGCAACATTGGCTTTGGTTTTTTTTGCATAGAAATGCAAGGTGATTTTTGTTTTCATGGCGGTAACCTTTTAATTACTAATCAATTTATTGTTCTGAGTAATTGCAAACAAGATGTACAAATTTTAAACAGGTGAGTGAACAGGTTAAACAGTACTAGTGTTTGCAAGGCTTAAGCGATTTTTGCGAGACCCTAATTTTTTGATCTGGTCGGGTCTCGATTTTATCTCCTAAGAAATAAGATTGAATGAATAATTTGAAGTACGCCTAAAAGCAAAAAGCCGATAAATCATAAGATTTATCGGCTTTTGAAACCATTTGTTTTTAAACTTGTGGGCGATGAGGGATTCGAACCCCCGACCCTCTGGGTGTAAACCAGATGCTCTGAACCAACTGAGCTAATCGCCCCAATTTCCGCTGTCAGGTTTCCCTTATTGCGAGTGCAAATATAGCCTCATTTTTTATATCTGCAAATAAAAGTATGAAAAATATAAAACTAATTTTTACGTCAATTATCTACATGCTGTATTCCAATACAATAACCAAAAAATAATTTTCACTATTTCGTTTATCATACCGCAAAAGAGAATGCTATCTTCGATTTTAATAAAATATAATTTCATCAAAATCAACCACCAAACGCCAATAGGACTCCAATATTCCCCTCTTTCAGAGGGGTGCCCGCAGGGCGGGGTGTATAGCTAAATTAGGACGAGTCAAGGACGAGTCATCATCTATAGATAATGTATAGATAGTGTATGGATAGTGTATGCCTAAGTGTATCAGGAGTGTATCAAGAGTGTATGAAAACAGTATAGCCGACACTCCCCGAATTTCACTTTAAACTCCAATATTATCTAAATGTTAAATTGTTAATTTGTGTTAAATTTATTAGTTTTATTTTATAGTTTTGTAATCCTACTAATTTAAATCAAAAAAATTATGACAACAAAATTATAATTATTCAAACGCCTAAGTTTAATTATTTTAATCATGGGTTCAAGTCTTGCCGTAAATGCACAGCAATTAAAAATTGGTGCAATTGGTTCATTACCTGCCGGCGATGCTGGAGATATCTCCGGTTTTAATGCAACTGTAGATGCTTCATTGTATTTTATTAATATTAATGAAAAGTTAGATCTTGGACTTACTACCGGTTATACCCGTTTTTTCGGTAAAACCGAATCGGTAGGAGGAATAGATATAGAATATGATGACTTTTCATACATTCCAATTTCTGCTTCAGGGCGTGCCGTATTCGGAAAGCATCTTTTGTATGTGGCTGATATTGGATATGCGGTCGGACTTGACGATGCAGACGGAGGTCTGTTATACCAATCTAAATTAGGTTACACCAATTCATCATTCGATGCTTTTTTGTTCTATCGCGGAATTTCAGCTAAAGAAACTGAAGTGACTGTTTTAGGGTTAGGTGTTTCATTCAATATATTTTAACCTTAAGCTAAATAGTAGAATAATTTTAAAGCGGGTTTTTAACCCGCTTTTTTATTTGCCGACAGTTAAATAAATCTGACTAATGTCACTTTTTTGACAGTAATGACTTTTTGCATAACTTCGCTTATTCAAGGCTATAAATATAAATGGCTAAAGCGTATGATAAAAATATATCTTACTCTAATTGTTTTATTTTCAGTAATCTGCCGGGCGCAAGAACAAAATATTGATACTATTCAACGTCAGCATATCTCAAACGAATATATTGAAAAGTATGACGATTTTGTAAAACTCCGCCTAGGGTTAAGCAATAGTTTTAACTCTTTTCACTTGAAGGACGATAGAAATAGCCTTGATTTTACATTATCCCCCAATCAAAGATTACGAACGACTTTGACATTTATTTATAAGTTCATTGAATTTGATTTGGGATATACTCCTGATTTTATGCGGTTTAATAAAGACGATGCTTCAAAAGGAAATACTAAATTTTTTAATTTCGGCACACGTTTATATTTAGGGCATTGGGTGCAAAACCTTCAATATAGTAAGACTAAAGGGTTTTATGTCGATAAAGATGATATTGGCAGTACTGAAAACGTACTCTTTCCGGATTTTGAAGTAACGAAAATCGGAGGGAACACTTCATACGTATTTAATCCAAATTTTTCACTGAGAGCAATTTTTTTGCAAAGCGAATGGCAAAAGAAAAGTGCAGGAAGTTTTGTGCCAAGTATCAGTTACTATTTTACCAAAATTAGAGATGGTGAGCCTGGCACAGATAATATTATCGATGTTGCTATTGGACCGGCATATTATTACAACTGGGTATTGCATAAAAAGTTGCTTATTTCTGGCGGTGCTTATGGCGGCATCGGCTATAACTCGACTAAAACGATTTATGATGACAATACGCTCAATGAGAAAATTGACGGACTTTCATTTGAGTCACAATTGCGATTTACAGTTGGATATAATTCTGACAGCTTTTATGCAGGTGCTGTTACGAGTTTGAATTCCTTCTATTATAACGCAGATCCTAAAACTCATGTTCGGGACCAACAGCAATTTTTTGAAATCTACATCGCATACCGCTTTAAGGGACCGGATAAAGTAAATAAGTTTTTAGACAACCCTTTAAAGTCTGTAAAGAAAGCAAAGTAATAATGACTTGTCCTTAGATATATGTTGAATCTAAGCTTGGAATTTCTTTTACCTTTGTGCGATATTTAATACGATTACATAACTTATGTTTACAATTGAACAAATTCACGAAGCACATTCAAAAGTTAAATCAGGAGCCGATTTTCCAAACTACATTCAGGATATCAGGAAACTTGGTGTCGAATCGTTTGTAACCTTTGTTGCCGACAGCCATACTGAATATTTTGGAAAAGATGGTCTTGAAGCAACGTCTGATGCAAAATACAATACGCTCGAAATCGCTCCGGTTCCTGACATCGAAAGCCTGAAGCACAGCCTGAAAATCCACCAAAAAGGCGAAACAGACTATTTTACATTCTGTCGGGAAGCAGCGGCGGCGGGCGTTATAAAATGGATTGTTTCAATGGATGAAATGACCTGTGTTTATTACGACAATCAGGATGCTGAAATGGTAGCCGAAATAATTCCACAACCCAAATAATCTATTCAAAAAAAAAGAACCTTGCCATTACAGCAAAGTTCTTTCAAAACAAAAAATGAAAATTATTCGGATCTAAAATGTCTTAAACTGGAAAACCGGCGAAGTTGCTGTATTTCCGGCGCCATCTTTCGTAACAACTTTCCAATAATAGGAAGTTCCCGCAGTAACGCTCACCTGATTCAGGAATTCGGTTGTAACAGTGCCTTTTAAAGTTGTCGGATTGTTATTTGTATCCATATAAACTTTATATTCAACTATGTCGTTGTCAATATCTTCGCCGTTCCATTGTAAGTTTATAGTTGGTCCTTCAACTGTACTGCTCATTGCCGGAGCAACCAAATCTGCAGGAAACGGAATATAACTGATAATTCCGTCGCCGGCGTTATAAAATTTCCAGACAGCGCTCGTCCCCGTTTCTGAAGTTGCATTTGATTTTGACGTAACATACCAGGAATAGGGAACGCCTTTCAGTAATTTAATGATCATACTCGTGTTTACGCCTGCGTTGTACTGTAATTGTGTCTGCGTTTTGAGATTTTTCACATAAATGGAATATGTATCGGCATTATCGGCCGGATTCCATTCAAATGTTACATTGCTTTCGGTTGCCGAAACACTGGTGGCAGTCAGACATTCGGTGTTGTTTATCGGCGAAATTAAGGATGCGGCAGTTGGTTTTGTTCCGCCACCGGCATCATCTCCGCCACCTGAACCACATCCAGCGATTAGAATTGCCAAAAAGGCTGTTTTGATTAAGGTTCTCATTGTTTGATGATTTTAGAATTGTAGATTGATGAATTTGAAACTACCTTTAGGATGTATGTGCCGGATGCCAATGCGCCAACGTCAAGTCCAAGCGTCGTATTTTCCTGCTGAAGTTGCTTACTGAGGATTAATTTCCCCATCATAGAAAAAACCTGCAATGTTACCTGATTGTTTTTTTCAAAAGGAATATTTATGAAAAGCATGTTGTCTTTAATCGGATTCGGATAAACAAATAAATTATTCGACATCAGGATCGTTTCCTTATAAATTCCCTGACATTCTTTTTCAGCTGTAACTACAATGTCATTTTTTCCATGTTGCAGATTCAATTCGATTGTGTTTTCTGCTGTTGCGTATATAACGCCGTTAAGCTCGATGCGATACGTTTTTCCGCCAACCAAATCAAGATTTACCTTGTAGTTTTCCTTTGAAGTTCTTGAAAAAACTGACAAATCCTGAGGTTCTGTAACTGTCATTTCAAAACATCTCTGGAATGAAGGAATCGTTGGGATGGTAATACAAACCGTATAGGTTCCAGCCGCTAAATCCGTAAAAGAAGTTCCGGTCGTAAAGGATTTACTCGCCGAAGAAGTTCCGGAAAGTGTTGCCAAATACGGATGGCTGATACCTGAAACTATCGAAATGCTTCCGTTATTTGAGTTACGGCAACTTTCACTTGTTACTTTCATCTCAAAATTATTCGCCGGCAATGAAAACAACGTACAGCCTGAAAAATCGACAACATCTCCTGCTGGTGTGTTCGGGCAAGTATCGTTTACATTTGGAACGCCATCATGGTCATCATCCGGGAGCGTATAGGAAAACTGAACCCAGTTGAGGTTAAAACCACTGTTTTCTACCAGAATCCGCGCAATGTATCGTCCTGCCGGAAGTGTCGCCTGGCTTGCGGTTGTACGCCAGGTTTGCCATGCTCCCGATGGAGGTAACGAAACGGTCTGGATGTCTGTAGTTGTATCGTTTATTAACTGCAGTTTTATTTTTCCGGTCTGGCTTTCCCCAGAGTGGCGATAGTCAATTCTGTAATTTCCTGCTTGGCTAATATTTACAAGGTAATCCAAGTAATCTCCGGCATCAGTGTAGCCAATATTCAATCCACCACCAAGGTCGTTGGTAGTTTCAGTGCTGATGCCATTGTTGAAAAAAAAATTCTCCGCTTCGATTTTTCCTGAAATTCCAAGGATATTTCCCACGTTGTTTTTTACAGCTTTGTTTGAAAAAACCGGTTGTGACGTGGCGTCATTTCCAACGATATTTGTTCCGTTATACGTTAGCGTAATTACGTCATTGGCATTTATTGCTGCTGTCGGCTTGATCTCAATTGTGTTCTGAACTCCGGATTTGTAAGTAATTGAAGTAGTTGTCACAACGTTTCCATTTACAGACAATTGAAGGTTGCTCTGCGAAAAGTTAATGCCCGTTTGTAAATCCTTATTGAAACTTACATTGATTCGATCGCCTAAAATTGTGGTAGAAAGGCTCACTGCTTTTAGTGCTGCGCTTGCCGGAGTTCTCGCATTTTTGAATTCGATGAAATTCAGGTTAAAAAGTTCTCCTTCAAAATAAACCTTGATTTTGTTTGTTCCCTGTTTTAGGATAACATCAGTCAATGTCGCGGTTTGCCAGGTTGTATAACCTCCGGATGCGGGAAGCGTAATCGTTTCTGAGATCGTTCCGCTTGCATTTTCAAGACGTAATTTCCCGGTATTTGATGGACTTGCATATCGGATATCCACATCAAAAGCCGTATCTGCATTTACGTCAAGCGTATAAAGAAGCCATTCTCCGATATCAATGTATCCAACCTGAAAGCCATTGGTAACATTGTCATTGCAGGCTTGAATGTCAACACCATCATTTCGCATCGCCCAGCCTTTGTTCCAGTCTGAAAAAACGCCTGTATCGGTTCTGTAATTTGCGACATCCTTATCAAAGTACGCATGACCGTTTTGACCCAAATCATATTCAGTTGCAAATACTTTTCCGGGAAGCGGATGGTTTTTATATTTTTTAGTTTCAGTAGTTTGCACCTGTCGAAACATGGCGTCAATTACATCCGGCTTAACGGTTACGTTTTCCATCTTGTAATTTTCTGCTATTTGCATTAAGGCATTTTTAGCAAAAGTTACAGTCGGGGTTGTTCCGTTATTTTTCCAATAATTAAGCAATTGCTCATATTCAGGTGTTTTTTTAACGGCTGCCGGTCCGGCAATGCTTTCAATTTTTTTCATCGGCCACCAAGCCCATCCAATATTATTGGTTTCCATTAATTTTATAGCATCTGTAAACCAAACGTTAGAGTTTTCACCGCTTTCTCCGAGCCAAATCGGAACATTAAGCTGCGTTCTGTAATTAAGCATTCCCTGAATTGAGCCTACTGTATTTCCGTTCCAATACTTGTGGAAGCTCAAGGCCATGTTTTGATCCCAAAGTCCGTTGTTTAAGATTCCGTTGTAATTATTTCCCCAACAGTTTCCTTCGATAATAATTAAGTGATTGGTGTCAACTTGTCGAATAGCATTCGTTACATCAACCATAAGTGCTTTTAACGGAGCGTTTGAATTTTCATCACAACCATTAATATTTGTTCCGGTAAATGCCCAGTTCGGCTCATTTATAATGTCATAAGCGCCAATCCACGGACTGTCTTTGTAGCGCAAAGCGATTTTTTGCCAGAAAGCAATCATTTTATCCCGGTTGGCGGCACTTTCCCATAAAGACGGTTTTGTGTCGTCATAGTCTGATATTGCCGCGTCTTTTCCTTGTCCGCCTGGCGCTGCGTGTAAATCCAGGATGAGGTACATTCCGTTTGCAGCGCACCAATTCAGTAAATTATCGGTCATTGTAAAACCTTCGTCAAGCCAAGTGTTCTGGCCTGCTACCGGTTCCTGTTCGATTGGAAGCGTGTATAGATTGTAATGCATCGGTAAACGAACGGAGTTAAAACCCCAGGCTTTGAGCGAATCAATATCCCGTTTCGTAATTCCGTTCGCGCGATACGCCTGATAAAATTCTTGTGTATTGGCTTCACCGATCAGGTCAGAAATCCTTTTCTTGATTTTATGCTGCGCGTTTGCAAAGGATTCCGTTTGCATCATATACCCTTCCTGGACCATCCATCCGCCAAGGCCTAAACCGCGGAGCAGGACATTGTTCCCGTTTCCGTCAACGATTCTTTGTCCGTCACGGTGCAAAAATCCTTGGCCGAACGTAAGCGTCGAAATAGAAATGAAAAGCAGTAGTACTATTTTTTTCATAGTTTGATTTTTAAATTGATTGCTGAGAATTAGTACACTAAGGTTTGAATTGCATGTGCCGGAATTTCGATCACAGCTTTCTTAGCGTCAATCATCAGGTTATAATTGATTTTTTTATCACTTTGATTCATCACAACCGTTACCATCTGGCCGTCAGTATTTAGGAACGAAGTACTGATTAATTGGCTTCGGCTGACAACAGTGCTGATTCTTTTGGCATCAGGGCGAATGAATTTTGAAAAATGCCCGATGTAATAATAAGATGGTGTATAGATCAATTCACCTGAATTCGTATCGGCATGGATAGGAGCGAAGCAGAAGTTCCCGACATGATTCGGTCCGCCAGTTTGATCGAGCAGAATATTCCAGTCGGTCCAGCCAACAGTTCCATTGTTGAAATCATTGATCATATTGAGTCCGTAGCGTTCGCCATTTGCCCAAAGCTGGTATTTTTTAGCATCGAATTTTTCAACGCATCCTTCTGTAAAAAGCAACTTTTTATCCGGATAAGCTTCCTGTACTTTTTGAACATTGTGGAACATTGGCGCTCCGCCATTCCAGGTTTCATACCAGTGAAAACCCATTCCCCAAGCAAATTTTGAAGCTTCAGGATCAGAATAGATTACGTTTGCTCTTTGATTCATTAAATCACGATTATGGTCCCAAACCACGATTTTTTTCTCGCCAAGACCTTCTTTTTGCATTGTTGGCCCGAGATAATTTTTAAGGAAATCTCGTTCCTGTTCAGCTGTATAAATGCATGATTCCCATTTTTGGACAGCCATTGGTTCGTTTTGAATTGTAATTCCCCAAATTGGCATTCCTTCTGTTTCATAAGCCTTAATGAATTTGGTATAATAGTTTGCCCATGATTGATAAAATTCTGGTAATAGTGTGCCGCCTTTCAGCATGTTTTTGTTGCTTTTCATAAATGCCGGCGGGCTCCATGGACTAGCGTAAAGCAGTAACGTTCCGCCTGCGGTTTTAATAGCATCCTTGATCATTGGAATGCGGTGTTTCCTGTCGTGGTCGATGTTAAATGTTTTTAAATCTTTGTCACCTTCCTTTATATACGTATAACTTCCGCTGCTAAAATCGGAGCTGTGAATCGTTGTTCTGAGTAAAGAATATCCGATGCCTTTATCTTTATCGTAGTAGGCGTTTAGAAATTCCTGTTGTTTATTTTTTGATAATTGAGCAAATATTTCGGCACTGGCATCAGTAATGGCGCCGCCAATTCCTATAAAGGTCTGGAATGTCTTTTTTGGTTCGACAAACACAGAAACTTCTGTTTCCAGCGGTTGCGCCGCGGTCTTGAAAACGAGTTTGTCCGTTTCTGTTAATCGTAATTTAATGCTGTCGGCAGTAGTATAAACGGTGATTTTTTTACCTTCAACCGTAAAATCCTGTTGTGTTTTAAGTTGAGCAAATGTGGATATAGAGAATAGGAGGCAAAGAAATTTCAGGTTGTTTTTTTTCATTATTGTATTTTTTATTTCCGTACTCGAATAGCAGTGCGGGATAAATCGAAATAAGATTTTAAAAAATAGCCCGTAATCAAATGAATACAGGCTATTTCAACTAACTCAAACAAAACTTTAATTTATAGCACGAACTGATACGTTGTCAATTGTGATAGAGAACGGGCTGCTTCCGCCTTTTCCGCTAGCTGTACGAACCAGAACATAAACGGTTCCACTTTTTGTGAAATGTTTTTGTCCGTTTAATGTAGTTCCGCAACCAACATCAGAAAGCATTCCCGAGAATGGAGCTGTAGCGCATCCGGCCCAAGTATTCAAAGCCAGGATTTGTCCGCCTTCATTGTAGTCACTTCCTGCAACCGGAGGATTATAACCTGCGTACCATTCAAAGTAGGTGTCGGCAGAACCCTGACCAGAAACATGCATGTCAAAAACATAGTCATGACCAGCTTCAACTTCAATAGTCTGATACAAGTTTTGGATTGCCCAATCCTGAGAACCATTAAATGTTGCTTTACCATCTGCAAAAACCCATTTTGCACCATTTACGGTAGCAGGAAATACGGTCCATTTTGAAATGTCGTCAGCACTGTCGAAACCTCCGCCTTCAATTCGGTTAAATGCAATAGGATCATCAGAAGGAACTGCAATAGTTTGTGTAGTTGTTACACAATCAATACCACCTTTTCCGCAGATTGTATGAGTAACATTGTAATTTCCGGCAAGCGGATAAAACATCACTTTTGAATCTACCCCGCGAACATTGTTCCAGGAATGCGTTATACCCTTTGTTGAAGCATTCAGCAATACACGATTTGAAGATCCGTCAACGGGTGTAACTGTAAATGATGCATCGAGTGCTTCGGAATTTGTCAATCCGTTTCCGCTTCCCGATTCATCAGGAGTACAGGCGGTAAACAGTGCTGCCATTAAAAAAGCAGATGGAAATATATAATTTCGTATTTTCATAATTATATTTTTAGATAATTAATATAATGGATTTTGTTCTAAAAGCGTATTTGCGATATCTGCAAAAGGTAATGGAAGGATTTCATTTTTTCCAACGGTAAATCCAAGTGGCACCAATATATCAGTTCTACCAGTTCTAACCAAGTCGAAGAAACGGTGGCCTTCACCAGCTAATTCCAAACGGCGCTCCTGATAGATAACATCTAAACTTACAGGAATAACTCCAAGACCTACACGAGCCCTAACAGCATTTAGAAGTAATTGCGCGCGACCTGTATTGCCAGATTGGAACGCTGCTTCTGCTTCCATTAAATAAGTATCGGCTAAACGGATCATGTAAGTGTTTTGTCTGTAATTCAACTCCGGAGTTCCTCCTCCTTCAGTTGTTTCTGATTTTAACGGCATGAACTTTTTAAGGAAATAACCAGTGTCCTGATCTGCTGGCGAATAACCTGCCTGACCTGCGGCAACTAATGCTTTCATGTCAAGAATTGTTGCACCAAAACGAGGATCTCCTGCCATTGCAGTAAACAAATCCTGAGTAACAGGATTGAATGACCAACCTGATATATAATCTGGAGCAACATTACCAATGCGATTATAGCCACGAGGTCCAACCATTTGATTTACTGAGTTTCCTTCATCAGATGATGAACCCCAATTACCCCATGCAGCATTACTTTTGTCAGTATGTGATGTTTCAAGAATGGATTCTGTGTTGAATTTATTGGTAAGTGTCCAAAGATCATTATAGCTATCCATTAGTTTGTAACCATATTGATTAGCTGCACCCGGTGTACCATTTACATCAGCTAGCTGAGCAGCCGCTTCTGTCCATTTTTTCTGGAATAAATATACTTTTCCAAGAATGGCTTTAACAGTTCCCTGAGATAACCGTCCTTTATCAGCAGCAGGAATTGTTAACGGTATGTCATTTATTGAAGCCAGAAGTTCTGCTTCAATGAATGGATAGATCTCTGTAGGATTTGACTGAGGAACGTTGAAAAGTTCCGAAGTAACCAGCGGAGTCGTGATTAACGGCACGTTTCCGAACAGATTTACCAACTGGAAATAATAGAATGCTCTTAAAGCTCTGGCTTCCGCTAAGAAACGTGCTTTTGTAGTTTCATTCATTTCCGCATCCGGTAATTTCACGATAAGTATGTTGGCACGCGCGATACCCTGATAAAAATCACCTAAATAACTTCTTGGAATGTTGAGTTCATTAATTGTAAAGTTGTCGAATCCGTGAATTCCGGCACCATCAGATGGACTTCCGCCTCCAGCGAAAAAATCATCGGATCCTGCGTTCATCATTGTAATTAAATTTTCGAATCCACCTGAATTCTTGCGAAGTACATCGTAAACGGAAACAAGCGCTGAAAAAGTCTGCTCCTCATTTCTATAATAATTTTCTTCTAAAAAAACACCTTTAGGATCAATGCTGACAAAATCTTCGCCACAACCTGAGGATATAATGGCTAGTCCTGCCAATCCCCACATTACTTTTTTTCTAAACGTTTTCATATTCTTTTCTTTTTTTTAAAATTGTAAATTAACACCTAAGAAGAGGCTTCTTGCCTGAGGGTAATACCCTCTGTCAATACCAAGACTTCCGCCACCGATTTCAGGATCATAACCTGTGTATTTTGTAAATGTAACCAGGTTTTCAGCCATTAAATAGATCCGTGCGCGTGATAATCCGGCAGATTTAATAATGTCGCTTGGTAGCGAATAACCCAACTGTACTGTTTTTATTCTCAAATAGTCGCCATCTTCTAGATAGAAGTCAGATACACGAGAGTAGTTTTTGTTTGGATCGTCTTTAGTAATTCTTGGATACGTATTAGACGTTCCTTCACCTGTCCATCTGTCTAAAGCTCTTGTCTGGTAATTTGCATCAGCTAACTCAAGCCTTCTTAGTGCATTGAATATTTTATTACCAGCAACACCTTGTGCCATCATGTTGAAATCGAAATTCTTGTATTCCAGATTAACAGTAAAACCAAAGCTATAATCAGGTAGTGGTTTTCCTAGGAATTTTCTATCATCTCCGTTAATAGAACCATCTCCGTTAATATCCTGCCATTTGAAATCTCCAGGACGTGCATCAGGCTGGATTTTTCCTCCGGTTGAATTTGTATAAGCATCGATTTCTGCCTGATTTTGAAAAATTCCCATAGTTTGGAAGCCATAGAAAGATCCATAAGATTCTCCAACTTGTCTTCTTCCAATTTCTCCATCTACCGATTGTACTCCGCCTTCAGGAAGGAAATTTACTCCTGGTGAGATAGAAAGGATTTCATTTTTAACAAACGAAATGTTACCATTCAGTCCAATTGAAAGATCACCAACTTTTTTACGATACCCAACTTCAAGGTCAAAACCTCTATTCAGCATATCACCAAGGTTTACCAATGGCTGGCCAAGTCCGCTGTAACCAGGGATTGCAAGTGGTTGAAGGATGCCGTTAGTTTTAGTATGCCATAAATCAGCAGTAATCGTTAAATTATTAAATAGGGTAATATCGGCAGCGATATTCTTCTTTGTAGTTTCCTCCCATCTCAAATCAGGGTTCGCAGGTGCTCCCAATGTACTACCTGTAATGATTGTTCCGCCTATTGTATAATTGTATCCACCTGCAATAAGAGAAGCATATCCAAATGCTGGAATTCTGTCATTTCCTGTTACACCCCAGCTTGCACGGAATTTTAATTGCGTAACTACATCGTTGACTGGCCAGAATGCTTCTTTACTCGGAACCCAACCTGCTGAAAGTGAAGGAAAATTCCCAAATTTATTATTTATTCCAAATTGTGTTGAAGCATCTCGGCGTATAAATGCCTGGAAGAGGTATTTTTCATCAAAATCATATGTAAGACGTGCGAATAGTGAACTGATTTTGTTATCTGGATCTTGAAAAGCATAAGTAGTCCTATCCGCATCAGGTATAGAAAAATTAAAAGAAGCATCCAGATAACTGTCAACAGGCAAGTTTCTGTAAGTTGTTCCTTGACCTTTTTGCCCTTTGCCAACGTATATACCTTGTCCCAATAACCCGGAGAAATTGTGCTTGTCAATCAATTTTGAATAAACAGCTGTGTTCTCTACACTATAAAACGAGTTTGTATTGGTGTTTTTAGAGATGTTGTTGATGTCATTATTTCCCGGAGGCCCACTATTGAAATAATATTCAGGAGTAAACGACTGGCTTCCATAGTAGGCAAGTTTTCCGACAACAGTTGAGCGAAGCTTTAATCCAGCAATAGGTGCAATCTCAACATAAGCATTACCTACGAAGTTATCCGCAAAACCAAATCCACCACGACGTGATTCCTGATAAGCTAATGGATTTGCCATCTCATTCGTAACGAGGTTAGAAATTCCGTATGGATTTCCATTAGGGTCACGGAAAATCCCGTTTTGAGTACTGTAAGGAAACTGACTTGCAACTGCAGGATCCGTTTCTATTAGTGGAGTTAGCGGATCTAAGTTTAGCGCAGAAGATAAAGGTCCGCCAAATTCACTGTTAGTATTTCCAATTCCACGGTTTTTTTCACTTGTATATGAAGCTGTTTGGCCAAATGTTACATATTTTCCGATCTTGTGCTCTGAGTTGATACGGAAATTTTTTCTTACATATCTTGAAATTTCAGGTAAAACAATACCTTCCTGATCAAGCAATCCGAACGAAGCATAGAATTTTGAGTTTTCATTTCCGCCGCTGATACTAACATCATGTGATTCACGGGAAGCATTTTGAAATATAGCATCCTGCCAATTTGTTCCAGTGCCAAATGATGATGGATTTGCATACATAATAGGACGTCCGTCATTAACTTCACGCTCGTTGATTAAAGTTGCATATTGTGTAGCATCCAAGACTCCAACTCTTCTGGTTTCTTTAGAAAAACCCGCAAAACCATTATAGCTTACTGTAATTTTACCCGATTTACCTTTTTTTGTGGTTACTAAAATTACACCGGCAGCAGCACGAGTACCATAAACAGATGCAGAAGCATCTTTAAGTACTTCGATAGACTCAATGTCAGCTTGGTTAAGATATTGAACCGCACTAGCCTCTACGATAATTCCGTCAACCACATAAAGTGGGTCATTATTATTTAGTGTAGTTATACCTCGAATACGAACCGTAGCAGGTGAACCTGGTTGTCCCGCACTCGCAGCAACAAATACTCCTGAAGTTCTACCTTGTAATGATTGCTCAATACGTGTTACAGGTTGTCCTTCAAGTGCTTCGGCTTTTACTTGTGAAATTGCTCCGGTAACAACACTTTTCTTTTGTGTGCCGTAACCGATTACAACTACTTCCGATAAATTTTCGGATTGTGGAGTAAGATTAAAATCTACACGGCTTCTTCCGTTTATAGATTCTTCTTTACCAATGTAACCAACATAGCTGATTACTAAAATGCCATTTGGATCAGCATTTATTTCATAGTTCCCATCTAAATCCGAGGCAGTTCCCTTGGAAGTGTTTTTGATTAAAATTGTAGCTCCCGGAATGGGTTGTCCGGCTTCATCAACCACCTTTCCATTAACAGTAATGTCTTGTGCATAGCTGAATAATGAGAATAGTGTAGACGAAATACAAAAAATAAGTAATTTTTTAAATTTCATTTTTCTGAAAATTTTGGTTAGTTAATTATTGATTCAAAGCAATATTACCAATATTTTTTTTACATCGATAATTAATATTTATTACAAAAACACATCAATGACTTTTTTTTAACTTTACAAAAACACATCAATTTTATTTTAATTACTTATTAATCAATAGTATGTTAATCATTTTAAAATGTTACGAAAACGTTAACTTTAAAAAACAAACACTACATTTACCTATAATTAGAAAATATACCTTGATAAGTTTAAATATCACTTTTTACATGAAAATGAGTAGTATAAAACCTGTATTTAGAATAGTATTGTATTTGTTTTTTTTGATTCCAAACATCCTTTCTTCACAAGTAAAGAGTATCGGTGTGCCTGAAATACAAAATTATAAAAGAAGCGATTATAAAGGAGGAACGCAAAACTGGAATATCGATCAGGATTCAAATGGAAATTTATATTTCGCAAACAACAATGGCTTATTACAGTTTGACGGCACGTCATGGAATAAATATCAATTACCGAACGCATCATCAATAAGATGTCTTAAAATTGATATGTCTGGAAGGATTTATGTTGGTGGATACAATGAGTTCGGTTATTTTGAAGCTAACAAAAAAGGAAAATTAATTTATTTTTCAGTATCAAAACTTGTCAATGAGAATAACATTAATCTTATCGACTTTACATGGAAAATTCATATTCTGGAAGATGAAGTGATTTTCCAAACATTTGCCAGAGCTTACATTTACAAAAAGAATAAGCTTCGTTTATTGGAAGCTCCATCAAGATTTCAGTTTTCATTCACCGTTAAAAACCAATTGTATTTTCAGGATGTTTCTTCCGGTATTATGGAATACAACAACGGGAAATTATCGTCATTAAACGGATCTTCTGTAGTAAATAATACCGAGGTTTGGGGAATGTTTTCGCTGCCAAATAATAATATTCTGATAGCAACTTTGGATAAAGGTTTATTTATTTACGATAACGAGAAAATGATTCCTTGGCAAACAGAAGCCAATTCGTTTATCAAAAAAAACAGCTCTTTGGGTGGCGTTTCCATAAATAATAAATTCATAGTACTCAATTCGGTTTTGAACGGCATTATAATTTGTGATACATCCGGGAAAATTATCCAGCACATTAATAGAAAAAAAGGCCTGCAAAACAACACTGTACTTGCTTCTTTTATTGATAGTAAAAATAATCTTTGGCTCGGACTTGATAACGGAATTGCATTCATAAATGAAAATTCGCCGTTTACCTATTTCGGATTTAGCTATGATTTGAGTACGGTTTATGCTTCTGTGGTTTTTGAGGGTAACCTATACGTGGCAACCAATCAAGGGGTTTTTTATCATTCCTGGAGCCAGACATTCAAAGAAGATATTTTTTCATTGGTTGAAGGTACGACTGGTCAAGCCTGGAATATCCAAATTGTAAACGGTCAATTATTATGCGGACATAATAGAGGTGCATTGATAATTTCTGGCGGAAAAGTAATTAATGTGCTTGATGGAAATGGCTATTTTGGGTTTAAGCAAATTCCGGGACATCCGAATCTTATGGTTGGGTCAAAATATACCGGTTTTTCGATTTTTGAAAGAATAGCAAATGGCTGGCAGTTTAGGAATGAAATTGAAGGTTTCGATAAATCAGCCAGTACTTTTGAAGTTGACAGTAAGAATCTCTGGCTGAAAAAAGATGAATTGGTATATCAAATGATGTTTAGTGAGGATTTCAAGAAGTTTAAAACCGTAAAAAATTATAAAAGCCTGACGTCTTCAGAAAAAGGAATAGAAAGCATCCAACTAATAAATGGCAAAATCTATTTCCAAAATCAAAACCGTTTTTACAATTATTCACAAGAGGAAGATTTGTTTTTTGAAAATGAAAAAATGAGCCAGCTCTTTAAAAATATTCCGAAAATACATTCGCTTACGCAGGATAATCTCGGTAATTTGTGGTATGTTTTTGGAGAATCTCTGGGTGTTTTAATGAAAAAAAATGATGGGACATATGCCAATAATGTAGCTCAATTCGCCAATCTAACCGGCACGATTGTCTCAAGTTATCCGTCAGTCAATACAATAAATCCTAATAATATTTTCATTGGACTAACGGATGGTCTTGCCCATTATGATCCGAGTTTTCTGAATAATTTTGTGACGAAGCCAAAAGCATTTATAAGAAGTTTCTCGTTTTCAAGCGATACTTTGATCTTGGGAAACAGAAGCAGTAATCCGGAAGATTTAAAAATTCCGTATGCATCGAATAATGTGAAATTTACATTTTCATCTCCAACTTACGAAAATCTGGAAAATGTGGAATATTCCTATCAACTTGAAGGATTTGATTCAAAATGGAGCAATTGGTCAACAATGACAGTTAAGGAATACACAAATCTCAGGGAAGGCGACTACAAAATGAAGGTCAAAGTAAGAAATAGTTACGGTATTCAGTCGGAACCAGGAAGTATCGAATTTACTGTTTCACCGCCTTTTTACCGACATTTTTTAGCCTATTTGTTCTATATGATATTCATTGGGATTGCAGTTTTTTACATCCGCCAAAGGATCAGAGTGAAAATCCGGAAAAACAAATACTATGAAACTATCGAACAACGCAGGCTTTATCTAGAAAAAGAGTCGAAAATCCGGCAAGAACAGTATGAGCTTGAAAAGGAAATCGAAAGGCTTAAAAATGATAAATTGCAAATCAGGATTTTAGCAAAGGATAAAGAGCTTGTCAACAACTCGCTTCAGGTTGTGAAAAAGAATAAAATCCTTAACGGAATCATTCATAAACTCAAGGATATTGAAACCGATAAGTTTGATGAATCGACAAAATTTCAGTTTAATAAATTAAACAAAAGCATTGTCAAGGAAGTAAATACCGATAAAAGCTGGAAAGATCTTGAGAAGCATATTAAGAACGTTCATTTCGAATTCCTAAAGCGATTAAAGGAAAAATTTCCAACAATCTCGCCACGTGAACTGGATTTGTCAACGTATCTTTTGATGAACATGTCAACCAAGGAAATTGCCGAAATCATGAATATTTCAAATGGTGGAGTTGAGTTGGCGCGTTATCGATTACGAAAAAAATTAGGACTCAACAAAAAAGAAAACCTAATCGGATTTTTAATGAGCATTTAATTGATGTAGTCGAGCATCCTTTCTAAAGCCATTCCGCGCGATCCTTTGATAAGGATTGTGCGGTTTTTAAGTTTTGTGTTTTTCAGATAATCAGAAAGCATTTCAAAATCCTCATGGAAGATGAAGTTCTCGCGATCCGTTTTGTTTGAATAGTAATCTTTTCCTATAAAATGACAGAGAATATCATCCTGATTTTCTAGTGACTCAATGATGTTTTTATGTTCTTGAAGGCTTTCATTTCCGAGTTCAAACATATCGCCTAAAAAAACAATTCTGTTGTCTTTTTTCAGCTGTTTAAAGTTTTCTAAAGCTGCTTTCACGCTACTTGGATTAGCATTATAGGCATCAAGTATTATTTCGTTGCTTCCTTTTTGGATCAATTGTGAACGATTGTTCTCTGGAACATAGCTTTCAATTGCTGTTTTTATTTGAGAATCTTCAATATTAAAATGTTTTCCAATCGTTATTGCTGCATTGATGTTATTCGCATTGTAAAGGCCGATCAGATGCGATTTTATGTGTGAGCTATGGAAGTAAATTTCAACAAATGGATTTGCAATGACATCTTTAATATTGACGAAAGCGGTATCGTTTTCCAGCCCAAATGTAATTGTGTTAAGGTCTTTGGTTTTCTTAACCTGGATAGCGTCGTCAAGATTTACAAAAGCAGTTTTATTTTTCTTTGTGAGATAGTCGTACATTTCACTTTTGCCTTTTATTACGCCTTCAATTCCGCCAAATCCTTCAAGATGTGCTTTTCCGAAATTGGTAATGTAGCCAAAATCCGGAGAAGCAATTTTGCATAAAAACGCAATTTCTTTTTGATGATTGGCTCCCATTTCAACAATTCCGATTTCAGTTTCATTATTGAATGAAAGTAATGTAAGCGGAACTCCGATATGATTGTTAAGGTTTCCAATTGTAGCTTTTGTGTTGAATTTTGTGCTTAAAACCACATTGATCAATTCTTTCGTCGTAGTTTTTCCGTTACTTCCGGTTAAAGCAATTATAGGAAGATTCAGGTATTCCCGATGAAATTTTGCAAGTTTTTGTAATGTTTCAAGGCTGTCATTTACAAGAATGGTTCTTTCGTCAAGATAGTATTCTTTGTTGTCGATAATTACATAAGAAGCACCTTTTGATAATGCTTCAGCAGTAAAAGTATTAGCGTCAAATCGTTCTCCTTTTATCGCGACAAACATTGAGTTACGCTCAATTTTACGAGTATCAATTGAAATACCGTTGCATTGTAAAAAAAGCTGGTGGATGTTTTCTATTAGCATGTAACAAATTTAAAAAATAAAAGCCCTAACTAATGAAAGGGCTTTTAAAATTATGTTGAAGAAATATTAGTTTCTTGCTGTCTTTTTCTTGTCAGATTTTGGACCAACTCTTGACATTGCACATCTGAAACCAATATAGTCAGTTGCCATATCTTGTGGAAAATATCTTCTTTGTGCAGGGTCTAACCAATATGCTCTGTCTCTCCAAGAACCTCCTTTGTAAACACGAACATCGTCATTTACCAAAGTTGTTCTTTTGTTAGACTTGTCATATTTTCTAGTCATATTACCTAAGCTGTCAGTAGCTACATTGTGCTCAGGTGAATCATACATCTTCTTAACATTCTTTTTTTCAGCACTTTCTTCTGAAGCACCAAAGTCAAAATAACGTGTAGATTGTTTATCACCATCTCTGTAATTTCTGTTATCGCTTTGAGAGAAGTTTTGTCTTAAATAAGTTTCTTTCTCGTCAACTGGAACCTGAGCAATTTGGCCAGGGAAGTTTCTTGCGATGATACGACCGTTACTAACCGTATCGTATTTAATGTTTTCAGATGTAACTAATTCAACTTTACCGTCGTCACCAATTTTGTTTTTAGTGTAAACGTTACCTCTATAGTAGTTAAAGTCACTAGCTTCATCATCAACTATCGGACGATAAACGTCAGCAACCCATTCAGCAACATTACCAGCCATATCGTATAATCCGAAATCGTTTGGAGGATATGATCTTACTTTGTTAGTAATATCTGCACCGTCATCAGACCAACCTGCAATTCCGCCGTAATCTCCTTTTCCTTGCTTAAAGTTAGCTAATTGATCGCCTTTAACTTGTCTTTTTCCAGAACGAGTATAAGAACCTTTCCAAGGATATTTCTTTTGTCCTTTGTAATTGTTGTATTCTCTGTTTCCAACATCTGAAGCTGCAGCATATTCCCATTCTGCTTCAGTAGGAAGTCTGTATTCCGGGCTGATAAGACCAGAACTTCTCTGAGCGTAAATATTGCTTGCTTCTTTAGTAGTTCCAGGTTGTCCTTTAGAACCTTTGATGTTGATTGGTTTTGCTTTTCCGTTTTTACCTTTTAAAACGATATCTTCATTTCCGCCATAAGTTTGGGTTGGAGCATTAAGATATGTCTCTGTGCTGAAAGTGCTTTCTGCAGATGCATCAGTGATTTTAGCATCTCTTTTCAAATAACCTTCTTTTTCAAGAATAGCTTCGTTAACACGGTCAGTTCTCCATTTTGCAAATTCAGTAGCCTGAATCCAGTTAACACCAACCACAGGATATTCTGCATAAGCAGGATGTCTTAAGTAATTGTTAGTCATGGTTTCATTATAGCCCAATCTGTTTCTCCATACTAAAGTATCTAAAACAGCACCTTCGTAAATGTTTTTATAATTTTCTTCTGTTGGAGGGAATACCGACTTAACCCAGAAAAGATATTCTGCATACATTGAGTTGGTAACCTCAGTTTCATCCATGTAAAAAGACTGAACGTGTTGTTGGTTTGGAGAGTTATTCCAATCGTGCATTACATCATCCTGTACTTTACCCATTGTAAATGTACCACCTTCTACTAAAACTAATCCAGGAGCTGGAGCTTGTTTTTTGTATTTGTTGTTGATCTGGAAGCCACCTTTTTTATCATTGAGCTTCCATCCTGTTGCAGCCGAGGCATTTTTTGAGTTTGAACTCTTACTGCAACTTGCAAAACCAAACATTAATGCCAGTGATAGCATCAGTTTAATAGCCATAATTTTGTTTACTTTCATACTTTCAGTAGGTAATAAATTTCGTGGCGCAATATAATAATTAAGTATTACACTGCAACATTTTTTTTTAATAATAACAAAATTCCAAACAAATGTTTTTCATTTGAAACTACAACGCAAATTTATTCGAAATATTATCAATTTCTAAAATCTAAATAAATATTTTTGCCAAGGCGAAATAAACGCTTGCTTACCACGTTAATTATCTTGATGAAAAGAACGCTATTCCTTATTCTGTTTTTAGTTTCCCTTAGTGCAAATGCACAGATAAAAGGCGATTTTACTCTTAATTGGAGTGAAAATTTGAAAAACTCATTTGACACTGACGGTCTCCGGATTCCGCAATTCCAATTCGAAAATTATTATTACGACGCAAGCCAAAAATCAGTTTCCTTATTTATAAAATTACCAACAAGTGCTGCTGTCAACGAAAAGTCATTTCAGATTTCCAATGCAGTTTATGAAACGATCTCTCCAAGTCAGCTAGGCGATTTACCATTAAAAAATATTGCGACATCATTAAATCCAGTTGTTTCCAATAGTAAAGCGCGCAATGAATTCTATGTTTCGATAAAATTAAATCCAATTATCAAAGAAGGAAATGATTTTAAAAAACTCAAATCTTTTTCTTATACAATAGAACGAAAATCAAGTGCTGATATTCCGGCAAGCAGAGGTTTTAATACACTTTCAAATTCAGTTTTGGAAAGCGGAAGCTGGTACAGGTTTTATGTTGAAAAATCCGGAGTTTATAAGATTTCTAAAAGTTTTTTGCAACAACTCGGAATGAACCTGAATAATGTAGATCCGCGCCGGATAAAGATTTTTGGTAACGGCGGAAGAATGCTTCCTTTGTCGAATGCCGTAGATTATCCTTCTGATCTTGCCGAAAATGCTGTTTATTTTGAAGGAGAAAACGATGGTGTTTTTGATAATCAGGATTATATTTTGTTTTATGCCGAAGGTGTTGATAATTGGAGCCAGGAAAATCAAAGCCACAATAATTTATATTCCGATAAATCCTATTATTATGTAACAGTTCAGGGTGACAACGGTAAAAGGATTGCTCCAATGCAAAATCCATCAGCCGGAAATACTATTCCAATTAGCACTTTTGATGATTACCAGTTTCATGAAGTAGATTTGGTAAATGTTGCGCAGCTTGGACGAAAATGGTTTGGGGAACAATTTGGATTTGAAGATAAGAAAAAGTTCAGCTTCAAGTTTCCTAATGTAGTTTCAGGTTCGCAAATCCAGATAAACAGTGCCTATTCTTCTGTTAGTACTACTTCGACTTCTATTGCTGTTACCGCAAACGGAACAAGTGTAGGAGCTGTGAATTTACCCATATTAAATCCGCTTTCTCAAAGTCTTCGCGGAACAGAAGCAAATTTAAATGCAACTTTTACGGCGGTAGCGGATATCGAAATAGAAATGGTTTATAATAATAATGGAGTGCCGTCTTCGCGCGCTTTTTTGGATTATATCATTCTTCAGGCGAAAAGTAGTCTGAAAGGCTACGGAAAACAATTTAGGTTTCAGTATAACGATGCGGCTACAACAGTTGGAATTGGCGATTTCCAATTTTCAAATGCGACGACAATCGAGCAAATTTGGGATATCACGGATATTTATAATGTAACCGGAATAAAAAATGATAATCAGTCCGGCTTTTCGTTTAAGGCAAATTTAGGCGAAATCAGAAAATACATTGCTGTTGACAAGCAGGATTATTTCTCTCCAAAAAAAGATGCGAAAACCAAAGTCGTTAACCAGAATCTTAAAGGGACAATTTTCAAAAACAAGCAAGGGCAATTTCAGGATATTGATTATTTGATTGTAACGCCCGCATTTCTGAACAGTAGCGCTGAAAAATTGGCTAATTTTCACAGAACATATTCCAATCTAAATGTAAAGGTTGTCAATCTGGAAACGATTTATGAAGAATTTTCGTCCGGAAAACAGGACATCGGTGCGATCCGTAATTTTGTAAAATACGTTTATAAAAACGCTTCGTCGGATGATAAAAAAGTAAAATACCTGAACCTTTTCGGGGAAGCTTCGTTTGATTTTAAGAACAGGATTCCAAACAACACAAATATTGTCCCGATTTATCACGCGGTAAACAGCTTTAATCTCAGCAGCTCCTATATCTCAGATGATTTCTTTGTGCTGATGGATGATAATGAAGGTAATATAGATAATTCACTTTCAAACGGACTTGACATAGCTGTAGGGCGTATGCTTGTTGAGAATGTTGCTCAGGCTGAAGAAATGATCAATAAAGTTATCGAGTATCATGACATAAAATCCTTCGGAAGATGGAGAAATAATTTTGTATTGATTTCTGACGATGTCGATGTCGATTGGGAATACACGCTTCAAGAAGGAATTGACGATTTAGGCGATAATATTTCTTCGCAGAAACCTTTTATAAATGTCAAGAAAATACATTCGGATTCGTATGTTCAGGAAACGTCAGCCGGCGGAGATCGCTATCCGAAAGTGCGGCAGGACATAATCAATGCGTTAGAACAAGGCGGTTTGGTGTTTAATTATTTTGGACATGGCGGCGAAGATTACCTCGCAAAAGAAAGAATTTTTGAGAAAACCGACGCTCAAAACTTAACCAATCAATATAAATATCCTCTGTTTGTTACCATAACATGTGAATTTACAAGGTTTGATAATCCATTACGACCATCAGCTGGAGAATATATGTACTGGAATCCAAAAGGTGGTGCGATTTCTTTAGTAACTACAACAAGACAAATCGGGCCTTCAACCGGAATGGCAATTAACAATGCGCTTTCAGGTAAATTATATGGCTTCGGAACCAATAATTTAGATTCGATGGCAGAAGCTTTACGAAGTGCAAAAGCAGGTTATAACAGTACATCTTTGATGGTGTTTTACATCGGCGATCCCGCGATTCACTTGGCATTGCCGAAACCTACAATTGTTCTGACGAAAGTAAATGATATTCCTGTAGCCCAACAAACGGATGATTTTAAAGCGTTATCCAAGATTAAATTATCAGGCGAAATACGAGATGAAACCGGCGACATGATTTTATCCAATTATAATGGTGATCTGGCAGTAAATATTTTTGATAAACCTATTGAAAGAACGACTCTGGCAAACGACGGAACAACCAATTCTTCGGGCGTCATAAAAATGGATTTTACAATTCTCGGCGAAACTATTTTTAGAGGAAATGCTACTGTTAGCAACGGCCTTTTCGAGTTTTCATTTGTTGTCCCCAAAGATATTCGCGTTCCTCTTGGAAACGGAAGAGTGAGTTTTTATGCCAAAAAAGCAAACGAGCTTTTAGATCAAACCGGGTTTAATACTTCGGTGAAAGTTGGCGGGATTAATGAAAATGCCGAAGTCGATAATATTGCTCCGCGCGCCAAGCTTTACATGAATGATGAAACTTTTGTGTCAGGCGGTATTACAAATGAATCACCATTTTTACTTGCTTTTTTAGAAGATGAAAACGGAATAAATACAGCAAGCGGAATTGGTCATGACATTATTGCGATTCTTGATGGCGATGAAACCAAACCTTATATCCTCAACGATTATTACGAAACTGTAGCCGATGATTATACTAAAGGAAAACTCCGGTTTCCGTTCCGGAATCTTGAAAAAGGCCTCCATACTGTTACTGTAATGGCTTGGGATGTATATAATAATCCAATATCTGCCGAAATTCAATTCATAGTTGTTGGCGATGAAACGCTTACGCTAAAAAACGTCCTGAATTATCCAAATCCATTCGTAAATTACACACAATTTTGGTTCACGCATAACAGGCCGTATGAACCGCTCGATGTTCAGGTTCAGGTTATGACGATCACAGGAAAAATTGTCTGGACGAAAAATCAGTTCATAACTACCGAAGGCTTTTTGTCGCGTGAAATTACTTGGGATGGAAAAGATGATTTTGGTGATAGGATTGGAAAAGGAGTGTATATTTACAAGCTTACCGTAAAGTCAACTTTAACGAACAAAAAAACCGAAAAGTTTGAAAAACTTGTAATCCTATAAGAAAGTGCTATATTTGTTTAATCAATTTTCAAAATAAGAATGAAAAAAATACCATTAATACTACTTTGTTTGTTCGCCATTCAAAATATAAATGCACAGGTCGGTGACAGGGCCATCAATACTTCGATACCGTTTCTTTTAATTGCTGCCGATGCAAGGTCTGCCGGTTTGGCGGATCAGGGTGTTGCAACTTCGCCCGATGCATATTCACAGCAATATAATCCTGCCAAATATGCTTTTGCGATAGATGAACAGGGTTTTTCGGCGAGCTACACGCCTTACCTGACCGATCTTGTAAATGACATTTCATTGGGCCAGGTAACGTATTACAACAGATTTGGTGAAGAAGGAAGACAAGCATTTGCAGGAAGTATCCGTTACTTCGGATTGGGAGATATTGAAACGCGGTTGGATGCTATCCAGAATCCGGTTATCGTTTCTCCAAATGAATTTGCAATAGATGGATCTTATTCGTTAAAGCTAAGCGAAAGGTTTGCAATGGCTGTTGCAGGTCGTTATGTTAGATCGCAGTTAAAATTTCCCGATGAATTCACTGATGCCAAGCCTGCAAGCACTTTTGCGGTTGACCTTGCCGGATATTATCAATCGGAAGAGCAGGCCTACAATGATTTTAACGGAAGATGGCGCGCTGGATTCAATTTTCAGAACATGGGTCCAAAAATCAGTTATGATGATGATAGATTAAGCACAAATTTTATTCCGGCAAATCTTCGATTAGGAGTTGGTTTCGATTTTATATTTGATGATTATAATAAAGTTGGACTTGGAGTGGAATTCGGTAAATTACTTGTTCCAACTCCTCAGGATCCTGATGCTGACGGCGATGGAGATATTACCAGCGACGAACGAAATAAAGCAAATGAAGATTATAACAGTATTGGCTGGGTTGAAGGGATGTTCAAATCTTTTGGCGATGCTCCGGATGGTTTCAGCGAAGAGTTAAAAGAGGTTACTTATTCTGTAGGTGCTGAATACTTATATCAGGATTCTTTCGCCTTGCGTTTAGGATATTTTAATGAAAATGAATTGAAAGGTACCAGAAAATTTTTCTCAATGGGTGCTGGTTTCAAATATAATATTGTTAAAATCGATGTGTCATATTTGTTCTCCGCATCTAAAATAAAAAATCCACTCGAAAATACGTTGCGCTTCTCGCTAACGTTTAATTTCGGAGATAAATACGATGAATATTAGTATTTTTAAAAATTAATTAAAATCCAAATTTCAGTAAAATGAGATTTGGATTTTTTTTCCCTTATAAACGATGAAAGAAATCAACATTACCACAAGTTTTTCCGTTTTTGATTCACTTCATGAATTGCCAGAAGATATTCAGCAACTAATGGATGAAGCCGTGGCAACACGAAAAAAAGCATATGCTCCTTATTCCAAATTTAGAGTTGGCGCCGCCCTATTATTAGATAACGGAAAAACAGTAATAGGATCTAATCAGGAAAATGCAGCATATCCTTCCGGGCTTTGCGCAGAACGTGTGGCAGTTTTTCATTCCGGCGCAGTATATCCGGAAGCAAAAATTCTAAAAATGGCCATCACCGCAGCCTCGGATACGAATACTACTACGGCGCCAATTCCCCCATGCGGCGCCTGCAGGCAATCAATTGCCGAATACGAATTTAAGCAGGGAACACCTATAGAAATTTATTTTATGGGCGAAACAGGCGCGATTTATAAATCGGATTCGCTTAAAAATTTATTGCCGTTTATGTTCGACAAAAACTTCTTGTAAAAACAGTAAAAATCACAGTTTAAATTTTACTCCTAACTCGGAATGTCTTATTTTTGCATTTCGCAAATTTGAGTGAGGAAGCTATTTTGCGAAATAGTGAGTAAGTGTACACAAAACAATTAGCAAAAGACAATTAGATGAAAGAAGTTACAAAAGAAGTTTATTTAAAATGGTATGAGGATATGCTGCTTTGGAGAAAGTTTGAGGACAAACTCGCAGCACTTTACATCCAGCAAAAAGTAAGAGGATTTCTTCACTTATATAATGGGCAGGAAGCTGTTTTAGCCGGAGCATTACACGCAATGGAACTTGGAAAAGACAAAATGATTACGGCTTATAGAAACCATGTTCAGCCAATCGGAATGGGCGTTGATCCTAGAAAAGTTATGGCTGAACTACTTGGGAAAGTAACCGGAACTTCAAAAGGAATGGGTGGTTCAATGCACATTTTTTCAAAAGAGCATGGGTTTTATGGTGGTCACGGAATCGTAGGAGCGCAAATTCCTGTTGGCGCCGGAATGGCTTTCGCAGATAAATATTTTGGTCGTGATGGCGTTACATTGACATATTTCGGAGATGGAGCTGCACGTCAGGGTTCACTTCACGAAGCGTTCAATATGGCAATGCTTTGGAAACTTCCTGTAGTTTTTATCGTAGAAAATAACGGTTATGCAATGGGAACTTCTGTTGAAAGAACCGCAAACCATACAGATATCTGGAAATTAGGCCTGGGTTATGAAATGCCATGTGGACCGGTTGACGGAATGAATCCTGTAAAAGTTGCCGAAGCAATGCATGAAGCAATCGACCGCGCTCGTCGTGGTGACGGGCCAACTTTCTTAGAATTGAAAACATACCGTTATAGAGGTCACTCGATGTCTGATGCGCAGTTGTATCGTTCAAAAGAAGAAGTTGAAGAATACAGAAAAATCGACCCGATTACACAAGTTCTTGATGTAATCAAAGAAAATAAATATGCTACAGACGAAGAAATCGAAGCAATCGACGAAAGAGTAAAAGATTTGGTTGAAGAATGCGCAACATTCGCCGAAGAATCTGCTTTCCCTGAAATACAGCAATTATATGATGTTGTTTACGAACAGGAAAACTATCCTTTTTTACCTCACAAACTATAATCAATTATGGCAACACGTATAACAATGCCGCGTCTAAGCGACACGATGACAGAAGGAACTGTAGCTACATGGTTGAAAAAAGTAGGTGATAAAATCAGCGAAGGCGATATCCTTGCAGAAATCGAAACTGATAAGGCGACAATGGAATTCGAATCTTTCAATTCGGGAACTTTGCTTCATATCGGAATCCAGGAAGGCGAAAGCGCTCCGGTTGATTCACTTTTGGCAATTATAGGAAAAGAAGGTGAAGATATTTCAGATTTGCTTTCAGGCGATGGTGCTTCTGCAGAAAAGAAAGAAGAGCCAAAATCGGACGAAAAAGCTACTGAAGCTTCAGAAACCAAATCAGGACAACCTGAGGAAACAAAAGTTGCGGATACAAATTCTGATGCTCCGACCAAAGACAAAGCTGAATCCAGCGAAACCAAATCAGAATCGGCAGCTTTGCCAAAAGGTGTAATCGTTGTTACAATGCCACGTCTGTCTGATACCATGACCGACGGAACCGTTGCAACATGGCTTAAAAAAGTAGGTGATAAAGTTTCGGAAGGCGATATTCTTGCCGAAATTGAAACGGATAAAGCGACTATGGAATTCGAATCATTCAATGCCGGAACATTATTGTTCATTGGTGTAAATGAAGGCGAAAGCGCACCAGTTGACAGCGTTTTGGCAATCATAGGGCCAGAAGGAACTGATGTTTCAGGCATCGCAGAAAATTATAAAAAAGGTGGTTCAGCTCTGGCAGCCGCTAAAGAAGATAAAGAAGATTCTACAGAAAATAAGTCGGAAGAAAAGTCAGAAGAAAAACCGTCTTCTGAGGAATCGAAAGAAACGGTTGAAACGGTTTCAGACGGAAGAAGAATCTTTATTTCTCCATTAGCGAAAAAAATTGCGGAAGAAAAAGGAATCAATATTTCACAAGTTAAAGGTTCTGGTGAAAACGGACGGATCGTAAAAAGCGATATCGAAAACTTCAAACCGCAAGCAGCATCGGCTTCGGCGGCTTCTCAGGAAGCTCCTAAAACGGTAACGGCTTCAGCCCCGGCTGTAAAACCATTTGTGCCGGCTGGTGAAACATCTTCTGAAGAGATCAAGAATTCTACTATGCGTAAGGTGATCGCCAAACGTTTATCTGAGTCAATTTTTACAGCGCCACATTTCTATCTTACAATTGAGGTTGCGATGGATGAAGCGATGAAATCCAGAGTTACAATCAATTCTATTCCAGATACAAAAGTATCGTTTAACGATATGGTAATCAAAGCCTGTGCAATGGCATTGAAAAAACATCCGAAAGTAAATTCACAATGGAAAGAAGATGCAACGATCATCAATCACCATGTGAATATTGGCGTTGCTGTTGCTGTTGAAGACGGATTAGTTGTTCCTGTACTCAAATTTACAGATCAAATGAGCCTTTCTCAAATCGGCGGAAGCGTAAAGGATCTTGCAGGAAGAGCGAAAAACAAAAAGCTACAGCCAGCCGAAATGGATGGAAGTACGTTTACAGTTTCTAACCTTGGAATGTTTGGTATCACCGAATTTACATCGATTATAAACCAGCCAAATTCAGCAATCCTTTCAGTAGGTGCAATTGTTGAAAAACCTGTAGTGAGAAACGGACAAATCGTTGTTGGAAATACGATGAAAGTAACTTTAGCTTGTGATCACCGTACTGTTGACGGTGCTACCGGAGCACAATTTTTACAAACATTAAGACAATATCTTGAAAATCCGGTTACAATGCTGGCATAATTTCAATTGTCATTCAAATATAAATCCCATCATGATTTTTTGTGATGGGATTTTTTTATTTTAGCAGTATATCTTTTCTTATGAAAACACAAAAAATTTTCTTATCGTTGTTCCTGCTTTCAACAGTTGCGGTATTTTCACAGAGCTATCAGGTAAAATCTTCGGATGTCAGTAAATCATTAGCATATCTTTCTTCAGACGAACTCGAAGGTCGCGAAATTGGCACTTCTGGTAGTGAAAAAGCGGCGATTTTTCTTGAGAAATATTTGTCTGAAAACAGCTTGAAACCTTATTTTAAAACCTATCGCGATACACTTTCCAATTATAAAAAGCCGGCGTATAATATTGTAGGTTTTATTGAAGGAAATGATCCGGTTTTGAAAAATGAATTTATAATTTTGGGCGCACATTACGATCACATCGGGATTTCAAAAGATGGTGGTACAGATATAATCAATAATGGTGCAAATGACGATGCGTCGGGAGTTGTGGCGGTTTCAGAAATTGGAAAGTATTTTGGCACTACAAAATCCAACAAAAGAAGTATAATTATAGCCTTTTTCGACGGTGAAGAAAGTGGTTTGCTGGGTTCAAAGCATTTGGCAAAGAAACTAAAAAAAGCAAATTTAAATCTTTACAGCGTGATTTGTTTTGAGATGATCGGCGTACCGATGAAACGCAATTTTTCTTCCTACATAACGGGCTTTGACAAATCTAACATGTCCCAAAAATTAAATGAATATGCCGGAAAAAACGTCACCGGATTTTTGCAAATGGAAGCGCAATACCAACTTTTTTACAGATCGGATAATCACCCTTTTTACAGCGAATTTAAAATTCCATCGCAAACGGTAAGTACATTCGATTTTGAAAACTTTGAATTTTATCATCAGCCGGGTGACGAATTTGATAAAATGGACATTCAGCACATGACAAGTTATATTCAGGACATGATTCCGGCAATTGAAAAAATGGCAAATTCAGCAACAAAAGAAATTAAATTAAATTAAGTGAAAAACATAATAATTACAGGAACGTCAAGAGGAATCGGTCACGAGCTTGCATTAAAATTTGCAAATGATGGCCATAATGTCCTTGCAATTTCAAGAAAAGTTTCACCGGAATTACTCGGCAACAAAAACATTAGCTGTCTTTCTGTTGATTTATCAGATGAAGATGATCTGTCAAAAATTGAAAATTTCCTTTCATCAACATGGAAAAAAGTGGATGCAATTGTGCATAACGCAGGAGCGCTAATTTTAAAACCGTTCGCGGAAACTTCCACGAAAGATTTTATGGCCGTATATAATGTTAACGTATTTGCCGTTGCCGCACTCACAAAAATTGCATTACCATATTTAGAAAATGGCAGTCATGTTGTTACGATCAGCTCGATGGGCGGAATTCAGGGAAGTATGAAATTCGCCGGACTTTCAGCATATAGTTCGAGTAAAGGAGCTGTTATAACTTTATCTGAATTATTGGCAGAAGAATATCGTGAACACGGAATCGCCTTTAATGTCCTCGCGCTTGGTTCTGTTCAGACAGAAATGCTTGCGGAAGCATTTCCGGGTTATAACGCGCCACTTTCAGCAACAAAAATGGCACATTATATTTACGATTTTACGTTAAACGGAAATCAATATTACAACGGAAAAGTGTTACAGGTTTCTTCTACAACACCTTAATTTACATGAGTGATGTTTTATTCAAATATCTGCCTGAGCATTCCGTAAAGCCGGTTTTCGAATTGATTGTTGCGAATGAAGTGCATTTGAAAATCGTAAATGAACGCGTTACTCGTCACGGCGATTATCGTAAGGGAATGAATGGAAAACACGAAATTACGGTCAACGCAAGTTTAAATAAATACAGGTTTTTGATTACGCTCATTCATGAAATTTCACATTTAGTTGCTTTTGAAAAATTTGGCAGAAAAATTAAGCCCCACGGAAATGAATGGAAATTTACGTTCCAAAAACTGATGGTTCCATTTATTCGCCCTGAGATCTTTCCATCACAATTGTTACCGCTTTTAGCCCGGCATTTTAAGAATCCTTCGGCGAGCAGCGATACAGATGCAACGTTAGCTTTGGCTTTGAAGCAGTTTGATGAGAAAAACGATAAGCACTATGTATTCGAAATTCCGTATGGAAGTGTTTTTAGGATTCATAATGGCAAAATTTTCAAGAAAATCGCACTTCGAACCAAACGTTACGAGTGCCTGGAAGTAAGTTCGGGTAAAATATATTTGTTTAATCCAAATGCTGAAGTCGAATTACTTCCGGGTTGATTTTATCAAACTTTTAGGATGTTGATCAGACATAAATTCTTATTTTTATATAAAAATTGCAATCGGAAAATCAAATTTCTGATTCAACCAAAATTGAAAAATGAACAATAATTACTACGCAATAATAATGGCCGGCGGCGTTGGTTCGCGATTTTGGCCGGTAAGCACAACAGAATTTCCTAAGCAATTTCACGATATGCTTGGCGCCGGTGAAACACTGATTCAAAAAACATTCAGCAGGTTGTCTAAATTAATACCAACTGAAAATATTCTCATACTAACCAATGAAAGCTATAATGATCTTGTCTTGAAGCAATTGCCAATGGTTAAACAGGAGCAAATTGTGTTAGAACCTGCAATGCGGAACACGGCACCTTGCATTTTGTACGCATCTTTAAAGATCCAAAAGCTAAATCCAAACGCCGTTATGGTTGTTGCGCCAAGCGATCACTGGATTGAAGATGAAAATGCGTTCATGCAAAATCTTCAGCAGTGTTTTGATTTCTGTCAAAATGAAAATGCATTAATGACGTTAGGGATTCAGCCTACGTTTCCAAATACAGGATTTGGGTATATAGAATTTGATAAATCGGATTCGAATTTGGTAAAAAAGGTAAGCCAATTCCGTGAAAAACCGAGTTACGAAACTGCAAAATCCTTTTTGGAAAGCGGTAATTTCTTATGGAATGGTGGAATTTTCATTTGGAGTGTAAAATCTATTTTGACAGCTTTTGAAAAATTTCAGCCGCAAATGAATGCGCTTTTTCAAGAAGGTTTCCCAATTTACAATACAGATGCCGAAGCGAAATTTATTTCCGAAAACTATGCATTGGCCGAAAATATTTCCATCGATTATGCCGTAATGGAAAATGCGCAAAATGTCTATGTTTTACCGGCAACTTTTGATTGGAATGACCTTGGAACCTGGGGTTCACTTCATGAAAAGTTAGGAAAGGACGAAAATAACAATGCCGTGGTAAATGCAAAAGTGCATCTTGAAAATGCCACCAACAATATTATCCGCACCGATGCGAAAAAACTTATTGTTATTGACGGCTTGAATGATTTTATAATCGTTGACAAAGAAGATGTTTTGCTGATTTATCCAAAAGCTAAAGAACAGGAAATCAAGCAGGTTGTAGCAAGAATTGCAAAAGATTAATTATCTCTTAAATAGGCTTCGCGTACTTTTTTGAATAAGTTAGAAGAATATACAAAATCGACAACCGCTTGATTATCGGTTTTGAAGATTTCTTCTTTTCGGCCTTGCCATTCCTTTAAACCGTTTTTAAGGAAGACGATGTTTTCTCCAATTTCCATAACCGAATTCATGTCGTGCGTGTTTATTACGGTTGTAATATTGTATTCTTCGGTAATTTCCTTAATAAGATTATCAATGAGAATAGACGTGTTTGGGTCAAGTCCGGAATTTGGTTCATCACAAAACAAATATTTGGGATTGTTAACGATTGCACGAGCAATGGCGACACGTTTTTGCATCCCGCCTGAAATTTGCGATGGTAATTTATTATGTGCTTCCGTCAGGTTTACCCTGTTTAATACAAAATCGACACGCTCCTTAGTCTGAGCTTTTGTATTTCGGGTAAACATTTTCAGCGGAAAGGCCACATTCTGGGCAACAGTCATCGAATCGAACAACGCACTGCCCTGAAAAACCATTCCGATTTCCGTACGGAGTTCACGTTTTTCCTCTTTTGTAAGATCAGAATAAATTCTTCCGTCAAACGAAATTGTTCCGGCATCGGGAGTAAAAATCCCCAACAATGATTTAAGTAAAACTGTTTTTCCAGATCCGCTCTGACCTATTATCAGATTGGTTTTACCGGTTTCAAATACAGTTGAAATGCCTTTTAGTACTTTTTGCTCACCGAAAGTTTTTTCTATGTTTTTTACTTCTATCATTAGGTTAGTAATAATTGGGTTAATATATAATTCACCAAAATAATCGTAACCGACGTCCAAACAAATGCAACGGTACTTGCTTTACCAACTTCTAGTGCGCCACCTTTCATATAATAACCATGAAATGATGGGATTGTCGCCAAAAGCAATGCAAATATCAATGTCTTGATAAAAGCATAGGCGATATGAAACGGAATAAATTCATTCTGTATTCCGGCGATGAAGTCGGAACTATTTCCAAATCCGCCATAAACACTCGCGATAAATCCGCCTAAAATCCCCAGAAACATAGCGATTCCAATTACAAACGGATATAAAAGCAATGCTATTAATTTTGGGAATACGAGATAATTCAGAGAGTTTACGCCCATAACTTCCAGTGCGTCAATTTGCTCAGTTACACGCATTGTTCCAATACTTGATGTGATAAAAGATCCCATTTTACCGGCCATGATTATCGAGATAAAGGTGGGAGCAAATTCTAGAATTATTGATTGCCGCGTTGCAAAACCGATAAGATATTTTGGAATTAACGGGTTGGTAAGGTTCAAAGCGGTTTGAATTGCCACAACACCACCAACGAAAAAGGATATGAAAGCTACAATTCCAAGTGAATCGATTATCAGATCATCAATTTCTTTAAGGATCAAGCCTCTCATGAATGAACCTTTTGTCGGCTTGTTGAAAATTTCTTTCCACATCAGGAAATACCTTCCAATTTGTCTTAAATAACGGATGAGCATCATAGTTTTAAAATATATGCTAAAATACTAAGAAGTTATGAGTTTTGGATTATGAGTTAGGAGTTATTTGGGATTTAGGAAATTTTTTCTTTCATCTTTTTCCAGCGATAACTGCGGATAAATTTCGCTTGTTCTCCTGTAACTAACAGTGGTTTGCCTGATGATTTTGCTTTTAAAAATCCAGTTATGTAGTCGAAAAATAAAAGCGGTTTCTTTTTCATCAGTGCCAATTTTGCCGAAGCGATAGACGTGATTAAAAAGCCATATCCCAATGAATAGAAAGCTTCGCCTTGCTTGTAACGCGCAGTTTTATTATAATTCGCGCCAGTTGGCTTCAGGTGTTTTACCTTTAAAGATTTGTCTGTTACCACTTTCCATCCATAAAATTTGCAAAGTAGTTCGTCAACCGTATCCCAGCCCATTGCGGGTTTTAATTTTCCGATCTGCAGAAAGCATTCTTTTCGATAGGCTTTAAATGCTCCTCGAATGTGATCTTTGTCTGTAAGGTTTTCCAGGATCCAATCGCCATTTTTCTCGATGTAGGCAAATCCGCCAGCCATTCCGATTTTCGGATCGCTTTGAAAATGACTAATAATTGTTGCAAAATAATTTTCAGGCAGAATTAAATCCGCGTCAAGCTTCACAATTAAATCATAGTCGTCATCCAAGATTTCATATCCTTTATAAAACGCCTGGATTACTTTGCTTCCGGGTAAATGAATTGCATCAGAAGTCGCGTTCACTAATGTAAGAAATGGATGTTTTTTTGCGAAATCGGAAACAATATCGGCAGTTTCATCAGTCGAATTATCATTGACAATGATTGCTCTCGTGGGAAGAATGGTTTGATTTGCCAAAGATTGCAAAGTCAGGCCCATAAATGCAGCTTCGTTGTGTGCCGGAATGACAACATAATACTTCATTGTTTTATTTTTTCGGCGTAAACAATGTAATATCTATTAGTGAATTTTCGTAATAAAGGACGAATGCCGAATTTTTTAACAGGATTTGTCCATTTTTCACTGTCGATGATTTTCCAGCCGGTTTTTTCCAAAAGCCAATCCAGTTGCCAATCTTCAAATTCATGGTAATGCCTGTCCCACATATCGGTTTTACTTTGATAAGCAGGTGAAAACCAAAGGCGCATTGGAATTGAAATGAATAATTTATCCGATTGAATCGATTTTAAAATCGTGTACGGATTTAATAAATGCTCGAAAATCTCAAAAGCAGTAACAACATCAGAAGTAGTGTTTTGAAGTGCTGATTGATTCTCATCCAAATCTTCTCCGGTAGTATTTGTTACGGCAAAACCTTCTTTTTTCATAATTTTTGAAAAAGGATTGTCAACACCCAGATCCAAAATGGAATCAGAAGTTGCAATATGTTTTTTCAGAAAAGAAAGTGTATGGTTGAACCGTTTTTCGGGAAAAGTATTTTCGTACATAATATTTAATTTTTGCCAGGTAACAAAGCGGCAAAGATACTAAGATGGTTTCTTTTTCCCGAAGATTTTTAACCTGAGATTTTCTAATAGCGATAAACAATTGCGTTCACGTTCATTCCGGCGCCAACAGAAGCGAAAATAATTACGTCGCCTTTGTTTATTTGCTGGTTTTCAAGCTTGCCATTTATCAGCAAATCAAAAAGTGTCGGAACGGTCGCAACACTGCTGTTTCCGAGTTTGTGAATGCTCATTGGCATAATATCCTGAGGCGGCAGTTTTTGATATAATTTGTAAAAACGGTGAATAATTGCTTCATCCATTTTTTCGTTTGCCTGATGGATCAGGATTTTTTTAACGTCGTCAATTTCAATTCCACTTTTGTCAAGGCATTCTTTCATGGCTTGCGGAACGCGGCTTAATGCGAATTCGTATATTTTTCTTCCGAACATTTTAATGTAGCGAACATCTGGATCAAGATCTTTATTATAGGAATTTCCAAAGAACAGAAAATTAGCTTCTTCATACGCATACGTTGCGCTTTCAAAAGCTAAAATACCCGAATCCTCATTGTCAGAAATCTCTACAACGGTTGCTCCGGCGCCATCAGAATAAATCATCGAATCGCGATCGTGAATGTCAACAACTCTGGATAAAGTTTCGGCACCAATTACCAAGCATTTTTTTGCCATTCCGGATTTCAGGAATGCATTTGCCTGAAGTACGCCTTCAATCCAGCCCGGGCATCCAAAAAGGATATCGTATGCAACGCATTTTGGATTTCGGATTTGCAATTTATGCTTTACGCGCGTGGCAAGGCTTGGAAGAATATCCGATTGGATTGCCCCTTTTTTTACGTCGCCAAAATTATGTGCAAGAATTATGTAATCTAATGTTTCAGGATCGATTCCGGCATTTTCAATTGCTTTAAGCGAGGCAAAATACGCCATATCGGAACTTACTGTTTCCGGATTTGCGTAACGACGGGCTTCAATTCCGGTAATATCCTTGAATTTGCTTATGACAATATCATTCGGATGTGTCAGCTGACTTCCATCTTCGTCTAAAAAAATATGCTTTTCGAAGTCGGAATTCTGTACTTCGTTTTCGGGAATAAAACTACCAACTCCGGTTATCTTTACGGTCATGATTCTTCGGGATAAATTCAAGTAAATGTAGCTATTATTTCTAGATGTTAAGATATAATTAAGGTTTCAATTGTGATAATTGCGAACTTTTAAATGAATTTCCCTTAAATGAAAATTATCGTAAAAAATTTTATTAATCCAGCGATTTTAATTGCTTATTGGCTGAAATTAAAAACCCAGCCTAAGCCGGGTTTTATGTAATAAGATAATTTATAGCAAGATTATTCTTCCATATATGCTTCAATTGGAGCGCAGGAACAAATTAAATTACGGTCACCATACGCATCGTCAACTCGTCTGACAGATGGCCAGAATTTATTTTCCGAAATATAATCCAACGGAAAAGCTGCCTGTTCTCTTGAATATGGGAAATTCCATGTGTCAGCAGTTAGCATTGCCAATGTATGAGGCGCGTTTTTCAGAACATTTACAGCGTTATCAGATGAACTAGTTTCAATCTCTTTTCGAATCGAGATCATTGCATCGCAAAAACGATCCAGCTCGGCAACGTCTTCACTTTCAGTTGGTTCGATCATCAAAGTTCCGGCTACAGGGAAAGAAACCGTTGGCGCGTGGAAACCATAATCCATTAAACGTTTTGCAATGTCGCTGACTTCAATCCCGTTTTGCTTAAATGAACGGCAGTCTAAAATCATTTCGTGAGCAGCCCGGCCACATTCTCCGGTATATAAAATCGGGTAGTGGCTTTCGAGTTTTGTCTTGATGTAATTCGCGTTTAATATTGCGTAAGTTGTAGCATTTGTTAGTCCTTCCGCGCCAAGCATCGAAATATATCCGTAAGAAATCAAGCAAACCAAAGCAGAACCCCAAGGCGCAGCAGAAATTGCCGTAATAGCATTTTCTCCACCGGTTGGAATTACAGGATTTGTTGGTAAAAATGGTACTAAATGTTCAGCAACACAGATTGGTCCAACTCCTGGACCACCGCCGCCATGCGGAATTGCGAATGTTTTATGTAAATTCAAGTGGCAAACATCTGCGCCAATTGTTGCGGGATTTGTCAATCCAACCTGAGCGTTCATATTTGCTCCGTCCATATAAACCTGGCCACCATTATCGTGGATGATCTTTGTAATTTCACGAATGGCACTTTCAAAAACACCGTGAGTCGAAGGATATGTAACCATTAAGCACGATAAATCATTTTTGTGCTCGATTGCTTTCGCACGCAAATCTTCAACATCAATATTTCCGTTGTCCATAGTTTTGGTAACGATAATTTTCATTCCAGCCATTGCTGCAGAAGCCGGATTCGTTCCGTGAGCAGAAGCCGGAATCAAACACACATTTCTGTGATGATTGCCGTTTGCCTGATGATATGCGCGAATGACCATTAAACCTGCATATTCGCCCTGAGCACCAGAGTTTGGCTGAAGCGTAGTTCCTGCAAAACCGGTAACAACATTTAATTGTTCTTCCAGTTTTTTAAGCATTGTTTGGTAGCCTTCAGCTTGTTCGATTGGAGCAAATGGGTGAATATTATTCCAGTTTGCCATACTTAACGGAAGCATTTCTGCGGCAGCATTCAATTTCATCGTGCAAGATCCCAAAGAAATCATGGAATGGTTCAATGCCAAATCTTTTCTTTCGAGTTTTTTGATGTAGCGCATTAATGCAGTTTCCGAATGATGCTGGTTGAAAACATCGTGAAGCAGGAATTCGCTTTTTCTTTCAAGCGATGAAGGATAATTGGTCTGGTTTACTAATTCAGTTACTTTTATAGTTTCTTTCCCGACAGCTTCAGCAAAAATTGAAACGATCTGATTGATTGAATTTAATGAAGAAGTTTCATTGAATGCGATAGAAACCGTATCGTTGTCCACATAATAAAAGTTGAATTCATTGCGCTCGGCAATTGCTTTTACTTTTTTAGCATCAGCTTTTACAACAATCGTATCAAAGAAAGCGGTATTTGTTTGATAAACGCCTAATTTATTCAATGCTTCGGCGGTTGTTACTGCGGATGCGTGCACTTTATCAGCAATGTATTTCAATCCTTTTGGGCCGTGATAAACAGCATACATTCCGGCCATAACTGCCAATAAAACCTGAGCTGTACAAATATTTGAAGTTGCTTTGTCGCGTTTGATGTGTTGCTCTCTCGTTTGCAACGCCATACGAAGCGCCCGGTTTCCGTTTGCATCCTGAGTTACTCCGATAATTCGTCCCGGCATACTTCTTTTGTATTCTTCTTTCGTAGCAAAATACGCTGCATGCGGTCCGCCATAACCTAATGGAATTCCGAAACGCTGCGTGGTTCCAACGACAACATCAGCACCCATTTCTCCCGGAGAAGTTAGGGTTACAAGACTTAAAATATCTGCTGCGACAGCAACTTTTATTTCATTTGATTTTGCTTTGGAAATGAATCCGGCATAATCATAAACTTGCCCGAATTTGCCTGGATATTGTAAAATCGCACCAAAAAAATCTGTTGAAAAATCAAAATCTTCATGATTTCCAACAACTAATTCTACGCCAATCGGAGTCGAACGTGTTTCAAGAACAGATAAAGTCTGCGGTAAAATTTCTTCTGAAACGAAAAATTTATTGACATTGTTTTTCTTTTGATCTCTCGTACGAACGTCAAAAAGCAACGCCATTGCTTCAGCTGCTGAAGTTCCTTCGTCTAAAAGTGAAGCATTTGCGATTTCCATTCCGCTTAACTCGATAACTGTAGTTTGGAAATTCAGAATTGCTTCAAGACGGCCTTGCGCAATTTCTGCCTGATACGGCGTGTAAGCGGTGTACCAACCCGGATTTTCAAGAACATTTCTCTGGATTACCGCCGGAACAATTGCCGGATGATAACCCAAGCCAATATACGATTGAAAAACTTTATTTTTTGCACCCAATTGCTGGATGTGGTTCAAATATTCATATTCTGTCAAAGCAGGTGCTAAATCCAGCGGTGCTTTTAGTCGGATATCGTCTGGAATTGTTTCAAAAATCAACTGGTCTAATGTGTCAGCTCCAATTGTTTTCAGCATGTGTTGCAGGTCATTTTCACGTGGCCCTATGTGTCGTAAAGCGAAAGCATCTGTTTTCATTATGGATCGAATAAGTTGTGTCATTTAAGTGCGTAAAAATAAATATTAATCTCCTAATATATCTTTTTTTTAACGCCGTTTTTTGGGAATTTTTCAACTAAAACGCTCTGTTGTTAACAGTTTGATTAATTTTGTAGAATGACGATTGCGAAGCGTATTTTCAATTTTTACATCAACAGCAGTATTCACGTGGCTTTGTCCTGTTTTGCATTGGTGCGAATGACGCAATTTATGTTCCAGATCCCAGAAAATAATTACATTGCATTTTTTGCGTTTTTTGGAACAGTTTGCGGATATAATTTTGTGAAATACGATGCAGTGGCCAGAGTCGGTAAAAGACAATTAAGCAGCCAATTAAAAGCAATTGCAGGAATGAGTTTTATCGCTTTTGTAATAGCCGCATATTGTTTTTTTAAGTTTGATTTCACTACGCAAATATCTGGTTTCCTGTTTTTTGCGTTGATTGTATTGTACACGCTTCCATTTTTTCCAAACCGCAAAAATGCGCGCAATTGGGCTGGCGTTAAAATTTATATGGTCGCGCTTTGTTGGGTTGGAATAACGCTGATTTTACCTGTTGTCGAATCGGGAATTGTAATGACATCTGATTTTTATATCAAATGCATCCAGCGATTCTGCCTGATTTTCATACTTATTTTGGTATTTGAAATTATCGATTTAAAAACCGATGATCCACATTTAAAAACTGTTCCGCAGCAAATAGGGGTAAAGTGGACAAAAATCGTCGGATTGTTATTATTGATCCCATTTTATTTTCTGGAATTTTTTAAGATCCAAATTAACCAAGATCAATTGCTGATAAATGCGGTTTTGGGGGTAATAATTTCACTTTCGATTGTTTTTGCAAAAGAAACTAAATCACGATATTACAGTGTTTTCTGGGTTGAAATGATTCCGGTCTTATGGTATGCCTTGGTTTTGTTTTTTGGATAAATTTTTGAAATTTGAAAATCCACATCTGAATAGCGATCATTTAAAATTACGAATTTATTAACGTCCAAACTTTTCATAAGTGTTTTATTATGGTATTTTTGTAAAAATCACATTTTTGCATGGAATTATACTACACTTTTTCAATTTTAATAGTTTTAGCTTCTTTTTTCGCCTATCTAAATTTAAGATTTCTTAAGCTTCCGTCAACGATAGGAATTATGCTTATCGCGATAATGGTTTCCATTTTAGTCCGGGTTTTTGGAGACGCGCTTTTTCCAGAAACAACGCTGCATTTATTTCAGCTAATCAAGGAATTTGATTTTAATGAAGTCTTAATGGGCGCGATGTTGAACTTTCTGCTGTTTGCGGGCGCCATTCATGTAAACTTTGCGGATTTAAGAGAGCAAAAACTGCCAATCCTGATATATTCGACAGTCAGCGTAATCCTTTCAGCATTCCTGATATCCGGAATGATTTTTTATATCGCTCCAGTTTTAGGAATTAATTTACCTTATATATATTGCTTGCTTTTTGGCGTACTGATTTCTCCAACAGATCCAATTGTGGTGTTAGGAATTCTGAAACTAGCAAAAGTTCCCAAGAAAATTGAAACGAAAATCACCGGAGAATCATTGTTTAATGACGGTGTCGCGGTTGTAATGTTTGCCGTTGTCCTTAAAGTAGCGTATGATCCAACAATAGAAATGTCGTTCACAAATATTTCCTGGTTGTTTATTAAAGAAGGTTTCGGCGGATTGTTGTTAGGTGGAATTTTAGGATTTGCAGCTTCAAGAACGTTGAAAAGAATAGACGATTACAAGGTTTCAGTCTTAATCACACTTTCTTTGGTTATGGGCGGACATTTAATTGCGAAAGGACTTCATGTTTCGAGTCCGCTTGCAATGGTTGTCGCCGGACTTATAATCGGAAATTATGGAAAAAGAGTCGCAATGTCAACCAAAACTAAAGATCATCTGACAACTTTTTGGGAGCTTATTGACGAAATAATGAATGCGATTTTATTCTTGTTTATAGGTTTTGAACTTCTCCTGCTTCCGGATATTATCAGTAAAGTTTGGATTGGAATAGCTGCGATATTTATAGTTTTATTCGCCAGAATGCTCTCGATTGTATTGCCGTGGAAGTTTTTGCCAAAACGCGCAACGTACACCCGAGGATCATTAATCGTAATGGTTTGGGGCGGAATTCGCGGTGGCGTTTCTATTGCTTTAGTATTATCTCTTCCAGATGGCGCTTATAAGGACGTCCTGCTGGAAGTTACATATATCGTTGTGCTTTTCTCAATTGTTGTGCAAGGATTAACGGTCGGAGCTGTCGCTAAAAAAGTATTGGCGAAAGAATAATTTCGATCGCCAATCACATTAAGAGTTGAATTTATTTGATTAATCCTGCGCGTTTCAGCAATGCATCCGGTTTTGGTTCTTGCCCGCGAAAACGTTTGTATAGCGTCATCGGATGTTCAGTTCCGCCTTGCGACAACACATGCGTTTTGAACTTATCGGCAACTTCCATATTGAAAATTCCATTCTCCTGAAAATACGCAAAAGCATCAGCATCCAAAACTTCCGCCCATTTATAACTGTAATACCCTGAGGAATATCCGCCATTGAATATATGCGAAAATGAAACGCTCATGCAGTTCTCAGCAACATCAGGATATAAAGTAGTATTTTCAAATGTAGTTTTTTCGAAATCTTTTACATCGGTTATCGCGTTTGGATTGTTGCTGTGAAAAGCCATATCCAACTGTCCAAAACTTATTTGTCGAAGCGTAGCCATTCCTTCCTGAAAACTCGCGCTTTCCTTTATTTTCTGTACATATTGCTGCGGTATCACTTCTCCGGTTTCATAATGCTTTGCAAATAAAGCCAAAGCTTCCGGCTCGTAGCACCAATTCTCCATTACTTGACTTGGCAATTCCACGAAATCCCAATAAACTGAAGTTCCTGATAAACTTGGATATGTAGTGTTTGCAAGCATTCCGTGTAAAGCGTGACCAAATTCATGAAACAAAGTTGTTACTTCATTAAATGTCAGCAATGATGGTTTTGTAGCAGTTGGTTTTGTGAAGTTGCATACGATTGAAATGTGCGGACGCTCATTTATACCGTCTTTAATATACTGTGGTTTGTATGATGTCATCCATGCGCCGTTGCGTTTTCCTTTCCTTGGGAAAAAATCAGCATAAAAAATGGAAACAAGGTTGTTCTCAAAATCCCTGACTTCGAATGTTTGCACATCTTCATGATATTTATCGATGTCATTTACTTCATTAAAACGGATTCCGAAAAGTTTTTCAGCAATTGTAAATGCACCATTCAATACGTTTTCAAGCTTAAAATAGGGTTTTAATTTTTCGTCATCCAGAGAAAATAATTTCTGTTTTAATTTTTCAGAATAATAAGCGCCATCCCATTTCTCGAGTGATTGGAGTCCGTCAAGTTCGTTTGCAAATGCAGTTAATTCAACAAATTCCTTTTTGGCTGCAGGCTTTGCTTTTTCTAATAAATCATTTAGAAATGTCTTTACATTTTGAGGCGTTTGAGCCATCCGCTCTTCTAAAACAAAATCTGCATGTGTTGCATAACCTAAAAGATTGGCTCTTTCATGACGCAGTTTTGCAATTTTCAGAACGTTTTCGCGATTGTCATATTCATTATTCTGGAATGCTTTCTTGCCTGCTGCAATTGCAATTTCCTTGCGACGTTCACGGCTTTCGGCATAGGTTACAAACGGCAGGTAACTTGGAAAATCCAGTGTAAAGATCCATCCTCCAAGACCTTTTGATTCTGCCAGTGATTTGGCTTCTTCAATTGCATCTTCCGGAAGTCCTTTTAAATCATTTTCGTCGGTTAAATGAAGTTGGTAATTGTTCGTTTCTGCCAGAATATTTTCACCATAAGTAAGTTTTGTTTTTGCGAGTTCCGTATCGATTTCGCGCAGGCGTGATTTTTTATCGTCGGTTAATAACGCGCCGTTCCTGGAAAAGCTTTTAAATTTTTTATCAAGAAGCGTTTGTTGCTCGACTGTCAGACTGCCATTTTCTTTTTGTTCGTAAACGCTTTTAATCCTTTTAAACAAATCTTCATTTAACGTAATATCATTGCTGAAAGCCGTTAATAAAGGCGAAACTTCCTGTGCGATTTTCTGGATTTCATTATTAGTTTCTGCTGAATTCAGGTTAAAAAAGATACTTGAAATTCGATCCAGTTTTTCTCCGGAAAATTCTAATGCGGCAATTGTATTGTCAAAAGTCGCATGTTCTTCATTATTGATAATGGCATCAATTTCAGTTCTGGCTTGCTGTATAGCATCTTCAAACAATGGCTTGTAGTCATTTGTAGAAATTTCAGAAAATGGAGCGGTGTCGTATTTGCTCTTAAAAGGAAAATATAAGTGGTTCATTTGTAGTAAATAAATTAATGGAACAAAAATCATGTCGTTTTATAGATTATAACACGACGATGTAAAATTGTTATTTTTTGATGTAAAGTGCCGTTTGTCGATTTTTTGTGTATCTTTGTCGTAGATTTTAATTTTTTTCACAAACACAGTTTTTGAATTTTTATTTTTTTTGCCCCAAATCGAAGTAAAAGTTTCAAATTTCAAGATTATTAAATTTTTTTTAAAAAAGCTCTTGTTTCGGCAAGAGCTTTTTTTATTTGAGTTTTGCCGAAGCAGCGTTTACGGATTCTTTTAATTCGTTTTTATATGTAATAATTTTATTCAAAGTATTTGTATCGTGGCTTCCAATGATTTGGGCTGCGAGTATTCCGGCATTTTTGGCGCCATTTAGAGCGACGGTTGCTACAGGAACACCGCCAGGCATTTGCAGAATCGACAAAATGCTATCCCAACCGTCAATAGAATTGCTTGACTTTACTGGAACTCCAATTATCGGTAATGGCGACATAGAGGCAACCATTCCGGGTAAATGAGCAGCTCCGCCAGCTCCCGCAATAATTACGGAAATTCCGCGTAAATGTGCATTTTGGCTAAAATCGAATAGTTTTTCCGGAGTTCTGTGTGCCGAAACGATATCGGTTTCGACCGCAATTCCAAAATGATTTAGAATGTCGATAGCTTCCTGCATTACAGGCATATCGGAAATGCTTCCCATTATTACGGCTACTTTGCTCATAAGTTGATTTTATTTAATTAGTTGAAACAACACGGATTGTATTTTTTACCTTTTCGGCAATGCGTCGCGCTTCTTCCATATTTTCGTTTACAATTGTTACGTGGCCCATTTTTCGGAAAGGCCGAGTTTGTTTTTTTCCATAAATGTGTGGCGTAACGCCATTCCATCTTAATATTGTTTCGATATTTTCATAAACAACATCGCCTGAATAACCTTCAGCTCCGACCAAATTAACCATTATTCCGGCAACTTTACTGTCAGTATTTCCCAGTGGAAGGTCAAGAATAGCGCGTAAATGATTTTCAAACTGCGACGTGTAACTGGCTTCAATGGAATAATGTCCGGAATTATGCGGACGAGGTGCCACTTCATTAACCAGAATTTCGTCATTATGCGTTTGAAACATTTCAACGGCTAAAAGTCCAACGTGATTGTAAGCTTCAGAAACTTTCAATGCAAGATCACGCGCATTAGAGGCAACAGCTTGATTTATGCGTGCCGGGCAAAGTACATATTCTACCTGATTGGCTTCAGGATGAAATTCCATTTCTACAACCGGATAGGTTTTTATTTCACCCGAAACAGAACGAGCAACGATTACAGCAAGTTCATTTTTAAAAGGAATCATTGTTTCTGCGATGCATTCTACATCCGGTAATCCGTGAATGTCTGTGCTGTTTCGGATTACTTTTACGCCATTTCCATCATAGCCGAATTCTGTGCATTTCCATACAAATGGCATCGAGATTTCGTTGTTCTCCGCTGCTTTTTGTAAAATTGTCTTATTTGCAAAACGGGAATATCCGGCAGTTGGAATAGAGTTAGCGGTATAAAAATCTTTCTGTATGCCTTTGTTCTGGATTCCTTTAAGGGTTTTTGGAGAAGGAAATACGCGAACGCCTTCATTTTCTAATTGTTCCAACGCTTCAAGATTTACCAGCTCAATTTCAAAAGTCAGTACATCCACTTTTTTCCCGAAATTATAAACCGTTTCAAAATCCATCAGATCGCCCTGAATGAATGTATTGCAGGCAAATTTTCCGGGAGCTTCATCAGATGGATCTAGGACAAAAGTTTGTATATCGAATTTTCGGGTTTCCGAAAGCAGCATCTTTCCAAGCTGGCCTCCGCCCAAAATGCCCAGTTTGAAACCGGAAGAAAAATAATTCATTGTAGTTGTGTTTATGCAAAGATAAACAACAATTCGTGAAAAATATAAACTTGTGCTTAGGGTATTTCGTTTGGCTTCCTTAAGATTTTCATAATACATTTCTTACTGCCAATGTATTTTTTTAACTTTAAGGTGGTTCATCTGAGCTAATTACCACCAATATTCGCGCTATGGAAAATTCAGACATACAAGTTAAAGACATCCGGATTTACGGATTCATTGTGTTATACGACATGCATACTGAATATTTCAGGCGTGCAATTGAAGGAATTACCGATGGAGCCGCGCAAAGTCGCCTTGATACAAAAGCCAATCATATTTCCTGGTTAGCCGGAAGTCTCGTACAACAACGGTATGAATTTTCGGGCTATTTTGGTAATGAAATGCAGCAAACTTCTTATGAGCTATTCAGTGAAAATAAAGGAATAAAAGACCATTTTGAATATCCTCCACTGTTAGATTTTCTAAATGATTGGGAAAAGATTACGCCCGTTCTCAGGGATAGACTTATAAATCTGGAACCTTCAAAGTTAGATGAAGTAGTTGAAATGGGTGAATTTAAGCTTAGTTATTTCGAATGGCTATCCTTCAATATTTATCGTGAAGCGAATGTCATCGGACAAATTGCATTATGGCGAAGATTGCTGGGTTATCCGGCGTTAAAATATGATTAATCTAAAAATTGCAAACATGAAAAAGTTAAACAAAGAAATTGAAATATCCGCATCACGCGAAAAAGTATGGACGGTTTTAGTTGAAAAAAGTTATAATGACAACTGGTTATCCTTTTTTAGCGCGGGAACTACCGCCTCAACCGACTGGATTGAAGGGCATAAGATTATTTTTACAGATAATTCCAATAACGGAATTATTGGAAAAGTTACGGCAAAACAACCGTATGAATTTATAAAAATTACCTACGAAGGCGTAATTGAAAACGGTGTCGAGAATTATGAAAGCGAGATGGCAAAGGCTATGAGCGGAACCGAAGAAACCTATGAACTTTCAGATAGCAATGGTACTACAAAACTCGTAATTTCCGTAGATATGGGCGAAGATTATTTTGATGAAATGTCGGTTGCTTGGGATGCTGCGCTACAAAGGATCAGTGAACTATCACATGCCGTTTGATATACCTAAAAGCAAAATCACATGAAAACAGGAGCAGATACACGACAAAGACAGTTAAGTTATTTTGAAGGAACCTGGCAAACTACCGGACAAATTCTTTCCGGTGAAGATGATGGGAAATCAATTCACGGACTTGATACTTATGAATGGCTTCCGGGAGCTCATTTTTTAATGCATACTACAGATGTTCTAATTGGAGAAAAACGCCAGCATGTTGTTGAAGTCATAGGTTATGATGAAGAAGCAAAAATGATTCTTGGGCGTTCATTTGGCGGAAGCGGAAATTTCGAAGAAATGAGCTTTGATTTGCGAGGCGATGAAGTTCTGATTAATGGCGCCACGATGCGGTTCAACGGCAGGTTTAGCGAAGATTATTCACATATAACCGGAATTTGGGAACGCGCAACACTCAATGGATGGAGCGCAGTTATGGAAATTCACCTTATAAAGCGCCCGTAACTAAATCATATAAAGCCGGATGCAAAATCATATAAAACCACCGGCAAAATCCAAACGTATATTTACATAACTATCATGGTACCAACATTTGTAGTTTATGCATGCATAACTTATTCATAAATTGTTTTTGGTTACTTGGTTAGGTTAGGAAGGGGCTGCCGCTTGGTTAGCCTCTTTCTTTATTTATAATATCTGACAAAGTAAACTATTCACAAAGTATTCTTAAAGCTGTCTTTTCTTTAAAATATTGGTCGTATCTTTAAATATAATTAATCAGGAACCCGACTTTAGGAGTCTTATGCATGCATAAATTTTCATAATTGTTTTGGTTACATGATTGATTGGGAAGGGGTAGCCAATGGCTTGCCCCTTTCTTTTTTGATGCCAATCGAATTCTTATAAATTTAAAATGATTGCATAAAAAAATCCTTTACGTAAAAGGATTTAAATTTTAATTCAGTTTTAATCGGAATTTACGATTCATCTTTAGTATTCTTTACTAAACTAATTCCAGAAATAAAGAATATTAGTCCAAGTATCCCAAAAATAGCAATGCTTTTAATGTCTCTGGTTTGACCGCCTGTATTTACAAATACCACAGCAGCATAGATTAACCCAATAATTCCCAAAATGGTAAGCAGGGTTCCGAAAGTTCGTTTAACGTTCATGGTAATTTTTTTAAGTTGATGTTATACGCGATCATTGTCAGCTTTCCACAGCTTAATCGCCTGTTTTATTTTTTTTCCGGAAAGGTTTTCTTCAAGTGCTCGTTCCAGAAGAGGAAGGAATTCGGCATCAGAAGCAAATCGCAGCGCAAATAATTGCGAATCACGTAATGGAGAATGCAGGTTTTCAAGCCTTTTGCCAGTCATCGCATAATAGCGGCAATGTAATTCCAACCGGATAACCCTGTCCTGAAGCGTTAGCGCATAATGCTGTCGCAACATATACGAAAGCCACGTAATCATTACGAAAATCAACACGATAAATATCCATGGCAATGGATCTTCGGAACGATATCCCATATAACTGCTAACGGCAATCAACCCGGCAGAAATAGGATAAAATATAAAATGATGAGGCGCGTAAAAACGAATGTGGTTATCGTAAGATTGGTTTTTCATAGCGTGAAAAAAGTTTCATACTTTAAAGGTAATTATTTATTTTGAATTACGTGCTTTTATCAGATTAAAAACAAGAATCAATTAGTCGATTTCCATAGGATGTTCAACATCAATAAATTCATTCTCGTTTTTAGAAATTACGATGGTTGCCACGCCATTCCCAATAAAGTTCGTTATAGCCCGTGCTTCGCTCATAAACTTGTCAACTCCGAGTAAAAATGCAAGTCCCTCAACCGGAATTTTGTGAATCGCAGTCAGCGTTGAAGCCAAAACGATAAATCCGCTTCCGGTAACTCCGGCAGCGCCTTTCGACGTAATCATTAATAATCCGATGATCGTCAAAATTTCTGTAAATGAAAGTTCTACATTATAAAGTTGCGCCAGAAAAATAATGCACATGGAAAGATAAATCGAGGTTCCGTCGAGGTTAAACGAATAGCCTGTAGGCACGACCAATCCCACAACCGATTTGCTGCATCCCATTCGTTCGAGTTTGTCCATGAGGTTGGGCAGCGCTGGTTCAGATGATGAGGTTCCGAGTACGATTAATAATTCTGCTTTTAGATATTTCAGAAGATCCATGATTTTGATTCCGTAATAGCGAAGGATTCCGCCCAAAATCACAAAGATGAAAATTGCCATCGTCAAATAAACGGTAAACATCAGTTTTCCTAAGGGAATTAAAGTGTGCAACCCGAATTTACCAACGGTGTAGGCCATTCCGCCAAAAGCGCCAAGCGGAGCAAGGTACATTACGAATTTTAAAACCTTAAAAACAAATTGAGAACATTTATACAATATCGCAACTACTGATTCGCGCTTACTGTAATAATTCAGCAGGATTCCCGTGAGAATTGCAACAACTAAAACCTGCAAAGTAAAGTTGCTCATGAAAAATTCCCACCAGTCAAAAGCAACTTCAGGATTTGAAGTATATTTTGAAGCATCCTGAATATCAAGTCCGCTTTTGTCAATTTTTCCTGGCTGTATAATGTATGCGGCGGCTATTCCGATGATAAGTGCGAAAGTCGTTACGATTTCAAAATAAAGAAGTGCTTTGATTCCGATGCGTCCAACTTTTCGCAGATCGCCCATACCGCTAATTCCCAATACGATTGTAAGAAAAATGATGGGAGCGATGAATATTTTTACAAGTTGTATAAACGAATCACCAACGATTTTCATTTTTACCGCGGTTTCAGGTTCATAACTTCCCAGTAGAATGCCCGCCGCAATGGAAATAAGAACCCAAAAAGTAAGGTTGGTAACAATATTGAATAAAAGCCCGGGTTTTTGTTGAACTTGCATTGGCAATTTTTATGCGTAATTTAAGATTTTATTCCAAACGGATGTACACTTATTTCATTCGTCTTAAAACATCTTTGGAAGCGGCCTTATATGCAGCGGAATGATTAGGATAACCTTGTTCCAGTACAATGCGAAGTTCAGGATAGATCCAGGATTGTAATTTTCCAAGCTCGAAAAGTGTACGCATTGCATAGGCTTTTGCGGCTACTTTCTGATTTGTGATCAGCCAGTCAAAACTACATTCGCAAATCACCGTAACTTGGTTTTTGTCAAGAAACTGCTCATTAGATTTTAGGTGTTCGATTGCGGCAAACAGGCAAATTTTAGAAACGGATCGCAAAGCGCCATCGTGTAAATAGAATGGAAGAATTGCACAAAATTCAGTACAATACGGCTTGAGCCATTCAATGTGTTTTTCTAAAACCAATTCTAAAATCCAGCAGGCTTTATAGTGATTTTTATTGTTTACATCGAGTGCCATTTGCATCAACTCGGAAAGCAGCGAAGGATCATTAAATATGCATTCAGAAATATAATCACGAATAGGCCGATGCGATGTACTGTTTTCAATGGATGCTATAAAATCAGGTTTCGTGATCATCGCCGTACATTATACTTATATCGGAAAACACAGCGTAAAAGACGAACCTTTATCCGGCACGCCTGTCGCTTGAATTGTCCCGTTATGCATCTGCATTATTTTTTTACATAAAGCAAGACCAACTCCCGAGCCTTTGTATGCAGTAACTCCGTGTAGTCGCGTAAAAATATTGAATATCGATTCGGCATATTGCTGCTGGAATCCGATTCCGTTGTCAGAAAATTTAATCGAATGGCAAATTTTGCTGGTTGACGAGTTCTGAATCATGACTTCAACCGATATTTTTACAACGGGTTTTCTGTCTGGCGCGGCATATTTGAGAGAATTCAGGATAATATTCGACATCAGTTGCTTAAGCAAAAACGGAACTCCGTTAATTACCGGAAGTGTTTCATGCTCAATCGTTGCTTCTCTTTCCAGAATTGCTTCTCTAATGTCTTCAAGAACTTCTTTTAAAACATCATTCAGGTTCACGCTTTCAAAAGTATCTTCAGTATATTTTATGCGGGTATATTTTAAGATGTCGATCAGAAGATTCTGCATCCTGTTAGCGGAAATGTTCATGCGGCCAAGAGCATCAACGGTAGAATCATTCATGGTTTCTTTTTCCTGCGAAATCAGTTTTGAAGAAATCAGCTGGATTTTTCGCAGTGGTTCCTGAAGATCATGTGTGCTGATCCAATTTATATTTTCAAGTTCGGCATTGGTTTCCTTTAGGACTTCACTAAGGCTTCGGTATTTTTCTTCTTCACGGCTCAATAAAAGCATCCCGATTTGTTTCTGAAGCGCATGCGCATAATTTGCTGCGGCATTTAATTCAGGCTGGATCCAGTCTTTACTTCGGCATTTGATAATTTGCTTCCAAAGGCGAAATGAATTTCTCGGATGAAGTCCGTTGCTGTCTATAAGGATTGCCTTGTCAGGATTTCCGGCCCAGTTTACTTCTGTCAGGCTTTCCTGTCGGTACCAGATTATCGAATTGTTATTTCCGAGAGAATGATAAATGATTCCCGATACAATTTCACAAACTTGTTTCAAATCCGGAACAAAATGGATTAGTTTATCCGTATGCAAAGTTCCGTTATTGGTATAAACCGACATCCATTCTGATAATTTCAGTATGTCTTCCTCAGTTGGCGTGATTCCATTTTTATACACTGAATTTCCTACGATTATTGATACTCCCGTTGCATTGCACAATTGCAATAAATCACGATTTAGGCTGATGATTTTAAAAGATTCGGTTATCGGAGGCAAATCGAGAGCGGTGATTTTTTCGAGCGCGATATTGGTTTTCCTCGCAATTTCATATTCTTCATTTGATTGCCGAACGTCAATTTGCGAAGTAATAAATTGTCCTTGTAGTTGCGCTGCGAGGCGTACTTCTGGCGTAAGGTTTTTTTGTGAATAATGATGGCATGCAATCAGTCCCCAAAGCCGTCCGCGGTGAATTAATGAAATCGTAAGTGTTGCACCAACGCCCATATTCTGCAAATATTCAACATGCATCGGGGAAGTACTTCGTAATATTGAAAGGCTTAAATCGAGATTTTTCCCGGGTTTATCGTCTATCGTATAAAGCGGAATCGGCGTATAGTTTATATCTGCAATCAATCGAAGGAGATTCTTCATATACAATTCTCTCGCCTGAGGCGGAATATCAGTATGTGGATAATGCAACCCAAGAAAAGGCTCAACCGTATCAACACAACTTTCCGCGAAAACCTCGCCATTATATTCTTTATCGAAGCGATAAACCATTACACGATCATAACCGGTAATATCACGCGTTCCATTTGCAACAAGCTGACACAATTCCTGCAGCGTGTTGGTATTGTTCATATAGGAAAGAAACTGCAAAGTCTGGCTGTAAACATCTGCAAGGGTTTGCTGATCCGAAACATTTGGCTCTGATTCTATAATGTAATTTTTCCCGCTAATGTGAATGGTGCATTGAAAAGGTTTACCGTCGAAAATTAATTTTAGCGGAGTTGCAGAAAGCATTCCGTTATTCTCGATATAATGTAAGAGCAATTGATGGTTTTCATCGCCAAAAACTTCGCCAAAACTTTTATCCAGTAATTGTTCGTAAGAAACGCGAATGTAATCCTGCGTGTTTCCACTGCAAAATTCAATTTTTCCGGTTTTTTGATTTACCGCGAGTAAAAATCCGTGTGGCTGTATGCTTCCGGGAATGTGAATCGGTTCTTTCTCACAATTGGTAAGGTTTACTATTTCGCGATTTACAATATCTTTTATTTTCATGAATGTGACTGCGCTAGAAAGTGGTCATGAATGGCATTAAAAGCAAAATTTGCGCCATCGATAATTTCATCTGCAACCTCATTTTCCTGTTCGTATTGCGTAAGAATATTCAGGAAATTTTTCCAATAGCTTCCGGTTTTATTACCGTAACCTGCAAAATATTGTGCGCCGTTATGTTCATCAAAACCCAAAACGGACTGAATGTTTTTTATGATGAAACGACCGCCAAGCGTAGAACCTTCAACTACATAAAACAATCCAAGCGCAAAACCAATTGAAACGTTTTCTTTTGATGCAAAAGGCGATTCGAAATTTGATTTTGACATTCCTAAAGCCGCTAAGTCCTGATCTAAAAGTCTTGCTTTTTTTCGTTCTTCCAAGTCTGGAATTAATCCGGAAAGAATCGGAAAAATTCTGTTTTCGGTTTCATAAATTACATTATACATTACTTTTAAGTAATTGCCGTAATCATTTTTTGAAATTGTAGGCGAAAGTATTGCTGCCGATAACGGAAGTTTTTCAAGGTTTTTATGTGATTCGGATGTTGTCGATCTAAGATTTTCTAAAAAGGAAATGGTTTCTACAGGCATTATACTGATATTAGGATTGATAAAAACAGTAATCCCGTGCCGAAAGCCAGATCGCTGATCTCTATTTTCAAAAATAAATAAAAAAAATCGGTAAACTTAGTTCTAATTGTTAATTTCCATTATTGATATTTTCAGGATAAGAATTTTTATTCCAAATCACTTAAAATAAATATTTTAAAGAAATGTTCCCGTAATAATTTACCGGAAGTCCGGGATAATAATAACGAGGCGCAACATTTGGCGGCGATGTTGCATTAACCAGAATCATCGATGCATAATGTTCATCGGTTGCATTATTGATTCCGGCGGCTAGATGCGTCGACAGATTATTGACAATTCTGAAATGCCATCCGGTTTTTAGATTTAGCAATTGATACGAATCCGAATGCAATGTATTGGAATCATTCATCGGGATTGAATCGACAAACTGATAATCTGCCGAAAGGTAAATTCCCGAATTGGTTTTAAATGTAATTCCAGCATTTGCTTTATTTGCAGGAACTCCGGTAAGATTATTTCCCGAATAATCAATTCCGTTGTTATAAAAATCCTTAAATTCATAATCTCCAACGGAAGCGGAAGCAAATGCATTCAACGAAAAACACGAGGAAATTCTTGTCGTATAATCTGCCGATGCTTCAATTCCCTGATGAATCGTTTCTCCAGCATTTACGCCAATATATTGATCATCGCCAATTCGTTTCGCCACCAATAAATCCCTAATCTGCATGCGGTAAATGTTGATTTCGGTATATAATTTCTTGTTTAAAAACCACGCTTTTTGCCCGATTTCAAAATTATAGCCGCTTTCAGGTTTGATATCCGAGTTGACCGTTCCGTTTGCGGTAAGCGTTTCTTCGACGGATGGCAGTGAAAAACCGCGGCTTGCCGACGCATATAAAGTGTAAGATCCTGAAGATTTATACAATATTGAAAGTTGTGGCGACCAAATGGCATCATATTCATAACTTTCCGAATTAGGATTGGGAAAAGTATTCTGAAGATCGAATCGCGTTTTATTGACATTAATTCCGGTTTGAACTTCAAATTTTTTGGAAAGAAGTATTCGGATTTGAGCGAAAAGATTGTAAAAACTACGGTTTTGCTCTGATTTTGAAATCAAATTTCCGGCAAGGCTTCCCTGATTATTATTCTGAAGATATAAGTTTTCAAGATTTTGGCCTTTAAATCCGTCACGAAAATACTCGGCTCCAAACAGGAAATTCAATTTATTTTTACTGTCAAAATTACCTGTAAATTGTGTTCGTGCGCCATAACCGGTTGTATTTTGAATCAAAATATCAAACGGACGCGGTTCATCGCTTTTCTTATGATTGAAAAAAACGGACGTGCTATTGCTGAGGTTTTCCGAAAATTTCGAGTCGTATGCAAATCCGGCTAAATACGAATCATAGCGCTCAAAACCTTTAGATGCTTTCCAAGTTGGTGCCGCGGCCTGCGGATTGTTATCATACATTTCCTTATTAATTGAACTCGGGATAAAAGCTTTCAAAAAAGTATAATTCAAGAAATAAGTCAGCTTGCTGTCTTTCTTTCGGAATAATTCACCGGCGATGGTAATTGCTTCCCGATTATACGCACTGTTTTCGCGCCAACCGTTGCTTTCCAGCTTGTGATAACTGATATTCAAACTTCCGGTCTCGGTATTTAAACCATAACTCAGATTGTTTTTCAGTAAACCATACGAACCAAAAGAACTGCTGATGTGTAGCGAATTTCCCAAGCTGCCCGAAAGTTTCGGTGTCAATACAATCGCGCCGCCAAGTCCAGCTCCGTAAACACTTGATAGTGGGCCTTTTATAATTTCAATCTGGCTGATGTTTTCAATGTCAATATCTTCAATAGTCGTTTCGCTATCGCCGGAAGTCAGCGGGATATTTCCATAAAAAGCACGGATTTTATTGGTTCCATACGGAGTTCTGGCGCCGATTCCGCGAATGGAAATACGGTTCGTGTTATATCCGCCGGATTGCATGAAAACGCCGGCAACAGTATTCATTGGTGTTGAAATATCAGCATTATTATTTCGGGTAAGATCGTTTTGAGATAATATGCTGATTGCAGCCGGAGCATTCATCAAACTATCGTTAATATGCCTGTTGCTGATGACGATCTCGTTTAAACGATTGGGTTTTATGGTGTCGTTTCGGCTTTCGTTTTTTTGCGCAAAAATGCAGCCAACATTTAAAAGCAGTAAAAATGGAATTCCGAGTTTATGGATCATATAAGGAGTATATTGTTTTGGAAGTAATTTTCAATAATTAATTTAAAATTATAGAGTTATAAAAATACCAAAAACAATTTAAGGATTTAATAAATTTAAGCCAGTGAAGCTACTGAAAATTATGCCATATTTAACAGCTGTAAAAAGTAGATTTTAACTTCATTTATCATACTCGGTACTCCATTCTAATTCAGTATATTTGCACCCGAGGCTATTGAGCCGAATTGTATGAAATAAAACTATTCTAAATCCTGAAAAAGTGATACAGCTACACGATAAACAATTTGTCCCGTTTATTTCTGCAGAGGAAATAGACTTTGCAATCGCAACGATGGCAAAACAAGTAGAAGCCGATTTTGCTGATGAAACGCCGGTTTTTGTCGGAATTTTAAACGGCGCTTTCATGGTCGTTTCTGATTTTATGAAGCATTACAAATCGCCTTGCGAAGTGAGTTTCATGAAAATGTCTTCGTATGAAGGAACATCAACGACCAACGAGGTCAAACAATTAATCGGGTTGAATCAGGATTTATCCGGAAAAACCGTAATCGTAATTGAAGATATTGTCGATACCGGAAATACTCTGGAAGAATTGAAGTCGCTTTTCAAAAAACAAAATGTAAAGCATTTCAAAATCGCAACGCTTTTCCTAAAACCTGATGCTTATAAAAAAGACATTAAGCTGGATTATGTAGGAATTCGGATTCCGAATAAATTCATCGTCGGTTTCGGATTGGATTATGACGGTTTAGGGCGAAATCTTCCGGAAGTTTATCAGTTACACGAATAATTTACACACAACTACAACATAATTTTAATTTTCAGCATGATCAATATAGTATTATTTGGAAAGCCGGGTGCAGGAAAAGGAACACAGGCAGAATTCTTGAAAGAAAAATACCAATTAACACACATATCCACGGGAGACGTTTTTCGTTACAACCTAAAAAATAACACTGAACTGGGACAATTGGCAAGAACCTACATGGACAAAGGAAATCTTGTTCCAGATCAGGTAACGATCAAGATGGTTCAGGAAGAAATTGAAAAAAATCCGGATACAAAAGGTTTTTTATTTGATGGTTTTCCAAGGAATACCGTTCAGGCAAAAGCACTAGATACTTTTTTAGAATCTAAAGGCTGGGAAGTTACCGCGACTGTTGCTCTTGAAGCCGATGATGAGGTTTTGGTTCAGCGAATTCTTGAAAGAGGAAAAACTTCCGGTCGTCCTGATGATTTGGATGAAAAAGCTTTGCGTAACCGATATGTGGTTTATAATGGAGAAACCGCGCCATTAACGAATTATTACCAGGAACAGCAAAAATTTTATCCGGTAAACGGAATAGGGTCAATTGCTGAAATTACGGAAAGACTGAATAACGTATTCGATAATTTCGTAAATTAGGCAAAAGCAAAGGCAAACTGCCGAAAGTAACCAATTATAATCAACCTTGGAAATTCTAATAATATTCTTCCTGATTATCCTGAACGGAGTTTTCTCGATGTCGGAAATCGCCTTGATTTCAGCCCGGAAAAACCGCTTGGAAAATGCCGCTAAAAAAGGCAATGCTAGTGCAAAAGCCGCTTTAGATCTCGCAAATTCGCCAAATAAATTTCTCTCAACCGTACAAATCGGGATTACGCTGATCGGAATCTTAACGGGTATTTTTTCCGGAGATAAAATTACGACCGACGTGCAGACTTTCGTTGAAGGTTTTGCTTCCCTGAAGCCATATGCCGACTCAATTGCGGTTGGTGTCGTGGTTGTGATCTTGACATTTTTCTCTTTGGTTTTAGGCGAACTATTGCCAAAACGAATTGGATTGAATTATCCTGAAAAAATCGCAAAATCGGTTGCATTGCCGATGAAATACATTTCGATTATTACAGCGCCATTTATTTGGTTGCTGACAATTTCGACCGAAGCTTTACTGAAATTGCTGATGATAAAACCTTCAGCAGACGGAAAAGTAACCGAAGAAGAAATCAAGGCAATCATCAAGGAAGGAACAGAAGGCGGCGAAGTACAGGAAATCGAGCAGGACATTGTGGAGCGCGTTTTCCATATTGGCGACCGAAAGGTAAATTCGTTGATGACACACAGGAAATCGGTGGTTTTTCTTCCACTTGATGCGGATAAAGCACGTGTTAAAGAATTAATGCTGAAAGAATTGCATTCGATTTATCCGGTTTACGGCGATAATTATGACGATATTGTTGGTGTCGTAAACCTTAAAAATATCTTTTCGCATTTTGAAAACGAAACTTTCAATCTTGGCGAAATTATGACAGATGCTCCATTCATAATGGAACAAACAACGGCATACAAAGCATTGGAAAATTTCAAGCGAAGCGGCGTTCATTATGCTTTCGTTTCTGATGAATACGGTGTTTTTCAAGGCGTGATTACGTTAAATGATATTCTCGAAGCGCTCGTTGGCGATGCGTCGGATTTCTATAAAGAGGATTTTAAGCTAATTGCCCGTGAAGACGGATTATGGATTGTTGACGGACATTATTCGCTTCATGATTTTCTTACGTATTTCGAGCTTGATGAACTGACAAATGATTATGAAGTAACGACCGTGAGCGGTTTGATCATGACAGAGCTTTCGTATATTCCAAAGGAAGGCGAAAAACTAATCTGGAACCAATATGAGCTTGAAGTATTAGATATGGATGGCGTAAAGATCGATAAAGTAATGGTGCGTGCACTAAAAGATAAATAGGTACAAGGTTTATGGTACAAGGTGCAGGCAAAACTGCTACCCTGAACCCTGAGCCCTGAACCCAGAAACTAATAAAATGACTGAAGGAAATTTCGTAGATTACGTAAAAATATATGTTTCATCCGGAAAAGGAGGAAAAGGATCAACGCATTTACACCGCGAAAAATTCATTGAAAAAGGCGGTCCTGACGGTGGCGATGGTGGCCGTGGCGGACATGTTTATCTTGTCGGGAATAAAGGTCTATGGACATTATTTCATTTGAAATTTGCACGACACGTAAAAGCCGGACATGGTGGCGATGGCGGAAGCGACAGAAGTACGGGCCACGATGGTGATGATAAATTTATTGAGGTGCCGCTTGGAACGGTAGTTCGTGATAAAGATACTAATGAAATCCTATTCGAAATTACCGAAGACGGCGAAAAGCGAATTCTTGTAAAAGGTGGAAAAGGCGGTTTAGGAAACTGGCATTTCAGAAGTTCTACAAACCAAACACCGCGTTATGCGCAACCAGGTTTGCCACCCGAGGAAATGGATGTTATCCTTGAGCTGAAAGTTCTTGCTGATGTTGGTTTAGTTGGGTTTCCAAATGCCGGAAAATCGACATTGCTTTCGGTATTAACGTCTGCCAAGCCAAAAATTGCCGATTATCCGTTTACGACTTTAAAGCCTAATTTAGGAATCGTTGCGTATCGCGATTATCAGTCGTTTGTAATTGCTGATATTCCTGGGATTATTGAAGGCGCGGCAGAAGGAAAAGGGCTTGGTCATTATTTCCTTCGACACATTGAGCGAAATTCGACGTTGTTATTCCTGGTGCCGGTTGATACGCCTGATATCAAAGCAGAATACGATATTTTAGTAAATGAACTGACGAAATACAATCCGGAAATGCTTGATAAAGAACGCATGCTCGTGATTTCAAAATGCGATATGCTTGACGATGAGCTAAAAGCCGAATTAAAAAAAGAACTCGATGTTTCCTTTAAAGATATTCCGTATATGTTTATTTCATCGGTTGCGCAGCAAGGGTTGACAGAATTAAAAGATAAGCTCTGGAAAATGCTGAATGACTAATTAAAGCTTTCATTATGAAAACTCTTGTCTTAATTTTAGTATTTTTTACCGGAATTTCTTTCACGCAAGAGAATAATGAGAAAGATATGCTTTATAATACGATCTTTCAATAGCATAGATTTTTAGTTATGCCGGATTTGCGACAGGGATGGAAGCGATATCCTTTTTTCCGTTTCTTTAACGGAAAAAGATAAAGCGGGCAGCCCGGCCGTTCGCCATAATTCTAAAAATTAAGTTAAAGTTTTACTACAACGTTTTAGTTTACTTCAATATTTTCGGGCAATTTGCCAAAATACGGTATATTCGCAACGCTTAAAAAATGCGGGCAGTTGTAACATTTCCAGAACACTTACGACTACTGTTTCACTAACTTTTATTATCTATTATGAAAAAAATTATCTTATCCGTAGTTGCGATGATTATGCTTGTTCCAATGAGCGTAAAAGCAGACGAAGGAATGTGGTTTTTGATGTTCATCGAGCGTCTTAACCAGCGCGACATGCAGAAAAAGGGCCTGCAATTAACTGCCCAGGAAATCTACAGTATTAACAACCACAGTTTAAAAGATGCGATTGTTCAGTTTAACGGAGGTTGTACAGCTGAATTGATCTCGAAAGAAGGTTTGGTTTTAACGAATCACCACTGTGGTTATGATGCGATTGCGGAACTTTCTACAGCAGATAAAAACTACCTGAAAAACGGTTATTGGGCGCCATCCCGCAAAGACGAATTGAAGCCAAAAAGCTTATTCGTACGTTTCTTCGTTCGTATGGACGACGTTTCAAAAAGAATTCTTGCGAAGTTAAACCCATCAATGACAGAAGCAGAGCGCGAAAAAGTAATTGCTGCCGAAGCTGCGGTTATCGAAAAAGAAAATAACGAAGGCGGAAAATTTACCGTTGCCGTTCGTTCGTTTTTTCAAGGAAATGAATTTTACTATTTCGTTTACCAGGATTATAAAGACGTTCGTTTGGTTGGAACTCCGCCAGAAAGCGTAGGGAAATTTGGTGGAGACACTGACAACTGGGAATGGCCTCGTCATACTGGGGATTTCTCAATGTTCAGAGTATATGCTGACAAAGAAGGAAATCCGGCTGAATATTCAGAAAATAATGTTCCGCTACAACCAAAACACCACTTGCCAGTGAGCTTGAAAGGTGTTAAGGAAAATGATTTCGCAATGATTTTAGGTTATCCGGGAAGAACAAACCGTTGGATGCCGGCTGGCGGAATTGAGCAAAATGTAAAATATGCTTATCCTGCTTGGGTTGAGGGTGCTAAAGTTGGTATGGATAACATGAAAAAATACATGGACAAGGACGAATCAGTAAACCTGATGTATGCGTCTAAATATGCTTCTACAGCGAATTACTGGAAAAACCGTCAGGGAATGATTGACGCATTGACGAAATTCGGAACTGCTAAAACCAAAGCAACTCAGGAAGCAAAATTCAATACATGGGCAAACAAGCCTGAGAACAAAGCAAAATACGGAAACGTAGTTTCAACAATTAACAATTATTATGCATTGACTAATGAAAAGTCAAATCATGATAATTATATGCAGCAACTTTTAAGAACAAGTTCTTTCGGAACAATTTCGAGAAGTTTCGGTAGACCATTGGAAATGTATGCAAAAGCTGAAGCAGCGCAAAGAGCAGAAATGAAACCAGATCTTCTTGAAGCTATTGATGAGTTCTTTAAGGAAATTTACATTCCGGCAGAAAAAGACATCCTTGCGGCACAACTGAAATTATATGCTTCGAAAAAATCAACTTACGGTATTGTCCCATTAGTGGATAAAATTGGTCAAAACAAAAATGGAGATTTTACAGATTATGTAAATTCAGCATTTGAAACAAGTATTTTTACTTCGAAAGAAAAAATGAAAGCGTTCCTTGAAAATCCGGATGCTTCAAAAATTTCATCAGACCCAATGTACATATTATCGGATGATTTATTGGCACAGCTTTCTAAAAAATCTGAAGCGATTGCAAAAGCACAAAATGACTTCGGAGCTTCTTTCCGTTTGTTGGTAGAAGGTTTGAAAGAATCAAAACTAAACACGATTGAATATCCTGATGCAAATTCAACGTTACGTCTTACATACGGTAAAGTTCGTTCATTGCCAGCTGACAAGCGTAATGATGCGAAAATCAATAACTATACGACTTTAGAAGGTATGGTTAAAAAATATAAGAAGGGTGACGACGAGTTTGATCTGCCGGCTAACATGTTAGAGATTTACAAAGCAAAAGACTATGGTCGCTATGCTGACAAAGCAGGATACATGCCTGTAAATTTCTTGACAGATAATGATATTACTGGTGGAAATTCAGGTTCGCCTGTAATTAACGGAAAAGGCGAGCTAATCGGTCTTGCTTTTGATGGTAATATTGAGGCTATGGCTGGTGATGTTATTTTTGATGACAAATTGCAAAGAACAATCAACGTAGATATTCGTTATGTACTTTGGTTGATCGATAAATTCTCAGGTGCGAAACATATCGTTGACGAAATGACTATCGCAAAATAAGGCATTAAATTTCAAATAGTAAATCCGCTTCGTTTTATATGAAGCGGATTTTTTTTTAATCAGCGACCGGATTTTTTAAGATTTTTTTCTATTTAAAATACTACCTTTGCGCAAATATCAGGCTCCCAATGACCAAGACTTTTCTTTTGTTTTTTTTCATGCTACTTTCAATCTCGATGTCTTCGCAGATTTTACGCAAGTCTAATGATGGTGGTGGAACTGGAAAAACTTCAAAACCTTCTACAGAAAAGTTGGATCCGCAAGATCAAACCAAATCTAAAAACACGAAATCTACAGCAAAAGACAAAGGTCCAAAAGCTACGATAGACATGTATAAAGTCATTACGCTCGAGCGTGACACAACCTACATCGACACTTCGCTTACCATAAATAAGGAATATATTTTTAATTATCTGAGAAGAGACAATTTTGGATTGCTGCCATTTTCAAATGACGGACAGACTTATAATACGCTTCAGTATAGCTTAAATGATTTTACGGCTTTTCCCGAATTCGGATTTAAAGCAAAGCACTTTAATTATCTCGAAGTGAGCCAAATGCGCTATTATTCAGTTCCGACGCCACTAACGGAATTGTACTTTAAAACTGTTTTAGAGCAAGGGCAGTCACTGGATGCTTTTGTAACATTGAATACTTCTGAAAGACTCAATTTTTCAATCGCCTATAAAGGATTGCGCTCTTTAGGGAAATATATAAATCAATTGTCCAGTACCGGGAATTTCCGATTCACTACAAATTATGGCACTAAAGACAACAGATATTTCCTAAAAGCACATTTCACAGGACAGGATATCTTAAATCAGGAAAATGGCGGAATTGTAAATATTGACGATTTTGAAAGCGGAGATCCGGATTTTAAAGACCGTGTCCGCCTTGAAGTTTATCTTCAGGACGCCCAATCTCTTATGAAAGGAAACCGGTTTTTTATTGACCACAATTTCAGGTTCAATAAAACCGAGGGACAAAACAATCTGTATTTCACGCATCAGCTTAATTTTGAATACAAGTTTTTCGAATTTAAGCAGCAAACATTAAATAATACGCCAGGAGAAACCAATCGTTTCGGGGATTCCTACATACTTTCGGGGATCAGCGACAGAACGCGTTATAACAGAATGTATAATAAAGTCGGTGCGATTTATGAAAACAAAACGCTCGGAGAATTCCAGGCTTTTGTCGAAGATTTCGAATACAATTATTATTACAAATCGATTATCGTAAATAATTCCGGTATAATCCCAAGTTCGCTTAACGACCGAATCAATACTTTCGGAGGACAATATCGTTACCAGAAAAACAACTGGAACGGAACAGCGATCTATTCAAACTCGATTTCAGACCAGGATTTGTCAAACCTTGATTTATCACTGAATTATAAGTTTAACGATGACAATTCCGTTTCTTTCCGTTATCAGAAAATAAACAAACTGCCCAATCACATTTATAATTTGTACCAAAGCAGTTACATCAGTTATAACTGGTACAATAATTTCAAAAATGAAAAGATAAACAACATCGAAATCAATGCCGAAACCCAATGGGCAAACGCTTCGCTGCAATTCTCTACACTAAATGACCAACTGTATTTCAGCAATGACGATTTAACCGGAAATACAATTTTGGTTACTCCGAAACAATCGGTAAACACCATAAATTACGTATCCTTAAAGGTCTCAAAAGATTTGAAGTTTTTCAGGAAATTCGGCTTCGATAATACTATTTTATACCAAAAGGCAGATAAAAACAACGGTGTCCTGAATGTTCCCGAAATCGTAACCCGAAACACACTTTACTTCAACGACTACTTTTTCAAAAAAGCGATGTTTCTTCAAACCGGAATAACGTTGAGCTACTTTACGAAATATTTCGCTAATGATTATAATCCGTTGTTGGGCGAATTTTACGTACAGGATCAAAAAGAAATCGGAAATTTTCCAATGCTCGATTTTTTCATCAATGCCCGTGTAAAACAAACCCGCATTTACCTCAAAGCCGAACATTTCAATTCGGCAATGACAGGCAATAATTTCTATTCATCGCCAAATTATCCATACAAAGACTTCTTGGTTCGCTTTGGCTTGGTGTGGAATTTCTTCCAGTAATTTTATGTCGAGCTCAGCCGAAGTTGGGCGTGACCACAAGGGTCGGGCTATTCGCTACAATCTGTTACAGCTGGCGCAGTAACAGGATTTTCGCTGCTATCCCTCACGCAGAACTATGCGGAATTATAACAATTATAAGCTAATAATTATCAATTATTCATTATCAATTGGCAATTACCTATATTTGTACCCGATTTATCAAATCTGCAACAGCAGCTAAAAAAGAAATAATGAATTACGCAGAAAATATATTAGGAACCATCGGTAACACACCGCTTGTAAAACTAAATAAAGTAACCGCAGGAGTTGACGCACTCGTTCTTGCAAAAGTCGAAACCTTCAATCCGGGGAATTCCGTCAAAGACAGAATGGCCGTAAAAATGGTAGAGGACGCTGAAGCAGACGGACGCCTAAAACCAGGTGGCACAATCATCGAAGGAACTTCCGGAAATACAGGAATGGGACTTGCATTAGCCGCAATCGTAAAAGGGTATAAGCTAATTTGCGTAATTACCGACAAGCAGTCAAAAGAAAAAATGGACATTCTTCGTGCCGTTGGCGCAAAAGTTGTCGTTTGCCCAACCGATGTCGAGCCAACCGATCCGCGTTCGTATTACTCGGTTTCAAAACGTTTAGGTGAAGAAACTCCGAATTCATGGTACGTCAATCAATACGACAATCCATCAAATGCTGTTGCACATTACGAGCAAACCGGTCCTGAAATCTGGGAACAAACTGAAGGAAAAATCACGCATTTCGTAGTTGGAGTAGGAACGGGCGGAACCATTTCCGGCGTTGCAAAATATTTAAAAGAGAAAAACCCGAATATCAAAATCTGGGGCGTTGACACGTATGGTTCTGTTTTCAAAAAATACCACGAAACCGGAATTTTCGACGAGAACGAAATCTATTCTTACATAACGGAAGGAATCGGAGAAGACATTCTTCCAAAAAACGTTGATTTTTCATTGATCGACGGTTTTACAAAAGTAACCGATAAAGACGCAGCGGTTTACACTCGCAAAATTGCTTTAGAAGAAGGGATTTTTGTCGGGAATTCAGCAGGTTCAGCAATCAAAGGAGTTTTACAATTGAAAGAACATTTCAAGCCGGAAGATGTTGTCGTAGTTTTATTCCACGATTCAGGAAGCCGGTATGTTGGCAAAATGTTCAATGATGACTGGATGCGCGAAAGAGGTTTTCTTGATGAGGAAATCACGAAGGCAGAAGATGTCATCAAAGATCATATCGATAAACCATTGGTAATCGTTCGTACCGAAGAATTGGTTTCTCACGCGATTGAAAGAATGCGTAAATATAAAATCTCACAAATCCCGGTAATTGACATCACTGGATTTGTTGGTTCGGTTGATGAAACGGATTTGTTTCAAAGTTATGTTTCTGATAAAGACGTCGCTGATAAGCCAATCAGGGAAGTTATGGGAAAACCATATCCAATCGTAAAAGTAGGAACATCTATCGAAGAAGTTTCCAAACTTTTTACCAAGGAAAATCAAGCAGTTTTAGTCGATTTAGGAAATGGCAAACACCATATTATTACGAAATACGATATTATTGGTTCTATAAAATAAGAAAGGCAAAAGCCTTCATTACAAGACCGTTTCACTGAAAGATTAATCAGCGAAACGGTTTTTTCATGCTTTATTTTTAAAGTAACTTTCTTCTTTCAGCGAAACGGTCTTGATACTTTCAATAAAATGGTCTTTCTTATTCTCCAATCAGCGTTCCCGAAACATTCCACGAACTGAACATTGTTCCTTCATTTTTCCCCAGCGGAATTTTAACCTGAATTGTATGATTTCCCGCCGTTAAATCTCCCAAATCAATGTAAATCGGGTTGGTAACAGTTCCCGGACACCAGTTGGAGCGACTGTAATCTGATGAGGATAATCCGTTTTCAAAATTTCCCGACGCCGGATTTGCCAATCGGTAAGAGCCGCATTCTGTCCGCCACGGAATAAATGCAAAAACTTCTTTTCCATCCAGTAAAATTGTGTTTTTCTTCTGTACAAATTCATCGCCATTTTCCCAACCGCCATGCCCAGTCGTGATATAACGAAGCTTAACATTCTTGGAAGCTTTTGGTAAGTTGAAATGTACTTCCAATCCTTTTTCAGCGCTAAACATTGTCCCATATTCCTGCCCGGCCATCTCCATAACGTTGTTGGAATTGAAAATCGGTAGCGCCCAGGTAGCGGGTTTTTGATTTTCACTTTCGGGATGAATTGTAATATTCAGGCTGGCTTTGTGTCCGCCTTTATCATAATTTCCGATATTCATTCCGATGTAAACTTCTTTATTGCTCAACACGGAATACATCTCGGAAATATCCTGGCGATAATAAACGCTATCCTGCCAAACCCGGTTTTTTAACTGAATCGAGTTATAGCCTTTAACTCCGAAAGGCGTAAAAAATCGCATCAATTCCAGTAATGGCGAATAGTTTTCAGTTTTGATGACGCCTTGATATTGCTTTCCATTTCCGTTTTCATAAACCGGAATTGCCTTTATCCCGTTTTGCAAAGCATCCATAAATGAAAGTTGGCTGTCAGTCGGAATCAGGAAAACAGAACCGGTTCGGTCATACGCATCACCATTTGATTGTTCGGTCACATCTGCGAAAATCTGGCTTCCTTTCTTAATTTCCGGAAGCTTTATTTTCTTTACGATTATTGTTCCGTTTGCAAAACGCATTACATCTGAATCTGGTTTCGCTTCGCCTTGAGTCGCTTCATTCGAAAAATTAATGGTTTCTTTCCTAAAAACCGGAATCGTAATGAATTTGCTTTTCCAGATCAAATCGCGGTACGACAAAACGTCCATCGTTCCGATTTTTTTGTCATAACTGGAAATTGATTTGCTTTTCTGAACCTTAATTGCCGAAATCACGAAATTTCCGTTTCGATTTGTTTCCAGAACCAGGCCAAGATTTTGTCCTAACGCTGATGGCGCGGCTTTAATTTTTAAATCGTTGGTGTACCAGATTTCAATGGTATTTGAGTTAATTATGGTTTTCGCTTTCTTACAATTGTAACCTAGTATTTTTTTTGTCTCGGGCAGCAATTCGAAAGTTTGTTTCGAAATTGAAACACTGTCAACAGTTGAAATTTGCTTTCCTTTTGATAAAGTAGCATTTTGTATCTGAATGGAATTTTCTCCGGATCGTTTGATAAAAATCTGCTCAAATGGAAATTCAGCTTTGCCGGATAGTACTTTTTTTGGTGAGATCACATTGCCATCAGAATTCGCAACGACAATAATCGTATCCTGATCGGTCATAACTTTTCCGTTATAGCTTTTTACATATTGAATTTCGTAGGAATCAGGAAGTTGGCGTTTTTGTTTTTGCGCGAAGCAAATCACCGGAAGGCAAAATAGAAAAATCAGATATTTCATGAGAAAATGTTTGAAGTAAAAGTAAACATTCAGCACGGAAATTTATAAATTGCCGGCTGAAAATTATTCCAATGACTTTTACAGCAATCGATTTTGAAACTGCAACCGGACACCCTGAAAGTGCTTGTGCCGTTGGTATTGTAACTGTTGAAAACGGAATAATCGTTGAAGAATACTATACTTTGATTCAGCCGCCAAATAATGAATATTGGTATCGCAATGTTATGGTTCACGGCATAAAACCTGTTGAAACCATCGACGGAAAAACATTTGATACTCTGTTTCCGGAAATCCAAAAACGTTTATTCGGTCGAAAAATTGTGGCGCATAATGAAGGTTTCGATCGAAATGTCCTGATGAAAACCATGAAATATTACGGTTTGTATTATGACGAGCTCGAAATTTCAGATCGATGGGAATGTACGTGTAAAATATATCGCTCAAAAGGCTACAAACCAGCAAATCTCAAATATTGCAGCGAGCAGAATAATATTCAGTTAAATCATCATGAAGCCTTATCGGATGCGCGCGCTTGTGCAAAATTGTATTTGTTGCGGTAATTAATTTTGTCGTTTCGCAAAAGATAATTACTTTAGTCTTTTAAACGCCAGACAGATAACATTTACGCCATTTCGATATGAAAGAAGATTTCCTTCATTATATATGGAAATTTAAAAAGTTCGCAACCGCGGATTTAAAAACTTCAGCCGGAGAATCGCTGTCAATTACTAACAGCGGTCAGTATCTTCAACTTGCCGGCCCTGATTTTTTCAATGCTCAGATAATAATCGGAAACCAGAAATGGGCAGGAAACATCGAAATTCACCTGAAAGCGTCAGATTGGTATTTGCATCATCACGAAAATAATTCTAATTATGATAATGTAATCCTACATGTTGTCTGGGAAAATGACGCGGCAGTTTTCCGCAAGAGTAATTCCGAAATTCCGGTTTTAGAGCTAAAATATTACGTTTCCAAAGAAATTCTTGAAAATTACAATAGTCTTACCAGTCCTAAATCGTGGATTTTCTGTGAGAAAGAACTACGCTCAATTGATGATTTTTTAATGAGGAATTGGCAGGAACGTTTGTTTTTTGAGCGATTGGAACGAAAAGCAAATCCGATTGAGCAACTGCTCAAAGAGACGAATTTTGATTGGGAAGCAGTTTTATTTTGTTTGCTCGCGAAAAATTTCGGACTGAATACAAATGGACCGGCTTTTATGAAAATGGCAAAGTCAATTCCGTTTTCTGTCATCCGAAAGGAGAGTTTTGAAGCCGAAAATCTCGAAGCCTTATTATTTGGCAGACTTGGTTTACTGGATGTTGAAAAAGAAGATGTTTATTTTTCTGACTTAAAATTCCGTTACAATTACCTGTTTCACAAATATCAATTGGAACAGCAATATTTTGAACCGGTGCAGTTTTTCAAGCATCGGCCGGATAATTTCCCAACAATTCGATTGTCGCAGTTTTCGAATTTATATTTTCACCGTAAAAATTTATTTTCAGAATTGATTTCGGCACAATCCTTAAAGGAGATTTATTCGATTTTTGAAGTTTCAGCATCGCCATACTGGCAAAATCATTATCAGTTTGATAAGGAAAGCCCGAAGAAAAAGAAAATGCTCGCGAAAGCATTCATCGATTTGATCATCATCAATACAATAATCCCGATTCGTTTTTCGTATGCTAAAAGCTTTGGAAAAGAAATTTCAGAATCGCTTTTTGAAATTCTTGAAGAAATCGCACCTGAAAATAATGTAGTTATCCAAAAGTTCAACTCATTCGGAACACAAGCAAAAAATGCGTTTGAATCGCAATCATTGCTTCAGCTAAAAAATGAGTACTGCAATAATTTCAAATGCCTTGAATGTGCAATTGGTCTGGAATTATTGAAAACCTGAAGCTTTTGCGTAATTTTGTACTATAAATTAAAAATCATAAAGATGTCATTTGTAATCAAGCTCAAATATTTTTCTGAAAAGCACGGTTTTAACGCGGCTTCCCGGTTAGCGGACAAACTCGGAATGCGCGCGAGCAGCGTTCGGTTGTTTTTCATTTATATTTCGTTTGTTACCGCCGGATTGTGGTTCGGCGTTTATCTGACACTGGCTTTCTGGATCAAACTCAAGGATCTGATTCGGGCCAAGCGAACTTCGGTCTTTGATCTGTAACACTTTCTAAACCATAAATCATGTCATCTACGCCACTCAGAAATTATTTTATTTTTACTAAAACCCAGCGAACCGGAATCTTTTTTCTTTTGATCCTAATGATTTTATTTCAGGTGTTTTACTTTTTTGCTGATTTTTCTACAGGAGAAAAAATGTCAAATGAAGGTCGAAAATGGCTTTCATTACAATCGGAAGTAGATTCGCTAAAGAATGAAAAGCTAAAGTATAGGCCGAAAATTTATCCGTTTAACCCGAATTTCATTACTGATTTCAAAGGATACAAACTCGGAATGTCAGTAGATGAAATTGATCGTTTGCTCGAATTTCGCAAGACTGATAAGTATGTAAATTCCGCTGCAGAATTCCAGCAGGTTACCAAGATTTCTGATTCGTTATTGAATGAAATTGCGCCGTATTTTAAATTCCCCGAATGGGTTACACAGAAAAAATCCAAAACTTACAAAGAAAATCCAAAGCAGTTTTTTAGCCAATCGGTAAAAAAAGAAAAGATTACCGTAATGGATATTAACCTTGCAACTCAGGAAGATCTGATGAAAATTTATGGCATCGGACCGGCAATTTCCGAACGGATTTTAAGGGAAAAAGAAAAATTTGGAGGATTTCTTTCGATGGAGCAAATGGAATTTGTATGGGGTTTATCACCGGAAGTTATAGAAAAGTTGAATCTTTATTTTAAAGTTTTTAGTAAACCTGAAGTGCAAAAAATCAAGATTAATGAAGCTTCAATTAAAGAGTTGGCAAAATTTCCGTATTTTCGATATCCACTTCCAAAAGAAATTATAACGTTCAGAAGCATGAATGGTGGGATTCATAATGCTGAGGATTTGATAAAAATAAACGGTTTTCCGGTTGAAAAAGTCAAAATAATTGCCTTATATTTGGAATTCTAAAAAATAGAATAAAAATTATCGTTATTTATGAGTTCAATATATTTTACAGAAGAACATGAATCGTTCAGAAGCAGTTTTAAAGATTTTTTACAGAAAGAAGTTGTGCCTCACATTGAAAAATGGGAAAAAACCGGTACGATAGATCGCTTTATCTGGAAAAAATTCGGTGAAATGGGCTTTTTTGGAATTCATTATCCGGAAGCTTATGGAGGTATGAATCTGGATTTGTTTTACACTGTGATTTTCTTAGAAGAACTTCAAAAAATTAAATCTTCCGGTTTTGCGGCGGCAATGTGGGCGCATGCTTATTTAGCGATGACGCATTTAAATGCAGAAGGCGACGAACGGATTAAACAAGATTATTTGGCGCCAAGTATTTCAGGAGATAAAATAGGCGCTTTATGTATCACTGAACCATTTGGCGGAAGTGATGTTGCAGGAATGCGCACAACTGCAGTTAAAAAAGGAGATAAGTATATCATTAATGGCTCAAAGACATTTATTACAAACGGAATTTATGCAGATTACTACGTAGTCGCAGCGAAGACAAATCCCGAGCTTGGTAATAAAGGAATAACGATATTTTTAGTTGATTCAAATCTAAAAGGAATTTCAGCTACAAAACTGGATAAATTAGGATGGCGCGCTTCAGATACCGCAGAAATTTCATTTGACAATGTTGAAATTCCGGTCGAGAATTTAATGGGTGAAGAAGGAAAAGGTTTTCCTTATATCATGCAGCATTTTGCGCTTGAACGCCTGATTATGGCGATTAATGCTCATGCAAGAGCTGAGTATGCAATTGAATATACGATAGGTTATATGTCGGAGCGTGAAGCGTTTGGGAAAACGATTGATAAATTCCAGGCATTAAGACATACCATTGTTGAGCACGCTACAGATGTAGAGCACTGTAAAGTATTTAATTACGCAGCAGTTGCCCGATTAAACCAAAAAGAATATGTTGTTAAAGAAGCGACTATGGCGAAATTGAAATCTACAAAAGTTGCCGATGAAACCATATATAGCTGTTTGCAAATGTTGGGAGGTTACGGTTATATGGAAGAATATCCTTTGGCGCGTTTGATGAGAGACAGCCGTTTAGGGCCAATTGGTGGCGGAACTTCGGAAATTTTGAAAGAAATTTTGTCGAAAATGATTATCGATAATCAAAATTATCAACCGGCGGTAAAATAAAATACAGTTCTAAATTTAAAATCAGAGCCAGATATTTCGAGAGATAATTTCTGGCTTTTTTTGTTTCCGGATTTGCGTGAGGGATTACTTCGTCAGTTCGCTGCGCTCGGGTGCAGTGAAAAGCCCACAGCGAGGAACGAGCGAGGACTTGTAACGGAAAGCCCGACGGCGGCAACAGGGTTGATTTTAGGTAAAAATGCTGAACCGCCGGCACGCCCTTTTTAATTAATATTTAATGATGAATAATTAATAGTTGAATGCGCGTGTAATTTTTCTCGATTATTCATTGTTAATTGTCAATTATTAATTACCTTCGCGCCCTTAACGAGAGGAGGTGTCTATATTATGTTAATTATACCAATTAAAGACGGAGAAAATATTGATAGAGCATTAAAGCGCTATAAAAGAAAGTTCGACAAAACCGGAACTGTACGTCAGTTGCGTGCACGTCAGGCGTTCATCAAACCTTCTGTTACCAATAGAATGAAAATCCAGAAAGCGGCTTACATTCAGAACATGAGAGACAACTTAGAGAACTAAATTTTTTCTTTAAGTCAAAATATACCGTTAGTCGTCAAAGTTTACTACTTTTGAGACTAACGGTTTTTTTATGCAACAAGATAAGCAGGCTTTTCGGGATTATCTGGAGAAAGAGAAGAATTATTCTCGACATACCGTTTTGGCTTATTGGAAAGATTTAGAGGCTTTTGAGGATTTTTTGCTGCTTGAATTCGAGCAGGAAAACTTGCTTGAAGTTAATTATAGCCAGATCCGAAGCTGGATTGTTTCGTTGGTTGATGGCGGGGTTTCGAATGTTTCTGTAAATCGAAAAATCTCGTCGCTAAAGTCATTTTATAAATTTATGATGAAAGTAAAGCAGATTGAACTAAATCCGCTTTTGAAGCATAAAGCATTAAAAACTCCAAAAAAAATACAAATTCCGTTTTCTGAAAAAGAGCTTGACGCGGTTTTAAATCATTTACAGTTTCCTGAAGGATTTGAAGGTGTTCGCGATAAGCTGATTATTGATTTGTTCTATTCGACAGGAATAAGGAGAACCGAATTGATTCATTTAAAGACTTCAAACATCGATTATTCCAACAATACACTTAAGGTTTTAGGAAAAAGAAATAAAGAGCGGATTTTGCCGATACTGCCAATAATTTCTCAGCAATTTGTTCTTTATAATAAGGAAAGAGCTAAATTAGAAGTAATTGGCGATTCTGAGTTATTTTTTCTTACGAATAAAGGCGTTAAATTGAGTGATTCTCTTGTGTATCGATTAATAAATAACTACTTTAGTCAGGTCTCAGAAAAGGTAAAAAAGAGTCCGCACATACTGCGACATACCTTTGCGACACATTTGCTCAACAACGGAGCAGATTTGAATTCAGTAAAGGAATTATTAGGACATTCCAGTTTGGCATCGACACAGGTTTATACGCATAACAGTCTTGCGGAGCTTAAAAAAGTGTACGGAAACGCGCATCCGAGGAACAAAAAATAATTTCAAAGTATAACCAATTAAAACATCGATTATGAAGGTAAATGTTCACGCAGTTAACTTTAATGTTGACAGAAAGTTAGTAGATTTTGTGCAAGAAAGAATGGACAAACTCGAAAAATATTATGATAAAGTAGTAGCATCAGACGTTTATTTAAAGGTTGAAAAGACAAGTGATAAGGAGAATAAAATCGCTGAGATTAAAATGCACGTTCCCGGAGATGATTTTTTGGTAAAGAAACAGTGTAAAACTTTTGAAGAAGCAATTGAGCAGGCATCGGAATCATTAGAGCGTTTATTGGTAAAAAGGAAGGAAAAAATAAGAACTCATATTTAAACGAAATTTTTTTATAAAATGTTTTGGTTTAAAAAACAAAAACATATACATTTGCAGTCCGTTAGAAATAGCGGACTTTTTTATTGATATGCCGGTGTAGCTCAGTTGGCTAGAGCAGCTGATTTGTAATCAGCAGGTCGTGGGTTCGAGTCCCTCTATCGGCTCTGTTCTTTTAGAAGATTGAAAATAAAATGGTTAGGGGAGATACTCAAGCGGCCAACGAGGGCAGACTGTAAATCTGCTGTGTGAACTTCGCAGGTTCGAATCCTGCTCTCCCCACAAAATTTAGCAAGAGTTTGCTCTTGAAGATTGTCAAGCGTAGCTAGATAATCGAAAAAATGAAATTCCTAAACAGGATTTCTTACCCTTGCCGGTGTAGCTCAGGGGTAGAGTGCTTCCTTGGTAAGGAAGAGGTCACGGGTTCAATTCCCGTCATTGGCTCAATTAGTATTGAATTTGAACACTAATATATAACTAAGATTAAAAATTAAGTAAAATGGCAAAAGAGAATTTTAATCGTTCCAAACCGCACTTAAACATCGGTACAATTGGACACGTAGATCACGGAAAAACCACTTTGACTGCTGCTATCTCTAAAGTATTGACAGAAGCTGGTTTTTCTAAAACTGCTGCTAAATCTTTCGACCAGATTGATAACGCACCTGAAGAAAAAGAAAGAGGTATTACAATTAATACTTCACACGTAGAATATGAAACAGCTAACCGTCACTACGCTCACGTTGACTGTCCAGGTCACGCGGATTACGTAAAGAACATGGTAACTGGTGCTGCTCAAATGGACGGTGCTATCCTTGTGGTTGCTGCTACAGATGGACCAATGCCACAAACTCGTGAGCACATCCTTTTAGGGCGTCAGGTTGGTATTCCAAGAATGGTTGTATTCATGAACAAAGTGGATATGGTTGATGATGCTGAGCTTTTAGAGCTAGTTGAAATGGAAATCCGTGACCTTTTATCTTTCTACGAATATGATGGAGATAATGGACCGGTTATTCAAGGTTCTGCTCTTGGTGGATTGAATGCTGATCCAACATGGGTTCCTAAAATCCTTGAATTAATGGAAGCTGTTGATAGCTGGATCGAAGAGCCAGTTCGTGATACTGCAAAACCATTCCTTATGCCTGTTGAAGATGTATTTACAATTACTGGTCGTGGAACTGTTGCTACAGGTCGTATCGAAACTGGTATTGCTAATACAGGTGATTCAGTTGAAATCATTGGTATGGGAGCTGAAAAATTGACTTCTACAATTACAGGAGTTGAGATGTTCCGTAAAATCCTTGACAGAGGTGAAGCTGGAGATAACGTAGGTCTTCTTTTGAGAGGTATCGACAAAGCTGATATCAAAAGAGGTATGGTTATCATTAAGCCAGGTTCTGTAAAACCACACGCTAAATTCAAAGCTGAGGTTTACATCTTGAAAAAAGAAGAAGGTGGTCGTCACACACCATTCCATAACAACTACCGTCCACAGTTTTACGTTCGTACAACTGACGTAACAGGTATTATTACTTTACCTACAGGAGTTGAGATGGTTATGCCAGGTGATAACTTAACTATCGATGTTGTTCTATTGAGCCCAATCGCAATGAGCGTTGGTTTACGTTTCGCTATCCGTGAAGGTGGTAGAACTGTAGGTGCGGGTCAGGTAACTGAAATCGTAGAATAATTATCAAGATATAATTAGAAAAGCCAGTAGCGTCGAAGGATGCTACTGGCTTTTAACAAACGGGCGTAGTTCAAGGGTAGAATAGCGGTCTCCAAAACCGTTGATGGGGGTTCGAATCCCTCCGCCCGTGCAATAAAAAACAAAATTATAATGGGAGTTTTTAATTATATATCTGAATCATTTGAAGAATTAAAGTCAAATGTAACTTGGCCGGAATGGGCAGAAGTACAACGCTATACTATTATAGTTGCTGTTTTTTCTGTACTCTTTGCTTTGGCAACTTGGGGCGTTGATGAGCTTTTCGCAAAAGCATTAGCTGGATTTTTCAGCTGGTTAAAATAATAAATTCCTTTTGTGATGACAGACAGTAATGTGAAAAAATGGTACGTTGTTAGAGCGGTAAGCGGACAGGAAAATAAAGTCAAAGCTTATATCGAAACCGAAATCAACAGATTAGGAATGGGTGATTATATCTCTCAGGTTCTTGTTCCAACTGAAAAAGTTGTGCAAGTACGTGACGGAAAAAAAATCACTAAAGACAAAGTATACTTTCCTGGTTATGTAATGATTGAAGCCAATCTTACAGGTGAGATTCCTCATATTATCAAGTCAATAACAAGCGTTATCGGTTTTTTAGGTGAAGTAAAGAATGGTGATCCTGTGCCTTTAAGAATGTCTGAAGTAAACAGAATGCTAGGTAAAGTAGATGAACTTGCGGTTAAAACCGATAATCATCACGCAATTCCTTTCAATCTTGGTGAGACTATTAAAGTAATTGACGGGCCGTTCAATGGTTTCAACGGAACAGTTGAAAAAATAAACGAAGAAAAGCGTAAACTCGAAGTAATGGTGAAAATTTTCGGAAGAAAAACACCTTTAGAACTGAGTTTTATGCAAGTTGAAAAAGTATAATTTGTTACACTATTATAAACCGCAATAATCTGCTTCCACTGATTATTGTAAATTTTTAAAACAATGGCTAAAGAGATTAGTAAAGTAGTTAAACTACAAGTAAAGGGAGGTGCCGCGAATCCATCGCCACCGGTTGGACCTGCTTTAGGAGCTGCTGGTGTAAACATCATGGAATTCTGTAAGCAATTTAATGCTAGAACCCAGGATAAAGCCGGCAAAGTATGCCCAGTGCAAATCACTGTGTACAAAGACAAATCATTTGATTTCGTCGTAAAAACTCCACCTGCCGCTGTCCAGTTAATGGAAGCTGCAAAGCTAAAGTCCGGTTCCGGTGAACCTAATCGTAAAAAAGTAGCAAACGTGTCTTGGGATGTAATCAAGACTATTGCTGAGGACAAAATGGCTGATTTGAATGCATTCACAATCGAATCTGCTATGAGTATGATCGCTGGAACAGCTAGATCTATGGGTATAACTGTAACTGGAGATTCTCCTCTAAAAAAAGCTTAAGACATGGCAAAATTGACTAAAAAGCAAAAAGAGGCTGCTTCAAAAATTGAGAAAAACAAACTTTATAACCTAAAAGATGCTTCGGCATTGGTAAAAGTTATTGCTTCTGCAAAATTTGACGAGTCTGTTGATATCGCTGTGAAATTGGGTGTAGATCCAAGAAAAGCGAATCAAATGGTAAGAGGTGTTGTAACATTGCCTCACGGAACTGGTAAAGATGTAAGAGTTTTAGCTCTTGTAACTCCGGATAAAGAAGCGGAAGCTAAAGCTGCTGGTGCTGACCACGTAGGTTTGGATGACTATCTTCAAAAAATCAAAGACGGTTGGACAGATATTGATGTAATCATCACTATGCCGAGCGTTATGGGTAAATTGGGACCATTAGGGCGTATCCTTGGGCCAAGAGGTTTAATGCCAAACCCTAAAACCGGAACTGTTACCATGGACGTAGCGAAAGCTGTAGCTGAAGTAAAAGCTGGTAAAATCGACTTTAAAGTTGATAAAACAGGTATTGTTCACGCCGGTATCGGAAGAGTTTCTTTCGGAGCGGATCAAATCGTTGACAACGCTCACGAAATTATTCAAACATTAATCAAACTTAAACCAACTGCGGCTAAAGGTACTTACATCAAAAGCATTCACTTGTCTAGCACAATGAGTCCTGCGATAGCATTAGACCCGAAAGCAGTATAATTGAAAGTTAAAAATTTTTAGTATGACTAGAGAAGAAAAATCAATCGCGATTGAAGATTTAACTGCACAGTTAGCTGGTTCTAATGTTATTTATGTAGCAGATATTTCCGGTCTAAATGCAGAAACTACTTCAAACCTGAGAAGAGCTTGCTTTAAAGCAGGTATCAAATTAGAAGTTGTTAAAAATACTTTGCTTGAAAAAGCAATGGAAGCTTCCGAAAACAATTACGGTGAATTACCGTCAGTTTTAAAAGGAAACACTTCTATCTTCATTTCAGACGTTGCAAATGCTCCTGGAAAAATCATCAAAGAATTCCGTAAAAAATCAGATAAACCACTTTTTAAAGGTGCTTACATCAATTCGGAAATCTATATCGGTGATAACCTTTTGGATTCATTGGCATCATTGAAATCGAAAGAAGAGGTTATTGGAGAAATCATCGGATTACTTCAGTCTCCTGCACAAAGAGTTATTTCAGCTCTTAAAAACCAATTCAAAGACGAAGAGGTAGCTTAATCCGAAAAGATTGAGTTTTAGAAAACGCGCACAATAATAAATTATATTTTACAAATCATTTTAAACGATAGAAAAAATGGCAGATTTGAAACAATTCGCAGAACAATTAGTTAACCTTACAGTAAAAGAAGTTAACGATCTAGCAACAATATTAAAAGACGAGTACGGTATCGAGCCAGCTGCTGCTGCAGTTGTAGTTTCAGGTGGTGGAGACGGTGGAGCTGCTGCTGAAGAGCAAACAGAATTCACAGTTGTACTTAAAGAAGCTGGTGCTTCTAAATTAGCTGTAGTTAAAGCTGTAAAAGAACTTACAGGTTTAGGTCTTAAAGAAGCAAAAGACTTAGTTGACGGTGCTCCTGCAAACGTTAAAGAAGGTGTTTCTAAAGATGAAGCTGAAGGATTGAAAAAATCTTTAGAAGAAGCTGGAGCTGTAGTAGAACTTAAATAGTTTACTAAGTTTTAGGAATTAGGTTTAGGTCTTGGAGATGCTCCAATGACCTAAACCATTTTTCGTATAATAAAATTATATCCGGTTTTATTAGTCATTGAGTTGAATACGAAAAGCTTTTAATCCGTACGAAGAAAGAAATAAACTCCAGCTTGGTTTATTTTTAAAGATGTACCGATTATAAAAGAAAGTAAGGATTACATAGTGTTTACACACAAAAAATCACTTTTTTTTAATCAAAATTTTGTCCATTGATGATAACAAATCAGACTGAAAGATTGAATTTTGCCTCTACCAAAAACATTCCTGACTATCCGGATTTTCTCGATATTCAGGTTAAATCGTTTAAGGATTTCTTCCAATTAGAAACCAAATCCGATGAGAGAGGCAACGAAGGTTTATACAACACCTTCATGGAAAACTTTCCAATCACTGACACCAGAAACCAATTCGTTTTAGAGTTCCTTGATTATTTTGTTGACCCACCACGTTATACCATTCAAGAATGTATTGAGAGAGGATTAACATACAGTGTGCCTTTAAAAGCAAGGTTGAAACTGTACTGTACCGATCCTGAGCACGAAGATTTTGAAACTATCGTTCAAGATGTTTACCTCGGGACGATTCCTTACATGACGCCAAGCGGTACGTTTGTTATCAACGGTGCCGAGCGTGTAGTTGTATCACAGCTTCACCGTTCTCCAGGGGTTTTCTTCGGACAATCTTTCCATGCAAATGGAACCAAATTATACTCAGCCCGTGTAATTCCGTTCAAGGGATCATGGATTGAATTTGCAACCGATATCAATAGCGTAATGTACGCATATATCGACCGTAAGAAAAAATTACCTGTAACCACTTTATTCCGTGCAATCGGTTTCGAAAGAGATAAGGATATCCTTGAAATCTTCGACCTTGCTGAAGAAATCAAAGTATCCAAAACAGGTCTTAAAAAATATATCGGGCGTAAACTTGCCGCACGTGTTCTAAACACTTGGCATGAGGATTTCGTTGACGAAGATACAGGAGAAGTTGTATCTATCGAGCGTAACGAAATCATCCTTGATCGTGACACGATTATCGATAAAGATAACGTGGAAGAGATCATCGACGCCAATGTAAAATCGATTCTGTTGCACAAGGAAGATGCGAATCAGGCTGATTATGCCATCATCCACAACACGCTTCAAAAAGATCCAACAAACTCTGAAAAAGAAGCAGTTGAGCACATTTACAGACAATTGCGTAATGCAGAACCGCCTGATGAAGAAACTGCTCGTGGTATTATCGATAAATTGTTCTTCTCTGACCAACGTTACAACTTAGGTGAAGTAGGTCGTTACAGAATGAACAAAAAACTGAATCTGGATATCCCGATGGAAAAGCAGGTCTTGACCAAGGAAGATATTATCACGATTGTAAAATACTTAATCGAATTGATTAACTCTAAAGCAGAGATTGACGATATCGATCACTTGTCAAACCGTCGTGTTCGTACAGTTGGTGAACAACTTTCTGCACAATTCGGTGTTGGTTTGGCTCGTATGGCAAGAACGATTAGAGAGCGAATGAACGTTCGTGATAACGAAGTATTTACGCCGATCGATTTGATCAACGCAAAAACGTTATCATCTGTAATCAACTCTTTTTTCGGAACGAACCAGTTGTCTCAGTTTATGGATCAAACGAATCCATTGGCCGAGATTACGCACAAAAGAAGATTGTCTGCCCTTGGACCAGGTGGTCTTTCGAGAGAGAGAGCAGGTTTCGAGGTTCGAGATGTTCACTATACGCACTACGGACGTTTATGTCCGATTGAAACACCTGAGGGACCAAACATTGGACTTATTTCTTCACTTGGTGTTTATGCGAAAGTAAACGGAATGGGTTTCATCGAAACACCTTACCGTAAAGTTACTGACGGAAAAATTGACATTAATTCTGAGCCAATTTATTTAAGCGCAGAAGAAGAAGAAGGGAAACTTATTTCTCAGGCGAACATTAAAATTGATGCTGATGGAACCATTCTAGCCGATAAAGTTATTGCCCGTGAAGAAGGCGATTTCCCGGTTGTTGATCCGCACAGAATTGATTATGCTGACGTTGCGCCAAACCAGATCGCTTCGATTTCGGCTTCATTGATTCCGTTTTTGGAACATGATGATGCGAACCGTGCGTTGATGGGATCGAACATGATGCGTCAGGCCGTACCATTATTGCGTCCTGAGGCTCCAATCGTCGGAACAGGTCTTGAAAGACAGGTTGCTTCTGATTCACGTGTATTGATCAATGCAGAAGGTCATGGAACTGTAGAATACGTTGATGCAAACATCATCACTATTAAATACGACAGAACCGAAGAAGAAAGAATGGTGAGTTTTGATGCTGATGAGAAAACATACAATCTTATCAAATTCAGAAAAACCAATCAAAGTACTTCGATTAACCTGAAGCCAATCGTAAGAAAAGGCGACAGGGTTATTCCTGGACAGGTTCTTTCTGAAGGATATGCAACCCAAAACGGAGAGCTTGCTCTTGGTCGTAACCTTAAAGTAGCGTTCATGCCATGGAAAGGGTACAACTTCGAGGATGCGATCGTAATTTCTGAGAAAGTAGTTCGTGACGATATCTTTACATCAATTCACATCGATGATTATTCATTGGATGTTCGTGATACCAAATTGGGTAACGAAGAATTGACAAACGATATCCCGAACGTTTCTGAGGAAGCTACAAAAGATCTGGATGAAAACGGTATGATCCGTATCGGAGCCGAGGTAAAACCTGGCGATATCCTTATCGGAAAAATCACACCAAAAGGGGAATCAGATCCAACTCCTGAAGAGAAACTGCTTCGTGCAATCTTCGGTGATAAGGCTGGTGATGTAAAAGATGCTTCATTAAAAGCTTCTCCATCGCTTCACGGTGTTGTGTTAGATAAAAAATTGTTCGCAAGAGCAGTAAAAGATAAAAGAAAACGTACCAAAGATAAAGATGATTTGGGATCTCTTGAAATGGAGTTCGAAACTAAATTTGTTGAATTGAAAGACAAATTGGTTGACAAATTATTCCTAATCGTAAACGGAAAAACTTCTCAGGGAGTTATGAATGATCTAGGTGAAGAAGTACTGCCAAAAGGTAAGAAATACACCCAGAAAATGCTTAACGCCGTTGAAGATTTTGCACACTTGAGCAAAGGTCAGTGGGTATCGGATGATGAAACCAATAAAATGGTGAATGATTTGATTCACAACTATAAAATCAAGTTGAACGATTTGCAAGGGGCGCTGCGTAGAGAGAAATTCACGATTACTGTTGGAGATGAATTGCCAGCTGGAATCCTGAAACTTGCTAAAGTTTACATCGCTAAGAAACGTAAATTGAAAGTGGGTGATAAAATGGCGGGACGTCACGGTAACAAAGGTATCGTTGCCCGTATAGTTCGTCACGAAGACATGCCTTTCCTTGAAGATGGAACGCCAGTTGATATTGTATTGAATCCACTTGGTGTACCTTCTCGTATGAACATCGGACAGATTTACGAAACGGTGTTGGGTTGGGCAGGTATGAACCTTGGGAAAAAATTCGCAACGCCAATTTTTGACGGAGCGACTCTTGACCAAATCAATGACCTTACTGATGAAGCAGGAATTCCAAGATTCGGACATACGTATCTGTATGACGGAGGAACCGGAGAGCGTTTCCACCAACCAGCAACTGTCGGAGTTATCTATATGTTGAAACTTGGACACATGGTTGACGATAAGATGCACGCACGTTCAATCGGACCGTACTCACTTATTACGCAGCAGCCTCTTGGAGGTAAAGCGCAATTCGGAGGTCAGCGTTTCGGAGAGATGGAGGTTTGGGCATTGGAAGCTTACGGCGCATCGAGCACATTAAGAGAAATCCTTACTGTAAAATCGGATGACGTAATCGGAAGGGCTAAAACATACGAAGCGATAGTTAAAGGCGAAACAATGCCAGAACCAGGATTGCCGGAATCATTCAATGTATTGATGCACGAGCTTAAAGGTCTTGGACTTGATATTCGTTTAGAAGAATAATAATTGTCAAACGTCGAACGATGAACGTCAAAGGACATCGTTCGATATTAGACATTCGACAAGTTCATAAATAATTAGTTTTCAGGATTTATACCCGTAAATCGTTCCGATTTTTTATAAGACAACTGTTTTATAATTAGCACTTCAGGAAAGGCCTGAAGTTTAGAGAAGTAATCCGAGGTAGTGTTTATCATCAAAATGGCGGTAAACGAATTCAATTTTTTAATTGCAAATAAATCAATAGTAGAAACTATGATGAATAACAGAAATAACAATAATAAAGATAAAAATCCGGTAAAAAGATTTGATAAAATCTCAATCGGGTTGGCATCACCGGAATCTATCTTAGCCGAATCAAGAGGTGAAGTTTTAAAACCGGAAACAATCAACTACAGAACACACAAGCCAGAACGTGACGGACTTTTCTGCGAAAGAATCTTCGGTCCTGTTAAGGATTTCGAATGTGCCTGTGGTAAATATAAAAGAATCCGCTACAAAGGAATCGTTTGTGACCGTTGTGGTGTGGAAGTAACCGAAAAGAAAGTACGTCGTGACAGAGTAGGACACATCAACCTTGTTGTGCCAATCGCCCACATCTGGTATTTCCGTTCGCTTCCAAACAAAATTGGTTATATCCTTGGTCTTCCGTCTAAAAAATTAGATATGATCATTTACTACGAAAGATATGTAGTAATTCAACCGGGTATTGCTCAAAATTCTGAAGGAGAATCTATCCAAAGACTTGACTTTTTAACAGAAGAAGAGTATTTGAATATTTTAGACACACTTCCACAGGATAACCAGTATTTAGATGATTTCGATCCGAATAAATTCGTTGCCAAAATGGGTGCTGAATGTATCATGGATCTTTTGGCTCGTATTGACCTTGACGGATTATCATACGATTTGCGTCACTCGGCTAACAACGAAACTTCAAAACAACGTAAAACCGAAGCTTTAAAAAGACTTCAGGTTGTAGAATCGTTCCGTGAGTCTAATCTTAACAGAGAAAATCGTCCGGAATGGATGATCATGAAAGTGGTTCCTGTTATTCCACCGGAATTACGTCCGTTGGTGCCACTTGATGGTGGCCGTTTCGCAACTTCCGATCTGAACGATTTGTACCGAAGAGTAATCATCCGTAACAACCGTTTGAAACGTTTGATGGAAATCAAAGCTCCGGAAGTTATCCTTCGTAACGAAAAGCGTATGCTACAGGAATCTGTAGATTCGTTGTTCGATAATACAAGAAAAGCTTCTGCTGTTAAAACAGAATCCAATCGTCCGCTGAAATCACTTTCGGATTCCCTAAAAGGAAAACAAGGTCGTTTCCGTCAGAACTTACTTGGAAAACGTGTTGATTATTCTGCGCGTTCGGTAATCGTCGTTGGACCTGAATTAAAATTATTCGAATGCGGTTTGCCAAAAGATATGGCAGCTGAACTTTACAAACCTTTCGTTATCCGTAAATTGATCGAAAGAGGAATTGTAAAAACAGTAAAATCTGCAAAGAAAATCATAGACAAAAAAGAGCCGGTAGTATGGGATATCCTTGAAAATGTAATTAAAGGTCACCCGGTATTACTGAATCGTGCCCCTACTTTGCACCGTCTTGGAATTCAGGCGTTCCAGCCAAAACTTATCGAAGGAAAAGCAATTCAATTGCACCCATTGGTTTGTACGGCGTTTAACGCGGATTTTGATGGTGACCAGATGGCTGTTCACTTGCCGTTAGGACCTGAGGCTATTTTGGAAGCACAACTTTTGATGCTTGCTTCGCACAATATCCTTAATCCTGCGAATGGTGCGCCAATCACGGTTCCTTCTCAGGACATGGTACTTGGTCTGTATTATATGACCAAAGAGCGTTTGTCAACTCCTGAAATGAAAATTTTAGGTGAAGGCCTTACTTTCTATTCTGCCGAAGAAGTAAATATTGCTTTAAACGAAAACAGATTAGAATTGAACGCACGTGTAAGAATCCGTGCTAAAGATTTCAATGAAGAAGGAGAATTGGTTTACAAAATTATCCAGACAACTGCTGGGCGCGTACTTTTTAATGAAGTAGTTCCAGAAGCTGCCGGATATATCAATGATGTATTGACCAAGAAAAATCTTCGTGATATTATCGGTCACATCTTAAGTGTAACAAACGTTCCAACAACTGCGGCGTTCCTTGATAACATGAAAGACATGGGTTACAAATTTGCCTTCAAAGGCGGATTGTCATTCAGCTTAGGTGATATTAGGATTCCGGAGCAAAAAGGTAAATTGATTGCAGATGCCAACGAACAAGTTGACGGTATTTCTGCTAACTATAACATGGGTCTTATTACCAATAATGAGCGTTACAACCAGGTTATTGATATTTGGACTTCTGCGAATGCACAGCTTACCGAATTGGCAATGAAAAACATCCGTGAAGACCAACAAGGTTTCAACTCGGTATATATGATGCTTGATTCTGGTGCGCGTGGATCTAAAGAGCAAATCCGTCAGTTAACCGGTATGCGTGGTTTGATGGCTAAACCTAAAAAATCAACTGCTGGTGGTGGAGAGATTATCGAAAACCCGATTCTTTCGAACTTTAAGGAAGGTCTTTCGATCTTAGAATATTTCATCTCTACGCACGGTGCTCGTAAAGGTCTTGCGGATACGGCTCTTAAAACGGCGGATGCCGGTTACCTTACAAGAAGATTACATGACGTTTCTCAAGACGTTATCGTAAACATCGAAGATTGTGGTACATTAAGAGGTGTTGAAGTTTCTGCATTGAAGAAAAACGAGGAAATCGTTGAAACTCTTGGAGAAAGAATCTTAGGACGTGTAGCGTTACAGGATGTTATCAATCCGCTAACAAGCGAAGTGGTAATTGAAGCCGGAAAACAAATCACCGAAGCGGTAATGAGAGTTATCGAAGCATCACCAATCGAGAGAGTAGAAGTGCGTTCTCCACTGACATGTGAAGCTACAAAAGGTATTTGTGCTAAATGTTACGGAAGAAACCTTGCAACAGGAAAAATGACCCAAAGAGGTGAAGCAGTTGGTGTAATTGCAGCACAGTCTATTGGTGAGCCTGGAACACAGTTGACACTTCGTACATTCCACGTGGGTGGAGTTGCGGGTGGAATTTCTGAAGAATCAAGCATCGTTGTACGTTTCAACGGTCGTCTTGAAATCGAAGATCTTAAAACTGTAAAAGGTGAAGACAGCGAAGGAAATACTGTAGATATCGTAGTGTCACGTTCAACAGAATTGAAATTAATTGACGAGAAAACAGGAATCCTTTTAAGTACAAACAACATTCCTTACGGATCAAGCATTTTTGTTAAAGACGGTCAGTCGGTACAAAAAGGTGAAGTAATCTGTAAATGGGATCCATATAACGGGGTTATTATTTCTGAATTTACCGGAAAGATCGCTTACGAAGATTTAGAGCAAGGACAATCGTTCATGGTCGAAATTGATGAGCAAACCGGATTCCAGGAAAAAGTAATCGCTGAGGGAAGAAACAAAAAATTAATTCCGACTTTATTGATTTACGGTAAAGACAATGAATTGATCCGTTCATATAACTTACCGGTTGGTGCCCACCTTATGGTAGAAGATGGCGAGAAAATTAAAGCAGGAAAAATCCTTGTTAAGATTCCGCGTCGTTCTTCTAAAGCAGGTGATATCACCGGAGGTCTTCCAAGAATTACCGAGTTGTTAGAAGCTCGTAATCCTTCAAACCCGGCGGTAGTTTCTGAAATTGACGGTGTTGTTTCTTTCGGAAAAATCAAACGTGGTAACCGCGAGATCGTAATCGAATCTAAATTTGGCGAAATCAAGAAATACTTGGTTAAATTGTCTAGCCAGATCCTGGTTCAGGAAAATGACTTCGTAAGAGCGGGAGTTCCATTGTCAGATGGTGCTATTACACCAGATGATATCTTGAGAATCCAAGGGCCGGCTGCTGTTCAACAGTATTTGGTAAATGAGATTCAGGAAGTGTATCGTTTGCAAGGTGTAAAAATCAACGACAAACACTTTGAAGTTGTTATCCGTCAGATGATGCGTAAAGTTAGAGTTGAAGATCCGGGAGACACTTTATTCCTTGAAGACCAATTGATCCATACAAAAGATTTCATCGTTGAAAACGATAAATTGTACGGAATGAAAGTGGTTGAAGATGCTGGTGATTCTGAAAACCTTAAACCGGGTCAAATCATTTCTCCACGTGAATTGCGTGATGAGAACTCTTTGTTGAAACGTACTGATAAAAACCTTGTTGTGGCACGTGATGTTATCACTTCTACTGCAACCCCGATTTTACAAGGTATTACAAGAGCATCGCTTCAAACGAAATCATTTATTTCTGCGGCATCGTTCCAGGAAACTACAAAAGTATTAAACGAAGCTGCTGTTGCAGGAAAAGTAGATACTTTAGAAGGTCTGAAAGAGAATGTTATCGTAGGACACAGAATCCCTGCCGGAACCGGTATGAGAGAATACGATAATACTATCGTAGGTTCTAAAGAGGATTTCAATGAAATGATGGCTACTAAAGAAGAATATAACTATTAAGATATGAGTGATCAAAATCAACAAGGACAGATCAATATTGAACTGGACGAGAAAACGGCAGAAGGAATCTATTCCAATCTTGCCATTATTAATCATTCGGCTTCCGAATTTGTTTTGGACTTTGTATGTATCATGCCTGGTACGCCAAAAGCTAAAGTAAAATCTCGAATAGTTTTGACTCCGCAGCACGCTAAAAGATTAGTGAAAGCACTGGCAGAAAACGTTCACCGCTTTGAAGTCGCAAATGGCGAAATTAAAGATACTGAACAACCGCCAATTCCATTAAATTTTGGACCTACGGGACAAGCATAATTCTTAAAACCTCTCAGGAAACTGGGAGGTTTTTTTATTCCATAAACCGTAATAAAAGAATTTATTAACACGAAAACGTTATAGTTAAGGGTAGTAATATTTTAATGTTAAGAAAATGATAATTAGATGTATTTTTATCGGGTTAAAAATTAAAAATCTAAAATATCATACAAATGAAGAAATTTTTACTAATCCTTTCACTATTCATTTTTAGTAATAGTTATTCACAGGTATATACTACCGGAGCGGCGAATTGGCCCCAGGTGTGGGATTCGAATTCTGGGTATTTTGATGTTTCTGATGGCGTCGGATTGTATTCGTTTGGTGACAATGTTGCACAGGGCCAATTGAATGGAAGATTCATTACATCGGATGGAACTGTTAATGGTAATACGACTACTTTAAATCCCGGTCAAAAGCTTATCATCAAAATGACAGGACAAAACGGAGACGGCAGAAGCGGAATTCAAACCAACGGAATGATTGGTTTTTCGCTTCGCACAACAAATGATTTATATGATGGTGGTGGCGATATGAATTCCAGATATTCTGGTAATTCAGTATTAAGGGTAGAGTTTCTTGGTGGAGAATCTTCTGCAAAATTTTGGACAGGTAGCGGAATTTCAACTTCAGGAATGCCAAATTTTACGACATTTAAAGCAGGTGTCATCTATGAAGTAGAAGTGATTTCAGATAAAGAGTTTAATTTAATCGTAGGCGGAACACGGCACAACATTCATTTATTTAATAATGGCGGTGGAACTATCAGGCAAATTCAGGTTAGAAACAGCGGAGCAAATATGGATGCGGTTTTTACCAATCTAGAAGTCGCAAATATTCCAATACATCTTTACTCAACCGATGCTAAAGTTATCACGGGAATAATTGCTAATAACGGAGCAACAGCAAACACAGTTACAAAAGAGGGTAGTGGTACTGTAACGCTAACGGGCGTAAATACCTATACCGGATTAACCACAATTAGTGCTGGAACACTCCAGCTAAATAAAATTGGCGGCGCAACAATTCCGGCTACAAATACTATTACAATTGCTTCAGGCGCGACGTTAAGAGTTTCTTCAAACCAAACATTAAACAACCTAATCATCCAAAGCGGTGCATCACTTATAATTGACAATGGTGTTTCATTAACCATAAACGGAACATTTGATTATGATGGGACAATTTCCAACAACGGAACGATAGCTTATGGAACAAATGCAACATTATCCTATAATAAATCGGCTACAACCGGAAGCGAGTGGCCTGCGGTAAATTATCCTGCAAATGTTATTATTAAAAATTCGGTTACCACTGACGGAAGCAAAATCCTGTCGGGCAATCTTACAATAAATAATGGAAGTATTTTAACAGCAAATAATCTCATCAGTAGATCAGCCTTAGGTGGAATATTTTTAAATCAGGGAACTATTATAGTTGGATATGATTCAAGTTTTCCATCAAATTTTTCTAATTTCGATTTTACATCCGGCTCAGCCAAATTCCTTGGAGGATCAATTCCAATTGCAATTCCATCTTTAAACGGAGCAACGTATAATTATCTTGAAATTAATGGACCAAGTCATCATGTTACAACTGATGTAAATGTAAATACGCTTCGGAATTTATATCCGCTTTATGTAGATTCAGGAAGCAATCTTTTTGTGAAAAACAGTGTCGAAAATTACGATACCGGAAAAGTAGTTCTTGCGAATAACGCGAATTTACTACAAGATTCAGATGGAACCATTAACGCAAATGTCGGAAATATCACTGTTAACCGAAATGTTTCACTGCGACGTCTCGATTATGTTTTTTGGGGTTCGCCAGTTGCGGGACAGGAATTACAGGCATTTTCAGAAAATACATTGCCGGAACGTTTTTATACTTTAAATGAAACGTCCAACTCTTTTGCAGCTGTTGCTAACGTGGAAGATAATTTTGAGCCGGCAAAAGGATACATGATCCGCGCTCCAAATACTTTTACAACTTCACTGCAAAACTTTCCGGGTTCGTTTACCGGGATTCCGAACAATGGAAATGTCGATATCACGATTACGCATTCGGGGCTTGGATTTAATTTGTTGAGTAATCCGTATCCATCACCAATTGATGCTGATTTATTTTTGGATGCTAATCCCGGAACATTGTATTTCTGGACACACCAAAATCAGGATCCGGATTCAAGCAACTACGTTACCTATAATGATCTTGGAGTTGCAAATCCTGAAAGTGGCGATTTTTCTCCAAACGGAACCATTCAAAACGGTCAAGGATTTATTTTGCATACTGCTTCAAGCGGAACGGCTGTATTTAGAAATTCGATGCGCGTTGGAAATAATGATAATCAGTTCTTCAGAAATACTCCGGTTGAAAAACATCGTTTTTGGCTGAGTGTATCAAAAGAAGGAAAGAAGCTCAATCAAGCCTTGATCGGATATATGGAAGGAGCAACACAAGGAATAGATCCGGCAGTTGACGGATTGCAGAACTACGGCGGAAGTTCGATTTCCAGCAGTATTAATGCAGTGCCATACGTTATACAAGGACGCGCTTTGCCATTTGATAATTCAGATGAAGTACCTTTAATTTTTAAAGCTGTAATACAGGGTAATTACACTATTTCATTGGATCAGTTTGATGGTTTATTTATGAACCAGGAGATTTATTTAAAAGACAGCCTTACGGGAATCGTTCATGATATCAAAAATGGGGATTATACTTTTGCATCGGAAGCAGGAAATTTTGCCGAAAGATTCTCTATTATATTTCAGACAACATTAGGGTTAGAAATCCCGGTTCTTGACGCCGATACAATTATAGTATTTAAACAGAACGGTACATTGAATATTAATTCAGGAAAAATGATTATGAAAGAAATTCGGTTATTTGACATTAGAGGAAGATTGCTTTTTTCTAAAGATGGAATTTTCTCTAACACTGTATCGTTAAATGATCTTAATACAGATTCACAAGTATTGGTTTTACAAGTGAAATCGAATGATGGTAAAACCTTTATTAAGAAAATGATCTATTAAGTTATTGGTCTGAATTTAAATTTAAAAATCCCTTTATGAAAATGAAGGGATTTTTTTATAAAAATTATACATGTTGACTACTTAGTTAATTATATTAAAACTTATAGTATTTATTTTTCATAAATAGTAGTATTGTATTTTGAACTTTAACATTTGGTTGTTTAAATCCGACAGATAATTGCACTAAAATCAAAAAATATAACAATAATCAATGTAAAATTGTTTATTTTTTTAAATATCGCCGTATTTGTTAATAATTATATAAAATTTTGATGTTTTTTATAGTTGTGTATATTGTGATAAACTAACAATATTGGTGTATTTTACCGATATATTAATGTCTTTCATCTCATTTTATCATAATTTTTGAAAATCATTTACGATTTTACGAAACCATTAACTTTTTTTTATAACTTTCCCCTCTTATTAATTTAATATAACTATGTTGAAAAATTACGATTCTTTCTGTGTTGATAGGGATATCACACACAAAAATGGTGACGTTGGAATGGGGCCTGATCGGTCAACTTTTTCCAGTGTCAAGCGTAAGTGGATATTGAGTTTGGTTTTACTACTCAGTATTTTTGGTTTGCAGGATATGTATTCCCAAGCCAATTTATACACTTATGCTGCAAGTACGGGGAATACGTTGGAGACCATTACCAGTCCTACTGTTGTTACTACGCTCAGTTCCGGAACAGCGGATGATGGGTCATTTGCGGTTTCTCCTGCGGGTTTTACCTTTAAGTTTAATGGTGTTGACTACACTCAATTTGGAGTGTCAACTAACGGATGGCTACAGTTCGGAAATGGTACCGTGCAAACCGCGCGGCCTTCAGCGATTAACACTTTTGGTGCAGTCAATGTTGTTGCTGTATTTGAAAGGGACGGAAATTTAAACCTTGCAAATGGTGGTAACCTTACGCATGGTCCGTCAGCAGGAGGAAAATATGTTTTCCAGCTGGTCAAATATTCAGGTGGAGGTTCGGGAAGTGCCAGCGCAACTATTTATGCCGACATACAGATTGTATTGTGGGGATCGACAAGTGCGACACCGGGAAGAATTGAGATTATCTATGGAACGAGTGCCGGTACTCCTTCTACTTCAGGTGTGATTGGAATTGCCGATGCGGCAGCTACTTTTGTAAATGGCGTGAACGGTAGTACTTCTTTGACGACAACTGCGTCAGCGTGGCCGGTATCAGGTACGAAATATAGTTTTAGCGCTCCACCGGTATGTACAACTCCTGTTGACCGTCCGACGGGGCTAAATAGAGTATCTTCAACTATAGGTTCTATTTCGTATTCGTTTTCCGCACCTTCAGTTGCGCCATTTGCGTATCTGGTAGTTCGATATCCAACTGGTAGCGCAATAACTAGCCCGGTAAACGGAACGAGTTATACTGCTGGAACTGCATTAGGGTTAGGGACTATTGTTGCAACGAATTCAGCTTTAAGTGGCACTACAAATGGTTTATCACCAGGAACGAATTATGTTTTTTATGTTTACAGCTATAATGGTGGTACGTGTTCGGGAGGACCACTTTACAATATGGATGCGTTAACGGCTACACTTACTACGGCGACTGCGACACTGAGTGGTGTAAAAACTGTAGGTCCTACTGGGGACTACGCAAGTTTAACTGCGGCTTTTAATGCGATCAATACTTCTGGTCTTATAAATAACATCGATCTTCAGTTACAGGCGGCATACGTTTCAACTGTTGAAACATTTCCTATAGTGTCGCCAAGCGCATCAGCGGGATCTGGATATGTTATTAAAGTATATCCGGAGGCGGGTGCGGTTAATTTAAGTATTACAAGTGCCAATACTTCGGGTACTTTGCATTTTAATGGAGGTGCAAAGATTATTATTGACGGTAGGGCTAATCAAACAGGACCAAAGCAACTTACTATTTCAAATACTAATCTAGGTGCTAGTTATGCTATTTTATTTAGCGGTGATGCAGTAAATAATACGGTTCAGTACTGTAATATTCGCAGTGTAAATAACAGTCTTACCAGTGGTACAATTGTTTTTGGGACTGGAGTGAGTACTGGTAACGACGGAAATACATTATCTTTTAATGATATCTTTGACGGAACTTCAACTCCGAACAATGCTATCTATTCAGCGGGATCAACTACAAATGCTACACTGTATAACGATAACAATATTGTATCAAACAATAATGTTTATAATTTCTTTAGTGCAGGAAGCGCATCAAATGGTTTATTAGTAGCTGCTGGAAATGCAGGCTGGACGATTTCGGATAACAGTTTCTATCAAACGGCAACGCGTACCTACACTTCTGGAAATACCCATACGGCGATTAATGTCTCCAATGCCAGTAACGGTAACGGATTTGTGATTTCAGGAAATTATATCGGAGGTTCACAGGCTTTGGCTGGAGGAACAGCCTATACAATGGCCGGCACCGTTGCTACGCAATTCAGAGCTATTACTCTTAATGCGGGAACCACTTCTGTTTCCAATGTTCAAGGAAATGTGGTTAGGAATATTGTAATGAATACTTCAAGTGCACCAACTTCTTATCCAGGATTCTTTTCAGGGATAAATGTTACCGGCGGCCTTGTTGATGTAGGAAATACTTCTGGGAACGTTATTGGAGCGAATACAGGAACAGGATCTATTGTTGTTACTTCTTCTACAACAGGAGGTTATTTTTCTGGAATATATCTGAATTCTGCTTCTACTACCAATATCCAGAATAATACCGTTTCATCTATAAGTACAGGTGCAGGTGCTGCGATTGGATACCAGTTTAGCGGGATAACAGCTACAGGTACTGCGGCTGTTAGAAATATTTCGGGAAATACTATTGGTTCAGATACAGCAAATGCAATTACTCTAGGTCTTGCAGGTGTAACACCTTTATGTGTATTTAACGGAATAGGAGATTCGGGAACAGTAACTACATTAACAATGAATAACAATATTGTTAAGAACACTACTATCCTTTCGGCTATCGGGAATATTTATGCGATGCGTTCTGCCGGTGGGCAGTATACCGTATCGGGTAACCAGATCTTTAACAATAAGATTTTATCATCTACTTCTTCGACTACCGCATCACTCATTTATGGATACTACAACTTTGCTGGTCCAACAAATGAGGTTATCTCTAATAACAATATTTATAATCTAAGTATTGATGTAAATAATACATCAACTTCGAATGCTATATCAGGGATTCATACAAATACGATAACTGGAACAAGAAATACAAATGGAAACACTGTGCGTGACCTTACGTTTACGAACTCGGGAACGGGAAGTGTTGCCTTGAACGGAATCTATTCAGTTACGTCATCACCGAATATATTTAAAAATAAGATTTATAACTTATCTGCTATAAATGGAGCGGCTTCAACTGTATACGGAATTAACTCGGCTACGGGAACAACTGTTACTATTTATAATAACATTATTGGTGCATTGACGGCTCCGGTTTCAAGTTTAGGTGTTGCACCTTCAGTAGCCGGTATCTATGTTACGAGCGGGGGAACTGTAAATGCCTACTTTAATACAGTAAGGCTTTCAGGCAGTGGTGGAGCCAATTTTGGATCGGCAGCAATGTTTGTTAATACAGCTGCAACGAGTGTTAATTTGCGAAATAATATTTTTGTAAATGCTGCTACTGCGAGCGGAACAGGAAAAACGGTTGCTTATCAGCGTTCTTCTACTACTCTGAGTAGCTATGCTGCTACTTCAAATAACAATTTATTTTATGCGGGTACGCCAAGTGCTGCCAATGTAATTTATTTTGATGGTACCAGTTCAGACCAAACTCTTAGTGATTTTAAAACAAGAATGGTTTCACGTGACCAGAATTCTTATACTGAGAATCTGTCGTTCTTGAGTATTGTTGGTTCAGATAGTAATTTCCTACATTTAGATCCTTTAGTGTCTACACAAGTAGAGAGCGGGGGAGTTGCAATTCCAGGCATTACAGATGACTTTGATGGGAATGTAAGAAATGTTTCAACACCAGATGTTGGAGCAGATGAATTTGCGGGATCATCACCAGCACCTTCAGTTTCAGCTTTAACGAGTACTCCAAATGGGAATCAGTGTTCTGCAACTGCACGTGTTATCAGTGCAACTGCTACAACACCGGCAGGTACTATCACAGGAGTACAATTGGCATATTCCTATAACGGAGTTAGCCAGACCCCAATCGCTATGACTAATACGTCAGGAAATATTTGGGAGGGAACAATTCCTGCAGCAACGCCTACAAACGCAACTGTTGTTTGGTCGGTTACTGCAACGAGTTCTTTAGCAATTACTGCAACTGCTTCGGGTACATCATATCATGATGATCCCTATTTCGGTAAAACTGCTTCTGCGACTGCTTCTTTAACAACAGTATGTAATGGGTCATCATCGGTACTAACTGCTATAGCTACAAACGGATTGCCGGTTGTAGTTGGTTCAGGAGCGACAACTTCTGCAACATATCCGAACCCGTTTTATACAAACTGGGGGCATTCTAAAAATCAATATTTGGTTTTAGCATCAGAATTAACTGCGCAAGGGATGATAGCAGGCAATATTAATTCATTAGGAATAAATATTACTTCTGGAACAACAGCCTTAACTAACTTTTCTGTACAAATGGCGAACTCTAATGCTACCACAATGGCAACTTTTGTTTCTCCTGCGTTCACAGCCGTTTACAATAATGCATTGTTAACACCTGTTGTTGGCTTGAATACACTAACATTTTCTACTCCATTTGTTTGGGATGGTACTTCAAATATAGTGATCCAAACATGTTTCGGAAATGGAAATACAACTACTGTTAGCAGTACAGTTGAAGCAGATAACACTTCGTATGTGTCTGTTGCGCATTGGAACGTGACAAGTACTACGAATGCTGCGTCTACTTGTAGCCAGGCTACAGCTAATGCTACATACTCTGTACGACCAAAGTTTACTTTTGGGTCTCCACAAAGCCTTGCAGGAACATCAGTTACATGGTCTGGTAGTAATGGATACTCTGGAACAGGTATTAGTGTGACAGTTAATCCAACCGTTACCGAAACCTATACAGCAACCATTACAGTTAACGGATGTGTGGCTCCTTCAAATCCTACAGTAACAGTTAACGTATTGACAATACCAACTGCGCCAACTATTGGAAATACTACACAATGTGGAGCGGGAATACCTACAGCCACGGTAACGTCAACTTCAGGCTTGCCAACACCAACATTCAAATGGTACTCGGCAGCGACAGATGGTACAGTTATGCAAAATAGCGCTTCGACCACTTATACAACCTCAATCAATGCAACTACAACATTCTATGTAGCTGAAGTTAATGGAACATGTGAGAGTTCAAGAACAGCCGTTACGATTACCGTTCAAACACCTCCTGCAATTATTGTAACTCCAACAGGAGCTAGTACATTTTGTGGTACTGGTGGTTCTGGAGTATTGACTGCATCATCAACTGATGATCCGGCAATGACTTATGTATGGTCGGTTTACGAAGGAAATGGTACTGTTGATTCAGATGTTGATGGTGTTTTGAACTATACAGTTACTACAACCACTACTTTCAGAGCTACCGGAACCGGAGTTGCAAATCCAAATTGTACTGCGGTAATCCGAGATTTTACTGTAAGTATATTCCCATTGCCATTGGCAACTTTGAGTACGAATGTAAACGGGGTTTGTGCAGGAACAGGGTCTGCTACTTTAACGTCTGACCTTGCTGCCGGAAATTTTGCTAGTAATTCTATCGCATTTGCAGCATTGACTGCTCCGGTATCTGCAACTACATTGGTTTCAGGAGGTACAGCTTTAGTAACTCCAGCTGCAACGACTACACCGTTGGATGACGGAGGTTGGGGCGGTATTCCAATTGGATTTAATTTCAGCTTTTTTGGTACTACTTATACAACAATTAATGTAGGTACTAACGGGACTTTGCAATTTGGGGCTTTGAATACCAATGGAGCTACAGCACCTAGAGGATTGTCTGATTATGAGTTCGCAACGTTGCCAAGTGCTACAGAGCCATTTAACATGGTAGCAGTTTTAGCGATTGATAATGACTTGAGATCAAGTGAGAACTTACTTACGCCTTTATCTCCATCTGGAGTAGCTGGAACAATTAAATATTGGACGGAAGGTGTATCGCCTAACCGTAAATTTATTGTAAGTTATGAAGATGTTAGAGAATTTGGTGATACCAAAACATCTACAGCTCAGGCAATCTTTTATGAGACGACCGGAATTGTAGAAGTGCACGTTACAGCGTCTTCAAATACCGACAGAAATAAGCTAGTAGGTATCAACAATGGTAATGGTACGATTGGAGCTTTAGCTTATGCATCCGGTACTACTGCAAGTGCTACGAATCCAATCGTAACGCCGTTTGCATACCGTTTTGTCCCGCCATCAAATTATGCAACCGTTTGGTCTAAAAAAGACAGTACTACGTCAGGTGCCTTTGTGCCTTTCGCTTCAGGAACAAATCTATTCTCTCAGGTAGTAAATCCTACAGAGACTACGATTTATGATCTTTCTTATACTAACCAAACAACAGGGTGTACGAGTGCGACAAATGCGTCGCAGGTTACTGTTACAGTTATCAGTACTACAGCTCCGGCTACAACTGCTATTTCTAATATTTCTACAATTTGTGTAGGTAGCATTGCTAATCTGAGTTTAACAGGAAATGTGAATAGCCTAGGTAACAAAGATGGTTTGAGTTATCAATGGGAAGTTTCTACCGACGGTGGATCTACATGGGCGAATGTAGCAGGTGCTACATCTGAGACTTTGGCAGTTAGTCCTACTCAGCCATCTGCTTACAGAGCACAGGTTGCATCATGTGGTGGAACTCCAACGGCTTCCTCTTCTGTTACATTAGATTTCGCTAATTCAATTACTGCTACAACTCCTAACGGTCGTTGTGGTGTAGGAACTGTACAAATAGGAGCCACAGCTAATGCTGGTGCTACAGTAAATTGGTATGCTGCCTCAACAGGGGGCGCTATACTGGCTACTGGCTCATCGTTTACAACGCCTTTCCTGAACAATACTACTACATTTTATGCTAGTGCACAAGGCGGAATTGGTAATGTACCTGTTGGTCCAGCGAGTCCAGCGGTAGGAACTTATGGTTCAAGTTTTGTAAATTCATATCAGATATTTACGGCTGCTAATGCTACTGTCCTCCATAGTGTTGATGTATATCCTACTTCGGCGGGAACTGTAATCGTTCAGCTTATGGATTCGTCAGGAACCGTTCTTCAGACAGCACCTACTTACACAGTAACAGCGGCACAAGCAAATACAACGCTAAGTGTTATAGGTACACCGGTGACAGTTCCGGTTAACTTCTCTATACCAGTTGGAACAGGATATAGATTGAATTTAGGAGGAACTTCTACGGCAGGAATGGTAAGAAATGATACTGGAGCGGCGGCTACTTATGGACCAATTGGAGGACTTACCATTACAGGTAACTCTAATGCTGCAGTAGGTTATTTCTACAACTTCTATAACTGGATTGTTGATGGTACATGTGAATCAGGAAGAACTCCTGTTATTGCGTCTATCAATACGGCGCCAGATTTGATGCTGTCAACAAATAGTTTAGGGATTTGTCCTTCAGCAACAAGCTCAGTTGTAACAATTACAGCCGGAGGCTCAAGTTATGATCAATATACTTGGTCCCCAAATACTAATATTACTGGTGATGCTGTAAATGGATGGCAATTTAACCCATCTGTTAGTACGGTTTATACATTGACTGCAGTTGATACTGTTGGTACTTGTCAGAGTATTGTTAATTTGACTGTTGTTGTTGATAATCCAGAGATTACAAGTGTTACAGCAACTCCAGCCACGCTTTGTAATAATGGTATCAGCACGCTGGTTGCTAACTATTCACTGTACAATTTTGCGACTAGTACGGGAGCAACATTGCATGATATGACAGGAGCAGTTGAAGTGATGCCTGCTGGAAGTGACGATGCTCCAACTGCAACGCCTTCAAGTATTGGCTTTACGTTCAATTTTGGTGGTGTGAATTATTCAGATTATTCAGTGTCTCCTGATGGATGGATTTTGCTGGGTTCAGCTGTAGCGTCAAGTCAGTTTACAAACGCTGTAGTTAGTACTACAAACACTCCTAAGTTATATCCGTTTTGGGATGATCTTGCTGCTGGTACTAATGGAAATGTGAAAACACTAGTTACGGGTATAGCGCCTAACAGAATTTTTATCGTTGAATGGAATACTACAATTCCAAGAAATACTTCTGGTACAGCTAACGCTAAGATGCAGGCTTGGTTATATGAAACTTCAAACGTGATAGAATACCGTTATGGAGCGATGGGTGCAACTACATCAGCAAGTGCATCTGCAGGATTTACGATCAATGCTACTACATATAGCAGTATCAGTTTTGCTACAAATACAGCTAGCACGACTACTCCTAATAATGCTAACACGGTTCCTCCAACTTCGGGAAGAATGTATTCGTATACGCCAAGTGTAAATGTTACTTGGTCACCATTAACAGACTTATTTACTGATAGTGCTGCAACAATTGCCTATACAGGTCAATCGTCACGTGTCGTTTATTCTAAACCATCTGCTACAACACAATATACAGCGACTTCAATGTCTATAAATGGTTGTACTGATGCTAAGAATGTAACAGTAACCAATAATTCAATAAATATTGCAAATATTACTGGTGGGGCAAATAGTTATTGTATTGGAGAAAGTACTCCACTAGATTTTGATACGACTACTCCGGGAGTTACCTGGACATCGTCAAATACTGCTGTCGCAACAATAAACAGTAGTGGTGTTGTAACTGTATTAACAGCAGGTACAACTATTATCGGTGCAACAATTACAAACTCTGGTTGTACTACAGTTGCGCTTAATCCGCAAACTGTGGTGATACATGATAAAGTTACGATTGTATCTAGCACTGAGTCACAAACTGTAGTTACTGATGGAAATACTTCATTCAATGTTTCGGCAACAGGAAGCGGTTTAACATATCAGTGGCAAGTGAATACAGGAAGCGGTTTCGTACCGGTTGTTAATGACGCTGTTTATAGTGGAGCGACAACTGCAACACTAACACTAACTTCTGTTCCTGAGTCATATAATGGAAATGTTTACCATGTTATTGTTACTGGTTTAGGAATTTGTACTTCGAAGACCACAACAGATGCTCCATTGCTTGTAGGAAGTACTGGTATTAGTGCACAACCTAGCGATGTTAATGTTTGCGAGGGTGCAGGAACTGTTTCATTCACTGTTGTAGGTTCTGGAGATATTGTATCTTATGAATGGGAATACAACATCGGATCCGGAAATGTTTGGACAGCTTTAGCTGATGATACAGTTTATTCTGGTTCTAATACGGCTACATTATCGGTGCAAAACTATACATTAGTATATAATGGATTTAAATATCGTGCGGTAATTGTAGGTAGTGCTACAAGCGCTGTTTCTAATGCTGCAACGTTAAACATTAACGAAGCTGTTATTGCTTCCGCTCCGGTTAATGCTAATGTGTGTTATTCAGGTGGATCTGCAAGCTTTACTTCTGTTACAACAGGGGTCATCACATCGCGTCAATGGCAGTACTCTGCGAATGGAACAACATGGACGAGTGTTGCAAATGGAACTCCTGCGGGAGCTTCATACACAGGAAATACTACCGGAACATTAAATGTTACTACTACGGCTTCAACACCTTTGGCAGGAACTTATTTCTATAGATTGTTTGTGGATGCTCCATTGTGTGCAGACGTAACTTCGGCTACTGCGCAGATGATTTTATACCGACCTTCGGCAACTGCTCCGGCTACTCAGAGTTTCTGTGCTGGTAGTGCAACCTCTCCGATTAATCTTGTTGGAACTCCTGCGGGTGTTACTTTTAATGTAAGCGGAGGTGCTGCAATTGGTTTGGCTAATCAAACGGGTGTTACTCAAATTCCTTCATTTTCAGCTATTGCTGGAACTGCAGTTATAACATTAACTCCTATTGCAAATGGTTGTACTGGTCCTGTAAGTACATTTATAATTAATGTTCAGGCTTTACCTACGGAACTCGTTATTGCTCCTGCTAATCCAACAATTTGTACAAATGCAGTGCAGGCAATTACAACAACGGGCGGAAATGTTACTGTTGCGGTTGTTTCAGGTACAGGTGCTAATACTACCTTACCTAATACTACTGCAGCTACACTTGGACCAAATCCTTTCCAAAATTATTATGGAAGTACTAAGCAGCAGTCAATATATTTGGCAAGCGAGCTGACTGCTTTAGGTTTAGTGGCAGGTAATTCAGTAACTGCGATTAACTTTGAGTTAGTTGCGACAAATGGTACGGCGCTTCAAAACTTAAGGGTTAGAATGAAAAATACAAACACAGCTTCTTTTGCTACAACCAGTTCTTGGGAATCTACGTCACTTGTTGATGTAAGACCAGCGGCGACATTGAATCCTGTAGTAGGGCAAAATACTATTGCGCTGACTACACCATTTATTTGGGATGGAACCAGTAATGTTGTATTAGAATTTAGTTATACTAATCTTAATGCGGGATCAGGTTCTACTAATACAATTAAGTATTCTCCAACTTCTTTCGCAAGTACGTTGTTTTATAGGGTAGATAGTGCAACCTCAACAGTTTCAGCTATTCAGAACTATACTGGTGCAGCAACAAATTCGCTTAATTTCAGAACCGACTTTACATTTAGCGTACTTCAGGCCGGAAGTGTTGTTTGGTCTCCACAATCAGGATTATATACTGATGCTCAGGCAACGCTACCTTATCAAGGAACAAATGCCAGAACAGTTTATACTAAAATAGCCACACCTTCAGTAGCTAATTATACTGCGACTGTAACTTCTTCCATTGGATGTGTTAATAGTAGTGAGGTTGTTGTGACGGCAGTAGAGGCTCCGATAGGAGGAACTCTTCCTTCTAATCAGTTTATTTGTGGAGGTTCTACACCTTCTGATTTAACTTTATCAGGAAGTAACGGAACAATCGTTAAATGGCAGAAAGCAACAGATATGGCGTTTACTTCGCCAGTAGATATTACGAATACTTCTTCTACCTTAACAGGTGCTGAAATAGGTGCAGTATTGACTACTACTTACATCAGAGCTGTATTGCAAGGATGTTCAACCGTTTATTCGACTGTTGCTACAATTACTGCAGCATCTACAATATGGACAGGCGGTCTAGCAGGAAGCTGGTCTAACGGTATTCCTAACACTACGATGGCAGCAATAATCGCCTCTAACTATTCCTCTACAGCCGATCTTTCAGCTTGTAGTTTAATAATCAATGGTAATGCTACTGTTACGGTAAACACCGGACATGACTTCAACATCTCAGGAGCCGTTACAGTAACAGCAGGATCTACGCTTACATTTGAGAACAAGGCTAACCTTCTTCAGGATGTTGCCACTGTTACCAATAGCAATACGGGTAACATTTTGGCCAAACGTCCAATTAGCTTACGTCGTCTTGATTATGCTTATTGGGGTTCTCCTGTTGCCAACCAGAATCTTAAGTTATTCTCTCCACAAACGGTATCACCACCAGTTGGCGCGAGTCGTTTCTATGAGTATAATGAAGGAACCAACAGTTTCTCAGCAGTTGATCCGGTTACAGAAGAGTGGATTGACGGAAAAGGGTTTATGGTGCGTGCGCCAAACAATTTCCCTGTTAACGGAAACCTTGCTACTTTCCCAGGAGAGTTTACAGGAGTTCCAAACAACGGAACCTATACTATCGGAATCAGCAGCACTAGTGCGGGCTTCAATATGTTAGGAAATCCTTATCCATCTGCAATTGATGCTGATGAGTTCTTAAATACGAATCCGGGTACGCTTTATTACTGGACGCACCAGAATCAGGTAACTACAGGAAGCAACTATGCGACGTATAATGATGTTGGTCAAACGACTTCTTCAGGAGGTATCACACCAACGAAATTCATTCCAGTAGGACAAGGATTCCTTTTACAGAATGCATCAAATGCTACACAAGCTGTCTTTACTAACGCTATGCGTGCGGGAGACAACCAAGGGCAGTTGTTCAGAGGGGCAAACGTAGTAGAGAAACACCGTATCTGGTTGAATCTTTCTAATGCGTCTAATCCATTATTGAACCAAATGCTTGTAGGATACCTTGCAGGTGCAACCGAAGGTATTGATCCATCAATGGACGGTAAGCAAAGCTATACCGGAAGTTCCATCTCAAGTAACATCAACGCTACGGCTTATGTAACTCAGGGACGTTCACTTCCATTTAATGTATCAGATGTTGTTCCGTTGATCTTCAAGGCAGAAACTGCAGGAGATTACACGATCAGCATCGACCACGTTGACGGATTGTTCTCGGCAGATCAGGATATCTTCTTAAAAGATAACCTAACCGGAGCAGAGCAAAACCTTAAATCAGGTGCTTATACATTTGTATCTGAGGCAGGAAACTTTGATTCACGATTCTCAATGATTTACCAAACGACTCTTGGAGTAGAGAACCCAACGTTTGATGCCAATACAATTGTTGTTTACAAAGACAACGGTGTATTGCATATCAATGCTGGAACTACGACAATGTCTAAGGTTAGGATTTTCGATATCCGTGGCAGACTGATTTACGAGAAAGACGGAATCAACTCAACTACAACATCGTTGAATGACCTAAGAGCTGAGCAACAAGTATTGCTTGTTCAGATCACATCGGATCAGAACAGAATGGTTACTAAAAAAGTGATTAACTAGTTTATAATTCGTTATTAATAAGAAGAAGCCTCCTGGGAAACCGGGAGGCTTTTTTATTTTATTTAATAATTCGATGTTAAAATGAGTGTATAACTACAAATAAAATTGATAAAACCCATAAAATAATTTTTAATCAAAAAGTATAGATTAGTAATAAATCTAAGAATTCCTTATTATATCTGATAAAAGGTTAAAAATACTTTAAAACAGCAAACTGCTGGATTCACTATGTTTTTTGATAAAAAATATAACTTTTTTAACTCGTGTAATAAATTTTTATCATAAAATTAAGGAATGTTGTGATATGGTTAACTTTTTTTTATAACTTTAGACGTTATTAATTAATTATAAACTATGTGTAAAAATTACAATTCGTTGAGTGCGGGTAGGGATACCTGGCTCAAAAATGGGGTTGGTGGAGATGTCGGTTCGCCGCCAGCGACACCAAAAACAAGTCGAGCGTCATGGCTTGTGAGTTTATCAATTTTATTTCTTCTTATAGGAAATTTTGTGAATGCTCAGACAACTCTTGTTTCGCCAACAGGTGATGGAGGATTTGAGAATGGGGCTACATTTGTTGCAAATGGTTGGAGTGTTGTAAACCCTGCGACTGATGCTTGGTCAATTGGAACGGCTACACCTGCAGCTAGCGGAACTCAATGTGGTTATATTTCTGCAAATGGAGGAGTTGCTTGGACATACTCTCAACTAAGTGTTTTTAATCATCTTTACCGTGATGTCACAATTCCTGTGGGAGAAACAAAAGTCACATTAAGTTTTAAATGGAAAGCAGGAGGAGAGGGAACCACAACTTCTGATTGGGATAATATGAAAGTGTTTGTAGGCTCAACTTCAATTGTTCCTACTTCAACAACTGCTATAACTGGAGCTACACAGATAGCCGGGAGCGGAGCCATAAGCGGTATGTATAAACTTAGCTCGGCTTCATGGAATACAGAGACTATACTTTTTTCAGCGGCACCGGGTACATATCGTGTGTTCTTTCAATGGAAAAGCGATGTGTCGACTATTGCTAATCCGCCGGTTGCATTGGATGATATCTCTCTTGTATCGGCTATTCCTACGACATATACTTCTACAACGGTAGGGGGTAACTGGGGAGATGGTACTACTTGGGTAGGTGGAGTTGCTCCAACTTCCGCGGATAATGCAATCATCGCAGATGGTGCTACCGTTAACGTTAATTTGGCGGGGCAGGGGATTCGAAACCTTACTATCGGATCAGGTACTTCAGGAATACTTGGCTATGCATCCAATACCCCTACCGCATTTACGGTTCTAGGAGATTTAACAGTTAATGCCGGAGGATCTCTTAATAGTTTTTCAACCACGAATGCAAAAATATTGAACGTGGCGGGTAATATTGTTAATAATGGTACAATCAACCTAGCTGCAGGAACAAGTACAAGTTCCGGCCTTGTGCTTAACGGTACTACTGTTCAAACGGTCAGTGGCTCAGGTTCCTTTACGTCTAATACTTTAAGGGCTCTGACTTTTAATAATACAAATACTGCAGTTCCTAATATCAATTGGAATTTTGATGGTATCAGTGTGGCGGGTACTTTGACTTTTACGGCTGGTAAAGTTGCTTTAGGTGCTCGCACACTTACATTGGGTACAAGTGGAACAGTTACTGGAACACTTGCTCATACTGCCGGAGGCTTTACAAGCGGTACGTTTGGTAGATGGTGGGGCACAACAGGTAACGGAACTACAATTGGTGCGGGAACAATACCTACAGCTGTTGGTGGGCGCTATCCTTTTGTGAGTGCTACAAACCAAAACAGATCTGCGTTTATAGACAGAACTACTACATTAGGTTCTGGGCAATTGTCATGTACATATGTGGATGCAGCTTCAATGACGGCGGTATCGATTATAGATGGCGCATATACTGTAGAATCACGTTTTGATGCAAACTGGACTTTTGCGGCTTCAGGGGGTTATGCGGCTACCAATAACGAAGTATATCTTAGTGGAGTAGGAGCTTACACGCCTTTTAATGCAAATACTAGGGTAGTCTTAGCGTCTTCAGCGGCGGGTACACATCAGGGAGGTACGAATGCTCCGGGTGGGCAACGCCTTTTTTCAGTAGCGCAACTTACTGCTGCGCCTTTATATATTGGTGCTGCAAATGCTGATATTGTACAGCCTTGTTCAGGAACACCAACACCGGGAAATACAACCACAGCAGGAGCAACAGCTTTCTGTCCTGGAGTAAACTTCACGCTTGGGATTCAAAATGCTACTACAGGTACAGGTGTTACCTATCAGTGGCAAAGTGCTGACGATTTAGCGTTTACTACTAATGTAGCGACAGTAGGAGGTAATACCACTACGTTGACCACAAATCAAACTACGGCTAAATACTATCGTGTAAATGTAACTTGTGGTGGAAATACCGGAACAAGTACACCTTTGCAGATCACAATGAGCAGTTTTTTAAATTGTTATTGTGCTATTACGTTTACTGGTGCCGTAGAAGCAATTACAAACGTTACTTTTGGCGGAATCAATAATAGTAACGCAGGGGCAACTGTATATCAGGATTTTACTGCTACTACAGGTACGGTTCAGCAAGGCGTAATGGCTAATATTTCTGTTTCTGGAAATACAGCAGGAGATTATACGGATTTTATAAAGGTATATATTGATTGGGATCATGACGGATTGTTTAATGAAACAAATGAAAGATTCCAGCTTGGTTCAATTGTCAATTGTGCTTCATGTGCTATTGCAGGAACGATAACTCCTCCATTAAATGCGGCTCTTGGAAATACCCGTATGCGTGTAATCAAAAGTTATAACGGATATATCACAGGAAGCTGTGGTAGCATTTCGACAGATGGACAAATTGAAGATTATACAATAAATGTATTGGCAGCACCAAATTGCTTACCGCCAACAGCATTAACAGCTTCAAATGTTACCTTTGCAAGCGCGTCTTTAAGTTGGACGCCTCCAACGGCGGCTCCAACAGATGGATACGAATGGGTAGTGAACACTACTGCTGCAAATCCTGTTTCGGGAGCTATTGTAGCAGGGACAAGTGTATCTGTTAATAGTCTTGATGCTAACACGACTTATTATTTGCATGTACGTTCTGTTTGTACTACAGGCTCAGATATTAGCGCATGGGCAACTTCCTCATTTTATACAGGGTATTGTGTTTCAACTACAACCCCTGCAAATACAGGAACTGCAAATATTGTTAAGTTCTATACAACTGGTGGATATTCAAATATAACCAGTGATTCAACATCGAGCGCCAATGGTTATAATGATTTCACTGCGCTTGGAGTAAGTGGAAGTACCGGTATGCCAATTTCATTCTCGATCATAAATAACGCTCCTGAATATTTATATGGTTTGAGCATCTGGGTTGACTGGAATAATGATCTTGATTTTGAAGATGTAGGTGAAAGAGTATTTTCAGCTCCAGCTTCATCTTTTGGAGATATTATTGGATCTTTCAATATTCCTGCTGAGGCTGAATTAGGTAATTACAGAATGCGTCTCAGAATAGATTTTATTAATTATGCAATACCAATCTCTCCTTGTGGAAATGTTGCTTTTGCAGAAACAGAAGATTATACTTTAAGTGTAATAGAAGTGCCAACTTGTTTTGCACCGGTAAATTTGTCAGTTTCTTCAATCATGACGACTTCTGCAACAATAAATTGGGAGGCGCCTGATCCGGTACCAGGTGTTGGATATGAATATGCAGTTACAACTTCTGCGGTTTCTCCAGTATCAGGTACAGCTACGACAGATTTATCTGTTCCAGTTTCTGCACTTACTTCAAATACAGCTTACTATCTACATGTACGTTCAGAGTGTACAACAGGAGAATTTAGTGCTTGGGCAACAGTTGGATTTAGAACACCGTGTACTGCTCTTTCTGTGCCTTACACTGAAAACTTCAATAGCGCAATCACTCCTGGAATGCCAAATTGTACTATTTCAGAGAATGTAGGCTTAGGAAATAGTTGGTTAACCAATAATATTGATGGTGTTGACTATGGCTTTACTTCAACAGCGCTTAGTTATACTTACAATGCAGCAGAGGATGCCAATGCATGGTTTTATACTGCTGGCTTAAATCTTACTGGTGGAGTTTCATACAGAATTAGCTATAGATACGGAACAGGTGGTTTAGATGAAAACCTACAAGTTAGATATGGTACTTCTCCTAGCAGTGGTGCGATGACTACCTTAATTGCAAATCATCCGGGTATCTTTAATGAAACACCGGCTACATCAACTGTCGATTTTACACCTAGTGTAAATGGAGTTTATTATTTTGGATTTAATGCGTATTCAGATGCAGATATGTTTTATCTTTTCGTAGATGATATTTCTGTAATCGTATCTCCTCCATCAGTTACCAGTTTTACTCCAACAGCAATTTGTGCAGGAGCGGCTACTCCGGTAGTTATTACAGGTAAACTATTTACGGGAGCAACTTCTGTAACACTAAATGCAACAGAAGCAACTTCTTTTGTAGTAGATAGCGCTACGCAGATTACTGCGATTTTCCCTTCAGGAGCAACAACAGGAAGAGTTGCCGTAACAGGACCAACTGGAACTGGAACGAGTGCAACTAATTTAACTGTAAACCAATTCCCAGTAGTGGCTGCAATAACAGGTGGAGATACTGTTTGTAGCGGTTCAACACTTGCTTTGTCAACGGTTACCACTTTGGGGACATGGTCATCTTCAGATGTAAATGTTGCTACAGTAAGTAATGCAGGTGTTGTTACAGGTGTAGCAGCAGGTACTGCAATTATTAAATATTCTAAAACTACAACTGGTTGTACAAGTGAGCAAACAAAAACTGTGACGGTAAATAATGCTGTTGCGATTGTTTCATCTACAGGTTCAAGAACAGTTGTTACTGACGGGAATACTACTTTTGAAGTTAGTGCTACAGGTACAGGACTTACTTATCAATGGCAGGTTAATGAAGGTTCAGGATTTACAAACATCACTGATGGCGGTGTTTACAGTAATGCTACAACAAGTGTATTATCACTTACTGGAGTACCGGCTTCATATCTAAATTATCAATATCAGGTTATTGTATCAGGTACGGGTACTTGTGCTTCTGTAACTTCTACTCCAGCATTACTTTTAGTTGGAGATACAGGTATTGCTACGCCTCCTGCAAACGTATCATTATGTGATTCAGGAAATGCTGTTTTCAGTGTTGTAGGTAGCGGTGATATTGTTTCTTATGCTTGGGAAGAAAACAAAAATGACGGATTTGGTTGGCATACGCTTACCGATTCTGGAATTTATAGCGGTTCAACAACTGATGTATTGACTCTTACAGGTTTAACTACAGCAAATAATGGATGGCTTTTTAGAGCAGTTGTCACTGGAAATGCAAATTCTGCAACTTCTGATGCGGCTACACTAACAGTTAGTCAGGCTATTGTAGCTAGTGATCCGGCTAATAGAATTGCTTGTTACAGCGGATCTACAGTAAGTTTTTCTACTGTAGCTACAGGATCCCTAACAGGTTATCAATGGCAATATTCAACAGATGGCGTAAGCTGGAATAATCTTGCAAACGCGACTCCTGCAGGAGTATCTTATACCGGTGTTACAACTGCGACTTTAGGAGTTACCACAACAGCTGCAACTCCTGCTGCAGGAACATACTTATACAGAGTTGTCGTTACAGCCGGAGCAGGTTGTACAAATGTAACATCTGCTAGTGCTTCATTATCTATAAGCACTCCTACTGTATCTGTTCCTCCTGCTAATAGTACTATCTGGAGAGGAAACAGTACGACTTTTACTGTTACAACTGATGCTCCATCGCCAACATTCCAATGGCAACGTGCAACATCTATTAATGGTACTTATACTAACGTTGCTAATAATACTCCAACAGGTATTACTTATGCTAATGGAACAAGTGCAACTTTAACAGTTAACACAGGAGCAACTGCTTCTACAACAGTTACAAATTTCTATAGAGTAGTGATTAGTTCACCTGCGGGTTGTACAGTTACATCAACAGGGGCCAGGCTTACTATATTAGGATACTGTACTCCAACCACAACTTTCGGTTGTAATGACGGAGATGTAATTGCGAGAGTTGTTCTGAACACTCTTGACAATGATTCTGGTACAGGTTGTCCAAGCGGAACTTTAGGATATTCGGATTATACAACTAATCCATTATTGACTACAGAATTGCAAGCAGGATCTAATTATACTTGTACTGTATATGCAGGACAATATGCTGAGGGTTATGCGGCTTGGATCGATTATAATGATGATGGTGTTTTTGATAATGCTACGGAAAGAATTGGTTTCTCTATAGGACAAGTTTCAGGAAGTGGTACACCGGGTGTTCTTGGATCTTCAGCCTCATTCCCGATAGCTGTTTCATGTAATCCGGCTACAGGACCACATAGATTAAGAGTTAGAGCTATGTATAATCTTGACGGTTCTGCTGTAACACCTTGTGGTAATAATTCATATGGAGAGGTTGAGGATTATATCATTACCATAACTGAAGCTGCGGCTTGTCCACAACCTTCAAATCTTGGTTCAAATACTGTAACTGCTACGACAGCTAACCTTACATGGAATATCGGATGTGCCGAAACTGCATGGGAAGTAGTTGTACAAAATGCTGGTTCAGGTTTACCTGCTGGCTCAGGTGTTGCTACAAGTTCTACAACTTATGCTGCAACAGGTGACTTTTCAGTGACTAAAGAATTTTACGTAAGAGCAAATTGTATAGGTGATGGCTTCAGTAACTGGAGTGGTCCTTACATTTTTACTGCTCCGGCATGTTCTACTTTGATTTCACCTACAGATAACCAAACTAATGTAGTGGTAGACGAGGGTGCAGTCCAATTAACATGGAGTGCTTCTCCAGGTGCAGTTTCCTATGATGTATATTGGGGTACTGTTTCAAACACTTTAACTCTTCTTGGAAATATTGGTGCTACTACGGTTGGAATTACAAATGTTAATTTTGGTACAGAATATTTCTGGCGTATTGTTCCAAGAAATACAGTTGGTGTAGCTACTTCTTGTACTGAATTTAGTTTCACAACAGAATCTCTTCCTGCATTTGATACATGTGGGGGTGCAACATCCCTTGACGCTTTGATTTCACCAATTACCAATACTACTGCTGGTATGACGGATGATTTTACAGGTTCATGTAGCACTGGTGATGGTTCTCCAGATGTGTTTTATTCTATCACGGTTCCTGCTAACTACACATTAACTATCGGTCAGACAGAAAACGATTATGATTCTATTCATACTGTGTTTTACGGAAGTTGTGCTGCCATGACAGAAATTGATTGTATTGATGATCCGGATACTTTAGACGATGGGGCTGAATCTCAGGTTATATGGACCAATTTAACTGGTTCTACTCAAACTGTTTATTGGGTACAAGATGGTTATGATGGAGATGCTGGTCTGTTTACTCTTGCTTGGTCGTTAAATGCGCCATGTACTTTAACAACAACATGGGACGGTGATGAATGGAGCAACGGAGTTCCAAACATTGCAAAACAGGCGATTATTGCTGGCGATTATTCTTCAACGGGTAATTTATCAGCTTGTAGTTTAACAATCAATGGTAATTCTGATGTAATTGTTAATACAGGTGATGACTTCAACATTTCAGGCGCCGTTACAGTAACAGCAGGATCTACGCTTACATTTGAGAACAAGGCTAACCTTCTTCAGGATGTTGCCACTGTTACCAATAGCAATACGGGTAACATTTTGGCCAAACGTCCAATTAGCTTACGTCGTCTTGATTATGCTTATTGGGGTTCTCCTGTTGCCAACCAGAATCTTAAGTTATTCTCTCCACAAACGGTATCACCACCAGTTGGCGCGAGTCGTTTCTATGAGTATAATGAAGGAACCAACAGTTTCTCAGCAGTTGATCCGGTTACAGAAGAGTGGATTGACGGAAAAGGGTTTATGGTGCGTGCGCCAAACAATTTCCCTGTTAACGGAAACCTTGCTACTTTCCCAGGAGAGTTTACAGGAGTTCCAAACAACGGAACCTATACTATCGGAATCAGCAGCACTAGTGCGGGCTTCAATATGTTAGGAAATCCTTATCCATCTGCAATTGATGCTGATGAGTTCTTAAATACGAATCCGGGTACGCTTTATTACTGGACGCACCAGAATCAGGTAACTACAGGAAGCAACTATGCGACGTATAATGATGTTGGTCAAACGACTTCTTCAGGAGGTATCACACCAACGAAATTCATTCCAGTAGGACAAGGATTCCTTTTACAGAATGCATCAAATGCTACACAAGCTGTCTTTACTAACGCTATGCGTGCGGGAGACAACCAAGGGCAGTTGTTCAGAGGGGCAAACGTAGTAGAGAAACACCGTATCTGGTTGAATCTTTCTAATGCGTCTAATCCATTATTGAACCAAATGCTTGTAGGATACCTTGCAGGTGCAACCGAAGGTATTGATCCATCAATGGACGGTAAGCAAAGCTATACCGGAAGTTCCATCTCAAGTAACATCAACGCTACGGCTTATGTAACTCAGGGACGTTCACTTCCATTTAATGTATCAGATGTTGTTCCGTTGATCTTCAAGGCAGAAACTGCAGGAGATTACACGATCAGCATCGACCACGTTGACGGATTGTTCTCGGCAGATCAGGATATCTTCTTAAAAGATAACCTAACCGGAGCAGAGCAAAACCTTAAATCAGGTGCTTATACATTTGTATCTGAGGCAGGAAACTTTGATTCACGATTCTCAATGATTTACCAAACGACTCTTGGAGTAGAGAACCCAACGTTTGATGCCAATACAATTGTTGTTTACAAAGACAACGGTGTATTGCATATCAATGCTGGAACTACGACAATGTCTAAGGTTAGGATTTTCGATATCCGTGGCAGACTGATTTACGAGAAAGACGGAATCAACTCAACTATAACATCGTTGAATGACCTAAGAGCTGAGCAACAAGTATTGCTTGTTCAGATAACATCGGATCAGAACAGAATGGTTACTAAAAAAGTGATTAACTAGTTTATAATTCGTTATTAATAAGAAGAAGCCTCCTGGGAAACCGGGAGGCTTTTTTATTGCCAATTAGACTATAACTTTAAATCTATTATTGTCGGTTAAACTTACATTCATCATTAAATTATTATATTTGGCGAACTAAAATTATCTGGCAAAAATCGCAAGCCATTTTCAAATACAAAGTTGAAAGCCAAAATGAATCAAAACCAAAATGAAGAATGGTTGTTCGAAATAACACCCAAAAACAGTTTTTTCAGCCTTCACCTAAAAGAGGTCTGGCAATACAGGGATTTGTTGATGTTATTTGTTAAAAGAGATGTAGTTACGCTTTATAAACAAACAGTTCTCGGACCACTTTGGTATCTCATTCAACCGTTGTTTACCTCAGTGATTTTTACTTTGATTTTTAATACGATTGCGGGCATCGAAACTCCAGGCGTTCCACCATTTTTATTCAATCTTGCAAGTATAACGGCGTGGAATTATTTCTCAACTTGCCTTACAACTACTTCCGATACTTTTAAAACCAATGCCAGTTTGTTTGGCAAAGTGTACTTTCCAAGGATTATTATGCCGTTGTCAATAGTGATTTCTAATTTATTAAAGTTTGGTTTGCAATTGCTGATCTTTGTTGCATTCTACATTTATTACATCTTTAGTGGTAAAGAAATCTCGCCAAGTACGACCATCATTTTTTTCCCGGTTCTCGTAATTGTAATGGGTTTTTTAGGTTTGGGAATAGGCATGATAATTTCGTCAATGGTTACGAAATATAGGGATTTGACTTTTCTGGTTACATTTGGCGTGCAGTTATTAATGTACATTTCAGCAGTGAATTATCCAATTGCATTGATAAAAGAAAAAATGCCCAATTATTCATGGATAGTCGATTATAATCCAATGGCTTATGTTATTGAAATATCACGCTACATGTTGTTAAATACAGGAAGTTTTTCCACATTCCATTTTATCTATACAATCATAGTCACAATTGCAATATTTTTAATTGGCCTGCTGTTTTTTAATAAGACCGAGAAAACTTTTATAGATACTGTTTAATACTTATTTCATTGAATACTGAAACTATTTTAAAAGTCGAAAATATTTCCAAGCAATACCGTTTGGGTGAAGTCGGCTCGGGAACAATTAGCCATGATATCAATCGTTGGTGGTATAAAATCAGAGGGAAAGAAGATCCGTATCTTAAAATCGGAGATACAAATGACCGCAGCAAAAAAGGCGACAGTGATTATGTTTGGGCATTAAAGGATATTACTTTTGATGTAAAACGTGGCGAAGTATTAGGAATCATCGGAAAAAACGGCGCCGGAAAGTCAACTTTACTAAAAATATTATCCAAAGTTACTGCTCCAACAACCGGAAGCATCAAATCCCGCGGTAGAATTGCCTCACTTCTTGAAGTCGGCACTGGTTTTCATCCGGAACTTACCGGACGCGAAAACATCTATCTTAATGGCGCAATTCTCGGGATGACAAAAAAAGAAATTGCAGCCAAAATAAACGAGATCATTGAGTTTTCTGGCTGTGAGCGCTATATTGATACGCCTACAAAACGCTACAGTAGTGGTATGACCGTGCGTCTGGCGTTTGCCGTTGCCGCTTTTCTTGAGCCGGAAATATTGATTATTGATGAGGTTTTAGCCGTTGGTGACGCCGAATTCCAGAAAAAAGCACTCGGGAAAATGCAGGATATTTCAAAAGGCGAAGGCAGGACGGTTTTGTTCGTAAGCCACAATATGGCAGCCGTGAAAGCATTGTGTACGAAAGGACTCGTACTTAAAAATGGCGAAATATCCTATGCCGGTGAAATTGATGAAGCGCTCGCGATTTATTCTATCGTTGCCCATTCTACCAGCAGCAAAGTGATTTTTGATGCCGAAACCAAACGTTCAGGAAACAGAAATCTCGAAATTCTCTCACTCGAAATAAGCAATCAACAAGGGATAATTACAAATGAATTTTCTATTGGTGATGATATAAATGTAAAATTTGGCATCCGGAATAATTCTGGTGAAGCACGGTCTGAAATTGGCGTACAGGTTAAATCTTCCGACGATATGCCTATATTTCACATGATGGCAAGAGATTCTGAATTTGAATTGCATCACGGAAACCACGATGAGTATTTTAATGTAAAGATTAAAGATATTCGTCTTTTTCCCGGAATTTATTCCATAAATATAACCGCTAGCAATACAACCGGACATGAAATTTTCGACAGTATTGAAAACGCGCTTTCTTTTCAAATCATTGATGGCGGAAAATATACCGTCAGAAGATTGCCAAGAGCTGCGGGCCTTTACTTTTTAAATCCGGAATGGGAAAAATTATAAGTTTTGAAAATAGTCAAGCTCACTTTTAATTACGACTGGCCTTTGTTTAGGCAAACTCCTCAATTTTCGCAAATATGGGGAGATTACAAATTTATAATTGATGACCAGCTGACCGATTGTGATTTCTGGATTGTATTTACCGATTATAATCTAAAACCGGAAACCGTCAATTGTAATCCCAAAAACATCATTTTCATTCCTGGTGAATGTTACGCTACGAGTCCAAAATTTTCACAGCAGTTTTTAAACCAATTTGGATTGTTGATTACGGTTCAAAAAGAACTCAGGCATAAAAATATAATTTATAAGCACAATGCAAATCCGTGGTTTGTAGGAAAATCATTTGATGAATTGATGCAGCAACCGGTTCCTGAAAAAACAAAATTGATTTCTGTCGTAACATCAAATAAAGCCTTTACCGACGGACATCTAAAGCGCCTGGAGTTTGTAAAAAAACTTAAAGGCCATTTTGGTGATAAACTGGATTTATTTGGTCGCGGAATTCATGATTTTGATGATAAATGGGAAGTCCTTGCCGATTATAAATACACAATTGCAATAGAAAATGACTTTTGTGAGGATTGGGTTACCGAAAAATATTTTGATTGTATTTATGCCAATTCGCTACCTTTTTATTACGGTTGCCCGAATTTAGAAACATTCGTTGATGAAAATAGTTTCATAAGAATTGACATTGACAATCATCAGGAAGCCATACGAATCATAGAAGAAAGTATTGATAATAATGAATATGAACAACGAAAAGAATCACTGATTAAGCAAAGTCAAAGTAGTCTGAATAACGACCAGTTTTTTCCATTTATGGTTTCCATTTTAGAAAATATGGATGCGGATTTAAAAAAGAAAAATACGAAATTACTTTTAAACCATTCGTATTCGTTGCCGGCAAGAATAAAAATGTTTATAAGCAATACTATCAGTAGAATTATCGGACAACATGCAATGTCCAAATTAAAAAAATTAAGACGGTAAGTATGATTATCATTAGGATCATAGGAGGTTTGGGAAATCAGATGTTTCAATTTGCAGCAGCAAAAGCTTTGGCATTGGAAAAAGCGCATGACCTGATTTTAGACAAATCGCTGTTTGCAAATTATACTCTGCATAATTATAGTCTTGATCATTTTCAGTTGGATCAGAAGTTTTACAAAAGGCAGAATAAATACCTGACGAAACTGAAGAATCTTTTTAAAACGATTCACCATTACCAGGAAAGAGAATTTAATTTTAATTCTGATATTCAGAATATTAACTCAGATGTCATTTTTCTTAATGGCTATTTTCAATCGGAGAAATATTTCATCAAATACGAAAAGGAAATCCGCTCTGATTTTAAAATACAGACGAAATTAAGTAACAAAGCTTTAGAAATACTCAGTCGGATTAATGCAACTGATTCCGTATCAATTCACATTCGTCGTGGCGATTATCTTCAGCATCCGATTCACAATACTGACAAAACCGATTTTTACAGGAGCGCAATGCAAATAATTGAAAGCAAGTTCGAAAATCCTTCGTACTTTATTTTTTCTGATGATATTGAATGGTCTAAAAACAATTTTAAGACTAATTTCGAAACTCATTTTATTGATTTTACCGACGCTTCAACAAATTACGAAGATTTAAAACTCATGTCTGAATGTAAGCACAATATCATCGCAAACAGCAGTTTCAGTTGGTGGGGCGCATGGCTAAATGAAAACCCGCAAAAGATTGTAATAGCGCCGAAAAAGTGGTTCAACGATGAAAAACACAATACAGCTGACGTAATTCCAGACAATTGGATAAAATTATAAACGTATGAATAACCCATTAATTTCAGTTTTACTTCCGGTTTATAATTGTGAAAAGTACATCTTGGAAGCTGTTAATAGTATTCTGAATCAGACCTTTACTGATTTCGAACTGCTGATTATTGATGACGCTTCTACTGACGGAACAGTAGCAATCTTGAACAGTTTTAATGATGAAAGAATTAAGATCATTCAAAAACCTCAAAATAGCGGTTATTGCAACAGCCTGAATCAGGGAATCACAATCGCAAACGGAAAGTACATTGCCCGAATGGATGGCGACGATATCAGTTTGCCCGAACGGTTAGCCAAACAGTTTGCGTTTTTAGAAGATAATGAAGATGTTGCTGTTTGCGGAACGGCATTTCAAATCATCGGAACTGATATAATAGTTTCGGGTCCCGAAGATCATGAAGATATTAAAGCTGCTATGCTGATGCAATGCAGCATCGGTCATCCTACGGCAATGCTCAGGAAATCATTTCTTGACGAACAGGCGCTTTTTTACGATACTGAAAAAGAACCTGCTGAGGATTTTGACCTTTGGGCAAGAATTTCCGGATTGGGAAAATTGCATAATCTGCAGGAAGTTTTGTTCCATTATCGCAACCATGAAGGCCAGGTTTCTGTAACACGCCGCGAGCTACAACGTCAAAAGGCGGTTGAGGCATGCTTTACAATGATTGGTTATCTGAATTATCCTTTTACGAAACAGGAAGAAATCGTCTATAAAAAAATATTTTCACAGAAAGAGAAACCGGATCTTAAGGAAATATACGTATATCTGAAAATAAAGGATCACTTATTAAATCTTAATAACGGCTATTTTAAACCGGATAAATTTCTCGCATTTCTCAACTTTTTTGAAAAGAAAATCGTAAATCAATATTTCCTCGGAAGGAAGAATTTTCATCCAAAGATCTTCATCGAATATTACCAGCTAAAACCACATATTGTTCACAGGATTGCAACTAAAGATGTCTTTAAGCTGTTTATAAAATCCATCACTTATTTCAAGGCGAAATGATTTCAATAATAATTCCGGTTTTTAATAGAGAAAGTATCGTGCTGGAAACGCTTCAGTCGATAAAAAATCAGGTATATCCCAATTGGGAATGTATCATTATTGATGATGGAAGTACCGATGCGACACTTGATGTCATTTCGAAATTCATAGCAGATGACAATCGTTTTATGTTACAGAATCGTCCTTTGAATTCTATTAAAGGTCCGAGTTCCTGCCGAAATTTTGGATTTACTTTGGCCAATGGCAATTTTATCCAGTTTTTTGATAGCGATGATATAATGCATCCGCAGCATCTCGAAAGAAAAATTGCTGAAATTCAAGATGTAGATTTCATTTCCTGTAAAGTAGGGAAATTTTCAGGTTCGTTCGAATCGCAATTTCAACCGATTGAAAATTTTCAGGTTGAGCAACTTCCTGAAAACCTTTTTGAGGATTTTACTACAGGAAAATTTGCACTTATGATGGTTACGCCGTTGTGGAAGAAAACAATTCTCGACGCAAATATGCCAATGAAAGAAAACATGGCAATGCTGGAAGATCATGAATTGTATGCTCGCATTCTCAATACTAAGATTAAAGGTAAAATGTTGCACGAAACCCTTATTTTCATTCGTCGGGGAAATGATTCTTTAAGTATGGGTTTTCAGAAAAATCTCAATTCAGGCTTGGATTCGTATTTAATGGCAAAATCTTCCGTCTTGTCATTGCAAGCTTCGGATATAATAAAAACCGCGATAGTAAAGGAATTACTGAGTTTTTTCAGGCTTGGACTTGCTCACAAAGATTACGATAATGCCGAAAAATGTTTGCGGTTTATAAACGAAAAAAAACTCATTACAAATTTGAAGCATCGGGTATCTTTTGTCAGAATTTTGTTTCTTTACAGGGTTTTCAAACTGCTTGGTCGAGGTGATACGAAATTTAAGCGATTTTTAAAAATATAAGATATGATTACTCTGGTAATAACCAACAGAAATCGGGATTTACAAATCGTTAAAAACTGTTTTGATTCTCTTTACAGTCAATCAGATCAGGATTTTCAATGGTGTGTCGTTGATTACGGTTCTGATCCTGAATATCTTGTGAAATTCACAGATTTAGTGGCGGAATATCCTCAAATTAAATTAATCCTTTGTCCTGTTAGCAAACAATTATGGAATAAAAGTCGCGCTATAAATATCGTTTTACAGCAAACTGAAACGCTATGTTTCTTTGTCGGAGATATCGATATGATGTATGATGTGGATTTTATTTCAACAGTAAAAAGTTTGTATTCAGAAAATCAGGCAACTTATTTCCAGGTTGGATTTTTAGATCAGAAAGAAAGCACTTTTTCCAAACCATTTACTGATTATAAAATCGCATTCAAATCGACGACTGATGCAACCGGAATGACCTTATATCCTACGCAAGCATTAAAAAATATAAACGGCTATGACGAGTTTTATCATGGCTGGGGCGCCGAAGATACTGATGTGCATCAAAGGCTTGCCAATGCAGATTATCAAATCTGTTATTATGACAAATCTATTTTGATGCTGCACCAATGGCATCCGAAAGCCTATCGGAAAACGACTGGAAATACACTTTTTCATTCAGAACTCGAAAGGATCAATTCGGAATATCTTTCTTTTTCTGCACTGGCGAAAATCCAAAAAGCAAATAATAATGGTGAATGGGGGAAATCACCGGTAGTATCGGATTACCAATCATTATCCGGAAATCCCGATTTACTACTTGATGTTGATTCTCAAAGCACAACTTTTTTCGGAATCATTTCACAGTTTCCGAATTTCTTCGGAATTATCCTCGAATTAAAGATCAAATCACCGCCAGCAAATAAAATTTTCAAGCAAAACCTCAAAAAAATAGCAGGTAAAAAACACATTAATTATCTTGATTTAGAAATTGCTAATAATTTTCTTTTGGAGGAAATCGTACGCCATTACCGAAATCTTCCTTACGAGTATAATTTCGACAGAACCAATCAGATCATACATCTAAAAATCAAGTTCTAGTATGAAAATCCTAATGGTTTCCATGACATCAATGCACTTTTTTCGGTGGACCGAACAGCTTCGCGACGCGGGTCACGAAATTTACTGGTTCGATGTAATGGATACTAAAAAGGAAACCGAACGGCTCAATTGGGTAAATCAAATAATTAAATGGAGAATAAAATACAATTATCCGTATCGGTATTTTGTTAAAAAGAAGTTGCCAAAGCTATATCGTTTCATCCAGAAATTCAATGATAATGACATTGCGACCGTTTTTGAGCAAAAATTAAATGAAATCAAACCCGATCTTGTGCACAGTTTTGCGATGCAGCTTTCCTGCATTCCCATTCTCGACATAATGCTTAAGCAGCCACAAATAAAATGGGTATATTCTTCTTGGGGAAGTGATGTGTATTTTTCTCATGGATTAAACATGAATGAAGATAAAATTCGTGCTTGCTTTAACAGAATTGATTATCTGATTACGGATTGCGAAAGAGATTATAAAATTGCAACTGAAAAAGGATTTACAAATATGTTTCTAGGTGTTTTTCCCGGAAATGGTGGCGTAGATTTTGCCAAACTTCCTGAAACCAATTTGTCAAAAAGGAAAATAATTTTGGTAAAAGGCTATAATTTCGGTGTCGGACGTGGCTTAAATATCGTCAAAGCACTTTCGAAATTACAACCGGAACAACTGAAAGAATTTAAAATAATTGTTTATGGAGCTGATCAGTTGATAACAGAATATGTTTCCAAAAATGAAAATTTAAGCCAAGTCGATATTGAAATCCACTCGATGAAAAAGACAATTCCAAATGCAGAATTAATTGCTATTATGGGTAAAAGTTATCTTCATATCGGCAATGGGATTTCCGACGGGATTCCGAATTCAATGATCGAAGCAATGGGAATGGGCGCTTTTCCAATTCAGTCAAATCCCGGAAATGCAACCGCCGAGCTAATTCACGACGAAAAAAACGGATTACTGATTAATAATGCGGATGATATTGACGAAATACAAAACCGGATTCAATTTGCACTTCTAAATCCAGAAATAGTAAAGTCTGCATTTGAATATAACAGCCTATTTATAAGGCAGAATTACAACAGGGATTTCATTAAACCAAAAATTACAGCCTTATATGAAAGCATTCATTAAAAAATATTATGAGGCGATAATTTACTTGCTAGAATTGCCTTCAAATACAAAACGACTGAAAAATATCAGGAATCAGAATACTGCTTTACGCGAAAATAAAAGTTCAGACATAGAAAGATGGAGCGTAAAAAAAGAACTAAGCATCGACTGGAACGAGCGCACTGCGATTCTTGGGAATTTCATAACGCCAAACGCAGCTATAATCGAATTTGGCGCCGGAAGCATGTTTCTTAAAGATCATCTTAACAATTATAAAAGCTATATGCCATCAGATATTATCAAAAGATTTCCGGAGACTTTGGTATGCGATTTAAATGAGCCGCTCACACTGGATTTGACCGCGTATGACACGGCAGTTTTTAGTGGTGTTCTGGAATATGTATACGATATTGAAGCACTTTTTCAACAGATTAACTGTATAAATCAAGTCGTTTTATCGTACTGTTGCTCTGATGTTATGAAAGTTTCCCGCGAGGCAAACGGCTGGCTTAGCGACTACACAACTTCAGAACTGGAAGCAATGTTTGGCAAAAACGGTTACAAAATCGAGCATTATCAAGAATGGAAAAAACAATCTCTGTATAATCTCATCAAGATAAAATAATGAGCATAAAATTATTTAAAGCATCCAATTTCAGTTATACGCCGTTTAATGATTACGCAGCCGGGGATCTAGAATATCTTCAGCGTCACGATATCAGTTTTACAGATAATCCGGGCGATGCCGATGTCATAATCTCTCAAAACTATAAGCATTTTAAAAAGTATTTCTGGAGGGGATTATTCGGTAAGAAATTTTTAATTTGGACATTGGAATCTCGGTTTGATACCCATTTTGATCCAAAGAAAAAAGTACTTTTCGGGTTGGCAGAATGCCATTTTATGAATGTTTATACAAGAGATGTTTTCGTTTCCAATATTACGTTCAACACGCATCACATAAATAAAAAACTCAATTATTTAGAGGAAGATTTTAAAATTAAATCCCGGAAAGTTGTCGGTTTGATGTCCTATTATAAAGGAATCGACGCACCTGCATTATTGCATAATAATCATAATATCGACCTAATCGCGCTACGTTCTAAAATTGGCATTCAAGGAAGCCGACTCCAGAAAATGGATGTTTACGGAAAAGGCTGGCCGGACGGGATTTCAAAAGAAGATTCGCGCGAAGGCGACTGGGTAAACAGGAAGCAAACACTTTTGGAAAACTATAATTTTAATCTCTGTTTTGAAAATACGGCTGCTTATAATTACATGACTGAAAAAATCTGGGACAGTATCGAAAATTATTGCCTTCCGGTATATTATGGAAAGCATACGAATGTGTATTCCATTTTTCCGGAACAAAGTTTTATCGATTATTCTGAATTTGATTCTCCAAAAGCCTTATTTGATTTTATTGATAAAATGACTGATTCTGAATTTGTTAACAGGATGAATAAGTGCATAAGCGTTTACAATTCTGTCAGTGAAAGTCATGAAGCACTTGGCAAATCTGAAAGAATTCATATGCTGGATAAAATTGTTCTGAAATTACAATCCATTCTTAAAAAATAATTACAAATAGCAATCTAATAAATTACAGAATTATATTATAATACGGTAAATTGCAACCCAAAATAAAGGAGATGAAAAAAATAGGATTTATTCCGCTTCGCCAAGGATCTAAAGGAATTCCCGGTAAAAATAAAAAGAAAATCGTCGGACGGCCTTTGTTTTCATGGGTTGTAGCTGAAGCCGTTTTTTCAGATCTGGATGAGGTTTACGTTTTTACTGACGATCAGGAAATTATTGATTTTATCGCAATCCAGAAAAACTGGGATACAAAAGTAAAAGCTGTTTTTCGTAATGAAATAAACGCTGGCGATAAAGCTTCAACTGAAAGCGCAATGCTCGAATTCAGCCAAAAAATCAATCACGATTATGATATAATTTGCTTATTGCAGGCAACATCGCCTTTGACTTTAGCCGAAGACATCAATAAAACCCTTAAAAAAATAACTGAAGAAGGCTTTAATTCCGCGCTTAGTGTCGTAAAAACACATCGTTTTACATGGAATGAAAATGGAACACCACAAAATTACGATGTTTTTAAACGCCCAAGGAGACAGGACTTCGACGGTCTGTTAATCGAAAATGGTGCTGTTTATTGCTCTGATAAAACGTCTTTTCTTAAATCTGAAAATCGCGTAAGCGGAAAAATTGGTCTTGTTGAAATGAGCGAAGAAACGCTTATGGAAATCGACAGTCTTTCCGACTGGAATATTGTCGAAAATCTTCTGATGGAACGACAAAAAAAACAGAAAAGAAGCAATCGGATTGATTATCTCGTTCTGGATGTTGACGGCGTTTTTACCGACGGCTGCGTGTATTATAATGAAGACGGCGAATTTGCCAAGAAGTTTGATATGCGTGACGGAATGGGACTTGAGATTTTACGCCAGAACAATGTAAAAGTGGTTGTGATAACTTCTGAAAACTCAAAGCTTGTCGCGCAAAGAATGAAGAAACTTAATATTGAGGACACTTTTTTATTCGTAAAAGACAAGTTTTCGTTCCTTAAAAATTTTCTTGATGAACGAAAAAGCGATTTTAGTTCGGTTGCCTATGTGGGCGATGACGTGAATGATTTAGCAAATATTTGCAGCGTTGGATGGTCATTTTCACCAAATGATGCTCCGAAATCAGTAGCCATGCATGCCGACATAATAACAACAAAAAAAGCGGCAGAAGGCGCGATCCGGGAAGTCTGCGAATTTATTTTAAAATACAATAAACGATATGAATAGTTATAAAAAGCCTTTCGTAATTGCAGAAATTGGATGCAATCACAAAGGAGAAATGGAAATTGCAAAAGAACTTATCAAAATCGCCAAGATTTTCTGTAATGTAGATGCTGTAAAATTCCAAAAACGAAATAATAAAGAACTACTGACGGAAGAACAATATAATAAACCGCACCCAAATCCGGCAAATTCCTATGGCGAAACTTATGGTGAACACCGTGAATTTCTTGAATTTGATCTAGACGAACATGCTGAATTGAAAGAATATTGCGACGAAATCGGAATTGTATATTCAACATCAGTTTGGGATACAACATCTGCAAAGGAAATCGCGTCGCTTCATCCCGAATTCATCAAAATTCCTTCTGCATGCAACAATAATTACGAAATGCTGGATTGGTTATGCCAAAATTACAAAGGCGAAATTCACATTTCAACCGGTATGACAACTAAAAACGAAACCGAAGATCTCGTAGCTTTTTTTACCGAAAAAGGTCGTAATATGGATCTGGTTTTATACAATTGCACTTCCGGTTATCCTGTTCCTTTTGAAGATGTTTGCCTGTTGGATATCAATTTGCTGACGGAGAAATTCGGCGATAAAGTAAAACACATCGGTTTTTCCGGGCATCATTTAGGAATTGCGGTTGATATTGCGGCATTCACTTTAGGTGCTAACATTATCGAGCGTCATTATACGATTGACCGTACGTGGAAAGGAACCGATCACGCGGCTTCGCTAGAACCAATGGGTTTACGAAAATTATCACGTGACCTTCACGCCGTTCACAGTGCATTAAATTTTAAAAGCCAGGATATTTTGCCAATTGAGCAAGTGCAGCGCGATAAACTAAAATTTCAAAAAGTCTGACTAATGGGTTTTTCCAATACGATGCGTCTTTTTTGGTGGAATGAAAAAATTATACAGGGAAAATCTAAAGAAAATTACGGCGATGTTTTAGGACGTTACCTTGTTGAGAAAATCTCAGGAAAAAAAGTGATTTTTGCATGGCCTAAGAAGTTTTCCTTTCTGGATTTCTTCTCGCCGATATATGTTACAATTGGAAGCATTTTAACCAATGTTAACAGCAAATGCATCGTGTGGGGAAGTGGAATCATCAGTCGTGATTTTCCTGTAAAAAGCGCGAAATTTCTCGCTGTCCGCGGGCCACAGACCCGGAAATTTCTCATCGAATCAGGTTATGAGGTTTCGGAAGTGTATGGCGATCCTGCAATTTTATTACCGGATTTTTTCCATCCAAAAGTCGAAAAAAAATACCGCTACGGAATCGTGCCGCATTACAATGATTTTGCACTGGCGCATACTATGTTTTCCAATATTCCCAATATTAAAATCATTGATATGATGACGAATGATGTGGAACAAAAAACAATTGAATTCCTGGAATGTGACCGGATTATTTCGTCATCATTACACGGAATTATTATCGCTCATGCTTATCAGATTCCGGCTGTTTGGCAGAAATTTTCAGACAAAGTTTTTGGCGATGACATCAAATACCGCGATTATATGGAGTCTGTCGGAATGGAGTTTTATCATCCTGAAATAAGAAGTTCGGTTTTTACTGAAGCAGAAATGGATCAATTATTTAACGAGTACCCGAATCTTCCATCGAAAGTAATCCTCGAAAATTTAAAAAGCGGACTGATGAGTGTTTGTCCTTTTAAAAAAGACTAATATGAATAAAAAGGTATTTATTTTTCTTCCTGATGGCGTCGGTTTACGGAATTTTGCATTTACGAAATTTAAGGAAATCGGGACGCAAAACGGATATGATATCACGTATTGGAACAATACGGTTTTTTCGCTAAAAGAGGAATTAGGATATGATGAGGTAAAAATCGAGAATCATAAGGTTCATCCGCTGACAGCAGTATTTGCAAGGTCTCGCAAAAGAATCGAGCTGAATATTTTTGATCGAAAATACAACGAAACGGTTTATAATACTTACAATTTTCCACATTCCTACAAAGACCTGAAAGAAGCGTCAAAAAGCATTTTAGTCGATTTGCTCGTGTTTTTCGGTTCTAATAAAGCCGGAAATAATTTTGTCCGAAATCAAATCAAAAAATACGAACGCAAAAATCCAAAATACGAGTATTGCAAAAAACAACTTCAGGAACATAAGCCTGATTTTGTATTCTGTACCAATCAACGGCCATCGCAGGCAATTGCGCCTATTTTGGCAGCGCAGGATTTGGGAATTCCAACAGCAACATTTATTTTTTCATGGGATAATCTTCCAAAGGCTACAACGCTCGTTGAAACCGATTATTATTTTGTTTGGAGCGAGCACATGAAAAAGGAAGTTTTGATGTATTGCCCGTACGTGAAGCCTGAAAATATAATTGTTACCGGAACACCGCAGTTTGAAAGCCATTTCGATGCATCACTTTTGAAAAACCGGGAAGCATTTTTTAACGACTATAATCTTGATTTGGAAAAAAGATATATCTGCTATTCGGGAGACGACATTGTTACGTCTCCGCTTGACCAGTTTTATGTGGAAGATTTAGCGTTATCTGTTCGTGAACTCAATTCTGACGGTTATAACATTGGAATTATTTACAGAAAATGTCCGGTAGATTTTACAAATCGCTATGACACAATTCTCGAAAATTACAAAGACGTTATTACTGTCATTGACCCGATTTGGCGTCCGGTTGGTCAAAACTGGAATGAGATTATGCCAACAAAAGAAGATTTTGCATTGCAATCGAACATTTGTGAGCACACGGAATTTGTAGCAAATATCGCTTCATCAATGGTTTTTGATTTTGTAGCACATAATAAATCCTGCTTGTTTTTTGATTACGAACAGCCGCAATTAAAAAAAGGAATTCGCGACATCGGGCAAAATTATAATTATATCCACTTTCGTTCAATGCCTTCAAAAAATGCAGCTTTATGGGTTTTTGATAAAAAATCATTGACAACAATCGTAAAAGATATTCTCGACAAAAAAACCACAAGTGTTGACGAAGGGAAGAAATGGTTTGAAACTATTGTTGGACCAAAACCAACCGTTGCTTCTGAAAATATATGGATCGGAATTAATAACATTTTGAGTAATCGAAGCTAAAAGATGTTCACATTCAGTCAATTAGGTAAAAAAGGTAATTTAGGAAACCAATTGTTCCAAATTGCTTCTACAATTGGTTTGGCAAAAAGCAATAGCGATTCGTATGGTTTCCCAAATTGGAAATTCCAGCCATATTTTAAAAACAAGCTTCCAATTCTACCTGAATCTGACACGGAATTTGAAATTTCTGAAGAAAAATTATTTGAATTTTACAACTGGGAATTGAGCAATGGCAATCATGATATTTCCGGTTGGCTTCAAACTGAAAAATATTTCGACGTAAAATCTACAAAGCATTATTTTGAATTTAATGACGAGATAATTGCGTCGATCAAGGAAAAATACAAAGAAGCTTTTACGAAAAAAACCATCTTAATTTCTATCCGAAGAGGCGATTTTGTTCAGCATCAGGATTATTTTCAAGTTCCTATTCACTATTATCTTAATAGTTTAGCGCGATTTTTTCCGGATTGGCAATCATCTAATCTAATTGTTTTGAGTGATGATATTGATTACTGTAAATTCCATTTTTCATTTTTAGAAAACGCCTATTTCGGTGACGGATTGGATGCAATTGAGCAATTGTGCTTAGGTTCGCTTTGCGATGATTTTATAATTGGGAATTCCACTTTTTCCTGGTGGTCGGCTTGGCTTGGAGAAAAACCGGATTCCAAAATCATCCGTCCCGACAAAAATTTCGATGGCAAAAAGAGCGAAGAATTGAACGACATAGATTATTTCCCGGAAAGATGGACGAGATACAATCATACAAATGATACGATTACGCTTGACGGTTTAGCGATTAGTTTAGAATTTGAAACAAATGCTGATGCACTAAAACAGTATATTTCTAGTTTCTTTAATGTTAATTTAATTAATTGTAATTCAGTCGAATACGTTAAAAAATATCATTTCAAAAAGGAATATTATTTACCGCCAATTTTAATTTATTACAGTTCACTTTTGGCACAACAGCATCCGGATAAACTCGTAGTAAATGCTGTAACAAACGTTTTTTCAGTTTCGAAGAAAATGAATTATCACGAGTTCTGTATTGATAATGACTTTGGGTTTTTTTCAAGGATTTTCAACTTTAAAAGAGCTTCCGTAAAAACTTCCGAAGACTTTTATATTACTTCAAATGCAGTAAGACAAAACAATCCCGAAAGAATTATCATAAATTGCACCGCCGGGAAATTCAGTACGATTGGTGGCTATTCATTTAGTTTATTCCGTTCTGTTAAAAAAACGGAAATCGCAATCAAATCGACTATTAAAAAGATACTTTCAATAAAGAAAAATGGATAATCAGTTGCATATTGGCTACATCGTTTCGCATTATCCGCATCAGGCCTTTGGTCATGACGGCGGTTTAGGCACGAGTGTTTATAATCTTGTAGAGAGAATCCGCAGGAAAAATGTAAAGGTTTCCGTTTTCGTTTACGGCCAAAATGAAGATTTTGTAATCCAGGAAGAAAACCTCACGATTTACAGTATAAAGATGCTGAAAAAAGGATTTTTTAAATTCTATTTTTATCGAAAATCACTTGCCGAATTCATCAACAAAAAAGTAGCATCCGAAAAAATTAATCTTATTGAAGCTCCGGATTGGACTGGAATTACTGCATTTATGCACTTTAAAGTTCCATTGGTAATCAGGTTTCACGGCTCGGATGCGTATTTTTGCCATCTTGAACAACGAAAGCAAAAATTCAAAAATTTCTTGTTTGAAAAAATGGCCATCCGAAATGCAACTACTTTTATTGCGCCGACAAATTTCGCAGGAGAGTTATCAGCAAAATTATTCAAGATAACGAAGAAAGTAACGACCATTCATTATGGATTGGATTTGCAGAAATTCCATAATCCAACACCGGAAATCTATGAAAAAGGGCTGATTGTCTATGTCGGAACTGTTATCAGGAAAAAGGGCGTAATGGAATTACCAGCTATTTTCAAGCTTGTTTTAAATGAATTTCCGGAAGCAAAACTGGTAATTATTGGCGGCGATTCGCCAGATATCAAGACGCAATCTGATTCAACATGGAATTTGATGAAAAAACAATTTTCAGAAAGCGATCTTCAGCGTGTTAACTATCTCGGTAAAATCCCATATCAACAAGTCCAGGATTATATTAAGCAGGCAAATGTTTGTGTTTTTCCGACTTTTGCAGAGACACTCGGAATGGTTACAATTGAGTCGATGGCTTTACAAAAACCAGTCGTCAATAGCAATATTGGATGGGCAAATGAACTAATCGTAGATGGCGAAAGTGGATTTTTAGTTCATCCTGAGAATCATAATCTATTTGCAAACACGATTGTCCAATTGCTTTCGGATGAAGATTTGGCAATTAAAATAGGACAAAATGCATACGAAAGAACTTGTCAGAAATTCGACATCGACAAAATTGCAGAGCAAAACATAGCTTTTTATAAATCTACAATCAACCAAAATTGATACTGGTATATCATAATAATACTACTATTTCAGAAATTATTTCGTCACATAAAGAAATCGTTTCTTTTGACAAAACGAAAAATATCGCTGTATCATTACTTGAATTTGCACAGCGATTTCCAAATCTTCCGATTGCCTGGTGTCATGTTGATTTCAAATCCGATTTCAATTGCAATTTGGAATCTGTTTTTTATCATCGCAAGTTAATGTTGTCTTTTAATCCTGGGGAAGAAAATTTTTTCGGCGATAAAATTGGTTATGCGGAACATCTTCCTTTCATCAAAATTAATAAGGAAGTTACGTATCCGAGTTGGCAGATGAGTAGTTGTGCCGGAATTATTCACGCCTCTGTATTGCAGGAAATCAAAGGAAAAATAAAACCGGATGCTGATTTCGATTACTTCCTGAATTCAATAGCTAAACTCTGTATGCCTTTGGGTTTGTTGTGTTATTCTGAGCCAAAACTTTTGCGAAACAAGAATTATCAAATCAATTTCAAGTCATCGAATTATAAGCTTTTCCGTTTCGTTAAACAACATTATAAAACGAGCTGGACATTTTTACTCTTCATAAATTTATTGATTTACGAAAGACAACTCGCATTTCTACCGTTTTTATCAACGCTTTTTTTCCGAAGCAGAAATGCTAAAAAAATTAATATTGACACTATAAAAATTGAAAGACGGCACGATGATTTTTCGACTTCATTTGATGTGATTTTACCGACGATCGGAAGGAAAAATTTTCTTTATGATGTTTTATGCGATTTGCGAAATCAGACTAAATTACCTGAAAATGTGATTGTTGTAGAGCAAAATTCACTGGTTGGAAGTATAAGCGAATTGGATTATTTAACGAATCAAACTTGGCCTTTCACGATTAAACATACTTTTACCAACACGCCCGGAGCTTGCAATGCGAGAAATATCGCACTTGATGCAGTTGAAAGTGATTGGGTGTTTTTTGCAGATGACGACATCAGGATTGAACCTGATTTTGTAGAAAATACTTTTCACGAGCTACACAAAACCGGTGCAAGCGCAGTTTCGATAAACTGCCTTCATGTTGGTGAAAAACAAAAGTATGAGCAAATTTTCCAATGGAGCAGTTTTGGTTCAGGCTGTAGTTTTGTATCCAGAAAAGCCATAAAAAACAGCAGGTTTAATATGTCATTTGAATTTGGATATGGAGAAGATTCTGAATTCGGAATGCAGCTGCGAAATCAAGGATGCGATATTTTATATTTGCCATTTCCGTCAATTTTACATTTAAGAGCGCCGGTTGGTGGTTTTCGTTTTAAGCCTGTTCTTGAATGGAAACAGGAGAACATCCAGCCTAAACCTTCGCCAACCGTTATGTTATATCATTTGCTGCATTACTCAAAAGAAGAACTGCGTGGCTATAAAACGACTTTATTTCTTAAGTTTTACAAAGAACAGAAAATCAAAAACCCATTTATTTATTACAAAATGTTTCGAAAACAATGGGATAAAAGCGTATTTTGGGCAAGGAAATTAAATGATAGAACTTTACAAAATTCAAAAACAGAATAAGTAGGAGTCAACTTATTGGTTGCAATTATTTTAAGTAAAATAAATCAATTAGATGAAATTCAGTATCTTGACGTCGAAACAAAATCTATGTCAAAAACACAAACTTAAGCAAATGAAAACAAATTTTAAAAAAACAATTACCTTTCTAATGGTGTTCTTTTTTGCGATGGCATCTCATAAAATTGTTGCACAAACGGATCCAACTTTTGACCAAACAGTAAATTATATTGTAGCAAATACAAAAGGCAGAGTAATGTATCCAGGCGCTTTAGATGCTTATTCCAGAGTGAATGGATATACTCTTAAAGATGTTAAAATTGAGAAAAATGGAAAAGTATTGTTCATTACAGAGCAGAAAAATGGTTATAACGACTTTACAATTTCATTTAATGTATTCGATCTCGTTGCAAATACTCAATATCCCGAAGGAGTAATTGCAAAGAATTTCTTAGTACATTTCAACGGACTAAATGTCTCTAGTGGCTATGGGATTGTTTATGCAACCCAAAACGATGCACTCAAAGTCGCACGTGCTTTTCGCCATTTAAGAACAGTATGTGAAAAACCCCAAAACGACTTGTTCAGCCAGCCCGTTATAGAAGAAAAAAAGATACTTGGCAAAGAAGAAACCATAAGCTACATAAACAAAAATATCAAAACGGGATTACGATTAGGAGAATGTCAATGCCATATATTAGAGATTTACAGTGGTGGTAACGGACGTAGAGGTAAAAAAAATGGTACCGCAAACTATTATGTTGAAAGTCACGAATTAGTGAATGCCACAACATATAATGTGTATGCGAAAAGCGATAGACAGGATTGTGAGGAAACGCCTTACTTTAATTCCAGAGATGAGTTGGTAAAGGGTAGTGCTGTGAGTACTCGTGTTGAAGTGAAATTTACTTTTGATTTTTCAAAATTAAGCAATTTCGAAATCTTTAATGGTACTAATGATGCTACTAAAATACTAAAATTGAACTTTCAGGCTAATTCCAGTAAAATCGAAAATAAATCGAGAGTCTATTTGAATAATATTGGTATGTGGAATACAAATTCGCTACAGTTCCTTGTGCTTACAGAAAATGTTGAAAAAGTAAAAAAGGCTTTTATGCATTTAGAAAAGTTAATCAAAGAAGAAAATAAGAAAGCTGAAGACGACGATCCGTTTGGCAATTAATATTTTTAACTGATGAGAATCTATTTTTATTGAAAAACATCGGCTACAAAATTTTTTGAAGGCAGCGATTATCTCAAGCAAACCAGACGAACGACTTTTTATAAACACTAAATCTTAGTAAAGTTTTCCAACTCTTACTCATGAACTATAAATACAGAACTTACCTTTATAAAGCACTCAGCATTTTTCCTGAAAACGTTGGCTATTACTTATATCATACGCTTCAGAATAAGCTTTCAAAGTCAACTATAAGCTTAAAAATCCGCGAAGCAGAAAGTTCGTTGCAAACCATAAAAACAATTCTTGACAAGAGTAATGTAAGCCTTGAAAATGCGAATATTATCGAAATAGGGTCGGGCTGGGTACCGTTGATTCCCTATCTTCTAATCTTAAAAGGAAAAGCAAAACGCGTTGATACGTACGATATCAACGAGCATTTTAATCCAACTGAAATTGAACACATAAATCACTATTACAATGTTCAGCAAACCACAATTTCCAAAAATTATAAATTGCTGAAAAACGTACATTACCATCCTAAAACAAATGTTATTGATGGTGATCTTTCACAGGCTGATATTGTACTTTCCCGATTTGTACTTGAACATGTTCCGCCAGGAATCATTAAGCAAATACACGAGAATTTTGCTAAAAAACTAAAATCAGGAAGCTATGTATTGCATCTAATTTCGCCAAGCGATCATCGTTCTTATTCGGATTCATCGCTGTCATTAGTAGATTTTTTACAATATAGCCAGAAAGAATGGGACGCTATTCAGACCAAATTTGATTATCACAACCGACTGCGTTTACCTCAATATCTTGAAATTCTGGGAGAACATTTTGAAATAACTCATCTCGAGCATGATAATTCCAAGCCGGGGACAAATGCTTATAATAAGTTCAAGAAAGTAAGGCTGCATCAGGATTTCAGCAATTATTCGGAAACTGAAATTACTGCCGGGAGTATAAACATACTGCTGAAAAAAAAATAACATGAAACTCTCGCTCATAATTTGTACTTATAAACGTCCGGAATCGTTAAAAAAACTCCTGGATTCGATTAAAAACCAAACCTATTATCCTGATGAAATCCTCATAATTGATGGTTCTGACGATACTACTACCAATGAAATGCTCGCAAATGCAACTTATTCTAACCTGAATTATTTTTTGGTTCCGGAAGCATTTCGCGGATTAACTAAACAACGTAATTTCGGAATCCAGAAAGTTAATCCCAATTCTGAAATCATTGCTTTTCTCGATGACGATACCGAATTATTGCCCGAATATTTTTCAGAATTGCGTCACACATTTTTAACATTGCCAGAAGTTTCAGGAGTTGGTGGCGTTGCAATAAACGAAAATGCATGGTTTAAGCCTGAATCAGGAAAACACTACGATAAAAATCAATATTATCGATTTGAGGATTTTATTGTTAAAGAAGGACAACGCAATGTTTTCAGGAATAGATTAGGATTGGAGTCTGATTTAGGTCCGGGCCGAATGCCTGAATATTCTCACGGCAGAACTTGCGGATTCCCGTTAAACGGAAAAACGTATGAAGTTGACTTGCTCATCGGAATGTCTTTCGCTTTCAGGAAAGTGGTTTTTGAATCTATAAAATTCTCAACATTTTTTGAAGGTTACGGACTTTATGAAGATGCGGATTTTAGCGTCCGGGCGCAGCGTTTCGGAAAAAACGTAATAAATACGAAAGTACAATTGTTTCATTTTCATCATCCTTCAGGACGACCAAATCAATATAAATACGGTAAAATGGTTGTGCGGAACGGTTGGTATGTCTGGCGAATCAAAAATGCAAATCCTTCCATAAATGCAAAAGTAAAATGGAATTTGATTACGCTACTTTTGACTCTTATACGATTTATGAATACTTTTACGACAAATAGCAGAAAAGAAGCTTTTACCGAAGCATTAGGCCGAACCGTCGGTTGGTGGAGCTTACTTTTTGATAAACCAAAATTGCAAAAATGAAAACTACCGATTCTATTTTAGAGACCAATAAAAAGCAGAAAGAATTCTACAATAACTTCAAGCAGAATTCTTTTACCAAACTTTGGGCTCGTTTAAGAAATGGAATTCTTACCAAAATAAGAAAAAACATCGGGCTTCAGGATCAATCGTATGTTTTGCACAAACAATGGTTTGGCGATTTGTCTGATAAAAAAGTGTTGGATTTAGGCTGTTTTTCAGGAAATTATCTGTCGCTTTATCTTGCGGAAAATTCAAAAAGTTACCTTGGAATCGACTTGAGCGATGTTGCCATCGCAAAACTGGATCAAAGGTTAAAGCATCTTCCAAATGCAAATGCGGCTGCCGTTGATTTTCTATCAAGTGATTTCACTGAAACAAATTTCGACCTGATTTATGCTTACGGCGTTTTACATCATTTTGAAAATACGCAGATTCTGATCGATAAACTTAATGAAAAACTAGCTGACGGCGGAACAATTATTAGCTATGATCCTTTAGAAACCAGCATTCCGATAAAAATTCTCCGTACGCTTTATCGTCCTTTTCAATCGGATGCCGAGTGGGAATGGCCATTCACCAAAAAAACATTCCGTAAATTCGAAAGCGCATTTACCATTCTTGAAAGACGTGGTGTTTTAGGAAAATCGAAATGGATGACCTTTGTAAATGTCCTGCCTTTTTCAGATAAGCGAAAAGAAGAAATCGGAAAAAAATGGCACCAGCACGATTGGGATAAATCTAAAGATTCAGATAAAGTTTTGTTCAGCTGCATGCATCTGACAATGTTTATGAAGAAAAAATAAACGCAAATGACGGTTTTCCAGCTACTACGATCGGATTATAAAAAGTACCTCAAATATGGCGGAAACCTTTTTGGAATCTTGTTTTTAACGCAAGGTTTTTGGGCAATTTTTCAATACAGGATTGCTCATTTCGTATATAAAAATGTTAAATTACAACCTTTTCGGGTGCTGTTTTTATTTCTTACGCTCTTATGGCAAAAATGTATTGAAATCCTTACGGGAATTTCAATTCCGGCTTCGGCAAAAATTGGGCATTCTTTTTACATCGGGCATTTTGGCGGAATTATCATAAATGCGCAATCCAGTATCGGGAACAATTGTAATATATCGCAAGGCGTAACAATTGGCATTTCCGGAAAAGAAGAAAACCGCGGTGTTCCCATTATCCATGACAATGTATATATAGGCGCGAATTCAGTTGTTGCCGGAAAAATAACTATTGGAAATGACGTGCTGATTGGCGCGTGCTCAATGGTAAATACCTCGCTTTCAGACAATTCTGCAGCATCTGGCGTTCCAGCAGTTATAATTTCGCAAAAAGGCTCAAAAGGATATATATGAAACTTCTTGTAATTACGAGTGCGCCGATAATTTATAATGATGAAAAAAAGTTCGCTTACAGTCCGTATGTCAGGGAAATGGAAATCTGGCAAAAATATTCTTCTGAAATTGCATTTTGTTGTCCAGTATGGGAAAAGGACAATGGTTTGTTAATCACAGAAATCCCTTTTCACGTCAGTCGTCATTACAAACTCGAAGATTTTAATATTACAAGTGTCATTAACTTATTAAAGGCGATTCCATTTTCATTAATATCTTTCTTTACAATAGTTAAAGCAATGCATGATGCCGATCACATTCATTTAAGATGTCCTGGAAATGTTGGGCTTTTAGGAAGCATTGCCCAGATTTTTTTTCCAAGAAAGAAGAAAACCGTAAAATATGCAGGAAACTGGGATCCAAATTCGCCTCAGCCAATTTCATATAAAATGCAAAAATGGATCGTCAGCAACACTTTTTTAAGCCACAACATAAAAGTTCTTGTTTATGGAGAATGGCCAAAAATGACCAATAATATCCAGCCATTTTTTACGGCGACATATTCAGAAAAAGATAAAATGCCACTGATGGATAAAAATTTGAAAAATGAGATCAATTTTGTTTTTGTAGGTACTTTAGTTTCCGGTAAAAATCCAATTTATGCGTTGGAAATAATCAACGGTTTATATAAAAAAAAGTATGATGTACGATTGACAATGTTTGGAGAAGGTTCTGAACGGAAAGCAATCGAGGATTATATCCGAAATAATAATCTTCAAAGTATCGTAACTTTGGAAGGTAATCAAAACACGGAAACGGTAAAATCTGCGTATCAACAAAGCCATTTTGTGATTTTACCATCTCAAAGTGAAGGCTGGCCAAAAGTAATCGCCGAAGGAATGTTTTGGGGTTGTGTGCCAATTGCGACAGCAGTTTCTTGTATTCCGTTTATGCTTGATCACGGCAATCGCGGCATTTTACTGCAAATGAATTTGGAAAACGATATAGCATTATTAGAGAAAACTCTGCTCAATGGAAATGATTTCCGGCTTAAAAGTGAAAACGCCGCTTTATGGTCGAGAAATTTCACTACCGATATTTTTGAATCACAGATAAAACAATTTCTTCAGGTATGAGAATAGCGCAAATAATAGATTCACTCGAAGCTGGCGGTGCCGAAAAAATGGCGGTTAACTATGCAAATGCGTTGGTAAATCACGATTTTTCAGCGTTGGTAACAACCAGAAAAGAAGGAAATCTGAAACGATTTGTACATCCGGATGTCGAATATTTATATCTTGAAAGAAAAAAAACATTGGATTTTCAGGCGGTTTTTAGACTGCGGAAATTTTGTGTCAAAAATAAAATAGAATTTCTTCATGCTCACAGCAGTTCTTTCCTTGTTGCGATTTTGGTAAAATTTACATTGCCCGGAATTAAAATTATCTGGCACGATCACGATGGACTGAGCGAGTTTTTAAAGGACAGAAAAGCGTTTGAACTAAAAGTAGCGTCTTTTTTATTTAATGGAATAATATCCGTAAATAATCAGTTGAAAATATGGGCTCAGGAGAAATTAAATTGCAAAAAAGTCATTTACCTGCCCAATTTTATCCAACCGGAATCAATCCAAATCATGGAGACAAATCTGCACGGAAATGAAGGAAAACGTATTTTATGTTTGGCCAATCTTAGGCCCCAGAAAAATCATTCACTACTGATTGATGTTGCAATGAAACTACAGTTTAGTCATCCCGATTGGACTTTACATTTGGTTGGAAAAGATTTTTCAGATGACTATTCAAAAGATATTAAAACCGCTATTTCTGAAAAGGAATTGACAAATACGGTTTTCGTTTATGATACAAAAAATGATATTGGAAATATAATTTCACAAAGCGATATTTGTATATTGACTTCATTAACAGAAGGTTTACCGGTTTCTGTTTTGGAATATGGCTATCATAAAAAACCAGTTGTAGTAACCAATGTAGGCGAACTACCAATGCTGATTCAGAATAATAAAAACGGCATAATTGTGAAAAGTAAAGATACTGAGGCGTTTTATAATGCGTTGGTTCAGCTCATAGAAAACGATAATTTGAGGCAGGATTTAGGTGATAAATTACACGATGATATTATTTCCGGATTTTCAGAAACTGCAATTATCAGTAGCTTTACAACTTGGCTTGAAAAAAAATAGTATGCAAAAGACGCTTAGTTATCCGACACTTATTTTTCTGCACGCCGGAATTGCGCTTTTGATTTTTATAGTGCCGGTGTTATCGAGAATCTACGGACTTTTAATTTTAACAGCCGGAATTCTGTATGTCATAAAAAAACAAAACAAGAATAATGAAGTTTTACTAGTTGCGGCGTATCTTACGGGAGCTGAGGTTTTTTTACGTTCAACCGATGGCGTTCCTGTTTACGAATTCTGCAAGTATGGCGTTATGATCCTGATAGGATTCGGAATGTTTTATAGCGGATTTTCAAAAAACGCAATTCCATATTGGATTTATCTTTTACTCCTGATTCCGAGTATTATCATTGCTACTTTTGTACTTAATTCTTCTGTTGAAGACAGGAAAATCATATCATTCGTAATTTCCGGACCTGCTTGTCTCGGATTCACAGCCTTGTACACTTACCAGAGAAAAATCACTTTTGCTCAAATTAATTCGATTCTTTTAGCCGTCGCGCTTCCAATAGTTACGATGACGGTTTACCTGATTCTGTACAATCCGAGTGTTCGGGATGTTGTTACAGGAACCGATTCAAACACACAAACTTCGGGCGGGTTTGGTCCAAATCAGGTTTCAACAGCACTTGGATTGGGAATATTTATTTTTGTTACACGGGCAATTTTAAATTCGAAAGATATCCGGATTGCAGCTTTCAACATTGTAATTGCTTCGGTTATAGCTTTTAGGGGAATTGTGACTTTTTCCAGAGGCGGAATTTTAACTGCCATAGTAATGATTGTTCTGCTTTTAGCCGGGATGTATTTCCGATTTAACAGCAGAGCGAAAGTCAAGCTCAATTATTTTATTTTGGCGATTGTATTTGGCGCCGGAATTATTTGGGCTTATAGCTTATTTCAGACAAACGGACTTATCGGAAACCGATATTCCAATAAAGACGCAGCCGGCCGAGTTAAAGAAAGCCGACTTAGCGGCCGGGAGGAAATCGCGGCGACGGAAATGAACGCCTTTTATGAAAATCCTATTTTGGGTGTTGGAGTTGGAAAAACTATCGATTTGCGTGAAGAGGTTACAGGTGTAAATACGGCGTCGCATAATGAAATAACACGATTATTAGCTGAACACGGATCGCTGGGCGTTTTAATATTACTGATTTTGTTCATCACGCCAATTGTTTTGCACTTAGGAAACCGGGAAAATTTCTTCATGTTTCCGATTTTGTTTTTTTGGCTGCTTACCATCAATCATGCTGCAATGCGAATTGCAGCCCCTGCTTTTATCTACTCCTTAGCCTTATTAAAAGTATATATCAAAGCCCCACCCCTAAAAAAATCACTACATGAATGATTATTCTTATAAAAATTTATTCTAATCATTAATTTTGTTAAATTGCGCACGAATTAGACACCCCCATCTATAGAATGCGTACCGGCAAAGACATACATTTTGAAGTTTCAGAACGTAAAATTCTATTGCGAATTTTTGACGTTCTATTTGTCGTATCATCACTTTACATAGTTGATTATCTCTTTAATTTCAACTATTTCAATATTTCAATTACGAATTTTTACTGGACAATAGTTCTTGGAATTTACTTAAACGTCCTCGGGACAGTTTTTGAAATGTACAATCTTCAGGTAGCGAGTAACCAATTTCAAGTAATTAGGAGTATCGTTCTAACGTCGTCAACAACAGTATTATTTTATTTACTGACACCTTTCTTTACTCCCTTTTTGCCTTTAAACAGGTTGCAAATTGTATATTTCTTTCTTGCTATTTTTGGAGGTTTGCTGTTGTGGAGAATATTTTACCAGGCTTTTCTCGCGTCCTATCGCTTTGAAAAAAAAGTGATTTTGATTTGCGATAAGGAAGAAGTAAAAGAGCTCGTTACAGATCTCGAAAAGATAGATCCACATTACAAAATCATAGCGTATCTGAATTCTGATTTTACAGAAAGTGATCCATTCCGATACGATTACGTCAAAAATCTGGAAATTGATAAACTAGAAGATTTCGCCAGAAAGAATTCGGTTTCAGAAATCGTTATTGCATCGCAAAAAACAGAAGGCATAACCGTACCGCTTTATAATCAATTGTTGCATTTGCTTGAAAGCGGATTTACAATTCGCGAATATTCACAAGTGTATGAATTGATTACGCAACGAATTCCGATCCAGCATTTTAATAAGGATTTTTATAGATATTTTCCGTTTAGCCGAAGCAATCAAAACCGTTTGTACCTAGCAATTGTCAAGGTTTTAGAAGTCATTTTATCCATTATTGGATTAGCGATTGGCCTGATTTTGCTTCCTGTAATTTTAATTGGAAATGCCGTTGCCAACCGCGGTTCATTGTTTTATATGCAGACAAGAATCGGCTTAAATGGTGTTCCTTTTGAAATTTACAAATTCCGTACAATGGTAAAAAATGCTGAAAAAGATGGAGCCGTTTTTACCACAACTAATGATGTACGAGTAACATCGTTTGGGAAATTGCTTCGTAAAACAAGACTTGATGAAGTTCCGCAATTTATCAACATAATAAAAGGCGACATGGGATTTATAGGGCCAAGACCAGAGCGACCGGTTTTTGTAAAAGAACTCGCCGATGTTATGCCATTTTATGAAACCAGACACGTCATAAAACCAGGTTTGACAGGATGGGCGCAAGTAAATTATTCATACGGGGAAACTATTGGAGATAGCCTGATCAAGTTGCAATATGATTTGTATTATATCAAGCACCGAAGCGTTTTCCTGGATTTGAATATCCTCATTAAAACCTTCAGTACGGTTTTGTTTTACAGAGGGCAATAATTTATTTTACCTGATTCTGTTTTACGATTCTTCTCAGCAAAATCGCATGAGCAATTATCATCGGTGCAAATAACGCAAAATGTGCTTTATTGAACAGTATGATACTATAAATCAAAAGAATTCCCAAAGATAAATACGCAGTTTTTACAGCTAAATTTCGTTGCTTTTTTAAATCGAAAAATACTAGCAGGAGCAATAATGGATTGAATAATATAACGTTATAATTCTCGGATAATTCTTTATGAAGCGAATAAAATCCAACGCAAAATAGAAAAATTCCTAAAATTCCGGCAAAAGCCAAATATCCTAATCCAACTGATTTTTTAGGGATTGCGATAATTAAAAAGAAGAATAAAAGATACGTGTAGAAATTATTCCACCATGAAAATTCTGATGCAGCCGCATTTTGCTCATTGATTGTTTTAGTTTCTGATACTAATGGCTGATTGTTGTTTTTCGTAACCGATGCGCTTTCCATCAACTGTAAAGGAAGGAAAACATGATCGAACATTTTATCAGTTTTAGCGCCGAATAAAATGCAAATTCCCAAATTTTCATAAAAATGAGATTTTATATATCCGTATAAAATTGTTCGGTCGGTTTTCTCAGCGTCTTTAATCTTGGTTGAAAGTGGATTGGAAATGGTAGTATTAAGAACATCTGCAACCATCGTCGTGCAGTTTTTATCAATGAATTTATACGTGTAAAATCGCTGTTCCGAAGACAAAACGGCATTTAGCTGGTCAAATATTTTCTGTTTCTGAAAAGTGGTCAGATTCAAAACTTGTTCATAAACACCTCTGTTTTCATCAATATAGGATGCTTTAAAAGACTCAAATTGATCTACGGCAGCAAAATATTGTAAATCGCCTTTTACAAATTTCAGATAGAAATTCGGCGTTCGAAAATCGAAATAACCATAATTATACACATGGTCAATTCCGTTGCCCGGATCATTGACGCGAAGCGCAGTATGGCCAAATAACGAATATAATTCATTTCCGGAATCGCAAGTCAACAGGCTGATCGTTGCTTTTTCAGATAAAATCTGATATTGCCCGAAACCTGAAATTGCATTCAGCAGAAAAGCGAAACAGAAAAAGAATGTAATTTTTATTCGATGCATTTGAGGTTCTGTTGAAATTATCTTCTAAAAATACTCAAATCTACTTTTACAGAAAATATATTTGAGTATAAAGCCGCACTTTGGTCGCCCAAATCAGTTAATGCATAATCGATCTGGATACCGCGATATTTGAATCCGAGACCAATATTGGGTTGAAATCCAACTCTTTTGCTGCCGTCAATTTGTTCGATATTCTGGAAATTTCCAACGCCGGCGCGAAGAAAAACCAAGTCCGTATAACCGTATTCAAATCCGAGTGCCGGATCAATGCTGATTCCTTTTGTAGAAATGATATCATTTGTTTGTTCAAAACGCATATTGAGATTCCCGGATGCTAACAGGCTGGTTTCATTGTGGAATTCAAATTTTTTCGACATCCCGAATTGCGCTTTTGGCAAGGTAATCTCAGTACTTTCTGGTAATTCTTGGTTTTGCCCCGGAATTGCCCCCGCTATTTTCGCATATTCTTCCTCGTCAATATTCCAGATATTATAGGTCGTCGTGATGTCGCGAAGCATTAGGCCAAATTTCCAGTCGTTACGTTCAAACTGTAATCCGACATCAAATCCAAATCCCCACGAATTCGCGAATTTTCCGATAATCCGGCGGATAACTTTTGCATTTACGCCATATTGAAATCCGGGGACCTGAAGTTTTCTGGCATATGAAAACGTTACTCCATAATCAGCTGTTGAAAATAAACTGATACGATTATAATCTATATTGCCTTCGCTGTCAATAAGTTGCGTTGTGTTTAAAATATCATCAACTCCAAATCGAATGATCGAAATCCCGTATGCGCTTCTGTCGTCAATCTTTTTTGCATAAGCAGCATAATCGTACTGAGCGATGTTTGCAAAATAACTCGCGTGCATTAGCGATGCCTGATCGCCTTCAATGTTTACTAAACCTGCGGGATTCCAGTAACCTGCATTTACATCGGAAGTATTCGCAACAACGGCATTCGACATTCCCAATGCGGCTGCGTCAACACCGATATTCATAAATTCGTTGGAATATTTTCTGATTGCCTGACCATAAGTCAAATAACTCAATAAAAAAAAGGCAATCGCAGGAATTTTTTTCAAAGCAAACTAGTTTTACAGGTCAAAATTGCCCGTTTAATTTTTAGCCAAAAATATAATTTTTTATTGACGTTGTTTCCTGCATTGGCTAAATAAATCGCAAACAAATCCCGTCGGATAAAAATCTGTAGTAAAAACGTATTTGCCTGCGAGTTATTGCATAAATTTGTTTTTCCAAAATCCAAAATATGAATATTAAAAAGCATGTCCCGAATTTTATAACGTTAATGAATCTTTTTTGCGGTTGTATTGCCGTGGTTTTTGCCTTTCGGGAAGATTTTGAGCTTGCCTTTTTCTTTGTTTGTTTAGGAATATTCCTTGATTTTTTTGATGGTTTTTTTGCGCGAATGTTTAAGGTTTCCAGTGAATTGGGATTGCAATTGGACTCACTTGCAGATATGGTTACGAGCGGCGTAACTCCCGGAGTTGTAATGTTTTTTCTTATGCACAATGCCGTAAAAGCACCTCATTTTGTTTTGACAGATGGGAACTTTCTTTTTTGTTTGCTGGGATTTATAATTACGCTTGGTTCTTGTTATCGCCTGGCAAATTTCAATATTGACACACGCCAAACAGATTCTTTTATTGGATTGCCGACACCTGCAAATGCTCTTTTTATAATGAGTCTTCCTCTGGTTTTGAAATATTCGGAATCATTGGTAGTTGTAGAAGTACTTGCAAATCAGTGGGTTTTATTGATTATCACGTTATTTAGTGCCTATATTTTAAATGCTGAAATTCCGTTGTTTTCGCTCAAGATCAAAAAGTTGACTATTAAAGACAATTTATTACAGTTTGTATTCTTGGGAAGTTCGGTTTTATTGTTGATTTTCTTTCAATATTTGGCGATTCCGCTTATCATCATCCTCTATGTTTTAATGTCTGTCGTAAATAATAAACGTACAAAAAAGTAGTTGTTATTTTAATGAAGAAAACCATTCGTAAAAAAACTGCGACAAGGCGATCCAAGAAAAAAGGCTTGTCATCAAAGACGATTTTGTACCTTTTTCTTACTATTTTACTATTTGTTTTAATTGGCGTAGGATATCACTATCGCGAAGGCCTGGCGTATTATTTTAGCTTTAAGACGAATAAAACAATCAAAGAAGAAAAAGAAGCAAAGCGAATTCTGGATGTCAGGAATTATCAGATTTTAAGTAAAAACGATGATAAAGTTGCCGGAATTGACGTTTCCGAATACCAGGGAGTAATTGATTGGACGAAAGTAAAAACCATTGAAGACCGCTTTCCGGTCGGATTTGTTTTCATTCGTGCAACCGCAGGAAACGATCGTGCCGATAACACTTTCAAGGAAAATTGGCGTGCAGCAAAGAAAAATAAAATTACGCGTGGCGCTTATCACTATTATCGGCCAAATGAAAATTCAATTGAGCAGGCAGCGCTGTTTATAAAAACGGTCCAGCTCAAGAAAGGCGATCTTCCGCCGGTTTTGGATATCGAGCAATTGCCAAAAAACCAATCGATTGACAGCCTGAAAGTCGGTTTGAAACGCTGGTTGAAAAAAGTAGAAAATCATTATGGCGTGCAGCCGATTATATATTCCGGAGAAAAATATTATGCTGCTTTTTTACATAAGGAATTTAGTGAATATACATTCTGGATCGCCAATTATAATGTTTTCGTTGAAGAGATAAAACCCAATTGGCTTTTCTGGCAATTTACTGAAAAGGCTAGTGTTGACGGGATTTCAGGAAACGTTGACGTCAATATTTACAATGGTTCAAAGGTCAAGCTGAATTATCTTACGATAGGAAATTAATTGTGTTTGAGAATAATCAACGTAATTATAAATCCAAAAAAAGCCATCATCAAAAGAAAGAAACCCACAGATTTTGGATTCGCAAAATTCAATGTATTGCCATAATTTTCGTTTCTCTTTGGAGGAAGAATTCGCGTGTCGGCTTTGTTATAATAAAATATTCCCCAAATCCAGTATTTAGGATTTTCCTGCCATTCCTTCAATGTTTCTTGGCTTGGATGGTTTTGGGTATTCATTACAATCGATTTAGAATTCTAGTTTCTTTTTACGAAGTTCGAAATTCTGGCCGAGATAAACTCTTCGTACCATTTCATCCTGAACCAATTCTTCCGGTTTTCCGGCTTTTAGGATTCCGCCTTCAAACATAAGATACGTTTTATCAGTAATGGCGAGTGTTTCCTGAACGTTGTGATCGGTGATCAAGATTCCGATATTTTTATTTTTTAGCTGTGCTACAATTCTTTGAATATCTTCAACAGCAACCGGATCGACACCTGCAAAAGGTTCGTCAAGCAGGATAAATTTCGGGTCGGTCGCTAAAGCACGTGCGATTTCTGTTCGTCTTCGCTCGCCACCGGAAAGTAAATCGCCACGATTTGTCCGAATGTGTTCAAGGCTGAATTCATCGATCAATGATTCCATTTTTGCAACTTGCTCTTCTTTTGATAATTTGGTCAGTTGCAATACGCTTAAGATATTATCTTCAATGCTTAATTTTCGGAAAACCGAAGCTTCCTGAGCCAGATAACCAATTCCGTTTTGTGCTCTTTTGTACATTGGGTAATTGGTAATATTGATATCGTCCAGAAAAATATTTCCACTGTTAGGCTTTACCAATCCGACGATCATATAGAATGATGTAGTTTTTCCGGCGCCATTTGGCCCGAGCAATCCAACGATTTCCCCTTGGTTTACTTCGACAGAAATACCTTTTACGACACTTCGGCCTTTATAGGTCTTGATTAAATTATCGGCTCTTAAGATCATTTACGCTATTTTTTATTTTGATAATTTACAGCAAATATAGGAACAAAACATAGTAATGCTACCTGATTTTTATCCAATTTATAATTTCTGACAATGCATTTTTGTCAATCTCGTACAAATTCTGTAGTGTGAGTTTCGACTTTGTCAGATAATGAGAAAGTCCGTCCATCTTTTTTATAGAAATGTTTGAATTAGCGAAATTTTCAAGCAATTTGGTTTCAGCTTCCGGATCAACAAAAATATCTTTTGTTCCTATTATATATAAAACTGGAATTTTAATATTCTTGTAAGCCGGTTCAAAATCTTTTCTGACAATATCTTTCTCGCTTGCCAGAGTCAGATAAGGAAATCTTGAATAATTGTCTTTCGTATAACCGATTTTTTTGGCCGTTTTTTCTAGTTTTTTGCTAAGTTTCCAGTTGTCAGTTTCTTCTTTATTTTCTTCGATGACTTTGTGTAACGCGGTTACTATTTCAAGTTTTTTATCAATGTCGTCAAATTTCAGTACATCAGGAAAAGTGTTTTGACCGGATTTAATTTGGTATTTAATAAACTCTCCATGTTTTTGTACAGGAGTTGCCCATTGTATCATAAAATCTATCGGAAGATTGTTTTGATACGTTTGCATTGTAACCATCCCGCCTTGGCTATGACCTAACAGGCCAATTTTTTTTCCGGATAAAGCTTTGTTTTTCTTTAACGTCCGGATACAGCTGCTCAATTCTTCCGACATATCCGTTATGGTATAATTGGCAGTATTGAATTTCCCGCCGGAATTCCCGATGCCTCTTTCGTCGTATCGGTACACGGAAATATTATTTTTCAGAAGTTCTTCCGTTAGTAAATAATGGCTGTTTCGTGTATCGGCTCCAGATCCTGGAACGATAATCAGAATAATATCCGAAACTGTTTTAGGACTTATTAATGTTCCGGAAAGCTGAATGCTGTCCTTTTTTAAAGGTATTTTGAAATCTATTTCTTCGTAATTATATTGATCTTTATCGGAAATTTCCTTTTCATAATCGAAAATATTCTGAGCCGAACATAGCGAAGATAATAGCAAAATAGAAATAAAAAGATAACGCATTTTGTGTGATTTGTCAGCAAATAAACAAATTATCAAACTAACAGATTACACCTTTAACAATTATTTATTCCTTGTCATTATGATCTTCAAGTGCTTCCCAAAATTCATATGCACGACGCAAATGCGGAATCACGATTGTTCCTCCGACTAAAGTTGCAATTCCCATGGCTTCCATCATTTCCTCTTTTGAAATCCCTTCTTTATAGCTGGTTTCCAAATGATATTTTATGCAGTCATCGCAACGCAAAACCGTTGATGCTACAAGCCCAAGCAGCTCTTTTGTCTTTACGTTAAGAGCGCCTTCCGCGTAAGCGTTTGTATCAAGATTAAATATTCTCTTGACGATTTTGTTATTATCGGCCAGTAATTTTTCGTTCATTTTAGAACGATATTCGTTGAATTCCTTAACTTGATTGCTCATTATTTACTTCTTTTTCTTCGGGTTTTGATTTGTTGACTCTTGCTGCGATGAAAATACTGACTTCGTATAAAATTAATATCGGTATGGAAACAATCACTTGGCTCACAATGTCCGGCGGCGTTACGATTGCGGCGATAATAAGGATAATTACAATTGCATAGCGTCTGTAATTTCTCAGGAATGGTGCTGAAACCAATCCCATTTTTGCAAGGAAATAAATGATTATCGGTAATTCAAAAACCAATCCGGATGCGATTACGGAAGTTTTTACCATTGAAATATAGGAGTCAATGCTAAACTGGTTTTGTATAATGTCGCTCACGATAAAAGTTCCGAAGAAATTTACGGAAAGCGGAATGATAACATAATATCCGAATAAAATTCCGAGGAAGAAAAGCAACGAAGAAACAATGATGAATGCACGGGCGTTTTTCCGTTCTTTTTCATAAAGCGCCGGACTGATGAATTTCCATATTTCCCATAAGATATAAGGAAATCCGAGGATAAATCCGGCAGTTATACATGTCCAGATAAACATTGAGAATTGTCCGCCAACTTCAGTATTTTGAATAATGAACGAAAATTGTGTGGCGCATGCTGTTGAATCTTCAAGCCCAAAAAACTTTGTTGCTTCACAAAAAAAGTGATACGTTATAAAGTCTGGATCTTTTGCTCCGAAAATCAATGTTTCAAAAATGAAATCTATGAACAGGTACGAAACTGCCGATAGTATCAAAATCACGATCGTGCTTCGGATTAACATCCATCTTAAGTCTTCCAGATGATCCATGAAAGACATTTCATTCATATTTTTTTTTGCCATTATACTATTCCTTCTTTTAAAATATCATGTAAATGTAGGACGCCTTTGTATTCGCCTTCATCAACAACAATGAGTTGTGTAATGGAAAAATCTTCCAAAATATTCAGTGCATCTACAACCATATACGAGGAATTAATGACTTTTGGGTTTTTTGTCATGATATCTTTTGCGGTAAGCCCGGCAATAGAATCGGTATCGTTTAGCATTCTTCTGATATCGCCATCGGTTACAATACCGACAACTTTCTCATTATCAATTACGGCTGTAACTCCAAGGCGTTTTTCAGATATTTCAAAAATAACTTTCTTGACCGGAGTTTCTGGAGTAACCATTGGCTTGTGGCTGTTTTCCAGCATGTCTTTTACGCGAAGCAGCAATTTTTTTCCCAATGCGCCGCCAGGATGATATTTAGCAAAATTGTCGCTGTTAAAATTTCGCATTTCCATCAGGCAGACAGCAAGCGCATCGCCCATGACCAGCTGTGCGGTTGTACTTGTGGTTGGAGCGAGATTTATCGGATCCGCTTCTTTTTCCACAGTAGTATCCAAAATATGATCGGAACCTTTTGCTAAAAATGACGTAATATTCCCCGTAATCGCAATCAAAGTATTGCCAAATCGTTTAATGATCGGAACCAGAACTTTTATCTCGGGACTATTTCCGCTTTTTGAAATGCAGATTACAATGTCATCAGGCTGAACCATTCCCAAGTCGCCGTGAATGGCTTCTGAAGCGTGCAAGAACATAGATGGAGTGCCGGTTGAGTTCATTGTCGCTACGATCTTTTGCGCAATTATCGCGCTCTTTCCGATTCCGGTAACGATAAGTCTTGCTTTTGAATTGTAAATCAGTTCGACAGATTTTGCAAAATCATCGGTTAGTAATCCGACAAGCCCTGCAATGGCTTCACTTTCAGCTAGAATTGTTTTTTTTGCAACGTCCAGTATAGTTTTTTTTTGTATCAAAACAGAAATTGTATAAAATTTGTTGGTATTAAAGAAAATTGTATCTTTATGAGGTACAAATTTATGCAAAATACCCCAATTAAAGAATGAATTCAAACGAAATCGATATCCATAAAGAATTAAAGAAGTTTTTTGGTTTCAGCCAATTTAAAGGATTACAGGAGAAAGTAATCCAAAGTATCATTTCTGGGAATAATTCATTTGTAATCATGCCAACAGGCGGTGGTAAGTCACTTTGTTACCAGCTTCCTGCTTTAATTCAGAACGGAACCGCAATCGTCGTTTCACCATTAATTGCCCTGATGAAAAACCAGGTTGACGCAATTAGAAGCCTTTCTTCTGAAAATGGAGTCGCGCACGTTTTGAATTCTTCTCTTACCAAAACAGAAATTACACAAGTCAAAAAAGACATTTCTTCCGGATTGACGAAATTATTATATGTAGCACCAGAATCATTAACTAAAGAGGAATATGTTGCTTTCTTAAAAAATGTTCCGCTTTCATTTGTAGCGATTGATGAAGCGCATTGTATTTCAGAATGGGGTCATGATTTCCGTCCGGAATATCGAAATTTACGTCATATAATCAAGCAATTAGGCGATGTTCCAATTATAGGATTAACGGCTACAGCTACGCCAAAAGTTCAGGAAGATATCTTGAAAAACCTTGATATGGCGAATGCCAATACATTCAAAGCGTCGTTCAACCGGCCAAATTTGTTTTATGAAGTTAGAACTAAAACTAAAAATGTCGAATCGGATATTATTCGTTTCATCAAACAGCATAAAGGAAAATCCGGGATTATTTATTGCCTAAGCCGTAAAAAAGTAGAAGCAATCGCGCAGGTTTTACAAGTAAACGGAATTAGCGCGGTTGCTTATCACGCCGGACTTGACGCAAAAACACGGGCCAAGCACCAAGATATGTTTTTGATGGAAGATGTCGACGTTGTTGTGGCAACAATCGCATTCGGAATGGGAATTGACAAACCCGATGTTCGTTTTGTGATTCACCATGATATTCCGAAATCACTGGAAAGTTATTACCAGGAAACCGGTCGCGCTGGTCGTGATGGCGGCGAAGGCTATTGTATGGCCTATTATTCTTATAAAGACGTTGAAAAACTGGAGAAATTCATGTCAGGAAAACCAGTTGCAGAACAGGAAATTGGTTTTGCACTGCTTCAGGAAGTCGTAGCGTATGCCGAAACTTCCATGTCGCGCAGAAAATTCCTGCTGCATTATTTCGGAGAAGAATTTGATAGCGAAACCGGTGAAGGAGCCGATATGGATGACAACATCCGCAATCCGAAAGCAAAGATTGAAGCAAAAGACCAGGTTATAAAATTGCTGAAAGTAGTTCGCGATACCAAACATTTATATAAATCGAAGGAAATTATTTTTACGCTTATCGGAAAAGTCAATGCTGTGATTAAAGCACATCGTACCGATTCCCAAGCTTTTTTCGGATCTGGAGACACACATGAAGAACGTTTTTGGATGGCTTTAATCAGACAGATATTAGTCGAAGGTTATTTGTCAAAAGATATCGAAACATACGGAATCCTGAAAATTACCGAAAAAGGTATGGATTTTATTGACAATCCTACATCATTCATGATGTCTGAAGACCATGAATATAGTGAAGCCGAAGATGAATCTATTGTTACCGCTGCCAAATCATCAGGAACCGCCGATGAAGCATTGATGGCGATGTTGCGTGATCTTCGAAAAAAAGTAGCTAAGAAATTAGGCGTTCCTCCATTTGTAGTATTCCAAGACCCTTCACTTGAAGATATGGCGCTTAAGTATCCGATTTCATTAGATGAATTAAGCAATGTTCATGGAGTAGGAGAAGGAAAGGCAAAAAAATACGGAAAAGATTTTATCGAGCTGATCAACCGTTATGTTGAAGACAATGACATTGTTCGTCCCGATGATCTCGTTGTAAAATCTACCGGTGCAAATTCTGCCAACAAACTCTATATTATCCAAAATATTGACCGAAAATTATCACTTGGAGATATCGCTTCCGCGAAAGGAATGACAATGGATGCGCTAATAAAGGAAATGGAGCAAATTGTCTATTCCGGAACCAAGCTAAACATAAAATATTGGGTTGACGACATGCTTGATGATGATCAGCAGGAAGAAATTCATGAGTACTTTATGGAATCCGAAACCGATAATATTGAAAAAGCCCTAAAAGAATTTGACGGTGATTATGACATTGACGAATTACGCCTGATGCGGATAAAGTTTATCAGTGAAGTAGCGAATTAATTAATAATGAATAACGGTGTTGAATCCGACGCTAATTATTCATTATTAACTATTAATTATCAATTACTAATTCTCCTCTGTGTGGTTTCAACGTATCACGAATTGCAATCATATTTTCATCAGTTACTATCATAAAAGCAATTGCGTGCATTTCATTCAGGATTTCAAAACCTGTAATGTTCAATGGAAATTTTTCTAAAATAATGTATTCTTTCAGGTGAATTTCATGATGTTCAGCAGTTTTTGCCGAAGCCGGCCCGCGAAAATCCCAGATCATTTTTATTTTTCGTGACATTTTAATTAATTTCAGATATCAAATTTACGAAGTACGATTCCAAAATCAGCGAAAATCTGTAAAATCGTTTCATCAGCATTGATAAATCCGTATTTTTGAAAAAACAACCCATGAAAAAGCCTATTTTATTTTTCCTGTTATTTTCTACAGCTATTTTTTCGCAGGAATTGACATTGCAGCAAGCCAATCATCTCGCAACGCTCCCAATGAAATGCCTGCAACAGGAATATCCAAACAAATTAGGGCAAATGCTCATCGACTCAACAGAAATTCAATCGCCAAAAAAACTACATCCTTCGTTTTATGGCTGTTTCGACTGGCATTCTTCGGTGCACGGACACTGGAGCTTGGTTTATTTACTAAAGAAATTTCCGAACATTCAGAACAAAGCGGAAATTATTACAAAGCTTAAAACCAATCTTTCCAAACACAATATTCAAACAGAAATCGGCTACATTTCCAAGAAGCACGAGAAATCTTTTGAACGAACCTATGGCTGGAATTGGCTGCTCAAACTACAACTCGAATTAGAGACTTCCAGCGATCCGGATCTAAACGAAATGGCACAAAACCTCAAGCCATTTTCCGATACCATAATCAAAAGATATATTGAATTCCTTCCAAAACTGCTATATCCGATTCGCGTTGGCACACATTCTAATACCGCATTCGGACTAACATTTGCCTGGGATTATGCAATTCATGCAAAGAATATCGGATTCCAGAAAAGCATCCGCGACAACGCAATCCGATTGTTTCAAAACGACAAAAACTGCCCGTTCAATTGGGAGCCAAGCGGAACCGATTTCCTTTCGCCTTGCATGGAAGAACTAGCAATCATGCAGCGCGTACTTCTGGAAAAGGAATTCCTTATCTGGGTTACTAATTTTGCTCCAAAGCTTTCCGATAAAAACTTCAAGTGGGAAGCAGCCCGCGTTTCAGACAGGACTGACGGGCATCTTGTACATCTCGATGGCCTGAATTTTAGCCGCACATGGAATTTCTATCGTCTCGCAAAACAATATCCAAAGCAGTTTTCACATCTAAAATCGCAGGCAGACTATCACTTTACATTCTCATTGCCATCGGTCGTCGACGGTAATTATGAAGGCGAACACTGGCTTGCATCATTCGCATTGCACGCGTTTGAAGAGAAAGAGAATTAATTTTTGGGCGAACGGCCGCGCTATTCGTTCCAAGTCCTCGTTACACTGCGGGCTTTCCACTGCTATCGCTGTCGCATTATGTGCTTCAATTTAAAATCATTTTCTACCTTTGCGCCATGCCAAAAGAAATCCTTCTTCAAGTACCGCCCGAAACCGCCGTTGACGATACGCTGTTAAAACAGCATGTGTCGAAATTTCTTGCAATTGCACTTTCAGATATCCAACATATCACGATATTAAAACGCTCCATTGACGCGCGTCAGAAAGCAATCAAGATCAACCTGAAAGTGAATGTTTTTTTTGAAGGCGAGCCATTTACGCAACAAAAGATTGAACTTCCAAATTATGAAAATGTTTCGAATGCAAGAGAGGTAATCGTAATTGGTGCCGGTCCGGCCGGACTTTTTGCAGCATTGCAGTTGATTGAACTCGGCTTAAAGCCAATCGTTATCGAACGCGGAAAAGATGTTCGCGGACGTCGTCGTGATCTAAAGGCAATCAATGTTGAGCATGTTGTAAACGAAGATTCCAATTACTGCTTTGGAGAAGGTGGCGCCGGAACATATTCTGACGGAAAATTATATACACGCTCCAAAAAACGAGGCGATGTTACAAGAATTCTGGAATTATTGGTTGCTTTTGGAGCTTCTGGCGATATTCTCGTTGAAGCACATCCGCACATCGGAACCAATAAATTACCGCAAATCATTCAGGATATCCGAGAGAAAATTATCGAAATGGGTGGCGAAGTGCTTTTCGAAACACGCGTTACGGATATACTGCTAAAAAACAATGAAGTCCAGGGCGTAGTTACTCAAAATGGTACTACGATAACGTCCAATAAAATTATTCTGGCTACCGGACATTCGGCGCGGGATATTTTTGAATTACTTGATCGAAAAAAGATTTTCATCGAAGCAAAGCCTTTTGCGCTGGGCGTTCGTGCCGAGCATCCGCAGTCTTTGATAGACAGCATTCAGTATAGTTGTGATTATCGTGGCGAGCATTTGCCTCCCGCGCCATATTCAATTGTGAAACAGGTAAATGGGCGCGGAATGTATTCGTTTTGCATGTGTCCGGGTGGCGTAATCGCACCTTGTGCTACAAGTCCGGGCGAAGTAGTTACCAATGGCTGGTCGCCTTCAAAACGCGATCAGGTAACAGCGAACTCGGGAATTGTAATCGAATTAAAACTAGAAGATTTTAAGCCATTTGCAAAGTTTGGCGCATTGGCCGGAATGGAATTCCAGAAAAGCATCGAGCAAAAAGCATGGCATTTAGGTGGCGAATCACAAAGAGTTCCGGCGCAACGCATGGTCGATTTTACACAACAGAAACTTTCTTCGGATATTCCTAAAACATCGTATGTTCCGGGAACGACATCGGTAGAGTTGGGTCAGGTTTTCCCTGGTTTTTTAACACAAATCTTACGTGAAGGCTTTACGCAATTTAGCAAATCAATGCGCGGTTATCTTACAAACGAAGCTATTTTGCACGCTCCGGAATCTCGTACATCGTCGCCAGTCAGGATTCCGCGTGATTCGATCACGCTTGAGCACCTTCAGATAAAAGGCTTATATCCTTGTGGTGAAGGCGCTGGTTATGCGGGCGGAATTATATCTGCAGCAATCGATGGAGAGAAGTGTGCCATCAAAATCAGCGAAGCATTATAGTGTGCTGAACAGTCGTTAAACTTTTCGCAAATAAAATATCCACTTATATTGCAGATTTCTTTTTTGTATTTTTGAAACATTAGAACTTGTCATGACTGAAGAAAAAGTAATACTGGTAAATGAATCCGACGATCAGATCGGGCTTATGCCAAAACTCGAAGCCCACGAAAAAGGGATTCTGCATCGCGCGTTTTCGATATTTATCCTTAACGACAAAAACGAAATCATGTTACAGCAGCGTGCTGCAGAAAAATATCATTCACCACTTTTATGGACAAATACCTGTTGCAGCCATCAACGTGAAAATGAAACAAACATTGAGGCCGGAACCCGCCGTTTATATGAAGAAATGGGTTTTGAAACCGAACTTAAAGAACTATTTCATTTTATTTACAAAGCACCTTTTGATAACGGATTAACTGAGCACGAACTCGACCACGTAATGATTGGTTATTATAATGGCGAGCCAAAAATCAATACAGACGAAGTAGAAAGCTGGAAATGGATGTCAATTGATGATGTAAAGGACGACATGCAAGAAAATCCCGAAATTTATACCGTTTGGTTTAAGATAATTTTCGACGAGTTTTATCATTACCTTGAAGCACACAAAATCTAGAGCCATGAAAGTAACCATAAGCCGAAAAGCGCACTTCAATGCCGCACACCGTTTGTACCGGAAAGACTGGTCTTCGGAGAAAAATAATGCGGTTTTTGGAAAATGTAACAACGAAAATTTTCATGGGCATAACTATGATCTTATCGTAAGCGTAACAGGTGAAATTAACCCGGAAACCGGTTATGTAATGGATATAAAAGACCTGAAAGATTTGATTTTTAAAGAAATCGAGGAAAAATTCGATCATAAAAACCTAAATCTTGATGTTCCGGAATTCCTTGAATTAAATCCGACCGCCGAAAATATTGCAGTCGTAATTTGGAATAAACTTAGGAAACACATCGATATAGAAAAGGATTTAGAAGTAATCTTGTATGAAACCCCACGAAATTTCGTAACGTATAAAGGTGAATAACGTGATAATTTTGTATTGTAAATTAACAAAATACTAGTACAAATTATCGCTTTCATTTTTGAAATTTGTAAGAAAATCTATGATGCCAAAATTATATCCTTTTCAATTTGAACCCATTTTAAAAGAAAGAATCTGGGGCGGCGAAAAGCTGAAAACAGAGTTGAATAAGCCAATTACTTCTGAAATTACTGGCGAAAGCTGGGAACTTTCTGCAGTTGAAGGAGATGTTAGCATTGTTTCCAACGGAGATTTAAAAGGAAAATCGCTTACAGAATTAATCGAATTGTATCCGGATGAGGTTTTAGGCAATAAAGTCCATGCTCAATTTGGAAAGCAATTTCCGTTATTATTCAAGTATCTTGATGCGCGAGAAGATCTTTCCATTCAAGTACATCCAAATGATGCATTGGCTAAAAAACGCCATAACTCTTTCGGCAAAACAGAAATGTGGTATGTCATGCAGGCCGATCCAAATTCCAGGATTATTGTAGGTTTCAATGAAAAATCAAGTCCGGAGGAATATTTAAAAAGTTTGAAGGACAATTCCATTATATCGCTTTTGGATACTATCAATGCAAAAAAAGGCGACGTGTTTTTCCTTGAAACCGGAACTGTTCATGCAATTGGCGCCGGATTGGTAATTGCTGAAATCCAGCAGACTTCTGATATTACATACAGAATTTACGATTTTGAAAGGAAAGATGCCAACGGGAATTCCCGCGAGTTACATGTTGATCTGGCTTTGGAGGCAATTAATTACGATAAAGTTGATGCCCGGAAAGAATATCAAAGGACTGTAAATCAATCGAATGTTGTTGTTGATTGCCCGTATTTTACCACCAATTTTATTCCGCTTGACGGGAAAATGAAATTGCACAAAAACGGAGATTCATTTACGGTTTTCATGTGTACAGAAGGCGGTTTCGATTTGAATGTGGGTGCAACTATTTATTCGTATAAAAAAGGCGACACTGTTTTAATCCCGGCTTCATTAAAAGAATATGAATTGAACGGAAAAGCTTCAATTTTAGAAATTTACATTTCATAGCCCGAAATAGAAAGAGAATGTGTATTTTTGCACCAAATTTTAAAATTTAAAGATAAAATGGCAAACGTTAGAAATTTAAAGAAAGACATTAACTACGTTTTAGGAGATATTATTGAAGCGGTTTATTTGTTCGAAATGTCAACTTCAGGAAAACCAACGCCGGAAACCAACGCTTTGATCGACGAGGCAATTGCTTCTTTTGATAATTTAATCACAAAAGTTAACGCAAAAAACGTTGAAAACAAAAAAGCACATTTCAAGCAAATCAGTACAGATTTAGAACAAGCTGCAAATCAACTGATTGCTAAAATCAACGAATTGTAGTAAAAAAAAGCGGTAAAAAAGTGCATTTATATTTTGGAATTTAGAAAATCAAAATTATATTTGCACCCGTAATGACGCCGGTGTAGCTCAGTTGGCTAGAGCAGCTGATTTGTAATCAGCAGGTCGTGGGTTCGAGTCCCTCTATCGGCTCAAAAGAAAAACCATCCAATCCGGATGGTTTTTTTGTATATAAAAAATCCCGCTTTATTATTAAGCGGGATTTTATTATTTTGTTTCTTGGGTCTTTAGCGAATTATAATAGTCGTTTAATTTTTTGCCATATAATGATTTTGCGACTTTCGGAGTTATGGCTTTCTGAATCATATCACGGTATTTCGGCTGGATATCTGGAATCTCAGTCAAGGCTACAAACGGAGCCACTTCATAATCCTTGTTTTGAATCACAAAATTAATTGCATACAGGTATTTCTTTTTTAAGATATTGTCCTGCAATTTCTGAATACTGTCGGCTTTAGCCATTTTATTGTTCCGTTCTGCCCAAAATTTTTCTTCTGTAAAACTCAAACGCTGATCTGTAAATCGGGCGTTGACTTTTCGGTAAGTATCTAGCAATTCCTGATTTTTTGATCCTGTGATTTTTGCGTTTGCATAATATTTATCCAAATTGGTATCAATTGTAATTTTTCCCGGCTCAGCGAAAAATGGCAAATTATTGTCAATTGAATTACTGATTCCGCGATCAAGAAACAGATAATACATTTCAGGCTCGGTTACATTTAAATACGTTTCAAAATTGGATTTTCCATCAATCGTAATCGTATCAATAGCAACCAAAGTAGTATCAACAACCTTCTGTATGTAAATAGTTCCTTTTTGTAAGCCTTTGATATTTACAGAAAGATGTAAATTTCCTTCTGGTTTTTTAGTTTCCGTACAAGAATAAATAAGAAATAAACCGGAAATCGCGAATAATAATTTTTTCATTTAGTTTAATTTTCGGCAAAATAATGAAAAAATCCCCAATCTTTAGATAAAATTGGGGATTGATATATATAAAAGTAATTTATTTTGTTTGTTGTGAAATCCAACTTGAAATGGACTGCAGCGCAACCGGTGAAAATGTCTGTTCAATTTTTTCGTATTCTTCAAATGAACCCGTTTCGCATTCCTGAAATAAATGATTTAATCCCGGAAAAACGGTTACTGTAACATTTTTATTTCCTGCTTTTTGCAATGCGTTTTTAATCGCTTCAGTATTAGCTTGCGCCGGAACTTGTAAATCTTTTTCACCGTTTAGTATCAGAACCGGACATTTTACATCTTTTAAAATCAGTCGCGGATCGTAATTCAGGAAATACTGCATCCAAGGAGAAGCGACTTCGTTGACTTGTTGCGCAACAATCAGTTTTACCTGATCAGCAGGTGGCCGTTGCGCTTCTGGTAATGCATTGAACTGACTTTCTAAGATTGGAGATAGTTTTTCCTTAGCAATTTTAGGATCAGTTTCAGATTTGATAATCTGGTAAATTTCAGCATTTAATTTTTGTGCCGTTTCGAGATCGGCTTCCGACATTCCGGATGCTTTTCCGATTAAGTACGTTTGCTGTTTTAGTAATTCATCTCCCGGAATTCCGGTTCCGGCTAGAAGTACAATGTAACTGATGTCTTTGGAGTTTGCTGCGACCATTGGCGCAATTGTTCCGCCTTCGCTATGACCAATAAGTCCGATTTTCTTTAAGTTGACATCTTTTCTGGTTTTCAAATATTCAACTGCTGCAAGCACATCTTCAGAAAAATCTTTGGATGTTGCATTCGTTCTGTCGCCTTTTGATTCGGCTACGCCACGATCATCATATCGCAAAACACCAATTCCATTTTTGGTAAGATAATCCGCTATAAGCAAAAAAGGCTTGTGTCCCAAAAGCTCTGAATCCCTATTTTGTGCGCCGCTTCCGGTAATTAGAATTACAACAGGAAATTTCCCTTCTTTTTTTGGCAACGTTAAAGTTCCGGCAAGCGTGAAGTTTTCTTTTTTATTTTGGAAAGTTATATTTTCTGAGTAATATGAAAACGGAGCTTTCGGTTCCTGCGGCCTGTTTATTTTGATGACATCACGACTTAGATTCATCGGAAAACTGGTTCCAGCCTGATTAAAATTTCCGATAAATATATTGGACGAGTTTAATTCGGCTGTGTAGCTAATTCCGGCCATTGGAATTTCCAGTGTCAGCTTTTTAGCATTCTCAAAAGAAACTTTTGAAATAGGAATGTCTTTTGCGCCCTGATCCGGACTGTCCATCGTTGCTGAATATCCGGTGTCAGTCTTTGAAATAGTGAAAATCAAATTAATCTTTGATCCTTGAACATTTAGTAATCCATTCCATTTTCCGGTAATATCTTGTGAAAAGGCAACGATCGAGTTCAGTAGTGCAAATAGGAATAATAGTTTTTTCATTTTATTTGTTTTTTAGTAGATGAATTGTTTCGATAGGATTTTTAACTTCAATGAATAATTTTTATAACGTTCATTTTTCAATTCAATAATAATTGTATTTTTTTTATTCATAACCGAACAAAAGTTTCTCCCGTTTTTATAAAACGTCCCGGCGGCGATTATTCCAGGAACTTCCGTTCCCGGCGCGCGTATCCCTTTCCAGAAAGTTACCTCATTATTATTTTGATAGACATTTAAAATGTTTGATCGCAAGATTTTAATCCTGCTTTTCATCGCCCATAATTTATGTAATCCGGTCATTTCAAAAATAATGTGTTCATTTTTTGCGGTTACGTTTACCATAGATGTGTTTTAAATGAAGTTGAATATAATTTTTGAAATTACTTCGCCGACGACAATCGCCAGGATAAAAAGTAAAATATGGCGTGTTCCTTTTGCGTTACTCGCGGTTTTAAAACCGTTCCATAATAATATGAAAAACCAGATCAGGAAAAGTATTCCGAGGAAACTGAACGCCGACAATATCATTATATCTTGAGTGGAAATTGCGTCAATGTCTTCCGGCGTGACGCTCAACATTAATTTTTCGGTAATATCATTCATCAAATTGTTTGCGTTAAAAACCGTAAGAATGTAGATTGGCGCCCTTGAAATCAGACTGGCCGTAAGGATATCAATAAGTCGCGTTCTGTTGTTTATAAATCGTGCCGCAATAAAAAACACGAGTGTCGAGGATAAAATTGCAATCAGATTATCAAGGAATGGCTGATATCCGGAATCATTTACAAAATGTAAATCGAGCATTCCGTCGAAACGACCGTTGAAGACCATTCCTAAAAGTGAACCGGCAATGGTCAATAAAAGTCCAAAAAATACTAACTGTTTCTCTGAGTAATCCTCAAACGGATTGAATAAAAGTTTTTTCATGGCTGTGATTTGTGTTTTAAAAGGTTAATTTTTCGGATAATATCATCTAGTTTGTTGCGCACGGTAGGATAACTGTTTCCCATTTGTGAAGCCATTTCTTTCAGGCTTCCGCTGTTGAGGAAAAACTGGAGAATGAAGTTTTGTTCTTCCTCTGAAATTTGCAATAGTAATGGAAGGGAATAATTTCCGGAAACTGTAGTCGAACAATTGCTACAGGAAAGTTGTGCCACTGAAAGTGTGTTTTCACAACTCGGACATTGTATGGGAAGTTTTGGTTGCATAACTTAATATTTGTCATACAAAACTAAACAATATTTAGTAATAAATAAATATTGTTTAAATTATTTTAATATTATTTGATTTTAGGGTATAAAAAAACTCCCTTTTTCAAGGGAGTCGCTTTAATCAAATTTATTTTTTATATAGTATTTTCCGTCAAGATCATCGTCAAAATCATCTATTTTGAGTGGTTTTGGTTTTGGCTTGCTAGCCTGAGCTTTTTTCTTCCACATTTCGAACTTTTCAGTGGTGAGTTTCTTTTTCATAATCTCAAGCACTTCTTTTTCAGCAAATCCGAATTCTTTTTTAATAATTTCAAATGGATTTTTTTCTTCTAAAGCTAACGTGATCAGCTTTTCATTCTGCTCCCAGGTTAATTCGGTGTGTTTACTCTTTTTCATTACTTGAACATTAATCAGGATATTTTTTTAGGGTTATTAATTTCTTATATCAATATTAATAAAAATAATAATTACTTTTTAAAGTGATAGAGTTTTTTTTCGATGATTATACTTTTGGTGCCTGTGATTTCTGAAAGGGAATTCTCAAAAGGTTTTTAAGGTCGTTGTGTTCGGTTTTTTCCATGTGTGTATCAACGCCGTAAATAATTTCCTCGCGCTTCAGATACTGAAACGTTCCGAAAATACGGTCCCAAATTGAAAAGATGTTTCCGTAATTCGAGTCTGTGTAAGGCAGCACATAATGATGGTGCACTTTATGCATATCAGGCGAAACAATAATCCAGCTTAAAATCCTGTCAAATTTTTTCGGCAATGCAATATTTGCATGGTTGAATTGAGAAAATACAACTGACAATGACTGGTATAAAAAAACGAGCCACATCGGACTTCCAACAATTAAAACGCCTAATGTCGTAAACGCAAATCGTATGACGCTTTCGCCCGGATGATGCCTGTTTGCCGATGTTGTGTCGATCCAGGTATCGGTATGGTGAATTAAATGAAACCGCCAGAAAACCTTGATTTTGTGCTCTGTTAAATGAGCGAGATATGCGCCAATAAAATCCAATAGCAATAATCCAAGTAGAGCATACATCCAGATATTCATCGATGGTAGAAAATTCAATATCCCGAAGTTATGTTTTGTAACCCATTCAGCCGACATTAACAGCACAAAGGCCATTACGAAATTTACGATAATCGTAGTAACCGTAAAAAAAATATTGATTCCGGCGTGGTGCCATTTCTTATAATCAAACGCAAACATTGGTTTTATGCTTTCCAAAAGCCAGAAAAACGCAATTCCGCCAGCCAGAATTAGCCCGCGATGCAATGATGGAATCGAAGAAAAATATTCAATTATACTATTCATAATTATTTGATTAAAAAACTTACTGTAAAAGTCGATCCTGAGCCAACTTCACTTTTTACTGAAATTTTCCCGTCTAAACTTTCAATTTGCGCTTTGGTAATGAACAATCCGATACCTTTTGCGTCAGGATGATGGTGAAAAACCTTGTGCATTCCGAAAATTTTTGTGCCATGACGGTTCAGGTCAATCCCAAGTCCGTTGTCTGTGATCGATAAAAGTACAGTATTTTCCATTACTTCTGTCTTAATATCAATAGAAGGAATTCTGTCAGTTGCACGATATTTTAGAGCATTGCTGATTAAATTATGAAAAATGCTTTCCATGTAAATTCGTGGATAAGTGATTTCCGGAGCTTTACTGAAATCTGAGGAAATTTCGGCATTCGAGGTTAAAATTTCTCCCTGAAGTGATTCTACCGCTTTTGAAAAAATGGCCTTAAACTGCAGTTGTTCTTTTTCAATGCCTTTATTTTTTTTAATGCTTAATATTTCAAGTAAATGGTTCAAGGTTTCATTGAGATTTTCGGATACTTTCTTGAGCATTTCGAAGATCATTTTGTAATCGGAAATTTCACTTTTTTCATCAATTATTGAAATTAGTGAGGTAATATTTGCTGCCGGAGATCTAAGATTATGTGACGTAATATTTGCAAAATCATTCATTTGTACATTTTGAATGCTCAATTCATGAATCAAGTCGCTTTGCACAATTTCTTTTTCGAGGAGTTTTTCAGCATTTCTGCGAATAATGCGGTAGGACAAAACGATTAGTGAAATGGTGACAATTACGAAGAACAGAAAATACAAGTTCCGGATTCTGACTTTTTCATTAATTTCAGATAATTTTTCGGAAAGAATGTTGATTTGGCTTTTCTGGAAATCGGTAATTATACCACGAATAGAATCCATTATTTCCTTGCCACGGCCGATTTCAATTAATTTTGAAGCTTCGTTCAGGCCTTCACTTCGTCTTACAGAAATGGTCATTGCGCTGATTTGTTTTTTTGCGTGGATCAATTTTTCAATTGAATCTAATTTTCTCAATTGATCGGAATCCGTATTGTTCATTGATCGTAGCGAATCCAGCCATAAATTTACATTTCTGTTCCCGTTTTTATAAACTTCAAGGTAACTATCGTCTCCTGTAATTGCATAACCACGCGTTCCGGTTTCAATATCTGTGGCGCTTGACATTACTTTTTCAAGAATCGTATTTATATTTCCTGTTTGGTAAATGATCAAACGATTCTGCTTTACTGCTTCCGCGCTGCTATATGTCGAGTAAATTAAAACCGCAAATATTATGGCAATTGCAACAAATGCCAAATCGATTTTTGTTTTTAATGTGAGATTAGGATTTCTCAAATTATTAAGTGTTTGAATCGTATAATATCGGCAATTTAATAAAAAACTATAATAATTTTTAAATTTCCCACTATTTAATTATTCGAAATGTAAGATTAATCCGTGTGCCGATTTGCTTTGTCGTCTTTGGAATTTGATGTTTCCAAAAATGTTGTGTACTGCCTTTCATCAGAAGTAAACTGCCGTGTTCCAGAAGGATTTTCAGTTTTTGATCTTTCATAAGATTGTGCTGCAAATGAAAATAACGTTCAGCACCGAAACTTACGGAAGCAATTACGGGATTTCTTCCCAGTTCTTTTTCATTGTCAGAATGCCAGCCATTACTGTCTTTTCCGTTTCTATATTGGTTTAAAAGGACAGTTGTGAAATTTTCGCTGGCAATATTCTCGATTTCTTCTTTTATAAATGTCAGCACCGGATTCCATAAATGTGGTTGCATGATTATGTTGGAATAGGAATAGGGTTTCCCTTCATTCCCAAACAAAGATGTGAGTCGCGGCTGTGGATGTGTTTTTCCGAAAACAGTAATATTATCTTGCTGCCACGGAATTTCATCTGATAAAATCCTGAATAATTCATCTGCTTTTCCGGATTCAAAAAAGTGCGGATAGTAGATAATTTCCGCATCGGGTACATCAAATGAAATGAATTCGCCGCTGTTTTCAAAAAGAGATTTCATCGATTAAGTGTAATAATATGCCCAAATAATTAATACAATCTGAATTGGCAAACGTAATATCAAAAGCCATGCTGGTACGCCAAGACGTGCTTTTTCTGCGGTAAGCATGAAGATATTTGATGGGAAAACTATAATGAGTAAAGCTATGATTCCCCACGCGAAATAGGAAGTAAAGTCGTTGATCAAAAGTCCGATTCCTAACAGTAGTTCGGCAATTCCAACTACGATATTTACAGTTTTCGGATACGGTACGAACGGCGGAATGATGCGTTTGTAAATGTTTGGTTTTCGGAAATGATTCAATCCGGCTAGAATATAAAGTGCCGCCATTACAAATAAGTGCCAAGGAATTTCCATTGTATTTCTTTTAACCGAAAGTACAAAAAATTACTCAGCCTTTTTTTCCCAATTGATATTCATAATAATGATGGCAAAAATAATCAGCAAAATTCCCATCCATTGAACTAATAAAACTTGTTCGTGAAGCAGAAAAAACGCCATCATTACAGAAACAGGAAGCTCTAACGACGAAACAATGCTTCCCAATCCGATTCCGGTAAGCGGAAATCCGGCATTCATCAACATTGGTGGAATAACCGTTCCGAAAAGTGCCAATAAGATTCCCCATTTATAGAAAATATCAAAATTAAACGGCGTGTTTTGTGTCGCCAAAGCAAATATAAACACGATTACCGCGCCGCCTAAAAGCATGTATAAACTTCGTTGTGCCGAAGAAATTTCGGTAGCAATACTGTTTGCCGTAAACATTGTTGTAGTAAACGAAGCTGCTGCCAAAAGTCCTAAAACTATTCCACGCCAATCTAAATTTGTGTCAGTTTGTATAATATTTGTTGCCATAAGCGTTCCGATTAAAACAATAAAAACGGCGATAATTTTAATTTTTGAAGGCAGTTTTTTCTCAAGGAACATTTCCAGTAAAACGCCCATCCAAACGGTTTGCATCAGCAAAACTATTCCGATGGAAACCGGAATGTATTTTACTGCGAGATAATAAAAAATACTCGTTAAGCCTGTTGAAGTTCCGGCAATCATCAATTGTTTGATATTGTTTCTTGATGCTTTCAGAACTGTATTTCCTTTTTTTGCCTTTTGGAAAGCATTGATCAGCAAAATAGCAATTATTCCAAGAATGAATTGTGAGGTAATAACTTCCGCCGGAGTAAATGGATTTCCGGAATTTCCGATATCAGAATACGCCATTTTTACAAAAGTTGCCAGCATTCCGTAGCTTGTTGCTCCGAATCCGACTAAAAACACTCCTTTTAATACATTATTTTTTATCATTTTTCGATTTTAAAAAGCGGGCAAAGATACGGCATTCATTTCTACTGAAGCAAGAGAAAGTTTTAAATGTGTTTTCTGTAAAATATTCTTACAAATTTTCAGTTATGAATGAAATAAGACAAATGAAGAAAATTATCCTGCTTTCATTGCTCGCATTGGTTTGTTGCAACAATGCCGCTGAAGTGATTCCTGAAAAAAATTATGTTTCGAATCATACGGAAGCGCAGTCATTCTGCAAATCAAACAATTATAACGAAGACTATTATTTCCTGATTGATTTGAGTATTCATTCGGGAAAAAACCGCTTTTTTATTTACGATTTTAAACAGCAAAAAATCACAGATAAAAAGCTTGTTACTCACGGAAGCTGTGATATGTTTGAAGATAATCCTGATAAATGGGAAAAAGCGAAATTCAACAGCAAAAATGACAGTCATTGCTCGATGAAAGGTAAATATAAAATTGGGAACCGGGATTATAGCGGCTGGGGAATTAATGTAAAATACTGGCTCAACGGACTGGAATCATCAAATCATACAGCGGTTAAAAGAGTTGTGGTGCTACATTCCTGGGAAGCCGTTTCAAATAAAGAAGTTTATCCAAAATATAGTCCGCTAAGCTGGGGCTGCCCGGCGGTTTCCGATGAATTTATGAAAGTGATTGATGCGAAATTACAAGAAACGAAGAAACCGGTTTTGCTTTGGATTATCGAATAAAATCTACTCTTTCTTCTTTTCGCTGTGAATTAAATCACTGAGATGAAGTCGTAATGCATTTACAGAAATACTGATTTCCCAAAATGAAATTCCAAGTGAAATCAATAAACACAGCAAGCTTAAACCAAATACGTAAATTCCGGATAATTGCTGTTCTACAAACAAGAGCAACATTGCAAAAACAGATAAAAAAAGACTCAATACTCCAAACAGTTGCATATATCGGATTAGCGTCAATCGAAGATTTAAATTCTTGATTTCCAGTAAAGTATTAGAGCTTTCCTTTTGTTCATAATGCTGTTTTAAACTGCGGACAATGGTTGCAATTGTAAGAAATCGATTTGTATAAGCCAATAAAATCAATGATGTCGCTGAAAAAAGTAATGCCGGAGTTTCTATATTGAGTGTCATTAAAAAATGTTTTGTCAGACAAATATAACCGTATTCCACAAAAAAACCTGTAAACTTTCATTTACAGGTTTTTATAGAATAAGAAATAATTTATTTAATCAACTCGAAACTTCTTTTTACAAAAGCCGTAAGTTCTTCGCCTTTTAAAAGGTTTTGCGATAATTTAGCCAAATCTAAAGCTTGTTTTACCAAACTTTCCTGAGTTGATTTGTCTGAAGTTTTCAGGATATTGGTAGCCAGTTCAGAATTTGTATTTACAACCAAATTATACATTTCTGGCATGTTTCCCATTCCGAACATTCCGCCGCCGCCGGACTGGCTCATTTCCTTCATACGACGCATAAATTCCGGCTGCGTGATAATAAATGGTGCCGAATTACTGTCCATAGCTTCCAGTTGAACAGAATATGTTGGCTTTGGAACGATAGTTTCCAATACGGTTTTCAGACTTTCTTTTTCTTCGTCAGAAAGTTTTGAAATCGCAGTTTCTTCTTTTTTAATAAGATTATCAACGTGATCCGAATCGACTCTTACAAATGTCAAATCGCTGTTGTCGCCTTCTAATTTTTGGATTACGTGTGAAATAATCGGCGAATCCAAAAGCAAAACTTCATAGCCTTTATCTTTCGCGGCCGCGATGTAACTGTGCTGCGCGTCTTTATTTCCGGCATACAAAACTACAAGCTTGCCATCTTTGTCAGTTTGGTTCGCTTTGAGTTTTTCCTTGATTTCGTCAAGCGTAAAATAGTTGTCGTCAACGGTTGGATATAAAACAAAAGCGCCTGCTTTTTCATAGAATTTTGGTTCTGAAAGCATTCCGTATTCCAATACGATTTTGATGTCATTCCATTTTTTCTCGAAATCCTCGCGATTATCAGTAAACAACGATTTTAGTTTGTCGGCAACTTTTCGCGTAATGTAATTCGAGATTTTCTTTACCGCGCCATCCGCCTGAAGATACGAGCGTGAAACATTTAGCGGAATGTCCGGAGAATCAATTACACCTTTTAACATCGTCAAAAATTCGGGTACAATTCCTTCAACATTGTCAGTTACGTAAACCTGGTTTTGGTACAATTGGATTTTATCTTTCTGGATTTGCATGTCTGAACCAAGTTTTGGAAAATACAAAATTCCGGTAAGATTGAACGGATAATCAACATTCAAGTGAATATGGAATAACGGTTCCTCAAATTGCATCGGATACAATTCACGGTAGAAGTTTTTGTAATCTTCATCGTTCAATTCGGTTGGCTGCTTTGTCCAGGCCGGATTTGGGTTATTGATGAAATTGTCAACTTCAACGTCTTCCATTTTTTCGTCTTCGCCAACTCCAAATGCTTTTTGTTCTTTTTTAGTCCCGAATTTAATCGGAATAGGCATGAACTTATTGTATTTGTTCAATAAATCGCTGATTCTTCTTTCCTCTAAAAATTCTAGCGAATCTTCTGCAATGTGAAGAATAATTTCAGTTCCGCGATCTGTTTTATCCGATGGTTCTAATGTAAATTCAGGACTTCCATCGCAAGTCCAGTGGGCTGCTGGTTCGTCTTTAAACGATTTTGTAATAATTTCTACTTTTTCGGCAACCATAAAGGCAGAATAAAATCCGAGTCCGAAATGACCGATAATTCCGGAATCTTTAGCCGAATCCTTGTATTTATCCAGAAATTCTTCAGCGCCAGAAAAAGCAACCTGGTTAATGTATTTTTCAACTTCATCAGCTGTCATTCCCAAACCTTGGTCAATGATATGAAGCTTTTTATTCTCTTTATCGATTTTAATTTCGATAATTGGATTGCCATATTCGACCTTTGCTTCACCGATGCTGGTTAGGTGTTTGAGTTTTAAAGTAGCGTCAGTTCCGTTAGAAACCAATTCACGCAAGAAAATTTCGTGATCGCTATATAAGAATTTCTTGATTAAGGGAAAGATGTTTTCAACTGAAACATTAATTTTTCCTGTTGTCATAGTTTGTAAGATTTTAAATTGTTGATTTCTGCAAGTCAAAAAAAATACCATTTACAACAAAAGTGACAAATTGTCGCAAATGTTAAATTTTAGGATTTCTTTACCATTTTAACACATTGGCGGGTCGTATCTTTGCATCAATAATCTTAAAATCAAAACTATGAAAAAAGTGCTTTTATTACTAGTATTGGCGGGATTCGTTGCTTCGTGCAAATCGACTTCAGCCACAAACACGAAAGTGGACAATAAAACAGAACGGCTAATTAAAGGCGATTGGACGTTGACTTCGGTTACATATCCGGGTTCACAGGCAATCAGCGTAATGTCATTCCAAATTGCAGATTCCAAATGCTTTGAAGGAAGTACATGGAAATTTGTTTCCAACAATAACAAAGGAGAAATGAATTTGTCACAGCCTACTTGTACGTCGTTTAGTTCGCCAATTACCTGGTTCGTAAATAAGGACGGACAATTTGTTCTTAAAGTTCTTAACGCTGGTGAAAAAGCGAAGAAAGTAAGAGATGGTTATGTACTTTCTGTAGCCAACCAGACCGAAACTTCATTTCAGTTAATTGATAAAATTGATGTTGCCGGAAAATTAACCAATGTTGTATATCAATTTCAAAAAAACTAACCCAAAAACAAAAAGATCATGAAAAAAGTAAAAATAATTGCATTAGCCTTATTAGTAACAGTAGGTTCTGTTTTCACAGGATGTGAAGCTGTAAAAAATACAAATAACACTCAAAAAGGTGTTGGAATAGGAGCTGCAGGCGGAGCCGTTATCGGTGGAATTCTTGGAAATAATGTTGGAAAAGGCGGAAATACTGCTTTAGGAGCCATTATTGGTGGAGTTGTTGGTGGCGCTGTTGGTGGTGTTATCGGAAATAAAATGGACAAGCAGGCACGACAGATCGATAATGCAATTCCAGGTGCTGAGGTAGAAAGAGTAGGTGAAGGAATCAAATTAACGCTAAAAGAAAACGCAGTTCGTTTTGATACCGGAAAATCAACGTTAACAGCTTCTGCTAAAACAAATCTTGACAAATTGGTTTCAGTTTTCAATGAATATCCTGATACTGATATTGTAATTTACGGATACACTGACAGCACAGGTTCTGATGCAATCAACAAACCGTTATCAGATCAAAGAGCGGCTTCTGTAAGAGCATATTTAACTTCTAAAGGATTGGCGTCTTCACGTTTCAAAACTACCGGAATGGGTTCTGCTGATCCAATTGCATCAAACGAAACTCCAACAGGAAGAAGTGAAAACCGTCGTGTAGAATTCGCAATTACAGCAAATGAGAAAATGGTTAATGATGCTGAAAAAGAAGCAAAACAATAATCCATTCTTAAATAATTTTAGAGCCGTTTCAATTTTGGAACGGCTTTTTTTTGGAAAGAAGTTTAACAAAGTTTTGTTTAATCAAATCGCCTGAAAATTAGACAATCACGTATCTTTGTACCATAACTATTTTAATAACAGTAAAGTTATGGCAACGGCAAAAAAAATAAAACCGAGAGTACATTTATTAGATGATAATCAAATCATTGCACTTTTTATGCACGATGTTCTCGAAAATAACGGAAACGTGGAAAGCGTCTATCTATTCTGCAAAAATAATTCAATCGACGAAACTGTTTTTTATACTTTTTTCTCGTCAATTGAAGCCGTAAAACAGGAAATCTGGATCAAGTTTTTTGAAAATGCCATTGACACAATTCAAAAGGAAGCGTCTTATTCATCTTATTCCGATAAAAATAAATTACTCACATTATATTTTACGCTTTTTGAGATCCTGACGCTAAATCGAAGCTATGTTGTTTATGCTTTGGAAGGAAATAAAGAAGGCCTGCGAAATTTACGCCAGCTGAAAGAATTGAGAAACCGGTTTAAAGATTTCATTGTTAGTCTGATGGAAAATAAAAATTCAGAAACGGACAATAAAATTACAAAATTCACAAAACCTGTTTTTTCTGAAGGCGCATGGATTCAGTTCTTATTCCTGTTGAGATTCTGGCTCGACGATACTTCTAAAGGTTTTGAGAAAACGGATATTGCGATCGAAAAATCGGTTAATACTGCTGTTGATTTATTAGATATAAAACCATTGGAAAACCTTCTGGATCTTGGGAAATTTCTATGGAAAGAAAGCAAAATGCGATAATAAACGATTGCGAAATTTAATTACAAATGAAAACTCTAGATAAAATTCCGACCGGGAAAATCGAACGCGCCGGGCAATTGGTAAAAACCGGTTTTAAAGTCGGTGGAAATTATGTTGCTTATTACGGAGAGAAAATCGTAAATCCGTCGCTGACAAAAGATAAACTCAACGAGAACAACGCTGAAGATATTTACGACGGACTGAAAAATCTAAAAGGGAGCGCGCTCAAAGTTGCACAAATGCTGAGTATAGACAAAAACATCATGCCTAAAGCATATGTCGAGAAGTTTTCGCTTGCACAATTTTCTGTTCCGCCGTTATCAGCGCCATTGGTACGCAGAACGTTCAAAAAATATCTGGGACAGTTTCCAGAAGAATTATATGATTCCTTTACACCAGATTCTGTAAATGCCGCCAGTATCGGGCAAGTTCATAAAGCGACAAAAAACGGAAAAAACCTTGCTGTAAAAATTCAATATCCCGGAGTTGCGGACAGTATTAGTTCTGATTTGGCTATTGTAAAGCCTTTTGCGATCAAAATGTTCAACCTTCAGGGAAAAGATTCTGACCGTTATTTTAAGGAAGTTGAGAATAAATTACTCGAAGAAACGGATTATTTGCTCGAATTAAATCAGGGAATTGCAATTGCGAAAGCTTGCAAGGCGATTCCGAATTTAAGGTTTCCTGAGTATTATCCAGAATTGTCATCTGCAAAAACAATCACGATGGATTGGATGGACGGAGAACATTTATCGGAATTTGCTGAACATAATAAAGATGTAGAAAAAGGTAATAAAATAGGGCAGGCATTGTGGGATTTTTACATGTTTCAAATACACGGTTTACGCCAGGTTCACGCCGATCCGCATCCCGGAAATTTCCTGATTGACAAGAATTCAAATCTAATTGCGATTGATTTTGGATGCATTAAAAAAGTTCCAACTGATTTTTATGTACCGTATTTTGAATTGTCAAGACCTGAAATCATTGATAATCCGGTAATTTTCAAGCAGAAATTATACGAACTTGAAATTTTACGCAAAGACGATACTCAAGAAGAAGTTGCCTATTTCACTGTTTTATTCCACAGATTAATGACCTTGTTTACAAAACCATTTCACGGAAATAGTTTTGATTTCTCAAATGATGAGTTTTTTGGGCAAATGGCTGCACTTGGCGAAGAGTTTTCAAAGGATACAAAAATCCGAAAAATGAATGGTAACCGAGGCTCAGAACATTTCATTTACATAAACCGAACATTTTTTGGTTTGTATAGTTTGCTGCACGATGTTAAAGCAAAAGTTGACACACAACAGTATAAAAGGTATCTGGCAACAGTATAGTTGTTATTTATTGGTTAGGTTGATAAAAGCGGAGCTTCGTGAAGTAAACCGCTTTTATTGTTTATAATAATTTGTGAAATCGCATCATAAAACTGAATTTATAAAATACTTTTGCAATCCATTAGTTATTTCCAAGCCATGCTTCACGTTAAAAATATTTCCTTCGCATATACTTCAGAAACAGTAATAAATACTATTGATTTTTCTCTAGAGAAAGGGCAAAATCTTTCCATAATTGGAGAAAGCGGCTGTGGAAAAAGTACATTGCTGAAACTCATTTACGGATTATACGATTTGAATCAGGGTGAAATTTTCTGGAACGATAATCAAGTGCTTGGGCCTAAATTTCATCTTGTTCCCGGAATGCCGGAAATGAAATATCTCGCTCAGGATTTCGATCTGATGCCTTACACTTCCGTGGAAGAAAACGTCGGTAAATTCCTGTCGAATATGTATCCGGAAGAAAAAGCAGCACGTGTTCGTGAACTTTTAGAAATGGTTGAAATGACGGCTTTCGCTACTACAAAAGCAAAATACCTAAGCGGTGGACAACAGCAAAGAGTGGCTTTGGCGAGAGTTTTGGCACTTGAGCCGGAGGTTTTATTACTGGATGAACCATTTAGCAATATCGACAGCTTTAGAAAAGGCGCGCTGCGTAGAAATCTTTTTGCCTATCTGAAGCACAAAGGAATTACGTGTATCATCGCGTCGCACGATAGCATCGATGCGCTTTCATTTTCAGATGAAACGATTGTCATGAAATCCGGTGAAATTGTTCAGCACGGAAGATCGAAATCGGTTTATCTGCAGCCAAAGAATAAATATGCGGCTTCGCTTTTTGGTGAAGTCAATGAGATTAAAGTTTCGAGTATTATTCCGTATGAATTTTCCGAAAAGACAATCTTGCTTTATGCTCATGAATTATATCTGACAGATGTTTCCGATTTAATTGTTACCATAAAGCAGTGTTATTTTAAAGGAAGTAACTACTTAATCAAAGCTGTTTTTGAGCGCAAAGTGCTGTTCTTTGAAAATCCATTTGAAATTCCGGAAAATGAAACTGTATGCCTGACCGCTGATGAAGATGTTATAAAAGTCAGGCTGCAATCGTAAACTCTAATTTTCAGGACACTACTTAAAAGTATGCTGCGAAATGGTATTCGGCAAAAAATGTTATATTTACTTCTTGCATTTTATCAAATTTATAAAAATCAAACATGTATAATTCGAAAATATCAGGTTTAGGCTATTACGTTCCGGATAATATTGTAACCAACGACGACTTGTCAAAAATTATAGAAACCAATGACGAATGGATTCAGGAACGTACCGGAATTCAAGAACGACGACATATTGTTCGCGGCGAAGATACTACTACAACAATGGGCGTAAAAGCTGCGCGAATTGCCATTGAGCGATCCGGCGTAGCTTATGAAGATATTGATTTCATCATTTTTGCGACATTGAGCCCGGATTACTATTTTCCTGGACCGGGAGTTTTGGTTCAGCGGGATTTAGGTTTGAAAACTGTTGGGGCACTCGACGTAAGAAACCAGTGTTCCGGATTTGTATATGCAGTTTCGATTGCCGATCAATACATCAAAACCGGAATGTATAAAAATATTCTTGTAATTGGTTCTGAAGTGCATTCTGTCGGACTCGATATGACAACCAGAGGTCGCGGTGTTTCGGTAATTTTCGGGGATGGAGCAGGAGCAGCAGTTATGAGTAGGGAAGAAGATACAACGAAAGGGATTCTTTCGACGCATTTGCATTCTGAAGGACTTCACGCAGAAGAACTTATCGTAAAAGCACCGGGAATGGGCGGACGCTGGGTAACGGATATTTTAGCAGACAATGATCCTGATGATGAAAGTTATCTTCCGTATATGAATGGACAATTTGTGTTTAAAAACGCCGTAGTCCGTTTTGCAGAAGTAATCAACGAAGGTTTACAGGCTAATAATCTTCAGGTTTCGGATATCGATATGTTGATTCCGCACCAGGCAAATCTTAGGATTTCGCAATTTATCCAACAGAAATTCCGTTTGACTGACGATAAAGTGTACAACAATATCCAGAAATATGGAAATACTACCGCCGCTTCAATTCCGATCGCGCTTACAGAAGCGTGGGAACAAGGAAAAATCAAGGAAGGCGATACTGTTGTTCTCGCTGCTTTCGGAAGTGGGTTTACTTGGGGAAGCGTAATTATTAAATGGTAAATTATATTTCAAAATCATGATTTGGATTCTAGTTTTCTTAATCTTGATTTTTATGATTTATTTTCTATTTCCTGTAAAGAAGCTTCCAAACGGCGCAATCATTGATAGGATTGAAGTTTATAAATCGCTTCGAAAAATGAACGTTTATTCAAACGATGTTTTATTAAAATCGTATGTGATATCATTGGGCAAAAATCCGATTGGACATAAAGAATTCGAAGGTGACAATAAAACTCCGGAAGGAATCTATTACATAAACGCTCGAAATCCGAATAGCAGTTATCATAAAAATCTAGGTATTTCGTATCCAAATTCAGAAGATTTAAAGCACGCAGAACAACTTGGAAAATCTGCCGGAGGCGATATTAAAATTCACGGAATCCGGAATGGAATCGGGTCAATTTCAAAATTACATCGCTGGAAAGACTGGACTGCGGGTTGCATTGCAGTTACAAATAAAGAAATTGATGAATTATATTTAGCTGTAGAAACCAATGCTCAAATCAATATCCGTCCATAAAACAAAATCCCCGAAGCGCTAACTCCGGGGATTTTTTTTAACTAATTCTAACCTAACTCAATTCAAAATTAAAACATGCCTCCGCTGTTTTGTTTTGTATTATCTTCTCTTTGTTTACGCTGTAGCGCACGATTTTTTCCACCGCCAAACCTGTAATTGGCACCAACATAAACTGTGTGGCTTTCCCAAGTGAATTGACCTTGACTTGGATATGGATTTTGTGAATCAAATGAATATTTCATTGTATCAAAAATATCATTAAAGCGGATGCTTATTGACATTTTATTGTCTAATAAACTGTAGCGTCCGCCCGCATCAATTTTGTACATTTCTTTGCTGTTGTTCTGAATTCCGTCAACTCCGCCTCTAAAAAATCCAAATAACAAAAAGCTTAATCTTTTATTTGCTCTAAAGTTGCTGTTTAATCTGGCATTAAAAGCAGCGGCGTCAACTTGCTTTTCTTCATAATTGAAATTACCGGTTCCAGGTACATTAACGGCAACCAAACCTTTTTGTCTAATGCTTGAAAAATCAATTGCAGGTTGAATATCCCACCATTTTGCAATTTTATAGTTTGCAGATAATTCAAATCCGAATGCCGAATTATTGTCAAAATTCGCATAGCTCATGATAAGGTCATCGTCGTTACCTGGCGTGTCATCATTTGGATACAATACGCGGCTGATTTCCTGATTGATTATTCTGTAAAATACGCCCGATGTAAATGAAGATCCTTGTCCGAACATTTTGGTGTAGTTGATTTCAACAGAATTTGTAAACTGTGGCTCAAGTTCAGGATTTCCTAATTGCGTTACCAATGGCGTTGCAAATTCAGGAACTGGTTTCGTTTGATCCAAACTTGGTCTGTCAACACGACGGCTGTAGCTTAGTTGGAACATGTTTTTCTCGTTTAAATTATACGTCAAATATGCTGACGGATAAAGCGTGATGTAATCATCGTCGAAAGTTGTCGCGCCATTATTAAGATTAGCAGCAACTTTATAACTTTCAAAACGCGCACCTAACTGGTAACTGAATTTCTTGAATTTCTGACCGAATGTCGCGTAAGCAGAATAAATATCAATATTGTATGTGTAATTTGATATTCTGCTGCCAACCGGAACAATCGGATTTTGATTATTGAAATCATTTTCAGTTCTGAAAATCCTTGCTTCCGCACCAAGTTCAAGCGTACTTTTCGCGCTTAGCGGATTAACGTAATCTAAATTTAATGTGGTATTGTTTCTTTTGTCTTTGATTACATAGTCGTAAACTACTTCTTGGTCAACCGTATTTGGATTTCCAACTACAAACGTTTTGGTGTCGAAATTAGCATCCTGCGTTTGTTTGTAGGCATTGTAATTTCCTTCGAAATCAAGTGTATGCCCTTCTTTTTTGAACAAATGTTTGTATGCTAAATTATAAGCACCACTATGATTATCTGTGTCATAGATACTTTTTTGCAGGACATTTTGCTGATCGAGATTTAAGTAACGAATATCTGTTGAAATATCTGTAATCCTGTCACTTGCATTTTGATTTGTGTAAACGGAAATTGTATTACGATCGTCTAAATAATAGTCCATTCCGATTTTATACAGATACGATTTCCCATCATTTAAGATGTCTAGAAGTTGCTGTGAATTATTGTCAAATCTTTGAATGAAACCTTCGTTTGCGTTTTCGCCAAAATTCGTACCCACGTTTCCAAAGAAGTTTACCTTTCCTGTTCTGTAATTCATGTCGAGTGAATTATTGAATTTTGGAGTTTCACCAAAGGTTACACCTGCGTTTGCACTTGCATTGAATCCGTTGTTTGAATTTTTATGCAAGACGATATTGATGATACCGGACATTCCTTCGGGATTGTATTTTGCACTTGGATTGGTGATCAATTCAATTTTTTTGATTGATGTTGACGGAATAGTTTTTAGTAATTGGGCAACATCCATATTTGTTGGACGGCCGTCAATTAAAACGCGAACATTTTCATTTCCTCGTAGCGATATTTTTCCATCCTGATCAACGTTCACCGATGGAATATTTCCCATAATGTCTGATGCTGTTGCTCCGGCAGTAGTCAAATCTTTACCAACATTGATAACTTTTCTGTCGATTTTTTGTTCAATGGTTGAACGTTCTGCGACAATGGTTACATCTTCTAGTTGTGTACTTTCTTCTTCTAAAGAAATTTTGCTTAAAGAAATGCTTTTTCTGTCTTGGGAAAGATTGGCTTCAGTGGTAAAATTTTTGTAGCCGATAAACTGCACTTCTACAACGAAATTTTTTAATTCTAGGTTTTTGATTTCAAAGTTTCCGTTGTCATCTGTAATTCCTCCGGTAATGATTTTATTGTCGTTTTTAATGACGATCGTCGCGTATGAAATTGGTTGATTGTTGTTTTTGTCGGCTACTTTTCCGGAAATACTTCCGATGTTTTGAGCATTGCTTATAAAAGTTCCGAAAAGAAATAATAAAATAAATTTGTAATTCATTAGGTGATCTTTTGATTGTGATTTGGTGATATGTGGTTTATCAAAATTTACATAGTAGACTACTGCTTTAATCTATTGTTACAATAAATCTGTTTTATTTTCAGAATGTATAAATAAAAAAAGGCTTCCCAGTAGAGAAGCCTTTTTAAATATTTGAATTTTAGTAAATTAACGTATTAATGCAAAGTGCGATTTAAATTCTTTTGAAACATTGTTTTCAGTATATCTGATAGTAAACCAGTAGTCATTTCCAGGAAGTGGTTTACCGTTTACACTACCATCCCATCCATCATTATTGTTTACGAATACTTCTTTCAATAGTTTACCGTAACGATCAAATATGTAAAGTTTTGCAGTTGGATCGTATTCGAAACCAGCAATTTTCCATACATCATTAATTCCGTCACCATTTGGAGAGAAGAATTTAGGGCTTGTTACCATTTGTACCGGAACCGGAACCGGAGTAGTACCACAACCATTGATATCTGAAACAGTTATTTCGTGTGGCCCTGAACTTACATTTGTAAAAATTGATTCAACTTGCTCCGGACCACCATCTAAAGAGTAACGTAAATTACTTCCATCTCCAATGTATGGAACCGCGGTAACTTCAATAGTTTGATTTTCGGTAAACCAACCAGCTGTAACTTCAATTGAAACTGATTTTGGTCGAGAAGATTCAATTACTGTAAAAGTTATCGGATCTGATTCACAGCCATTCAAACCAATTGTAGAAATTACTAAAGTATAGATTCCTGGAGTTGTAGTGCTGAAGTTTGCCGCAGATGGGTTTGCAGTTACATCTAGTCCTGTTTCGTCTGTCCATTTAAAAGTATATAAACTTCCGCTGTAACCTGTACGGAATTCAGCAGCTTCACCAACTCCGCTTTCGCTGTTATAACATATTACACCGTCTCTGTCTTCAAGATGAGGTTTTGGAATAACAGTGATCACGATTCTTTCGATATCCTCGCATCCTGATACGCTGCCATCTGAAACTCTAACCCAGATTTGGCTAAGGCGCGTGTCAGTAAGTGGGCCTAAATCAGTAACGATTTCGTTTGTCATTACATTAGCATCACCTAAAGAAGGATAGTATTTTACACTGTAGAATCCAGGATTTTGCGGTCCTAAAATAGTTGCCGTTAATGTGTCAAGATCAAAATCTGTAACGAAGTCATCAACATTGGCATCGGTGTCGCAAACCGTTGTTAAAGTTGCAGGGACAGGATATGCGACTGCAGCAGCGTTTATCGTCACCGTAAACATATATTCATCCGAGCACGATCCGAAAGGAGCAGTTGCATACACATATACATTTTGTGTAGCCGCAACCTGCGTTATTGGTCCAACACCATTAGGTAAAGAATAATAACCTGCTCCAGGAACAGTTAGTGCTGGTAAAACATAAGTTCCACAATGTGTAACATTTGCTGGTTCATCAACATTAAAAATATTTATTGCTATATCTTCAGCGTCAACGCATTGATTTGGAGCAGTTCCATTTGCAACATAAGCATAAATTAATTGGCTTGTAGTATAAATAGTTCCTGCTGGAATCATCGCTCCGCCACCATTTGGAGCTGAATAATAATTTGCACCAGGTGTAGAAAGCGCTGGTAATTGATAAGAATTACAAACATTTACATCAGCAACTTCAGCAGCTACTAATACAGGTGTCGTAGTGATAGTGATAGTTAACGGCTCATATTTGAAACAATTTGGAATTGTACCTGTTTCAGCATATTCATAAACTGTTGTAGATGCAGTTATTACACTTCCAACAAACAACTCAGTACCAGTTCCGTCGTTAGCAGTAAAATATTTAGTTGCTGGAGCTGTTAATGCTGGCAATATATATGAATCACATGCAAATACCGGTGTAAGAGCAGGAATTATCGGAGTATTATTAATCGTTATTACCAATGGTTCATCATCGATACAAAGTTGCGTTCCGATAGTTCCAGATTCGGCATAAACATAAATTGTTTGAGATGTTGTAATGACATCACCAACGAATTTCTCAGTTCCTCCACCATTTACAGCTGTGAAATATTTAGTTGCCGGTGCAATTAAAGTAGGTAACGTATAAGAATCACATTGAACCACAGGGGTCAATGGAGCAACAACAGGAGTAGTGTAAATTGTAATTACCAATGGTTTGTCTGCGAAACAATTTGGAGTTGTACCCGTTTCAGCATACTCATATACTGTTGTCGATGCATTTATTACACTTCCTACAAACAATTCGGTGCCACCGCCATTAATAGCAGTAAAATATTTAGTTGCTGGTGCTGTCAATGCTGGAAGCGTGTAGCTATCGCAAGCATAGACTGGAGGAAGTACAGGTATAACTGGTGTATTATTGATAGTAATAACCAATGGCTCGTCATCAAAACAAAGTTGAGTTGCTACTGTGCCGGATTCTGCATAAGCATAAATTGTTTGTGAAGTTGTAATGACATCTCCTACAAATTTTTCAGTTCCTCCACCATTTGCGGCTGTAAAATACTTGGTAGCCGGTGCAACTAGAGCTGGTAAAGTGTAACTATCACACTGAACTACTGGAGTTAACGGAGCTACAACTGGCGTATTGTAAATGGTTACGACTAAGTCTTTTTCATCAAAACATGCTACACGAGTTGTGTTCTCAGCATAGATATAAAAGGTAGTTGTTGTTGTTACAACTGTGCCAACAGGTACAATTGACCCAGTACCATTTGGACCGTTTGGAGCATCATAATAATCGCCTGGGCCAACGATCGCTGGTAATGTATAGCTATCGCATTTAAAAACATCTGGAACATCCGTTACTACAGTATTGAAGATATAAATGTCAATTTTATATTCTTGGAAGCAAGTATTTCCTGTTTCTGTTGAAGCGGCATAAACCCAGACAGTTGTTAGTCCTGGAGTATTTATAGTTGTGCCATCAAGAAGCAACTGACCTGCAACTGTTGGCCCGCCTTGTAGTTTATAATAATTACCATTTGTTAGTGGATCCAATGTATAAGAAGTATTACATCTGATTACTTCAACTGGTCTTGCGTCAATAGCAGGTGAAGAATTTACCGTTATAAGTATTGCTTCTTCTACGAAACAAGGTCCTGTTGGAGCCTTATCATAAAAATAAATTGTTTGAGTCGATGTGATTGGGAAATTAACAGGTCTTTTAGTTCCAAGTCCACCAGATTGCGTATAATAATCACCAGTGTGTGCTACAGCAGGTAAATAATATACGTCACACACTGTTACATCTGGCATAGCTGGTAATGCCTCAATGTTAACTGTTATGGTAAAACTGAGGTCATTTGTACAAGGCTCTCCCGGAACATAAAACCATATGGTTGTTACTCCGGCGCCGATAGGTGTACCAGCCGCAAGTATCGGACCAGTTCCGTTAGGTCCAGATGCGTATTGGCCATAGGACAATACTGGTAAATTATACGTAGAGCAGGAAATTACATCAGCTGGAGCAGTAATAGTGTTGTTTATTGTAACTGTAAAAGCTTGTTCAGAAACACAATTTGGAGTACCGCCAGTTTCTTTATAGGCAAATATTTGTGTTGTTGTAGTGATCACCCCTGGATTGATAACAGGTAAACCCTTATTTGTTCCTGTATAATATGTCACGCCAGCAGGAGCTGCAGGCAATGTATAAGAAGTACATCCAAAACGATCCGGATAATCAGATTCAAGAAGCTCTACAAATGGTTTAATGGTGATTGTAAACGGTTGATCTATAGTACAACCAGGTAAATTATCATTATTCTGAAACCAAACGTATAATGTGTTTGCTCCTGGTGTATTTATTTCATCACCTCCAAAATATTCTTGTTGAGATGGTGTAGAAGGACCTCCTGCTAGTTTAAAGTATCTTCCGTATGCAAGTGCAGGTAAGCTGTATTTCATGCAATAAGTTGCGCTGGCTGGAGTAATAGCTGGAACATTCGCAAATGTGATTTTAAATGAATCATTTGCTTTACAAATCCCAGACTCATTATAAACATGCATAGTAGTCGATGTGCCAGGAGCACCCGTTACTACATATCCTGCGGCACGCGGAGTACCACCAGCGTTTGTCGCAGTATAATATTGCGCACCGGCTTCGGTAAGTACTGGTAGAGTAAAAGAGGTACAAACAACAACATCTGGCAAAATGTCAACTTCTGGGAGTGGGGTTACAATAAGCTGAAAAAATGTGCTTGAAACGGCAAAGCATGTCGGATCTGTAACGTTTGTTACACGTATCCAAAGGTTTCGCGAAGTACTTAAATATGTTGTGGAAGGTAGGATTGCACCAGTATTATTTGTAGCGTTTGCTAAATTAGTATGAAAACTAACTTTGTAAATAGCAGAATTTTGTGTACCACCTAAAATTGTCGCAACTAGAGCCTGTGTATCAAAAATCGCTCTAGGTGTTGCATCAGTTAAATTCCTTGCACATAAAGTAATATTTGCAGGAATTGCATTTATAACAGGATCAGGAACTATTGATAATTGAAAAGAACGTACTTCGTAGCAATTCGTAACTGAATTTTGTATCCTTGCATAAAGTGTTTTGTTATTCTGCGCCATTGTAATAACATGCGGAGAACTTTGTTGGCCGCTTATACCGTTACTTGCTTCCAAACTTGTCAGGTAATATGAAATTACTGTTGTAGCAGCCGGTAAATCATCTCCAGTAGCAGTTGTTCCGGAAGTCATAATGGTGTTCGTGACTTTTGTTAAGTCAAAATTATAATTTGGACCAGCGCTAGTACATAAATATAATGGTGGAACTGTAGCCATTGCGCCAACCGGAGCATAAATTTCTACAGTAATTTCATCAGTTAAAGGCGAGCACCCAGGTTCAGTATAGGTTAATGAATAATCATTCAAACCAACTGTTGGAGCAGGCACTGATGTATTTAAGTTAAGAGTTGCTCCTGTTTGACCAGGCATTACTACATTTGCTTTTTTCCACTGGTAAGTCGTACCAGCAGCTAAAGGTGCAGTAGGCTGTAAAATTGGTAGTGTTACTCCAGAACAAAATGCTACATCCGGTCCTAGAACATTTGCAATACTGTTAAAACTGTTAGCGTTTAGGAAAATAGCAGAGTCGTAACCTGTATTTTCACCACCATCGGCAATTACAATTTTAATTCTATATGTTTTTCCAACGATTAGTCCATTGGCCAGAGCGGTCATTTTTTTCGTTTGACCATTGAAATTAATTGCTGGTCCAAATCCGCCTCCGTTAAAAGTCCCAAAAAAGGATGGGTTTACTGAAGGACAGATTGGGTTGTATAAAGCGTCGCGAATAGTTGCAACTGAAATAGGTGTATTTGGCGCAGCTGGAGCCGGAACCAAAGCTAAATTCACATTATTGCCACCGTCGGTTACATTTTTCAGCAAAAATGCAAAGGCATCAGAAAAATTACATTGTGATGTTCCGTATTCTTCAGATGCAAAAATAAAGTCAAAAGCGGCATTCGGGCTCTTTGCAACGAAATCAAATTGGATATACGACGCATTGATTGACTTGATGATAACTCCCGATTGGGATAAAAGATTTGCTTCCATATCAGCATCTCCAGGCCACGCGTCAGTACCATCGCTTAAGATTGTTGTATTTGGGCTTGGTACTTTTGTAACATCACCTGTTGTCAATACAACACCTTTTTCAAATGGGAAAAGCGGGTTGAAGTTTTCGAAATATCCGATTCCATTTGTAGAACCAAAATTGGTTCCTGTGCTGGACTGAACATTTGTTCCGGTTGTACAAGGCGAATTAATCAATACATTATTAATTAATTGATCCGCCGTATATGTTGGATCAATCGATACGGCTTGCGAAAAACCAGTAAAAGAAGCCAGTAATAATAAGAAAATAAAGGTTTTTTTCATAACATTCAATATTATTTTGAGGTAACAAACATAATAATAATTTTATTATAATTTTAAAATTTTCCTAAAATCATGTTAACTTAATTTTAAACTTCAATGAATTGCACTATAAAGAGCTTTTTTTTTAACATTTACAAGCTTTGCACGTGATTTTATACCCCTTTTTTACAGCTTTCTCAGAATTAGATTTATCTTTGCACTTTTAAATTTTTAGACATGGCACTAAGTACTATTCTGACTTCTGAGATTCAAAAGGCAATCCGTATTTTATTTGACGTTTCCGTTGAAAAAGTAGAGTTTCAGGCAACACGCAGGGAATTTGAAGGCGATATTACAATGGTGCTTTTTCCTCTTCTGAAACTTATCAAAAGCAATCCCGTTGAACTTGGAAATAAAATCGGTCAGCATTTGGTTGACAATGTTAATCTTGTCAGCAAATTCAACGTTGTTTCTGGATTTTTAAACATCGTGATCGCAGATAGTTATTATTTCGATTTCTTCAATCAGATTAAAGACGATAAAAACTACGGTTTTGTTGAACCAAATCCGGAAGATAAAGCAGTTATGGTCGAATATTCTTCGCCAAATACAAATAAACCGTTGCATTTGGGCCATGTTCGAAATAATTTATTGGGATATTCTGTTGCCGAAATTATCAAAGCATCCGGAAAAAAAGTCTACAAAACACAAATCATCAACGATCGCGGAATCCATATCTGTAAATCAATGCTCGCCTGGCAAAAATTCGGAAATGGCCAAACTCCTGAATCGGCTCATTTAAAAGGTGATAAAGTAGTTGGGAATTATTACGTCGCTTTCGATGCAGCATATAAAAACCAGATCAGTGAACTGATCTCACAAGGAAAAACCGAAGAAGAAGCTAAAAAACAAGCGCCAATTATTATCGAAGCGCAAAAAATGCTCCTCGATTGGGAAGCCGGAAATCCTGAAGTTATCGCACTCTGGAAAACCATGAATCAATGGGTTTATGACGGATTCGCCGAAACCTATAAAAACCTTGGCGTAAATTTCGATTCCTATTATTATGAAAGCGATACCTATTTATTAGGTAAGGAAGTTGTTCAATTCGGGTTGGAAAAAGGAATTTTCGAAAAAGATCCTGACGGTTCGGTTTGGATCGATTTAACTGCCGAAGGCCTTGACAGAAAAATCGTTCTTCGCTCTGACGGAACTGCTGTCTACATGACGCAGGACATCGGAACAGCAATTCAACGCGTTAAAGATCATCCCGATGTAGGCGGAATGGTTTATACTGTTGGAAATGAGCAGGATTATCATTTCAAGGTTCTATTCCTTATTATTAAAAAACTTGGGTTTGATTGGTCTGAAAATCTATTCCATTTATCATACGGAATGGTTGATCTTCCTTCCGGAAAAATGAAATCTCGTGAAGGAACTGTCGTCGATGCCGACGATTTAATGAAAGAAATGACCGAAACCGCGCAAAATATCGCTGAAGAACTCGGTAAACTCGAAGGATATTCAGCAGATGAAAAAGCCACGCTTTATAAAATCATCGGGCTTGGAGCTCTGAAGTATTATATATTAAAGGTAGATCCGAAAAAACGAATCCTTTTCGATCCAAAGGAATCTGTTGATTTTGCAGGAAATACCGGGCCGTTTATTCAATATACGTTTGCCCGAATTCAATCGATCATCCGAAAAGCTGATTTTGATATTGTAGCACCGGCGGCTGTCGTAGTGCTTCACGAAAAAGAAAAAGAGCTTATAAAGCAACTCGGACTTTATCCTGAAGTAATTCAAAATGCAGCGCAAAATCACAGTCCGGCGCTTATCGCAAATTATACGTATGATCTCGTAAAAGAATATAATTCGTTCTATCAGGCAGTTCCGATTTTGGGTGCTGATACTGTTACGGAAAAAATCTTTCGCGTTCAATTATCTAAAAAAGTTGCCGATACGATTGCGTCCGCATTTTCGTTATTAGGTATTCAGGTTCCTGAAAGAATGTAGATTGTTTATTTTGTCACCCCGAGCGCAGTCGAGGGGCTTTTTAATTAAATTTTTAGAATTGAATTCATCAAAATCGTACTTCTTGCAGTCTTTCCTGATAATCCTTTTATCAGCGATTTTTTTCGTCGTCGGAAAAAAGTACTTGCCAAAGAAAATTTTTTCTGAAAAAGCAGGAACGACAAAAAATGTCCTTATCGACAGTATGCTAATCGACGCATTCGAAGCTGAAAAAGGCATGCAAGCCGGAATCGGAGATACTTTAGCAAACCAGCCTATTGTTTATCATGAAACGAACGGCATTACTTTTCCCGAAGAATCCTATAACGAATACAAAGGAAATCAATACCTGATTTCGTTTTATGAAAAGCTGTACCAACTCGAAGTCAACAAAAAAGGGAATATCCGAATTGCCTATTTTGGCGATTCAATGACTGATGGCGATATGATTGTACAGGATTTCAGAACGTATTTTCAGGGAAAATTTGGCGGACTTGGAGTTGGATTTGTTTCGATTACTTCAGAATCTGCTGCTTCAAGAAGTTCGGTTGTACATCAATATTCCGGAAACTGGAAAATGCAGTCTTATCTAAATGTAAAGCATCCGATTCGTCCCTTCGGCGTTAATGGACATGTGTTTTTTGCGAATGATACAGCACGCGCGACTTGGGTAAAATACAAAGCAAGTACGAAACGTTTTCTTACAACGCTTGACAATCCGACGCTTTTCTACGGAAGTTCCAAAAATCAAAACGGAAAGATTCAATATATAATAGGTACGGATACGATTTATAAAAAATTGGCCCCAAACAATCTGTTAAATACGCTTACCTTAAAGCAGGGAAGTCTAAAAGCGATCAAAGCCGATTTCATTCAAGCGGATTCCATTCCGGTTTACGGATTTAATTTCGATGACGGAAAGGGCGTTCACGTAGATAATTTCTCGCAAAGAGGAAATTCCGGAATCCCGATCTCGAATTTCAATATTCCGTTGATGAAAGCTTTTCAGGATAAACTAAATTATGATTTGATTGTTTTGCATTACGGAACAAACGTTCTGAATTACGGAACGAAAGATTATTCCTGGTACGATAAAAGCATGACGCGAACGGTAAATAAATTGAAAGAATGTTTTCCCGGAGTTGCAATCCTGATTGTTTCAACTGCTGATAAAGCCACGAAATACGACCTCGAAATGAAAACCGATTCGGCTGTTGTTCCGCTTACAAATTCCCAGAAACGATATGCAATTAAAACGCAATCCGGATTTGTAAATCTTTACACTCTGATGGGCGGCGACGGCTCAATTACAAAATGGACTGAAGAAGAACCGGCAATGGCAAACAAGGATTACACGCATTTTAATTTCCGCGGAGCCAAAAAAGTTGCCAAATTGTTATACGACCAAATCAATAATGGTTATGAGCAATTTAAAATTTTAAGAAAGAACAAACAATCGTCAACTGAAACGGTTCCCGCTGCGTCAGACAGCTTAATTTCAACAGAATCTTCCGATGAATAAATACCGGATTTTATATATTCTGATGTTTTTTCCACTGCTTATTTCAGCGCAGGTTATCGATTCGGTAAATGTCGAAACTATAGAGCCGGCTGAAATTGAAGTACTGGATACGATTCCGGTTTTCATCCCGGAAAACGGAATTCAGAATAATGCTGCGATGCGTTCCTTTTATGCGAAGCTTAAAAATCTGGAGTCAAATGATGCAATTCCGCAAAAAGTAAATATTGTTCACATTGGCGATTCACACATTCAGGCGGATTTACAGACGAATAAAATACGGAAAAATCTGCAAAATGTCTTTGGAAACGGCGGCCGTGGCTTAATTTTTCCACATAATCTCGCGCGAACAAACGGTTCCTGGGATATTCGCTTTTCATCGAATCAAGGCTGGCAAAACCATAGAAATATTTCTGGTCCGAATGGCAGCCCGGTTGGGTTGAGCGGAATCGCATTGTTCACGAATTCCGATGATTTTGTGATTGAGCTCAATGCAAAAGAAGATGCAAATGCTTTTAATACGATCAAAATCGTAACGCCAAAAAACAGGAATAGTTTTGATGTTGCTGTTGCCAAAAAAACTATCACGCTTGAATCTGACGTTCCTAAAAAGATCATCCATAAAATAAAAAGCGGTGAGGCAATTTCGATAATTGCCGATAAATACAATGTTTCAATTGCAGCTTTAAAAAAGGCGAACGGCTTGCGATCCAATACTATCCGTGCCGGAAAAACTCTCAAAATCCCAACGCGAGAAATGCAGAAAAGATCGATTGAGCGTTCCGAATTCATTCCGCTTGAAATGCTTGCTGACGAAAATTCACATTATTATACATCGCAGACAAGTCTTGAAAAAATTTATCTTCTTCCGAATAAAGAGGAAAAATCATTTGCATTGAATGGCGTAATTCTCGAAAATGAAAAAGCTGGAATTTTATATCACAATATCGGTGTAAACGGCGCGAAACTCTCTGATTATAATAAATATCCTATGTTTTTTGAGCAGGTAAAATCACTGAATCCTGATTTGGTCGTAATTGCTTTAGGAACAAATGAAAGTTTCGACAACATGAAATCGGATGATTATATGAATCAGCTTGATATTTTCGTTGAGAGCATTCGTGCGCAAAACGGAAATGTAGCAATTCTGGTCGTTACGCCACCGCCATCTTATTTTAAACGAAAATATCCAAACGTTTTTGTTGCCGATTATGCCGCGAAAATCCTCAAAGATGCCGAAGCTAAAAACTATGCAGTTTGGGATTTGTTCGCGCAATTCGGCGGATTATACGGCGTGAACCGAAATTATTCAAAAGGTTTAATGGCGAAGGATCGCGTGCATTATTCAAAAGCAGGTTATGAGCAACAGGGCGATTTGCTGTCGGAAGCGATCCTGAAAACCTATAATTTTTATAAAACTAGTAAAGAGTAATGACTTTATACGATATACAGAACTGGTTCACGGCCACTTTTGGAACGATCACAATGCAGCAGATCGAAGGCTGGTTTACGTTCAATCCAAAAGAGCCAATTTTGTTCAACACGGCTTTGTTTTTGGGAATGTTCCTTATTTTTTACCCGATTTATATTTTTACGACAAAAGCAAAAACCTTTCATTTTCGAAACCTTTACGTATTCGCGTTTTCACTGTTTTTTTACTATAAATCCAGCGGCGTTTATTTTGTATTATTACTATTTTCGGGAGTTGTAGATTATAATCTGGCGAAACTTTTATATGAAGAAATCCTTGAAGGCTATCGGAAATTTTATTTGGTTTTAAGCGTAATTTTAAATCTTTGCTTCCTCGGATATTTCAAGTATACAAACTTCCTGATCGACAATTATAACGGTGTTTTTGATGGAAATATCCCGTTTCACAAAATCATTCTTCCTGTCGGGATTTCGTTTTATACGTTCCAGTCGATGAGCTACATCATTGATATTTACCGGCGTGAATTGAAGCCAACCAAGAATATTCTCGATTATATGTTCTTCGTTTCGTTCTTTCCGCAGCTTGTCGCCGGGCCAATCGTTCGCGCATCTGAATTCATTCCGCAGATTTACAAAAAGCTAAATCTTACCCGCGAAGACGTAAATGCCGCATTGTTCCTGATTATCGGCGGATTGATTAAAAAAACATTCATCTCAGATTACATTTCGTTAAACTTTGTCGATCGTGTTTTTGATTCGCCAAACAGTTATACATCGTTTGAAAATTTAATGGCTTCCTACGGTTACGCAATCCAGATTTATTGCGATTTTTCGGGCTATTCTGATATGGCAATTGGTATCGCGTTATTGATGGGCTTCAAGTTATCCGTAAACTTTCGCACACCTTACAAATCGGCTTCGATTACCGAATTCTGGCGTCGCTGGCACATTTCGCTTTCAACCTGGCTGCGTGATTATTTGTACATTTCGCTTGGCGGAAACAGAAAAGGGAAATTCCGGATGTATGTCAATTTATTCCTGACAATGTTGCTCGGCGGATTATGGCATGGTGCTTCCTGGAAATTCGTAATTTGGGGCGTTTTGCACGGATTGGCGTTAGTTGTAGAACGTTTCTTTAAGGATTATATCCGACTTCCGAAAAACAAAGTAACATGGTTTATCAGCGTAATCCTGACATTTCATTTTGTGGTTTTTTGCTGGATTTTCTTCCGTGCCAAAGATTTTTCGACCGCATTTGAAGTCATCAACAATATCGGAAATCTCCAGTTTCACGTAAACGAATGGAAAACGATTGCTCTCGGCTACCAAAATGTTTTCATCGTAATGCTGATTGGTTTTGCATGGCATTTCCTTCCTGAAAAAGTAATCGGATTTATGAAAGCAGCTTTTGATAGATGTCCGATCGTAATCAAAGCGATGATTCTTGCATTGGCTTTTTGGGTGGTTTATGCCACGTCAACCAGCGGACCACAGCCATTTATTTACTTTCAGTTTTAAAAATTCAATCGACATTTGGTAAAACTAAGATTTTTAATCTGTGATAATCAGTGAAATCCGTGTTTTAAAAATTAATCTTAACGCTAAGATTCGGAGTCCGTCCCAACGAATACGTGTTAACGCTTTCAATCGTGTTTTCAGAAGTATTGATTCGATAGTAGCGATTGATGATATTTTGTTTGTTTAAAAGGTTTTGTATCGAGAAACTGGCTGTAAAATCAGTAGTTTTACTAAGTTTCCATAAATGCGACGCCGATAAATTTACCTGGAAATAATCGGCAAGGTTGTCATTGTTCGGATTGTTATAATTCAGAATTGGATTAGCAGAATCAAACACCAGGTTTTGCGGTGTCGTTTCGGGTTTCCCGGAAAACCATTTTGCGCCCAAAGCAATTTTTAGGTTTTCATGATCGTAAATCCCAGCCCAGGAAACCGTATGTGCCATTTCGAAATTATTCGGGAATTGCGGCGGAACATAATCAGGAAATTCATATTCATTATGGTTCCAGCTGTAGCTTATCCAGGTGTAAAATCTATTAAAATTCCGCTGAACCAACAATTCAGAACCCCAAACTGTATAATTCCCGTTGATTTTTAAAAATTCCAATTGGTTTTGAAACGATTGCCCGGAACTCGAGATTCCGTTGATTTTCTTATAAAAATTATCAACTGTAAAAAGCCATTTTTTATTTTTAAACGTCATTCCAACTGCAATTTGCCGGCTTTGCTGAATCGGGTTTTTAGCATTGTCAGATAATAGCCAGCGCCGTTTTTCAACACCAAGAAAATCCCTTTGCAGATCAATGACTTGCGACGCGGTCTGGCTCTTGAATTCGCCCAAGACTTCAAGTTTGAGTTTTTTTGTAAAGCTGTAATTAAATTGAAGCCGGGGCTCGAAAAGCGTCTTACTAAATTCTTCAATATAATTCGTACGCAATCCGGTTTTGACAAAAATCTTCCGGTTATCAGAATTGTATTCGCTTTCCAAAACAATGGTATGAATTCGCAACACGTCTTTTACACGCCTTGAAAATTCAGGAAGATTGATTTTGTCGTAATTTGCAATTCCGGTTTCATTGTACTGATAGCCATTGCTGAAATTAAAATTATCATTTAAAGAATGCTGGTTTTCCAGTCGGATTCCGGTATCTAAAACCGTGTTTTGTTGTGCGGATTTCTGGTTGCTTTCAAGCGATTCATTGTCAGAATCCAAATTGTAATAGGAGCCATATAAATGAATAAAAGTTGCATTATTCGTATTCCATTTCGTTGTCCAATTTAAATTCGCACCATAATTTTGTTGCTCAAGTTGGCTGTTTTTTTGGACGATTGTATTTTGTTCTGCTTTACTTTGACCAACATTTAATGAATTTGAAATCCCGATTGCATCAAAAATCAATTCATTTTTCGCACCTACCTTTTGCCGAAACTGTACTGAAAAATCATAGAAATAAAACTTCTTTGAAACTTCATAATCAACAATTTGGTTATTATCAAGATTTGTAATAATCGTATTTTGGAAAATCCTGTCAGCGTAATTTCTGTAAGTTGGTGTCGTAATCAAATCTGTCAAAGAACGCCGTCCGGAAATGGTAAAAGATGATTTTTCAGAAAGACGGATTTTCGAATAAAAAGAAGTACTTATCAAATTGGCTTCAATTGCTGAACGGCTATTTTCGATTGAATCGGTTTTTGTTGAAATGCTTACAATGCTCGAAACGCTTTCGCCGAAAAAAGCCGGGCTTCCGTTCTTATAAATTCTGATTTCCTGCGCCAGCAAAGGATTAAATGCAGAAATCAATCCGAAGAAATGTCCCGTTTGAAACATCCGAACGCCATTCCACGTAAATAGATTTTGATCTTGTGTTCCACCGCGCACATTGATGTTTGAAATTGTTTCGTCAACGCTGATTATTCCTGGGATTTGCTGCATCGTTTGTAAAACATCAGGTTCGGTAAGACCGGGAAGCACTCCAAATTGCTGCGGTTTTATTAGGAATGATCCGTCGGTTTTCTTTATGATTCCGGTCGTAAGATAATTATCGATTGTAACTTCCTGAAGGATTTCGATGTTTGAAGTTGCAATTATGGTTTCTGGTTTTTTATTGTCCTTGCCTTTTGAAATACTGATAGATTTTGGATTTACAAAATAAAAATCCAAGCCTGTTTTTTGACCCAGATATTTTATTTTCTGGGATAAAGAGAAGGAATCTTTTGGCGGAATTATCCTTATTTCCGAAATGTCATCGTCAAGATAATTGAAATTTATTTTGTGCTGCTGCTGAATTTTGAGTAGGACTTCATGTAATGGCAACGGTAAATCGTTGTTCTGCTGCGCGAAAACCGGCAGAAAAAACCACGAAAGAAAAACAATAAGAAAGAAGTAAAGCTTCTTCAACGCGCTGTTTGAATTAAGGTTGTTTTTCGATTGACACTACAGTACTTTTCGTGTCGATTTTGTAACTGAAATTATAGGTTTTACTAATGATTTCCAGTGCTGTTTTCAAATCATCGGCAGGTAAAAATCCGGAAAATTTTTGGACAGAATTAAATTCGCCTTCATCAATTGCAATTGCGTAATTCCGTTCAATTTCGGATAGGATATCTTTCAGCGGAAGCGAAATTATTCGAAGTTCTTTATTCATCCAATCCGGAATGTGACGGTTTGTAGGCATTGCAGAAAGAAATTCGCCATCTTCAATCACGATGATTTCTCCTTTTGTGAGCAGGATGTTTTTCGTTTGAAAAGCTACTTTCACTTTTCCTTCGAAGCATTCTACTTCAAAACGATCATCACGCGATTTCACGCTAAATTGAGTTCCGACAACCGTAACATTTCCTAAATTCGTGTTTACGGTAAAGGTTTTTCCTTTGGCAACTTTAAAAAAAGCCTCGCCGTTAAGCCGTAGATTTCGGTTGTTTTTCCAGTTCCATTTTTTGTAATGAATTTCAGAATCAGAGTTCAATACAACTTCCGAATCATCGGGTAAAATAAATTCAGTTTTCATTCCGGCTGCAGCGTTTTCAGTAATTTGCTGTGTTGTTTGGAAAAATAAAAACGAGCCTAATCCGATAATTAATACTGCTGCAACGCGAAACATAAATTTTCTGTGTAGCGGAATTACTTTTGGAGTTGCTTTTTCACGTGTAATTATTTTTTGCAACATTAGCTCATTGTCAAAAACCGGAGCATCAAGTTCTGCAGTGTATTTTACGATTTTTTGATACGAATCGTATTCCGCGCTTTTTTCAAATTCCCGTAATTCTTTAGCGTTCATCTCACCGGAAAGCCACTTTGCTAAATCATGTTCCTTTTTCATAATGCCGACTTTTACTTAATGTTTGCAATTTCTTTTCGCAGCGAAACCAACGCGCCGCTTATTCTTTTTTCGACTGCTTTAATGCTGATGTCAAGCATTTCTGCAATTTCGCTGTATTTTTTTCCATCAATCCGATTCAATAAAAAAGCAGTGCGCTGAGATTCAGTTAAATTACCAATCGCTGTTTGCAATTTTATCCGGAATTCTTCTTCTTCCAAAACGTACTCCGGACTTTCGTTGGTAATAAACGGTTTTGCAACGTTTTTCGAATAATTCAAAACTACTTTCTGATGCGCGATCTGATTCAGTGTTGTGTTATTTGCAATTGTATAAACATAGGATTTTGCTTTTTCAAATGGTACCGATGCACAATTTTCCCAAAGTTTTATAAAAGCTTCCTGCGCCACATCACTTGCCTGCTCTTCGTTTCCGAATTTGTAGAACAAATAATTGCGGAGATTTTTTGCATTCGCACGGAAGAAATTCGCAAAAGCCATTTCTTCACAAACGCCGACAGCAGGTTTTTTATCCATGTGCTTATGATCTTACAAACAAAAATATGGTATATAACAGTTGGAACTTTAAAAACCCTACTTTTATCGTTTAAATTTATTTTCAAATAAAATCGCATTGTTTTGGTAGGGTAATTTTGAGGATGGCTGTTTTATATCCGAACCAAATAACAAAAATGATATGAAAAAGTACATTACAATTTTCGCTTCCTTGCTTTTAGTAACTGCTTCGATGGTATCTTGCCAGAGTGAAGAAAATGAAATTTCTGAAAATGAAGAACAAGCTTTAAGTAAATCGGCGCCACTGACTAAACTTTTAAAAAGAGTTGCGATGGTTGAAACGAATTCGGATAATACTATTGATAGCACAGATTGTTTTAAAGTGCAATTGCCGGTGACCGTGATAGTAAATAAAAATCCAATTGAAAATGCGATTCAGGTTGAAATTCAGGGTCAGGATGACATTGAATATGTTCGCAATATTCTGCTTTATAATTCGCCTGATATAGCTAACAGAAGCGTTGATTTTATTTTTCCGATTACAGTTATATTTCCCGATTATACTACGAAAGTTATAAATAATGAACAGGAATATTATCAGTATGCGCATCAATGCGATGATACTGTGCCTGTTGATGATCAGCCGGTTAATTGTATAGCAGTAAATTATCCGGTTACGATATTTGGATATGACAGTAGTTTCCAGATTGCTGAAACATATACAATTACTAACGACGCGCAATTGTTTTTGTTTATTTTTAATCTTCAGGCTACTCAATATTATGCCATTGATTACCCGATTTCATTGACATATGCCGGCGGACAAAATATAAATATTAATAGTAATCTGGAATTACAGCAGGCGATTAATTCTGGAATTACAACCTGTAATCCACCAATAGATCCGTGTCCAAACCCGAAAATACTGACGGATAGTTTAGTCGTTTATATTCCATTTGCAAACGAACTCAAAAATCTGACTTATCGCGGCACGCCAACTATTACAGGAAATTATCATTATGTAACCGACAGAAATGGTAATCCAAATGGAGCATTCTCGTTTGATGACGGAGCAAATAATGGGCTAAATTCGATAGATATTCAATTGACTACGACTACCAACAATGATAATGATATATTGAAACACAATAATTTTACCTTTAGCGTTTGGGTAAAAAGGCAGGATAATTCCGGTGCAAACCCAAATGAACAAATCATTAGTAATTTAGCGTTCTCATTGTTTATGGGAATTACACAGGATCCATCAATAAAAGCACCAATGCTCGTTATGGGAAATAATATCGATGCGCCGGTTAATGATTCTTCATGGATTGATCAGGGACTTGGATCAGATACACAAAACTGGCATCACCTTGTAGTGTCGTATAATGGAACGCTTAATGTAATGCGACTTTATCGAAATGGCGTTTTAACTGCAGCAATTTCTCCAACAGGAATGCCGGCGATGATTCCGAGGCTTATTTTCGGCAATCGCTATAAGGGCTATATGGATGATATTAGAGTGTATAACAAGATTTTGACTGATGCACAAGTACAGCAATTATACCAGCTTGACGGAGATATCTACACTTGTCTGAACTAATAATTTGAAAAAGAATTCGATGTTCCTAAACCAGTCTTTTTAAGGCTGGTTTTTATTTTTATTTGAGGCATTACGACTTTGTTACTTGCTTAACTTCACTTATATTTGCACTTCAATAAATGAAAAATTATGTTCGATAATTTAAGCGATAAATTAGACAAAGCCTTCCATATTTTAAAAGGCCACGGAAAAATAACCGAAGTAAACGTTGCCGAAACTTTAAAAGAAGTACGTCGCGCGCTTCTTGATGCCGACGTTAACTTCAAAATCGCGAAAGATTTTACCACTAAAGTTAAGGAAAAAGCAATAGGGCAGGATGTATTAACGACTTTACAACCGGGGCAACTGCTTGTTAAATTAGTAAAAGACGAACTAACCGAATTAATGGGTGGCGATGTTGCCGGTATCAATCTTTCGGGAACGCCAACTGTAATATTAATGTCGGGTTTACAAGGTTCGGGTAAAACGACTTTCTCCGGTAAACTCGCCAATTTCCTTAAGACAAAAAAGAATAAAAAGCCACTTTTAGTTGCTTGTGATGTTTATCGTCCAGCGGCAATCAACCAGTTACATGTAGTTGGAGATCAGATTGGAGTAGAGGTTTACTCTGAATTAGGAAATAACAATCCGGTTGAAATTGCTCAAAACGCAGTAAAATACGCAAAAGAAAAAGGTTACAATGTTGTCATCGTCGATACCGCAGGTCGTCTTGCAGTCGATGAGGAAATGATGACCGAAATCGCAAACGTTCACAAAGCATTAAATCCACAGGAAACGTTGTTTGTTGTAGATGCAATGACTGGTCAAGATGCGGTAAATACTGCTAAAGCTTTCAATGATCGTTTAAATTTTGACGGAGTTATCCTTACTAAATTAGACGGTGATACGCGTGGTGGAGCCGCGATTTCGATTAAATCAGTTGTCAACAAACCAATCAAATTTGTTGGTACAGGCGAAAAGATGGATGCAATCGATGTATTCTATCCTGTTCGTATGGCAGAACGAATCCTCGGAATGGGTGACGTTGTTTCCCTTGTTGAAAGAGCACAAGAGCAATTTAACGAGGAAGAAGCCAGAAAACTTCAAAAGAAAATTGCAAAGAATGAATTTGGTTTTGACGATTTCCTTACACAAATCCAGCAAGTAAAGAAAATGGGTAACATGAAAGACCTTGTCGGCATGATACCAGGTGCGTCAAAAGCCATGAAAGATATTGAAATTGAAGACGATGCTTTCAAGCACATCGAAGCGATTATCCATTCGATGACACCCGGAGAAAGAACAAAACCGGCAATCATTGATGTGAAAAGAAAAGCCAGAATCGCAAAAGGTTCCGGAACTAAAATCGAGCAGGTCAACCAACTGATGAAACAGTTTGACCAAATGAGCAAAATGATGAAAATGATGCAAGGTCCGGGAGGTAAAAACCTCATGAAAATGATGGGCGGCATGAAAGGAATGAGATAATAAAAAGGCGTGAGTAAATTCACGCCTTTTTACTTTATAATACTAACTACAAAACAACTCAGAATGATTTTATTAGACGGAAAAAAAACATCTGAAGACATCAAGCTTGAAATAACAGCCGAAGTGGACAAGATGAAAAAGAACGGCGAAAAGGTTCCGCATCTCGCCGCAGTAATTGTCGGGAATGACGGAGCTAGCTTAACGTATGTAGGAAGCAAAGTCAAAGCCTGCGAGCGCGTAGGTTTCGAATCGACAATGGTACGGCTTCCGAGTACAACTTCTGAAACTGAATTGCTGAAAAAAATCAAGGAACTTAACGAAGACGATAACATAGACGGTTTTATTGTACAATTGCCGTTACCCGAACAAATCGATACTCAAAAAGTATTGATGGCGATTAACCCGAGCAAAGATGTTGATGGTTTTCATCCGGAAAATTTCGGAAAGATGGCTTTAGATATGACGACGTTTATTCCGGCAACACCGTTTGGAATTCTTGAATTATTAGAACGATACAATGTTGAAACCAAAGGAAAGCATACCGTTGTAATTGGTCGCAGCCATATTGTTGGTCGTCCGATGAGTATTTTGATGGGAAGAAAAGGGTTTCCTGGGAATTCAACAGTGACGCTTACACATAGTTATACCAAAAACATAGCGCAAATTACAACGCAAGCCGATATTATTATTACCGCTCTTGGTGTTCCGAATTATTTAAAAGCTGAAATGGTAAAAGACGGAGCAGTTATAATTGACGTCGGAATTACACGTGTTGCCGATGAAACTTCTGAAAAAGGTTATATCATAACCGGAGATGTCGATTTTGAAAACGTCAGCAAAAAAGCATCACACATTACTCCGGTTCCCGGCGGTGTTGGCCCGATGACGATTGCAATGCTTCTCAAAAATACGTTACTCGCTAGAGAGCAAAGAAAAGAAGTAAAAAAATAAAAAATAAAGCCTTACATGTTTTGTAAGGCTTTATTTTTTAAACACATTCGTTATTCTTTATAAGCTAAATATACCCAAAGTTTGTATTTTTCGCTGTCTAAAATCATGCTGTAATTGGACGCTTTTTTATAGTAAAGTGTTGAAAGATCTTTAAACGCGTCAGGATCTTTTTCAAAAGCAAGAATGTCTTTTGCCGGCAGCGAATCTTTTAAAGTAGCTTTTAAGAAGTTATTTATCGAAATGTAATCTGCCATTTTCATGTTGTTTTTATCCAGCGTAAAGACAACTTTTTTTGCTTTTAGGATCGTGTCATACGTACAGTCAAATTCTTTAATGGCAGGAATATCTGTTCGCGTGTGAAGTTCGATATTATCAATATTTCCAAATTCACAATCACGTCCATTGTAGAGTTTTCGTCCAAATAATTGTAATGTAAAATAGCTTAGCAAAATGATGCCGGCAATAATAGAAACTGTTAGAAGAATAAGTTTTTTTGTTTTCATAAGAAAGGTTTTGGTTACATTTCTTAACGGAAAACACTTATGGAAATTGCCTAATAATCACCTTTTTTCTTGTAATTTGGATCGTCTTTTTTGATGAATTCAATCTTTCGGCCGTTTGAGGAACTTGCTGAACTTGTGTCTTTTTGATCTTTTGAAGGAACTATTTTCGGGCCTTTAGATGAAATTTCTCCGTCTAATTTCGGAATATCATTTTCATTTCTAGGTATGATTTTATTAGAAGGCGTAAAAGCTCTATCGGATCTGAATGACCGTGTTTCCTGACTTCTGTTTCTGGATTGTTGCAAGCGCTGTTGTCTTGGCTCTTGCGTTCGTGTTCGTGATTCTCCCAAAAAACTTGCTTCTTCGGTCTTGCTCGATGGCTCAATTAACTGGTTCAATTCTATTATTTCAGCTTCGGTCAAATCGCGATAACGTCCAACAGGAACATCCAGTGAAATATTGATGATCCGGATTCGTTTTAAAGCGGTAACTTCATAACCTAAATATTCGCACATTCTTCTAATCTGGCGATTTAATCCTTGCGTCAGAATAATTTTAAAGATGTATTTGCTGATTTGTTCTACTTTACATTTTCGGGTAACCGTGTCCAGAATCGGAACGCCATTTCCCATTTTCTCTATAAAACGGTCTGTAATGGGCTTGTTGACCGTAACGGTATATTCTTTCTCATGATTGTTTCTCGCGCGAAGAATTTTATTTACGATATCGCCGTCGTTGGTCATAAAAATCAAGCCTTCACTGGCTTTATCCAATCGTCCAATTGGAAAAATACGCTTTGGATAATTGATGTAATCTACAATGTTTTCAGGGACTTCAAGATTTGTCGTGCATTCAATTCCGACAGGTTTGTTAAATGCTAAATAAACATGTTTTTCATTTTTCTCCCGAATCAGTTTTCCGTCAATGCGCACTTCATCTTCATAAGAAACCTTGGTTCCCATTTCTGCAAGTTCACCATTAATCGTTACGCGCTTGTCTTCTATGAGTTTGTCGGCTTCTCGGCGCGAACAAAAACCAGTTTCGCCAATAAATTTGTTGATTCGTCTGAGATTGTCTTCCATCCTGCAAAAATAAGCATTTTTGATCAATCTGCTTCCGATAAGAAATCGGTTATTTTCTGGTATAATTCAGAATTGTGCATGCTGTGACCAAGTCCTTTTGTTTGTATGAAAACCGCGTTTTTCCATGAACCTGCGATTTTTTCACTTTCTTCAAAAGCGACAACGGTATCATCAATGTCATGTGCTATCATGCCTTTGAGTTTGAGTTTTTCGCCAAATTTTTTTCCGGAAAAATCATCCAGTCCAAACTGAAATTTCTCTATAAAATGCATTTCCATTAATGACACCATTTTAGAATTCAGGCTGAGGATATTCACAAAATTAGTAATAAGCGTCTTTAAATCGGACGGCGCTCCGAGCAAAACCATTTTTCTCAACTTTTCATTTTGGTATTGCGACTGATAAAAGACACAAGCGGCGCCGCCAATCGAATGCCCGATTATCGTAGTTGGATGAAATTTCTGAACGGCAACATCAATAAATTCGGCATATCTCGGAACGTTGAATTCTTTTCCGCTGGATAATCCGTGTGCCGGAGCATCAATTGCGATGATCGTGCTTCCCGTTTTTTTAAGATACGGAATTAATTGTTCCCAGCGCGAAGCATTACTTTCCCAGCCGTGAACGAGCAAAATGATATTCTCGCTTCCATTAGCTTTGTTCAGTTCAGTTTTGTCTTGAGCCCAAGTATAAGCCTGGAATTTATGCTCTTTAAAAGTAAAGGTTTCGCTTTTGGCTTGCTGTAAAATCGCAGGAAGCTTATCAGCTGTCAAACGTCCAATCCTGGGCTGGCTAAATAATTGATAAGCTACTGCCGACGCTTTTTTTGGACGCACAAAACTTAGGAAGTTGATATACATTCCAAGCGATTTGGTCAGCATAAAAAGTTTAATCTTTTCCATATAAAAAAAGCCTCCGGGTTGGAGGCTTGTGGTTTTATTTGAATTCGGAAAATAATTTTTCCATTTTCTCTTTTTCTTCTTCGGCTAAAGAGCTGTCAACTAAAATTCTTCCTGAATGTTCGTCAGTGATGATCTTTTTTCTCGCTGCGATCTCAACCTGAGTTTGTGGCGGAATCGTAAAGAATGAACCTGCAGACGCGCCTCTTTCAATAGAAACAACTGCTAATCCGTTACGAACGCTACTTCTGATTCTGTTGTATGCTGCTAATAGACGATCCTCAATTTGCGATTGGAATTCGGCAGATTTTTCGCTTAAGTAAGCTTCTTCTTTTGAAGTTTCTGACATGATTGCATCCAATTCAGATTTTTTGTGACCTAGGTGAGATTGTTTCTGCTCTAATTTTTCAGTAGATGTTGCAACGATTTGTTTTTTGTATTCAATCGAAGCTTTCATTTCTTTTATTTGCTTTTCAGCCAACTGGATTTCCAATTCCTGAAACTCTACTTCTTTTGTTAAAGAGTTGAATTCTCGGTTGTTACGAACGCTATCCTGTTGTTTTGTGTATTTTTTGATTGCTTCTTTATGATCGTCGATGGCATTTTTCTTTGCTTTGATTTGCTCTTCGATAACCTCTAAATCTGCTTTTAATTTTTCTGAACGAGATTTTAGACCGGCAACTTCATCTTCTAAATCTTCAACTTCAAGAGGAAGTTCACCTCTGACATTTCTGATTTCGTCAATTCTTGAATCGATTAACTGTAAATCGTAAATCGCTCTTAACTTGTCCTCAACACTCAATTCTTTTGTAGTCGCCATATTTTATAAGTACTTAACTGGATTTGTATTTTCTTCCGATAAAATGAATGCAAAATTAGGTATTTTTTTCGTAAGATAATCAACAATATAATTTTTTGTATAACGCTCACTTTCAAAATGTCCTATGTCGGCTAAAAGTATGGCATTTTCAGCTTCATAAAACTGATGGTATTTTAAATCGGAAGTCAGATAAGCATCGGCTCCAGCCTGAATTGCATTGCGAATGGCAAAACTTCCGGCGCCGCCAAGTACGGCTACTTTTTTGATGTTTTTATTTAGGAATTCACTATGGCGGATACCATTTGCCTGCATTTTATCTTTTACAAGCTGAAGAAAATCACGTTCGTTGAGCGCTGTTGGCAATTCTCCGACCATTCCGAGGCCGATATTTTGATAGGAATTCTGCAGATTGTAAATTTCATAAGCGACTTCTTCGTAAATGTGATTTTCAAAAAGTGCTTTCAAGATTTTAGATTCGAGGTGTTTTTCAAAAGTAACTTCTATTTTTGTTTCGGAAGCAGAAATCAATTCGCCACGTTCGCCAATTACCGGATTGCTGTTTGCATTTCCTTGATACGTTCCGGTTCCGGTTGAATTGAAACTGCAATTCTCATAATTTCCGATAGTTCCCGCACCGGCTGAAAATAGCGCATTTCGCACTGTATCTGCATTTTCAATTGGTGCATACGTAACCAGTTTTTTGATGAAATTCTGTTTCTGAACGAGAATTTTTGTGTTTGTCAATCCCAACGCATCGCAAAAAATCTTGTTTACACCATTTTGATGATTGTCTAAAGCCGTATGAACTGCATAAATTGCAATATCGTTTTTAATGGCTTTGATTACCGAACGCTCGACATAGTTTTTTCCGGTAATTTTTTTCAATCCAGAAAACAGGATAGGATGGAAGCAAACCACAAGGTTACAGTTTTTGGAAATTGCTTCGTCAATCACGTTTTCGAGTGCGTCGTGGCAAACCAAAACACCTTTACAATCGTTATTTTGATCACCGACAAGTAAACCAACATTGTCAAAATCTTCGGCGTAGGCAAGTGGTGCCATTTCTTCAAGAACAGAAAGAATTTCTTTAATTTTCATTGGAAAGCAGATTTTACCGGTTATACGGATTTACGCAGATAATTTAACAGTTTTATCTGTGAAAATCTGTAGAATCGGTATTTCATTTCAATTCCAAAGATAAAATATTATACTTTCGTAAAATGAAATTACTCCGAAAAATCCTGTTTCCATTTGCCGTTTTGTATGGCATGATTACTGCTTTTCGGAATTTTTTGTTCGATAAAGGCATTTTAAAATCGTATTCATTTGATGTTCCCGTGATTGCTGTTGGAAATTTGAGCGTTGGCGGAACCGGAAAAACACCGCAAATCGAATATTTAATACGATTGCTTTCTCCTAATTATAAAGTTGCGACTTTAAGCCGTGGTTATAAAAGGAAATCGGAAGGTTTTATTTTGGCAGATGAAACTTCAAATGCCGAAATTTTAGGCGATGAACCGTTTCAGTATTACCAGAAATTTCCAAATATTCAAGTTGCGGTTGATGTGAATCGAAAAAAGGGAATTGAGCAATTGCTTTCACAAAAAGAAAAGCCAGAAGTTATTTTACTTGATGACGCATACCAACACCGAAAAGTAAAAGCCGGATTTTATATTTTGCTGACTTCGTATGGCGATTTGTATTCGGATGATTTTATCCTTCCAACCGGGAATTTACGTGAAAGCAGAAATGGTGCAAAACGTGCCAATGTAATTATTGTTACCAAATGCCCGCCAAATTTATCCGCGGACGCGCAAAACCAAATCAAACTCCAGCTCAAAATACAAAAAAAGCAGCAGTTATTTTTTAGTTTTATCGATTATGATAATTCGGTTTTTTCTGAAAGTGATTCGGTATTGGTTGCAGAAATAAAAAATAAGCCAAAATTACTTGTCGCCGGAATTGCAAAACCTGAGCCATTTTTCGCGCATTTAAAATCTGAAAATGATGTCATTCTGAAGTTTCCCGATCATCATCATTTTTCAGTAAGCGACATTGAAAACATAAAATCGGCGTCACAGAAGAGAATCATTGTTACGACTGAAAAAGATTACGTTCGCCTAAAAGACAATCTGGATTCACAATTATTTTACCTTCCTATCAAGAGCAGTTTTATTTCCGAATCAGAAAAATTTGATAGTTCCGTTATTCAATTCGTTAGTAATGCAAACAGATTTCTGTAAATATCTGTGTAAAAAAGACATAACATTTAAAATATGTTAATTTTTATTTATATTCGCTATACTTTGATGTAAGAAAATTCGAAGTTTTAATAGATGAATTCTACTAATTCCATATTAATTGTTGAAGATGAAATGATAATTGCAGCCAATATTTCGAGGCAATTATCTCAATTAGGCTATGATGTTATTGGTGCAATTCCGAGAGCTGAAGAAGCTTTACCGAAAATCAGACAGCAGCAACTAAGTCTAATTCCAAGATAAAAAGCACATGGAAACACTTAAGTCAAAACGTATAAAACCGTTAAATTTCGATAATTCAGGATATTATGCGATCGGATTAGTTGTGTTGACAGGATTAGGATTCTGGCAATCTTTCTTTTCAAAATATGTAGATGGCACAGCCGATTTTAATGCGTATTTCCACTTTCACGGCGCAATGGCAACAATCTGGATTCTGATGTTAATCATTCAACCGATATTGATCCGAAAAAAGAAACTGGAACTTCACAAAGCAATAGGAAAGCTTAGTTACTTGTTTTTGCCGCTGTTTTTTATTTCAGTGCTTCTTTTGAAACATCACAGGCTCGGCGGAAAAGTATACGAAGGTTTAGGTGCCGATTTATGGCTGCAGACCAAAGATATTGTAATCATCGGAATCATGTATTTCATCGCCATACGATACAAACGCAATATGCAAATCCACGCACGCGCGATGATCGCAACCGGAATCGTTTTTATAGAGCCAACTTTAGGCAGATTCCTTATCGGAGTAGTCTTTCCGGATTCCATGGTTGGGTTTTTTGCTACGATTGGATTGATGTATTTATTTCTCATTTCACTAATGATTTTAGAACGGAAACAAACCAGCGGAAGATGGATTTTTCCATTAGAAATGGGTTTATACATGTTGTTTCACGGAATGCTTTTAGCCCGAATCAGTTTCTCATGGTGGGATTCGGCGACGGCTTGGTTTGTAAAATTGCCACTGACCTAAAAAGTTTCACACGTCCGAGCAATATTTTTTATTTTTTAATTCGGCAGATCTAGAAAGTAAACTGACTGATATTCAATCCGAATTTGTAACTATTTTCCTATTATTACTAGTTAAATTTAAAGTATTTGTTGAAAAAAAGTATAGATTTGCGATATTCTATACTTATAATTCATGAGGAAATTTCTTATTCTTTTTCTGACATTATTATGCTATTCCATTACTTTTTCCCAAAAAAACGAGGAAAAGATTAACAGGTTACAGCAACTGTATCAAAAAACTTCCGTTAGTGAAAAAGAGATTGATGAAATGCTTCTTATCGTCGATTTCCTTCAGGAACAGGATAATCCAAAAGCACTATCCTATCTCGAAAAAATATATCCAATCATAATAAAAGCCAAATATTACACCGGTTTGTATCGGTATTCGCATCAAATCCATCTTATTTACCGAAAGGAAAACCGTTTTGTAGAAGCTGAAAAGATTGTCAGGGAGATTTTTCAGACTTATAAAAGCAAAATGTCGGAAGAAACAGTTGTCGATATTGGTGTTGTATTAATGAGCATCTTACAGGAATTGCACAAATATGACGAAATATTTGCAATGAGCGAAAAAATGCTGAAACAGGAGCTGACACCAATTAGAAAAGCATCTATTTCTTTTATTGTAAGCCGAACCTATTCTCAAAAAGGAGAATACAAGAAAGCATTGTCATACGGTTTGCAATCGTTTGATTCGTATGTCGCTCAAAATGACAAGATGAATGCAGCTGTAGCCGGAAATATCCTGGGTGAAATTTACAGGCATATTGGTAATAATGAAAAAGCGGAAACCTATTACCTGAAATCGTTACATTATGCTACAGTGACGCAAAGTCCGCCCGAATTAATGCTGATATATTCCAATATCAGTAATTTTTATGAATCGACACAAAGGTCGGATAAAGCACTTTTTTACTTTGAGAAAGGGCTGGCTCTTGCCAAAAAGCATAAAAGGTACAATTATGTTGCGCAGAATCTGATGAATATGGGGAATTTGTATTTGAAGCAAAATCAATATAAAAAAGCATCAGAGTGTTATAATTCGTCGTTGAAAATCTGTTATGATTACAATATAGATTACGGCAAAATGCTGAATTACATTGCAATAGGAAACATGCAAAATACCGTCGGAAAGTATATGGAATCCAAAATTGCATACGACAGCGCAATGGTGTATGTAAAAGAGTTTAAACTTCCGTCAGAAGAAGCCGATTTAAATAAAGGTTATTCCGAATTGTACCGAAAACTCGGGAAATATAAAGAAGCACTGGAATACTCAGACGAATTTTACCGATTGAAAGATGAAATTGTAGGCGAAAAAACCCAGAAAGAAATTGCAGAGCTGCAAGTTCGGTATGAAACCGAAGTAAAAGACCGCCAAATTGAAAAAATGCAACATGACTTTAAGGAAAAAAAAGCACAGGATAAATTTCTTATAGTTTTGCTTTCCGGTGCAATTTTGGTTACCGGACTGACGGTGTTCTTTTTGATCTATCGTAACAAAAGCCTCAAGGAATTATACCAACGAAATCTCGAGTCATTAAATACTTTCAAATACGTAAAGCAAACGGTAGTTACGGCAAAGCAGGAAGACGAAGAACCGTTAAGGAAGATTTTCGATAAATTGCTCGAAGTATTGGAATATGAAAATTTATATAAAAACGCGACACTTTCGCTTGCTGATACCGCAAGGATTTTAGGTACGAACGAAAAGTATCTTTCCAAAGCCATTTCAGATTACAGTAAAATGAACTACAGCAATTTTATTAATTTTTACCGTATCAATGAAGCTAAGCGGATGATATTGGAAGAAAAAAGCATACATATCAACGAAGTCATGTATGCTTGTGGTTTCAACTCCAAATCACCTTTTTATAGCGCTTTTACTAAATATACAGGAATGTCTCCGAAACAATTCAAAGACTTTTCAAAATCGGAGACGGTTGTTGAATAATTAAAATTCTCCACGCATATTTCGGAAATCGATTGTTTTTATCCCGAATTATTCTCACTGTTTTTTTAGGATTTAAATTTACTCTTTACATTCCAAATGTAAAGCTTAAATGCATGTTTCTTCTGAAATGCCTTATTTTACTGAAATCAGGAAAGGTTTTTCCGAAATCAGGAATGTTTTTTTTAACGTAGTTTTTGGTTTTTATCCAAATTTGTAGCGATGGCAATGCAACCTTTTGCGTGTCGGAAAAGCTAAAAAACCAAAACACTTTTTACAGATGAAACCAGCGCTTTTGAAGATTACCTGTTTTAATTTACTGCTTCTTTTTTGTTCGGTCAAAACTATCGCACAATGTTCTCCCGGAGATATTACGTTTACAACCCAAGCACAGATAAATGCGTTTGAAACAACGTATTCGGCTTGTAATAATGTTACGTTGGGAAATCTTACGATAGGATATATTTCGGGAACGACTAATTCAGATATTACAGATGTTACCCCTTTGCAAAAAGTCAGTGCGCTTACCGGAAATTTAATAATAAGGAGAAATCCGAACTTAGTAACACTGAATGGTTTGCAAAATATTACTACGTTTAGTGGCGATTTACGATTGGATACCAACGCGCAGTTATTAAATATTACTGCTTTGTCAGGCATTACTTCGGTCAGGTATCTCAATATAAGGGATAATTCGGTATTGCAAAATTTAACCGGTTTACACAATTTAACGGCTATAACAGGATCCGGCTCATCGGGTTATTTTTATCTGTTTAACAATCCGCAACTGACAAATCTTGATACTTTTCAAAGTTTAACAAGTGTTGGAACGTACATACAAGTGCAAAATAATGCATCGCTTCAAAACCTTGATGGTCTTAGTCATATTACGTCAATAACCACAAACATCCATATTGAGAATAATGCGGTCTTATCAAGTATTTGGGGTTTTCGGAATATTTCTGCTACTGCAATTACCGGAACAACCGGACTTTTGATCCGGAATAATAGCAACTTATCGGTGTGTAACTTACCTAATTTTTGCGCTTATTTGGCAAATCCTTCGGGTTCACATCCAAGAACGATTACAGGAAACAAAACGACTTGTTTAGATGTTGCTGCTGTAACAGCAAATTGCGCCGTGGTTTGCCCTACCGGCGATTTAACTTTTACCACACAAGAACAAATAAATGCTTTTGCAACTACTTACGCACATTGCTCAAATATTACTGTAAACAGTCTGACAATTGGCGTGGCTTCAGGAACAAGTAATATTACTGATCTGACGCCTTTACAGTCTATAACTGCAGTTCAAGGCGCTGTAACCATACAAAAAACGCAATTACAAAACTTTGCTGGTTTGTCTGCTCTTTTAACTATGGGAGGAAATTTAATAATTAGCGAAAACAGTTCTTTAATTTCATTTCAGGGTTTAACATTACTCAATAGTATTGGAGGATACCTTAGAGTTCAAAGTAATTCATCGTTAACTAATTTAGATGGTTTAGGGAGCGTTACAACAATTGGAGGAGGAGTTATAATACAAAGTAACGCGTCTCTAACTCAAATTTTAGGGCTTTCCCAAATCAATCCTTTTGTTCAGGGAACGGTTGGTGTGGAGATTCAAAACAATCCGAACCTTTCTGTGTGTAATCTGCCTAATTTATGTACATACTTAAAAGGATTTGGAAACAGAACTATCTCAGGAAATGCTGCAAATTGTATAGATGAGAACATCATAACAAGACTAACTTGTTGTTCAACTACACCATTCGGTTTTACAATTTCAAATATAAATTCCACTTCTGTATATGGAACCTGGAGTGGTTTTGGAGGCAGCAAATATGAGTTGGAGTGGGGACCGACAGGATTTGTTCATGGTACCGGTACGATGGTTACCGATGTAAATTTTTCTTTCCGCACAATAACAGGATTTATGCCTAACACGTCGTATCAGATATATGTTCGTCAGGTTTGTCCCAGCATGAAAAGTAATTGGTCGGCACCGGTCAGTTTTACCACTTTGGCTTGCCCTATTGGAGATTTGGTAGTGTCGAGTCAGGCAGATATAGATTCTTTTGGAACTCTCTACCAAAATTGTCTGGGTATCACACTAAACAATTTAACGGTTGGTCAAAGCCCGATAATCGTTGATTCTAATATTACTAGTCTTACGCCGCTGCAAAAAATCACTTCGCTTACAGGGAGTTTAACTGTTAGAAAAAATCCGGGTCTGACTACGCTCAATGGTTTACACAATATAACTTCTTTTGGCGGAGGCTTACGTATAAATGAGAATCTACAATTGCAGGATATTAGTGCGTTGTCAGCCGTTACTTCGGTCAGCTATGTTTACATCAGAGATAATGCGGCGCTTCAAAGTCTAACGGGTTTACAAAATTTAACTACAATAAACGGCTCAGGATCGAACGGATATTTAGATATCTATAATAATCCGAAAGTGACTAATCTTACTCCGTTACTGAATTTAACTACCGTCGGATCTTACATACGAGTGCAAAATAATGCACTCTTACAGAGCCTGGATGGACTAACAAATGTTAATTCGATAAACGGTTATATACACATTGAGGGTAATGCGGTTTTATCAAGTATTACAGGCTTAAGTAACATTCCGGCAACATCAATTTCAGGGACAACAGGAATTCTGATTAAAGATAACCCGAATCTGTCGGTTTGTAATATACCAAATTTTTGCACTTATTTTGGAAATCCTTCAGGTTCTCATCCAAGAACTATATCGGGCAACAAAACCACTTGTCTGGATGTTGCTGCTGTAACAGCAGATTGTATTGCTTGTAATGTTCCAATAAATGTCGCAGTTGCGAATATGAACTCCACTTCTGCTAATTTAACATGGCAAGGCGACGGAAATGTTTACGATATTGAATGGGGTTTACAAGGATTTGATCTCGGAACAGGAACTCAGGAAACAGGACTTACGATTTCTAATTACACTTTAACGAATTTAACCACAAACTCGACATACGATTTTTACGTTCGTCAGAATTGTACAGTTACAGCAGATGGCTATAGCGGTTGGATAAAATTTACATTTCAAAGCTATTGTGTTCCAATATCAAATTCATGGAGTGACGCCGATGGCTATTCCATACGTTCCTTAAGTACGAGCGGAGGTTTAGTCAATATCCATAATCTGGATTCAGGGTTTTCTCCACAAGGATATGCTGATTTTACTGCAATACATTCGGTAAGTCAATCTGCAGGAGAAACTTTGTTTTTTACACTGGTTCCTAAAAATGTAAACCTATATTTAGGATTAAGAATATGGATAGACAAGAATCTGAACGGTGTATTTGAAACATCAGAGATTATGTATTCAAATCCGCAATATTATGTAAATGCCCCGCAACCATTGTTTACGCTTCCGCCGGATATGAGCGCCGGAGATTATCTAATGAGGGTTATGCTGACGGATCCATATTTGTACGAACCATGCGCAAATAATGTACACGGAGAAACAGAAGATTACAGGCTTACAATTGTACCAGAGCCAGCGTGTAGTAAACCCACGTCAATAACGGCAACCAGCAGCGTCATAGGAAGCACTACGCTGAACTGGTCAGGAATCGGTACTTTATACGATATCGAATGGGGATTACCGGGATTTGCACTTGGAACCGGAACTCAGCAAACAGGACTTACCAGTGCCAATTATGTTTTAACCGGACTAGCTGAAAATACGGCATACGATTTCTTTGTTCGTCAGTATTGCGTAGGAACATCAGGTAGTTACAGCAATTGGACAGCACACCGATTTACAACTCTGGGTTATTGTGTACCTTGGATGATTTCAGGTAGCGGGATAAGTTCTTTTAGTACAACTGGAGGCGTTACGAATATCAGCAATACCAATTCCGGATTTTCTTCATCCGGATATGGAAATTTCTCCACAACGCATTCTGTGAGTCAACACGCAGGAGAGGAAGTTTCGTTTTTAGCAGCTCTGATTGGTTCAAATGTAAAAGGTTTACAGATTTGGATAGACAAAAATAATAATGGTACGTTCGACACAAATGAGATTGTTTATACAGCGCCTCAATCTAAAGTGGATTCGCATAGCGGTTCGTTTTTGATTCCGATTGATATGGCTCCTGGGAATTACAGAGTCAGGGTAGTATTAAGAAACGGCACGAGTGCATCTATAATTCCTTGCGAAAATAATTATATTGAAGGAGAAACAGAGGATTATACATTAACTTTATTGCAAGCCTTGCCGTGTACCACGCCTTCACAAATTAAAATCACTAATGTAACTTTAGAAAGCGCAGTTGTCAATTGGACCGGTAATCTTGGTAATACTTATGATATCGAATGGGGAATCCAAGGGTTTACTCCCGGTGCGGGAACGCAGCAAACAGGGATTTCGGGAACCAGTTTTGCTTTATCCGGACTCGCTGCCGAAACTTTTTATGATTTTTACGTTCGTCAAAATTGTTCCTCAGACGATTACAGTCAATGGGCTAAACATACTTTCCGTGTTGGATATTGTATTCCACAGTCATATACTACGAGTAATAGCTTAGGAGTAACAATAAGTTCGTTTTCCGCTCAAGGCATTACGAACATCAGCAACCTCGATTCGGGATATTCTCCACTAGGTTTTGGAGATTACACCGAAAGTCAGTCTGTGAGCCAAATTCCAGGAGCGCCTATATCTTTCGCTATCAAACCGGGAACTACCGCTAGGAGCAAAGTATTGAGAATATGGATCGATTATGATAAAAATGGCGTGTTTGACAATTCTGAAGCTGTCTATACCTCGGCGAATTTCACTTCAATTTACAACGGATCATTCAATGTTAATGCCAATGTAAGTCCCGGAAATTACAGGATGCGGATTATGATGAATTATACTACTACTCCAAATGATCCCTGCAGTATTGATTTCTACGGCGAAGCAGAAGATTATATGCTCAATGTTTTAGCTCCGCTGCCTTGTCAAACAGTTTCAGGGTTTACCGCAACCAATATAACAGCAATCAATGCGACTATAAATTGGAGCGGCACAAACTCTCAATTCGATGTAGAATGGGGGTTATCAGGATTTACGCTTGGAACCGGGACACAGCAATCCGGAATTACAACGGCTAGTTATGACGTAACAGGATTGAGTGTTAATTCTAAATATGATTTTTATGTACGTCAGGATTGTACAAATTCTGCCGATGGTTACAGTTATTGGGCAAAATACACATTTGCTACTGTTGATTATTGCAAGCCGGCATCCTATTCAAACAGCCCTACTTATGGTATTACAATTGATTCTTTTACCACTGCCGGTGGGACGAATAATATTAATAATCTCAATTCGGGATATTCTCCATTAGGTTATGGTGATTTTACAACAGCACATTCTATTAGCCAGTATGCCGGAGAAACGGTATCATTTTCAGCAGTTCCGAACAGTACTTCTTATAATTATGAAAAAGGAATTAATATCTGGATCGACACAAATAAAAATGGAGTTTTTGAAACGTCAGAAATTGTTTATACCGCTCCGGGTATTGCTACAGGTACGCTTGCCGGAACATTCATGTTACCATCAGCAATAAATCCTGGAAATTATAGAATGAGGGTTATCATGAAATACAACAGTACGCTGATCAGTCCTTGCGAAATTAATTTCCATGGAGAAGCCGAAGATTATACCCTGACAGTCCTAAATGTTTTACCATGTACTTCCGTGAATGGATTAACAGCCAATAATCCGGATTTATCAAGCGCACAATTAAATTGGGGAAATTCCGGCACTTTTGATATAGAATACGGTTTAACAGGATTTACATTAGGAACGGGTACAACTATAACAGGAATTACAGAAACACACCATACAGTTTTAGGCCTTGCCGACGGTGCATATGATTTCTACATTCGCCAGGATTGTACCAGCGATTCACTAGATTATAGTAACTGGACTAAAATTTCACTAAACATAGGGTATTGCTTACCCAACACGAATGCAGGTAGTCTAAGCGACGGTGATTATATAGCTTCTTTTTCTGCCGAAGGAGCGAATGCATTCTATAATGCTGCGTCTTATTCCACAGGTGGATATGGAAATTTCAGCAGTACGCACAACATTTCCCAGTTTGTTGGAGATACCCTGTCATTTACAGTTGTTCCGGGCGGGAATCTGTATGATCGAGGTGTAAGAATTTGGATAGATTGGAATAAAGACGGGGTTTTTCAAACGGATGAAATTATGTTCACATCTGCAGCTCTTTCAAAATTAACGCAAACGGGTTCGTTTTTGGTTCCAAATGAGCAATCTGGCAATTACAGGATGAGAGTTATCCTTAAATATGATGAAACTACGGGTATAGGTTCCTGCGATACTGGTTTTTTTGGCGAAGCTGAAGATTACACATTTACTGTTTTACCTGCCGGAAGCTGTGCCACGACTACCTGGAACGGATCGCTTTGGAGCAACGGCGTTCCGAATATGAACCGTAAAGCAATAATCAATGCTGCATTAACTCTGGTAACAAGTTTAGAAGCCTGCGAACTGCAATTAACCGCTAATGGAAAACTCACCATTCCTCCAGGAATAAACGTTACGGTAAAAGGACAAATTGTCAATCAGGCTTCGGTTGCTGATTTAATTGTTGCGAGCGATGCGAATTTGATACAAATTGATGATGTAGCAAATACCGGTGCAATTACTGTCAGAAGAAACTCTTTCCCATTATACCGTCAGGATTATACACTTTGGTCGTCTCCGGTCGCTTCGCAAAACCTTCGAAACTTCTCTACTCAAACTCTTTTTAACAGGTTTTACTCGTATGATACAGAAGCCGGAACGGTTGGCGAATATGCACAGGAGATTTTTACTAATTCCGATATGCAAAACAAGGTTTTCAACGTTGCACAAGGTTACCTGATTCGTATGCCAAATAATTGGCCGGTGTTTGTAAGCAATGCTATTGCCGGAACGTCATATGCCGGTGAATTTAAAGGAGTACCAAACAACGGTAGCATTTCAATTCCGATTTCTGCATCAAATACAGGAATGAACCTGGTAGGGAACCCGTTTCCATCGGCGATTAGTATTTCCGACTTTTTCGCGGCAAATCCGGCAATCGACCAGACGATTTATTTCTGGAGAAAACGCAACGGTATCGCAGGAAGCGGTTATGCAACATATACCGATTTAGGATTGGCGAGTCCGCAGCCTGAAATAGATGGTTTACAAATAGATAATACTATCAGTGCCGGACAGGGATTCTTTATAAAATCTATCGGAGCAACCACCGTACAATTTAACAATTCGATGCGTGCCGTTCAAAACGGTGTTTTTATGAGAAGCGCAACAGAAAAACATCGTTTATGGCTGAATTTATCCGATAATTCCAATGTCATCGGGCAAACATTGCTAGGTTATACTACTAATGCAACGCAAGGTTTCGATAACGGATTAGACGGGGTTTATTTTAATGAAAGCGCAACCGCACTAACGTCATTAATTGATAATACTCAATATGCCGTACAAGCGAGAAGCCTTCCTTTTTCCTCCGCTGACGTGGTTCCGCTGAGCTTTAAAACGGATTTGGCGGGAAGTTATTCGATCTCGCTTGCTAATTTTGACGGCTTGTTTGCCGACGGACAGAATATCTATTTGAAAGATGAGCTAAATGCACAAGTACTTGATTTGAAGGTTTCTGCTTATACATTCGCTTCAGAAGCCGGCGTTTTCGATAACCGTTTTTCGATAGTGTACGAATCAGTTTTGAGTGTCAGCCATCCGCAAGAGTCAAACGCAATTATCGTTTACAAGCAAAACAAAGAATTACACTTTCATTCCGGTAACGAGTTAATGGAAAAGGTTGAGGTATTCGATATACGCGGAAGGTTGATTTATACTCTTGATGGAATTAGTACTAATGCCACGAACACCAATCACTTAAATATTACCAATCAGGCATTGATTGTACGCATTCACATCAAAGATAATCGGATCGTTACCAAAAAAATAATCTATTAATACTACTATGAAAACTGTAATAACGACCAAAATATTTTTTATCCTATTTTTCTTTTTGTGGGCTTTGCCCGGAACGGCGCAAATTGATGATCCCGACGAAAACGAAGATGGTGAAAATGAACCATTAGATCCTCCAGCTCCAATCGACGATCATCTCATTCCATTGTTGATTTTGGGAGTTGTCACTGGATTTTATTTAATCAAAAGCAAGTCTAAAATTAATTCACCTGACAAAGGTTAATAATCGGCACTGTACTTTTTTATTAAATTGAACTTAACTGCTATATAATTACTATTTTTGGCAATCATTTAAAAGATTACGAAAATTATGTGGGAAAAAGTACAGGAAACCGTTAGTTATATCAAAGAAAAAACAAATTTCACTCCGGAATATGGTGTGATATTAGGCTCAGGATTAGGAAGTTTTACCGATGATATTGACATTCAATTCACGTTGCCTTACAACGAAATCCCAAATTTTCCGGTTTCAACGGTTGAAGGTCACAAAGGCGCTTTGGTTTTCGGAACTATCGGAACTAAAAATGTAGTCGCTATGCAGGGACGTTTCCACTTTTATGAAGGCTACGACATGAAAGAAGTTACTTTTCCGGTTCGTGTAATGAAATATTTAGGTGTTGAAAAACTCGTTGTTTCCAATGCTTCCGGGGGTGTAAACCCAAATTATGAAGTAGGTTCAATAGTTATTTTAACCGACCAGATAAACATGCTTCCTGAGCATCCGTTACGTGGTAAAAATGACGAGCGTTTCGGGCCGAGATTCGTAAATATGAGCGAGCCGTTTTCACGTAAGATGATTTCTAAAGTCAAAGAAATCGCAACAGATTTAAATATCAAGGTACAAGACGGAATTTACCTTGGCTTGCAAGGGCCAACTTTTGAAACTTTATCAGAATACAGAATGGTAAAGATTCTTGGTGCTGATTGCGTCGGAATGTCAACCGTTCCCGAAGTTATCGTAGCACGCCACATGGATCTGGAAACATTCGGAATTTCTGTAATTACCGATATGGGCGACGAAGATAATATCGAGGAGGTAAACCACGAAGAAGTCCTGAAAGCCGCAAAGAAAGCCGAACCTCAAGTACGACAATTAATAAAAGAACTGATTCAGAAATACTAGACTTCTTCGCGTTCTTTTTGAATATACATTGCAATTGTCGCAAAGAAATTACTTGGTTCAAATGGTTTCGTGATTACCTCATTCATTCCGTATGACATTAGCATTTCCCGATTTTCAAGCAGAGAAATCGCGGTTAATGCAACGATTGGAGTTTTGGTGTCAAACTGGCGTATTTGCTGGGTTGCGATCGTTCCGTTAATTCCGGGAAGATGAACGTCCATGAGGATTAAATCGTAACGGTTTTTCTGCGCAGTTGTTACGGCATCTTCGCCGTTTTCAACAATCTCACAGACGATTTGCTTCTTTTCGAGCATTCTTTTGGTAATCATCTGGTTGATTTTATTGTCTTCTACAAGCAGGATTTTCTTAGCAATGAAATCATTTTCGTCATGTTCAAAAGGTATTTTCGCCGGAAGTTTTTTACAATATTCAAAATCAAGACTGAACGAAAACACAGTTCCTTTGCCAACTTTGCTCGACAGATGAACATCGCCGCCAAGAATGATTATGAGTCTTTTTACGATGGTTAACCCAAGCCCGGTGCCGCCATATTTTCGGTTAATTTCAACTGATCCCTGTGAAAAACTGTCAAATACGGATTCAAGCTTATCTTCCGGAATTCCGATCCCGGTATCCGAAACATCGAAACATACTGTCACTTTTTCACTATTGATTGTTGCGACTTTTGCAGTAACGCGTACTTTGCCTTTTTGCGTAAATTTCAATGCATTGTTAATCAGGTTCATGAAAATCTGCGACAATTTCGTTGGATCGCCAATCAGGTTTTCAGGAACATCAGAATCGATGTCTAATATTAAATGATTTTGATTTGCAACTGCTTGTCCTTGCAGCGAAAACTGAATATCAACAAGTAATTTTTTAAGATCAAAATCAATTTTCTCGACTTCGATGTTTTTTGATTCGATACGATTGATCTCGAGGATCTCATTGATGTAATTCAAGAGGTAATTTCCTGAAAACTTAAGTGAATTTAAATAGGCAATCTGCGATGGATTCGGGTTTTCCTCAATTAATAAATGTGTAATTCCGGTTATTGCATTCAACGGAGTTCGCAATTCATGGCTTACCGTCGAAAGAAATTCTGCGCGTGCCGTTGATGCTGTTTCTGCTTTTTCTTTGGCTTCGAGTAATTCGGCATTTTTTTCTTTAAGCAGTAAATTCGACTGGTTTCGGATGATATTATTACGGTATAGCGAAAGGCTCAATAACGACAAAATCGAGATCAGTGCCAGGCTTAAAATACTGATCAATTTCGAGAACCTGCTTTCCTTTAGTTGCTGATTTAGCTGTTTCTGGTTTTGGCTCTTGATTTTCTCGATGGATTTGTTAGCGCCAATTGTATTGAATTTAACGATATCGGCAAACTTAAAAACACCGCTATTCATCGTGTTTCCTGTATCGATACTTTTCTTGTAATCTGAATACAGTGTTCCCAGACGCGAATAAATCAGGGCTTCAGAATCCAGATCATTGTCTTTTTCGGCATATTCAATAGCGTGGTGAAGCGACTCAAATGATCTTTTGAAATCGCCTTCTTTTTTATAAACCTCGCTTTGTTGTACGTAGTAGGTTACACTATCAGATTTCGACAATGCCTCATACGGCCTGGCGATAAGTGAAATGGAGAACAGTAAGAAAAGAATGAATAGGGGCGGACGCATTAGGTTTGGTAATTTTTAACCCACTAAATATAAAGTTATTTCTTATGAATTAACATAATAAGGTCAATTATTCTTGATGAGTATCCAATTTCATTGTCGTACCAACCCACAACCTTTACCATTTTGTCAATTGCAGAGGTTAGTTGCGCGTCGAAAAGACACGAATGCGGATTGCCAATGATGTCAACCGATACTATCGGATCTTCAGTATATGCGAGAATTCCTTTAAATTCATTGATTGAAGCCGATTTAAAAGCAGCATTGATTTCTTCAATCGTAACCTGGCGCTTAACATAACAGGTAATATCGGTCAGGGAACCATCGGGAACAGGGACGCGAATGCCGCTTCCGCCGATTTTTCCTTCATATTCCGGGAATATTTTTGTCAGTGCTTTTGCAGCTCCGGTTGTAGTTGGCACGATGGATTGGCTTGCGCCGCGAGCTCTTCGCAAATCTTTGTGCGGTTGGTCGTGCAGGCTTTGGTCTGTAGTGTAGGAATGAACCGTGGTAATATATGCTTGCTCAATCCCGCATAAATCACTAATGATCTTAATCATCGGCGCAGCGTTATTTGTTGTACAGCTGGCATTTGATAGTATGGTTTCAGAGCCATCAAGTATATGTTCATTTACGCCTAGAACTACTGTTTTTATGCTGTCAACTTCTGATGGAGCCGAGAGAATTACTTTCTTAGCGCCGGCGATTATGTGTGCGTTAATGTCATCGAAAGTAGTGTATTTACCTGTAGATTCTACTACAATATCAATGTCGAGATCTTTCCAGTTTATATTGGAAATGCTTTTCTCATGAAGGAAACGATAGGCTTTTCCGCCAACAATGATCGAATTTTCATCAAATGAGCATTCTTGCTGAAGTACGCCGTGAATGCTGTCATATTTAATAAGGTGCGCCATCGTCCGATTGTCGGCAATGTCATTTATAGCAACAACTTCTATAGTTGGATGATTGAGAAGCAAGCGGAATAAATTCCTTCCGATTCTCCCAAATCCGTTGATTGCGATTTTTGTTTTCAATTGGTTCTGGGTTCTGGGTTTTGGTTTTGGGAATCGCATTTGTCCTTGCGCCTATAACCTTATGCCAAATTAAAGAATATGTTTCTGTGCTTTATACGAAGATCTGACCAACGCACCGCTTTCTACATGTCTGAAACCTAATTCCAAACCGATCTTCTCATATTTTGCAAACTGATCCGGTGTGATAAACTCTTTTACAGGAAGGTGTTTTTTACTCGGCTGCAAGTATTGGCCAATCGTAACAACGTCAACATTTGCGGCGCGTAAATCGTGTAAGGTCTGGATTACTTCTTCCTCGGTTTCTCCAAGTCCAAGCATGATTCCCGATTTGGTTCTGTTGATTCCTTTTTCTTTAAGGTAGCGCAGTACTTCAAGGCTACGGTCATATTTAGCCTGGATTCGTACCTCGCGTGTCAGTCTTCTGACGGTTTCCATATTATGGGAAACTACTTCCGGATTTGCCTCAACAATTCGGTCTATGTTTCTTTCGATTCCCTGAAAATCAGGAATCAATGTTTCTAAAGTCGTATTCGGATTCATGCGTCGGATAGCCTTTACGGTTTCAATCCAGATAATAGAACCACCATCTTTCAGGTCATCGCGGTCAACACTCGTAACAACCGCATGCTTGATATTCATGATCTTGATCGAACGCGCCACTTTTTCAGGTTCATCCCAATCTACTGTTTCGGGTCTTCCGGTTTTAACGCCGCAGAAACCGCAGGAACGCGTACATACATTTCCGAGGATCATGAATGTTGCCGTGCCTTCGCCCCAGCATTCGCCCATGTTCGGGCAACTTCCTGAAGTACAGATCGTGTTGAGTTTGTATTTATCGACAAGGCCGCGAAGCTCGGTGTACTTTTGTCCGATAGGTAGTTTAACCTTTAACCATTTAGGCTTTCCTACAGGAAGCGCGGTATCTAAAACAGTTTCCATGTATGCTTTTTTGAGTGTGTAAAGATACGCAATAGGATAATAAGATTCGATATCAACAATTAGGATTTATGATAACGGTATAGCGTATGGAAATGGCAAAAAAAAATATCTTCCCAACTCGTTGGGAAGATATTTTAAATCAAGCGGTTTTTTTAGGAATTTACATCGGAATCAATCCGTAACGCCCCGTTCCGGTATCGGCCACCTGACGAACATTGCATCCTGGCTCAAGGTGTGCTTTATAAATCGCCATCTGATGTTCTGTAGTATAAGGGCCGCTAACGCCCTGGCCTGAAAACGTAATTCTTACCATATAATAGCCGGATCCCTGATATTCCTGTAAAGGTTCGCCAAGCAGTACGAAAGAATGTGTAGAACAATCGGCTTCGGTAACGGTATTGTTTAGTAAGGTTAGTGGCACTGGTATGTTGTCGATAGTAACATTATTGATAACGATGTCATCAGAAAAAAGATCATTGTTCAATCCAACAGCAAGTTTATATTCATCCTGCATTTCCAGCAAACCGCATTCTCCAGACCATGATCCTCTGTCATAAGGAGTGTCAATGCAGATGTCGCAGTCAACATCAACTATTAGTTGCCCGCCATCCATATACACATAAAACAATGGCAGATTATGTGTGTCGTCCCAGGTAATAACATCACCGTCAATATATCCCTTGTATAATCCGGCTGTAGATGAACCTCGTTTTTCGCACATGTAAACCCGGTTTTCACTTTCGCCCTCAATACCGCCAATTGCAATTTCGGTACGGTCACCGCTCGCGCCATTTACGCGGACCCATACTCCCGAAAGGGCACTGTCTCCGCTATCCTCCTGGCTGCAGGATGCTATCAGGAACAAGCAAAGCATATTTAGAAGAATGATAATTTTTTTCATGTCATTTGATTTTAAGGTTTATACAAATGAAATGAAAATCAGTGCGGAAAGAAATACCTATTAATGGGTATTTTTAGGCAATAAAAAAACCACTTCGGGGGCAGTGGCTTTATTTTAATACTTTTCTTTTTGGAAACCCCAGTTTCGGAGCTCCTCTTTGTAAGTATCGGGATAATTACCTTTAATTATACTGACCAGGGAGTTCAGGGTCTTTATAATTTCGGCCTTAAGGATTTTTTTACTGCCCACTTTTTCTGCAACTTTTCCATCTTTTGATGATGCCTGAGCCAGCAAATTATCATATTGGGTTTTAATGTTTGTCCAGAATACAGTGCCATATTCCTCATCTGCAAAGTCATTTGCCACAATTCCTGAAAGCATCAGCGCCAGTGCCCCGGATCGCTCATTCTGGTCTTTTGGGATTCGATAGCCTCCAGACTCATGCTTTATGCCAAATGCACCATAGTAACTCATGGCATTCTCCTTTTTATACTTGGTTGTAATGTAGCCTTTTACATAAGAGATGCTTCCGTCTATCTTCTTGTCGAGGACTTTTAATGCCTGCGTAATCTGTGGTCGTGTAGCTACTGTTTCCCGCTTGCTTGAAAGCGTGGTGCCAAATGTGGCAGTTTTAGTAGAAAATGCTTCAGGTGTTGTCCATCTTAATGTCATCCATACATTTGATGACCACATTAAACTTACTTTCTTGGAAACGTCAGCCAATGCTAAATCGGATTTCGGGATGTTGCGCACAGTTACCGGTTTCTTAGTTGTGTTTGGGTTTTCGTTTGGTTCATTCATTTTTTTAAATGTTTTAGTGTTAATAATTAAATTAATTGTGATAAAAATAAAAAATTATATGCAATGGTGTATAGTGCTGATTCATGTTTTTCCGATTATCATAGGTTATAAATCCGTTCCGTTAATGGGGCAGTGTGCCTTGTGGCAAGAACGCTCCGTTCCGATGTGTTGACTCACTGTTTCAGGGCAAGAACGCTCCGTTTTTATATGTGGACTGACTGCCTTGGCAGGAGAACGCTCCGTTCTGATATAGAGACTCACTGCCACATAACAGGAACGCTCCGTTCCGGCAACAAGACACAGTGTCTTGAAGTAGGAACGGAGCGTAATAACCTGCCGCATTACGAAAATGTAAATACCAGGAGTAATTAATCCAGATTGCGTACTTTTATGCCCTCAAAACAAACTCACATGGACGTAAAAGACAGCAACGGAAACATATTGCAAGACGGAGATTCAGTAACCGTAATTAAAGATCTGAAAGTAAAAGGATCATCAGATGTTATCAAAAGAGGCACTATGGTCAAAAATATCCGTTTAACAGGCAATCCTGCTGAAATTGATTGCCGCGTCAATAAAACCGCTATGGTTTTGCGAACAGAATTCGTTAAGAAAGCGTAGTTTCCCGCCGACAGCCAGATGAAATCCAGGACTTACGGCGCCTTTACTGCAATTGGCAAAGTATAGGCTACACGAACAGGCTTGCCGTTGATGATGCCCGGATCCCATTTGGTTTTCATCGATTTTAATACCCGGATCGCTTCTTTGTCGAGTCCGTAGCCCGGATTACGAACTACCCTGATGTCAGTCATCGTGCCGTCTTTCTCAATTACGAAAGCTACCATTACGCGTATGGTGTTGCCGGAATCACTTGCTGCTTCCGGAGTTCTGAAATTCCGTCCAACGTAAGTATAAAACCGATCAATCCCTCCGGGAAAAGCCGGCATTTTGTCTAATGATGCAGTGCCATAGGTTTTTGTTGGCGATTCAACGCTTTCAGTTGGTTCTGTTGAGGTTCCGCCTCCGTTTGACGGAGTGGGGTCAGTCCCGGTTCCTCCTGCTGCACCGGCAGGCGATGAGGTTGTAGCCGGAAAATCAGCATTGGTAGGCGTTTCAGGATCAGCTTGAGATTGTTTCACTACTTCAGGATCTTTGAATGCAGGTTTTGGATCCTCGATTTTTGCTGGTGGCACAACGGTAGATTTTGTAGGCGGCTTTGGCGGTTCCGGCGGTACGATGTCGTCCATAAATACAGTTGGCCCGAGCCAATCCTCAACCGGCGGAAGCGTTTTGCTTCCTGAACTGCTTAAGGTCAATGAAAGTGTTGCGAAAACGGTAAGCAGCAGCATTGCAACGAATAATGCTTTAAAAGTGGTTCTCGGATTTTCCTGGCGTAGTTGGTATGCGCCATAATCTTTGTTTCGTCCTTCGAAAACAAGATCAATCCATGCGGTTTCAAAAATACTTGATCTAGACATAATTATAAAGTTTAGGTTAGGTATAGATCATTGCATAAGCACGTGTATTTTATGATACAACGTGATTAATTTTAATTTTATTGTAGAAAAACTGAAGAATATCCGGCTAAATTAACTTACCTGTTTTGGATAATCTCGGCGAGTAGTTTTTTGGCGCGAAGCAATTTAATTTTCACGTTGTTCAGGGGCTCGCCAATCTTGTCGGCAATTTCCTGATAACTCATTTCCTGAAAATAGCGAAGTTGAATAACTTCCTGATAATGGGGTTTTAATTCCTTGATGAATTGCAGCAGTCGGGAAAGGTTTTGCTCTGTAATCAATGCATCTTCAACCGATGGCGTAGTGTCGGCAACATTGTAGGCTTGATGGTCTTCTTCGTCCGTGATTTCAATAAAAAGCGAGGACTTTTTCTTGCGAAGCAGATCAATGTGAACATTCTTTGCAATTGCGATCAGCCAGGTATTAAACTGAAATTCCGGATTGTACATCGCAATTTTGTCAAATGCCTTTGAGAAAGTCTCGATCGTAATATCCTCAGCATCGGTTTCGTTTTCGGTTCGCTTGAGCATGAATCCGTAGACTTCATTCCAATAGAAATCCAGCAAGTACGTAAATGCTACCTGATCGCCTTGTTTTGCCTTTTCTATATAGGATTTTATTTCCACTGTACCGGTTTTGAAAACGTATTGGTTATAAAGATATTCAATTGCGTAAAGACTAGCACTATCTCAATCACGGGAAACCAGTACATGACATCTTTTTCTTTTAATTTTCCTGCTGCAAACCCGAGTGTAATCCAGGTAAAGATATACCGAAAACCAATTATGGCAAGCACAATGATCCACTGGAACTGAAATGCCAGCAGCACAATTGCGAGCACAAAAAACAAAAGCTGCGAGCTGTAGAACAATCCGAGTTGTGTACGGTCGAAAATTTTATAATGTTCAGCGGTTGCAACATGCCGCCTTTTTTGGGCGAACCAATCCTTAAATGATGTTTTTGGTTTTGAGTACGTAAAGCTTTCCGGCGCGATGCAAATCGTCGTGTTTTTCTTGTGTGCTACCTGATTGATGAATAAATCATCATCTCCTGAACGGATTTTTAAGTGGTCGCGATAGCCGTCAACCTTAAAGAATTCTTCTCTTTTGTAGGCGAGGTTTCTTCCAACGCCCATATACGGTTTCCCGATTTTAGCCCATGAGAAATATTGTACGGCCGTAAGCAACGTCTCAAAGCGAATGATTTTATTAAGGAATGATTTCGGGATTTTCTCATAAGCGCCATATCCGAGCACGATGGTTTTCTGAAGTGTAAAATTCGAGCTCATTTCAGTAATCCAGTTCTTTGACATTGGATAGCAATCAGCATCTGTAAATAAAAGGTATTCTTTGCGGGCCGCCTTGATCCCGAGTGTCAGCGCAAATTTCTTATTACCCCAAAAGGCTTCGTTGTTGGCAACTTTTACAAGGCGTATGTTGTTGTATGTTTTTTCAAATTCCTCAAAAACTTCCAGTGTATTATCGCTTGAGGCATCGTCGATCAATACGATTTCATAATCCGGATAGTTCTGTTCTGCAAGAAGCGGGATGAATTTCGCTACATTATCTTCCTCGTTTTTAGCGCATACGATTACGGAAACCGGGATTCTCTTCGGATTGTTTTTCTTTGGTTTCCCAAATGAAAACTTCCCAAATACAACTAAATAGTAAAGAAACTGGATAAAAGTAATGGCAATAAATAAGCAAAAAAGGAGTGTTAACATGGTGTTTTTTGACGTCAGTTAAATTTTTTGCAAATGTACGATTACGTATCCGAAATAAAAAGCCGAATTATTTTATAATATGTTTATTTTAAGCTGATATTAGATCACATTGACTTCAGCTTCAATCCAGATTCCAAAAATACTAAAAATAGTTTCCTGAACATTTTTGGATACAGCAAGGATTTCCTGCCCGGTTGCATTTCCGTAATTGACCAAAACAAGTGCCTGGTTTTTATGGATTCCCGCATCGCCAAAACGTTTTCCTTTAAAACCAGCCTGCTCGATGAGCCATCCAGCCGGAACTTTTACTTCCGTTTCTGAAACTTCGTAGAATTTCATTTCAGGGAATTTAGCATGTATTTTTTCAAATTCCTGTTTGGATATGATTGGGTTTTTAAAGAAGCTTCCGCTATTGCCAAGCTCTTTCGGATCGGGTAATTTGCTTTTGCGGATCGCAATTACAGCATTGCTGACATCTTTTAGAGTTGGATTTACAATTGCATTTTTCGCAAGTTCCGACTGGATGTCGCCGTAGGAAGTATTGATTTTATGATTGGTTTTTGTAAGCCGGAAAACCACCGAAGTGATTATGTACTGGTCTTTTACTTCATTTTTGAAGACACTTTCGCGGTATCCGAATTTACATTCTTCATTTGTGAAAGTCCTGCTGTTTCCGGTTTCAATTTTAATTGCGTCACAGGAAACAAAAGTGTCCTTGATCTCGGTTCCGTAGGCACCAATATTCTGAACCGGCGTTGTTCCTACATTTCCGGGAATTAATGACATGTTTTCTAATCCGCCAAAATCGTGAGCAATCGTATAAAGTACAAATTCGTGCCAGTTTTCACCGGCGCTGCATTCAATCCAGACAAAATCGTCGTCTTCACGAATGACTTTTTTCCCTTTAATATCAATATGGATTACCAAAGCATCAATGTTTTTTGTAAGCAGCATATTGCTTCCGCCGCCAAGAATGAATTTTTTTGAGGAATGATTTTCCTGTAGGATAGTCTTCAGTTCTTCAACGGAATGAATGGCTACAAAACGTTCGGCTTTAGCTTCGATGCCAAAAGTATTGTGGTTTTTTAGTGAAAAGGAATTTGTGATTTCCATAAGTTCGGAATGCAATCGGTTAATTGGTTTCAAATTTACGGGAATAAAATCTTACATCAAATTGATATTTGAAGAGAATTTACTGACATAATTTTTGAGCCAAATGTGCATCATAAAAAGCGGAATCACGTATGGAGTCATTCTTTTATCGCCTTTTTGAAGATTTTGTATCAGCTTTTTGGAATCGACATTTTCAAAATAGGGCATTCGAAACAGTTCGCTTTTTGTAAATGCATCCATTTCATCCTTAAACGCCGGATTTTTCGTAACATAATCTCCCCAAGGCGCGCTCAATCCTATCTTTCGAAAATTTAAAACTTCATCTGGCAAACGGTTTTCCATCGTTTTTTTTAGGATGTATTTGCCTTTTTTGCCTGTAAATAACCATTTGTCTTCCAAAGATCCTAATCCGATAATTAGCCTCGGATCCAGAAAAGGTTCACGGCATTCAATAGAAGCGCCCATCGTACAGCGGTCATTTCTATCCAAAAGGGAACACAAATAGGTATGCTGATCGAAATAAAGTGCCTGCCGCCTTAAATTATTCGGATATAAAGTTTTTGCCTGTTCGTATATTATTTTGCGATAATCGTTTTTTGGCTGCTTTGCAATTCCGTAATTCTGTCGGATATCGTTCGGATAAATATTCGAGCCGTTGTAAATAACCAAATCAGACTCGTTATCGATTTTTGAATAGCGCAATAGTTTTTCATATCGCGGTTTTTTTGAAAACATTTCAAGATTGCCGATTGTGGATAGTGAACTCAATAAACCTGGAAATTGTAATGGTTTGTAACGTACATATCCGCCCATAAGCTCATCTGCACCTTCGCCCGACAGCAGTACTTTGACATGCGGTTTTGCCAGTTGTGAAACGGCAAGTAAATGTGGTTCGCTGAGGTGCATTATGGGTTCATCCTGAAAATAGGTAGAAGTCAATAAGTTATCGAAAAGGTTCTTATCTTCCAGTTTTGTGGTATGAAACTCATAATCAAATTTCTCAGCAATCAGTTTTGCCATGTGAGCTTCGTTGTGCTCTTCTTCCCGAAAGCCGATATTAAAAGTTTTAACATCATTAAATCCCTGATGGCTTAGCGATGCAATTACAGACGACGAATCAAGTCCGCCGCTCAATAGCACGCCAACCGGAACATCACTAATCATGCGTAGCTTCAGCGAATCTTCAAAAGTTTCCTGAAACCATTCCAACGGTTTATGGATTTTAGGCTGGTTCTGGATCTCTTTCTTCAAATCCCACCATTTCTCAAATGTAATTTTGCCATTTCCGTCAATTGTCATCGAATGGCCAGGCAATAATTTTTTTACGTTCTGGAATAATGTTTCTTCACCGGCTACAAAGCGGTTAAAAATATATTCTTCCATTCCGTCCTGGGCAATTTTAAGCGGAACGCCGGCGGTGAAAAGTGCTTTTTGCTCAGAGGCAAAATAGAAAGTTTCGTTGTAAAAGGAATAATAAAGCGGCTTTACACCCATTCTGTCGCGAACGACAGTTAGCTTTTTCTCGAATTTATCCCAAACTGCAAAAGCGAACATTCCGTTTAGGCGGTTCAGTATTTTAGTTCCGTGAAGCTGGAACAACTTAAGTAAAACTTCAGTATCGCAATGCGTCTGTATGCTAAAACCATGATTTTTTAACTCAGGATAAAAATCCTTGAAATTGTAAATTTCGCCATTAAAAACCATCATGTAGCGGCGATCATCTGAGAAGAAAGGCTGATGGCCGGCATTTGAAGTGTCCAAAATGGAAAGCCTTCTATGGCCGAAACCTATGTTGTCTTCTATGAATAAACCTTTATCGTCCGGACCTCGATGCTCGAGAGAATCTCGCATTTTCGTTAAAAGATGCTCGTCAATTTTTTTTCGCGATTGTAAATGCAAAATCCCGTTAATTCCACACATATACTTACTTTGTTTTTGTGTGCGAAATTAGCTCGTGATACTTCTCTGCAATGATCTTCATATTCACTTTATAGTCTGCATTTTCTTCAACAAATTTTCTGTTATGATTTACGGCTTTCTCCCTTAAATCGTTATTTTCAAACAACCACATTATTTCTTCAGCAAGCATTTGATAGTTGTCAACTGTAATTAACTGACCGTTTTCACGATGCCTGATCCAACTTTGATTTCCGGGAATATCTGTTACAATTGGATAGCATTTCGCGGCCATTGCTTCAAAAAGTGACGCCGAAACACCTTCAGTAATTGGCATGCTCACATATAAATTAGCTTTTTTAAGATACTCGGGAAGATCAGAATTCGGGATTCTTCCGGTAAAATTAGTTTTCTTATCGATGTCCATCATTTTAGCTAAATCCTTGAGTTTCTTGAGTTCTGTTCCGTTGCCGACAATAGTAAGTACGAAATCAATTCCTTTTTGGTTTAGTATGGAAAAAGCTTTTAAGATTACTTCGTGGCGGTATTCCGGCAGTAGCGAACGCGTAACGATTGCATGAATTTTATCTGAAGTGGAATTGCCGTTGTTGCTAAATTGTTCCAGATTTATTCCTTTCGGCAAAACCAAAACCTTATTCATATCAACATTTACTTCTTTCATCGAAATCGTCATTACAGGTCCCCAGGCATGTATAAGATTTGCCTTTTTGAACGCGTAATGTTGTATGATTTTCTTTAAAGGAAGCGAAACGGAATTCTCTGGCCATAAGTCAGTTCGTCCCTGTTGGGCAATAGCAACCGGTTTAACGCCGGACAAAGCAGCCAGAAATCCGTAACTGGTAGTGCGTTCGGCGATAACCATGTCGGGTTTGTGTTCACGGATTAATTTCCTGATTTTGAACAGCGCACATGAAAATTCCAATATTCTTTTTATACGATTCAATCCTTCGTTGGAAGATTTCAATTCCCAGGTAATAATTTCAAAATCACCAAATTCCTTCAAGCCGTTCATCCAGGTAATGGCATCGGCACGATAGGATTCTCCCAAAAAAAGTATCTTTCGTTTTTGCATTTTAAAAATCTTCGGATGTCAGGGCGCGGTTTAAAAAATCATTCAGCGGTTTTAATGTGATAAGCTTTTCAGTTGTTTTGGCAACAAAATCTTTTTTGGTTACTTCCGAAATATCGAATTTCTGCGAAGCCGTGAAACTTTTTAATTTTAGCAATTCAATAGCCGGATGATCTTTTTCGTAACCTTTCGGCATCGTTTTTAGTGAATTGTTTCTGTCGAGATCTCCAAAAACCGACTTGAATTTTTTATCGTTTAAAATTTCTTCGAGATCGTCATAAAAGAATGCGATTTCCTTGCGTAATTTTTTTAGTTCATCCGCTTCAGGCGAATAAAATCCACCGGCAACAAAACTTTCATTTTTTGAGATGTGAACATAATAGCCAGCGCGATTGGCACCTTTTGCGCCAGACGAAAACCACAATCCCATATGATCTTTATAGGGCGATTTATCTTTTGAAAATCGAATGTCGCGGTTGATTCTGAATGTACAATGCTTTATTTCGAGAAGTTCCAATGAAGGATCGAGCGGTTTCATCGCATCCAGAAAATCAGAAACAAGCTGATGGTATTCTTTCTTATAAGCTTCATAACGTTTTTTATTATCCAAAAACCAATCACGGTTGTTGTTTTTCTTTAAATCGTCAAGGAATTGCAATGATTCTTTTGATAGCATTTCAAGAATATTAAAATTGTTTTTTTAAATCGTTTTCGCTTATAAAACCGGAATGTTTCCACTTAACTTCTTTATTTTCATAAAGCAAAAGAGTTGGAAGTTCACTGATTTTCATTTCAGAAACCAATGTTTTGTGCTCGTCGGCATTGAGTCGGATAATTACAATTTCCGTTTGATCTTTTTCAAGCTTGGTCATATATGGTGCCATCTTTTTGCAAGGCGCGCACCAATCGGCGTAAAAATTAATCAGTACTTTTTTGTTTGTATTGAGTAATTCGTTGTATTCCTGTGAGCACATTCCGATGATTTTCTCACTGGGTTTGGCTTCGCCCTGTTCGCCTTGGTTGGAAAGTCCGGCAGCATTCCATTTTAGAATTCCGCCATTTAATTCATAAACATTTTTGAAGCCCATTTCATTGAGTTTTGAAGCCGCTTGCTTGCTTCTTCCGCCGCTCAGACAATATACAAATACCGGTTTTTCCTTGTCGTATGCGTTTGCTTTTGTCGAAAAATCATTGCTGTTCCAGTTCACATTTACGGCATTGTCAATGTGTTGTGCTGAAAACTCATCGGGCGTTCTAACGTCAAGAAGTTGCGGGTTTTGGGTCGCTTTTATTTTTTTGGCAAAAACATCGGGCGCGATGCTTTCGTATTTTTTCGTCTGCGCGTTACAGGAAGTCAGCAATAAGGCAATAATCAAGGTAAATAAAGCTCTGATTTTCATTGCGGTTTTATTAAAATTTAACAGGGCTAAAATAAAGTAATTTTGATTAAATACCCACTAATTATAAATTGAAAATTTTATACGACTGATGCGTCGATTTAACAATAGTTTCTGTTCGTTCGGGATGCGTATCGGAAATAAAAAGCTGTCCGAAGATGTCATTATTTACCATTTCAACGATTTTTCCAACGCGGCTTTCATCAAGCTTGTCAAAAATATCATCAAATAATAGAATCGGATTTTCGCCACTTTGCTTTTTCACAAATTCAAACTGTGCTAATTTCAAGGCGATCAGAAAAGATTTTTGCTGACCTTGAGAACCAAATTTTTTGATGGAATGATGGTCGATCTCAAATGACAAATCATCTTTATGGATTCCCATGCTTGTATAATGCAAAACCCTGTCTTTATTGATGGTTTCTTCAAAAAGCGATAAAAGGTTTTTCTCATGCAGATGGCTTTCATACACTAGTTGCACGGTTTCTTCCGAACCTGTAATCGACTGATGATGCTGGTTAAAAATCGGAATGAAATCCTCTATGAATGACTTTCGTTTTTCGAAAATCTGCTGTCCCAAACCATTTAGCTGTTCGTTATATATATATAAGGTATCGGTTTCGAAAACGTGATTTATCGCAAAATATTTCAAAAGCGCATTGCGTTGCGTCAGGACTTTTTGATATTGGATAAGCTGTTGCAGATAATTGGAATCCAGCTGTGAAATAACGCTATCGATGAATTTTCGGCGGGTTTCGCTTCCTTCAACGATCAAATCGCGGTCGGCAGGAGAAATTATCACGAGCGGAACAAATCCGATATGATCCGAAAATTTATCATATTGCTTGCTGTTGCGTTTCAGTATTTTCTTTTGCCCCTTCTTTAAACTGCAGACAATTTGCTCGGTCCTTTCCTGCTTTTCAAACTCGCCGTCAATTACGAAAAATTCTTCACCGTGCTTAATATTCTGTACGGCAAGCGGATTGAAATAGCTTTTCCCGTACGATAAATGATAAATTGCATCGAGCACATTGGTTTTTCCAATGCCGTTTTTGCCTACAAAGCAGTTGATTTTCGCATCAAACTCGAAACTTGCCTCTGAAAAATTTTTATAATTGAATAAAGATATTTTTTTTAAATACATCTGTGAATGCCTGCTGAGATTGAAGAAAATGTTCCGTAAAACCGGAATGGAAGCGGCCGTTTTTTTGACCCGTGCAAATTATTGAAAAATATCGATAAAACATCTTTTACATTTGAATAAAAATTTTATTTTTGCACCTCACTAAATTATAATAAATGGCAACTTTTAATAAAAGAGGATATAAAGCACCAAAACCGAAAGAAGAAAAATTAGACAATGATTTTATTGAGGATGTGAATGTTGAAGAAAAAGACAGCACAACTGCAGGAGTGTTTAATACGCTTGACAATACTGCTTCTAAAACAGAAGAGTTTGTTGCAAGAAATCAAAAGATAATCTTTGGGGTTGTAATTGCTGTTGCTCTTGTTGCTGTTGGATATTTGTTATATCAAAAGTTTGTAGTTGAGCCTAAAGAAGAAGAAGCTGTTGCAGGAATGTATGTCGCGCAGTCAAACTTCCAGAAAGCGGCTGACGGAACAAAAAGTGATTCCTTATATACTTTGGCCTTAAATGGTTCTGACGGTAAATATGGTTTCGTGAAAATTGCTGATGAATATTCAGGAACTGACGCCGGAAATCTTGCTAATTATTACGCTGGTGTTGCTTATTTGAATACTGGTAAATTTGACCAGGCGATTTCTTACCTTGAAAAATTCAACGGAAACGGATCTGTTTTGGATGCTTTAGCGCTTGGAGCAATTGGTGATGCTCACGCTGAAAAAAACCAGCAAAAAGAAGCACTTGATTTTTACATCAAAGCGTCTGAAAAAAATAAAAATGAATTTACAACGCCTCGTTTCCTATTGAAAGCCGGAAAAACTTCCTTGGCTTTAAATAATAAAGCGGATGCACTGAAGTATTTTACAAACATCAAAGATAATTACGAAACTTCACAAGAGGCTCAGGGAGTCGATGCTTTGATTGGGTTATCGCAATAATATCTTCAGAATTTATTTCTGATCCTTATAAAACACCTCGCAGTTATTTATTTACTGCGAGGTTTTTTTTATCTTTGGATAGAACACAAATCAAAACCTGAATTTTAAAAATAGCAGTTCAATTATGGCTACAGAAAATAAGAATTTATCTAATTATGATAAAAATACAATCCCAAGCGCGAACGATTTTCGGTTTGGGATTGTTGTTTCAGAATGGAATGACCACATAACCGAAGGTCTTTTTGCCGGCGCTGCCGCTGCTTTGCTTGATTGCGGAGCTTTGGAAGAAAACATTATCCGCTGGAATGTTCCCGGAAGTTTTGAGCTTGTTTACGGTGCGAAAAAGATGATTGAGACACAAAAACCCGATGTTGTAATTACGATCGGTTGTGTAATAAAAGGGGAAACCCAGCATTTCGATTTTGTTTGTGAAGGTGTTACGCAGGGAATCAAGGATTTAAATATAAATACTGACATTCCGGTAATCTTTTGTGTTTTGACGGATAACACCGAGCAGCAATCCATTGACAGAAGCGGAGGAAAGCACGGAAACAAAGGTACTGAAGCGGCAATTGCTGCTATAAAAATGGCTTATTTGAGGCATTTGGCAAATCTTGGCTATCAATTTCAAAACCAAAATCTTCTCAGCGCACAATTGCAAATTGAAGATGGAAAGAAAAAACTTGAAGAATAAAGTATCCGTTTTGATAGCAAACCTGTTCTTCCGAACGGGTTTTTTTGTGTTTAAAAATTTAAGGTTTTCACATTTACAATCTTTCCGAAGTTGATTAAATTATGTAACTTTGGAAGTCGTTCCCGAACCGGACGAAGCTAATCAAAAATATAAAATGTCCAGTATAATCCAGTTACTTCCTGACCATGTTGCCAATCAGATTGCTGCCGGGGAAGTCGTTCAGCGTCCTGCTTCAGTTGTAAAAGAACTTCTTGAAAATGCCGTTGACGCTAAAGCGACCGACATCAAATTAATTGTAAAAGACGCAGGAAAATCTCTTGTTCAGGTAATTGATAACGGACTTGGAATGAGTGTTACCGATGCTCGTTTGTGTTTTGCGCGTCACGCAACTTCTAAGATTCGTCAGGCGGAAGATTTATTTTCATTACATACAAAGGGCTTTCGCGGTGAGGCTTTGGCTTCTATCGCTGCAATTGCGCATGTCGAAATGAAAACCCGTCAGGAACAGGAAGAATTAGGAACACATATCGTAATTGAAGGAAGTAAATTTGTTTCTCAGGATGTAGCCGTTTTACCAAAAGGCACATCTTTCGCGGTTAAAAACTTGTTTTTTAATATACCGGCGCGTCGTAATTTCCTTAAATCGGATATTGTTGAACAGCGACATATCGTAGATGAATTCCAGCGTGTCGCATTGGCGCATCCGAATATTCATTTTACATTATACCACAATGGAAGCGAAATGTTTAATCTTCCGCAATCCAATATTCGCCAGAGAATCGTAAATGTTTTCGGCGGAAAAACCAATGAAAAACTCGTTCCGGTCCAGGAAACCACAGAAATTGTAACTGTTCAGGGATTTGTAAGCAAACCAGAATTTGCCAAGAAAAATCGCGGCGAGCAATTCTTTTTTGTTAATGACAGATTCATAAAAAGCGGTTATCTGCATCATGCTGTCATGGCGGCTTATGATGGATTGCTGAAAGATGGCTGCCAGCCGGGTTATTTTTTATACCTGCAAGTGCCGCCGAATACAATAGACATCAATATTCATCCGACAAAAACTGAAATTAAGTTTGACGATGAACATGCTTTATATGCGATTTTACGCTCCTCGATAAAACATAGTTTAGGTCAATTTAATGTTTCTCCGGTATTGGATTTTGAGCGCGATCCGAATCTCGATACGCCATATACCTATAAAGATATGGAAGCATCGGTTCCGACAATTCAGGTTGACGGAAGCTTTAATCCGTTTGCAGATGAGAAACCGTCAAAATCTTTTTCATCGTATAGGAAACCCGAGCAAACAGCTAATTGGCAAAGCCTTTATGTCGGTTTAAAGCATGATACTGAAACTATTACCGAAGAAAGTAGCGGAATTTCATTTGAAAATGAAGAAGTAACCGCATCGCTTTTTGATGATAGTGAAGTTGAGCATGTTGTTAATAAAACCTATCAGATCCACAAAAAGTATATCGTGAATCCGATCAAATCCGGTATGGTAATAGTTGATCAGCAACGTGCGCACCAACGTGTTTTATACGAACAATTCCTTACCAGCATTACCGTTCATCAGGCAGCGAGCCAGCAATTGTTGTTTCCGTTGAATCTTTATTTTTCGAAAGCGGAACTTGAATTGATCTCCGAATTAAAAAGTGCGTTAATAAACACCGGATTTGTATTTGAGGAAACCAATCCAGACCATGTTGTGATTTCAGGTTTGCCTGTCAATGTTACCGAAAGTGAGGTTTCAATTGTGTTGGAACAGTTGTTGAGCGATTTACAGGACGGAATTCCGGAAAATAGTTTCAGCCAGAATGACAGCATTGCTAAGTCGATGGCAAAAAGTTTAGCTGTAAAAACCGGAACTTATTTAACCGAAAAAGAGCAGGAAAATTTAGTTAACGGGCTTTTTGCCTGTAAAGACCCAAATGTTTCGCCGTTCCAAAAACCAACATTCATAACGATGCGTGTTGAAGATCTAGATAAAAAATTTGCTATATGATGAATATAACGCCAACTGTTAAGCAGTTACTGATTATTAATGTAATTATGTTTATTGGTTCAAATTTAATTGGAGAACCAGCATATAAACTCTTCTCACTTTACTTCTTTGAGAATCCAAATTTTAGATTTTGGCAGCCTTTTACACATATGTTCATGCATGCTCCAATGCCTAATTTAATGCATATTTTGTTTAATATGTTCGGGCTTTATTCTTTTGGTTCAGCTTTAGAAAGTATTTGGGGCGGAAAGAAATTCCTGTTTTTTTATATTTCTTGCGGATTAGGAGCTTTTCTTTTGCATAGTGGAGTTAATTATTATTTTTTCAACGAAGCGATTAACACTTTAGCATCAAATGGTTTTCCAAAAGAGTCGGTTTTGGATCTTTTAAACCAAGGAAAAATTGATACAAGATGGCAGGATGTTTTATCAGTATCAGATTTTCAGGGTTTTGCCAGTGGATATGTAGGCACAACTGTTGGTGCTTCAGGAGCGATCTACGGATTATTAACTGCTTTTGCATTTATGTTTCCAAATGCTGAATTGTCTCTAATGTTTATTCCTGTTCCTATTAAGGCAAAATATTTTGTTCCGGGATTACTTGTAATTGATTTGTTTTTAGGTTTAAAAGGGTCATCAATATTTGGTGATGGTGGTTCGGGAGTCGCACATTTTGCTCACCTTGGCGGTGCATTAATTGGATTTTTAATGATGTGGTATTGGAAGAAAAATAGTTTCGATAACCATAGATGGAATTAATTTATTGAAATTATATGACTATAATTGAAGATTTAAAAATGCAGTACCGCATTGGCGGAATTACCAATAAGCTTATTTATTGGAATGTTGGTGTTTTCATAGTTTCATTGGTTTTTTTCTTTCAGTTCAAAACAGGGGAATTTGATTATCCCGCCTGGTTGTACCTTTCTTCGTCGTTAACAGATGTGTTGTATTTTCCGTGGACATTATTAAGTTATGCATTCCTGCATTTTACTTTTGCTCATTTGTTTTTTAACATGCTGATTTTATACTTTTCCGGACGGCTATTCCTGACGTTTTTTACAGAAAAACAGCTGTTTGGAGTGTATATCTTATCTTCAATTTTTGCCGGAATAGTTTTTATTGTCGCCTACTATTTAATGGATGATGACACCGGAATTGTTGGTGCTTCAGCGGCAATTATGGCAATATTAATGGCGGTTACAACCTACAGGCCGCTAATGTATGTTCGATTGCTTCTGATTGGAAATGTAAAACTGTGGTATATTACAGCGATAATTCTATTGATCGATTTAATGCAAATCAGATTGGATAATACCGGAGGTCATATTTCACATTTTGCAGGTGCTTTTTTCGGGTTTGTTTTCATCAAATTGTTGCAGAACGGAACCGATCTTAGTAAGATTGTGTCTGGCGTAATTGATTTTTTTGTTAATTTGTTCAAGCCAAAAAAACAAAATCCGTTTAAAGAAGTGCATGTGAACTACAATCGACGAGAAACTAAAACCGTTTCAAAGATTGTAACCAAAGACAAAACGCAACAGCAAATAGATGAAATTCTGGATAAGATTAGCCAATCAGGTTATGACAGTCTTACAAAAAGCGAAAAAGAATTTCTATTTAAAGCAGGAAAATAAGCATAAATGAAAAATCTATCATGGGCTAATAAAATCATGTTTTTTCTGAATATAGTCCTGACTGTACTGACTTTTGCTGCTTATATTTTACCTTTTTTAGCTCCTAAAGTGTTTCCGATTTTGTCGGTTTTGACGCTGTTTCTTCCGTTTATGTTAATTCTGAATTTGTTGTTTTTCCTGTATTGGAGCATTCAATTCAAAAAGCAGGCTTTATTATCCGGATTGGTGTTATTGATCGGAATCACATTTATAAACAAGTTTTACAAATTTTCTGCGCCAGAATATGTCAGTGAATCAGATGATTTTACTGTCATGAGTTATAATGTACGCCTTTTCAATAAATTTGAATGGTCGGATAAGAAGACAGTTCCTGTTGAAATTTCCGATTTTGTTAAAGAGAAAAACCCATCCATATTGTGTATTCAGGAGTTTTCAAGGGCAGCCGATTTTGATTACTCTGGTTTTAAATATAAATTCATCATATCAAAAGGAAAAAAAATCAGAAGTGGACAAGCCATTTTTTCAAAGTTTCCAATTATAAATACCGGGAATATTATTTTCCCTAACTCAAATAATAAAGCTGTCTTTGCGGATATAATGCGCGGAAATGATACTATCCGTATTTATAATATTCATTTACAATCGCTAAAGATAACGCCCGATGTCAATGAAATCAACGAAGATATTAATGAGATCAATAAAAAGAAATCGGAAGTTATGTTTAAAAGCATGAGTAAGGCTTTTAGGTTTCAGCAAGTTCAGGCCGAGTTAATAATGGAGCATAAAAAAAGCTGTACTTATCCTATAATTATTTGCGGCGACATGAATAACAGTGCGTTTTCATACGTATATAGAAACATCAAAGGAGAACTGAATGACAGTTTTACTGAAGCTGGAGAAGGTTTTGGGAAGACCTATGACTTCAATTATTATCCTGTCCGGATTGATTATATCTTTGCAGATAAAAAGTTTAAGGTCAAGAAATTCGAGACATTTGATGAAATTATCGATTCCGACCATTTTCCGATTATGACAGTTTTATCGGATAACAAGGAGTAGTTTAGAGTTTTTGCTGTTTCAGATAATCGAGCGCATGCCTTCCTTCGTTGAACAATAAATCCAAAATACTAAGATTATTCAGGAAGCCGTTTTTTTCTTCAAAAACTTGCGGATACGGTTCAAATTCAGAGAAATCTTTCTTCCCATTCGCAAAATGACGGTAATCATTAGCATCTTTAATTTCCTTAAAATATTCTTCCGTTTTTGAATAGGAGAGATTCAGTCCAAGACATTTTGATGCAATTTCCATGCTTTGCAGATTTAGATCCATCAGGAATGTATGCTTTTTCTCAAAGATCGGCATGATATCATCCTCAAAATATTCAAAGAATGGAGAACTTCTATAAGCAGCTTCCAATGATTTGAAATGCTGTTTCTGCCAGTCGAAAGCCGTTTCCAGCTTAATGTCTTTTGTTTTCTGATGTACTTCCTTAGTATGTTTTACAGGAATGTTCAACAACTGAATTCCGTTTGGACTGTAAATATACATTCGGTTTCGGTTGGTTTGTTTCTGGAAATTATCTTCGGTTTCCAGAACAATTTCAGATGCTTGCGCCATTGCAGCAAATGTACTGACCGATGGAAAATAGGAAGGAAGCAACAGTGCTTTCATGTAATCAGGATTAATTTATTAGCTCTTTTTCTCGCGCCTTTTCTTGATGCCGTAATCTACTGCAAAGTACAATGCGAGTATAAAAAGAAAATATTTGAAATACGATTGCGGCTGTCCGTTACCACCGACCGTTGTAAATAAACGGCTCCAGCGAATCTTATTGATTCCCTTACCGGCGGTGTCCCAGCTCATCCAGATAAAAACCGGTTTTCCGACAACGTGGTTTTCAGGAACATAACCCCAATAACGCGAATCGAGCGAATTGTGGCGATTATCACCCATCATCCAATAGTAATTCTGTTTGAATGAATATGTTGTGGCGATTCTATCATTTATATAAATGTCATTTCCAATTACTTTCAGATTATTTCCTTCGTATTCCGTAATGATTTTTTTGTAAAAGGGTAACGACTTTAATGTTAATGGAACCGCTATTCCTTCTTTAGGAATGTATATCGGGCCAAAGTTATCACCATTCCATCCGGTTGCAGCATTCGGAAAAATGTTGCTTTCTGGTTCTTTTGAAATTACCCGACCCACAAATGTTATTCCGGGAATATTTTTTAGTCTTTTTGCGTTTTCGTCGGTTAGAGCGGCAACTACGTTTGTATCTCCAATATTTTGTCTAAAACCGTCAGTTACACCCATGTCAGTGAACAAATAATCAAAATCAACAGGTGTTTTTCTGTCATAAACAAACTTGTAAGCATGCTGTGGTTTTGCTCGTTGAGGCAAAATAAGTTCTTTGCCGTTTATAAATACGATTCCGTCTTTAATTGAAAGGCTGTCTCCCGGGATACCAACACAACGTTTAACATAATTAGTCTTTTTGTCAACTGGTTTATTATACCTTTTATCTGAACGTTTGTACATATTGAACATCGTATCAACAGGGTAATTGAAAACCACAATGTCATTATTCTTAATCGATTCGAATTTAGGGAAACGGAAATATGGTAATTGTGGCCAATTTGAGTACGATTTTACGTTTACAAAAGGAATCGTATCGTGCACCATTGGTGCGGCAACAGGTGTCATTGGCGTTCTTGCCCCGTAATTCATTTTGCTTACAAAAAGAAAATCACCAACTAACAATGTTTTTTCAAGTGAAGAAGTCGGAATTGTAAAGGGCTGAATGAAATAAGTATGTACAAAAGTTGCAACTATTATGGCAAACAAAATGGAACTTAAGGTGTCAGCAGCGGCAGTTTGCGGCTTTAAGCTTCTTTCTTTAACGTAATTTACATCTGTATAATTGATGTAATATATGTATAAACCGAAAGTTATAATTCCTAAAATAGTATCTAACGTGGTATTTTTTCCGAAGCTTCTCAACGTTTCAACCCAAATAACCGGAAACATGATCAGGTTGATTACCGGCATAAAAAGCAAAATTGTCCACCATGTTGGACGCCCGATAATTTTCATTAGAACGATGGCGTTGTAAACAGGAATTGCGGCTTCCCAAGATTTTCGTCCTGCTTTTTGATATAATTTCCAAGTCCCTAAAAAGTGGATTATCTGAACCACTAAAAAGAAAACCAACCATTGATATGCTGTCATAATGCTGTATTTTATTGATCTATATTATGTCGGAAAGGTTTTGGTTTTGTTACAAACTCAAAACGTCTTTCATTGTAAAAATTCCTTTTTTGCCAATTATCCATTCGGCTGCGATTACAGAACCAAGTGCAAAACCTTCGCGATTGTGGGCAGTATGCTTAATTTCAATCGTGTCAACATCTGAGTTATAAAAAACCGAATGTGTTCCCGGAACATTCTCGATTCGCTTGGCATCGATCACTATTTCGTTGCTGTTTCCTGACGAATGGTCTAGTGTCCAGCCAGAATAACCTGAGTTTTCAATAATTCCTTTTGCCAGTGTAATTGCGGTTCCGCTTGGAGCATCAAGTTTTTGGGTATGATGTACTTCTTCCATTTCCACTTTATATTGTGAAAACTTGGACATGATTCTGGCGAGGTGCGCATTGAGCTCGAAAAATATGTTTACGCCAAGGCTGAAATTAGAACCATAAATAAAAGCTCCGTTATTTTTATTGCAAAGCGAAACCATTGCGTCATATTCAGACAACCAGCCGGTTGTTCCTGAAACCACCGGGATATTTGCGTTGAGGCATGCTGAAATATTTGTTACGGCTGCATCCGGGATACTGAAATCGATCGCGACATCTGCATTGTCCAAACCATCAAATGTTGAAGTGCTGGACTTTCGCAACACGATTTCATGGCCGCGTTCCAAAGCGATTCTTTCGATGACTTTGCCCATTTTTCCGTAACCTAATAGTGCGATTTTCATATCAGAAGTTTAGAATCGGTAGTGCATTGTCATGCCGACGTTTTGCTTGTAATTTACTTCCGTTGGATAAATATCCGGACGGAAAGACAGTTTATCGTTTACGTTAAATTGCAGTAAATGCGCGTCAACATTCGCATCAACAATATTCAAAACATACAATCCGATGGTAACTAAAAGCGATAAGTCGCGGTTTCTCTGGAAAGTACGCTGCGCATTGATCAATGTTGCATCGCTGTACTGGCCTTTGAACTCGTCATCAAGACCGGCAAGACGTCTTTTGTAGGCATTTCTGAAACGATGGTATTCATCGTTGTTAGTCACGTAAAAATACACTCCGGTTCCCAACGCACCGTAAACAATCGGGATTTTCCAGTATTTCTTGTTGTAAGCCTGGCCAAGTCCGGGTAAAATTGCAGAATAAAATGCAGCGCGGGTAGGAGCAAGCGGATTAATTTCCCTTTTTGAAGTACTATCAGGCTTGATCAGCAATTCCTCCTTTTTAACCTGAGCTAAAAGAGTTGTGCCAAACAACAGAAATACTACTATGAATAGGTAATTACGCACTAATTCTGGATGAGTTTAATGATGCGGTTGAATTCTTCTTCGGAATGGAATGGAATCGTGATCTTGCCTTTTCCGTTTCCGGCAGATTTTATTTCGACTTTCGTGCCGAAGAAACCATTGATTGCTTTTTTCTCGTCGTCACCAATATCAAAAGAAGCCGTTTTTGCTTTTGCAGGCTTAGGCTTCAGGCTTTCGTGGTAATTTTTTACCAGGCTTTCGGTTTCACGTACGGATAGATTCTGGCTTACGATTTTCTGATAGATATCGGTTTGGATATCGTGATCTTCAATATTTATGATTGCACGACCGTGGCCCATGCTGATAAATCCATCGCGGATTCCGGTCTGGATGATCGGGTCAAGCTTTAACAATCGAAGGTAGTTTGCGATTGTAGAGCGTTTTTTTCCGACGCGTTCGCTCATTTGCTCCTGCGTTAACTGGATTTCGTCGATTAATCTCTGATAAGAAAGCGCGATTTCTATTGGGTCAAGATCATGGCGCTGGATGTTTTCCACCAAGGCCATAACCAGTGATTCATTGTCATTTGCGATACGGATGTAGGCAGGAACTACAATTAATCCGGCGAGTTTGGAAGCACGAAGCCTTCTTTCACCTGAAATTAACTGGTACTTATTGAAGTCGAGCTTTCGGACGGTAATAGGTTGAATTACGCCCAATTCACGAATGGAAGTTGCCAGCTCTTTCAGCGATTCTTCATTGAAATTGCTTCTTGGCTGGAACGGATTTATTTCGATAGCATCAATTTCAAGCTCAATGATATTGCCTACAACTTTGTCTGCATTTTTGTCATCCACCGACTTGATGTCGTTTTCGGGATCTTTCAACAATGCGGACAAACCTCTTCCTAATGCTTGTTTTTTAACGGCCTTTGTCATAAATATGCTAACTGTTTTTCTTTATAATTTCTTGTGCAAGGCTCAGGTAATTGCTTGCGCCTTTGCTTGTTGCATCAAAATTGATGATGCTCTCGCCGAAACTTGGTGCTTCACTTAACTTGACGTTGCGCTGGATAATAGTTTTGAAAACCATATCGTTGAAATGTTTCTGAACTTCTTCAACCACCTGATTAGATAAACGTAAACGAGAGTCGAACATTGTGAGCAATAAACCTTCAATGTCAAGTTCAGGATTGTGAATTTTCTGTACACTTTTGATCGTGTTGAGCAATTTGCCTAGACCTTCCAAAGCAAAATATTCGCATTGGATCGGAATCACGACAGAATCAGCGGCTGTTAAGGCGTTTAATGTCAGTAATCCCAATGACGGTGCGCAGTCAATCAAGATATAATCGTATTTGTCTTTTACGCTTTCCAATGCTTTTTTAAGCATGTATTCGCGGTTTTCCTTATCAACCAATTCAATTTCGATGGCAACAAGGTCAATGTGTGCCGGGATTACGTCAACATTTGGGGCCGAGCATTTGATTATTGCTTCTTCCGGCGTATTGCTGTGTTCTAAAATCTGGTAGGTTCCAATTTCAACCGTATCAACATCGATACCAAGTCCGGAACTTGCATTCGCCTGCGGATCGGCATCAATCAATAGTACTTTCTTTTCAAGAACACCCAGCGAAGCAGCTAAATTTACAGAGGTTGTTGTTTTTCCTACGCCGCCTTTCTGGTTGGCAATTGCAATGATTTTACCCATTTATATTTTTGAATTTTGAGGTGTAAAAATACAATTTATTATGGGTTTTTCAAGTCTAATTTGTTAACAAAAGAAGAAAAGTCGGGAAGAGTGTCAAACGTTGAATGACGAATGCCAAACGGTCACATCGTTAGTCATTCGTCATTCATCATTATCAGTCATTATTTATTCTTCTTGGCCTTAATCATCATTTCCAACATATCCCACATTTCTTCGGGAATTGCTTCAAGAAGGTTGAACTGGCCGGCACCTTTCAGCCATTCGCCACCATCGATAGTGATAACTTCGCCGTTTACATAGGCGGAGAAATCAGAGACAAGATAGGCGGCAATGTTGGCAAGTTCCTGGTGGTCGCCGACTCTTTTGAGCGGTACTTTCTTGGCCATATCGAATTTTTCTGCCAAATCTCCTGGAAGCAATCTGTCCCAGGCGCCTTTTGTAGGGAATGGCCCGGGCGCGATAGCATTGGAACGGATTCCGTATTTTGCCCATTCGACAGCGAGGCTTCTTGTCATGGCGAGAACTCCGGCTTTTGCCGTGGCACTTGGAACGACGTAGGCTGAGCCTGTCCAGGCATAGGTGGTAACGATGTTTAAAATGACTTTATTTTCTTCTTTATTGTCGATCCAGTGCTTTCCGAATGCGAGCGTGCAATTTTTGGATCCTTTGAGTACAATGTCGATTACGGTATCAAAAGCATTAGCAGACAATCTTTCGGTTGGGGAGATGAAATTTCCGGCTGCATTGTTTAGCAGTACATCTACTTTTCCGAAAACTTTGATCGTTTCGGCAAGCATGGCTTCGACCTGATCGTAATGACGGACGTCGCATTGCAATGGAAGGCATTTTCCGCCGAATTGCTTTGTGTCATTCTCTAATTCGGCAGCAGTAGCCTGAAGTTTTTCCAAATCGCGGGACGTGATCGCAACATTAGCGCCGAGTTCGAGAAAGTATTTGGTCATTGCTTTTCCGAGACCGCTTCCGCCGCCGGTAACAACGATTGTTTTTCCTTTGAGCGCATCGTCGCGAAGCATTTTTTGGTTATATATCATGGTTGATTTTGTTTTTAATGCTACTAAAATACACATTCTATGTCAAATTATGCTATGAAAAATAATGGTAGAATTGAATATGTTGTTTGGAAGCCCCTAGCTGGAGCTGACAGGTGCTAATCAGGAGTTGACTTGTGCCATGCAAGAGTTGACATAGGTCAATCAGAAGTTGACATGTGCCGTGCAAGAGTTGACATGAATCGATCAGGAGTTGACTTGTGCCATGCAAAAGTTGACATGAGTCAATCAGGCTTTGACTTGTGCCATACAAGAGTTGACATGTGCCGTGCAGACGTTGACTTTCATTAATGTTAAAATTGTGATTTTCCCAATGGGCGTAAGCCCTGACGCGTGTATTTTGTGTGAAAAAACGCAATTTTGAGGTGATTTTTATTAAATGTTGGGAAAAAATATTATATTTCGCATCTCAAACAAAACTAGTACATGAAGTTTGTTTTTCACCCCCTTAAGACCATAGTTTTATTTGCATTTCTTATAGCAATGTCTGGCGGAAATCAGGTGCTTGCGCAAACCACTAAAGTTGCCGAAACCCAACAAAAACTAAAACAGAAATTAACAGACACGGCTCGGCTCAGGCTCCTGAAAGAGTTGTCAACTGCCTACAGCGGCGTTGATCCGGAGAAAAAATACATTTATGCAAAGAAGTACAGAGATCTGGCCGAGAGATTAAAAATTGATTCGACTGCATCGGACGGCTATACAGACATGGGAATTGCCCATGGCTTGAGAAGCCAAATGGATAGTGCGCTTTATTATTTTTCGAAAGGATATGAAAAAGCAGTAGCGTGTAATTATCGGAAAGGAATAGCGAGAAGCCTTATAAGCATTGGTTTTACCTATTCACGCCTTGACAATAAACAGGAAGCGATCAATAAATATCTGGAAGCACTTAAAATTTTCAAGGAGATCAAAATGATCCGCGGCATTAATCAATGCTACATTAATATTGGCTCCCTTTATTTTGACATGTCCGAATATAAAAGTGCGGAAGTTTATTTTAAGGCCTCGTATAAATCGTACATGGAAGCGAATGAAGAGGTTTTGGCAGCAGGATCGATGTTCTCACTTGGGAATACCAACAGGATGCTTGGGCGACTGGACAAAGCACATGAGTTTTACTCGAAAAGCCTTGCGATCCGTGAGAAAGCAGGAGACCTGAATGGAATAGCTTTGAGCCGATGGGGCCTAGGCATGATTGCAGTGGAAAGAAAACAATATGATGCGGCACTGAAAGACCTTGATATTGCATTGAAAATAGACTTGCAAATAAAGGAAAAATACCACCAGGCGGCAGTTTTGATAACGATAGCAGAGGCCTACCTTGGCAAGAAAGAGTTTAGGAAGGCAGAAGAAACCGCGAAAGAATCCTGGGAAATCTCCAAGGAAATCAAGTCATGGGTTTCAGAAGCTAAAGCACTGGAAACATTGACAAATATTTCGGAAGCAGAAAATAATATTACGAAAGCCTTTAAATACCAGAAACATTATTTGTCGATCAGAGATAGCATAAAAGCTGAAAAAGCGACGAATGCGATTAAGGTTGTCGAGTTTGAAAGAGTGAAATCTGAAAATGATGTACTGCAAAAAGACAATGAGGATATTTTGTCGAAAAACACGAATTATATAAAGACCATATCAGTAGTTTCGATGCTGTTGGTGATTGTAATTTTGCTGACGTTATTGCTTTACAAGAGAAACCGGGAAAAGAACGCGACCAATAAAGTGCTTGAAAACCAGAAAGGGAGAATAGCCAAAATCAATCAGGAATTAGAAGGCCTGAATGCGGAACTGACGGCTCAAATGACAATTACTGCGGCTCAAAACGAGGAACTGGAGAAGTTGAATATTGTAAAGAATAAGTTCTTTTCGATCGTTTCGCATGACCTTAGAAGCCCGTTGGCAACCTTGCAAATGCTGTTTGGATTGTACAGGCGCGGTCAATTGAATGATGAGGAAATGAATGAAATGCTGAATTCTCTTGAGGAGACAATTTACATGACGACTGTTTTCCTGGATAATCTGCTGAATTGGTCAAAAAGCCAGTTGGACGGAATGGCGGTAAAGCCGTCAGAATTTAGTGTAGGAAACCTGATTTCAGAAAACATCCGATTGTTGAAAACGCCAATAGAACTGAAGGATCTTCGTGTAGAAAATAATGTAGCGGATTCGGTTACGGCTTATGCAGATCCGAATATGATTAATGTTGTGGTGCGAAACCTGTTGTCAAACTGCGTTAAATTTTGTAGCCACGGCGATACGATTGCACTTGACGCGCTTGAGGAGAATGGCCAACTGCTGCTTTCAGTCCGTGATACCGGACCGGGCATTGCCAAAACCGACCTTGACCATTTGTTTGACCTGGAGCATACTGTGAGTATGGGAACTTCCGGTGAAACCGGGCATCATATCGGGCTGATTTTATGCCGTGACATGATTGTACAGAATAACGGTAGCATTGATGTTGAAAGCGAATTTGGGAAAGGCACTACGTTTCGGGTGCGACTTCCTTTGAAATAGCAGTTTGAAAAGTATTATTCGGTAATTAAAACTTCAAGGATTTTAATCGCCGCTTCGCTGATTTTTGTTCCGGGACCAAATACGGCAACGGCGCCGGCATCAAACAAATATTGATAATCCTGTGCCGGAATTACTCCGCCAACAATTACCATAATGTCTTCACGGCCATATTTCTTTAATTCGGCAATTACCTGGGGAACCAAAGTTTTATGACCAGCGGCAAGAGAGGAAACGCCTAAAATGTGCACGTCGTTCTCTACAGCTTGTTTTGCAGCTTCCGCCGGAGTTTGGAATAGAGGTCCAATGTCGACATCGAAACCAACATCGGCATAACCGGTTGCTACCACTTTTGCGCCGCGGTCGTGGCCGTCCTGACCCATTTTTGCAATCATTATCCTTGGACGACGACCTTCCTGTTTTGCAAATGTATCGGCTAGTTCTTTTGCTTTTGCAAAGCTTTCGTCATTTTTGATTTCTTTACTATACACGCCGCTAAATGATTTAATTTGTGCTTTGTATCTTCCGAAGACCGTTTCCATCGCATCGCTGATTTCTCCTAAAGTTGCTCTGTATCGCGCGGCTTCAACGGCTATTTCCAGTAAATTGCCTTCGCCGGTTTTGGCTGTGGCAATGAGCTTGTCTAATGTTTGTTTTACCTTTTCGTTATCTCTTGACGATTTGATCTTTTCGAGCTGCTCGATTTGTTGCTTGCGAACCATTTGATTGTCAACATCCAAAATATGTAGCGGATCTTCCTTATCGAGACGGTATTTATTCACGCCAACAATAATGTCCTGGCTGCTGTCAATACGCGCTTGTTTTCTTGCCGCGGCTTCTTCAATGCGAAGCTTTGGGATTCCGGCTTCAATGGCTTTTGTCATTCCGCCGAGCTCTTCAACCTCTTCGATTAATGCCCAGGCTTTTTGGGCGATTTCGGCAGTAAGGCTTTCAACATAGAAACTGCCTGCCCAAGGATCGACGGTTTTGGTAATCTTGGTTTCTTCCTGCAGGAAAATCTGTGTATTCCGTGCAATGCGCGCGGAGAAATCGGTTGGCAATGCAATAGCTTCGTCGAGCGCATTTGTGTGAAGCGACTGTGTTCCTCCAAAAGCTGCCGCTGCCGCTTCGATGCACGTTCTTGCTACATTATTAAAAGGATCCTGTTCGGTTAAGCTCCATCCGGATGTTTGGCAATGCGTTCTTAAAGCCAGAGATTTTTCATCTTTCGGAGAAAATTGCTTTAGAAGTTTTGCCCAGATCATTCTTCCGGCGCGCATCTTTGCAATTTCCATAAAATGATTCATTCCGATTGCCCAGAAAAAGGATAGGCGAGGAGCGAATTCATCGATTTTCATTCCGGTTGCCAATCCGGTTCGGATGTATTCCAGTCCGTCGGCGAGGGTATAAGCCAATTCGATATCAGCTGTCGCGCCGGCTTCCTGCATGTGATAGCCCGAAATAGAAATGGAATTGAATTTTGGCATTTTCTTGCTCGTATATTCGAAAATATCGGCAATGATTTTCATTGATGGCGTTGGCGGATAGATGTATGTATTCCGAACCATGAATTCTTTAAGAATGTCGTTTTGTATGGTTCCCGAAAGCAATTCCGGTTTAACGCCTTGCTCTTCCGCGGCAACGATATAAAATGCCATAATAGGTAAAACCGCGCCGTTCATAGTCATTGAAACCGACATTTCGTCTAACGGAATCTGGTCAAAAAGCACTTTCATGTCCTCAACAGAATCGATTGCAACCCCTGCTTTTCCGACATCGCCCACTACGCGTTCGTGATCCGAATCATAGCCACGATGCGTTGCAAGATCAAAAGCTACGGATAAACCTTTTTGCCCGGCGGCTAGATTCCTTCTGTAAAACGCATTACTTTCTTCAGCAGTTGAGAATCCGGCATATTGGCGGATTGTCCAAGGTCGGCGTACATACATTGTAGCATAAGGACCGCGTAAATTTGGGGAAAATCCGGCGCCGAAACCTAAATGTTCCAGGTTTTCGATGTCATTTTCAGAATAGGAAGGTTTGAGCTCGATTCCTTCCGCAGTCAGGAAGTTTGCATCAGAACTGCTGGCAGCTTCCTTATTTTGTTTTGTTTCAAAATTGATATGTTGCAGATTTTTCCTCATTATTTCTCAATAATTTTAAAATCATATTTCCTGAACGAATTATTGGTATTTACGGCTTCCAAAACGCCTGCGCCAATGCAAACACCAGATCCGACTGTGAACAGCAGAAAAGCTGCGTTTCCGCCGCTTGCCGCCACTACAAGTGAAGTTCCGACGATGGCAAGACCCGTATAAAGTACGATTGTCTTTACGGTTCCTAAAACTTTTGGGTTGCTTTTGATACTCATTAAACTGTCAACAGCAATGGATTTGTCATCTATTTGCAGCATTCCATCATTGGAGAAATGCAATTCGCCTACATATTTTGTTCCGTCTAAGGTTCTGACCTTTACGCGTTGGTTTTCTTCGTAAACTTTTACTTTTCCGGATTTTTTATTAGTGATCTCAAATGATTTTTGTGAAAATGCAGTAAATGAGAGCAATAACGTAAGGATGTAAATAATGTTTTTCATGATTATTCTTCAGTTTCAAGGCGTTCCTGCTCGTTTTTTTCGGCAAGTCGCTTTTCGATTATGGGCGTAATTAATGTTTTTCGGGGTTTGATTTTTACGAATGGAAATAATTCCATGTCGTTTTTCATGCGGTCATTTTTGTTCGGATATTTATTGGTTCCGAGCAGAACTTCCTTTCCAGAATCAAATAATTCCTGTTCCTTATCGGCGCTTTCTGAGATTTTCCGTTTGATGGTTCCGGCGCCTAATTGCTTTAAGAATCCATCATTTGCTTCAATATCTTTAAAGAGAATTAATGCTTTTTCGGCTAATTGCTGTGTTAGCGTTTCAATATAATAACTTCCGTCGGCGGGATTTCCTACTTTATCGAAATAACTTTCGTGCTTTAGCACCAATAATTGGTTACGTGAAATGCGATCCCCGAATTCATTATCCTTGTGATAGAGCGCGTCATACGGAAGATTTGCAACGGAATCCGCTCCGCCAATAATTGCCGACATGCATTCGGTCGTCGTGCGAAGCATATTCACATTATAATCGTATAGCGTTTTGTTGCGTTTTGTTGGCGTTACCAGGATATGACAACCGGAAGCAATGTTGTATTCTTTAGCGATTGTTGCGAATAAAAGGCGTAACGCACGCAGCTTTGCAATTTCAAAAAAGTAATTTGTTCCAACAGAAACCTGAAACAGGATTGGTTTTTCTATATTCGAAATACGATTGAAATATTCATTGGCGTGAGCTAAGGCGTAGGCAATTTGCTGAACGATCGTTGCGCCGGCATTTTGGTATAAAGTTGCATCAATACTAACAACGGAAATATTTTTGACTTCGTTGGAAAGTAAATTCAGTGTTTCAAAATTGTCTTTTTCTTTTGTCGGATACCAATTTCCCTCGCGGGCTAAATGCCCGATCGGATCAATGTGGCAGAAGATTGAAGCCTTTTTTCCATTTGCAAAAGAATCCAATTTTCTGATGAAATCAACAGAAAGAAATTGCAGGTTAAAATATACCGGAACTGTTTCTAAAGGCAGTTTTTCAAGAAGTTTTACCACATCGATGTTTTCATTTTCGATTGTAAAACGAATGCTTTCTGCTCCGCGTTTTATAGTTTCAAGAGCTCTTTCGATTGATTTTTCGAGGTCGTAAACGAAAATATTCTGGCAGATTGTAAAACCTTGCTTGCTGTTGGTTGCAAAATTTCCGGGAAATTCATCTTTGTGATAGAACGGTTTTACCTTGATGTCTTCGGGCGTGTTCCAGACCAGCGTTTCATTGTAGTCGGCGCCTTTGAGCTCAAACTGTATTTGCTGTTTCCATTGTTTTGATGAAACAGGTTCGAATTCGCTGAATAAATGCTGTTTTTCAGTCACGATTTGTTGGTTTTCAATAAGGACGAAATGTACTCAAAAAAGTTGGTATCATTAGCGTGTTGGGCAGACTAAAAATCTTTTTTAAGTGTATCGCCTTCGTATTCAATGATGTAAATATCTTCGCTGTCGCGTTTCATGTAATATTTTTCGCGGGCATATTTTTCGATTTGATCAGGATTTTTCAGCGTTTTGATGTTTTTCTTATCTTTTTTTATTTCGTCCTGATAGTATTTTTTATTGTCTTCAAGTTCATTGATTTCGTTGTCGAGCAGGCGATGGTCGAGCCATGAATAATTGTCGAAGAAAAGCATCCAGACTGCAAAAAACACTATTATCAGGAAATACCGATTGGTCAGGAACCTGAGCCAAGGGCGTTTTTCGATGGTGTTTTTTAAAGGATTTTTCATGGTGTTTGCGATGCCTAGCCCTGATTGAAGCGGAAATCCTTTTTTGCTTTAGAAAACGCCCGTTGACTGCGCTTAGGGTGATAAAGCAAAAAAGATTGTAACGGAAAGCAGGAAATTGCTCCTGAATATTTCGTTCCTGACAATAACGATTAGGAATTTATGCTTTTAAAATTTGCAATAAAAATAGTAAAATATTTAGAGAATTCGCTGATTAATTACGGCGCGAACCACATCGATTGCGACGGTATTGTATTTGTCGTTCGGAATGATGATGTCGGCAAATGCTTTTGTAGGCTCGATGAACTGCTCGTGCATTGGTTTTAGCGTGGTTTGGTAGCGATTCAGGACTTCTTCCATGTCGCGGCCACGCTCGGCAATGTCGCGTTTTAGGCGTCGGATAAGGCGTTCGTCTGAATCGGCGTGAACGTAGATTTTGATGTCGAACATGTCGCGCAATTCGGCGTTAGCAAGTATAAGGATTCCTTCAACGATCATTACTTTTCTGGGATGTGTTGAAATAGTATCGTCAGTTCGGTTGTGTGTTACGAAAGAATAAACCGGCTGATCTACTGTGTTCCCTGCTTTTAGTTCTTTCAGGTGCTTAACCAAAAGCTCGAAATCAATCGCCCTCGGATGGTCGAAATTGATAAGTGAACGTTCGTCATATGATAAATTATTATTCTCTTTATAATAAGAATCCTGAGAAATGATGCCGACTTCTGCCTGCGGCAATTCATTCATGATTTGGTGTACCACTGTAGTTTTTCCACTTCCTGTTCCGCCTGCGATTCCGATAATAAGCATAAAGATGTTGTTGTTTAGTCGGGCACAAAAATAGGAATTTTAATTGTACGGAGCCGATTTCTTTTGCACATCCTTTGGTAAACTTGTTGAAAAAGACAAAATTCCAAAAGCGTATTATGTTGAAATTTTTTAAGGAGTTTTTGAATGCTGAAAGTCAGTTATTTCTGATTTAACGAATATGTTTGACTACTCAAGTTCAATAACGACGACTGAAAATGGCGGCAGGTTTACGGATATTTGATTTCCTTTCATCTCAATTTTAGTAAAAGGAACCGGTTCTACGATATGGTCGTCAGTAAAACTGTTGTAATCTGTTATTTTTTGTGAAGTCAGGATTCGGCCTTTAGCTGTTTTGTAGGTTTTGCTTCCGGTATTTATGTCTATTGACTGTTTTTTCGTATTGTCTAAATTCACTAAGGATATGTGTGTTTTTCCGTTTTTAATGGATGCAGATGCTGTGACAGCAGGCAATATTTGACCGTTATAACTAAAATCCGCTGTTTTGATTTCCAGCGGAATAAGCGTTGCGTCATGGTGTACTTTGTACATTTCCATTACGTGATAGGTTGGAGTGAGTAAAATCTTTTCGCCTTGCGTTAATATAACAGCCTGAAGGACATTTACTACCTGTGCCAGATTTGCCATTCTAACCCTGTCGGCATGATTGTTAAATATGTTAAGTGTTATTCCTGCTATTAATCCGTCTCTCATGGTATTTTGTTGGAATAGGACACCTTTGTCGGTTTCTTTATTCTCGTCATACCATGCTCCCCATTCGTCTACTACCAATGCGATCTTTTTATCCGGGTCGTATTTGTCCATGATCGCAGCGTGTTTCTCGACGAGTTCATTCATTTGCCAGGTAACTTTCATGGTGTTGAAATATTGCTCGCTATTAAAATTGGTGTCCGGTCCTTTAGCATTCCAGTCGACAACTGCATAATGGTGCAACGCGAGGCCGTGTACTAATTCTTTCGGGATTTTTTTCATCAATGTTTCTGTCCATTCATAGTTTGCTCCGTTCGCTCCTGATGCGATACGGTATAAATCGGTACCGTTCCATTTAGACATAAATGTGGCATATTTTTTATAAATATCGGCGTAATAATCTGCTGTCATATTTCCGCCACATCCCCATGCTTCATTTCCAACGCCCCAATATTTTACTTTCCAAGGTAGTTCACGACCATTTGTACGCCGAAGATCAGACATTGGACTTTTGCCGTTAAAATTTACATATTGTAACCAGTCGGCGAGTTCCTGAACCTGGCCGCTTCCTACATTGCCGGAAATATAAGGTTCGGCTCCAAGAAGTTCGCAAAGATTCAGAAAGTCATGCGTTCCAAAGCTGTTGTTTTCCGTTACGCCGCCCCACCAAGTGTTGACTATTGCCGGTCTTTGTTGTTTTGGTCCGATGCCATCCTTCCAATGATAGGTGTCGGCAAAACATCCGCCGGGCCATCGTAGGTTTGGGATGTCTAATTTTTTTAAGGCAGCTATAATATCGTTGCGCACTCCGTTGGTATTGGGAATCATTTTATTTTCTTCACCTACATAAATACCGTCGTAAATGCACCTTCCAAGATGCTCTGCAAAATGGCCATATATATGTTTGCTAATAGTAATAGCTTCTTTGCTTTCACCAAAAGTTATCTTATTTTGTGCTGTACAAAATGAAAAAAAACAGACAGCGCACAAAATGCTCAAGATTGTTTTTTGTTTAATTCTAAACATGATTTTGGAATATTGATTCTTACGAAGATATAGGGATCTTCTTTTTACGACAAGTACTATTTCGTCATAAGCTACTCCAATATTATATGCTTTGCAGTTTTAATTAGGATTACTTCGTGATCCTGAGTTTGGGGTTTGTTGCTCGAGAAAATCCTTAAGCGTTTTGCAAACGGCTGGGATTTTTTGTTTAAAACAATCTTTTGAGTAAACTCAAGATTGTTTTAAACAAAAAATCCCTTCTGTTACACAGAAAGGATTTTCTCGGTCGGGGTGGCAGGATTCGAACCTGCGGCCTCCTGCTCCCAAAGCAGGCGCGATAACCGGGCTACGCTACACCCCGAAAGCGGGTGCAAATATAAAACTATTTTTAGCTTATCCAAAAACTATTTAAAAATATATTAATAATACATGTCAAATCGTAATTGCAGCATAGTAAAAACTAATACTAACGATGGTAAAAATCAGAAAATATGCGTTAGTTTTGCAACCATAATTTTTAGTTTATAAACATCATGTCTGATACTATCGAAAAAATAAAATGCCTGATTATTGGTTCAGGTCCTGCTGGTTATACAGCTGCAATCTATGCTGCACGTGCAAATATGAATCCGGTGTTATACCAAGGAGTTCAGCCAGGCGGACAGCTAACGACTACTAATGAAGTAGAAAATTTCCCGGGTTATCCTGATGGAATCTCAGGTCCGGAAATGATGATCCAGTTGATGGATCAGGCAAAGCGTTTTAAAACCGATGTTCGTGACGGATGGGCGACTAAAGTTGATTTTTCATGCACCGACGGAGTTCACAAAGTTTGGATCAATGATACAATCGAGCTTCATTGCGAAACGGTAATTATTTCGACTGGAGCTTCGGCGAAATATCTCGGACTTCCATCCGAAATGCATTACCTTCAAACCGGTGGCGGTGTGTCGGCATGTGCGGTTTGTGACGGGTTTTTCTACCGGAATCAGGAAGTTGTAATCGTTGGAGCAGGGGATTCGGCATGTGAAGAAGCACATTATCTTTCCAAGCTTTGTAAAAAAGTGACTATGTTGGTGAGAAGTGAGCATTTCCGTGCATCAAAAATTATGATAGAACGTGTTCGCAAAACAGAAAATATCGAAATAATGATGAATACCGAAACTGTTGAAGTTATCGGTGACGGGCAAGTAGTAAATTCGGTTAAAGTACTTGATAAAACTTCAGGAGAAGAAACTGTTATTCCGGCAACGGGTTTCTTCGTAGCTATCGGACACAAACCAAACACCGATATTTTTAAAGATTATATTACTCTTGATGAAACGGGTTACATTAAAAATATTCCAGGAACTTCAAAAACTAATGTGTCAGGTGTATTTGTAGCCGGTGATGCTGCCGATCACGTTTACCGTCAGGCGATTACCGCAGCCGGAACGGGTTGTATGGCGGCATTGGATGCAGAGCGTTATTTAGCTTCTTTGGAGTAAAGACACAGCTCGCTGTACTCGCTTTTTAGAATCAAGACCGTTCGCATTCGCTTACTGTAAGAAAAAAGACCATTGATTGCAAAAATAAATTCTGCATTTAACGGTCTTTTTTTTGTCTTGCAGCGAGTGCAACAAGCGGTCTTGCATCTATCAGAGAAGCGGTCTTATGTCTATTTAAGGGGCTTCTTAATCAATTTAGCACTATCGCTAAACTTCTTTAATTCAGGTTTTGCATCGCCATAAAATAGTATTTCGGAGTTGCCGGAAGCTTCGATGCTTAAGGTCGTATCCACAAGCAAACTACAATTTGCATAGCCTTCTGCAATTAGCTGCATGTTTTTTACGGTTAGTTTCTTTCCGTCAAAATTTGAATTATTGTCCAGACGCAATTTCATGTCAATCGCATCACCTTCAATATTAGCGGTTCCTTTTTGGTATAGATCGCAAGTGAGTTGTGTTGAAGAAATCAGCGCTTTTAAAGATGAATTCTTACTAAGTTCAATTCGGGTGCTTTCGGTCTTTGCATTGATTTCCGAATGAGATTTGTCATTTGCAATCAGGCTAAACGATTTTGCTCCGATATTCAAATATAAACTGGCATCATCCCACGCATGAAATGAGATTTCATCAATTTTGATTTCCTCAAGGGCGTTTATTTTTGACTTTCCTTTTGCGACAACTGATTTAAAGCTGTCGGTATACGTTACACGGATATTATACTTTTTAAAACCCGAAACTTCCTGCGCAGCTCCAAGAATCAGGACACTTCCATTCATACTGATCGAAAGTGAATTTTGAAGGTTGTCATCGGCTTCAAGTTCGACACCGTTTTTATCACCTTTGATAAGCGATATGGTCAGATTATCCTGAACTTCAAGTCCGTCAAAGGCTTCGACCTGCTTTTGCTCGATAGTCACGATCTTAGAACCTTTGAGTTTTTCTTTTTTCTGGCTGAACGCGGATGTCGCAACCAAAACTGCTACAAGCAGAAGCGTAATTTTTTTCATGTTTTGCTATTTGGTTCACAAATATAAATAAAAAACATCCGCTTCGTAAACTGAAGCGGATGTTGTTTTTGATTGATGAAATGTTATTCTGAAACCGTCTTTAAATTGTCATCAGGAACACGGTCGATCAGGTAATTGTATGGGTCGATTCCCGCCTGATAAGGTAATTCTTTTGTTTTAAATGTCCACGTATTGTCTTTTTTAGTGATTTTCAATCGTTTGTAAAACAATACTTTTCCGAGATTCTTATCGTCTTTCGGTTCGGCAAAAATACCAATGTCGATATAATCTGCTACCGGGATTTCTTTTTCCTCTCCATTTTTATCGGCGCGGAATTTTTCTGATTTCGTTTTGATCGTTACTTCATATTCGTTACCTACTTTTTTGTATTTGGCTTCCATCATACGGTTAGAAAAAAGTGTGATGTTTTCGAACATGTCGCTAATCAGGTACTGAAGACTATCGGGAGTAGCTTTTTTGAATTCGCGTACCGCCGCATTTGACGTTGGATAAGGCGGATTTTTATACGCATATTCCTTGATCAGGTTTGCCAAAGCGCCATTTACATTCTTTTCGCCGATCATTTCTTTCAGGTAATACATCACGACACTCGCTTTGTTGTAATGGATGTATTGCTGCTGCTCGGTTTTCATTAACGGATTTTCGGCTTCGGTTTCATAGCTTCTTCCGCTTAGGTAATCGTCCATTTCATACTCGAGGAATTTTTTCATTTTGTCCTTTCCGTATTCTTTTTCCATGACCATCAAAGCCGAATATTGCGAGAATCCTTCGCTCATCATTTCACTTCCCTGCATATTTGCGCCACAAACCTGGTGCGCCCAGTATTGGTGTCCCATTTCGTGCGCTACTACATAAAACACCATATCGATATCATTTTTGGTAACGTCCCGAAGATCAGTGATAAATCCGATTCCTTCGCTGTATGGCATCGTTCCCGGAAACGCCTGTGCGAAACTTGAATAACGTGGAAACTCGATAATCCTGCATTGTTTTTGGTAGTAAGGACCGAAATTAGAAGTATAATATTCCAATGATTTTTGCATGCTGTTCAACATATTTTCAACGTTGTAAGCGTGGTCTTTATGATAATATACTTCAAGGTCGATACCATTCCATTTTCTTTTCGCAACTTCATATTTAGCCGAAATAAACGAGTAGAAATTTAATGCTTTCTGGTCGAGTTTATAGTTGAAATAATTACGTCCGTTGGCTTTCCATTGCTTAACAAGAGAACCCGGAGCGATTGCAATCTGGTCTTCAGATGTACTGATTACGGTATTTACTTCAACCCAATCAGAATCATTTCCAATATATGTATTCGCACGTGCCGCAAGATTGTTATCATCTAATTTCGGCATACGCTCGCGTTTTGGAAGCTTGCGTTTTACACGCAGATTTTTATCAGAAATTTCATAATCTTTGTTGTATCCGAAAGACGGAAGCAAATCAGCATTATTAAAGAAAGTCCCGTTTTGCGTTAATTGCGTAAAACTTACTTCGTTTTCAAAACCTTCTGTCAACTGCCACAATGAAATATCAATTTTAATAGAATCATTTGGCGCAAGTGGTTTGTCTAAAGCATAAATACGATAATGCAAATGCTTGTCTTTCATTTTCAGTTTAGAACCCGGAACTACAATTTTTATGCTGTCAGTCATGGATGGCATCGTAAAATGTATTTCACTGATCGGTTTGTCAGAAATGTTCCTTGCCCAAGCTTCAATATTAGCCGTAACACTTCGCTCTTCAGGCATAATGTCTATCGCATAATTAAATTTGTAATATCGTGGCTGAACCAATTTCTCATATTTCTTGAATTTGGTTTCATAATCAACCTGCATGTTTTCACCATCTTTAGGCGAATCATAGGTATTTAAAACCTGAGTGTTGTAATACACAAAACCGGAACATACGGCAAATAATACGACACTCATCAGCAACGAAAGCTTCCGTTGTGAAAATCGGGATTTGGCTGCGATCATACGGCTTTTGAATTGTTCTTCCTTGCCACGGATGTAGAATTTGGTAATCACAAAACAAAGCACCAGGCAAAACAAGCCCCAATATAAAGTGAACCAACTCATTCCTGTAACAAAAGGACCGTAGCCGTTCATGTCGGAAAACGTGATATTTGGTCGGTTGTTAAACGCCAGCATATTCGTATTGATTTCGAATAATCCCCAAATAAATGAATTCACAATAATGAATGCAACGAATGCAAACCATGCGATGTAACGATTGTTTATCAGATAATGGAAAAGAAGCGATAGCACAGTAAGGAATAAATAACCGGACAGATTTATAAGGAATAAAGATTTAAAGTATACATCTAATTCATATCTGGTATAGCCATAAATTGTTTGCGCAACAATTCCGAGTAACATCGAAAAGAACAACACCAAAGCAATTGAAGCGATCATGGCGATAATTTTCGACGAAAATAAAATTCCTGTTTGTATCGGAGTGGCATCCTGAATTTCATTGATTTTCGCATCTCTTTCTTTCCATACCAAAACTCCGGTGTAAAAAGTGATAAAGCCATACATGAAAATAGAATACGCATCGATGATATTATCTACAACCACATACGTTACCGGATAACGTGCCGTTCCGTATGAACTGGTCAGTGTACATAAGTTAACAATCAGGATTATAAGCCCGATTATCATGATGATGATATAGGATGGACTTTTGATAATCGATTTGGTTTCAAATTTTATAACATTCCAAAAAGTGGCAAATGAAAACTTACCCGCGGTGGTTGGAATAAGATTTAGTTCTGAAACAATTAGCGGAGTTTTATCAGCTTTTGAAGTTTTTAGCTTTTTAGCTTTTTCTTTTTTTGCATTGAAAGAAAAACTGCGGTACACTAATACTAAAACCACAATGCTAATTCCAACCCATACTAATCTATTGGTTAAAAGATCGCCGGTAAGTGGAACAACACCATAATTCTTTTCGCTCGGTGTCATGTATTTTGTTGCAATCTGAAAAGGATTTACTCCGAAAGGATCCAAAAGGTTAGCAATCCATTCCTGTTTGATGTCTTTGGTAAATTGACCCGAAACGGCATAAAAGACTATAAAAAGCATCGCTCCGATAAACGAAACAATAGTACTTCTGAAAATTATTGCCAATGAAAATAGGAGTACACCCGAGATAATAGCATTCGGAATACCAAAAGATAATAATCCCTGAACGTGTGCCGACCAGTAGATCTCACCAAATCGTTCCGGTGGAGCCATATCAAAAACAGCAGATAAAAAGGGAGCAACGATTGCCCCTAAAGAAAGTCCGAGTGTTGGAATTATAGAAATGATAAGTGCTCCAATGAATTTTCCGAAGAAATAATCAGATTTCTTGATTGGTGAAGAAAACACAAACTGATGCATTCCGTATTGAAAATCACGGGTTGCCGTTGCGTTCATAAATGCAGTAGTCATCAGCAATCCGATAAACCACATGGCTACATAATACACTTCTATCTGATAAGGAGCATTTTTGAAAATGTTAGCAGCATTTCCGCCAATCACCACATTCTCAGAAGCAGTTGCAAAGAACGTAAACAACGCATTGATCAGCATAAAAATCCAGATCATCGGCGTTTTTAACCAGTATTTTAATTCGTGTCGTATAAATTTCCACATAAGATTTAAAATAAGGTTAGACTAATTCGTTGAGTTTCGCGAAAAATACATCTTCGAGCGTTTCTTCGGCTTTTGTAAAACCGTTTAGGTCGGTTTCAGAATAAACGTGGATCAATGGATTTCCGCCGACAAGCTTGTTTGAAATAACTTTATAGTCTTCCTGATAGGTTGGCAATTCGGCTTTAGTAACTTTCCTTTCATACACCTTTCCACGGATTTCTGAAAGCGCATCATCAGTATTTCCTGCAAAAAGTACACGGCCTTTGTTCATAACCGCCATTTGCGTACACAATTCACGAACGTCCTGAACAATGTGTGTAGAAAGGATTACGATGATGTTTTCACCAATTTCACTAAGGATGTTGTAGAAACGGTTGCGTTCTCCGGGATCTAATCCTGCTGTTGGTTCATCAACGATTACCAGTTTCGGGTTTCCGATAAGGCATTGTGCAATCCCGAAACGCTGGCGCATTCCGCCGCTGTAACTGCTTACCGCTTTTTTGCGATGGTCCCAAAGGTTTACTTTTAAAAGTAATTGCTCAACGATTTGGTTTCGGTCGGCTTTAGAGTCGAAACCTTTTAACAGAGCAAGATGGTCTAACAAATCGACCGCCGAAGTTCTTGGATATACACCAAATTCCTGTGGAAGATAGCCAAGAACCTTGCGAACACTGTCTTTGTCATTCAGCACGTCTATATCTCCAAGAGTAACCGAACCGCTGTCGGCATCCTGAAGCGTAGCAAGCGTGCGCATTAGTGATGATTTTCCGGCACCGTTCGGACCAAGAAGTCCGAACATGCCTTTTTTGATTGTGAGAGAAACATTGTGGAGGGCGTGAACGCCGTTGCTGTACTTTTTGTCTAGGTTCGTGATTGTTAACTCCATATTTAAGATTTTTGGGATGGTTTATGTATGACTGTAATGTAGGGAATTTGTTACAAGGTAATATTTTTTTCTTTGTATGTATGTTGGTGCGAATCTCGATCGTGCCATTCCGCAAAAGCTATTTTATTAAAGGAACAAGTGAAGCTCGCCAGCAAATGATTTATCGGATTTGCAACAACAGCTTCTCGGAATACTTTTCTGTTTGGAATTCCTAATTCTGGTTTTACCGGACATTTTGTTGTCTGGAATTTCAAACTCCGGCTTCACCACCTCATTGTTCTGCCCAGAATTCCAAATTCTGGCTTCCCCGAAAGATTTTCTGCCTGGAATTCCAAATTCTGGCTTAATTACCTCGATGTTTTGCCTAGAATTTCAAATTCCGGCTTCCCCGGAAGATTTTCTGCCCGGAATTCCAAATTCTGGCTTCACTACCTCATTGTTCTGCTCAGAATTCCAAATTCCTGCTTCCCCGGACGATTTTCTGCCCGGAATTCCAAATTCTGGATTTACCGGAACACCTTTTTATCTGGAATTCCAAATTCTGGCTTCGGCGAATACTTTTTAGCCTTAAAATAAAGCGTTGTCCTAGAATAATGTGTAATCTACAATTAGCTATGCCCCTCGACTGCGCTCGGGGTGACAAAGAATGTAAATTAAGTACTTATTTTTTCCTGAGTAGTGGAGTTGTCACCCCGAGCGCAGTCGAGGGGCAATTTATTTATTTTTCACACACTATTCTAGTACAATACTTAAAATAAAAAACACCCGCCAAATGACGGATGTTTTTCTTACTAACCTTAACCTTATTCTTCCGAAACGCTACCGCCGGAACTTTCTTCCTTTGAAATGGTTTTAGGAAGTTTATGATATCCTATTGATGCGCCACTCGAAGCTTTTCCACTCAGGCTTACAATTGGTGAAACATCGGTTGTGCTTCCGCTTGTTCCTTGCGAAGTAACTTCATTAGCCTGAAGTTTTTCAGCATCGATCACACTTCCGCTGCTTGCGCTTGTTTCCAGCTTTAGCGCTTTTCCGCTTACTTCCATTGTGCTTCCGCTTGTTGTTTCGAGTGAAATCATATCGGCTTCGACCGAAATTGCGATGCTGCTTCCACTGCTTGATTTTACATCAATGGTTTCTGTAACCAAAGTTGTACTGCTTGAAATGCTTGCTCCGCTAGTGGATGTTAATCCGTTAATTACGGGCAATTTCACGGTAACTGTTGGCGTATCAGTAGAATTATAGCTTTCTTTTGCTTCGATAAACAAAACACCGTTTTCAACTCTGGTTACGATTAGTTTTTGCAGATTATCGTCGGCTTCAACAGAAACAGATTTAGTATCCGATTGCGAAACGATTACTTCAATTCCGTGGCTAACTTCAATTTTAGTAAAATCTTCAGTGATGTTACGGGTTTCGTTAGTGATGTTTCCACTTCCGTCTTCGCCACCGTTAAAGTTTACGCGCCAGTTGCAGGATGAAAGTAAGAGTGCAACGAAAATTCCGATTGCTAATTTTGTCAAGAAAACGAATGCTTTTACCATGATTATTTGTTTTTAATGATTACGCCGTTAATGTCGGTTGTCAGGCCTTTTCCTTTTGTATCGGTAACTTCCTTGATGATAACTTCCTCACCATTTACTTTTACCGAAGTTCTTGTTACGATTGTAGTGTCGGCATCGTTTCTTCCTTCAACATCATTATGCTCATTCTCATCATAAGGACAATTCGTGCATTTTACCTGATTAGCGTCCACACGATACAAATAATCCTCAGAACTGAAATGCAGGTTGAAATATTCGTCATGAGAACGGTCAAATCGCTCTACGTTATCAGCAGTTTTGAACAAAGTTCCTTTTGGCAGGTATAAAACGATTTCTACTTCCTGGTCGCGGTATTTGTTTTTGAATTCCGTTAGTAAATAATTGTCTAAAATTAACTGATTTCCAACAATCTTGTATCCGTATTTTATTTTTTCTGCTGTTTTTTTGGCTTCGGATAATGATTTTCCTTTAGCTTGTCTCTCAATTTGAATGTAAGCCTGCTTTGCATCGGTCTTCTCTATTTTGAAATTTACATCATTTGAGTAGATTACATGCGTGTCAGTCGAATCCTGAGCTACAAGGAAATCAGTATAATCGTCAATGCTTTTTGCGAAATAATCGTTGTGGCGAAATTTGATATATAATGTATCGGATGGCTGTAAATTAAGGTTTTCCTTGTTTACGATTCTTCCGTCAACGGCGAACTGCGTAAGCTGGTTTACACTAATTGAAATTACCAAAGCGATAGAAATGATCCAAACGGCAAGTAAGGTGTAGTTTACGATATGACCCATCGATTTCATGTTCGTGATCAGCAATTTGAAGCCAAGGATCATCAGGTAAAAGAACGGAATTCCGATAGCAAAGAACATTAAAAGCCCGAATGACCAAATTGGATAATCTGTATAATTTCCGGCTTGGATAAAATCTTCCCAAGGAAACTCAATGAAAACGGATGATCCTAGAGTAAAAACACCAATTAAAAGCATTACGAGAACCGGAATAGAGCTCATGATCAGGAAAATCCCAATGAGTTTCGCAAAAACTTTAAAGATGCTCATGAATACGCTCCCGACTCTTGATGCGAATTGCTCAGCTCCGGTTTTTACCTGGTTTCCCATTTTATCGTAGTTGGCATTCTTGAATTTGTCGGAAACGTTTTCAAATTCCTCACGCACTTTGCGTTCGATATTAGAAATTGTTACCGGCTCTCCGGTCATTTCCAGTTTTTCGGCAGTTGTTACGGCTTCCGGCATTACGATCCAAAGAACGATATAAGCGATGATTCCGGAACCACCAAGCCATACGAATAGTACGAGCAATATTCTGATCCAAACCACATCAATTCCGAAATAATGCCCTAAACCTGCAGCAACGCCACCAAGCATTCCTTTTTCACGGTCGCGGTACAGTTTTCTGCTTCCTCTTCCGGTTGTAGTTGTGTTTGTGAAGGCAGTCGATTTTGGCTCGTCGTCAGAATCAATTCTGTAATCTTCCGGTTGTCCCATTACGGCAATAATTTCATCAAGTTCCTTAACATTAATGACTTGTTTATCGTTTGTATGTTTTTCCGAGATCAGTTCTCCGATACGCATTTCGATGTCTTTGATAATTTCATCCTGTCCGTTTGAATTGGAAAGTGAACGTTTTATTGCATCAAAATAGCGGGTCAGTTTTTGGTATGCGTCTTCGTCAATGTGAAAGAACATTCCGCCTAGATTTATGTTTACAGTTTTGTTCATGACTATTGTTTTTGGTTGGTGATTATGTTTACGGCATCGGATAATTCTGTCCATGTGCCATTTAATTCATTTAAAAAAGTTTGTCCAATTTCGGTTAAGCCATAATATTTTCTTGGCGGTCCCGATGTAGATTCTTCCCAACGATAGTTGAGTAATCCGTCGTTTTTCAGTCTTGTGAGCAGCGGATAAACCGTTCCCTCAACCACAAGCAGTTTTGCGTTTTTAAGGGTGTCTAAAATTTCAGAAGTATAGGCATCTTTTTCTTTTAATACGGATAAGATACAGAACTCTAAAACACCTTTTCGCATTTGGGCCTTTGTGTTTTCAATGTTCATAATTACTTTATTTTTTTTGATTCAGCGAATAATTCATTTTTGATAATTTGTACGATGGTTAATTTTAACAGTTGATACTGCCTGTTTTTACCTCGGTTTTAGAAAACGTTGAAGATTGACTGTTTCCTGATTCTTGTGCTTGCGCAGCCATTCCGATTGCGAATAGCACTAATGTTGTGATGATTTTTAGCATGATTTTCGATTTTTGATTGATTGATGATTGATTTTTATTTTAAGAAAGATATTGTCATTGGGTATTTATAATTTTCTCCGTTTGATGTTTTTAATGCGGCATATATTATAAGAAAGAACTCGATTACTTTAAGGAAGATAAAGCTTAAAACTGCGATAATTCCGACTACTACAATTGTGCTGACGTTTCCGGGATCAAAATTCTGAACGAAAAAATCACTGTTGCGATGCATTTCTGAGAATTCAATTCCTTTTAAAACATTTATAATGAAAATCGGAACTGCAATAACCGCGAGCAATATTGTATATAAAAATAAACTCAGCTGAAAATTGATTGATTGTTTGCCCTGAGAATTTATATACTCTGATTTTCCTTTTAAAGTACTCCAAAGCAATACCGGAAAGATAAAATTCCCAAACGGAATACAATACTGTGTCAACGCGCTTAGATGAATCGCGGTTGCTGTGCTTTTGTCGTTTGTTGTAGTCATGATTGTTGATTTTAATTTGATTGATTTGATTTTGATTGATGATTGAAACTACTGGCTTTAATAACACTACTATCGTTTAGCTATTAATTTCTTATACAAAGATACAACCTAAAAAAGGTATTGTGCAATACAAAGTACTAATTATTAACAAAACATTAACATATTTAAATTCTTTACATTAATCGGAATTTATTCTTATATTCGTCAAAACATCATATAGAATGGACATTACCGTAGGAAAACTCAATAAATTCTTGTTCTTTAAATTACCATCAGCTTTTTTATGCGGGGTTCGTGTTAAAAGTATTGAACCGGTTAAATGCGTCGTTTCAGTCAAACACAAATGGATTAACCAGAATCCGTTTAACTCCATGTACTTTGCTGTTCAAGCAATGGCGGCTGAGTTGAGTACGGGTGCTTTGGTAATGCTTCACATTAAAAAATCAGGCAGGAAAATATCAATGCTTGTTGCTCATAATAAATCTGAGTTTACCAAAAAAGCAACGGGAAGAATTACTTTTATATGCAATGATGGGCATTTGATAGAAGAAGCAATTCAAAAAACCATTAAAACTGGTGAAGGTCAGACCTTTTGGATGAAATCTATCGGAACCGATCAAAACGGAATTCAGGTTTCTGAAATGGATTTCGAGTGGAGCGTAAGAGTGAAAAATGAAGCCTAAACCGACGTTAAACCTAACCCAATTAACATTTTTTTCCAAAGCCATGACCGTAAATTTGAAGTAATTCAATACCAGAAATTATGAAAATTCTCATTACCGGTGCGACAGGATTGGTAGGAAATGAATTAGTTTCCTTATTACTTCAAAACGGAGTTGCCGTTCATTATCTTACAACATCAAAAAAGAAAATCGACGACGAACCAAACTTCAAAGGATATTACTGGAATCCGCAACAAGGCATCATCGATGAGAATTGTCTTATGGGCGTTGATGCAATTATTCATCTTACCGGCGCCAGCATTTCCAAACGTTGGACAAAAAATTACAAGCAGGAAATCATCGAAAGCAGGATTCTGTCAGCAAATTTACTTTTCAAAATACTTAAAAATAATCCGCATCAGGTAACGCAAATTGTTTCGGCTTCCGCAATCGGGATTTACCCTGACAGTTTACAAAATGTTTACAAAGAAGACAATAAAACCGTTGATGATGGGTTTCTCGGAAACGTCGTTCTAAAATGGGAACAGAGCGTCGATAAATTCCGCTCGCTTAATATTAAAGTCTGCAAACTGCGCACAGGAATCGTACTATCTAATAAAGGCGGAGCTTTGATCGAAATGATCAAGCCGATAAAGCTCGGGGTTGGAGCGCCATTCGGGAGCGGTAAACAATTTCAATCATGGATTCACATCCACGATTTGGCTGCAATGTATTTGTTTGCTGTTGAAAATAATTTGGAAGGAGTTTATAATGCCGTAGCACCAAATCCGGTTACAAATAAAGAACTAACAGTTGCAATTGCTTCAACGCTAAATAAAACGTTGTTTCTTCCTGTAATTCCCGAATTTATAATGCAGTTTTTGCTTGGTGAAATGCACGAAGTCCTTTTTGCGAGCCAAAATGTAAATTCTGATAAGGTAATCAAGGCCGGATTTTCATTCAAATATAAAACTTTACAAAAGGCATTAAACCATTTATTGGCACTTGCCTAAACTTCCATCTTATTTTAAATCTATTTTTCTGAAATTTCTAGGTGACAATTTGACACCATGACTGCTTTTGGCAATACTTTTGCAAACAACCGAAGCAGAAATCAAAAGAATGAATATTAAAGATATTTTTAAAAATAAAACAAAGATGACTACGGAAAATACTGAAATGGACCAGGAATTAGATGACGCAACATTAGAAAATAATGCCAATGGCGAACAGCTAATCGTAGAGGAATTAAGTGTTGAGGAACAATTAACCAAAGATCTGGCTTCCGAAAAAGATAAATTCATCCGTCTTTTTGCCGAATTCGAAAATTATAAAAGAAGAACTGCCAAAGAGCGCCTTGATCTTTTCAAAACCGCCAATCAGGAAGTTTTGCAAGCAATGCTTCCGGTAATGGATGATTTTGACAGAGCTTTAATCGAAATCAGAAAAGCTGATGATGAATCGCTTTCTAAAGGCGTTGAATTGATCCACGAAAAATTAAAAAGCACATTGGTTTCTAAAGGTCTTGAAGAAGTTGAGGTTAAAGCCGGCGATATTTTCAACGCTGATTTTGCTGAAGCAATCACTCAAATTCCTTCGCCATCTCCAAATTTAAAAGGAAAGGTCGTTGACGTAGTTGAAAAAGGATACAAATTAGGAGACAAAATCATTCGTTTTCCAAAAGTTGTTATAGGTAATTAAGATGAAAAAAGATTTTTACGAAATATTAGGCATCACAAAAAGTGCCGATGCTGCCGAAATCAAAAAGGCATATCGCAAAAAAGCAATCGAATATCACCCAGACAAAAATCCGGGAGATAAAGAAGCTGAAGAAAAATTCAAGATTGCAGCTGAAGCATATGAGGTTTTAAGCGATCCGCAGAAAAAAGCCAAATACGACCAGTTTGGGCATCAGGCATTTGATGGCGGCGGTGGTGGTTTCCACGGCGGCGGTATGAACATGGATGATATTTTCAGCCAATTTGGTGATATTTTCGGAAGTGCGTTCGGTGGCGGATTTGGCGGCGGCGGCGGACAACAACGTCGTGTTAAAGGAAGCAACCTTCGTATAAAAGTAAAGCTTACGCTGGAAGAAATTGCCAATGGAGTTGAGAAAAAAGTAAAAGTTAAGCGCAAAGTTCAAGCGCCCGGCGTAAAATATAAAACGTGTTCAACCTGTAATGGTCAAGGTCAGGTAATGCGCGTTACCAACACGATTTTGGGAAGAATGCAATCAGCATCTACATGCCCGACTTGTGGCGGATCGGGGCAAACCATCGAAAGCAAGCCGAATAATGCGGATGCTCAGGGAATGCTTACTGAAGATGAAACGGTTTCAATTAAAATTCCGGCTGGAGTTGTTGACGGAATGCAATTAAAAGTGTCCAACAAAGGAAATGACGCGCCTGGAAACGGAATTCCCGGAGATTTAATTGTTGCGATTGAAGAATTGGAACATGAATCCTTAAAGCGTGAAGGCGAAAATCTACACCTTGATTTATACATCAGTTTTGCTGAAGCGGTTTTGGGTGTGTCCAAAGATATTCAGGCAGTTAACGGAAAAGTTCGCATCAAGCTTGAAGAAGGAATCCAATCCGGAAAAATTCTCCGTCTTAAAGGAAAAGGTATTCCAAGCATAAATGGTTACGGAAATGGGGATTTATTAGTACATATCAATGTATGGACGCCAAAAACACTTTCTAAAGAACAAAAGCAGTTTTTTGAGAAATCTCTTACAGATGAAAATTTCATTCCGAATCCTGAAAAATCAGACAAATCTTTTTTTGAAAAAGTTAAGGATATGTTTTCATAATATACAAAAAATATTTATATTTGGGCATTACTAGGCAACTAGTAATTTCTTTTTCATAGCAATTTTTCCCATCCTTGTGCAAATAAGGGTGGGTTTTTTTTGTAACAAACTTTCGCTTTTCCTACTAATTGGCTACATTTACAGAAATAAAATTACCAATGAGTAACATCCTTGAAGTTCATAATGTAGTGAAAAAATACAGCGATTATACAGCGCTAAATGAAGTTTCACTTACCGTTCCAAAAGGCAGCATTTACGGACTTTTAGGTCCAAATGGCGCCGGAAAAACCTCTCTAATCCGAATTATTAACCAAATTACGTTACCCGATAGCGGAAAAGTTTTGCTGGATGGCGAACTTCTCGATCCAAAACATGTTCAGCACATCGGATATCTTCCTGAAGAGCGTGGTTTGTATAAAACTATGAAAGTCGGCGAGCAATGTTTGTATCTCGCGCAAATGAAAGGACTTTCAAAAGCAGAAGCGAAAATACAATTAGAATATTGGTTTGACCGTCTGGAAATTCAAGGTTGGTGGAACAAAAAAATCCAGGAACTTTCAAAAGGAATGGCGCAGAAAATCCAGTTTGTGGTAACGGTTTTGCATAAACCGAAACTGCTGATTTTCGACGAGCCTTTCTCCGGATTTGATCCCGTAAATGCAAATCTGATTAAAGATGAAATCCTCGCATTGAAAGAACAGGGTTCTACAATCATATTCTCGACGCATCGAATGGAAAGCGTTGAAGAACTTTGTGATCACATTGCCCTGATCCACAAATCCAACAAACTGATTGAAGGGAAATTAAGCGATGTGAAACGACAATACCGAACCAATAGTTTTGAAGTCGGAATCCTAACAAGCAATGTCGAAGGCCTGATGTTCGATCTTACCCAAAAATTTACCGTTGGGCAAGCAAATTTCAAATCACTAAACGACGATCTGAAACTTGAAATCCAGTTAGGAAACGCAACCTCAAACGAATTGCTGAACATCTTAACCCAACGCGGACAAGTAACGCATTTCGTTGAGAAAATCCCGAGTGTAAACGATATTTTCATTAAAACCGTGAGTTAGACTACTTAGACTTGTTAGATTTTAGACTTCCCGAATACGGGATATACACAACCTAATTTTCTAAAAGTCTAAATAAATCTAATAATCTAAACGTCTAAAATCTAATAATCTAAAAGTCTAGAAATGTCTATACTAACCCTAATCATAAAACGGGAATTCATTGCCAAAGTGCGCAATAAATCCTTTATCGTAATGACTTTTTTAAGTCCGTTGCTGTTTGTTTTCATCGCTGTTTTCGTCGGATATTTAAGTTCAATTAAAGCCGATCAGAAACGAATCGCAATTCATGATGAAACCGGACTGTTCGTCAATGATTTCAAAAGCGACGAAGAATATAAATATCTCGATTTCTCAAAAGTTGATTTAAAGATTTTAAAAGACAGCATTGTCAGCGAAAGCTATGACGGACTTCTATACATTCCGAAAGCTGCGGATAACGCGACATTACAGAAAAGCATTCAATATATTTCCAACGAAGATCCAAGTATGGGTTTTATAGGCGATTTGGAAGAAGTAATCGGGAAAAACATTACAAAAGACAATTACCAAAAGGCCGGACTTGATTCACTTGCGATCAAAAAATCAGTCGCCGATGTAAATATCAAGCTCAAAAAATCATCCGGGGAAGATTCTGTCAAAGGATTAAACTGGGCGAAAACTATCATTGGCGGAATTTTCGGATACCTTATCATGATGTTCATCGTAATCTACGGAAACATGGTAATGCGCAGCGTTATCGAAGAAAAAACCAACCGCATAATCGAAATCATAATTTCATCGGTAAAACCGTTTCAGTTAATGATGGGAAAAATCATCGGAACTTCATTAGCCGGTGTATTACAGTTCTTTATTTGGGCGATTATCGGAATTTCATTAATGACAATTGCGTCAGTATTTTTCAACGTTAATGCCGGTCCAACTGCAACAATGTCGCCCGAAATGATGCAAACCGCGCAGGACGGAATGAACTCCGATATTCAAATGTATATCAAAGAAGCCTGGAATCTTCCAATCGCAACAATGCTGATTTCATTTATCATTTATTTTATCGGCGGCTACTTTCTTTACAGCTCATTTTACGCCGCAATCGGCGCTGCTGTTGATAACGAAACCGATTCGCAACAATTCCTTTTGCCAATCATAATGCCGTTGATTCTCGGGGTTTACATCGGATTTTTTACAGTTATCAACGATCCGCACGGAACAATAGCGACCGTATTCTCAATGATTCCGCTCACATCGCCAATCGTTATGCTGATGCGAATCCCGTTTGGCGTACCGTGGTGGCAACTTGCGCTTTCCATTACAATTTTGTTCGCAACTTTCTTTTCGGTGGTTTGGTTTGCCGCAAAAATTTACCGCGTCGGAATCCTGATGTATGGGAAAAAACCAACATGGAAAGAGTTATATAAATGGTTGAAATATTAAAGCTCTATGGCACATCATCCTGAGCGCAGTCGAAGGGGCGTTATAAAAACCTTAAACGTTAAAAAGTAACCAAAATATCTAAGTAACTTAGCAACTCAGATAAACAAAATATGTCAAGAATTCTTATTATAGAAGACGAACCGGCAATCCGGCGCGTACTCACAAAAATACTTTCCGAAGAAAACAGCGCTTATCAGGTCGAAGAGGCCGAAGACGGTGTTTCCGGATTGGACAAAATAAAGAACAACGATTACGATCTAATTCTTTGTGATATCAAAATGCCAAAAATGGATGGCGTTGATGTGCTTGAAGCTACTAAAAAAATCAAGCCCGAAATCCCAATGGTAATGATTTCCGGTCACGGCGATATGGAAACTGCAATCCAAACCATGCGTTTAGGCGCGTTTGATTATATTTCTAAACCACCGGACCTGAATCGTTTACTGAATACGGTTCGAAATGCATTAGACAAGAAACAACTTGTTGTCGAAAATAAAATCCTAAAGAAAAAAGTCAGCAAAAATTATGAAATGATCGGCGAAAGCGAACCGATCAACCACATAAAACTGATGATTGATAAAGTTGCGCAAACCGAAGCACGCGTTCTGATAACCGGGCCAAACGGAACTGGAAAAGAACTCGTAGCACACCAATTGCACGAAAAAAGCGAACGCGCCGATTATCCTTTAATCGAAGTGAATTGTGCGGCGATCCCGAGTGAACTGATAGAAAGCGAATTGTTCGGACACGTAAAAGGAGCTTTTACATCTGCCGTGAAAGACCGCGCCGGAAAGTTCGAAGCTGCCGATGGCGGAACGATTTTCCTCGATGAAATTGGCGACATGAGTCTTTCCGCTCAAGCGAAAGTGTTACGCGCACTTCAGGAAAGCATGATTACCAGAGTGGGCGCCGATAAAGACATCAAAGTCAACGTTCGCGTAATTGCCGCAACCAATAAAGATTTAAAAACAGAAATCGCCGAAGGCCGTTTCCGTGAAGATTTATACCATCGCTTAGCCGTGATATTGATAAAAGTTCCGGCGCTGAACGACCGTCGCGACGACATTCCGTTATTAATTTCACACTTCGCCGAAAAGATCGCAACCGAACAGGGCAATGCAATCAAACACTTTTCGCATGAAGCCGTACAGCTTTTACAGGAATATGACTGGACAGGAAATATCCGTGAACTAAGAAATGTGGTCGAAAGGCTTATCATCCTGGGAGGAAGCGAAATCTCTGAAACAGACGTGAAGTTGTTTGCGAGCAAGTAAGGCGACCGCTGCGCTTAAAGAAACAAGGCCGTTTCACTGCAAGACCGCTTCGCTGCAAGAGGAATAAGAAAGAAAGTTTCGTTTATAATTTTGTCTTAACTTCGCACTCTGAAAGTGTAAATGTGTACTGATTTTTTATCTTTCAGCGTAGCGATCTTGCTTCTTTCAACGAAGTGATCCTTCTTCTAAAAAATGACAATATGATACTAAAAAAAATAAATCCAAACCTCCAAAAAGCACTCATCGAAAACGGTCTGACCGAAGCAAATGAAATGCAGGCGGAAACATTCTCAACCATAAAAAGTGGTGCCGATGCTGTTATCCAATCGCCAAAAGGTTCCGGAAAAACAACGACCATCGTAATGAACGTCCTTCAGCGAATGGAACGTGAAATGGGCGAAAGCACGCGCGCTTTAATCCTCGTACAAGACAAGGATAAAGTCGTCGAAATGTCGAAGTTGTTCGCCACACTGGGCAATTACATGGATCTTCGTGTATTTGGCGTGCATGAAAAAGGTGACATCGACTTCGATAAAAACCATATTTCATTGGGATTGGATGTGCTTATCGGTACACCAAACAAGATCAACCTGCTATTCTCAACGGCCGGATTCAATATGAATACGATTAAAATGTTCGTAGTTGACGATGCCGATATTCTTTTCAAAATCCGAATGGACGCAGTAGTACAAAGGCTTTCGTCAAGCGTAGAAAAAACCCAGCGCCTGTTTTTCGCAAATGAAATCACCGAAAGAGTAGAAGTACTTGCCGACAAAATCATGATCGAGCCACTCTTTTTCGAAATGGATGAAGAGGAAGAAATCGATGAAGAGGAAGAAGATGCTGATGAAAAGAACGTACACGAAGACGAAGTCTAATACCCAAAACCAAAACCCAAAACCCAACACCCAATAACTAAAACCTAAACCATGGGCCTAATAAAAATATTCTCAGGATCTGAAATCCTTGCCAGCAAATTAAAGCAAAATATAGAAGACAAAGGCATCAATGTCGTGATCAAAGACAACATCCAATCGGCACGTTTGGGAGGTTTCGGAAACTCAGACCTTGCCGTTGAGCTGTTTATCCAGGAATCGGATTACGGGAAAGCGCATCCGGTTATTGAGGATTTCAGGATGAATATCTGATGAGGATAGCTGTCCAATCTGAAAGATTATAACATTTTATAAGAAAATACCAATCCTATAGTTTTGTGTTCTGCTTTCCAGGAGCTGTAACTCGATAAAAGATCGCGTCCTGATAAACGGATTTCAGCGCCAAAGTTCTTGTACGAATATCCTGCGCCAAAGAAAAGAAATGTGCCCGAACTAATATTAACGCTACTTTCAGCTACTAAAGATTTGTTTTCATTGCTAAAGTCAATTGTTGAATCCATGACAAAATCATATCCTGCTCCAAGATTAATAAATATTTTCGAGTTGGTGTTAAAATAAATATGATATCTTACGCCAACCGGAATTTCAATCGAAGAATAATCCATCTTTAATGTAAACGGTGTATTAGTGGGAAAAAAACTTGACTTACTGTAATATTGATATTCAGTATTCAGGAAATTATAACTTGGATTCGTGAAAACACTCCACGACTTTTTGTTGAATGGTAAATAATGTTCAGCCTCAAACCCTATTTTATACATGATTTCTGTAAAGTCAGTATCATAATTATAAAAAAACGAAAGCGGATTTGTAACATCCACAGATGCCTGGCTCAGATTAATAGTTACTTTCATATTAAATAAACCCGTAAATTTCTTCATCGAATCACCAACTACAATACCGGTTTTACAGCGATTGTATTTTAGGAAATGCTTTGTAAGTTCAGCTTCATGATATGAAATGGTACCAAAAGTATTCTTCTCAGTCATACCGTCACAACTCACATTATTCAAAAGCTGTTGCCTGAATAAATTATTTTTCTTTGTACTTTGGTCTCCTACAGCCAAATAAATTATGCTTATAAGTTGCTCGGTCGGGATTGTCGGGGTATCATAAAAATATTTTGTTATGTCGCCATCGTTATAGGAATACAGATTCGCTTCGCCTTCAACAAGAAATTTCAGGAATATAATCTCCTCATTAAATACAGGATTACGGTTGTTGTCAAGTTTGCCAAGTTGTGATGAGGATCGCTCTATGTTTATCTTAAACCTTTTATATCGACTCGCACCATCGATTCCAAATTCCTTTACTGAGGCAATTGTCGCGGTACTAGATTCCGCATCGTCCATATTAATTTTATAGAAAAACTTAGAAGGATTACTGCGCCATTCGCTGTTTTTTATAAAACATTCTATTCTCTCGTTATTTTCATTGATGAAAAAGCCTTTCTCAAAAACAATCTGCGCGTTTAAAAAAGTGCTGCAAAAAAATAACATGGCGAATACTACTATTTTCATTTCTTAAAAATTTCGATAAATATATGTAATTAAACTATAATCAAACAAAAAACCACCATTATTGACGGTGGTTTCTTTTACTAGGTTAGTATTTCTCCTTCTGGAATCCCCAGTCCCGCAATTCCTCAGCATACGTTTTAGGATAATTACCTTTAATTACATAAATCAACGAGTTCAGTACATTTTTGGTTCTTTGCTTTAATACATTTTTATCGCCTACTTTTTTTGAGACTGTACCGTCCGTCGTTGACGCAAGTCCCAACAGCACATCGTATTCCGATTGTATAGCTCCCCAGAATGCCGAGCCAAATTCATTAGCCGCAAAGCCATGTTCAACAATAGCCAGATTCATTAGCTTCAGAGCTTCTAAACGACTGTTTTGATCCTTTGGCAGCTCATGGCGTTTGTTTTTGTGCTCAATGCCAAACTGCGGAAAGTAGGTAGGTGCTGCCTGTTTTTTGTATTTATCGGTAATGGCATTTTTGATGTAAATCAGGTGGTCGTCTATTTTTTCATCCAGTAATGCAATCGCATTGGCATACTGCGTTTTCTTTGAGCCGGTCGCTCTACGCGAAGTCAGTGTAGTGCTGAATGCTGCAACATCAGTGGCGAATGCTGATGAAGTCGTCCAAATCAATGTGATAGCCGGAGTAGAAGTCCATTTGGCACTGACTTTTTTTGCTACATCGGCTAAATCGGTTTCTTTGGTTGGAACTGTTCTTTTTTTAACCGGTTTTGGGTTTTCATTCGATGGTAAATTTGTGTTTTCCATATTCGTAAATGGTTAAAGGTTAGGTTTATAAGATACGATATCTTATAGTAGTGTAAAGGAAATAAAAAAGTTATTATAGTCCAAATCTGTTCTGAAAAACAGGTATTTCTACGTGGTTTTGACAATTTCTTTAATAAAGTGTAAGTATATACTGTTCATTTACACATGCAAACATACGCGACACATTATCACACCGGCTATTCGCATGTGGTAACGACCAGGGTACAATAGTACAGACCTCATTTACAAATGTAAATGACCAGGTTACAGCATCACAGGCACCATTCGCAAATGATTATGGAAGGGATACAGGAGTTACAGATACAACAACAGGTGTTGCATATTTTTCTGGCACAAGACATAAATTAACTACATTTGCACCGTCAAAAATGGCTCGAACTGTCAAGCCATCAAATAATTCAACAATCTAATAATCTATAAATGATTACCGTAAACGACATATCCGTTCAATTCGGCGGAACCACACTCTTCGCCGATGTTTCTTTCGCCATCAATGAGAATGACAAAATCGCCCTTATGGGTAAAAATGGCGCAGGGAAATCGACGTTGTTAAAGATCATCGCAGGCGAGGCAAAACCGTCAACCGGGAATGTTTCAACACCAAAAGATGCTGTTGTAGCTTATCTGCCACAGCATTTACTGACAACCGATGGTGCAACCGTGATGGAAGAAGCATCGAAAGCTTTTGGTGAGATCTTCAAAATGAAGGCCGAAATTGACGAGATTAACGAGCAGTTAACCGTTCGTACCGACTATGAAAGTGATGATTACATGAAGCTTATCGAAAGGGTTTCCGACCTGAGCGAGAAGTTTTATGCGATCGAGGAAATCAATTATGAGGCTGAGGTAGAGAAGATTTTGGTTGGACTTGGGTTTAACCGTGAGGACTTTTCGCGCCAGACATCCGAGTTTTCGGGCGGCTGGAGAATGCGTATCGAATTGGCTAAAATCCTGTTGAGAAAACCGGATTTGATTTTATTGGATGAGCCTACGAACCACATGGACATTGAAAGTATTCAGTGGTTAGAGGACTTTTTGATCAATTCTGCGAAAGCGGTAGTGGTAATTTCGCACGACAGGGCATTTGTAGATAACATTACGAACCGTACTATCGAGGTGACAATGGGGCGCATTTATGATTACAAAGCCAAATATTCGCACTACCTCGAATTGCGTAAGGATCGCCGTGTTCACCAGCAAAAAGCATACGACGAGCAACAACGAATGATCGCCGATAACCAGGCGTTCATCGACCGTTTCAGAGGGACTTTCTCAAAAACCGATGCGGTGCAGTCAAGGGTTAAGATGCTTGAGAAACTCGTTTTAGTTCAAGTAGATGAAGTAGATACATCAGCATTGAAACTGAAATTTCCGCCGGCAATCCGTTCGGGACAATATCCGGTAATCGTAAAAGACCTGGAGAAATCATACGGGGATAAACTAATTTTTAAGGATGCCAATATCGTAATCGAACGAGGTGACAAAGTGGCGTTCGTGGGTAAAAATGGTGAAGGAAAATCAACCATGATTAAAGCGATAATGAAAGAACTTGAAATCAATTCGGGTTCGGTAGAAGTAGGGCATAACGCAATGATCGGGTATTTTGCACAAAACCAGGCGTCGTTATTGGATGAAAATGCTACCATATTTGAAACCATCGATGATATTGCGGTGGGTGATGTACGAACACAAATAAAAAATATTCTTGGTGCGTTTATGTTCCACGGTGATGATACGACGAAGAAAGTAAAAGTACTTTCGGGTGGCGAGAAGACGCGTCTCGCGATGATTAAATTGTTATTGGAACCGGTGAATTTATTGATTCTCGATGAGCCGTCAAACCACCTTGACATGAAAACCAAAGACATTATTAAAGATGCGCTGCGTGATTTCGACGGAACTTTGATCCTTGTTTCGCACGACCGTGATTTCCTTGACGGACTCGCAACAAAGGTTTTTGAGTTTGGAAACAAACGCGTGAAAGAACATTTTGAAGATATCAAAGGTTTCCTTGCGATGAAGAAGATGGAGAGTTTAAGAGAAATAGAGAAGTAGAAATTAAAATTAAGTGAAAAAGTATATGTTATTAAAAAATGCAATGAAAAGAGTAGCGGTTGTTTTGTCAATCCTGTTTGTTATGTCGTGTAGTAGCAGTGACGATTCAAAAACAGATGATGTTATTGTGGATGAGAATCCGACACTAACAGTAGCAAAACCGGTTATTGGTTTGGGTAAAGTAAAATTTAGCGCTGATATCACAAAGATAGGTTCGGGTTATATTGAACGTGGATTTTGTTGGGGAGAGAATATAAATCCTACAATCAATAATTCACGTATTCAGGAAAGTACCAATGTACCGGGTGTATTTTTTATAGATAAAGATTACGCCTCTCCGTATTTTCAAACAGACACTAATTATTATGTGAGAGCTTATGTAGTGGCGAGTTCAGGCGAAATTGTGTATAGCGAAAACATGACTTTCGTTACTCCGCCGAAGATGGTTTGGGAACAAAAAACAGCAAGGAACATTTATACCACAAGTGCCACTATTAACGGTACAATTGCGGTTAATTACATAGAAACTACAACCCCTGATGAAAAAGGGTTTTGTTATAAAACCAGCTCAGGTGTGACCATTGCAAACGGAGTTACAAAAAGCATTACTACTAATGATTATACTCCTTACAGTTTAGAGATCACGAATTTATTGGTTAATACTACTTATTATGTAAAAGCATATGTTAGGGAAGGTGCCAGGATTTATTATTCGGATGAGTTTACATTTAAAACTGCCGGAGCAATTGGTGCGTCTGGAGGCTATGTTTTTTATGATAAAGGTGAATTTACCGACGGCTGGCAATATTTAGAGGCCGCTCCGGCAAATTTGATTTATAACGGTTCAAACAAAATCAGCTGGGGTTGCATGGGAACGAGAATCAACCAGACACAAAGCACAATGGGATCAGGCCCGGCTAATACTGCACGAATTATTTCGGTATGTTCAACTGTCAACAATGCTGCTAAATTGTGCGATACTTATACGATTAATGGTTTAAGCGATTGGTTTTTACCTTCAGAAGAAGAATTGATGGCTTTTTACAAAAGCTCGATTAACGTGTATACAATTGCAACCAATCCGTGGAATGATGTTTCCGACAAGTATTTCTGGAGCTCAACCGAATCAGGAAATGCAGATGAGGCAAGGATTATCGATGCTTATCAGGGTTACATGTGGCAATATGATAAAAACTACGGATTGGTTCGCGTTCGACCGGTAAGAAGGTATTAATAAAAAATAGTTTTGAACCATTAAGGAATTAAGTTTCATTAAGCTTAATTATCTTAATCTCTTAATGGTTTAAAATCTAAATAAATCAAAAAGGAGCTATAATAATTGTTTCAGATTTCTTTGTATTTATTGATTCCGATTACGTTCAGACTGATTTTTTTTTTGCGTTGGATTAAAATCGAGCAATAGTTTTGAACCATTAAGGAATTAAGTTTCATTAAGCTTAATCATCTTAATTCCTTAATGGTTTAAAATCTAAATAAATCAAAAATGACTGTAATAATTGTTTCAGATTTCTTTGTATTTATTGATTCCGATTACGTTCAGACTGATTTTTTTTTGCGTTGGATTAAAATCGAGCAATAGTTTTGAACCATTAAGGAATTAAGTTTCATTAAGCCTAATCATCTTAATTTCTTAATGGTTTAATATAAAACAAAACCCCCGAAAACACAATGTTCTTCGGGGTTTTTTCATCTCGAGCACAGTCGAGAGAAACCAAAATAAACTACGTACACTTGAGTTAGATTTCCTTGTATTTGGTGATTCCGATTACGTTCGGATTGATTTCTTTTAACCATTCCGGACCGAAAGTATTCGTCAGGTATTTAAAAACGAATTGATTATACGTATCATAAAAGCTCAGGTTTGCCGGAACGATACATCCAAAATCATGGAAACGGACATTGTATCTCTTTGCAAATGCAACTTCCCGTTCGCGTATTGCAGAGGCCATTCCGCCAACAATGTAAACGTTAAGGGTATTATTCCTGACATCACGTTTAAATTTCTCTTCGGATGTAATGGCATGAAGTGGCTTCGGACAATTAATTTCGTTTTTCTGCGGCACCATTGGCAGTGCGAAAAACAGGCTGAGAAATAATAGATATTTTTTCATAATTAATTTATGGCTTCTGTTAGTCGGATGAATTCAGCTTTATAACCGTCGGTATCATTTGCCATTCCGGATTGGGCGAGTTGTTTTATTTTTTGTGGCGATTTGTCAACGATCAGGTCAGAACCTCTTAGTTTTAATCCGAACCAGGCTACCGCAGCACCAAACTTAAAGTCGGAAGATGCAGCTGTCAAATTCCCTGAAGTGTTGGATATTATATTTACCATTTCGATACTTTTATCGCCGTCCGGTTTTTTGTATCGGAACTTTACTGTGGCAAGTTCATTGCTGTAGTTCTTTCCGGATTCCTGTGTTTTGGTATATTTCAACTCCGGAATATCTTTTGAGAAATCACTTTTCACACCTGCCGGAATAATTTCATACAACGCCGTTACCGAATGTCCGCTTCCCAACTCACCCGCATCAATTTTATCGTTCGTGAAATCTTCGTCCCGCAGTTTCCTGTTTTCATAACCGATAAGACGGTAGGCCTGAACTTCCTTTGGGTTAAATTCAATCTGGATTTTCACATCTTTTGCAATGGCGAACATCGAACCTTTAAACTCTTTTCCAAGAAAGCGATTGGCTTCCTGAATGTTATCGATGTAGGCATAGTTTCCGTTGCCTTTGTCGGCGAGCGTTTCCATTTTACTGTCTTTATAATTTCCCATTCCGTAGCCGAGACAGGTTAAGAAAACGCCGGTTTTACGTTTGTCGGCAATCAATTGTTCCATGTCGCCGTTTGACGTTGCGCCTACATTAAAATCGCCATCGGTGGCTAAAATCACCCGGTTGTTTCCGCCTTTGATAAAGTTTTCCTGTGCCGTTTTGTATGCAAGTTCGATTCCGGCGCCACCTGCGGTACTTCCACCTGAATTTAATTTTTCTAACGCATCAATTATGGTTTGCTTTTCGTCACCTGATGTTGGAGGCAGCACCATTCCGGCAGCACCGGCATAAACTACAATTGATACTTTGTCTTTTGCACGCAGTTCGCTTACCAATATTTTCATGGATTGTTTTAGCAATGGCAGTTTGTTGACATCGCTCATCGAACCCGAAACATCGATCAGGAATACTAAGTTGGAAGCCGGAAGGTTATCGGTATCGATATTCTTTCCCTGCAACCCGATGCGCAATAGTTTATGGTCGCTGTTCCATGGTGACTCGCTGTATTCGGTATTGATAGAAAACGGATGCTCATCTTTTGGTTGGGGATATTGATATTTAAAGAAGTTGATCATTTCTTCTACACGAACTGCATCTTTTGGAACTGATTGCCCGTTGTTGATAAAACGGCGTACATTGGTATACGAAGCATTGTCGACATCAATTGAAAATGTAGATAGCGGAATATTCTTCGGACTTTCGAATGGATTTTCTATGAAAGCATTATAATCCTCACTGTTTATCGGAGTTTGGGGCACAATCGGAAGCTGTTTTTTAAGTTTATCCAGTTCAGCAAATTTTTTGCGTAAATCGTTTTTTGAAAGTACTTTATCTCCGTATTTTGTGGTGTTGATTATGACCACGCCACTTTCGCCCCGGCTGCCATATATAGATGTAGCTGCCGAATCTTTTAGGACACTTACAGAACTAATGGATTTATGATCGAGATTCGTAACCGTTTTCGAATCGACAGGCACACCATCGACAACATATAATGGTTCACGCGTTCCATTTGCTGTACCGAAACCACGAATCCTGACATTGTTTGTCTGACTATTATTGGAGACGCTGACTCCTGCAACCTGTCCTTTAAGTTGATTTGTAATGGTTCTGCCGTTTTGTTTCTGCTTAGCACTTTTTGATGTTGTAGCAGTGCCAACATAGGCTTCCTTTGTAAGAGTGCCATATCCTACAACTACTACTTCGGATAATTCATCGTTAGCTACTTTCATGGCAACGTTTACCGTAGTATCTGATCCGATTTTTATGCGTTGACTGATGAAACCAATATAATCAAAGCTTAATGTTTCGCCAACAGCAGCCTGAATGGTATAACGCCCGTCGTAATCAGTTTGTACTCCACGCGTTGTTCCAACGACTGTTACAGAAACGCCTGGTAATGGTAAGCCACTTTCGGTTACAACACCAGTGATTGTTTTGTGGTTATTCGTCGTATTCGTTACTTTTTCCTGTGCAAATGACAGGAAACAAAAGGCCATAGCTATGGCTGATGAAAATGCTTTTAGATTTTTCATGATACGTAATTTTAAAAAAATTAGACTTATTTTTTCGGAGCCGGCTTTCCGTTTTTGGTAGATATGATTACAACACCTTTAGCGCCTTTTTCGCCATATTCTGCAATGGCTTTTTCGCCCTGGAGTATTGAAATTGTTTCAATTTCCTGTTTGTTTAATGGTGCATACGGGCTTGTAGGTTTTTTTCCAAACAGGCTTTCTTCAGAATAATGTACGCCGTTGATAACATACAATGGATCCGGTAATGAAACGATAGATTCTACTTCGTCGGCATTCACGTTTTTTAATCCTGATTTGACTGCTTCACCATCTACAACAACCAAAGGATCGGGTTTGGTCTGCGCCGATTTTGCGGAATACGATTTTGATACAAAGCTACTTACCATTTTATTATCTACTTCCTCTTTTTGAACACTTTTGGCTTCATATACAGTATTCATAAACGCGGTATTCGGTTTTTCTTTTGCTGAAGCTGATTTCGCTAATTCATCTTTTTTCAATTGTTCGGGTTGGATAGAATCACGGATTATAATCGCTCCGCTGACAATTGACTGCTTTTTTTGTGAATGATAGCCTACCGGTTCCTGATCATTCAATTGTTTTTTCAGGATATCATCAGCATCTTTACGGATGTTCGGATTTGGACTTTCAGTAGTAACAATTGTTTCCTTTGTAACGATTTCCTGCTCTCGAATGATTTGTGGCGAAATGGTTTCTACTGCATCTTTTTCTGTTTCAGCTACTTCGTTTTGCTGCATCTTTATATCATTTGGTTTGAATAATTGGTAACCTAATGACACCAATAATAAAACCGATGCGGCGATCGCAACTTGCTTCCATGTTTTGCTTTGTTTCTTGTGGACTTTGGCGTCGAGTTTGTCTTCAAGACGCGTCCAGACTTTATCCATCGCCGGAAAATCTTTCGCTTCCTCATTTATAGAAGCTTGCTGGTATTGTTTGTATAATTTATCGTAATTGTCCATGACTATCGTGCTTTTTGGTAATACAACTGGTTTACTAAATCTTTTAGTTTGTTCTTGGCTGCATTGAGTTGTGATTTTGATGTGCCTTCGGTGATATTGAGCATCGCCGCAATTTCCTTGTGTGCGTAGCCTTCAATAACAAACAGGTTGAAAATCGTGCGGCAACCTTCCGGAATGTGATTCAGTAAGTTCAGTAAATCTTCTTCGGCAAGCTCGTCAATATGCTCTGTTACCGGTTGCATCATTACGCTGATATCATCAAGATACATGTTGAAATTTACATTGCGCTTAATACTTAACAGGCAATTGTTAACTGTAATTCGGCGTGCCCAGCCTTCAAAAGCCTTATATTCTTTTAGCTGGTCGAGCTTTGTGAAAATAGTGTAAAATGTATCGGCTATTACTTCCTCAATTTCTTCTTCTTTCTTTAAATACCGTTTGCAGGTGCGGTAGAGTTTCGGCGCCATGTATTCATACAGCTGACGTTGTGCGTCGCGGTGCATTTTTCTGCAGTTGGCTATTAGATTTTCGTTTATCACAATAATGGCTTTAGAAGTAAAGAGCAGTAATTGTAGAGAAAGGTTGGGAGCGAAGTGAAATTTTTTATTTCGAAAGTGATAAAAGATAAATGTCCGATTGCAAAACGTCAGAATCATTGTCTTCGCAAAGCAGGAACTCTATTTTGCTTTTATAATTTTTATACAGTGTAATGCCTTCAAATTTATGAGTATCGGATATTTTTTGTGTAAAATCAATTTCCATTTTTTCGATGTCAAGTCGTCCGATGAGGCTTCCGTGAACTTCACCATCTAAATAAGTTGAAATGGTATTTTCTGCTGTAGCAAGGAAATAAATCTTATCGCCAACAACGACAGCATCTGTAAAACTGGTCGGAATTCCGTTTATTTTCGGAAGTTCATAATCGTTTGAAAGAATAGAGAATTCATACCTCAAATCTTTTCCCTGAACAGTAAATACAGTGTTTTTATTTGAGATTCCGTTACCGCGATTAAACAGGAACCAATTGTTATCTGTAAAAACCGCGCTTTCAATATTAAAATCTTCAGGATTTATTCCGCCGAATGATTGCATTGTATTATAAAGATTGAACAAATCTACAGTTGTAGAAATTTTTTTCGTTTTGGCATCAACCTCAATCATAGTTGTGCGGTTTTCTGTTGAGCCGGAACCGAAAACATAAAAAGTATTTCCGGAATGTGCGATTGCTTCAAAGTCGGGTTTGTCTTTTTTCAGAATGTTTTCGGATGGGTTTTCGATCAGCGCGTGGCGTTTGAGTTCTTTTGGATCGAGCGTGTATTCGTATAGAAATCCGCTGTTATCGCCAATTATGAAAAGCGAATTGTCTTTGTATAATAATCCGGATGCTGAACCGATGCCAATAATCTGAAGAAATAATTGTAACTGAAATTTTTCCATGTTTGCAGAGTTTTAGCCCCGGTTGAAGCTGCATCCTTTTTTGCGCGCCTTTAGCGTGAAAAAGATATAGCTCACATAACTCCAATTTAAATGGAGTTCGCTGAATATTAAAGTATTTAGCGGAAAACGGGAAAATGCTCCTCAAAAATACTTATATTTATGATACACTATTTATAAAATTGCGCCAATATGAACGAGTTTAAATCGATTGATCCGGAAGATTTCAGGGTTTCCGGAAAAATAAGCCTGTCAAAAATCAAAACCAAACTCAAAATTGAAGCCGATGACGATAAGAAAAAAGACAAGCTGGAAAAGGTTTCCTGTAAACTTGGAGCACTTCAGGAAGTGATGTATGCGCACAACCGATACGGCGTTTTGATAATTCTTCAAGGTATGGACACATCTGGAAAGGATAGCCTGATTCGCGAGGTTTTCAAGGAATTCAATCCGCGTGGTGTTGTCGTAAGTAGTTTTAAGGAACCTAACTCGAACGAATTAAAGCACGATTATTTATGGCGGCACATTTTGCAATTGCCAAGTCGTGGAAAATTTGCGGTTTTTAATCGTTCTCATTACGAAAATGTGATCGTTACACGTGTTCATCCGGAATATTTACTGAATGAAAATTTGCCTGGAATAGAAAGTATTAACGATATTCCGGCTGCTATTTGGAAAGAGCGTTACGAGCAAATCAATAATTTTGAAAAGCATTTGGTTCAGAACGGAACAATTGTCCTCAAATTTTACATGCATTTGAGCAAAGACGAACAGCGTGAAAGGTTGCTTCGTCGATTGGAGGAAGAAAAGCACAATTGGAAATTTTCTGAAGGTGATATGAAAGAGCGCGAATTTTGGGATGACTATATGAAATATTATGAAGACGCCATTTCCGAAACTTCTAAAAAACACGCGCCGTGGTTTATCATTCCGGCAGACGATAAGGAAATGGCCCGTTTTATTGTCGGGAAAATAATCCTTCAGGAAATGCAGCAATATTCCGATATAAAGGAACCGGAATTAGATGAAAAAGTAAAACAGCGATTTTCAGAATACAAGAAAAAATTAGGATCATAAAAAAAGCCCTTGATAATTCAGGGGCTTTAATATTAGTATGTTTTCTTACAATTTGAATCCGTAAGCCAAACGCAGTGCTAATTGACCAATACCTTTGTTTCCATCTTGATTTCTCCAATCTTTGTAATATTCGTATCTTAAGCTAAGATCGATATATTTAGATGGAACCCATCCAATTCCGGGAGAAAGGATAAGCGTAGTATCTTCGTGAATGTCAGTGTGCGTTACAGGAATACCAGCTCCGGCTTCACCTAGTAAATAAAATTGATCTTCCCAGATGAATCCTTTAAAACCTAATTTTGCAGGAATAAATCCAAGATCATTATCATCTCCATCAATGAAAAGATTTGTAAATCCAGTTGTTAATGTCAATGATGTTCTTTTTGATAAATCGTATTGTAAACGAACGTCAGCTCCTAATCCCATTTTGTATGGTTCTTCGAAAACATAACCTCCGTTAAGTCCAAATCCCAAACGAAATCCTTGATCATAATTTTCAGCCGATTCCGGTAAAGTACCCGGAGATGTTTGTGCATTTACAGTAGTTGCGGTCAATGCGAAAATTGCCATTACTATTAAGCTTTTAATTTTTGTTTTAGTTTCCATGTTACTTGTTTTTAAAGTTTCTTATTTTGTTAGTATATTTCTTATAAAATGTACTTTACAAAGATAGGATGTCAATTTTCCACGGGTTTATACAATTGTAAGGTTTTATTACATAATTTAAACTCTGATTTTATTTTCTACTTATTACCTTTGCACAAAATTGCAAAAATTGAATCTTTCCCAATACACAAAAGAATTCGCGTATAACTTAAGACTTGCTTATCCGGTAATCCTCGGAATGGTCGGCCATACGCTTATTGCCATGGTTGACAATATAATGGTCGGAAAACTCGGAAGCACTGAACTTGCTGCAGTTTCACTCGGGAATAGCCTGATATTTGTTGCGATGTCGCTCGGGATCGGATTTTCAACGGCAATTACGCCCATAATCGCTGAAGGCGATGCAGAAAAGGACGATGAGAAAATTCGCTCGACTTTTCATCACGGATTATTTTTGTGTACGATTCTCGGAATTATGCTGTTCTTATTATTAGTGGTTTCAAAGCCAATAATGGAGTTGTTGCATCAGCCGGCTGATGTGATTGCATTGGCAAAACCGTATTTGGATTGGGTTGCATTTTCATTGGTTCCACTTATAATTTATCAGGGTTATAAGCAATTTGCCGACGGACTTTCGATGACCAAATATTCGATGTACGCGATCGTAATGGCAAATATCGTTCACGTTATTCTCAATTATTGCCTGATTTATGGGTTTTGGATTTTTCCTAAAATGGGAATCATCGGTGCTGCGCTGGGTACCGTAATTTCAAGAATATTAATGGTCATCTTTATGCATGTGATTATGTCCAGAAATGAAAAACTCGGTAAATATTTCAGCGGATTTACATTCACCGGACTCAAAAAAGCATTGTTAAATAAGATTATAAATCTTGGTTTGCCTTCGGCGATGCAGATGTTGTTTGAAGTGGTTTTGTTTACAGCAGCAATCTGGCTATGCGGAAATATTGGCAAAGCCAGCCAGGCAGCGAATCAAATTGCATTAAGCCTTGCGTCATTGACTTTCATGTTTGCGATGGGTTTAAGCGTAGTTTCCATGATACGCGTAAGCAACCAAAAAGGATTTCAGGATTATAAAAACCTCATTGTTGTAGCCCGTTCAATATTTCTGCTGGCAATCATCATTGAAATTATTTTTGCTGTTTTATTTGTCGCGTTCCACCAAATACTGCCTCATATTTTCCTGAATATGGATAATGAATTACAGCTTTTAGACAATACCGAGGTGATTCTGATTGCTTCAAAATTATTATTGGTGGCGGCTGTTTTCCAGATTTCTGACGGAATCCAGGTTGTGGTTTTAGGCGCATTACGCGGATTGCAGGATGTGAAAATACCAATGTACATTACATTTGTAGCATATTGGATAATTGGTTTTCCGATTTCCTATTATCTTGGAGAATATACATCGCTGAAAGCTGTTGGCGTTTGGCTCGGACTTTTGGCTGGATTAACTGCGGCCGCAATATTTTTGTATATTCGCTTTCACTTACTCACAAAAAAATTAATCAGCAATACGATTTCAATTACAGAATCTGAAATCATAAATCCAAAATTATAATGGAATTACCAAAATTTGTTCTCGGCGATAATACTGATTTTCCAGATGACATTTTCATCATTCATTTAGATTACCCAAGATTTATCATCAATCTTAAAGATGACGAAGTTGAGATTATGGAAGAAGCCGAAGATCTTGACGAAGCAGAATTGAACGCTGAAATGGAAAGCTTGATCGAGCAGGCAAATGAATTTTACGACAGAGAAGTTAAACGTTACGAAGAATAACTACTTAAAATATTTTTCAAGCAAAATTTGAGCAGCTGCAAATGGCGATAATTCGTTGTTTTGCACTGCTTTTTTGTTTTCTTCCAGAAGTTTTTCAATTTCCGGATGATTGTAGAAACTGGTTTTCAAATGTTCATTAATGGTTTCCAACATCCAATATTGACTTTGCTCGGCGCGCTTTTCAACGAAATAATGATTGGATTTTGTAAGTTCGAGAAAATCGGAAATTGTTTTCCAAACCTCAGAAATACCGTCTTTTGTAATAGCGCTGCAAGTTGAAACCGTCGGTGTCCATCCCGATTTTTTCGCCGGAAAAAGGTGCAAAGCCCGATTGAATTCTGTTTTTGCGAGTCTGGCTCTTTTAATATTGTCGCCATCGGCTTTATTAATTACGATAGCATCGGCCATTTCCATAATGCCGCGCTTGATTCCCTGAAGTTCATCGCCGGCGCCGGAAATTTTCAGCAATAAGAAAAAGTCAACCATGCTGTGAACGGCAGTTTCGCTTTGCCCGACGCCAACAGTTTCAATTATTATGGTGTCGAATCCGGCGGCTTCACAAAGTATAATCGTTTCGCGTGTTTTCCGCGCCACGCCGCCTAAAGTTTCTCCTGAAGCGGATGGCCTGATGTAGGCATTTTCGTCTTTTACGAGTTCTTCCATTCGGGTTTTATCTCCCAAAATACTTCCGTGCGAAATAGTGCTGCTTGGATCAACTGCCAGTACTGCGACTTTTTTTCCTAAGCTTGTAAGGAATTTCCCGAAACTTTCAATAAATGTGCTCTTTCCAACGCCGGGAACGCCTGTTATTCCTATTCGAATTGACTCATTGGAATAGGGAAGACACGCATTTATAACTTCATTTGCTTTTGCAAGATGCGCTGCATTTGTACTTTCGACTAATGTGATTGCGCGGCTTAACGCCGTAATGTCGCCCGCAATAATTCCTGAGAAAAGTTCTTTAGACGATGGCTGTATTTTCCTGAATCCGCGAATTTGTTTGATCGATTCGGGATTTAGGATTTCCGGTTGCTGGATTCCGTCTTTTTCATGCAATGCACTTGCTTTCTTTTCTGATTCAGGCAAAATGAGTTTTTTGAAAAGTAAAAGTAATCAAAACAAAAAGAGTTTCAAAGAAGAAGATTTTGGAAACTACTTTAAAATAGTAACCTTATTATTACCAAATCCTATTTCCCAATGTGAAATCTTTTATGAAGTTTTTATGACATACCGCTGTTTAACCTACTTTTTTAGTAGTATTTTTGCATCAGATTTTTCAAAGAATGGAAAACATTTTATTGATTTTTATTTGTCTTCTACTTGGTTTTTTTCTTCAAAAAGTAAAGGACTTTCCGCCTTACAGCTATAAAACACTGAACCAGTTTATCATTTATGTTTCGCTTCCTGCGTTGGCATTATTCTATATTCCTAAAGTTGAAATCAGCAGTAATTTGCTTTATCCGCTTGGAATTGCCTGGCTTGGTTTTTTATTTTCATTCGTGTTTTTTTCGATTCTCGGAAAGTTGTTCAAATGGTCTAAAAAATTAACCGGTTGCCTTATAATCGTTGCTGGACTTGGAAATACATCTTTCGTCGGATTTCCCGTAATTGAAGCTTTATACGGGCAAAAAGGCCTTGAAACGGCAATCATTGTCGATCAGCCGGGAACGTTTGTGGTAATGGCAACTTTAGGAATTCTTACCGCCGCAATATTTTCAAAAGGGAAAACAGATATCAAAGCAATTTCGGCTAAAATACTATTCTTCCCGCCATTTATAGCTTTTGTGATCGCATGCTTGCTTACTATTTTTCAGCTGGATTTTCCGGAAAAATTACAATTGGTTTTTCAAAAACTCGGAAATACCGTTTCGCCAATTGCATTAATTTCTGTCGGATTGCAACTTAAGATAGAAAAGCGCAGTAAACATTGGAATTTTCTCGCGCTCGGATTGTTTTTCAAACTCATCATCACGCCGGCAATTTTCTTTTTACTGTATAGAATTCTGCTCGGCGGGAAATCATTAATTATCGACATTTCAATATTGGAAGCCGCAATGGCACCAATGATAACGGGAGCAATCCTTGCTTCAAATTACGGACTAAAACCAAAGTTGAGTACAATGATGATTGGTATCGGGATTCCGCTTTCATTCGTCACGCTTGCTTTTTGGTATTGGATTTTAAATACATTTTAATTTATGGAAACTTCTCTCGAAGACACTAAGCCAACCACAGATTCTGTTCCAAAAACAGTATACCCGATCTTATTTTCGATTGCATTCGCGCATTTGCTGAATGATTTGCTGCAAGCGGTAATTCCGGCGTCGTATCCGATTTTGAAAGATAATTACAATCTTACGTTTACCCAAATCGGCTTGATTACGTTTGCCTATCAAATGGCAGCGTCGATTTTGCAGCCAATCGTCGGATTGTATACCGATAAAAAACCGCAGCCTTTTTCGCAGATTTTCGGGATGCTTTTTACACTTTCAGGAATCATATTGTTGTCGTTTGCGGCAAGTTTTCCGGTAATTATTGCGTCGGTAATTTTAGTTGGGATTGGTTCTTCGATTTTTCATCCGGAAGCGTCAAGGATCTCATTTTTGGCTTCGGGCGGAAAACGCGGTTTGGCACAATCCATTTTTCAACTCGGCGGAAATGCCGGAACTGCAATCGGACCGCTGCTTATTGCATTGATCGTAGTCCCAAATACGCAGCGTTACATTATCTGGTTTTCGATCGTTGCAATAATTGGATTGTTGGTTTTAAGCCGGATCGCGTTTTGGTATCAAGGCCATTTGAGTCTTCGTTCCGCCAAAAAAGCAGTGATTGAATTACCGGATTTATCCAATACGAAAATCGTTATTTCGGTAATTATCCTTTTGGTTTTGATTTTTTCGAAGTTCTTTTACATGGCCGGAATGTCGAGTTATTTTACGTTTTACCTGATGGAAAAATTCAGTCTTTCCGTTCAGGATGCCCAGTTTTATTTGGTAATGTTTTTGGGTTCTTGCGCTGTTGGAACCTTGATTGGAGGGTCTTTAGGAGATAAGTTCGGACGCAAATACGTTATTTGGTTTTCTGTTCTTGGAGTTGCACCATTTACGTTGCTTTTGCCGTATGCCGATTTATTCTGGACCGGAATATTGTCTGTTGTTATCGGAATAATAATTTCATCAGCTTTTCCTGCGATCCTCGTTTATGCACAGGAATTATTGCCTAAAAAACTCGGAATGGTTTCCGGATTGTTTTATGGTTTTGCTTTCGGAATGGGCGGATTAGGTTCTGCCTTATTAGGAAATATGGCCGATCACACCGGAATTGTTTATGTGTACCACATTTGTTCGTATTTGCCTTTAATCGGAATTATCGCATTTTTTTTACCGGATCTTAAGAAGAAAAAACTGTAATTCATGTGATTAAAAAAAGCCTCTCATTTCTGAAAGGCTTAGATGAATAATTATTTTTTCAATTAATTAAAAGTCTCTATTCGCATCAAACGCTTCAAGATAATCTGCAACGCGTTTTACGAAACTTCCGCCCAATGCGCCATCTACAACACGATGGTCATAGCTGTGCGAAAGGAACATTTTCTGACGAATTCCGATGAAATCGCCTTCAGGAGTTTCTATAACTGCCGGTACTTTGCGGATTGCGCCAAGTGCAAGAATTCCAACTTGTGGCTGGTTGATGATTGGAGTTCCGAAAACACTTCCGAAAGTTCCAACATTTGTAACGGTATAAGTTCCTCCTTGAGTATCGTCTGGTTTTAGTTTTCCGGCTTTTGCACGGTTTCCTAAATCGTTAACGGCTTTTGCCATTCCGACAAGGTTAAGCTGATCGGCATTTTTAATAACAGGAACAATCAGGTTTCCGTTTGGCAATGCAGCTGCCATTCCAAGGTTGATGTTTTTCTTTTTGATAATGTAATCGCCGTCAACAGAAATATTCATTCCAGGGAAATCTTTCAATGCTTTTGCAACCGCTTCCATGAAAATTGGTGTGAAAGTCAGTTTTTCACCTTCACGTTTTTCAAATGCGGTTTTCACTTTATCTCTCCATTTTACGATGTTTGTTACGTCAACTTCGATAAATGATTGTACGTGAGCCGATGTTTGTACCGATGCCACCATGTATCCTGAAATCAGCTTACGCATACGGTCCATTTCTACGATTTCATCGCTGCCGTTGACTGAAACAGGAGCGGCTTTTTGCTCTACTGGTTTCGCTACTTGTTGAGGCGCCTCGACTGCGCTCGGCGTGACAACTTTTGCAACTGGCTGGTTTCCCTTATTTTTTACGTAACTTAAAATATCGTCTTTTGTAACGCGTCCGTCTTTCCCTGAACCATTCATTGCTTCAAGTTCAGCAACAGAAACGCCTTCTTCTTTGGCAATGTTTTTCACCAATGGCGAAAAGAATTTTTCTGAATCAGCGAAATTTTGTGGAGTTGAGACAGTTTCTTTAGCTGATTCTACAGTTTTTTCAACAGCAGCGATATTTTCAGCAGCGGCAGATGTTTTTTCTTCTGGCGCGTGAACAGCGACTCCGCCCGAAACTTCAATAATCGCGATGGTTTGCCCAACCTGAACAAGGTCGTCTTTTTGGAAAAGTTTTTCTACAAGAGTTCCGCTTACTTCCGACGGAACTTCTGAATCGACTTTGTCCGTAGCAATTTCAAGAACGGCTTCATCCACTTCGATAGTGTCGCCAACTTCTTTTAACCAATTTGTAATGGTCGCTTCCGCAACGCTTTCTCCCATTTTCGGAAGCTTTAATTCAAATCTTGCCATATTGTTAACCTTGAAGGTGATTTTAAATTTCTGACTGCAAAATTAGCACTATTTTTAATACATTGTCTGCTAATTCGCATTTTCTATTCTATTTTTATGACTTCGCCACGATCATTACTACTGTTGCTTCCGATGATAAATGTGGAAGATTTTGGCAGTATTTTAAACGAAAATCCTTTGTTCTTTTGTTTTTCCAAAACAGAAATACATTTTTTAAATGAAAGATAGTTATTATCTAAAATTAACTCTGTCTTTTCTGATTGCGAAAACGTTTGCGAAAATACTTCTTTTTCAGATTTTATATTCGTGCAATGAACATTTTTTTTAAGGATTTTTTCGAGATTTTGCTTTTGAGATTCGCTTTCGGAAAGTAAGATATAATGATCCGGAATTCTTTTTTCCTGAATTTTTCCTTGTGATTTCTTAAATGCAGAAAATATGAAATTCCCTGTTTTCATAAAAAATGTAAAGAAAGCCGAGCGTTCAAAATGCTTCTCGTAAAATAAATTGGTCGCATCCTGAAAACGTTTCCTGTACTTCTGGTCTTTAATCGTGCTTTCTCCTTTGTAATGAATAACAGAAGTTCCAGCGAAATAATAATTGGATTTACCTAGTTTTAAAACGCTGTACGAAAAGTCGACGTCTTCGCCATACATAAAGAATCGTTCGTCAAATCCGCCGATTATATTGTATAAGTCACGTTTTAGAAACATAAATGCGCCGACGAAAATTTCGGCTTTCCCGGATTCATTTTCACCCAAATGTGAGGCATAATATTTTCCGAAACTGTTCGAAATCTTATACATTCCTGTAATTTTTGTAAAAGCAACAAAAGGAGTAGGAATGCCGCGCTTGCTTTCAGGAAGGAAATTTCCGGTCCCGTCGATGAGTTTTACACCAATGATTCCGGGATTATTTTGCGTTTGATAAAATTGCAGTATTTTTTCAAAAGTATCTTCGGCAACAACAGTGTCCGGATTTAAAATACAGATAAATTCACCTTTGGCTTGCGCAACTCCGATATTATTTCCTTTTGGAAAACCTGAATTTTCTTTATTCTCGATAAGATTTACGTTCGGAAACCGCTGTTTGACCATTTCACAGCTGTCATCGGGAGAATTATTATCGACTACGATAATTTCACTTTCGATGTTTTTTAAGGCTGCCTGAACGCTTATGAGGCAAAGCTCAAGAAAATAACGGACGTTGTAATTAAGGATAATAACCGATAACTTCATATCACAAATATAAACCATTGATGTTTAATTTTGAACCATTAAGTTATTAAGAAAATTAAGAGCTAATGAAACTTAATGTCTTAATGGTTTTAATGCTTCAAAACCTTACTTTTGCACCCGAGACTTTTTAAAGTCGAATTTTACGAAGTAAAAAAAAATATCCTGTGAATTACCTATCAGTAGAAAATATATCAAAGTCATTTGGCGAAAGAGTTTTGTTTGACAACATTTCGTTTGGCATCAACAAAGACCAGAAAATTGCGTTTATCGCCAAAAACGGAACCGGAAAAACAACCATAATGAAAATCATCAATGGCGAAGATGAACCCGACTCCGGGCAAGTGGTGATGCGTAAGGATATCAAGATGTCATTCCTGTCGCAAGTACCAAATTTACAGGATGAACTGACTGTTGAGGAAAGTATTTTTGCTTCGGATAATGAAACGCTGAAAGTTATTGAAGAATACGAAAAAGCGCTCGAAAATCCGGAAGATGAAGAAGCCTATCAAAAAGCCTTCGACAAAATGGATCAGTTTGACGCGTGGGATTTTGAAACACAGTTTAAGCAGATTTTGTTTAAACTGAAGCTTGAGGATTTCAAGATGAAGGTAAAAAATATGTCGGGTGGACAAAAGAAACGTTTGTCATTGGCAATTATCCTGATCAGCCGACCGGATTTGTTGATCTTGGATGAGCCAACGAATCACCTTGATTTAGAGATGATTGAATGGCTTGAAAGTTATTTTACCAAAGAAAATATTACGTTGTTTATGGTGACGCACGACCGTTTCTTCCTGGAGCGCGTTTGCAATGAAATCATCGAATTAGACAACGGAAAATTATACCAATACAAAGGAAATTACTCCTATTATTTAGAGAAAAAAGAGCAACGTATCGCTTCTGAAAATGCCAGTATTGATAAAGCTCAGAATCTTTTCGTAAAAGAACTCGACTGGATGCGTCGCCAGCCAAAAGCACGTACTACCAAATCGAAATCGCGTCAGGATGATTTTTACGTAATTAAGGAAAAAGCCGAAAGCCGCCGAAAAGAAAACCAGGTTGAACTTGAAATCAACATGGAAAGAATGGGAAGCAAGATTATTGAGCTTCATAAATTATCTAAAAAATTCAAGGATAAAGTGATTTTGGATGCTTTTAGTTTTGATTTCCAACGAGGCGAACGAATAGGAATTATCGGAAAAAATGGAACCGGAAAATCAACTTTTTTAAATTTGCTGACCGGAACTATTCCGTCGGATTCTGGCAAAGTTGTAACTGGTGAAACGATTAAAATTGGTTATTATACGCAAAGCGGCATCAATCCGAAACCCGGTCAAAAAGTAATTGACATTATTAAGGAATACGGCGAATATATTCCATTGATGAAAGGAAAGACGATTTCGGCCGGACAATTGCTGGAACGTTTTTTATTCGACAGAAAGAAGCAGCACGATTATGTTGAGAAACTGAGCGGTGGCGAATTGAAACGATTGTACTTATGCACGGTTTTGATCCAGAATCCGAACTTTTTGATTTTGGATGAGCCTACAAATGATTTGGATATTGTGACATTGAACGTTTTGGAAAATTTCCTTTTGGATTATCCCGGATGTTTGCTCGTAGTGTCGCACGACCGTTATTTTATGGATAAAATCGTAGATCATTTATTCGTTTTTAGAGGCGAAGGAGAAATTGAGGATTTTCCGGGGAATTACTCCGATTTCCGAGCGTATGAAGACAGCGCCGATGTGGCACAAAAAGCCGAAAACAAAGCTGAGAAAAAAGATTGGAAACAGCAAAATAATACTTCAAACCTGACCTTCAATGAGCAAAAGGAATTCCAGAAAATTGAACGTGAAATCAAGGATCTAGAGTTTGAAAAAACAAAAATCGAGCAATTATTCTCTGATGGAAAAGTTGCCGATTCTGAAATTGAGTCTAAGGCAAACGAATTGCAATCCGTTATTAAAAAAATAGAAGCGAAAGAAGAGCGTTGGTTTGAATTAAGTGCTAAAAACGAAGGTTAATAAAACACAGATTTCACAGATTAGCACAAATTAAATCTGTGAAAATTTGTGCAATTTGTATTTATGATTCATCAACTAAAATCATATTTTAAATTCCTCTGGAACTCCAAAAACGAACACGGAGTGCATTCGCCATTCGTATTTCATTTGGTTACGAAGTGTTTTTATGATAAGAAAATATATCCGGAATATTCAGTTTTAAAAGATTTCAGGAATTCACTGCTAAACAATCCGGCTTTTATTGAAGTTACTGATTTTGGTGCCGGTTCAAAAGTATTCAAGTCAAATAAACGACAGATTTCAAGAATTGCCAAAACAGCGGGAATTTCAGAAAAACGCGCAGAATTATTATTTCGTCTATCAAATTATTTTAAGCCTGAAAAGGTGCTTGAAATTGGAACTTCATTGGGTTTGGCAACTTCGGCACTTGCATTTGGAAATAAAAAATCATCAATAACAACTTTGGAAGGCTGTCCGGAAACCGCAAATGTTGCTAAGCAGCAGTTTGAAAAATTCCGATTAAAAAACATTGATATAAACGTTGGCGAATTTTCGAAATTTCTGCACCAACACCCAACACCTAACATCCAAAATTTAATCTACTTTGACGGAAACCATCAAAAAGAAGCTACGCTAAACTACTTTAATTTGCTGCTTCCCACAATTACGAATGATTCTGTTTGGATTTTTGACGACATCCATTGGTCGACGGAAATGGAACAAGCCTGGGAAATTATTAAGCAACATCCGGAAGTTACTGTAACGATCGATACATTTCAATGGGGTTTTGTTTTCTTCCGGAAAGAACAGGAGAAAGAACACTTTACAATTCGGATTTAATAAACAAAAAAAGACTGCCATTTCTGACAGTCTAAATTTATTAAGGGAAACTAAATTATTCTTTAGCTGCTTTATTTTCATCGGCTTTAGCGCCCATTCTGTTCCATTTGAATTTTGGACCGAATTTCAATTTAAGATTTGCGATTTTACCATTATCTGAAGAAGAAAGTCCTTCTTTTTCAACAGTGTTTTTGTGCGCATCCAAAGCTTCATACATTGCTTTGATTTCATCAAAATCTTCTCTTGAGTATGAATCTTTATTATCATCAAAAGTATTGTAGAAATCAGTATAAACCTGAAGAATGTTATCTTTGTTAACCCACGAAAAGTTCATGTCTTCTCCTATTTTACCAGCACCAAAATAGGCGTCTCTAAGAACTTGTTTTCTGTTTGCAGGATCATTTTGTGCTGCAGCCTGGTCTTTTGCTACTTCAGCTTCCATTTTTGCTTTCAATTCAGCATATTTGGTTTTTGCTTTTTCAACACGGTTTTCAGCATTTGCTTTGTCACCCACACTTACTAAAGCTGCTTCTGCTTCTGAAGTTCTTTCATTATATGAAGCTTCAATTGCAGCCCAGTTGGCTTTTGCTTCTTCAGTTGTAACCGTGCTAACGGAATCTACATATTTTTCATATGTATCAAATGTTTTTTCAGCTTGTTTTTCGCTTTCGCTTTTACAAGATGTGAATCCCAAGGCAATAACTGCCGCTCCTAAAAATAAGTTTACTCTTTTCATAATTGGTTTTTTTAAAAAATTAACTATTATAAATTTAGCCATTTAAATAAGAATCTAAAAAATTGCGTTAATAATTTATGAATAGTTTAATACAAATAATCTTATTTATTAAATAAATCTTAAAAATGCAATTACATTTATATTTTATAATTTTTTCTTACTTTTAAACCTTAAATTATAGCAATGTCCGATACACTTATTAACATAACTGACATCAAGCGGGATTTTGTTCTCGGCAATGAAATCGTTTATGTGCTTAAAGGAATAAATCTTCAAATAAAAAAAGGTGAATATGTAGCATTAATGGGGCCTTCCGGTTCTGGAAAATCTACTTTAATGAATCTGTTAGGATGTTTGGATACGCCAACTTCTGGAACTTACATACTGAACGGAAAAGATGTCAGTAAAATGGTTGACAATGAATTGGCTGAAATTCGTAATAAGGAAATCGGATTTGTTTTCCAGACTTTCAATCTTCTTCCCAGAACTACTGCTTTAGATAATGTTGCGCTTCCGATGATTTATGCCGGATATTCAAAGTCTGAGCGAAATCAGCGTGCTGCCGAAGTCCTGAATCAGGTAAACCTTGGAGACAGAATGGATCACCAGCCAAACCAGCTTTCCGGCGGTCAACGGCAGCGTGTTGCAATTGCTAGAGCTTTGGTAAACAGGCCTTCCATAATTCTCGCCGATGAGCCTACGGGAAATCTTGACAGTAAAACATCGGTAGAAATTATGAAACTTTTTGGCGACATTCATGCTAACGGAAACACGGTGATTTTAGTAACGCATGAAGAAGATATCGCAGCCTATGCGCATCGTGTAATTCGTCTTCGTGATGGAGTGATTGAAAGCGACAACAGGAACAGATAAAAGCTTTTTGCAATGAAAAAGATCTTTTGCGTATTGCTTTTTATTCTAAACGTTCCTACTGTTTCCTCGCAAAATGAAATTCATAAAAAAGTGGTAGAAAACTTTATCATTCAATTCAATAATAATGATTTCGAGGGAATATACCAGTCGTTCTCGCCATCTATGCAAAAGTCGCGTACTAAAAAACATTTTTTTGATTTCTTGTCAAGAGTAAAAAGAAATAGTGGCGCTTTATTGAAACTGGAACTGCTGGAATATATTGAAAATAAAGTAAAAACTGCAAGAGGTACTTATGACGGCAATTTTGAAACTGTGTTGGCAACTGTAAGGATTACTGTCGACATACGTGGCAAAATCACGGGCTTATATATAAAAAGGAAGGACTTAATTTAAGAATTGATATGAAAGTATATACAAAAACCGGTGATAAAGGAACGACCGCACTTTTTGGAGGAACCCGAGTCCCGAAAGACCATATTCGTATTGAAAGTTATGGAACTGTAGATGAATTGAATTCTTACATCGGATTAATCCGCGATCAGGAAATAAATGTCAATTACAAGAAAATACTGATTGAAGTTCAGGATCGATTGTTTACCGTCGGAGCGATTTTAGCAACTCCACCGGAAAAAGAAGTACTCAAAAACGGAGAATTACGACTTCAAAAACTCGGAATAATAGAAAGCGACATTGAATTACTCGAAAACGAAATTGACGCTATGGAAAGCGAACTGCCACAAATGACGCATTTTGTATTGCCGGGTGGTCATACAACTGTGTCATATTGTCATATTGCGCGCTGTGTTTGCAGACGTGCAGAACGTTTGGCAGTTCATTTAAGTCATAATGAGCCTGTTGCGGAAATTGCGATTAAATACATGAACCGACTTTCTGACTATCTTTTCGTGTTGGCACGGAAGTTGTCTCACGACCTGAATGCCGAGGAAGTCCAATGGATTCCGAGAAAATAACTACAATGATTTAAGTACGTTAAAATCTGTAAATAGTTAGCAAAAATTGACGTTCTTAACTTTTTTTAAAATAAATCGAATTTTACTTGACTTATTCAGTAAAAAATTTATTTTTGCATAAACTAAAAAATCGACAAAAAATGTATTGGACATTAGAATTGGCATCTTATTTAAGCGATGCTCCGTGGCCAGCAACCAAAGATGAACTTATCGATTACGCTATTCGAGCAGGAGCGCCTTTAGAGGTTGTTGAAAATCTGCAGTCAATAGAGGATGAAGGTGAGATTTATGAGTCAATGGAAGAGATTTGGCCGGATTATCCTACAGACGAAGATTACCTTTGGAACGAGGATGAATATTAAAAAAATAAATCAAATTGAAAAGTCTCATTCAGAGGCTTTTTTTTTGTTTAAATTTGCACACATTTTATAAATAGAAATTTAATTATTATGAGTTTCATAAACAGCATACTTAAAGCTTTTGTTGGCGATAAATCCCAGAAAGACGTAAAAGCTTTACAACCGTATCTTACGAAAATAAAAGCGCTCGAAAGCACGCTTATTTCCTTGTCTCATGACGAATTAAGAGCTAAAACGGCCGAGTTTAAAGCGCGTATTAAATCTGCAAGAGCGGATAAAGATGCTAAAATTGCAGCTTTAAAAGCCGATGTTGACACTACTGAAGATATCGATAAAAAAGAAGATATTTATGCTGATATTGATGCTCTTGAAAAAGAAGCATACGAGATTTCAGAGAAAACATTAATGGAAATCCTGCCTGAAGCTTTTGCTGTTGTAAAAGAAACCGCAAGACGTTTCAAGGAAAATTCTCACATTACTGTTGCTGCAAGTCCAAAAGACCGCGAGTTTTCTGCTACAAAAGAATATATTACGCTTGACGGCGATAACGCAGTTTGGGCAAATTCATGGAACGCTGCCGGAAAAGCAATTACGTGGGACATGATTCACTACGATGTTCAGCTAATTGGCGGAATGGTATTGCATGAAGGTAAAGTTGCCGAAATGCAAACAGGTGAAGGTAAGACTTTGGTTGCTACGCTTCCATTATATTTAAATGCACTTACCGGAAACGGCGTTCACCTTGTAACCGTGAATGATTATCTCGCAAAACGTGATAGTTCATGGAAAGCACCTCTTTTCGAGTTTCACGGTTTGACAGTGGATTGTATCGACAATCACCAGCCAAACTCTGAAGGTCGTCGCAAAGCATACGAAGCTGATATTACTTACGGAACCAATAACGAATTTGGTTTTGATTACCTAAGAGATAATATGTCGCATTCGCCATCTGATTTGGTACAGCGCAAGCATAATTTCGCAATTGTCGATGAGGTCGATTCGGTTTTGATTGATGATGCAAGGACTCCGTTGATTATTTCGGGTCCGGTTCCGCAAGGCGACCGTCACGAATTCAATGAACTGAAACCAAAAATTGAAAATCTTGTTAGCCAGCAAAGACAATTAGCAAACGGATTTTTAACCGAAGCCAAGCGTTTGATTAAAGAAGGGAATACAAAAGACGGTGGTTTCAACTTACTAAGATCTTACAGAAGTTTACCGAAGAATAAAGCGTTGATCAAATTCTTAAGCGAAGAAGGAATCAAGCAATTGCTTCAGAAAACCGAAAACCAGTACATGCAGGATAACAATCGTGAAATGCCAAAAGTGGACGAAGCGCTGTATTTTGTAATCGAAGAAAAAAACAATCAGGTTGAATTGACTGATAACGGAATCCAATTCCTTTCAGGTGATACCGATAACGACTTTTTCGTACTTCCGGATATCGGGACAGAAATTGCGCGTATCGAAAAAATGAACCTTGAAAAAGATGCCGAAGCCGAAGAAAAGGAAAAACTGTTCCAGGATTTCGGAGTGAAAAGCGAAAGAATCCACACGCTTACGCAATTACTAAAAGCGTATTCATTGTTTGAAAAAGACGTAGAATATGTAATCATGGACAATAAAATCATGATCGTAGACGAGCAAACCGGACGTATCATGGACGGTCGCCGTTATTCTGACGGATTACACCAGGCAATTGAAGCCAAGGAAAACGTAAAAATCGAAGCCGCAACCCAAACTTTTGCGACGGTTACATTACAGAATTATTTCAGGATGTACAGCAAATTGGCCGGTATGACAGGAACTGCGTCAACGGAAGCAGGCGAGCTTTGGGAAATTTATAAATTGGATGTAGTTGAAATTCCAACCAACCGTCCAATGGCAAGACACGACCGTGAAGATTTGATTTACCGTTCGGTTCGTGAGAAATTTAATGCCGTAATCGATGATGTTACACAGCTTTCACAAGCAGGAAGACCGGTTCTTATCGGAACAACTTCTGTAGAAATCTCTGAATTATTAAGCCGAATGCTAAAAATGCGCGGCGTACAACATAACGTCCTGAATGCGAAAATGCACAAACAGGAAGCACAAATCGTTGAAGAAGCGGGTAAAGCCGGAGTTGTAACTATTGCAACAAATATGGCCGGCCGTGGAACGGATATTAAACTTACGCCAGAAGTAAAAGCTGCCGGAGGTTTAGCAATTATTGGTACAGAGCGTCACGATTCACGTCGTGTCGACCGTCAGCTGCGTGGTCGTGCCGGTCGTCAGGGAGACGTTGGTAGCTCGCAATTCTATGTTTCTTTAGAAGACAACCTAATGCGTTTGTTCGGTTCTGAAAGAGTGGCGAAAGTCATGGACAGAATGGGATTAAAAGAAGGTGAAGTGATCCAACATTCGATGATGACAAAGTCAATCGAGCGTGCACAGAAAAAAGTGGAAGAAAACAACTTTGGTGTCCGTAAGAGATTATTAGAGTATGATGACGTAATGAACGCGCAACGTGAAGTGGTTTACAAAAGAAGACGCCACGCTTTGCACGGGGAACGTTTAAAAGTCGACATTGCAAATATGATGTATGATACTTGCGAATTAATTGTATCTAACAATAAAGCAGTAAACGATTTCAAGAATTTCGAATTTGAATTGATTCGTTATTTTTCTATAACTTCACCAGTTTCTGAAAGCGATTTCAACAAATTATCAGCGCAGGATTTAACAGGAAAAGTGTATAAAGCAACTTTGTCTTACTACACAGAAAAGACAGACAGAAGCGCGCGTGAAGCAATGCCAATCATCAAGAATGTTTTTGAAAATGAAGGTAACCAATTTGAGCGAATCGTGGTTCCGTTTACCGACGGAATTAAATCGCTAAACGTTGTTACTGATCTTAAAAAAGCATACGAAACCGAAGGGAAACAACTAATTGCCGATTTCGAAAAGAACATCACTTTAGCAATTGTCGATGAAGCCTGGAAAAAACACTTGCGTAAAATGGACGAGTTGAAACAATCGGTACAACTTGCAGTTCACGAACAAAAAGATCCGCTGCTTATCTACAAATTTGAAGCTTTCAATTTATTCAGCAATATGTTGAATGGCGTAAATAAAGAAGTGATTTCGTTTCTTTTTAAAGGTGACTTGCCACAGCAAAATGTAACCAATATTCAGGAAGCGAAAGAAGTTCGCCAAAAAGAAGATTATACAATTTCAAAAGAGGAAATAGGAGATGGCGATGCTGCAGCAGTAAATCGTGAGGCCGGGCAAACACAGCAACGCCAGGTTACGGAAACTATTGTTCGCGACGCACCGAAAATCAATAGAAACGATAACGTAACTATCAAAGAGGTTGCTACGGGCAAAACCGAAACAATGAAATATAAAAAAGCCGAAAGCTTGGTTGCCTCAGGCGAATGGGTTATTGTAAATGAATAACATCCATAAATTAATTAAGAAATCCCCGATTTTAAACAGTCGGGGATTTTTATTTACAAAAAATATTAAATAAATGTTAGGACAGTATTTTATGACTTTAATATTTATAAATTTACTACAGTTAATTCCGTACTAACTTAAAAACAATTTATCATGGCAAAAAGTCACGACGCTAAGAAAACAGCGAAAAAAGAACCTCTTAAAACCGCCAAAGAAAAAAAGGAAGAAAAGAGAGAAAAGAAAAACAGTCCGAAAAGAGACTAAATATAAAAGCCATCAGAAATATCCTGATGGCTTTTTGCTAAAACTAAACAAAATACTAAAACTTATAGCCAACGCCTACAAAAACACCGCTTACTGAAATATCTCCGGTTCCAAGCGAATATTTGGCATTTACATCCAGATTTTCAGTTATGTCATAAATAGCTCCGAAGTCAACATTTACTTTAAATTCATCTTCTTCCGCATCCATAAAATAATTCAAACTCGGGCCTGCGACAAGGCTAAATGATTCTGCAATTCCATACTTTGCCAAAATCGGAGCACTCAAGAAGTTTGAGTCCGTAATGGCAACATACAAAACCTCAGGCTGAATTGAAAATTTTTCAGAAATTCCCAAGTCAACAAAAGCTCCAACGAAGAAACCTGTTTCAGAACCAGTTAGGTCTCCAGCCGGAGTTTTAACTTTCATACTTGCGAAATCAGCACCAGCTTTAACTCCAAATTTTGTTTCCTGTGCATTTGCGAATCCGAACGCAAGAATAGCAACAGCGGATAAAATAATTTTTTTCATGATTAATTAATTTTGTTAGTTAATAATGATGTAAAATTATTCAGCTAATGACAGTATGACAATACGACATTTGTCGTATTTTCCTTTAATCAGGAAATATCTTCCCGGGATTTAGTATCCCATTCGGATCAAAAACTGCTTTTATGTTTTTCATCAATTGAAGATGTGCAGCTGAAAAAGCAATATCCATATAGTTTTTTTGGACGTAACCAATTCCGTGTTCACCTGAAATTGTACCTTTTAGCGACACCGTAAGTTCAAATATTTCACGAATTCCTTTTGGGACTTCAATCTTCCAGTTTTCATCTGACATTTGCTCTTTAATGATATTTACATGCAAGTTTCCATCGCCTGCATGACCGTAGCAAACTGATCGAAATCCATATTTTTTACCAATGGATTTGATCCCTTCAAGCAGAGTTGGGAGTTCATATCTTGGAACAACTGTATCTTCTTCCTTATATATCGAGTTCGATTTAACGGCTTCAGCTACGCCACGGCGCATTTTCCAAATTGCATTTTTCTGATCTTCAGTATCTGCAAAAAGCACTTCGTCAATTTGAAATTGCTCGACAACCGACATTATTTTTTCGGCTTCGGAAAAAAGAACTTCAGGGAAATTACCATCGACTTCAATTAATAAATGCGCCTGAATTTCTTCTTTTACATTAATATTTATCCCATCAACGAATTGTAAAGCCCAGTCAATCGCATCGCGCTCCATAAATTCAAGAGCACTCGGTACAATTCCCGCACGGAATATAGCGGAAACGGCTTCGCAAGCTTCAACCGATTTATAAAACGGAACCAGCATTAATACATTGAAGTTGTTTTTTGGGAGTAGTTTCAAAACAATTTTCGTAATGATTCCAAGTGTTCCTTCGCTGCCAACCATTAATTGCGTCAGGTTATATCCTGTAGAGTTTTTTAATGTATTTGCACCGGTCCAAATGATTTCACCTGTTGGCAAAACCACTTCAAGATTAAGAACATAATCTTTTGTAACGCCATATTTTACAGCTCTCGCACCACCGGAATTTTCAGCAACATTTCCACCAATCCAGCAACTTCCCTGACTGCTCGGATCTACCGGATAAAGCAATCCTTTTTCAGAAACAGCTTCACGTAGAACCTGCGTAATTACTGCAGATTCGGTTGTAACTTGTAAATTTCGCTCGTCAATATCGATGATTTTATTAAAGCGCTCCATTGACAAACCAATTCCGGCATGAATGCTTAAAGCACCACCGCTAAGTCCGGTTCTTCCACCAATAGGAACTACTGGAATTTCGTGCTGATTTGCAACTTTTAAGATTTCAGAAATTTCTTCTGCAGATCCGGGTTTTAAAACTACACCCGGCGGAAAAACATAATCTTCTGTTTCGTCGTGGCCATAATGATTACGGGTTTCTTCATCCAAAAAAAGAAATGATTGTCCAACTATTTCTTCAAGTAGGGCAATCACTTCGGTATTTAATTTATTTTCCATAAAAGTATTTCAAACGTTGCGCGAAAAACACGAACAGTTTTCAAAAATACTATTTATTTGGTTGTGGTGTCATACGCAGATACGGTTTTATTCTTTCATAACCTTTAGGGAATTTTACGGCAATACCTTCTTCTTTTTATGGCTGGAGTAATTACGACTTTTCCGCCATTTTTCCAGTTCGCCGGAGTTGCAACACTATAATTTGCTGTTAATTGTAAACTGTCAATCACGCGTAGGAGCTCATCAAATATCGAATCTCAGTTCATAAAACCAGAAAATAAATGTCCCAATTCCAACTCAAAAAGGTACATTTGTAGCCATATAAAATTAAAATGGAACTCAAACTAAACAAGCCAATCTGCTTTTTTGACCTCGAAACCACAGGAATCGACATCTGCAAAGACCGTATCGTTGAAATCTCAATACTTAAAGTTTTTCCAAACGGAAATAAGGAAAGTAAAACCTGGCTGGTAAATCCAACAATTCCGATTCCAGCAGAATCTACCGCTGTTCATGGCGTTACAAATGAAAAAGTTGCCAACGAGCCAACGTTTAAAGAATTGTCGCACGTGGTTTACAATATGATTAAGGATTCTGATTTGGCAGGATATAATTCAGATCGCTTTGACATTCCGTTATTGGCAGAGGAATTGCTTCGGGCCGGACTTGATTTTGATATGAAAAACCGGGTTTCGGTTGATGTGCAGACTATTTTTCATAAGATGGAAGAGCGGACTTTAAGTGCGGCTTTGAAGTTTTATTGCGGACAAAAACTGGAAAACGCGCATTCTGCAGAAGCGGATACATTAGCGACATACGAAATCCTGAAAGCACAATTGGAGCGCTATCCGGAACTTGAAAACGACATGAAATCATTATCAGAATTTACTACAAGAAAAAAGATCGCCGACTTTGCCGGAATGATTGCTTTTGATAAGGATAACGAGGAAGTTTTTACATTCGGGAAACACAAAGGCGTCAAGGTTGATAAAATCCTTGAATCTGAACCGGGTTATTTTAGCTGGATTCAAAACGCTGATTTTCCGTTATATACAAAAAAAGTTCTGACTGCAATCAAGCTTAGAAAACTGAATAATAAATTATAAATTCGATTTTATAAATGAAAATTCTTTGCATCGGACGTAATTACGCCAAACACATCGAAGAGCTTCAAAACGAGCGCCCAGACGAGCCGGTAGTGTTTTTAAAACCGGATTCGGCAATTTTACTCAAGCAACATCCGTTCGTAATTCCAGAATTTTCGGAAGATATTCATCATGAAATCGAGATTATCGTCCGAATTAATAAAGTTGGAAAGTATATCGATGCGAAATTCGCTCACAAATATTACGATGAAATTAGTGTTGGAATTGATTTTACAGCCCGTGATTTGCAGCAAAAATTAAAGGATAAAGGCCTTCCGTGGGAGAAAGCCAAAGCATTTGACGGTTCGGCGGTTATTGGAGAATTTTTGCCGAAAACACAATTTCATTCGATGGAAAATCTTACATTTGAATTGACCAACAACGGAAAATCAGTTCAAAAAGGCGATACCGCCCATATGTTGTGGAAAATAGACGAATTGATTGCACACGTTTCGCAATACTTTACGCTAAAAATCGGCGATATTATTTTTACAGGAACACCCAAAGGCGTTGCGCAAGTAAAACCAAATGATATTTTAGAAGGATTTTTAGAATCAAACAAATTATTTAGAATTCAGGTAAAATAATGGCATTACATTATAACTTAGCTAAAGTATATGCAATTTCGGAAGACGATCAGGAATTCGTATTGCAAATCGTGTCGCTTTTTATTACTGAAGTTCCATCCGACTTGGTAAATGTCAAAGATGGCATTCAGGAAAAAGAGTATAAAAAAGCATATGCTTCGGCACATAAAATAAAGCCAACGCTTGATTTATTGGGAATGACAGTTGCTTTTGAGGAAATTATTTTCATTGAAGAATGGACTAAAAGAGAAGGTAAGCGTAAAGAAATAAAAGATACATACAAAAGCCTCGAAAGCCGTATCGAGAAAGCAATCAAGGAAATCAAGAAAGATTTTAGTCTTTAATTTAAAGTTTTTTAAACCATTAAGAAATTATGTATCGTTAAGAGTTACTTAATGAACTTAATTTCCTGATGGTTTTAATTTTATAATAAATATGAAAGCAACAGTTGTAACTATCGGCGATGAAATCCTGATCGGTCAGATTGTCGATACAAATTCAGGATTTATAGCAAAATCCCTTGATAAAATCGGAGTGGAAATCGTTGAAATGATCTCTATATCCGATGATAAAAAACACATACTGGATACATTTGAAAAACTTCAGGATACTGTTGACTTAGTAATAATTACCGGCGGTTTAGGTCCGACAAAAGATGATGTCACAAAGAAAACTTTCTGCGATTTTTTCGAAGATGAACTCATTATAAACGAAGAAGTTTTAGCGCACGTAACAGTATTGATTGAAGGGATTTATAAGCGGCCAATCACACAGTTAAACAAAGACCAGGCGCTCGTTCCGTCAAAGTGTACCGTTTTGCATAATAAGATGGGAACTGCGCCGGGAATGTGGATGAAAAAGCGAAATACGGTGTTTGTTTCGCTTCCCGGAGTTCCATACGAGATGAAATACCTGGTAGAAAATGAGATTGTTCCAAAAATCGTTAAAGAATACGATCGGCCTTACATCATCCATAAAACCGTTCTTACTTATGGAATGGGCGAAAGCATGGTTGCCGAACGTATTGAAGATTGGGAAAACAACCTTCCGGAATTTATAAAGCTTGCCTATTTGCCAAGTCCGGGGAAAGTACGGCTTCGCCTTTCAGCACGCGGGTCGGATAAAGAAAAACTTGAATCTGCACTCGTCGAAAATAATAATTCGCTGACCAAAATTATCGGCGATATTATCGTCGGTTATGATGATGAAACTATTGAAGTGGTCCTTGGGCAATTGCTTACCAAGCACAAAATGACATTAGCAACTGCCGAAAGTTGTACCGGAGGAAAAATAGCACAGATAATTACTTCAATTCCGGGTTCATCACAATATTTCAAAGGAAGCATCGTAAGTTATGCAAAGGAGATAAAAATTAATGTTCTTGATGTTCCAAAAGAAATCATTGAAAAATATACCGTTGTTTCTGCTGAAGTTGCCGAGGCAATGGCGTTGCAAATCTGCAAAATAATGGATACCGATTTTGGTATTGGGATTACCGGAAATGCTGGGCCAACAAAAGATGATACGGATAAGGAAATAGGCGCGGTTTTCATCGCGATCGCAACGCCGAATTACGTTATCGTTGAAGAATTTAACTTCGGGCAACCACGCGAAAAAGTAATAGACCGCGCCGTAAACAAAAGCCTCGAAATGCTGCAGAAAGAAATTTTAAAAAATGTACTTTAATTATTTTGCAGAAACGTTTATTTTTCTTTTCTTTGCACCCTGATTTTGAATAACGATAAAAGATAAGCATAATGTCAAGAGTTTGTGACCTTACAGGTAAAAGAGCGATGGTAGGAAATAATGTTTCCCACGCTATGAATAAAACTAAGAGAAAATTCTCTGTAAACTTAGTGAAAAAGCGTTTTTATCTTCCTGAAGAAGACAGATGGATTACTCTTCGAGTGGCTGCATCTACAATAAAAACTATCAACAAAAACGGAATCGCTGCAGTTTTGAAAAAAGCGCAGTCAGAAGGATTTATTAAATAATCTTTCCCAAAATAAATATAAAGCAAAATGGCAAAGAAAGGCAACAGAATCCAGGTAATCTTAGAATGTACTGAGCACAAAACATCAGGTGTTCCGGGAACTTCAAGATATATTACTACCAAGAACAAAAAAAATACTCCGGACAGACTTGAAATCAAAAAATTCAATCCTATCCTGAAACGCGTAACTGTTCACAAAGAAATTAAATAATTAGAGATTTTAATACCTCTCAAATGTTTTACATTGGAGACTTTTAAAATATCACAAAACTTATAAGTCATGGCAAAAAAGACCGTAGCATCGTTACAAACAGCTTCAAAAAGATTATCAAAAGCCATTAAAATGGTGAAATCTCCAAAAACCGGAGCTTACACTTTCGTTGAGTCAATCATGACTCCGGAAGCAGTAGATGAATTCTTGAAAAAGAAATAACAAATCGTTTACAATATACAGAAGCTACTTTCATCCGGAAGTAGCTTTTTTATTTTATATTTGCATACGCCTGTCCGCTTTCGCTCGGGTGTACAAGTTTTCAGGAGCTGTTCCGGCTATCCGTTTCAATCTGCCATTGCGAACAACGTGAAGTATTAAAATCATATTTCGTAATCGCAATGTCAGGATTTCCACTACTATCCGGGCTAGGCAACCTAAACTAAACAACCAAAAAATCCAAAGAGCTAACAATCTAACGATCTAAAAAATGAGCTTTTTCAAACGCATATTTTCATCTGATAAAAAGGAATCGGTTCTCAATGAAGAGCAAAAACAAACGCTCGACAAAGGACTTGAAAAATCCAAAACTTCTTTTTTTTCCAAACTCACCAAAGCCGTCGCAGGTAAATCAAAAGTCGATGACGAGGTATTGGATAACCTTGAGGAAATCCTTGTCAGTTCTGATGTTGGCGTAAATACAACGCTAAAAATCATCACACGCATCGAAAAACGCGTCGCCGAAGATAAGTATCTCGGAACAGACGAACTCAACCAAATCCTTCGGGATGAAATTGCTAGCCTGCTTTCCGAAACCAATCTTGGCGAAGCGACAGAATTTACAATTCCAACCACTTCAAAACCATATGTAATTATGGTTGTAGGCGTAAACGGCGTTGGAAAAACTACAACAATCGGGAAGTTAGCAAGCCAGCTAAAAAAATCAGGTTACAGCGTTGTCCTTGGCGCAGCCGATACATTTCGTGCTGCTGCAATCGACCAGCTTCAAATCTGGGCAGATCGCGTTGGCGTTCCGTTGGTAAAGCAACAAATGGGAAGTGATCCTGCATCCGTGGCTTTTGATACGTTGCAATCAGCCGTAGCTCAAAATGCCGATGTGGTAATCATTGATACAGCCGGACGTCTTCATAACAAGATTAACCTCATGAGCGAGCTTACAAAAGTAAAACGCGTAATGCAGAAAGTTGTCGAAGATGCGCCACACGACGTAATGTTGGTACTTGACGGTTCAACCGGACAAAATGCTTTCGAACAAGCTAAACAATTTACAGCCGCTACCGAAGTTACTTCACTTGCCGTTACCAAACTCGACGGAACTGCGAAAGGCGGTGTTGTAATCGGAATTTCTGACCAATTTCAAATTCCGGTTAAATACATTGGAGTAGGCGAAGGAATCGAAGATCTTCAGGTTTTTAATAAATATGAGTTCGTGGATTCATTCTTTAAATAGAAAAAATTAAACATAAATTCCACAAATTATCACGAATTAAATCTGTGCTAATTTGTGGAATTTATGTTTACTGTAAAATAATTAATTCTCGTTTTATATGCTTCTATACTTTTTTATAGCTGAATAAAATTGTAATTTTATCATTCAAATTTCAACGATGAAAAAAATTCTATCCCTATTATTTATAACACTTTCCCTTCTTTCCTGCCAACAGAACATTGATGATGACGACATTGCAAAAATAAACGGTTATTGGGAAATCGAAGAAGTTGTCCTGCCGGATGGCGAAGAAAAAGAGTATAAAATAAGTGAAACGGTTGATTTTTTTGAAATAAAAAATAATATAGGATTCCGTAAAAAAGTAATGCCGCAAATTGACGGAACATACAAAGCGAATGATCTTCAGGAAGATATAAAAATCACGAAATCCGGCGATACCGTTTTTATCGAATATTCAACTGCATACGCAAAATGGAAAGAGCAGGTTCTTAAAGTTTCTGACGAAAACCTGGTTCTGAAAAACAAACAAAATTTAGAATATCATTATAAAAAACCAGTTCCTTTTACATTGAAATAATGGCAAAACGCTCCAGTAACGAAAGTCCGATTAGCGATGTGCTAAAAGAGATCATCCAGGTGAACAAGCTTCAGCCCGGAATGGATCGTATTGCCGTTAAAGAAGCGTGGCTATCCTTAATGGGAAATGGTGTGAAAAGTTACACCAAAGATGTTTCGCTCAAAGGAACAACATTATACGTTGAGTTAAGTTCGGCTGTTTTGCGTGAAGAACTCAGTTATGGTAAGGATAAAATCATAAAAATGATGAATGAAGAGCTGCGTCGCGAAGTGGTTAAAGACGTGATTTTGAGATAAATGCAGACATTTTAGACTTCTCATATTTTTAGAGAGTAGACGAAAAACTCATCCAAAATAAAATCCCGCTTCAACTTGAAACGGGATTTTTATATTTTAACCTTTAGATCTTAAGAAGTCTGAAAATCTAATTGTCTAATAACAAATTAAAATTCTTCTCTTCCAGCAAAATGAAATGCGCCTTCAATAGCAGCATTCTCATCGCTATCAGAACCATGAACTGCATTTTCTCCAATTGAAGTTGCGTATGCTTTACGGATAGTTCCTTCAGCAGCATCAGCTGGGTTTGTTGCACCAATTAATGTTCTGAAATCCTCAACAGCATTTTCTTTTTCAAGAATTGCAGCTACGATTGGACCTCTTGACATGAATTCAACCAATTCTCCATAGAATGGTCGAGCTGCGTGAACAGCGTAAAATTTCTGCGCATCAGCAGTTGTCAATTGAGTCAATTTCAATGAAACGATTTTAAAACCGCCTTCAGTGATCATCTTTAAAATGTTTCCGATGTGTCCGTTTTCAACAGCATCAGGCTTAATCATGGTAAAAGTTCTATTAGTTGCCATAGTATTTTTTAAAATTTGGTGCAAAAGTAGGTTTTAATTGTGGAATATTAAAATTGATTTGGGTTTTCCGGCTTAATTTTGAATGATTTATAAAGAAAACTCTCCAGTTGTTGATAAGCTTATGGTTTTGCACTGTCGGAAATTACTTTTACAAAGCACATCCGTTTAGGCATTGAAGAAGCTTCGATACTTGCTTCTGAACCTGATAGTATTTTTTTAAGCCTTAAAAAACGATTATGCTAAATTCGTTTTTAAGTGGTTGAAGTTTTTTGAAAAGTTTTTCTATCAAACTATCTCCGATTTCAAGATAAAATTCAGAGAAATTAGACTGTCTTTCCTGAAGACTTTGAAATGGAAACAACGCATCTTGCAAATCGGTGATTCGTGCTAGTTCATCACTATGCTTTCTTTTTTGTGCAAGCAGTAAACGTTTCTCTAGATTTGCTAATCCTTTCAGCTGCTTGGTTTCCTGTGCTTTTACTGCGCCGGAAAAAGATTTGTCTGTTTTTTGAGCAATTTCATATAAGTCGGCAAATTGCTTTTCAAGAGTTTCCCGTTGACTATTTAAATCAATTGGGAATTCAGATAGTTCTTTAATTTTTTTGTTGGCAAGTGCTGATTGTTTAAGGAATAAATCGATCCAACTTAAATTTAGTTTGTCTGCTTTTTTAGCTTTTTTTTCGGAAGCGAGCAATGCAGAATTACGCAATAATAAAATTGGAAACGTTACTTCGGCTGCGTCAAAAAAAGATTTTAATTCGAGCCAATATGCAATTTCGCCGCCGCCGCCGATATAGCATAAATTTGGTAAAATCACTTCCTGATACAAAGGCCGCATAATGACATTCGGGCTGAATTTCTGAGGATTTTTCTCTAATTCAGATAAAATTTCAGCTTCTGTAAAAGACAATGAAGTGTTGTTTATCAGGTATTTCCCATCTTCTAGAATTATTCTTTCGCGAAGGTTTTCATCGAGATAAAACAAATTGATTTCACGCGGATTCACCTGAACAGTATAATTTCCGAAATTTTGAATGGTTTCGGAAACCTTGGTAAAAGAAGTTTGATGCAATAATTCGTTTTTTACGAACGGTATAAATTCACGTTTTAAATCTTTAGCATCGCCATCGACAATTACAAGGCCGTAGCTTCCAAATAATTCATTGGCCAAATAACGTGTCGCTTCTGCAAGATTGTCAGATTCAAGATAGGTCTTTTCAAACAGCTCGGTTAGGTTTTGTGCGTTTTTACCATTTCCGGCTTCAAGTTTGAAAATTTCGAGCACATCTTCAAGACCTTTGGTAGATAAACGTCCAACGGCTCCGGAACTTTCCCGATTCCATCTGAATTTCTTTCCCTTAAAATTGAAATAATTAATTTCCTCAAAATCGTGGTCTTCCGTCGCCATCCAATACACAGGAACAAAATTATTCTCAGGATATTTTGCTTTTAGTTCTTTTGTAAGATTGATTGTAGAAATAATTTTATACAAAAAATATAAAGGTCCGGTAAACAAATTAAGCTGATGGCCGGTTGTAATCGTAAACGTTTTGGAATCGCCAAGAAAATCTATATTTTGCCGTGTTAACAAAGAAGTATCGACTTTAGAATGCTGCTCTTTTATTGCGGAAACTAGAACTTTTCGATGCTCTAGATTAAAGTTTTGCGCCTTTTCTTTAATCTGTTTTCCAAAATTATCAAGCGTTGGGAAACGATGATATAAATCCCGTAATTCAGCTTTTTGGCCAAGATAATCATTCATTATCGGAGTGAAATATCCTGAATTCTGGTAGCTGATACAGTCGTTTGGCATGGTCGTGGTTTATAAGGTGTACAAAATTACGAAAATAATGTTACCATTAATTCCTTTAACAAGATGTTGGCGTTGCTTATCTTTTTAACGTAAAGTGTCCGCGATGTTCTTTTCCATCTGCTCTTTTCACTACAAACCAATAATCGGTTGCAGGAAGTGGATTATTGTTATAAGTTCCATCCCAACCCTCATCTTTTGCAAAAAGTTGTTTTAGAAATTTTCCATATCTATCAAATATTTTAACATCAAGACTAGGTTCGAAAACAGAAAAATGAATTTTCCAATGATCATTTATTCCGTCTCCATTTGGTGTAAAAAATTTAGGGTACATTAGTAAATAGATTTCTTCAGACGTAATTCCACATCCGTTTATGTCTTTAACATAAACCGTATATAAACCGTTTTGTAATCCTGAAAATTGATTACTTGCCTGATAGGCATTTCCATCGAGAGAATATTCATAAATTCCGTCACCATCTGCAAATACGGTTATAACATTTTCGGTATTTGTCCAATCTAATGTAGTAATGTTGTTGATTGTTGCAACATTTGAATTTACAATTGTAAAATTCTGTGTAGTTGAACAAATATAGGTTCCATAAGTTTTGGATACAGTAATTGAATAATCGCCAGGATTTAAAAATGTAGATGATTGTGTCGTTATTCCGTTTGACCATTGATATTTGTCGAAACCATTTTCAGCGCTAAGGGTAACACTTTTTCCTTCACACAGTGCCCATCGGTCTTTAAAATTTAAAATAGGCTTATCTAATACCCGTAATGCTACTTCATAAATTATTGGACAACGGTTCATTTGGGACACACGTATAAACAAGGTTTCAGATGAATTAGTATTGGTAAATTGATTTTGATAAGCTGCAACACCCAATAGCGCATCATTCTGATTTATATGGTTTGTAAAGATGTAGTTTCCGCCAGGCAGTAAGGTCATGATTTCATTATGTTTTACAGTGAGGTTAAAAGTAAATTTACCATCATAATCATCATCACATTCTACAAAATCGGAAAGTACTTTTAGTTGTATAGGAGCAACAATAAGTGTCAGTTCTGTAATATTAAAGCAACCTTTTGCATCAGTAACTTTTACAAAGATTTTTTGGTTGTTAGTGGAATTTTGGAATGACGTGAAGTTTCCAATTGGGATACCATCGTTTAAGTTTTGCATTGATGTAAAATAATCAAACTGCATTCCCGTTGCGGCATTAATATCTGGTACTGCATCACGTAGGTCAAAGTCCTGAATTTCATTTTTTGCCGTGTCACACTTAGTAAGGCTTGCGGAATTCACGATTGGTTTCGCATCGACTGTCAGTATTAGTTCCGATAAAGCCGAACATCCGTTTATAGTATTTAATACGCGCACATAAATCGTCTGAGGATTCGTTTGATTTTGAAAATTGTTACTTGTGGTTATAGCGTCGTTTTGAATCAAGGCATCGCTAATATTTCTGTAATAACTAAAAGTATAATCGGGAAGATTGATTATATCGGATTGCTTGGAAGTCAAATCAAAACTTTCTTTTCCATCAGCATCGGCATCACATTTTGCATATTGAAGAATAGGCGTAATAGGATCAGCATTGGCCGCAACAATAACCTTTTGATTTTGGGTAGTTGTATTTCCGCTTGCATCTGTATATTTCCAGATAATTGTGTAAGTTCCCGGTAAATTATATGTCAACGGATTGTTTGTTGTAGCAGTCAATACACCCGAACAATTGTCTGTAGCAGTTGGAAAACTGCTAATGGTTACTGAACAAGTTCCATTTACATCCGGTAATAAATTCAAGTCAGCTACCGGTAACATAGAATCACCCACGATTATATCTGTAACTCCAGTATTATCACAACCACCTGTACCTGTAATAAGGCAACTGTATTGACCACTGTGAATAGCTGCTGCATTTGGAATCGTTGGGTTTTGCAGTGTTGAAGTAAAACCATTTGGTCCAGTCCAAGAATAATTAGTACCACCACTTGCAGTAAGCCTTATAGTGTCATTTAAACAGGTAGGAGAGCTGCTAGACGTAGTAGTTGAAGAATGGCAGTCTTTAAATTTAATCAAATAAGCATCGGGATTTGAGCCAAGAGTTGTACTGTGTGCTCCGGGTGTAGCAATACCTGTAGTTGCTCCAAAAGAGGTTGCAAAAAAATAGAAACCGCCAGAATTGTCCAAAGCCAATCTTCCTAATTGTGATCCTCCGTTTCCACCAACATAAGTTCCCCACTGGCGTTGACCAGATGCTGTAAGTTTTATTATAAAGGATTTGCTGGCGAATCCTTTTTCAGGCATAAATGCGTCTGGTGTTGCAACTCCCGTGTTGCTACTGGTATAACCGCAAAGATACAATTCGTTATTTTGGTTTATGACTATGCTGGTGGCTAAATCAAAAAAATAAGTTCCCCATTTTTTTTGCTGTGATTGTAAATCAAATTTTATGAAAAAACTATTATAGTCGTTACCACCTCCATTACCCATGCCTGAAATATAATTCTCATGAAATGTACCGGCTGTGCCAATCCCATTAACCGCAAAGGTTCTTCCTGTCATGTAAGCATCATTTCCTTTTAGAACCATTCGGTTTATTACTTGGTCAGATCCAAAATATGTGCCCCAAACACGTTGTCCGTCAAGATCAAATTTTATCAACATTCCTTCTTCAAATACTGCGTCATAAACTGGTTTGTATGATCCAGGTGTTGAGATATGATCAGGATTTCTGGTAAGTCCTGCCATATATAAGTAATTATCGTCAGAAATAGAACATGTGTAAAATGTATCATTTTTTGCACCACCATAAAACGTCCCCCAAACCCTGTTGCCTGAAGGAGAAAATTTTGCCGCAAACGCTTCAAGATACTCAGTTGTGGTATTATTAACTTCCTGATGAGCGCCTACACTTGATAGAACATTGGTACTACTTGTGCTACCAACAATATAAACGTTGTTATTTTTGTCTACGGTTAGCGCAATAAGTTCTTCATTCCCATTTCCACCATAGTAGGTTGCCCATTCCCTGAAGCCCATAGAATTCAGCTTTATAATAAAGGTATCTTCATAATTGTTTTTAGATTGCTGATATGCTCCAGGAGTAGCTAGTGTATTGCTCATCGTTTTTCCACCAATGTAAATATTATCATTATAATCTAATTGAGTTCTTCCTGCAATTGGAAAATAAGTACACCATAAAAGAATGCCGTTTGGCGTAAATTTTGCAAAATAACCGTTTGACAACCCACTCAGACTCGTTTGGTAGCTTCCTGCGGTTGCAATATTTGTAGTGCTTCTAGTTGATCCTGAAATTATCAGATCCTGATTTGTATCCAAAAGAATATCACCGCTATAATCATCACCGGCCCCGCCAAAATAAGTTCCCCACAAGCGTACTGGTACGGGATCGATTATAATAGTTTTTCCAGAAATGCCAATGTCCGCAATGGCAAAGCCATATACGTTTTTAGATAATTGCTTATACGAAACATCAATATCTTTTTTTTCCGAGCCGTTTTCTATCCAACTTGCTGGTAAAATTTCCTGCATTTCGCCAAAACGGAGACGCATGTTAATCTTATTCTTAGTAAGCTTTGTGTTCGCACCACTAAATTTCATCTTTATATCAGAAGCATTTCCTCCAGGATGAATAATAAAGTTATATTCTGTCGCTTTACTGTCATCTTCCGGAACTATAAATACGACGTCAATATTTGGATAAATTTCTTTATAAGTAACCTTTTTAAAAGCACGAACATTTGTTGTCTCACTTTTTCCATCCATATAATAATTACTGTAAGAGACAGTTGGTTCACTAGTTTCAAAGGATACGTTTTTATTAGAATTTAAAAAATCGATATCAATACGATGATAAGTGTAATTGGAAGGGAAATCTAATATGCTTAGATCCAGATCATCATAGCTTGAGTATGGATTATTTTTTGATTTGTTTCGCAACACTTTTTTTGTTTCAAATACATCATACGAAAAACCATTCTGACGTAGTTGAACATTAATACCTGCGGTATTTAATAAATATTTTACAGCAGGATTTGCACGCCCTTTTTGGTCAACAATCTGCCCTTTATTTTCATAAAAGCCATTTGTTTGTTTGCCTTGCGCAGATAAATAGAAAAATGAAACACAAAAAATAAAAAGATAAAAAGATTTCATGGAGTTTAATTTCGAGCAGCAAAAATATATAAATATAACGTGCCTATCTATAGATTTTGTTTAAAAGGTATAAACTTTTTTAAACGAGATCAAGATGCCAAATTGAAAAAATATAAAGTAATTTTGTACAAACGTTAATTTAATTGAAAACAAAAACTTTCCTCATTACGCCGCCTTTTACACAGCTTAACACGCCTTATCCGGCAACAGCTTATATTAAAGGGTTTCTTAATACAAAAAACATCGGATCAGTTCAGGCAGATTTGGGGATTGAAGTCATTCTCGAATTGTTTTCAAAACAAGGACTTTCAGATATTTTTGCAGAAGCCGAAAAAATAAATCAGGATTTTTCAGAAAACTCAAAGCGGATTTTTGCATTAAAGGAGTACTATATTTCCACAGTTGAATCGGTAATTTCATTTCTTCAAGGTAAAAATCCAACGCTCGCATTACAGATTTGCCAGGAAGATTTTCTGCCGGAAGCGTCCCGTTTTACGCAGCTTGAAGAACTTGAATGGGCATTTGGAACAATGGGAACGCAAGATAAAGCCAAGCATCTTGCAACACTTTACCTCGAAGATATTTCAGATTTCATTATTGAATGTATTGATGATAACTTTGGCTTCAGCCGCTATGCAGAGCGTCTTGGAAGAAGCGCAAATTCATTTGATGAACTTTATACTGCTCTTCAAAAGCCGCTTACCTATATTGATCAAATACTGATTGCCATTTTCAAAACAAGAATTGAAGAAATACAACCGACTTTAGTTCTAATTTCGGTTCCTTTTCCTGGGAATTTATACGCTGCTTTCCGTTCTGCACAATGGTTAAAGCAATATTATCCAAACATAAAAATTGCAATGGGCGGTGGTTTTCCAAATACAGAACTTCGCTCAATTTCAGATAAGCGCGTATTCGAATTCATTGATTTCATTACGCTTGACGATGGAGAAACGCCGATTGAAAACCTTATCGATTATCTTGAAAGTAAACGAAATATCACCGATTTAAAGCGAACTTTTACATTGATCGATGGAGAAGTTACGTATGTCAATAATTCCGTTTCACGTGATTACAAGCAATCCGAAACGGGAACGCCGGATTATTCGGATTTGCTTTTGGATCAATACATTTCCGTAATCGAAGTTGTCAATCCGATGCATCGAATGTGGAGCGATGGGCGATGGAACAAACTCACGATGGCGCATGGCTGTTATTGGGGAAAATGTACTTTTTGCGACATTTCACTCGATTACATTAAAATTTATGAGCCGGTTGCAGCAACTTTGCTCTGCGACAGAATGGAAGAATTAATCCTGCAAACAGGCCAAAACGGATTTCATTTTGTTGATGAAGCAGCTCCGCCAGCTTTAATGCGTGCGCTTGCTATCGAAATTCTTCGCAGAAAACTTACTGTTACATGGTGGACAAACATTCGATTTGAAAAAAGTTTTACTAAGGATTTGTGCATTTTGCTAAAGGCTTCGGGTTGTATTGCTGTTTCTGGCGGACTTGAAGTTGCTTCTGATCGTTTACTTCAGCTAATCGATAAAGGCGTTACCGTTGAGCAAGTTGCGAAAGTGAATCGCAATTTTACCGAATCCGGGATTATGGTTCATGCATATTTAATGTATGGTTATCCAACGCAAACTATACAGGAAACCGTTGATAGCCTCGAAATGGTTCGCCAATTATTTGAAGCCGGAGTTCTACAATCAGGTTTTTGGCACCAGTTCGCAATGACGGCTCATAGTCCGGTTGGAATGTTTCCGGAGAAATTTGGCGTTATAAAGGAAACCGAAATCATAGGAAGTTTTGCCAACAATGACATCAATTATAGAGATAAAACCGGGATTGATCACGATCAGTTTAGCTTCGGGCTTCGAAAGTCATTGTTTAATTTCATGCACGGAATCTGTTTTGATTATCCGTTGCAGGATTGGTTCGATTTTAAGATTCCAAGAACAAAAGTCCCTGAAAATTTTATTTACAACGCATTGCATCAGGAAACGGAATTAGCGATCAAATCGACGGCGAAAGTTATTTGGTTGGGCGGAAAACCGGAAATGCATCCTTTTACTAAAACAAAAAAAGGAAATTCATGGGAAATGGTATCGTTGGTTTTTCACGATAAAAAAGAAACCATCAAGATTGAATTTAATAACGATCTTGGTAAATGGATTGCTGGAATATTACAAAAGATTTCGGTAATGAATACAAAACTTTACACATTTCAGGAAATAAAATCAGATTACGAAATGCATTATGAAGATTTTGAATTATTCTGGTATTCCAAGCCAGTAAAGACCTTAAGGGAGTTTGGGCTTTTACTATTGTAACTTATTCAGTTATTTCAGGTTGCTCAGTTTCTTTCTTTTTCTTTTTACTTTTTTTATTCTTGTTTTCCTTTTTCTCTTTTTCCTCTTTGTACTTTTGGATTTGCTCCTTATTCAATACTGAAAAAATACTGGCTTCCATTTTTTCGCCAGCAATAACAAACTTTTCCTGTCTTGCTTGTTCCGGCATTTGCCGAATTGATTCCATATCTTTTTTGTAATCATCCAGGAAGTTTTTTACTGCCGCTTCCTGAAAACCATCTAGTGTGAGCATTTTGGTTAAATACTCAGTTGTCCCTTGTACAAAATCATACGGTTTGTCATTTTTGCCTTGACTTTGAGCATTAGCTGCACAAAACGTTAAAAGGAATAATAGTAAAAATATTTTTTTCATGATATTAATTTAAATGCTGTCAAAGATACAATAATTACAATTCTTCAATCTTAAATTTAAAGCCAACACTGTGAATATTTTCTATGGAGATTTTTTTTTCCGGACTCAGGATTTTACGCAAACGTGAAATAAATACATCGAGGCTTCTACCCATAAAATAATCGTCGTCTCCCCAAAGCGCAGTCAGGATTTGTTCTCTTTTTAAAACGGTGTTCTTATTTTCAATAAAAAATTTTAGTAATTCCGATTCGCGTTGCGTTAAAATAATTTTATCGGTTCCATCTGAAATTTCATAGTTTTTACTGTCGAATTCAAATTTTCCGATAGAATAAACTACTTTTTTCGGAACGCTTTTGTGCGAACGTTTCAGGAAAATCTCAATCTTTAAGATTAATTCTTCAATACTGAAAGGCTTGACCAGATAATCATCAGCGCCAAGTTTTAATCCCTTAATCCGGTCTTCTTTCAATGTTTTCGCCGACAAAAAAAGGATCGGTATTTCAATATTGACTTTGCGTATTTGTGCTGCGAGTTCAAAACCGTCCATTTTTGGAAGCATGATGTCCAAAATACAAATGTCGAAATTCTCCCGCTGAAAAAGTTCCATGCAAACCGCTCCGTCCTCGCAATGCGTCACATGATAATGCTGCTCGAGATTATCTTTTGTAAGAAAAGCAAGCGTGGCATCATCTTCGGCATAAAGTATCCTGAATTTTTCCATTACGATTGCGGTATTAAAAGTGTAATTGTAATTCCGTTGTCTGGATTATTTTTCGCTGAAATTTTCCAGTTGTGCAAAGTACAGATTTTTTTAACGTAATATAATCCAAGACCGAAACCATTTACTTCATTGCTTTTTGAGCTAGAAATCCTATAGAATTTATCGAAAATAAATGAAATGTTTTTAGTGGAAATCCCAATCCCATTATCCGAAAAAGCAACCTTTAGCATTTTGTTTTCTTTGTAAAGTGAAATTGTGATTTCAGGTTTTCCTTCACAATATTTTACCGAGTTATCGATCAGGTTATAAACCAGATTTGTAAAATGAAATACATCGGCTTCTATCAAATGATCGCTGTCAGTATCAACTTTTACAACAATTTCCGGATATTTTAAGGTAATATTCTCAATTACTTCGCAGATAAGCGGGACAACAGAAATCATCTTTTTATCTAAAACCAAAGGCGAATTATCGGATTTTGCGCTTTCGAGAATTTTGCCGATGTGCTCGTTTAATTTATTGCTCTGGCTGATGATGATTCCGGTATATTTTTCGAGTTTTTCATCAGATTGAATTTTATGTTGCTTTATCAGATAATTAGATGCAATAAGGATTGAAGAAAGCGGCGTTTTGAATTCGTGTGTCATATTATTAATGAAATCACGTTGCAATTCTGAGTATTTTTTCTGTTGTAAAATCGTAAAAATCGAATAAACATAGACCAATAAAATAATTACTAGCGCGAATGAAAGTACAAACCAAAATTTTAGTGAACTGAATAAATATGTCGTTTCATTTGGAAAACGCACTGCAAAATAATAAACCAGGTTTTTGTGCTTCGGAAAATAAACGGTCTTTTTTCCCTGTTCTTCTTTTGATAAGGAAACATAATTGCCATACACCATTTCATCGCTGTGGCAATTGTACATCGCATATTCAAAATCAGTTGTGATGTTTACTTTTCCGAATTCTGATTTAAGGTAAAACTCAAGAATTTCTGGTTCAAAATCATTGTCGATATTTACGATATAATAATCATTTGAAACTTTTTGCACCGGATTTTCAGCAGGAAGTTCATGGTTTGTACCTTCATAAAGTTTCTTCGCGACTTCAAGCATTGCGATGTGCGCTTTTTGGCTAAACTTCTTTTCTTCAAGAGTGTAAGCTTGTTTTGTCCACAGCAGTTGTGCTACCAGAATTCCTATAATAGCTATAAGCCCGAGAACTATAATGATATTGAGTTTGTTCTTTTTCAATTAATTGTATTTGAATCATCCAAAAATAGGGATTTAAATCTGTAAAAATTACCGTTAACAACCCGTTAACAAACGTTTGAAACCGCTTAACAACAGCGATGTAGCGTATGAACTACTTTTGGATTGTTCAAAATTAACAAACTAACATTTAAATTTATTTATTATGAAAACAACAATTCAAATTTCAGCACTTGCATTTGTATTTGGTTTAATGTCATTTACTTCATTACCAATTAAAAACGATAATCTGATTAGTGTGGTAAAAGCTCCGGTTACGTATAAAAGCGAGGCTATAAATCTAGGAAATATCCCACAAAACCAGCCAATGTCTATTGATTTCGAATTTACAAATACAAGCGAAAAGGCAGTGGTGATTACGAATGTAAGGGCATCTTGTGGCTGTACAGCTACAGATTACACGAAAACCCCAATTCAGCCGGGAGAAACCGCAAAAATTACAGCCGTATATAATGCTGCGGCAAAAGGCCCATTTTCAAAAAATGTAACAGTAACAACAAATGCCGAGGAAACTCCGAAAGTACTTACGTTTAGCGGAACTGTTATTTAATTAATAATTAAAATTAATACTTAATAATTTCTGATACAGAAACGCCGGTACAATTTTGAACCGGCGTTTTTATGATTTTATATTAACTATTCATTATTAATTACCATTAAGCAGGTTCTCCGTATAAATCAAATTCAGTTGCTTCGGTAATTTTTATCATTACAAATTCACCTGTTTTCAAGTAGTTTTTAGAAGCATCGATCAATACTTCATTATCTACGTCGGGACTGTCAAATTCAGTTCTTCCAACAAAATGTGTACCTTCTTTTCGGTCGATGATACATTTGAAAACCTGTCCGACTTTCTCCTGGTTCATATCCCACGAAATCTGCGATTGTAATTCCATTATTTCATTGGCACGCGCTTGTTTTACGTCGGCAGGAACATCATCTTCGAGCAAATAAGCATGTGTGTTTTCTTCGTGAGAATAGGCAAAACAACCCATTCGGTCAAATTTCATTTCCTGTACAAAGTCTTTCAGGATATTAAAATCTTCTTCAGTTTCACCAGGATAACCCACAATCAAAGTCGTTCTTATAGCCATTCCGGGAACCGCTTCACGGAAATCCTTTAATAGTTTTGTGGTTTTTGCCTGCGTAGTTCCGCGACGCATCGATTTCAAGATCGAATCAGAAATGTGTTGTAGCGGAATATCGATATAATTACAAATTTTTGGCTCGCGTTTCATGATTTCCAAAACATCCATCGGAAAGCCTGACGGGAATGCATAATGCAAACGAATCCATTCAATTCCTTCTACTTTTACCAAAGCTTCCAGCAATTCGCCAAGATTTCGTTTTTTGTACAAATCCAAACCATAATAGGTCAAATCCTGCGCAATCAAAATCAGCTCTTTAACTCCGTCCCGGGCTAAACCTTCGGCTTCTTTTACCAATTTTTCAATCGGCTGTGAAAGATGTCTTCCACGCATAAGCGGAATCGCGCAAAAACTGCACGGACGGTCGCAACCTTCAGCAATTTTCAGGTAAGCATAATTTTTCGGAGTCGTTGTCAATCGTTCGCCCAGCAATTCGTGTTTGTAATCGGCGCCCAGTGCTTTTAATAACAAAGGCAATTCAGTAGTTCCGAAATATTGGTCAACATTCGGGATTTCTTTCTCAAGATCCGGGCGATAACGCTCTGACAAACATCCGGTAACAAACACTTTATCAACGATTCCACGGTCTTTTTTATCGGCATATTCCAAAATCATATTTACCGATTCAGCTTTCGCATTATCAATAAATCCGCAGGTATTAATGACAATAATGTTTCCTTCTTCCTTTTCAGGTGCTTCGTGGGTAACGTCTTTTCCGCTTGCGCGAAGTTGTCCCATTAGCACTTCACTGTCATAAATGTTTTTTGAACATCCAAGCGTAATTACGTTTATTTTGTTCTTTTTTAAAGACTTAGTCCTCATAATATATTCTAAATTATCCCCGATGCGTTCGCTTCGTTTCGGGGCGCAAAATTACGCTTTTTATTTTGGAAACCTATCGATTTTTGATTTAGGAGCTTTTTCCTGCTCTCGCCTTTATCTTTTTTCGTTCCTCAAAAAGGATATTGGCTCCATCAGGGCTAAAAAACCGTTCCAGAACATGAAACGGATTTCTGTAACATCTTACGGAATTACAGTTCAAATAAAACGGTCACTGAAACATTATTATTAGTAGAATTTATTTGCGCAGCATCGGTCAGACCTCTTGAAAAGAAAGCTTGCTCATATTCCCTTTTGGCCAGTGTATAGGATAAATCCACTTTAAAATCACCAAAATTATAGCCTAATCCGGTTGAATAGCTGTTTAAATCGCCAATCGTTTTTCCGTTTTTGTACGGACTTTCCTGAAAACGATATCCGCCGCGAAGACTCCATTGTTTTATTCTGTATTCTCCGCCAATCCTGATTTCGCTGGCGGCTGTAAAGGTGTTTTTTATTTCTGCATTTACGTCGCTTGCACCAGACCGAAATTTCGAATTCGTATAATCTTTATAAGTATAATCAATGCTTAGCAAACCTTTCCTGCCAAAAACATAGGCAAGGCTTCCGTTGATTTTCCCCGGTGTTCTTAAATTATAAGTTGGGTAAACGATAGTAATATTCGGGTCAACATAAAATGGATTTTGAGTAGCACAATCCGGACAGTCAACAGCCAGCGTTTGCAAAAGTTCATCGTTGAGCGTAAACCACGTTGGAGATTCATAGGATAATCCGGCTCTTAAATCGTTGAGTTTCGCAATCGCTCCCAATTGAAAAGAGAATCCGGCACCATATGTGTAAAGATCATTTGTAAAGCGCAATGCCTGAACGCCAGTTGACGGATCTTGGTTTGGAGAACCGTTATAATCCTCATAAAAACTAGTGCTTTTTGTAAAATCGATTGAATGTAAGTTGATATTGAGGCCTAAAAACAAAATGTCTTTAAATGAAGTCGCTGTATTGATGGAAAGTTTTCCGTTAAATCCGGTAGTTTTGATTGCATTTTCCTGATAGAAATTTCCAGTCGCTGTCAAATCTGATTCATATTCGTTTGTTGTAGTTCCAGCAACCGGTCGGATTATAGAACCGTTCAGTCCTAAATAAGATTGTTGCTCGCCATAATCTAGAAACTGATAATTTCCATTTGCTATATTTGCGGGTAATCCGTTGGCGTAATAATTAAAATAATTGCTGATGGAATTAGTAGGATTTATTCCGGTTGAATAAATAGAATTATTAAAATTATTAGTCGATTCAAAATCAAATGCCAAACTGATTTTTTTCCATTTTGCATCTTCTTTACCATTATCAAAAATCCATAAAGCACCAATTTGAGTTAAATCTAACGCCGTATCATTCATGTTTGATTTGGTTCCGAAAAAATCTGATTTGTTTTTGATATTGAAATTACTCGCAGTTATGCTGGCCTGATTTGTAATAAAAACGGCAGATCCGGCAGGATTTATGGCAATTGATGAAAAATCGCCGCCAAGTGCTCCGAAAGCGCCGCCCATTGCACGGAATCTTGCTGTTCCATTCATGTTATCAATGCTGTAACGCATAGCATCACTCGCATCTTGTGCCTGAATTGATGTAATGCAAATTAATGACATCAATAAAAAAAGTTGTTTCATTTTCTTAAAATTTTAATCTAAAAAAATACCTATGTCCGAAACATTTCTGTTTAAACATAGGTAAAATATAATTTCATTAAATGTTATCCACGTCGTCCGCCGCCAGAAGAACGACCTCCGCCCATGCTACCACCGCTGGATCTACCACCGCCACTTGAGCTTGGAGTATATGATCTTGTTGGGGCTGAACTTCGTGTTGGAGCATAATTATTGTTTCTGGTCGTGTTTGATGGCGTGTAATTGTTATTCCTTGTTGTATTTCGTGAAGGAACTGCATTTGTGTTAGGATTTCTGGTTCCGGCATTTCGTGTTGTAAATTGTGTATTTCTTGTCCCGGAGTTAAAATTTCGTACAGTATTACCTGAATTTCTTACAGTATAATTATTTCTGGAAGTAGAATTCCTGTATGTAGTTTCCGCTCTTCGACCATTTACGGATCTTCCGCTTGAATAGGCTATTGCACCACGTCTTCCTGAAGAATATCCATAATTTCCGGAATAGCGCGGACCGTGATTACCATAACCAAAATGGTTATTATGATAATAACCTCCCCAGCCATAGCCACCATAAGAGTAACCTCCCCAACCTAGGCCGTACCAGGAATTCCATCCCCAGCCAAGATTCCATCCCCAGCCTGGTCCGTACCAACCGCCCCAAGCCCAGTTATTATACCAAAACGGAGAATAACCATATCCCCAGCTATTGTCATAGATGTTAACGGTTACATTTTCTGAGGAACTTCCCCAGCCGGCATTTCTGCTTGCATAATAAGTAGTGTCATTGTTGGTGCTGTCTGATTCGGTGTAGTAATTCTCTACGTCAGTTATGATTTCAGAATTCTCTTTAAGTGAGCCAAAATACCCTTTGTAGTATTTGCTGTCTTCAGATGATTCATTTTGATTTGACTTGTCTCTGTTTGTATAAATGCCGTCATTATCATAATAGGATTTATTTTGATAAGTACCACAGGAAGATAAAAGGAGTGTAATCAGACCAAAGAGCGAGTAAACCTTGAAGTTTTTTGAGGAAAAATAGTAAGTTTTCATATCCATGGCAATTTTATTGTTACAAAAATAGTTAGTTTTGCGGAACTTTATAGTTAAAAAAATTAAACAATATTTGTGCCAAACTGTTAAATATGAGCAAGAACCTTACAACAAGATCCGAAGATTATTCTAAATGGTATAATGAACTAGTAGTTAAAGCTGATTTAGCTGAAAACTCTGGCGTTAGAGGCTGTATGGTTATAAAACCCTACGGCTATGCCATTTGGGAAAAAATGCAGGCTGAATTAGATAGAATGTTTAAAGAAACAGGACATAGTAATGCATATTTTCCACTGTTTGTTCCTAAAAGCATGTTTGAAGCCGAAGAGAAAAATGCCGAAGGTTTTGCTAAAGAATGTGCTATCGTAACACACTATAGATTAAAAAATGATCCGGATAAACCAGGTAAATTAATGGTCGATCCAAATGCGAAACTTGAAGAAGAACTAATCGTTCGTCCAACAAGTGAAGCTATTATCTGGTCAACATATAAAGGCTGGGTTCAGTCGTATCGCGATTTACCATTATTAATTAATCAATGGGCAAATGTTGTGCGTTGGGAAATGAGAACACGATTGTTTTTAAGAACGGCGGAGTTTTTATGGCAGGAAGGACATACGGCTCACGCCACACGAAATGAAGCTATAGAAGAGTCTGAAAAAATGATGAATGTTTATGCAGAATTCGTACAGGATTTCATGGCGATTCCAGTAATTAAAGGCTTAAAAACAGAAACAGAACGTTTTGCCGGCGCAGAAGAAACCTACTGTATAGAAGCTTTGATGCAAGACGGGAAAGCACTTCAAGCAGGGACTTCACACTTTTTAGGACAAAATTTTGCTAAAGCATTTGATGTGAAATTTGCAAATCATGAAGGTAAACAAGAACATGTTTGGGGAACTTCATGGGGAGTTTCAACGCGCTTAATGGGTGCTTTGGTAATGACGCATTCTGATGATAACGGGTTGGTTTTACCTCCAAATTTAGCACCGATTCAGGTTGTAATTGTTCCAATTTATAAATCCGAAGAAGAATTTAAAGCAGTTTCTGAAGCAGCGCAAACTTTAGTTTCTCAATTTAAGAAGTTACGAATTTCGGTAAAGTTTGATGATAGGACCACACAAAAACCTGGTTTTAAATTTGCCGAATGGGAATTAAAAGGCGTTCCGGTCAGAATTGCTGTCGGTCCAAAAGATCTGGAAAACGGAACTTTTGAAGTGGCAAGAAGAGATACGCTTACAAAAGAAGTAGTTTTGAAAGACGCAATTGTAAATCACATTAGCGACTTGCTAGAGCAAATTCAATCGGATTTATTTAACAAAGCTTTGAATTACAGAAATACCCATATTACTGAAGTCAGTGATTTTGAAGAATTTAAACAGGTTTTGGAAAATAAAGGCGGATTTATTTCTGCTCATTGGGATGGAACTCCTGAGACCGAAGAAAAAATAAAGGATCTTACAAAAGCTACAATCCGATGTATTGCCCTAGATAGGGTAGAAGAGGTGGGAAGTTGCGTGCTTACTGGGAAACCATCTTCAGGAAGAGTGCTTTTTGCAAAGGCGTATTAAAAATATTTGAAAAAATATTCATTAGCTATTGTACGAATAAAAAATAGTTGTATTTTTGCATCCGCATTCAGATAGCAGGCCCGTTCGTCTATCGGTTAGGACGCCAGGTTTTCATCCTGGTAAGGGGGGTTCGATTCCCCCACGGGCTACAAGTTCAGTTCTTTATTGAAGAATACTAGAAGAATAATGGTCCGTTCGTCTAGGGGTTAGGACGCCAGGTTTTCATCCTGGTAACAGGGGTTCGATTCCCCTACGGACTACAAATTAGTTGTAAATTAGTTTTATAGGATAAAAGTCAGTGTCTCGATTTTTGTTTTATTAGTTAAAACCAAAGTGATTAAATTTTAATTGTGGGAGGTTTTTCTTTTTTAACTAAGTATTAATAATCCTTACAATTAAATTAAAAAGAAAATGGCAAATCATAAGTCAGCTCTAAAGAGAATCAGAAGTAACGAAAAAAGAAGAGTATTAAACAGATACCAGCACAAAACTACTCGTAATGCAATCAAAGCATTAAGATTAGCAACTGATAAAGCTGATGCTTCTTCAAAACTTTCTGCTGTTATTTCTATGGTTGATAAGTTAGCTAAGAAAAATATCATTCATGATAACAAAGCTTCTAACTTGAAATCAAAGTTAACAAAACACGTTGCTAAATTGTAATTACTTACAATTCAAAATATAAAGGTTCTCAATTGAGAACCTTTTTTTATGCTTTTATTTTTCCTAAAATTTCAGTGAGAATTTCTTTTGTTAATGGCTTCGGGAAAAAATCAAGGACCATTTCAAATTCTTTTGATTTTCGAATGTCATTCGGATCGATTGAAGATGACAACAAAATAATCTTTACCTCTTTATAGTCACTATAGAGCTTTTGCCTGAATTGCTCTAAAAATTCCCAGCCGTCCATTACTGGCATGTTTAAATCGAGCAGGATTAATAACGGTCGATCTGAATTCTTGTTCTGTAAAATATTTTCTTCCTTTTCCAGATAAGCAATCGCTTCCTGGCCGTTAAGCAACGTTACAACTTCATTAGTGATTCCAATTTTTGAAATTACTAACTTGGACAACAACAGCGCAATTGGATCATCATCGATGCAGATTACTTTTTGTAACATTAGTTTTTGTTCTTAAGTTTTATGGTGAATGTGGTGCCTTTTCCAACGGTACTTTCAATTTCAATTTCGCCGCCCATACTTTCAATTTGCGACTTAACTAAGTATAAGCCAAGGCCTTTACTGTCCGGATAATTATGAAAGCGTTGGTATAAACCAAATATTTTCTCGCTGTATTTTGTGAGATCAATACCGATTCCGTTGTCTTTAAAAATGATTGTTGTATAGGTTTCGTCTTCATAAAAGGATATGGAAATTTCGGGTTCTCTTTCCGACGATTTGTACTTGATGGCATTTGTCAGTAGATTCAATAAAATACTTTCGAAGTAAGCTTTATTGGAATAAACTGTTGCGCCTTCATTTATTTCGCGCAGGATCGTTGGCTTATTTGCTGAAATAAGGATATTAATCTGATTCAACACATTGTCCAGTGACTCGTTAACTAAGATTTTTTGTTTTTCAATTGAAGGATTATCACGGATAATAACAACTTTTCCCAAATCAGCAATTGTTTCGTTTAAAAGATAAGTCGATTTTACAAAGCCATCAACGATAAGTTCCAATTCTTTATTTTCAATTGGAATTTCATCAATAAGCTTCAAAAGTCCAATGAGATTAGATAAAGGCGCTCTTAGATTATGCGAAGTAATATAGGAAAACTGGCGCAGATCCTTATTGTTTTGTGTAAGCTCGTTGATGAGCTGTTCTTTTTCCTTTTCCTGATTTTTACGCTCAGTAATGTCGCTTTGAATGGAAATCCAATGCGTATGCTCATTTTCTGAATTAAAAACCGGAACCATAGAAAATCGGACCCAGTATTCCTGACCGTCCTTTTTGTAGCTGATGATTTCAACTTCGCATTCAACTTTGCTTTTAATGCAAAATCGGAGTTTGTCTAATTCAGCCGGATTTGATTTCTCGCCATAAAACAAAAGCGGTGATTTTCCAACGACATCATTATATGTAAATCCGGACATAATGGTAAAGGCCTCATTTACAAAAACGATCTTCGGAATTTCCAATTCAGAAATATCGGCATCCGTGATCAAAACCGCATCTTTTGTATTTGTAATTACCGTTTCCAGAAGTTTTAATCGTTGCTCTTCTTCTTTCCGTTTGGTAATATCCTGCATCGCTCCGATCATTCTTACCGGCTCGCCATTTTCATCAAATAATAAAAATCCCCTATCAAGGACATATTTGTAGGAGCCGTCCCTGCATTTAAAGCGATATTCGTCCTGCCATTTTTGCGTTTTCTGCTCTAAAAAAGAATACAGTTTGACTGACATCCGAATGCTGTCTTCGGGATGAATACGGTCAAACCACCATTTTGAGTTGTTGCCAACTTCCTCTTTCTTATAGCCATAAACACCTTGGATTCCTTTGTTCCAGGAAAAATCATTCCGCTTCACATTCCAATCCCAAATCGTATCGCTTGTTGCTTTTGCCACAATGTCGTAACGTTCTTTTGATTCGCTGATTTCGGTAGTATTGGTCTTGAGTTTTTCTACTGCGCTTTGGTTTTCCTTTTCAATATTGATTATGAAATACCTGATAATCAACGCGCAAATGATTATAAAGACAATGTCTCGTATAATCTGGGTAGAAAAAAAGTTTTCAGAAGTATAATTGCTTTCGAGCGATTTAAGGCTTAAAATCGCTAAAATGACAGCTATGAAAATAAAGATGTAGGTTATTTTATTGGCTTTGCTTTTCATTACTCCAAATATATAGAATTTATATATAGGTTTCAATGTTTAACCTGAAAGTAGTCAAAATTTTGCCCAAAAGGCATCCTGCAAGTTATTAAAGAGTTAAGTATGAAAGAATCATTTTTTATGTGAAAATAAAGTGTACCTTTGCAACTTCAAAAAAATACAGATGGAATCTATCAGAAACATTGCAATCATTGCGCACGTCGATCACGGTAAAACCACTTTGGTTGATAAAATTATGTACCACTGCCAGCTTTTTCGTGACAACGAAAACACAGGCGACTTAATTCTTGACAACAACGACTTAGAAAGAGAAAGAGGAATTACAATTACTTCCAAAAACGTTTCTGTTGTTTATAAAGGTACAAAAATCAACATTATCGACACTCCTGGTCACGCCGATTTTGGCGGTGAAGTAGAGCGTGTATTGAATATGGCTGATGGAGTTTGCCTTTTGGTAGATGCCTTCGAAGGTCCGATGCCACAAACGCGTTTCGTATTGCAAAAAGCAATCGATCTTGGTTTGAAACCTTGTGTCGTAATCAATAAAGTAGATAAAGAAAACTGTACTCCGGAAGAAGTGCACGAAAAAGTTTTCGACCTGATGTTCGAATTAGGAGCTACTGAAGAACAATTGGATTTTCCTACGGTTTATGGTTCTGCGAAAAACAACTGGATGTCTGACGATTTCAGAAACCAGACTGAAAATATCGAGCCGTTATTGGATATGGTAATCAAAAATGTTCCGCCACCAAATGTTGGAGAAGGAACGCCTCAAATGTTAATAACATCCCTAGATTTCTCTGCTTTTACAGGTCGTATCGCTATTGGTCGTCTTGAAAGAGGTGTGTTGAAAGAAGGAATGCCAATCTCTTTGGTAAAAAGAGACGGTAAAATCATAAAATCAAGAATCAAGGAACTTCACACATTTGAAGGTCTTGGACGCAAGAAAGTTGCTGAAGTAATTGCCGGAGATATTTGTGCTATTGTTGGTGTTGAAGGTTTTGAAATTGGAGATACTATCGCCGATTTTGAAAATCCGGAAGCACTTCAAACTATCGCAATCGATGAGCCTACAATGAGTATGTTGTTCACGATCAACGATTCGCCTTTCTTTGGTAAAGAAGGAAAATTCGTAACTTCTCGCCACATCCGTGACAGATTGACAAAAGAGTTGGAGAAAAACCTTGCAATGAAACTAGGCGAAACTGATTCTGCTGATAAATTCATGGTTTTTGGTCGCGGCGTACTTCATTTATCTGTTCTTATCGAAACAATGAGAAGAGAAGGTTATGAGCTTCAAATCGGTCAGCCACAAGTTATCATCAAAGAAATTGACGGTAAAAAATGTGAGCCAATTGAAGAATTAACAATCGATCTTCCTGAAAATCTTTCTGGTAGAGCGGTAGAGTTCGTTACAATCCGTAAAGGAGAAATGCTTTCGATGGAAGCAAAAGGCGAGCGTATGATTATTAAATTCAACATTCCATCTCGTGGAATTATCGGATTGCGTAATCAATTGCTTACTGCTACTGCAGGTGAAGCGATCATGTCTCACCGTTATATCGGATACGAACCATATAAAGGTGAAATTCCGGGTCGTAACAATGGTTCATTAATTTCTATGGAAAACGGAAAAGCAATTCCATATTCTATCGATAAATTACAGGATCGTGGTAAATTCTTCGTGAATCCAAACGACGAAATCTACGAAGGACAGGTAATCGGAGAGAATTCTCGTAGTGATGATATGAGCGTAAACGTAACGAAAATGAAAAAACAATCTAACGTTCGTTCATCCGGAAATGATGAAAAAGCAAGGATTATTCCTCCAATCATTTTCTCTCTTGAAGAAGCTTTAGAGTACATTCAGAAAGATGAATATGTTGAGGTTACACCAAAATCTATTCGTTTGAGAAAAATTTATTTGACAGAAACAGACAGAAAGAGATTCAAATTCTAAATGTCATCCCGAGCGCAGCCGAGGGATTTTTATAAAACAAAAGCCATTCTTTTCAGAGTGGCTTTTTTTATTAGAAGCTATTCCGGCTTTTCGCTGCAATCTTTTTATTTTTAAAAAAAAATAAAAAGGATTTCCGCTTCAATCCGGGCTATGATCCTGCTATCCGGACAATTTATCGTTTCAATGCGAAATGTCCTTTAGTCGTTCTTCCGTCTGTAAGGTTTATTACATACCAATAATCATCAGAAGGCAACGGATATCCGTTTAGCATTCCGTCCCAGCCTGTTGCATCCCGTGCCGGAATTTCCTTAACGAGCTTGCCGTCACGCGTAAAAATGTAGATTTGCGTCGAATTATTAAAAACCGAATTTACGCCGTCAACTTTCCAAAAATCATTAATGCCATCGCCATTTGGCGTAAAGAATTTGGGAAGCCCGATAATTACGACCGTTTGTGAAATGATTCCACAACCATGAATATCGCGAATGTAAATCTCATGAATTCCAGACGGAACGTTTTCAAAAAAGTTAGAAGTCTGAAAAGAACCATTCGGATCGTCAAAACTATATTCATAATCGCCAATACTTTCGGGAGTAAGATTTACGGTAACAGTGTTATTTTCTATCGTTACATCCTGAACTTCCACAGAAGCAACTTCAGGATCATTAGAAGGATTGACTACAATTGTGCGTATTTTTCTACAGGCGGTAACTTTATTTATTACTTCAACGGTATAAGTTCCCGCTTGATTTACCTGTATCGCATAAGAGATCTTTGGAAAAATGTTTCCGTCCAATCGCCAGATGTACGTATAATCAAAAGTTAATCCTGATAGTAATCCGGCGTTTATCGTTATAAAATTGTTCGGAAGATTGGTGCAAATGTAATCATCGCCATCACTTTCCGGATCAATGTCCGGAAGCCGGTATACTTCAAGATTTACGATACTGATGCCCGCACAATTATTTCCGTCTTCGACTCGCGCATAAAGAATATCGTTGTACGCGATACCGTTTTCATAATTGGTAAAATTAGAAATTGCATTCTCTTCAAGCAATGCATCGGAAAGCGTTTCATAAAAACGAACCGTTTCTGAAGGCAATGTGGTGAGATTGGTGTCGGTAAGGTCAAAATTCGAGAATCCATCTTCAGAATTTACCAGATCGCATTCATAAAGAAATGATTCACGAGTTGGAGTTACATTAACGGATAATTCGACCGTGCTAAGGCTTGAGCAACCTGTTGTTATATTGGTAATTCGGGCAATGATGGTTTGTGGATTGGTAAGGTTTACATAACTCGTTAACGCATCTTGATTAGCACTTTCATCAGTTGTGTTTTCGAAATAAAGAACAGATAAATTCTGATCGTTATTAGTGAGTGCATCTGTAGCTTGCGTTAGATTGAACAACGTTATTCCGTCAGGATTAAGCTCGGTATCACATTGAACCAGCGTTGTCGTCGTCTTTGCAGGAAGCGGGTTAACAATCAGTTGTATTTCACGGATCTCATAACAGCCGTCGGCATTTTTTACTTTCATATAAATAGATTCTCCACCCGGAACAGTGTTCGTAAAAGTTGTGAGTGGCGTATTCTCAGGAAAAGCATCGGTTTGATCCTTATAATAAGAAACCGTAAGACCGGTTGTGTCGGCATCGTTAAAGACTTTTGCAGTTACCTCATTCAGATTAAATGTAATGAGGCCATTACTATCATCACCATCATTAGCATTGTCACAAAACGCTGCTTTATCAGATGGAATTGCAACGAAATTTTCGACTTCAATGCTAAATTGGGAAGTGGTGAAACAACCTGTTATGGTATTTCGGACTCTATAATGAATGTCTTGCAAGTTTGAAGTATTTTCGAAAGCTGTCGGATCTGGTATTGCATTTTCACCAACAATAGCATCGTTTTCATTTAAGTGATACGTTACAGAAACATTAGCTTGAGAGCCAACTATTAGTGTTGTATTATCGGTAAAATCAAACTTTGTTTGTTGATTTTGAAGCGCATCCGTGTCGCATTTTTTTAAATCGAGTGCTACAATGCCACCTGTTGTGCTAGGAAGAGCCGGCGGTTCAAAAAAGGTTGCAGTTCCTGTCCATTCGATGGAAAAATTACTGTCACCTATCGGACGATCGACAACCAAAAAGTATGTTTCGCCAGCTTGTACGTCAAGATTTTTTAGAAAACTATTTCCTAATTCTCCTGGTCCTTCGGATGTATCTGTTTCAGTATTGTTCAGTCCAGTCCAATTATTTCCCTGATCTGCGGCTTCGGGATTTGTGGTAGAACAGCGGATTGATCTTCCCAAATTTCCGCAAGTTGTGTTTGGCCCAAATATGAAATAGTCAAAATCGATATCAATATTATTACTACTAGGCTTTAATGTAAAAGCTAAAGTTCCGGCGGTATTGATATTTAATCGTAACCAAATACTATTATTCTCCTGACTGTTGCATGTTACAAGTCCGCTTAGTTCCTGTGTACCAACGCCAACTGCGGTCAGTCCGCTATAACCTGCTGTTCCACAAACAATAATAGCGTCGACACAGTCATTTACTTGTGCTTGTGCATTGATTTTACTCGTAATTAGTAAAAAAAGTACTATATATAAAGGATTAAATCTCATTTTGAGTTTTATAAGAGAGTCATAATTCATCAATTCGTTGCGTATGATTTATCTTTTTAATGCAAAATGACCTTTAGCGGTGCGTCCATCATCAAGTTTAAGAACATACCAATAATCATCGCCTGGAAGTGGTTTTCCATTGAAAGTTCCGTCCCAGCCAATGTCAGCGCCATTTGTAATTTCCTTTATAAGTTTCCCATAACGGTCAAAAATATAAACAATTGATTTTGGATAGAACGCCGGATTCACACCAGAAATTTTCCATGTATCATTATAACTATCGCCATTTGGAGTGAAAAAACGCGGTGCGCCTACAACAGAAATTTCTTTTGAAGCACTTCCACAGCCATTAATGTCATTTACATAAACAGTATGAATGCCGGGCAATACGTTTGTAAAAAGCGGACTTGCCTGAAACGGACCATAAGGATTATCGATACTGTATTCATACACTCCGATTCCGGTTGCCTCAATATTTACTGTGTTATTGGTTTCTAAATCAACAACAACGACATCCGGAATTACTGCAATTTCAGAATAAAATATTGTATGCGTCCTGATTCTAAAACATCCTGTGATTCGGTTTGTAACCTTTACGGTATAAGTACCATCTTCATCAACAGTAAGATAATAGTTAATGCCTCCCGGAACAATGACACTATTTCTAGACCATTCGTAACTGTAATCTATTGATAGTCCTGATAAAAGTCCAGCATCAAGCGTTATTCTTTGATTGGTATTTAAACACAAAGGAATCGGAACTTCATTTACTTCATCAATGTCAGGTAATGGGTTGACAATAAATGATACAATTGTCGAAACCGAACATTGGGTAGATGGATTTTCGATATTAACTGTAACGTCTTGGCTGGAAATCGTAATCGGCAATTGTAATTCCGTTCCATCAGCAGCAAAATATCTAAAAATGAAACCAGTTTGAGAACCTAACAAGCTTGACTCAAGCATTGCTGTCGGGAAAACCGTAATTCCGTCCCTGTTATTTGGAAGATCATCACAATAGTCAATTTTGGATACGGCATTTGCTATATAAGGTTGGCGGTCAACAGTAAATTGTACAGTAGTTTCAGCAAAACAAGCGGTCGTCATGCTGATAGTGTTGTTGTTTGTAAGTCTTGCCTTTATGGTTTGTGTTTCTGTTAGAAACGGATTTGGCAATGGACTTGATAATGGATTGCCACTTGAATCAAAATATGTGATGTCAATATTTGTTTGACCGTTTAAAAGTAGTGCGTCGATTCCGCTGGTATCAAATTCATAATCAACAGCCGAATCAGTTGTATTTCTGTCACACTGAGTAGCCATTATTACGGGATTTGCATATAACGCTATTCTGTAATTTGGATTTGAAGGCATTGTATATCCATCTGTTGCGGATGTGACAACACCATTAGAATCAACTGCTACAGGAGAACTTCCAAGTATTCCATCAAAGTCGCCGTCAGAAAAATTAGCTTCCGAAACATCGAAACAAGTGTCGCTATCGCTGTCAAGGTCAATGTAATCTTGTATTCCATCAATGCCGTCAGAATCTACAACTACATAGTTTAGTATACCGCTTTCCGATGCTGTTTCTACTGAATCGCTAAGACCATTTGGTCCGAAAGAATTTGGCAGTCCATCAATTCGTCCATTGTTGTCAGAATCAATAGCGTTGCTTCCGGATTCAACAACATCGTAAATTCCATCATTGTCACTATCCAAATCGATATAATCAGGAACTCCGTCGCCATCGGTATCAAGAATTAATCCCGGCTCAAATATGTCGTTCATCCCGTTTGTATTCATATCGACAAATGCAAATACTTCAAAGTTTTGTCCCAATGCCTCAACAGCGTCGGGAATTCCATCATTGTCGCTGTCTAAATCCAATTCATCAAGCACTCCGTCGCCATCAGTATCTTTTGGTAGGCAACTTGCAATTAGTTTGAAAGTCGCATTGTTTGGAAAATCATCGGAAAGATTTTTATGTGTATATTGAAGACGAGTAACCAATCTTGATCGAAAATCGAAGGTTCCTGTTCCTGCCACTAATGGAACTCCGCCATTAATCCTGAAACGGATTTCAAAAGAAGTATATTCTGTTACGCCACTTTCATAAATCCCGTCATAATTAGTGTCAATTAAAAGCTGGTCATCCGGATTTATAACGGTTATCGTATTATTAACGGGAACCTGTAACGTAAAATCACCGTTTGAAGACAAAAAATTATTTGGATTTGCCGTATCAACATATTGTAAAGAAAGACTTATTGGATTTGAAAAGTTAATGGTTGATGTAACTGAATTGTTTAATCCTGTACTTGTAGAAGTAACAAAACTGCCATCAGCAAAGCCAGTAATTGGTTGTGCCGTTTGTGTTCCCGAGCCAGTAATTGCTGAAGTGTACGGGTTGGAATAATTTGGAACTTCAATTTTATTCGTACTTGATGCTGACCAATCGATGCTAACGTTTCCGTATGATTGGGTACAGTTTGAAATTCCATCATTATCCAAATCAATATCAATATTATCATTTATGCCATCGTTATCTGTATCCTGAGCACAAGAACTGACTGGAATAGTATCTGAAACTTCCATGATTCCACATTCGAGTATTTTAGCTTGAACATAATATAATCCCGGACCAAAACCGCCAGGAACCGCACTTGGCGTATATGTTCTACCCGTTGCGCCAGGAATTGGGTTATTGTTAAAATACCATTGAAAATCATCGTAAGCGGTTAGTGAATTTACTGAAAGCTCGATATTCGGAATACAATTGGAAGTAGCGGTCACTGCGTTTGTAAAAGAAATTTCCGGAGCAACTGTAAAACCGGAATAATATCCGCCATAAGTTGCCGCTCCACTTGAACCAAAATAAGAAAGATATACCTGTTGTGTCGAATAAACAGAGATATTTCCTTGTAATCCGGTAATAGTATAACTTACATAAGCCGGATTTCCAACTACAGCTGTTGGTCCCTGCATTTGGATTCCCGTCGGAAATGTTGTAGATGGTAACGGATAAATAGTTCCGTTTAATCCAAGTTCTACTACCGCACCTGCTTTTGTTACAATATTTACAGTTGCTGTAAATCCGGTTAATTCTCCGATGCTATTTATTAACGGAATATTATCAATGACCTTTGGCGTCGGACAACTTAGCGGTGGAACAAAACACATGTTTTGATTCGCCTGCGAGTCACTTCCACCAATTGACTGGTATGCAAAAACATCTTGTGTTGTTCTAACATATAAACTTCTATTCGATGAAAAGTTAGTTCCGTCGAGCGCTAGATATTCGCCAGGCTGAAGTGTAGCAAATGGTGTCAAACTGTCATTTAAGTAAATGTCGGTGTTTGGAAAGTGTGCTACAATAAGCGGCCGCTCAGTGATAGTAAGTCCGTTACCTTTAATAAAAATATATTCTTTACCAATGTTTTTTGATGATACAATCTGGTCGAAACCCAAATCAAGATTTTGCGCATCACCGTTTGTCCCGGCAATGGAACCACAATTAACAGCAACAGGTTTGTCTGATTTAATTAGTGCGCCTATTAGTCCGTCTGCATTAGCAGGATTTGGACCTTGAACTGCGATTGAGTAGCTTTCACCGCTATTTAAGGTTATAGATGGTGGTCCATTTCCGATTATCATATTGTTAATTAACTGTACGCCGGGTTTTGTAACTTCGAATGTTACTAAAGTATTGTTTTCAGTTGCTAAAACGGTTGCAAAAGTATAATGATTCTGATCGGTATTTGGAATTCCTGTATTTAAAAGCGCGCCAACCCTAAATTCATTTCCCAATGCGGCTAATCCTTTTGAAACGATTCCCCCACCTTGGTAATGATCAGGAGTTGTAGTGAGCCTGATATTTACATAAACAAGATCTTCTGCTTCAATGATATACCCTTTATTTCTCATTATCTGACTAACATTACTGCTATTAATCATTAGTTGGGTGTCAAAACCAAATCCGATTTTGAATACAAAAGGAGCGTCTTTTGTAACCGTTCCTTTGGTCACATCTCCACCCAAAGCAATTATTTTAAAATTTACAGGCGTATTGCTAGGGGAAGAAATATATAAAAATTGATTTTGAGGTTCCTGAGCATTAGAATTTGACAAAGGCGGAATATAATGCGTCTTGCTAAACTGAGAAAAACAATTTAGACCAACAAATAGAAATAATAGCGCAATAATTTTTTTCATGATTTTGTAAACTTCAAATGTAATCATTTATCGTATAAGAGCGAAATGACCTTTAATTGTCCTGCCATTTTCTAGTGTGATCACAAACCAATAATCTGATGCTGGCAAAGGATGCGAATTTAGTTTTCCATCCCATCCAAAACCATTTCCGCTAAAAGCATGAACAATTTTTCCGTATCGGTCAAAAATCGTGACTTGAGATGAAGGATAGAAACTCAGGAATGGAATACGCCAAACATCATTATAACCGTCATTGTTTGGCGTGAAAAATTTCGGATAATCCAAAACAAAAATTGTTTTAGTTGCTAATCCACACTTATTTATATCGTTTACATAAACTGTATATTGTCCGGATAAGACATTTGTAAATAGTGGAGAAGTTTGGTAATTTTTTCCGTCAAGCGAAAATTCATAGCTTCCTTTACCGGTAAAGTTTATGGTAACTGTGTTTGCACTTCCTTGAAAATCAGTAATGTCAACTGAAGTTATTGTGGCAATTCCCGAAAGGGTAACAATGAATTTTTTGGTATTTGTACAGCCATTTGTATCGGTAACGATGACATTGTATGTTCTCGCTTCTGTAACTCTTAGCGTCGAGGTTTTTGAATTGCCAACATCATCCCATTGATAATCTACATAACCTGCAGGAACTGATACATCTACAAAAGACCCTTCGCAAAGCGGAACTTCTTCATCATCAAAATCCGGAATTATCAATGCATTTACGACTAAATTAACCGGCGTTATCCCGTAGCAATCAGGACCATTAAGTATTTTTGCAAAAATAGTTTGGTTGAAAGCTGTAGTATTTTCAAATGGCGAAGACAAAGCATTTCTTCCAATAAGGGCATCATCTTCATTCAAATAGTATTCCGCAATAAGTCCTGCTGGAAGCCCTTGCAAAACCGAAGGCGTAACATCAGCATTCAAGTCAAACTGATACAGGCCATCTTTTTCGTCATCTTCATCGCAAATGGGTATTGCCGCCGGAGCAGTTACGCTGGTATTTGAAATTTCAAGAAAAACCTCAATAAACGCAAAGCATCCGAAGTCATTTGTGACTTTTGCATAAATCGTTTTCGGAGCAACGGATAAATATTCTTCGGGATTTTGGATTGGTTGTGCGTCCGTTTTATTTTCATAATAAACCGGTTCTGATGCATCAGGATCTGTACTGATCAGGCTGTTGGCTTTGGTAAGGTTAAAAAGTGTAATGCCGTTATTGTCTTCATCACATTGCACGATTGTAGCCTGATTAAGAATTACGCTTGCATATTCTACTTCGATTTGCCCTGTTATTTTACAAGCAGTTCCGTTGATTGTAACTTCAGAACGATAAATTCCGGGTTTGCTTACCGTATATAATGCCGTTATTTCCGGCTGAAGGACATTGTCTAAATACCATGCGTATGTGTTGCTAGTTCCGGGTTCAGTAGCGTTAAGCGAAATAGTTTCTTTATCACAAACCGGATTTCCACTGGAAATTAATCGGTCTTCTCCTAAATCTTTTTGAATCCTGAAACTGTCCTTTCCTAAGAAAATTGCCGAATCGTATTGACTGTTTCCCTCATCCGCGATAACCATTTTTATATGGTACAAAGTTCCGGGAACCACATCGGCTTTTGCTGTAAGGATAACGGTTTGGCCGTTAAAGTTTGTAGGATGGTTAACTCCGTTAAAACCGCCAAAATAAGTTTCGTTTATCGCATTACAAACTGTTCCGGAACCTCGAACAGTATTTACTTTTACCGGAACATTTGTATTTGGGATTACTGCTAGATTTTTGTATGGTTCAGTAGTGTTTGCTTTTTTAAGAAGAAATACAAATCCGTCAGTAAAACCGCATTGAAATTGCTGCGGATTTAAAAGATATTGTTCTGACGAGAACATATAATCAAAACTGATTTTATCGGCTAGAGGAAGAAAATCAAATTCCAGTACTGTAGCATTTACCGAGTTTATTACTGTTCCGTCTACTGAAAGTGCCTGTACTAAATCATCGTCTCCAAACCAGCTTGAATTACCTTCACTCAGAATGTAACTATTTGGTCCGACAGCAGATTTTGCAAGACCTGTGCTTAGTATGATGCCTTCCTGAAAAGGAAAATTACTTCCTCCATCAGTAAAACGGCCAATGCTTGAACCACTTCCCGTTGTAAGTCCGGTGAAAGAAACATTGGAAACCGAGATGCACGGATTGTTGACCAAAATATCAGTAACCAATTGGTCAATCGTCAGATTTTCATCGACAGTAATATATTGTTGTGCAAAAACAGCCGAAGAAAATCCAACTGTACAAAATAGAAGAAGTAACGTTTTAATCTTTGCCATAGCCTTGGCAAAGATACTATAAATCCCGTTTTTTTAATAATTTGTATGACATTAACATAAATATAACAGTCCAGATTATAACGATCAGGATTGTGAAAAAATGTACATCATAATCTTTATCTCCCATACCTAATTGTGCGGTGACACCCTTTACAGCTGACAATCTTGAGCCTGGCTCTAAAATCAGATTCGACATCGATTCTAGCGGAAATAATGAAGTTATATTATCTACTAATTGTGGACTTGAAGTAAAAAGTATGAATCGTAAAATTAGGTGTAGAATTCCTTCAATCATATAAATTAAGATCAGGAATCCTAACGCAAATGCCGAACGTTTTACTAATATTCCCAGCAGTAAACACAAGGAAAAAAATCCAACTAGCTTTACAAAATACGCTAAAATGTATTGCATGTCGGTAAAAACAATCCCAATTTCAGTGTAAGATGAAAACGAAAATCCCAAAATCAAACTCATCAGGAATACGAAAACTGTTGAGCTCAGTGCAAAAGCAATGACAGTCAGGAATTTTGACTGGATGAATTCTTTTTTGCTTAAACCATCAATCAGGTTTTGTTTCAATGTTCCGTAGCTGTATTCGTTTGCCATCATCGATACGATTACGACGGCAAGGAAAAACTTGAAAAAGTCGGCAACATATGTATTGAAATGCCATATATAGGGAAAATTGAAAATTCCCATTTCGGCCAAATGCAACTGAATCGGACCAAAATCGATTTTTACAGCGGCGATTAATGCAATAAACGAAAGCAGAATGAAATAAGTAAGTGTCAGTATGCGGCTCGCTTTATTTAGCCAGATTTTTTGAAGTTCAATTTGAAGTAAACGTTTCATTTGCTTATTGTTTTGATTTGGATTTTTGGGCATCGTAATTTCCGGTCAATTCTAAAAACTGTTCTTCAAGACTGCTTTTTCGCTTAACCAAATGATTCAGGATTATGTTTTTCTCGAAAAGGAATCGATTTAAATCGGCTGCGGACAATTCATTCTTAAGATAAACCGTAATTTTTCCTTCTTCTTCCAAAACTGAATCAATTGACGGATGTTGTAATAAAGCATCTTTCAGATTTTGATTATTATCCGACTGCAATTCAAAAAAGTCCTTGTTATTCGTGATTCCGTTTACAGGTCCGGAATATAATATTTCGCCTTTTCGCAATACTAAAACATGCGAGCAGACTTTTTCTACTTCATCCAGCAAGTGCGACGCCAGTAAAATCGTAGTTCCATGAGACGCAATGATTCTGATAATTTCCCGAATTTGGTGAATTCCCTGCGGATCCAAACCGTTTGTAGGCTCGTCTAAAATTAAAATTTCCGGATCGTTCAATAATGCGGATGCGATTGCCAAACGTTGTTTCATTCCGAGTGAAAACGTGCTGAATTTACTGTCTTTTCGTTCCCATAATCCAACAAGTTCAAGTTTTTCCTGAACTTTAGAGGAATCTGTCCCTTTGATTTTGCAAACAAGTTCGAGATTTTCTTTAGCGGTCATGTAGGGATAGAAATTTGGACGCTCGATAATTGCACCAACTTTTTTAAGCGCGTCATGCGTTTCCATTGTTCCGCCAAACCAGCTGTATTCGCCGGAAGTTTTATTGACAACATTAAGGACAATTCCCAATGTCGTGGATTTTCCGCTTCCGTTCGGGCCAAGAATACCGTAAACGTTGCCTTTGTATATTTCCAGAGAAACGTCTTTAACGGCGTGAACATAGCCAAAACGTTTATTGAGATTTTTGATGGTTAAAATGGTTTCCAAATGTAATTGGTTTTAGGTTTGTCGTTTGACGAATCAGGCCGTTTTTTGTTACTCGATTGATAAAACAATTTATAAATATAAACAAAATGCGCTTTACCTTTCGATAAAACGCATTTCCCAATCTAAAACAAAACAATTATGGACCTTATTATAAACTAATTTTTTAAGAGGATAATCCAATCCCATTCTTCGGGATTTCCAACGCCTATACTTGGCGTATACAGGAATATTTTTACGGTTGAAGCCGGATTAGATTGCAAATATTGACGGACTTTTACCAAGCCCTGAATAGAACTCCATGGCAAATTATAATCTAATTCCTGCTGCTGCGGATTGAATACATTGTCAAATCCGAGACAAATCGCAAAATCTTCTGTCAGAACGTGTTCGAATGACGAAGCCGGCTGTAAACTTTCCGGAAATGACATTGCTCCCAATCCATTCCAATGAATGCTTCCTTCAAAAAGCTTTTCATCCAGTTCTTGATAATACAATTTAATTCCGCCAAAATCACCAGCTTGCTGATGTTGTGTTTCAATTGTAAACGATTCGGTATCATCTTGAAAATCGAATTCTTTTCCGCCTTCAAAAGCATTTGTAGTATAATCGACTTTCAGTAGCAATACTTTGTTTTCTCCTATCGGAAGAGCGTTTTGTGCAGGGATTTCTGAATCTTCGCCGGTACATGAGCCGAATAGCAGAGCAACTCCAAAAAGCATTAGTAATTTATTTTTCATAACTTGGATTTGTTGGTTACTAGTTAGATATGAATTTTTTTGAAAGGTTGCGTTTGTCAAAAATTATTGTTCGGATAATTTCTTCCAGTCGTCAAACGTCATTTCAAATTTAACTTCATTGCCGTGCATTCCGTTGCGTGTCCAGCCTGATTTTGAGTAAAATTCTTCTGCTCTTGTGTTTGGAGAAGTTCCGAGCCAGACTTTTTTATTTGTTTGTAAAAAAATACCAGTCGAGCATCAGATTATGTAATTTTCTGCCGATTCCTCTTTGCTCAAAATCAGGATGTAAAAATAAAGCCCAAATGTTATTTTCCTTAAGATCGGCAATTGAAAACCCAACGATTGTATGTTCGATTTCACAAACCCAGCCTTTACCTCGTGCGAACATAAATTCTTCACAATCAGCATCGCTAACCAATTCAGGATTTGACAGCATATTTTCTTTAACAGAATTGCGTACGATTTGTATTTGGGGAATATCTTCAGGTTTTGCTTCTCGGAATATCATTTTCGTTGGTTTTGGAATTCAAAAATAAAAAAAAATCCCGACTGTTTTTACAATCGGGATTATAGGAGTTCAAAGGATAAATTCCCTGAAATATTAAGATTTTTGTTCCTTATTAAAATAGACCAGATAATAATACATCTGTTTTTCTTCGTCCCAGCCTTTTTCAACATATTTTTCGGCACTTTCCGGATTGATGAAATCCAGTTTTATCTGAATATTGGTATCGAGGTTAATCACGTTTTTGATTTTCTTTCGTGCATCAGAAACCGCAGCATTGGCAATCGGGAACGTAGTAATGTCTTCAATGCTGTATTTTTCGCCTTTGTCAACTTTATAGTTTTTAAATTCCGGAATCAAATCGGGATTATCCAAAACTTCATTCAGGAAATTGGTTTCCTCGAACTGGTCATTTTTGGCAAAATAATTCACAGAACGGTTCATAAACATCACTTCTTCCTTTTTATCTTCTGCAGGAAGTACAACGTCTTTGGCAAATTCCTGGCAAAATTTCAAATACTTTTTCGTAATGAAATTCTCGTCCTGAAACGCATCAACCGAAAGGAAATGCTCTAGCCAATATCTTGCGTCATAACGGTTGCTGTCAACGGTTAGGATTTTATAACCTTCTTCTTTTTTATAATTAAATATCAGGCAGCCTTTATCCAATTTATTCAAGTTGATACCTTGCTGAAGAATCATGTCAAGGTGCGTTCCTTTTTCTTCAAATTGTAAGAAATCGGTTTGCAATTCGCTTTTAAAAATCCCTATCGCGTCAACCGGATTGTTATCAATGGTAAGATTCGTAAGATACGTTACATAAACTTCTCCATTTTTAATGTGCGGATGATTGGACTGCTCGAACAGATGTTTTGTTATTTTCTTTGAAATGTCGTGCACTTTTGACGGATCTTCAAAAAGTTCCGAAGCGAGTTTATACATATCATTGTAATCCAGATCAACTTCGTGGGCAAACTGGTAATAGTTTTCTTCCTTGTCGCGAAATGGCCTGAAAAAATATTCCTTGATTAGCGGAACAATTTCATCATTTAATGAAAAAGGCTGTTCCGATAAAAAAATAGCTTCGTTACGGCTTTTGTTTCCAACGCGGTGAATGGAAAGAGATTCAATGTGGGTATTGTAAAGGTTGATCACTTATTTAAGTAATAATTAAAAGTTAATAATTAATAATGACGCAAATCATATAGATTCTAACAACGGATAACCAATATTAACTATTAATTATTCATCATTAATTGATTTAATTCCAGTTTTCCTCAAATCCGTAATCCTCAAAATTATCGCCGCCGTCAAGCATGTCCAAATCGTCTTCGTCATAATCATCTTCATCATAATCGAATTCTGAAACGGCTGAATCGCTAAAATCTTTATCAGGAGCATCAGCCGGCATAATTCCGTGAGAAAATAAAGTACTCGGATAGGTTTCGCCCGATTCTACTTCTTCAATTGCGGCCAATTCTATCAGGAAAGTCCACATGTTTAAAAAATCATATACATAAATTATCTTCGTGCTGTCTTCATTTAACAGTTCCGAAAGCTGGTAATCACTCATGATTTTCTGCTCGCCCGGAATATCGCCGGTATCAAAAAGCGAAATTTCCTCATCCTGATTCCACTGGTCATCACACGTATAAAACGAAGCAATTTCCTGTCCGTCAAAATCAAATGCATTTACGATCGCATTGTGCAAATCCTCTAAAGTATCATCTTCCAAGATGGCAATATCCCGAAAAACATCATCTTCAGTATCGAGAATTACCCTGAATTTATAAACCATGATTGTCATTTTTTAAGTGATGGCAAAGGTAAAATTTAAATTTTGTTTTGGCTGAAAAAGTAATCAACAATTGTGTTTTTTATTTTTTTGAAGCATAACGTCCTGCTTTTCAAAACAACCTGCTTTCCCGCTGTCCGCAGTAGTTTTTTGTTTACAAAATAGTAGATTTTAATTGAATTTTATCCAAAAACAAAAAAGCTACTTTCTCCCATCGGGGCTATTTACAGCGCTTCAATATCCATAACAACGACTCAAAAACTTGTAGCAGGAAACATTCATTTATAAACAAAATTTTTTCGTAAATTTGCACTCCAAATAAAGGAAGAAGAAAAAATGTTAGACAGACTTCAAATAGTAAAACAGCGTTTCGACGAAATATCTGACCTGATTATCCAGCCAGACGTTATCGCCGACCAAAAGCGTTATGTTCAGTTAAATAAGGAATACAAAGATTTAAAAGCGTTGGCTGAAAAGCGTGACGAATACGTAAATCTGATGGGAAATATTGAAGAAGCAAACGAAATTATCAACGACGGAAGCGATGCAGAAATGGTTGACATGGCCAAAATGCAACTCGACGAGGCAAAGAACCGCTTGCCGGAACTCGAAGATGAAATCAAGTTCATGCTGATTCCCAAAGATGCCGAAGACGCTAAAAATGTCATGGTCGAAATTCGTGCCGGAACCGGTGGAGATGAAGCCAGTATTTTTGCGGGCGATTTATTCCGTATGTATACAAAATACTGCGAAAGCCGTGGCTGGAGAACTTCAGTTGTCGATATGAACGAAGGAACTTCCGGAGGATTCAAAGAGGTGATTTTCGAAGTTACCGGCGAAGATGTTTACGGAACTTTAAAATTCGAAGCCGGCGTTCACCGCGTGCAACGTGTTCCACAGACTGAAACCCAAGGTCGCGTCCACACTTCTGCAGCAACCGTAATGGTTTTGCCGGAAGCGGAAGAGTTTGACGTTCAGATAGATATGAATGATGTTCGTGTCGACTTTTTCTGTTCTTCTGGACCAGGTGGACAATCGGTGAATACTACAAAATCGGCGGTTCGTTTAACGCACATTCCAACCGGATTGGTCGCACAATGCCAGGACGAGAAATCGCAACATAAAAATAAAGATAAGGCTTTTACGGTTTTACGTTCACGTTTATACGAAAAGGAATTAGCGAAAAAACAGGAAGAAGACGCTAAAAAACGTTCTTCTCAGGTAAGTTCGGGCGACCGATCGGCCAAAATCCGTACCTATAATTATGCTCAAGGACGTGTTACCGATCATAGGGTTGGTATGGATATTTTTGATATGGACGGCGTAATGAACGGAAAAATCCAAAAACTTGTTGATGAGCTTCAACTTGTAAATAACATGGAGAAATTAAAAGAAGCCAGCGAAGTTTTTTAATATACCAGCCTCATTCGTGAGGCTTTTTTTTTGAAGCTAATCCTGCTGTCTGTTGCAATCTTTAATTTTTTAAAGAAAAAAATTAAAGGATTTACACTTCCATCAGGGCTAGAAATTATACTAAATTTGCAAATCCGACTAACATCAAACAAATGACTACCGAACAACTCATCAAACAAATCCGCATCAAAAAGTCTTTTCTGTGTATTGGTCTTGATGTCGATATGACTAAAATCCCGAAAATCCTTCTCGATACTGAAGATCCTATTTTCGAGTTCAATAAAAGCATCATCGATGCGACGCATTTTCTTGCTGTTGCATACAAACCGAATACTGCATTTTATGAAGCCTACGGAATTAAAGGCTGGCTGTCGCTTCAAAAAACGATCCATTATATCAACGATAATTATCCGGAACTTTTTACAATCGCCGATGCCAAACGTGGCGATATCGGGAATACATCAACCATGTATGCAAAGGCGTTTTTCGAAGATTTAAATTTTGATTCGGTTACTGTTGCTCCTTACATGGGGAAAGATTCGGTCGAGCCTTTTTTAGCTTTTGAAGACAAACACACGATCATGTTGGCGCTGACTTCAAACGAAGGCGCGTTCGATTTTCAAACATTGAATGTTGACGGAAATGAATTGTACAAAAAAGTAATCGAAACATCCAAAAACTGGACAAATTCTAAAAACCTGATGTACGTAGTTGGTGCTACCAAAGCTGAATATTTCGCCGAAATCCGAAAAATAATCCCCAATTCATTCCTGCTTGTTCCCGGAGTTGGCGCACAAGGCGGAAGTCTTTCGGAAGTCTGCAAATACGGAATGAATGATAATATTGGACTTTTGGTCAACTCATCCCGCGGCATCATCTACGCTTCAAACGGTTCTGATTTTGCTGAAAAGGCGAGGGAAGAAGCGTTTAAAATCCAGGAAGAAATGCGAACAATTTTATTCAATTATTGAGAAAAATTAAAACCATTAAGATATTTAGAAACATCAAGTCTTAATTGTCTTAATCTCTTAAGAGTGAAAAATTAACTAATGATTAAATAACATCATCAGACCGTGGCTTAATTTGCTCTATTGACTGTTCAAGATCTGATTTTTCTGAAAAGGCAAGGGAAGAAGCATTCAAGATCCAGGAAGAAATGCGTACGATTCTATTCAATTATTGAGAAAAATTAAAACCATTAAGAGATTTAGAAACATCAAGTCTTAATTGTCTTAATCTCTTAATGGTGAAAATTAACTAATGATTAAATAACATCGTCAGTCCGTGGCTTAATTTGCTCTGTCGTTTGTTCAAGATCTTCACCTTTTAAATACGTAGGAAGATTTAATCCGGCCATATTAAACAAGTCATTCAGCGGCGGAACTGTTTTCATCATGCCCGAAACAAAGTTAGCAGTTGAGGAATTTCCGTTGTCGCCTTGGCCATTTCCGGAATCCCATACCGTAATTTTGTCAATCTTGATATTTTTAACCGCTTCTACCTGCGTTCTTACCAATTCAGGAAGTTTTTCAATCAGCAATAATTGGAATGCTTTTGTAGGATCGCCTCCGGCAGCTTGTACAACTTCTTTATAACCTTCGGCCTGCTTGGTCAGGATTTCGAATAAACCTTTTGCTTCAGCTTCCATTTTTGCAAAGATCGCATCGGCTTCACCTTTTGCATTTTCCCTAATCGTTTCAGCCGCCGCTTGCGCTTCAATGATAGCACGCTGTTTTGCAATTTCTGCAGGAATTACAATGTTTGCAATTTGTGTAGAACGCTCTCTTTCAGAACGTGCCATTTCAGCTCGTTGCTCTGCAATATATGACTCTTCAAGTGCTTTTGCCTGTTGTACTTTTTCTGCCGAAGTCGCGATTCGTAAAGCTTCTGCCTCTTTTTCTCTTCGCTGCGCTTCTGAATTTGCAATGTCAATTTTTGCTTCGTTTTCTCCCTTGATTGCAATCGCATTTGCTTCAGATGTTTTTACTCTCGTGTCTCTTTGCGCTTCGGCTTTACCAATTGTTTCATCTTTTACGGCTGTCGCGATGCTGATTTCTCTGTCTTTTTGCGTGATGGCGATTTTAACGTCTCGGTCTCTGTGGGTTTCGGCAATTTGTGTATCTTTTTCCCTGTCGGCCAATGCTTTTCCGGTTTCTCCGATTTTCTCCTGTTCGGCAACGCTAATTTTAGCTTCATTGATTGCTTTTGCAGCAGCTTCTTTTCCTAATGCTTCGATATATCCGGATTCGTCTTTAATATCCGTAACGTTAACATTGATTAATTTAAGTCCGATTTTTTTTAATTCACTGTCCACATTTTTGGAAATGTTATCCAAGAACTTATCTCTGTCTGAATTAATTTCTTCAATTGTCATCGTTGCAATAACCAAACGAAGCTGTCCGAACAAAATATCTTTTGCCAACTCCTGAATTTGCTCTGATGACAGTCCAAGTAAACGTTCAGCTGCTGTATTCATACTATCGGTTTCGGTAGAAATCGCAATTGTAAAACGACATGGAACATCTACACGGATGTTTTGACGGCTTAGCGCATTTGTAAGATTTGCTTCGATGGAAAGTGGTTTCAAATCCAGAAAGGCAAAGTCCTGAATAACCGGCCAGATGAATGAACCTCCGCCGTGTACACACTTTGCCGAAGTTCCGCCTGTTCGGCCATATATAACCAGTATTTTATCGGATGGGCATCTTTTGTATCTTGAAATTAAGGCTGTGATGGTGACGAAAAGTACTATCGCCGCAACGATTACGATTATCATTGGAGTCATTTTGTATGGATTAAATTTGTTCTACGATTAAAATACTATTACTTTCAATTTTTATTACTTTTACTGCCGCGCCTGACGGGATACGATCGTTTTCAGTCATTGCCGACAGTTCGTGAAATGTACCGTTTACACTAATCATTACTTTTCCTTTTCCGGACTTTCTTTCGGGAATTGTCAGGTAAACTTCGGCAGTTTTGTTTAAGGTTGAAGCAATTTGGAAAGAATTGTTTTCAGCCAGTTTTTGAACCTGTCGAATAATTAAGAAGAACAAGTAAACGAATAATAAGCCCACGCCAAGTGCTACTACAAACAGCAGTATTGTATTCGGAATGGTATTGTAAAACGAAATTCCGGTCCAGCTAAAACCCAGCAGGAAATTAATCAGGTTTCGAAGTGAAAATAATTCAAACGGAGCATCAACCGAGTGTAAGTCGCCATCAAAATCGGCTTCTAGACCGTCACCTGATTCCAATCCGACGAAAGTCATTATAGTCTGAATAAGGAAAATTAGAGAAGCAGGAATGGCTATAAGCCAAAATGTCCTTAATATAGGATCGAGGTTATCCAGTATTTCCATGTTGTTTTGTTTTGGTTGCGCAACGGAATTTGCTCTTGCAATATAAATAAATTTATGAGCCTTTAAAATAGTTTAAGGCATTTTCAGCAGAAATTCTTTTAAATTGGAATAGCTTTCGATCTCAATTTTGACTTTTCCCTTGTTTAAAACACTTTTTATCTGCTCCGGAATTTCAAGTTTTATATTCAGAAGTGGCTCCACGACTTCCGGGAATTTTATAGGATGCGCAGTTTCTAAAAATATTCCAATTTGATGGTCTTTTAACTGTTTTTTCAATCCCAAATAACCAACGGCTCCATGTGGTTCAGCGATATAGCTGTTGATGGAATAAATGTGTTTGAGTGCAATTTTTGTTTCTTCATCCGAAAAAGTAAACGAGGAAAAGTCTTTTCCAAATTCGGCAAAATCATTGTTATACAATTCCTGAATTCTAATAAAATTACTCGGATCGCCAACGTCCATAGCATTGGAAATTGTGGCTTTTGATGGTTTTGGGTCATATTTTCCGCTTTCCAAAAATCTCGGAACAGTATCATTTACATTTGTCGATGCTACGAAATGTGAAATTGGTAAGCCTAATTTTTTCGCCATGATTCCGGCGCAGATATTCCCAAAGTTGCCGCTTGGACACGAAACAACAATTTCTTTATTTTGTTTCTTAAGTTGTTTGTAAGCAAAAAAGAAGTAAAACATTTGTGGCAGCCAGCGCGCAATATTAATTGAATTTGCCGATGTTAAATTCTTATGATTCAGTTCTTCGTCTAAAAATGCTTTTTTAACCATCGCCTGGCAATCGTCAAAAACACCGTTAACTTCGAGCGCTATAATATTTTGTCCGAGTGTTGTTAATTGTCGTTCCTGAACATCGCTGACTTTTCCTGATGGATACAAGATTACGACATTTACTCCGGCAACATCCAGAAATCCACTGGCAACTGCGCCGCCTGTATCGCCTGATGTAGCTACCAAAACCGTATTCTTTTTAGTTGAATCATTTCGGTTAAAATAGGCAAGGCAACGTGCCATAAAACGCGCACCGACATCTTTAAATGCCATTGTTGGGCCATGATAAAGTTCAAGCGAATAAATATCTTTTTCAACTTGAACCAATGGAAAATCAAAACATAACGTTTCACTGATAATTTCTTTTAAAACATTTTCAGGGATTTCATTTCCAACAAATTGTTTGATTGCTTCGTTTGCAATTTCTTCATTTGTATGGTTTTGAATATTTTCAAAGAAAGATAGAGGCAAAGGCGTAATTGTTTCAGGAAAATATAATCCTTTATCCGGCGCTAATCCTTGGATTACGGCTTCTTGAAAGGAAACTTTTGGAGAATTATGGTTTAGACTGTAATATTTCATTTTTAAACTTTTAAGACAATTTAAAATTGAACCATTAAGAAATTAAGATTCATTAAGCTTAACTTTCTTAATTTCTTAATGGTTCAAACCGATTTAAATTAGTGTTAGATTATTTTTATTCCTTCATCATTTACTTTTGAAACATGGATTTCATATGGAAGTTTTAACTCATCATAAACGTTGCTCATCATTTTTGCCACTTTATCCGCAGTTTCTTCTCCGCGGCTCAATGCAAATATTGACGGTCCTGAACCCGAAATCCCGCTTCCCAAAGCGCCGTTTTCCATTGCTGCTTTTTTAACCGAATCAAATCCCGGAATCAGGACGCTTCGCAATGGTTCAACGATTTCGTCGTGCAAAGAACGTCCTATTAATTCGTAATCATTGGTGTATAATCCGGCGATTAGTCCGCCGACATTTCCCCATTGCACGATTGCGCTTTTGAGTGAAACCATTTGTTTTAGCACCGAACGCGCGTCGGAAGTTTTGAGTTCAATTTGCGGATGGATCACCGAAGCAAACATTTCTTGAGGACTTTTGATTTTGATAATGTCTAAAGGCTCATAACTGCGAACCAACGTAAATCCGCCTAAAAGTGCCGGTGCAACATTATCGGCATGTGCGCTTCCGCTGGCCAATTTCTCGCCCTGCATTGCAAATCTAACAAGATCAGTTTTCGAAAACGGATTTCCGAGCAATGTGTTGATTCCGAAAACCGCTCCTGCTGAACTTGCGGCTGAACTTCCGATTCCGCTTCCTGCTTTGATTTTTTTATAGATTTCAATTTCAAAACCAAAATCAGTTTCTATTTCTGAAAGCAATGCCAAAGCGGCTACTCCCGAAACATTTTTTTCTGTTTCTAGTGGTAAATCGGCTCCAATGATTCTTGTAATCCGAATTCCTTTTTGCTCCGTTTTTCGGATAATCATTTCATCACCAACATTGTCCAGGCAAAGGCCGAGCACATCAAAACCACACGAAAGATTCGCAATGGTTGCAGGACAGAATAGTTTTATTTCGTTCATTTCAAAAAATTAAATATTCCCGATTCTAATCACATCGGCAAAAATTCCAGATGCGGTAACCGCTGCACCGGCTCCGGCACCTTTAATAATCAATGGCTGATCAATATATCTGTCGGTATAAAACTCAACAATATTATCTTTTCCTTCAAGATTGTAAAACGGGCTTTCCTTTGGTATGAACTGCAAACCTACACTTGCTTTTCCATAGTCAAACGAAGCTACGAATTTAATTCGGCTGTCTTTCGATTTCGCTTCGGCTAAAAGATTTTCAAAATGAGCCGAATGTTTCTTCAACGATTCGAAAAAATCATTATTGTTATTGGTTTCCATACATTCTTGTGGTAGGAAACAATTGTTTTCAATTTCTTCAATGTCCATTTGATAACCACTTTCCCGAATCAGGATTAAGATTTTTCGGGCCACATCAACGCCGCTCAAATCGATTTTTGGGTCGGGTTCAGTAAAACCTTGGACTCCGGCTTCTTTTACAACTTCCTCAAACGAAGTATTTTCAGTGAAATTATTAAAAATAAAGTTCAAACTACCTGATAAAACAGCATTTATTTTATTGATTTTGTCGCCGGAAGCGATTAAGTGTTTTAGCGTATCAATAATTGGTAAACCTGCGCCAACATTGGTTTCGAATAAAAATGGAGCATTGAATTTTCGTGACAATTGTTTTAAATTCTGATAGTTCGAGTAAACCGATGAACATGCAATTTTATTACAGGTAACTACAGCGACATTGTCTTTTAAATAATGCTCGTAGGTTTTTGAAACTTCCTCATTTGCCGTGATATCAACAAAAATACTGTTGCGTAAATTGAGTTGTTTGGTTCGTTCAATAAACGTTTCTTTATTTGCGGTTTCGCCATTTTGAAGTAATTCCTGCCATTCTTTGAGTGAAATTCCGTCTTCGTCAAAATGCATTTTCCTCGAATTGGAAACGGCGATTACACGAAGATTGATCTTTAGATTTTCTTTTAAGAATTTCTTTTGCTGTGCGATCTGTTCTATGAATTTCTCGCCAACATTTCCAACGCCCATTACGAATAAATTCAGCTGTTTGATATTGTCTTCGAAGAAACGTTCGTGCAATGTGTTTAGTGCTTTTTTGACATCATTTTCATTAATGACTACAGATATATTGCGTTCAGAAGCGCCTTGTGCAATCGCTCGGATATTTACATTGTTTTTTCCTAAAGTGCTGAACATTTTCCCGCTCAATCCCTGATGATTCTTCATGTTTTCACCAACGAGCGCTACAATGCAAAGATTTTTTTCTACGATGCACGGATTAATTTTCTGCTGCGTGATTTCGAGTTCAAAAGCTTTGTCGATATGTATTTTCGCCAATTCGGCGTCACTGTTCAGAATTCCGATGCAGATAGAATGTTCCGATGACGCTTGTGTAATGAAAATAACATTGATGTTTTGGTTTGACAACGCTTCAAAAACACGTTTTGAAAAGCCGGAAACACCAATAATTCCGGAACCTTCAAGAGTTACTAATGTAATTCCATCGATGTGGCTAATTCCTTTAATCGGGTTTTGCTGGAAGTTATTTTCGTTAGAAATGTAAGTTCCGTCGGCTTCTGGCTCGAAAGTATTCTTAATCAAAATCGGGATATTCTTGCTCAAAACCGGCTGTATCGTTGGCGGATATAGAACCTTTGCACCAAAATGCGACAATTCCATTGCTTCCTGATACGAAATAGTTTCAATTGGCTGTGCTTGCTTTACCAGTTTCGGATTGGCCGTGAACATTCCGTTTACATCGGTCCATATTTCCAAGTGTGAAGCATTTATCGCAGCTGCTAGAATTGCAGCGGTATAATCAGAGCCGCCGCGTCCTAAAGTCGTATTATTTCCATCTGAAGACGATGCAATGAAACCCGGAAGAACGACAACGGATGCTTTATTCTGATGAAAATAGTCAGCAATTAATTCATTTGTAATCGCAAAATCAACAATCGCTTTTCCGAATTGGTTATTGGTTTTGATCAACTCACGGCTATCTTTATATTCGGTTTCGGTAACGTGTTGTTTCATCGCTTCGGCAATAATACAGGATGAAAGCATTTCGCCAAAACTCAATATCGTATCCGAAGTACGGTTTGACAATTCGCCCAATAAGAAACATCCGTCCAGCAATGTTTCTAAATGATTTATGATGCGTTTGATGTGGCTTAACAATGCGCTTTGTTCGTTTATCGGAATCAATTCCTTAATCGCGTCAAGATGTTTTTTCTCGATTTCTGCAATAATTTCTTTATAATAATTGTCTTTTTCTGAAGCTTTTGTAGCGGCCGAAACCAATAAATCTGTAATTCCGCCGAATGCTGAAACGACTACAGCAAGTTGTGATTCCGAAGATTTGTTTTTAACGATATTGAGAACAAGTTGAATGTTTTGGGCATTGGCAACCGAAGTTCCGCCAAATTTTAAGATTTTCATGATGTGATTTTGTGAATGCGATTTGTAATCAGGATTTCTTTTCCCTTTCGGAAAAACAATAATGGGATGATATGTGAAAAGATTACCCCAAAGGGGTTGTAGTTGTAGATGTTGTTACAGCAGTTGCAACAGCTGAATCTAAAGCTGTGCCCAAAGTAGAATATGTAGTTATAGTGCTAAACATCTGATTTTTCAAATGTACATTTTTTTACATATAATAAGTGCTTTGGGAAAACTTTTAAGGATATTTCAATATTGTGTTTTTAATTGCTGCTTAAAAGGCAATTTTTAATTTAAAACAATACAATTCTGCTAATAGTTAAATTTTTGCAATGCTTTTGAAAGTTAATCCTATCCAAATATTATCAACAAACCTTGTTTTTTAATAATGGTTTGCGGAATTTTGGGCAATCAATTCAAACAAACATGGACAATACACATTATATCAGTTCTGCAATACTGACTCTCGACAACTTACAAGAAATTATCGTCCATCATAAAACACTCGAACTTTCAGAAGAGGCAAAGGTCAATATCCAGAAATGCCGCGACTATCTCGATACCAAAATGCAATCGCATGACGAACCGATCTACGGAATAAACACTGGTTTCGGATCACTCTACAATATTAAGATTTCGAATGAAAATTTATCACAGCTTCAGGAAAATCTCATAAAATCGCACGCTTGTGGAACCGGCGAAGAAGTACCGCACGAGATTGTAAAACTGATGCTTTTGCTCAAAATTCAATCATTAAGTTATGGCAATTCGGGAGTACAACTAATTACGGTTGAAAGGCTGGTTGATTTTTACAATAATGATATTCTGCCGGTAATTTATACACAAGGTTCTCTTGGCGCATCGGGTGATTTGGCTCCGCTCGCACATTTATCCTTGCCGCTTTTGGGCGAAGGCGAAGTGTTCTTTAATGGCAAAAAAGTAAATTCTAAACAGGTTCTGGAACATTTCGGATGGAAACCAATTATCATGCAGTCCAAAGAAGGATTGGCATTGCTAAACGGAACCCAATTTATGAGTGCATACGGAGTGTATGTATTGATAAAAGCGAGCAAATATTCGTATTTAGCCGATTTAATCGGAACGATTTCATTAGAAGGTTTTGACGGGCGAATCGAGCCGTTCAACGAATTGATACATTATGTACGTCCACACAAAGGACAAGTCGTGACTGCAAAAAGAGTTTCCGAGTTTTTAGAAGGAAGCGAAATTATCACTCAGAAAAAACTCCACGTTCAGGATCCATATTCGTTCCGTTGCATTCCGCAGGTACATGGCGCTTCAAAAGACGCGATCGATTATGTAAAGAAAGTTTTCAAGACCGAAATCAACTCGGTTACCGATAATCCCAACATTTTTATTGAAAGCGACCAAATCATCTCCGGCGGAAATTTCCATGGACAGCCTTTAGCGTTAGCGTTAGATTTCATTGCAATCGCATTGGCCGAATTAGGAAGTATTTCTGAACGAAGAACCTATCAGTTAATTTCAGGATTACGCGGACTTCCGGCATTTTTAGTCGAAAATCCGGGACTGAATTCCGGTTTTATGATTCCGCAATATACCGCCGCAAGCATCGCCAGCCAAAACAAGCAATTGGCAACTCCGGCGAGCGTTGACAGCATCGTTTCGTCTAACGGACAGGAAGATCACGTGAGCATGGGAGCCAATGCGGCAACAAAAGCGCTGCGTGTAATGGAGAACCTCGAGCGGATTTTAGCGATTGAATTGATGAATGCTTCTCAGGCGATACATTTCCGCGAATTACCATCGAGTGAATTCATCGAAACGTTCCTGAAAACCTACCGTGACGATGTTCCGTTGGTTACAGAAGACCGCATTCTGCATTATGACATACAAAATACCGTTTCGTTCCTAAACAGTTTTCAGATAGAAGAAGACTTATACAATTAATATGAAAATCCTCATTTCCCCAGCCAAATCACTCGATTTTGAAACGGAATTGCCAACAGACAAGTTTACCAAAAGCGCTTTTATGAAAGAAAGCAAAGTCGTGAACGCATCGGTAAAGAAGAAATCGCCAAAAGAGTTAATGGAACTAATGGATATTTCAGATAAACTCGCCGACCTGAACTGGCAGCGTAACAAGAAATGGAAAACGCCTTTTAACCTCACAAATGCCCGCCCGGCAATATATGCTTTTAATGGCGATGTGTATCAGGGCTTGGATGCGTATACGATTCCGGCGAATAAAATCGAGGATTTGCAAAACAGCCTACGCATTCTGTCAGGTTTGTATGGCTTGTTGAAACCGTTGGATTTGGTTCAGCCGTACCGTTTGGAAATGGGGACGAAGCTTCAGGTGGAAGACAGCGAAAATCTTTACCAGTTCTGGAAAGAGAAACTAACCACTTCACTCAACAAAGAACTCAAAAAAAGCGAACTATTAATCAATCTTGCAAGCAAGGAATACAGCGATTCGATTGATTTCAAGAAGCTAAAAGTTCCGGTAATCACGCCTGAATTCAAGGATTATAAAGACGGAAAACTCAAGATCATCAGTTTTTTCGCGAAAAAGGCGAGGGGCATGATGGTGCGCTACATTATCGATAAAGACGCCAAAACTGTTGACGATTTAAAGGGGTTTGATTATGACGGATATCAATTTGATGCGAATTTATCCAAAGGAAATCACTTGGTTTTCACACGATAAAAGTTCAAATTTCTACATCTCAAAAATAGGATGTTGCGACCCTTGCGAAGCCTTGAAAACACTGGGCTTAAAAAACCACGCTTGGTTTGACCCAAAACCTAACGTGGTTTGACCTAAAACCAAGCGTGGTTTTGCCTGAAACCTAACGTGGTTTTTTGCCAAGCCTGCCGTCCATGTAAAAAATAGATAATTTTGCGGATTATTAGTGCATCGCATCAGCCGGATTTATCTTGCTTTTTCCTTTACGCACAAATAGGATAATCGGGATGCAGAGTAAGAATAGCACTCCGAGATACATAAAAATATCCATATATGACATCACGGTCGCTTGTTTGGTGACGGTAAAGTCCAGTACCTGATAGGCTTTGTTCAACGATTCATTCGCTGAAAAACCTTTCGACATAAATCCCTGTTGCAGCATTTTTACACGATCCTGCACTTCGGGACGGTTTACATCCAAATGCGAAACGAGGTTTACGCGATGTTCCTGACTGAAACGGGTAATGAAGGTGGTAATGATCGCAATTCCGAACGAGCCTCCCAATTGGCGCATCATTCCGGTAAACGCAGCGCCTTCGCCAATGTTTTTTCCTTTTAAGGTGGATAACGCCATGGTTGTTATCGGTACGAAAAGCAATCCGAGGCCAACGCCACGCAAAATCAATGGCCAAAACATATGTTCTACTCCGGTGTCGGGCGTAATCACATTGTGCATCCAAAACGTAAATCCGAAGAAAACCAGAAATCCAACGGCAACCATATACGCCTGCGGAACGCCTTTTTGTATCAGGTTACCGATAATCGGCATCATAAAAGCGGTTGTGATTGAACCCGGAATCAATAGCAATCCGGCATCGGTCGCCGTCCAACCCAAAACCGACTGCGTATAAATTGGTATAATCAGTGTGGAACCATATAAACCAAAACCGAGGATAAAGCACATAAAGGTTCCGATTCGGAGGTTGCTGTCTTTTAAAACACTGAGGTTTACAATCGGATATTTGTAGGTAAGCTCGCGCCAGATAAATGCCAGAAGCCCTACAATTGTTACAATACTTAGAGTAACAATTAGGTTATTGTCGAACCAGTCGTCCTGTTGCCCGTGTTCCAACACAAATTGCAGTGAACCGATAAACGACGCAAGGAATATGATTCCCCACCAATCGACTTGGTTAGCTTTTAATTTTTCTCCGTATTTCGGGCTTTTTACAAAAGTCAATGTCAGGAATGTTGCAATGATTCCGAGTGGGATATTGATGTAAAATATATAGGGCCATGAGAAATTCTCGACCAGATAACCACCAAGCGGCGGACCGAGTGTTGGGCCCACGATAACTCCCATTCCGTAAATCGCCTGTGCCATTCCGCGTTTTGCAACCGGATAACTTTCTGTAATAATCGTTTGGGCGGTTACCAGGAGCGCGCCGCCGCCAAGTCCCTGAATGAAACGGAATGTTACGAGTTCCCAAATGTTATCGGCGTTTCCGCAAGCAAAGGATGCTACAGTAAAAAGGATTATCGATGCCGCAAAGTAATTACGTCGGCCAAACTGCTGTGAAAGCCAGCTCGTCATTGGAATCACGATTACGTTCGCAATGGCATACGCGGTGATTACCCAGGCAACATCGGTTAGGGTTGCGCCAAGGCTTCCGCGCATGTCGGTTAGTGCGACGTTAACGATAGTGGTATCGACGATTTCGAGTAATGCACACATTACGGCGGTAATCGTAATGATTATGCGTCGGAAGCCGTATTCTACTAAATCGTCATCTGCTTGTACCATTTGGTGTAGATTTTATGGTGTAACTTTAGTGTTATTGTCCCTCGACTGCGCTCGGGATGACAAAGGAGTTTATTTTGGCTATTTGCCTAGCCCCGATAGTAGTGGAAATCCTTTTTTGCTCATGGGACCGTGCGGTTGACAACGAAAGTCTCTGGCAAAAAAGATTGCAACGGATAGCGGGAATAGCTCCTGAAATTATTTTAAATGCACATCAACGTCAACGTTCATTCCGGGGCGAAGCAACTTTACCTTTTCGGGATCATTACTTTCGTTAAAGCTGATTTTTACGGGAAGGCGCTGGATTGTTTTTACGAAATTCCCGGTGGCGTTATCAGGCGGAAGTAATGAAAAACGTGAGCCGGTTGCAGGAGAAAATGAGGTTATAACACCTTCAAAATCGGTGTCAGGATACGCATCTACGTGGATTGTCGCTTTTTGACCTTCGACCATTTTGTTCAATTGTGTTTCTTTGAAATTGGCGATTACCCAAACTTCCTGGCTTCCGATGATGTAAAACAACGATTGTCCCGGTTGGATGAATTGTCCCGGCTGGATGGCAATTTTGGAAACCTGGCCGTCAACGGTGGCAACAATTGCGGTATAATCAAGATTGAGTTTTGAAGCGTCAAGAACAGCTTGTGCGCGCTTGATGTTTGCGGCGGCAACATCGACTTGTTTTCCGGTTACGTTAGAGCGTGAAGCGGCAACAGTTTTCTGATAACCGGCGGCTTTCTGCTGGTCTTGTAATATTTTGAGTTGACTTTGTGCTTCAAGTTTTGTGGCTTCTGCCTGTTCGAATTGTTGTTTCGTAATAGAACGGTTTTTGTACAGGTTGCTGTAACGCTCAAAGTCGTTTGTAGCGCGTGTAAGCCGTATTTTTGCAGTTTCTATATTTCCACCAGCCGATTGAATGTTCGCGTCAGAGACCGATATGTTTGCCTGTGCACTGCCAATATCGGCTTTTGATGCGGCATAACTTCCTTCGGCGGCGGCCAATGCGGCGTTTGCTTCTTCAACTTTTACCAGGTAATCACGATTGTCGATCGTGAAAAGCGTATCACCTTTTTTGACAAACTGATTGTCTTTTACGTACACTTTTGTAATGTAACCGGCAACACGAGGAATAATCGGGTTCATGTTTTTCTCGATCTGCGCGTCATCGGTTTCTTCGTGCGCAAGGGAATGCATGTATTTGTAAACTCCGTATGTTCCGCCTACAATGAATAATACGGCGAATATGACTAGGAATTTTTTGTTGGTTTTTTTCTTTTCCATTGGGATTTATTTTGAAAGGTTGAATGATTGAGTAAGTATTCCGGAAGCTTCGAGCAATTCGTAAAATTTTAATGCCATATTCGCTTGCGCATAAGCCACATTGATCTTGGCGGTCAGATCTTCAACATCGGCTTCGAGAAGATCATTGGTGTTGGAAAGCCCGTTGTCGTATTTGTCTTTTACAATTCGGTAATTCTCGTCGGCTTGCGCAACGGCTTCGTTGTATAATTTGTTTTGTTTGATTGAAAGTTCGTAGTTCTCTTTCGCCATTACGATTTGCGACTTAATGCGGTCTGTTAAAATTGCTTCCTGCTGATGCAATTCTTCTGAACGGCTTTTGGCTGCTTTAACTTCCGTAGCGTTTTTGAAAAGAGAGCTTATGTTGTAGGAAACCCCAATTCCGACATTTAATACATTTGTAACCCGAACCACATTCTGTAAATCCAAAGCTGTATAACCGCCGATTAACGAAAGAGAAGGAAAATAACCGCTTTTTACGGCTTTTACATTATAATCTGAAGCCTTTTGCGCGAATGAAATTGCTTCAAGATCTTTTCGGTTTTCTAGTGCTTCCGACTCGGTTTTTAGTGGAGTGGCGAATAAATCACCGCTGATATTGTCAGGAGTGACGCCGATTTTTGTTTCCGCCGGAAGTTTCAGTAACGTAATCAGGTTGTAATTGATCACGCGTTCGTTTTTTTCGGCTTCGTCAAGCGACAATTGGATTCTGGAAACCTGAAGCTGTGATTTCAGTAAGTCGTTACGGGCAATCAAGCCGTTTTGTTCCATATCGGTAAAATCGGTCACGCGTTGTTTGCTGCTTTTGAGGCTTTCGTTTAGCAATTCGATTGATTTTTGTACTTTATACAATTCGGCATAATGTTCAATTACCTGCATTGCGGTTTGTTCCGAAGTAAATTCGGCATTCGCCTGCTCTGATTTGTATAAGTTTTCAGAAGCTTTGACCGTATTTTTCAGTTTAAATCCGGAGAAAATTGGCATTGTAAGATTTGCCTGTCCCAAAATCAATTGATTAACGGATGGCGAACTTGCTGGTTCAGCATTTGGATCCGGAGCTGATTCTTCGGAAGATTTCAATTTAATATCGGCATTCGTCAAGCGAAGATATTGTCCCGAAAGTTTAAAATCGGGATACTGATTGTTCTTCGTAGATTGCAATTCGTAACTGCTTGTTGCGACTTTTGTTTTAGCAAGATGTACCGCATTGCTTTTGGAAATTGCCATTTCTACAGCAGCTTTCACGGATAAATTGGTTTTTTGCTGCGCTTTCGCTGAAATAATCCCAAACAGGAAAATCCCACAGAACAGGAATTTATTAATTTTCATGGACAAGTAAAGCTTTTATGGTTTTTTGAATGTGTGATTTTAATTCGGTTGCAACGTAATGGTCAAAATCGACTTCAGATTGTAATCCGAATAAATCTTCATAATAAGGTCGATTCATCTGAAAATGGAAAAACGTTCCCAAAATCGTCGGTGGAAGCAAAGCGACATTTATGTTTTTTTGGAACACTCCTTTTTGCTGTCCTTCTAAAACTATTTTTTCCAGCGAGAGTAAATTTCGTTTTTTGACTTCGGTAAAAACCTTAAGATTTAAAGCTCTTTTTTTGGATGATAATTCGAAGTGTAAAATCTGATAAATGCCTTTATTTTTATTCAGACGCTCGATGTAGAGGTCGATCAATTTTTGGATTTTTTCGAGTGGTCCGATTTCTTCAGAAATCAAATTTTCAAGTTGCATTTTTAAATCCGATGTTCGAAAATAAATCAGTGCTTCGAGCATTTTTTCTTTCGAACCAAAATAGTAGGAAACCATCGCAATATTAGTTTTCGCTTCTTTGGAAATGTTGCGGATTGAAGTTCCGTCAAAACCTTTTTCGGCAAATAATTTTTCGGCTACTTGTAAAATACGGATTTGCTTTTCGTTAAAATCAGTCATGTCAAATCGAGGTTTATAAATCGATTACAAAGTTAAACAACTGTTTAATTTAAACGTTTGTTTGATTTTAGGTTAACACAATATTAACAGAAAGCGTTTTCGTGAATTCTAAAGATTATAGGAAGATTTTTGATTGATTTAGCTTTAAAATGCCGATAGATAAAAACTATATTTAAAATTCAGTAAATTAAAAACCAGTGTTTTGATATTGTTTACTTAAATGATAAGTTCTATATATTTAAAAAGATGGTTTTGTAATTTACGACAAAATCCAATTCTTTAAAATGGCTTTTCCTTCAGGAGTTAAAATACTTTCAGGGTGAAACTGTACTCCTTTTACATCGTAAATTTTATGTCTGATAGACATGATTTCTCCACTTTCATCTAACGAAGTTATTTCTAAAACATCGGGAAATGTGGTTGGATTTACGACCCATGAATGGTATCGTCCTACTTCAATTTCGGAGTTTAAACCCTCAAAAAGGGATTCATTTTCGACTATAATTTTGGTATTTGTAGCGACTCCATGGAAGACTTTTTCAAGATTTTTGAGGCTTCCTCCAAACACTTCAGCAATGGCTTGCTGTCCTAAACAGATGCCTAAAATGCTTTTTTTGGATGCGTATTTTTCGATTAATGGTTTCAATAAACCGGCTTCATCCGGAATTCCGGGACCAGGAGAAAGTAGTATTTTTTGGAAGTTTTCGACTTCATTCAGGGTGAATTCATCGTTGCGAAAAACGGTTACTTCGCAGTTTAAATCTTCTAAATAATGAACAAGATTATACGTAAAACTATCATAATTATCGATCACCAAAACTTTCATAACAGCACTATTTTTATTCAAAATTACTATAAAAAAGCAAACCCCGGCATCAGCCAGGGTTTATAATAATTTTTGGGTTTGATTAGAACTGTAAAGAAACAGTTACATCAAAATCATCATTGATTGTTTTATCACCTAAGTTCTGGAAGAAGTTACCAGAATTATATTTGATATCGTATTTCGTTCTGTCAATTTTAAATGCTGAAGTTGCAGTATTTCCGTTAACGGCAAGATCAAAAGTTACAGGATTTGTGATTCCTTTGATAGTTAAATCGGCAGTTACCGTGTAAACGTTATTTGCTTTTGTAGCGATTTTTTTGAATGCCAAAGCTGCAGTTGGATGCGCTGCAGTTCCGAAGAAATCGTCAGCTTTCAAGTGTCCTTCCAAGTTTTCCTTACCTTGACCAGCTTTCAAGTCAGTTACTGTAATTGAAGTCATATCTACAGTAAAGTTTCCACCGGCAAGATTTTTTGATTTGAAAACCAACGCGCCATCTTTAAGGTTTACGGTTCCGTCGTGAGAACCTGTTACTTTTTTACCAACCCAGGTAATTTTGCTTTTTGATACATCAACTTTTTTGGTTTGAGCTGAAACGGTAGCAGTTGAGAAGGCTACTAAAAGGGCGATTGCAATTGTTTTTAAATTTTTCATTGTTTAAATAAATTAGTTATTGAATATTAAGGGTTAAAATTATTTCTGTTTAATTTGATTTTTAAAGATTCCTGAATTTCTCCAGTAGAAAGTTTAATTGTTCAAGTTCTTTAAGTTCTAGGTTTGACGCAAAAATAGCTTCGTGAAAGTCAACTTTAGGATCAAGCTCTTTTAGTAGTTCGAGTCCTTTTTCCGTAATCATTACTTCCATTTTACGGCGATTATCCGGGCAAACTTCACGAGTTACCAAGCCTTTTAGAAGTAATTTATCGACCAATCGAGTAGTGTTGCTGGTTTTGGCAAGCATTCTTTCCTGAATTAAAAACATATTTGCCGGACAGCCTTTTTGCCCGCGTAAAATTCGGAGAACATTAAATTGTTCACTCGAAATATCGAAAGGCTTTAAAACTTCACTGAATTTATCGGCAATAACATTTTGTGTATACATAATATTAAGTACAGTCCTTTTTGGAAGTGCCAGCGGTGAACTTGATTTTATGATATCTTCAATTGTCATAATTGTAATTACAATATTTGTAGGTACAAATGTATGTTGATTTTCTAATTTGTATATACAAGTGTATATTAAATTTTTGTTAAATAAATCAGGCAAGTTTTCTTAATACTTACTTTTATTCACTTTATAAATTTATTCGGAAATGAAAAATGTCCTGTGTTTGCTTTTAGCGTTATTGGTTATTTCCTGCAAAAATGAAGGAAGTAAAGATATTCAGGTTTTTCCGAAGCCGCTCCAAACGTATTCAAAAGATGGAATTTCAGTTAAAGCGTACGATTTTAAAACTTTCGAACCTTATTTAAAAATCCAGAATGATACTACTTATGTAATTAATTTCTGGGCAACTTGGTGCCAGCCATGTGTTGCTGAATTGCCATATTTTGAAAAAATAAATTCTGATTATAAAGACAAAAAAGTAAAGGTTATCCTTATTAGTTTGGATATGAAAAAGGATGCTGATTCGAAATTGCTTTCGTTTATTAAAAAGAAAAACTTACAATCAGAAGTCATATTTCTGAATGATCCTGATGCAAATGCCTGGATAGGAAAAGTTGATTCAACCTGGTCTGGTGCAATTCCGGCAACGATAATTTACACTAAAAATAAAAGGAAATTTTACGAAAAGAGCTTCACTTTTGAAGAACTTGAAGCCGAAATAAAATCATTTACAAATTAATATTTACACAATGAAAAAACTCAAATTTTTAAGCGTCATTTTAGCTGTAACAGCATTTTTTGCTTTTAATTCAGATACATCAAAAGGGTATAAAATAGGAGATATCGCGACAGATTTCAGTCTCAAAAACATCAATGACAAAATGGTTTCGCTAAAAGATTACAAAGATGCGAAAGGTTTTATTGTAATTTTCACCTGCAACCATTGTCCGTATGCAAAAGCGTATGAAGATCGAATTATTGCACTCGATAAAAAGTATGCAAAAGCGGGTTATCCAGTAATTGCAATCAATCCGAATAATCCGGAAAAGCAAAAGGATGACAGTTTTGATAAGATGAAAGAGCGTGCAAAAGAGAAAGGATTTACATTTCCATACCTTTTAGACGCTGGGCAAAAAATATATCCACAGTATGGAGCTACAAAAACGCCGCATGTGTATTTACTGCAAAAAACGTCAAAAGGAAATCAGGTTAAATACATCGGCGCAATTGATGATAATTATGAAGATGAAAAGGCAGTTAAAACAAAATATCTCGAAAATGCAGTTGATGCGCTTTTAAAAAACAAAGAAATTTCAGTAAAAGAAACCAAAGCAATTGGTTGCTCCATTAAAGCTTAATTAAAATATGAATTTATCACAAGAAGATTGGATTGCACGGTTGGAAAGCGATCCGAATGCAGTAATTCTCGACGTAAGAACCGAAGACGAATGCAATGAAGGAATAATCCCAAACGCCATTAATATCGATATTTATAAAGGTCAGGGATTTATTTATGAACTTGAAGAACTCGACAAATCTAAAAATTATTATGTTTACTGCAAAGCCGGTGGCAGAAGCGAGCAAGCGTGCCATATAATGAACCAATTGGGTTTTAATGCAACTTTTAATTTAGTTGGCGGTATGATGCAGTGGAAAGGCGAGACTGTAGTTCGTTGATAATCAGTGAAATTATTTGTGTTAATTTTTGTTTGTTTCAAATATTTATTTAATTTCGCCCCATTAGATTTATTTTGATTCCCCAAATAATCAACACAAATACAATATGAAGAAAAATTTTAATAAATCGGGGCGGTTTATTAGATACATTATTGGTTCGGTTTTACTACTATTGTCAATTTTCGATTTTTTTGAAGATGATTTTTTAGATAATTTATCATTAGGTATCGGACTTTATCTTGTAATAACGGGTATTTTAGTATTCTGTCCGTTGTATTATTTTCTGGGTATTGATACGTCAAAATCCAATGATAAAATGAAAATGTATTAAATTATTTTTTACATTTCACTTCTCGATTATACACTTTTTCGTTGTTCAATAGTTTTTCTTTTAACTATTGTTGAATCTTTCAATTCTGAATTTAATAGTATTTTTAGAACGGTTTACTATTCAATAAATCCGCTGAAAAATGTCTGATAGAATCCGCGAAAAATTACAAATACTTGCCGACGCAGCCAAATACGATGTATCGTGTTCGTCAAGCGGAAGTAACCGTAAAAACACGAACAAAGGGCTTGGCGATGCCAGTAGTTCCGGAATCTGTCATACGTATACAGAAGATGGCCGATGCGTTTCCCTTTTAAAAATCCTGCTCACCAATCACTGTATTTTTGATTGCGCTTTTTGCGTTTCGAGAAAGAGCAATGATGTAAAGCGTGCTGCTTTTACAGTTGAGGAAGTGGTCGAGTTAACCATGAGTTTCTACCGGCGAAATTACATTGAAGGACTTTTCCTAAGTTCGGGAATTTTTAAAAATGCAGATTATACGATGGAACGTTTAGTACGGATCGCTAAGAAATTACGCCTCGAAAATAATTTCAACGGATACATTCATTTAAAGACAATTCCCGGAGCAAGCGAAGAATTACTCACCGAAGCGGGATTATATGCAGATCGAATGAGCATCAACCTCGAAATGCCAACCGAAGCCGGACTCAAACTTCTTGCACCTGACAAATCGCATGATGATGTTAAAAAACCATTATCGTTTATAAAAAACAGTATCATTCAATTAAAGGATGAAAAAAAGATAATCAAAAGCACGCCGAAATTTGTTCCCGCAGGTCAAAGTACGCAAATGGTCATTGGCGCAACGCCCGAAACCGACATGGAAATCATGTATAGTGCTAATGAATATTATAAAAATTACGATTTGAAACGCGTATATTATTCTGGTTACATTCCGATTAGTTATGATGACAGAATGCCAATGATTGGAAGCCAGCCACCACTTTTACGTGAAAATCGTTTATACCAGACCGATTGGCTGATGCGTTTCTACGGATTTGACGTTCATGAAATCCTAAATGCAAAAAATCCGCATCTGGATGTCGATATCGACCCTAAACTCAGTTGGGCGCTTCGCAACATGGAACAATTCCCAATTGATATTAACACCGCCGATTATAAAATGATTTTACGTGTTCCCGGAATTGGCGTTGGCTCAGCAAAAAAAATCGTGATGGCAAGAAAATTTGGACGTTTACGATCTGATCAGTTAAAGAAAATCGGGATTTCATATAATCGCGCAAAACATTTTATTCGTTGTGCCGATAGCGTTTTTCAACTAAATACACCGGATGCTTTTCAGGTGAAAGGTTTGATTTTGTCTGAAAGTACTAGTAAATATCTTAAAGTACCGCAAAATCAATTGACACTTTTCTAATGACAATCTACATTTTTGACGGTAGTTTTGAAGGTTTTCTAACATCGGTTTTTGAATATTACGAACGCAAGCCCGGAAAAGTACAACTCGTCAGCCAACGGGATTATCAGCCGGTTTTACTCGAAGAAACTTTGGAAATAATCAATGATGAAGAAAAAGCAAAACAGGTATGGACCGGATTAAAAAAGAAAATTTCTCCCGACTGGCAAACACGTTTTTATAAATCATATTTGTCGGAAGATGCGCAAACGTTTCAGCATTTGTTTGATTTTGCGTGTTATATTTTTGATAACCCGAAAGGCGTTGAGCAGAATTTCGGGCATCCTTCGGTTATGGCAATTTCCAAAATGGACAAAAGCGTCAACCGTGAAAAGCATAGGATGAAAGCGTTTATACGGTTTCAGGAAACTGCCGACGGCATTTTTTACGCTCCCGTTGAACCTGATTACAACGTACTTCCACTGATCATTTCTTTTTTTAAAAATCGATATGCCGACCAGAAATGGATTATTTACGACCTAAAACGGCATTACGGACTTTTTTATGATCTCGAAAAAGTCGAAGCGATTACTATGGAATACCTTCCGGAAATCAAATCGGCACAGGCAAATAAGGAATTGCTGCACGGAAAAGAAGAATTATATGCGTTGCTTTGGAACGATTATTTTAAAAGCACGAATATTCCGGCACGCAAGAATATGAAGCTTCACATTCAGCACGTACCGAAACGCTATTGGAAATTCCTTACGGAAAAACAGTAATTATTCGTTTATTTGGTCGCCTTCCCGGATTTCCTCGCTGGCAAGCTTCACGACTTTTTCACCTGATTTCAATTCACCGAAAACTTCAATGCGGTCTTCAACTTCACGTCCTTTTTTTACCGGAACATGGTGCGCTTTTTTATTCGAAACCGTAATGATGTAAATGCCTTCTGCCGAATTTACCACCGCAGTTTTCGCAACTGTAAAGGTGCTGTCTTTTGCATTAAGTGGCAATAATACTTCAGCAACCATTCCGGGTAAAAGCTTTTTGTTACTATTGTCAACATCCATTTCAACACGTTCTGAACGCAACCGCAAATCAAGTGCACCCGACATTCTTTGGATTTTTGCCTTAAAAGTTTCCGGTGACGATTTTACGCTGAAACTCATTTCATCGCCCACTTTCAAATAACCGGTATATAATTCAGGAATTGAAACCGATAATCGCAATTTCGTTTGTTGCTGAACGGTTAACAACGGCAATTCTGAACCTTTTCCCGACGGACCGACATAAGCGCCAAGGTTTACATTTCGGGAAGTTACAACTCCGTTAAACGGTGCACGGATTTCAAGGTAACTTTTCATTATACCCACTTCTTTGTGTGCTGCAACAGCGGCCTGATATTGCGCATAATCTGAATTTTTCCTTGAAGATGCCAGTTCCAGGTCATTTTGTGAAATCGTTCCTGCAACTTTACTGGTTTCGAAAAGACGATTATAAGTGCTTTTACTCGCCATATAAGTAGCTTCCATAGCACGTAAACGCGATTCTGCCGCGGCTTGCTGTGAACTGATTTCTGGTGCTTCCAAAACGATTAATAGCTGACCTTTGATAACCTGCGAACCGATATCGACTTTCAGGTCCTTGACAAAGCTGCTGACTTTTGCATACAAATCGACCTGTTGGAAACCTACAAGTTCGGCTGGCATCCGCAGTTCGGTTGAGATTTTTTCTTTTTTAAGTAAGAAGGTTTCGGTTTTTACGGCTTCTTCAGCGACAGCTTCGGGTTTTTTATCACCATTACAACTGGCAAAAAGCGTTATTAAAAACAATGCGGAAATTATAATATTAGTTTTCATTTTCAGAATGTATTGATGAGATATAATGTATGCTTTCTTTGTCTTCCGGATCCAGTGAAACCGACTGTGTTGTTGTTTTTTCCTGCGCCCACGCAAATATCAATGGTAAAATTAACAATACGGCAAAGGTGGAAAATAACAATCCGCCAATGACCGCGCGACCTAATGGAGAAACCTGATCGCCGCCTTCGCCGTGGCCAATCGCCATTGGAAGCATTCCGGCAATCATCGCAACACTTGTCATGATAATCGGGCGAAGTCGCAATGCAGCCGCTTCACGTGCCGATTGTAATGCATTACCGTTTTTACGGCGCAGTTCTTCGGCATTTGTAACCAATAAAACCGCATTGGCGATCGACACTCCAACCGACATGATGATTCCCATATACGACTGAAGATTTAATGTTGAACCTGTTATCAGTAACATTAGAAGCGCTCCCAAAATTACAGCCGGAACAGTTGTTAAAATGACAAATGACACTTTAAACGACTGGAAATTTCCGGCGAGCATCAGGAAGATTACCATAATCGCGACAAATAATCCCGATTGTAAACTGGTTAAAGTTTCGCTCAAAACGGTTGATAATCCGATTGGTTCTATAAATAAGCCTCGTGGCAATTCGCCTAAAGAGCTGATGCTTTTTTTGACATCGTCAGCAGCGGTTCCTAAATCAGTTTCGTGGATATTTGCCGTTACCGAAATGTATGGCATTGCGCCTAGATTATCATTTTCGCCATAAGTGACAGACGGAATCAGTGTAGCAACATCACTCAATACCGGACGCGTCGAGTTTTTCAGCAACGGAATTTCATTGATGTCATTTTTGCTTTTCATCTGATTCAGTGGCACCTGAACCTGTACATTATATGACAATCCGGCTTTTTCATCGATCCACGTATTTTTATCGGTATATCTTGAAGAAGAAGTCGATGCGATTAGTGAACGTGAAATATCATTCATGTCAACGCCCAGTTGTGCGGCACGGGTTCTATCAATTTCAATGTCGATGGACGGATAATGAATCGGTTGTGCGATTTGGATGTCACGGAAATAATCGATTTTCTTTAGTTTCTCGATGATTTTATTCGCATACGCTTCGTTGCGTTTTTTGTCTTTTCCGGCAAAACGGATTTCAATCGGAGTAGGCGAACCCTGACTCAAAACCTTATCGGTAAGCTCTATCGGCTCGAAAGACAGGCGGACATCAGGAAGCACTTTTTTAATCCTTGCCCGAAAATCGTCCTTGAAAATATCCATATCGGCATGATAATCTTTTAGGCTGATCTGGAAAACCGCTTCGTGCGGACCGGCCATAAAAAGGTAAATTGGCGATACGGAGAACAACGACGGATGCTGCCCGATATAAACGGATGAAATTGCGATATGTTCTTTTCCGACTTGTTTTTCAAGTTCTTTCAATACGAAAAGCGCTTTTTCCTCGGTTCTTTCGAGACGGGTTCCATCGGGCGCGCGAAGTCGCAACTGGAACTGGCTTGAATTCACTTTCGGGAAAACATCTTTTCCAATAAAAGTTATCGAAATGCCAGCCAGCAAAATCACCACAACCAGATAAGAAAGCGTTGCGGCTTTACGATGCACAAACAATCGATCGAGTAACTTCATGAAGCGTACACGGAATTTTTCGAAACGACTTACTTTTTTATCATTGTTAAAATCCTCTCGTCCTACCAGAATACTCTTTTGCCCAAATGTGTGTTTTTCAGAATCCGGCGAAATTCCCGACGCTAAAAATTCAGCTTCATCGTCAGTAATTTCAGGTCCGTGTTCCGGATGCTTATGTTCTTTCATCAGCCAGTTTGCCATTACCGGAACAAATGTCTGCGAAAGCAAAAACGAAATCACCATCGAGAACCCAATCGCCAAGGCAAGCGGTAAAAATAGAGCGCCCGGGATTCCGACCATAGTAAACGCCGGAGCGAAAACTGCCAGAATGCACAGCAAAATCAACAATTTAGGTAACGCGATTTCTTTACACGCATCCCAAATGGCGAGCGCCTTGGGTTTTCCCATATCAAGGTGCTGGTGGATGTTCTCGATCGTTACCGTACTTTCATCAACGAGAATTCCGATTGCCAGAGCGAGTCCGCTGAGCGACATCAGGTTTATCGTCTGCCCGAATAATTTCAGGAACAATACACCGGAAATAATGGAAATAGGGATTGTCAAAATCACGATCACTGCAGCACGCCTGTCGCCAAGGAAAAGCAAAACCATTAATCCGGTCAGGAAGGCTCCGATGATTCCTTCTGTAATTAAACTTTTCACCGAATTGATCACGTATACCGATTGGTCGAATTCATACGATAACGACACGTCTTCAGGAAGTGTGCTTTGGATTTTAGGAAGTTGCTTTTTTAAATTTTGAACCACATCCCAAGTCGAAGCGTCTCCGGCTTTTGCGATACTTACATAAACAGAACGTTTTCCGTTTACCAAAGCATAACCTGCTGTTATATCGGCACCGTCTTTTACAACAGCAACATCGCCAAGCGTAAGTCCCTGAACACCGCCTTTAAACAACGGAATTTTCTCAAAATCCTTAACTTCCTTAATAGTATTATTAGTTGGTGTAATGTAATTTTTATCGCCGATTCGCACGTTTCCGGAAGGTGCGGTCTGGTTGTTTATACGGATTGCCTCAACAATCTGGTCGGGTGTCATATTGTGTGAACGCAGCAAGTCGGGATCCACATTGACTTCGATAGTTCTTGGGCTTCCGCCAAACGGTGGCGGTGATAACAATCCCGGAATCGAGGTAAATGAAGCACGCACAAAAACGTTTGCCAAATCCTGCAATTCATTATTGGAACGGGTTTTACTACTCAGAACCAATTGCCCGACTGGTAAAGACGACGCATCAAAGCGAATAATGAACGGCGGTTGCGAACCCGGCGGAAATCCGGCTTGTATCCTGTTTGACAACGCACCAAGTTCGGCGGCAGCCTGCGCCATATTCGTGTCTTCATAATACGTGACTTTCATCAAAGTCAATCCCTGGATGTTCTTGGTTTCGATGGTTTTTACGCCATTTGCAAACAACATGATATTTACGTAATTCTTTGCGAAATACGATTCCATCTGGTTGGGCGTATAACCTCCAAACGGATGCGCGAGGTAAATCACCGGTAGATTCATTTTGGGCAGAATATCTACCTTGATGTCTTTTACCGCGCCGATTCCGAAGAAGAAAAGTCCGGCGACAAGTACCAATATAGAAATGGGTTTGCGGAGTGCAAATCGGATTAGGTTCATTTAAACTGGATTAAAATTCGTTAAAAAATAAGTCGAAATTTCCCGTAGCCGCGGCTTTTAAAAGCAACGACTGCCACACGTTATTGTAGGCAATGTCACGATCGGTTTCGGCACGGTTTAAAGCGTATAAGGTTTGCGTCAGATCCGTTAAAATTGTAAGCCCGTTTTTATACAGCGTCAGTTTTTGGAGATACGCTTGTTTCGCCGCGGCGACCTGTATGGGCACTTCGGCATAATTATCCATGGCGATTTTGATTTTCGCATCGGCAAGATTGTTCTGCGATTTCAATTCGTTATCAATCATGTTGTATTCATCTTTAAGACCTTGCGAAACATATTTTTGTGAGCTGACCTGTTTGCTCGTGCGGAATATATTTGTGATATTCCATGTAATACCGACTCCGACAAGATAATTGGCTCTGTGCGGCTCAACTCCGTCGAGATAATTTCGGGTAAAAGCAGTCTGGTCGGTAAAATATTCGGCAGCGAAACCCGAAGCTCGTGTTTGCAAAATACCGAAAAGGCTCATTGTCGGATATGAATTTCTTTTGAAAAGCTTTACCTGCTGGTCGCTGTAGTCAATCCTGCTTTTGTAATATTGTAATAGCGGATGGATGCTGTCGCTGCCGGATAAATCAAGTATCGCTTTTGGGATTTGCGTTACAAAAGTCGTATCGGTAACGTACTCCTGAATGTCGGTTCCTATTAAAATAGCAAGTCGGTTGTTTTGTTCTTTTACAAAATCCTTCGCCTGGTTCAATGCGATCTTTGCACGCGAAACTTCGGCTGTTGCGAGTGTCGAATCAACTCCGGCGAGCAATCCGTTTTTAACGCGGACAACAGCATTGTTCAGGAAAACTTCTGCTCGGCCCAAATTTTTCTGTTGTGTTTTATACAATCGCTGGGCGGCGAGCAAATTCAGGTAGGCTGCCGAAACTTTAATCTTATGTTGGAATTTTTCCTGCTGCAAATCATTTTCCTGACGCTCGACTTCCGCTTTTGAAAGGTTAATTCGTTCGCGAATTCGTCCAAACGTGAATAAATCCCAATTGACATTTGCCAGATACAAAGCGCCAAATGCAGCATGCCAGTTTTGATCCGCCAAAGCCGGACCTGAAGACGCAGAGCCTAATCCGTTATAACCGTAAAGCGGACCGTTTTGTCCGTTTATGGTTCCGTAATCCTGTTGAGCCGAAAGATTGAAATTAGGCAAATAATCGCGTCGTACCTGTTTTACGGTTTCTTTTGCGGCGTTGGCATAATTGTCTTTGGCTTTTATGGTTCCGTAATTTTCGACAGAAGTAGTAATGGCATCTTTCAGCGAAAGCGTCTGGCTGTAAGCATTTGGAGCCAATAGTATAGTTAAAAAGAGTAGTAATATCCGATGCATGAATTGAAATTTCCCGTAAAAGTATTTCGGCAATTGGGAAACATGCTGATTTAAATGATAGGTTTGAATCGTAAATGACGAATTCAATTGGTCATTTTCAAAACGGCGGAATCAAATAAATGTGCGTACTTTGTAAACGGAATCAGAAATAAATGATAGTTAAAGTCGAAAATATCCTCGAAAACAAATGGTACCAGGAACTTGGTGTTTTGCTGTTTGCGTTCACGTTATTTACGGTAAAAAACGACTGGATCATTTTTCATTCGTTCCCGGTTGTATTGGCCGCGGTTTGTTATTTTTTTACGTTATATTTTCACGCACAATGCAACAGGTTTTTTTTGTTACCGATTCTTTTTCGGCAGCATAAGCCAGTTTTATATTTGGTTTTAACGGTAATACTGGCATTTTTGTTTTCGATTTTTCTGCATAAAATTATGTCTTCGTGGATTTCCGGAAGTTCCGACTTGTATAAGTTCTCGCATCAAAAAGGATATCCGTATCAACTGGCATCTGTTGTAGGAACTTTGATTTGCGTACTTGGGCCAACGGCTTTCCTGAATTTTTATTCAAACCAGAAGAGGCAAAGCGACGAAGCACTTTTGTTTAATCAAATGCAGCTGAATTCACTACGAAGCCAGTTGAATCCACACTTTTTATTCAATACATTCAATACACTTTACGGAATCAGCCTCGAATATCCCGAGCGTACGCCCGATCTGATCATGAAAGTTTCGCAATTGATGCGGTATCAACTCGAAAGCAATTCGAAAGCGTGCGTCCCGATTGACGAAGAACTTTCGTTCATCAACAGTTACATACAACTGGAAAAAGAACGGATCAGTCATCGTTGTGATGTAACCTACGAAAGCAAGGTTGACAACGAAAATACATATAAGATTTCGCCGATGCTTTTAATCGTATTTATTGAGAATGCGTTTAAGCACGGGACTTGCACGATTGAAAATTGTTATGTTCACATTAGTATTAAAGTCAAAGAAGGGCATTTACACCTGAATATTACGAACTCGATTCCGGATGTTACCAAAGATGTGATTTCTACAAAAATCGGATTAAAAAATACTAAGGAAAGATTACAGCTGATCTATGGCAATGATTTTACGCTCGATATTCGCGAAACCGGAAAAACGTTCGTGGTAGACCTCACGATAAAGCTTAAAAAATTAGTGTCATGAAAACCGCGATGCGATGTTTAATTGTTGACGATGAGCCGGCTGCACACTATGTTCTGGCAAATTATATCAAGCAGAATCCACAATTGGAATTAGTGCAACAGTGTTACAACGGAATCGAGGCAATGCATTTTCTACGCGAAAATAAAGTTGATTTGATGTTTCTGGATATCGATATGCCGGAAATTACGGGGCTTGAATTGCTGAAAATACTGCCGTCGCATCCCAAAACAATCCTAACCACGGCCTATTCTGAATTTGCGCTCGAAAGTTATGATTATGGCGTAATTGATTATCTGCTGAAACCGATATATTTTCCGAGATTTTTAAAAGCTGTAGATCGTTTTCTTTCTGTGAACCAGCCGGATAAGCCGGAATCAGAGCCTATTGAAAATGTAATCAGCGTTAAAGTTGACGGCTATCCGATGGAAATTGAACTCGATAAAATCCTGTATGCGCAGAGTTTCGGGAATTATGTAAAAATTTTTACGCTTGTAAAAACATACCTTGCATCGATTACTACAAATGAGATCGAAAAAGCTTTGCCAAATATGGCCTTTATGCGGATCCACAAATCATATATTGTCGCTTTAGACAAAATTAATGCTTCCGAAAAAGATACGGTCAGTATCAAAAACACAAAAATACCGGTTGGAATTACATACAAACGGGAACTTTCAGATCGATTGAAAATCAAAGGTTAATCTTCTGAATCATCAAACATTGATTTCTGCGTTGGCTGTTTTACCGGAACAGGAACTGCTATTTTAAATCTTTTATTGATGTCTTTTATAAAATGCTCGGCAAGCAATGGCGACTCGATTTCGGTATTCTGATGCACGAAGAAATACAGTTTCTGAAGACCTTCTTTTCTCCATTTTTCGATTCTTTCCGCCCATTTATCAAGCCGATCAATATCCGACGGATGATTCGCGCCGACATATCTGATGAACGCAACCGGAGAAGTTAATCGCATGTGAAGCATATCGCGCCTTCCGGCAGTATCAACGATGATATTTGCCATTCCGAGTTTCTCCAGTAAATTGCAATAAGCATCGAGTTTTTCAGGATCGCTAAACCATTCTGCATTCCGTACTTCAACGCCTAACGGGAAATCTTTCGGAAAATCATTCAATGCTTTTTCAAGCCGCTCAAAATCTTTTGGTGCAAAATTATCATGCAGCTGCAAAAAAGCCATCCCGAGTTTGTTCTCGAAATTACTGACTGCATTGCAGAAATCGCCAATCGGTTCCTTTACGTTTATAAGCCTTTTGAAATGACTGATTGAATTGGTTACTTTTGGGAAAAATTTGAAATTTTCCGGAGTTTTTTCACGCCAGGTTTCCACTTGTTCCGGTTTTGGCATTCCGTAAAACGTTGCGTTGAGCTCAATTGAGTTGAATTGTGTTGCATAGTACGTCAATTCATCTTTTGTTCCGCGTGGATAAAAACCTTTCAATTCAGCGCGATTCCATTTGGCACAACCAACAAAAACCTCAAATGGCTTGTTGTTTTTATGCGTGTTTAAAAGCGATTTTGTTTGAGGCGAATCTTTAGGAAGCTTAAAATCTATAACACTTGGATCTGGTACTTTTCCGAATTGCATACTATTTTTTTCTTAGAAAGATACTACTACTTTCCTTTATCTGCAAGGCTTTACAGAACAATTTAAAAATTTATTTAAAAATAATTGGAATTCTGAAACGGTTGTTTCAAAAAATATTTATCTTTGTACCGTCCAAATTAGATAATATGGCACGTAATGTAGAGTTCGATAGAGAAAGCGCTGTGAAGAAAGCAATGAATGTCTTTTGGGAAAAAGGATATAATGGCACTTCCATGCAAGATCTTGTCGATGCGATGCAGATAAACAGAAGTAGTTTATACAATACTATTGGAGATAAACACAAGCTTTTTTTGGAATGTGTAGCCAGTTATGTAAAGGACATGATGGATGAAAGCATGGAAAAGGCTAATAAAGCCGAATCTCCGTTACAGGCATTAATCAATATAATAAATGATAAAGCAACGTGGATTGTAGATTGTGAAAATGGTTGCCTTGGCGTAAAAACCATTTTTGAAATTGCGCCTACAGATGAAGAAGTTAGGAAAATGCTTTGTAAGAACAACGATTTTTATATGAACTTTCTTTCGAAGATAATTCAAAAAGCTATGGATAACGGGCAAATCGACGCTTCTGAAGATCCGGTTTTAATGGCAGAATATATTATGATGTCATTTACAGGATGGAAACAAGCTTATATTTTGCACAGTAATCCGATTAAGATTAAAAAAATGTCGGAATACCTGATTAAAAGCATTACGCATCATTAGCTTTTTTTTTGAATAATTCTGGAACGTTTATTTCAGTATCACATTTGCTAACCGCCTGAATTTTATTTATTTACAGCTAAAATTCTGGAACGTTTATTTCAAAATTAAATTATCATGAATTTCAAAAATTACCTCAAGAACAACCACCAACAATTAATAGTTAACAACAAATCAAGTACCATGAAAACAATTATCTCCCTAAGCCTTATCGCTTTAATTTTAACAGGATGTGCCGACACAAGTTCTGCTCCGCCCGCAGCACCGGCGGCAATATTACCGGTTCTTAGCATAGAATATACTGATGCAGCAACAGAATCTGAATTTCCGGCTGCTATTCAAGGACAAACAGATGTCGAAATCCGTCCGCAGGTTAACGGAATTTTAGACAAAATTTATGTCGATGAAGGCGCTTATGTAAACGCTGGACAGGTTCTGTTTAAGATTAACGAAAATCCATATCGCGAACAGCTGAATAATGCAACAGCAAGTTTAAACGCTGCTTTGGCTGCTGCCGAAAACGCGCAGATTGAAGTCGATAAGTTAACACCATTAGTTCAAAACAAAGTGGTTTCTGATTATCAGCTAAAAACCGCTAGAGCATCACTAAATATTGCAAAAGCAAATGTTGCGCAGTCAAAAGCTGTAGTCGGAACTGCAAAAATCAATCTCGATTACACCTCGATAAAAGCTCCTGTTAGCGGCTATATCGGAAGATTGCCAAAGAAACAAGGAAGCCTTATAAACGTTGCTGATCCTGAAGCTTTAACCAAACTTTCCGATACTAAAGAAGTGTATGCCTATTTTTCATTAGGTGAAAATGACTTCATTAATTTCAAGTCGCAATATGAAGGAAATACGATTAATGACAAGTTGAAAAAACTTCCTCCGGTTACACTTTTACTTTCCGATGGATCTGCGTATTCTGAAACCGGAAAAATCGATATGGTTGACGGCCAATTTGATAAAACTACCGGTGCCATTACGATGAGAGCCAGTTTTCCAAACAAAAAAGGATTGCTTCGTTCGGGGAATACGGGTAAAATCAAAATCAGCCTGAATCATGAAAACAGCCTTGTGATTCCGCAGGATGCAACTTTAGAAATTCAGGATAAAATTTTCGTTTTCCTTGTCGATAATAAGAATGCTGTTACCAAGCAACCTGTAATCGTATCAGGAAAAAGCGGGACAAATTATCTCGTAAAAGAAGGTATTAAAACCGGCGATCGCATCGTTACAAAAGGTTTTGAAAGTCTCCCTGACGGCGCTGTAATCGTACCTGAAAAAACTAAAAAGGTTCTCGCAAAAATCTAATCATAAACCAACATAAGCACTCATGCTACAAAAATTTATTGACAGGCCAGTACTGTCGACAGTAATCGCTATTCTCATAATTATCCTGGGCACTATAGGATTAACAACGCTTCCGTTACAGCAATTTCCGGACATTGCACCGCCGGCAGTTCAAGTAACCGCGCTATATCCTGGAGCAAATGCAGAAACGGTTTTGCGTTCTGTTGCGCCATCGCTTGAAGAAGCCATAAATGGTGTTGAAAATATGAGTTATATGAGCTCAACAGCCAGTAATGACGGATCATTGGTCATAACCGTAAACTTTAAACTCGGCACTGATCCGGATCAGGCTGCAGTAAACGTACAAAATCGTGTTTCACAGGCAACAAGCCAATTACCGGCTGAGGTTGTCCAGGCCGGAATTTCAACCGTAAAACAGCAAAACAGCCTTTTGATGGTTGTCGATTTATATACGGAAAATGAAAAACAATACGACCAGACATTTCTTGCAAATTATGCACAGATCAACATTGTACCTGAAATTAAACGAATTCCAGGAGTCGGACAATCGTTGATTTTTGGAAGTAGTAAAGATTATTCGATGCGCGTTTGGCTCGATCCTGCAAAAATGACAAATTACAACCTTACGCCAAAGGAAGTCATGGCTGCCATTCAGGATAAAAATCTTGAAGCTGCGCCGGGAAAATTTGGTGAAAGCAGTAAAGAATCGTTTGAATATGTAATCAAGTATAAAGGAAAACTCAATAAGCCTGATGAATATGAAAATATCGTAATCCGTTCTAATGCAGATGGTTCTGTGTTACGGCTGAAAGATCTTGCCCGAATTGAATTCGGTTCTTACACCTACGGAAGCACAACTCAAGTCAACGGAAAATCAGGTTTGAATATCGCCGTTTATCAATTGCCGGGCTCGAATTCGAGTGACGTACAGATTGCTGTTCGGGAAATGATGGAAAAAGTTTCCAAAGATTTTCCAAAAGATGTTAAGCACCTGATTTTATACAACACGAAAGATTCCCTCGATTTATCGATCAAACAAGTAAAATCAACATTAATTGAAGCTTTTATTCTTGTATTTATCGTTGTATTTCTTTTCCTGCAGGACTTTCGCTCCACATTAATTCCGGCAATCGCAGTTCCGGTTTCAATTTTGGGAACTTTCTTTTTCATGGATATTTTCGGATTCTCCATTAATCTTCTGACACTATTTGCTCTTGTTCTCGCCATCGGAATTGTCGTCGATGATGCCATTGTCGTCGTCGAAGCCGTGCACGAAAAAATGCACAGCAAGAAACTATCGGCGAAAGCAGCTACCACATCTGCCATGAGCGAAATTACAGGCGCGATCATTTCAATAACGTTGGTAATGTCGGCAGTGTTTCTTCCTGTCGGATTTATGCAAGGCTCAACCGGTGTGTTTTACCGACAGTTTGCGTTTACATTGGCAATCGCCATCGTGATTTCAGCAGTTAATGCGTTAACATTAAGTCCGGCACTTGCGGCATTATTCCTCAAAGACGTTCATAATGACGAGCATTCTCAGGATAATGTTCCGGCGAAACCGAAAAATTTCAAGGAGAAATTCTTCATCGGTTTCAACAGCGGATTTACAAAACTGACTAATAAATATGTCAACAGCCTTCGTTTTCTTATCAAGTTCAAATGGATTAGCCTTGGCGGATTAGCAGTTGTAATCTTAACTACAGTTTATCTGGTAAAAACGACGCCAACCGGATTTATTCCGTCTGAAGATCAAGGGTTTATTGCAATTTCATTATCAATGCCGGCAGGCGCGTCGCTTGACCGAACAAAAGCCGTAATGACAGAAGTAGAAACGGTTCTCGGAGATATGCAATCCAAACAAACACTGATGAAACTTTCAGGATTCAATATGCTGACACAATCCAGCAGTCCGTCGGCGGGAGTTGCATTTGTACTGCTAAAACCAGCTGAAGAACGAGGAAATACCAAAGATATCAACGAGATTATGAATGAAGTACGCGGAAAACTCAGTGGCGTAAAAGGCGCTAGTTTCTTCGTGTTTACGTTCCCGACCGTTCCAGGATTTAACAATGTTGACGGACTTGACATCGTATTAAAAGACAAAACCGGCGGCAGTATCAGCAGGTTTAGTGAAATCAGCAATACATTCATTGGCGAATTAATGAAACGTCCGGAAATCGCGGTTGCGTTTACAAGCTTCAAAGCGGATTATCCACAACTTGAAATGGAAGTTGATGATGTAAAAGCCGAGCAATTAAGCGTAAACGTAAAAGATATTCTGCAAACCATGCAAACCTATTTCGGAAGTACGCAAGCATCCGATTTTAACAGATTTGGGAAATATTATCGCGTAATGGTGCAAGCCGATGCTGCTTCTCGCGACACTCCGGAAGCCATGAACGGTATTTTCGTCAAAAACAGATTAGGCGAAATGGTGCCCATCAATACATTGGTAAAACTCAAACGGATCTTTGGTTCGGAAACGGCTTCGCGCTACAATCTTTTCAACTCGATAGCTGTAAATGCAATTGCGAAACCCGGATTCAGTTCTGGCGCAGCAATCAAAGCGGTTCAGGATGTTGCTGAGCAAAAATTGCCAAAAGGATATTCGATCGAATTTTCCGGATTGACAAAAGAAGAAATCACATCAAGCGGACAATCGGCAATCATTTTCGGCTTAAGCCTGCTATTCGTTTTCTTCCTGCTTGCGGCGCAATACGAAAGCTATATTCTTCCTGCGGCGGTAATTCTTTCAATACCAACCGGAATTCTCGGTGTGTTCGT